>Ga0208297_1000014_pt1 | contig 499398 bp, 478 predicted proteins | sample LMS_cellobiose_e_FD_187367 | JGI IMG/M metagenome (GOLD analysis project Ga0208297, IMG submission 187367) | Rumen-fistulated moose microbial communities from Alaska, USA - LMS_cellobiose_enrichment (SPAdes) (version 2) | ecosystem: Host-associated > Mammals > Digestive system > Stomach >...
AGCCGCCCCGTCACTTTAAAAGCTCCACGGGTGGGGTGGCTGTCAAGACCGCCGCCGGTCTCCAGAGTGACATTTTCTCGGTCCAGTTAAATATGTTTGGGGGTGACATTTTCACAGTCCATTGACACAAAATTTCCACTACTCTTCTCACCCGCGAAAATTGGTAACCTCACTCTCAAGAACCGCATTATGAAGGCTCCCCAATCCTCCGGTATGAGCAATATTGACGGTTCGGTAACCGAACGACTGGTCCGGTACTATCGTGACCAGGCAGCTGGTGGCGCCGGTATGATCATCGTTGAGTACGCTTACGTCGATGACATCGGCGCGAAATCAGCCCACTGCCACCTAGGCATTTCCAGCAACGAACATATCCCGGGACTTGCCTGGCTGGCGGAAAACATCAGAGAAGAAGGTGCCGTACCCGCAATACAGATCGAACACTGTGGCCGGCAGAAATTCTTGGGCACCCAGCCTATTTGTGCGCCTTCAGAAATTCCCTGGCCGAAACTTTGGGATCAGTACGGTGTACAGGCAGTACCGCACGCTCTTACTATCCCGGAAATACAGGATATAGTTCATGCCTTTGGCGACGCCGCACTGCGTGCCAAAATGGCCGGGTTTGAACTGGTAGAAATCCACGGTGCTCACGGCTACCTTTTAACCAACTTCTTCTCTCCAACCACTAATCATCGTAATGATTTATATGGCGGCAGCCTGGAAAACCGGATGCGCATCTATCTGGAGGTATATCGCGATGTCCGTAAAAAAGTCGGCCCGGATTTCCCAATTACAATACGTCTGAGCGGAACGGACTATGAACCGGACGGCTTTGGCATTGAGGATACCATCGCGCTCTGCCAGGCACTGGAAAGGGAAGGTATCAACGCTTTCCACATCTCCGGGGGAGATCACCACACCATGATTCATCAGGTTTCCCCAATGGCGATGTCGATTTGCCACAACACCTGGGCAGCTGAAGCGATTAAGAAGGAAGTCAAAATACCGGTTATTGCCTCGGGTTCCATCACTTTACCCGAATATGCAGAAGAGATTATTGCCTCCCAAAAAGGTGATTTTGTAGGCCTGGGCAGGCCGCTTTGGGCTGACCCCGAATGGCCTAAAAAAGCAAATGAGGACCGTCCTGAGGATATCCGCCCTTGCATCCGTTGTAATGAAGGCTGTTTGGAACGTACTTTCTTCCAGTACAAAGCCGTCACCTGTGCTCTTAATCCCGTAATCAGCCGTGAAGGCGAACTTAAGCTCCAACCGGCCGTACAGAAAAAGAATGTTGCCGTAGTCGGGGCAGGTCCGGCCGGAATGGAAGTGGCCCGGGTGAGCAAATTACGCGGCCATGACGTGACAATCTTTGAAGAAAGAAATATTAAAGGCGGTCTGTTAAACGAAGCTTCAGTGCCCGAATTCAAGGCTGATATTCGTCCCCTGATTAAATATCAGATTACTGCCATTGAGAAGCTGGGCATCCCCGTCATAAACAAAAAGGCAACTGTATCCGATCTGGAAAAATTCGATGTGGTTGTATGCGCCACCGGCAGCAAACCTGTTAAGCCAAGTATTCTTGGAATGGACAAGAAGATTGTAACCGACGCTCTGGATGTTCTTAACAATGTTGTTGAACCCGGTAAAAACGTGGTTGTAGTCGGAGGTGGTCTGGTAGGTTCAGAAACTGCACTTCATCTTTCAGAAAATGGCTACAGCGTAACTCTGGTCGAAATGCTTCCGCAGGTTATGAACGATGTAGCTGTAACAGATCTGCTGGCCTACACGGAACGGATTGCCAAAACAGATATGCGTATTCTAACCTCAACCAAACTGCTGGAAATTGTCGATGATGGAGCCGTCGTACAAAACAGCACCGGTATTGAAAAATTGCCGGCCGACACCGTGATACTTGCTCTTGGCTTCGAATCCAAGCAGGACTTGTATACCTCCCTGGTTGAAAACGGTCAAAAAGCATATCTGATCGGGGACGCAGTAAAACCCGGAAAAATCATGGATGCAATCCATACCGGATATCGTACAGGTCTTAAACTCTAATTCGCGTTCAAGAAGGGGCAATTGGCCGGAGTGTCAATTGCCCCTTTTTTTACGGACAGATATATGCCATTCTACCTGCAGCCCTGCAGCCCATCAGACAAATGTCATTTCCCTGGTTACTGCCACATTTTACCTATACTCTTGTTGAAAAGCCGATTAAGATCTAGATCCTAATCGGCTTATATTCCCATATTCGATTTAGTAATATGTCCGCAAGAGTGTAAACCTCAAACCCCAGGGGAATCAGAATTCATGAAAGCTACTATGCCGTTGGCAATACCCAGTGCTGCACGATTGATAAAATCCTGGCTTTGCAATAATGCTTCTTCCGTGGGATTGCTTAAAAAAGCTACCTCAACTAACACCGAAGGCATCAGCGTATTTCTTAATACCGACAAATTTGATTCTTTCACCCCGCGGTCAATTCTTAACAACTGGGAAACCAGTTCTGTCTGTATGGCCGTGGCTAACCTGTTCCTCTCACCACGCTGAGCAAAAAGGTCTGGATTACTGGCCGGAGCATAGAAGTAAGTTTCGGTTCCGGATATAGATGACTGCTCACTGGCGTTATTATGTATTGACACAAACAGACTGGCGTTTAACTGATTAGCCATGTGACTGCGTTCTTCCAGACGGATAAAAGTGTCATCCTCACGAGTATAGACGACCTTAATGCCCTTTTGCTCCAGCAATTCCCCTACCCGCAGAGTTATTGCCAGGTTAACATCTTTTTCCTGAAGGGTTTTTCCGCAGGCACCAGGATCAAAATCCCCGTGCCCGGCATCCAGAACCACTATTCTTTCCTGGGGTTGAGGTTCGGGCACAGGTGTACCTGCCGGGGGAATGGCTACAACCAGCCAACCTGCTACCCAGGCCGTTGTGCTGCCGTGGCTGACCTGAAACCAGCCATCCTGTTCGTCCAGGACTTCAAATATCTCACCTGAACCGGCACGGCCTATCACTGCCGTAAGCATTGAAGGTCCATGTCTAAGGTTAACCTGGTCAGCATTTATTTGTACCGCAGCAGGTTTCTCAACTGAAGCGTTGTCTATGTAAACGGTCTTTGTTTTGCTGTCCCAGCTAACTCTGCCACCAAAGGCTTCACCAACAAAACGAAGCGGAGCTAAAGTTCGACCATTTACTATCCTGGGGGGAGCATCCAGGATGCATGGGTTGCCATTTACTATGGCAGTACTGGAGTTTATGGGCAATATGACTGCAATAGCTCCTTTGCTGGCAGTAACAACACGGCTGGCAGCGTTCCAGTCAACGTTTGCTCCCATGGCTTCAAATATGCCGCGCAATGGGACCATGGTACGAGAATTTTCAATAACAGGCGAGACTTCAAAATCCAGATGCTTGCCATTGAGGATAACCCGCGGCGAGCTTGACCCGGTGGCCGCAGAAGCAGTGGACAGCCATGGTCCGATAAACAAGGAGAGAATAGTCAGTACAATTAGTAATATATGTATGTTGATAGGTGAGCTTTTTGTGTTAATCATAGCATTCCTTTACATAGCAAATAGTATTATGTTTTTTCGACATAATATAGCTGGGGGTCCTGCCCTGTTAGTGTGGTAATTAACGGAAGCAGAGGCGAAGCGAACGATAGGTAACGTTTGTACTTTCTTTGTAAGGAGTGACAACGTGTTTGATGATAAGGCGAAGACCTAGATGTTGACCAATGGGTTGGCATTCTCAAGAAATGAAATGGTCGGGGTGAAAGGATTTGAACCTATCTACCCCCACCTGAACCCCCCAATATACCGGGGTTCTCGGGCCATTGTCACCGGATTTGTCACCGAGCGTTCAAAAATCACTGGTTTTTGAACGACACCGCGCTGCCTTTTCTTGCTTTTTGAGCATAGGTTCCAACCGTCGTTGCTACGTCTTGTCCTACTAGTGATGCTACGACGATAGGGGGTACGCCTTCGTTCAATAACAACGTGATAACCGAATGACGGATACCGTGTATCCTAATCAATGGTAGGTCGGCTTTCTTTAAGGCTAACTGTAAAGTTTTACGCACTGCTCCGTATTTAATCGGTCGCCCATCATCAGCTTGGAACACTAAACCCAGGTTACGACGAATCGGCCTAACAATGGCTTTTCCTGATTTTCGCCAATGGTTTTCCAGTAGCTCAACCGTGGCGGCATCAAGTTCAATGGTCCTGCGTGAATTCTCGTTTTTTGTCTCCGGTTTTAATTTCCGGTCCTTGATGTCTACTGCTTGGTCGATAGTGATTGTGCCGCGAGCAAGATCAACCATGTCCCACGTCAATCCCAAGATTTCGCTTACCCTTGCGCCCGTCACAATAATCAATGATACTAGAGTACCGTGCTTATAACCTTTTAAGACCTCTAATAGGATTGCTAGGTCATTCCGACTCAGAACAGGCCGGTTTTTCCTAGGCACAGTCGGCAACTCGAAACCTATCAATGCGTCCGTCGGAACTAACCTTCGTTTAATGGCTGCCTTTATTGCTGTTTGCAAAGTCGCGTAAAGGTTTCTCCTGCTTTTTGGTTGTAGATATCCAAGATTTCTGTGAAGAATATCATCTAGTTTTGCGCCATCAATATCCCAAAGATAGATTTCTCCTACCAACGGTCTTAACGATTTCACGTGACTTTTATAAGTTCTTAGGGTGGCAGGAGTAACCTTTTCGCTTTGCCGCTCCAACCATTCGTCGAACCACTCGTCCAAAGTCATGATTTCTCTTTTAGGCCCCGACGGAGTATGTAATTGTCGCCGCAGTTCCCTTTCTCTCTCTTGGACCAACGATTTCATGGGTGCATAAAATGTTTCGGTATACCGCAATTCCTTTCCGGTAACGTGGTCACGCCCGAGATAGATCGATATTAACCAGCTATTCTTACCTCGCTTTCGTATCATTATTTTCCCTCCCTTGTGTGGAGGCGCGTACTGTAAAGTTCGTCGCAACCTCACTCTCTTCCTTTTTTACGAATTCCTGTAACGCTTCTTCCGTCACCCGGAAACGGCGTTCCGACAACCGCACTGCGATGAGCCGTCCAGTATAGATCAACTCGTAAACAAAGTTTTTTCGGACTCTCAGGATTTTCGCGACCTCGGATACTGTGTAGACTCGCATCTCGTTTTTCACCCCCAAGAAATCCGAAAGGCCGGGAATCCACCCGGCCTTTTTTACCTCAAAAAATACAAAAAACCGGAAATTCCGGTCTTTGAATTCTGATTAGAGCCTACACTATATTTAATCAACCCACACTATATAAGCCACTATTATATGTTTCTATCCAACCAACTCTCAGCATATTGTTAACGCCAATCTAAACTGACCGAAAGCTGATGGAATTGCTTGACCGAGAATTGCTGGATATAATGGCCATAGCTTAAGAAAGGAAAAGACGTCCCTGTTTGGTGTGCTAATCACCACAATAGCACCAAGGACGTCCCACCTAAAAGCATGGTCATTGTATCAGATTATGAGCTAATAGAAAACCCCGAAAAGGGTGTTTTTCGTTAGGAGCGAGGAACAGAATTCTTGCCCATGTTGTAATGGACGGTTGAAAGTGATCGGCAGTAGAAAGCGAACCTGTATTAATGATAAGGGACAAAAAATGTGCCTGGTCATCCGCAGGTTGCGATGCGCAGAGTGCAGGCGTATTCATCACGAACTCCCCGATAAACTTGTTCCATACAAGCGCCACGTTAGTGAGAGTATTGAAGCAGTGGTAACCGGAGAGTCAAAGTTAAGCATACCAGCTGATGAAGCAACCCTAGGCCGCTGGCGACACTGGTTTAACAACCTGGCTGATTACTTTCAAGGCTGCCTGGAATCAATCAAGATCAGATATGGCAATGAATCTGTGAACGATGCATCCCTACTTCCAAAGTCTAAGCTCCAGAGAATATGGCATCATGTTGGAGATGCCCTGGGATGGCTGGCGAGAATTGTCCGACCGATAGCAAATTTAAATCTTTGGCCACATACCCGTTTTGCATTCTGTCCGTAATGGACATGGGATAGACTCATGCTGAAACCTGACAAAGGAGGAAATCAGCATGAAGGACCAAAAGAAAGCCGAGGAAATTGCTGCCCAGCGGATGCAACTGTTATCACCACTTCTGGCCGAGGGTTTGGATAATGCCCAGGCCCGACAGATTAAAGCCAGGATATGTGAACAATCCGGGATATCGGAACGAACCTTGCGCCGTTATCTAACCCAATATCGAAAAGAAGGTTTTTCCGGACTAAAGCCGAACGGCAAGAGAGGTTACCGGATCAGTGAAGCCATCCCACCAGAAATTCTTGAACAAGCCATCCTGTTGCGCAGGCAGGTACCGAGCCGCAGCATATCACAGATAATTCAAATCCTGGAGTGGGAGGGGCTATCCCAGCCTGGCCAAGTCAAGCGCAGTACCCTGCAGGAAAAACTAGCTGAGCGTGGGTACAGTGCCCGACATATGAAGCTTTACGCTGAAAGCGGCACCGCTGCCCGGCGTTATCAAAAGAAGTATCGCAATCAATTATGGCATTCGGATATCAAATATGGCCCATACTTGCCTATTGGCCAAGATGGACGTAAGAAGCAGGTTTACCTGGTAATCTTCATCGATGACGCTACACGGTTTATTCTGCACGGATAGTTCTATCCCATGCTCGATCAAATCATTGTAGAAGATGCGTTCCGGCAGGCAGTTCTTAAGTACGGAGTGCCCGAAAAAGTATACTTTGATAACGGCAGTCAGTACCGGACCAAATGGATGGTTAGAGCCTGTTCCAAAATGGGTATTCGCTTACTCTATGCCAAGCCCTATTCTCCTGAAGCTACCGGAAAACCGGAGAGGTTCAATAGATTGGTAGATTCGTTCCTGGCAGAGGTATCATTGGAGAAACCGCAAACCTTGGATAACTTGAATCAACTGTTTGCAGTGTGGCTGGAGGAATGTTATCAGCATAAACCACACACTGGATTGGGCGGGAACATTACTCCCTCCGCTGCTTATCAGAGTGACAAACATCCCTTGAAATACATAGACCCCGAAACACTGGCTAGCGCCTTTATGCATTGCGAAGAACGAAAAGTGGACAAATCAGGCTGCATAAGCTTCGGAGGGCACAAGTATGAAGTCGGACTCACCTTTATCGGGTGCAAAGTAAGTGTTATTTATGACCCGGCTGATACCAGCGAATTAACCATTGAATACGAAAGCCATGAACCCTTTAGGGTGCGCCAAATGGTGATTGGAGAGCATAGTGGAAAAAGGCCCCGACTGCCAGAACATTTACTGCCGGAACCAGCAGATTCATCACGGTTACTAAGTGCCGCAGCCAAAAAGAATTATGAGCGTAAGAAATCTCCCATCCCGGTCGTCTCCTACCGGAAAGTTCGGAAGGAGGGCGAAGATAATGTTTGAGGGTTTTTATGGGTTTAACAGAACCCCGTTTTCAAGGGATATCCCAACCGATCAGTTGTACCAGTCGCACCTGGTTGAAGATATCCTAGGGAGATTGGAATATACCGCAGAACGCCAGCTATTTGCAGTTGTAACCGGGGACTGTGGGACAGGAAAGACCACAACTATTCGAAGGTTTAAAGATATCCTGGATAATACTAAATTCATGGTAATGTACCTGGCGGATTCCAAGCTTACACCGAGGCATTTTTACAAAGGCTTACTTGAGCAGTTAGGGTGTGAAGCCAAATTCTATCGGGGCGATGCCAAACGTCAGCTGCATAAAGAGATTGAACTGATGAAGGGCATCCACAAGCTACAGCCGGTAGTAATCGTAGACGAAGCCCATCTGTTGGATAAGGAGATGCTTGAAGAAGTCCGGTTCTTGTTGAACTTCAAAATGGATGCTCAGAGTCCCATGGCATTGGTTTTGGTTGGTCAGAACGAACTCTGGGAAAGGTTCAAGCTTCAATCTTATGCGGCAATTAGGCAAAGAATTGACCTGATTTGTAGGCTATCTCATCTTGACAGGGCTGAGGTTGGAGACTACGTAAAACGACACCTGGAATATGCAGGTGCTGACCATGATATCTTCTCCGATAACGCTATCGATGAGATTTTTAAGTTCTCCGGTGGAGCAGCAAGGATGGTTAACAAGGTCTGCACTCACTGCCTGCTCTATGGAGCGCAGAACAATCGGAGAATTATCGACGATCACATGGTGAAATTGGTCATCCAGGGAGAGCTGGGTTAGTTCTCCCTACCCCCACGGGGCAATTGTTGGACGCTATATCCGTCAACTTTTGGACAACTAACGCCGTCTATTGCTGGATATTATGGGCTAGCAGTAACAGCATATAATCTGCTTGATTTAAAGTTTCATCATTCACTCCAAATGCATTATAAAAATAACTTCTAGAAAGTGTCTGACTCGTGACGTATTTTTCATTAAAAGACCAGCCGTTTTTCCTTATTAGGTCACTCATCTTACTAGCTTCTTCTTTGGATATTGAAAGCACGTCCCTGTATACCCAACTATTATGGTCGTTAATATCACCGTGGGAGATGGGTATAAACTTACCTCCTTCTAATTTTACGAGCATTGTTGCATATCCTACAGTTCTATAATAGTGACCGTTAGGTTTCTTGTCAGCGTAGTCTGATTGCTCGTATAATGTTACTTGTTCCATTCGCCATTTGTCGTCGACTTCAGTTCCGGTTATGTCTATTTGCCCATCATACGGAGAACCTTTTATTGGCCCTTTATGTTCAAAATAACCTATCACATTATTCTTCTCGTATAAAAATTGTTGCATTACACCAGAAGACGCATATGAAACAAACGGAGAAAATAACATAACACTGATGAAGCTAATAAGGCTGATTAGAGTAATTCTTTTATAGAGCTTTTTTCTTAACCTAGTCAATATTTTGCCCTCCAATCCTTCTTGTAGTTATAAACTATATCCATTTAATCTATATTAAATATATCGGGTACATTTATTGGTAACCATGCAGCCTCATACCCGTATAGACCATAAATCACATGGCATTTAGCCAACATTTTATTATTTATAATAACAAAATACCAGACATTATTACCATTTACTCTGTCGAACCCTGGCCCCTTCGTCGCTATGTATTTCAAAGGCAATAAGCTTTTAACATCCATTTGCAGCCAATATTCAGCGTTCTCTATATCCATTACATAATTTTTATGTCTATTCCATAGTTCTCCAGATACCTCTGTTAGTAACGAGCTTCCACCTAAAAGGTCATACAAAATATAATCGCACATTTCCTTGTCCAGCTGGTCTTCGCTAGTAAACCCTCCTGACTTACCAATCTGCTGGAACTTTTCTGCGACTGTTCCTTGCTCAACTGGCTCCTCTTTAGGTTCTTCTACAGGCTCTTCTACAAGCTCCTCTACAGGTTTCTTCCCTTCAATCTCTTCGATTATCTTTTCTAAATCAGGCTTCGCCTTTTCCTCTGGGTAACAAATTACCAATTGCCTGCTTGGGTCCCAGTCAACTTTGAATCCTAATCCCTCTGCTACGTATCTAGCCAGTAACATTGTACGTCCTGGTGGAATTATTTCAGGCACTACATCCATTACTATAGGCTTGTAATTTGAGTACATAGTCTTGTTGCCGATTTGCATATGTACCAACTTCGCGCCCTCAAGCGCCACTTCTTGCTTTGCTCCGTCCCAGTAGATTTTATCATCCGTTAGACCCAGTGCATTAGCTAAGAACCTAACCGGAACAAAGGTTCTCCCCTGTTTAATATAAGGCGCAGCGTCCATCCTCACCTTGATTATAGAACCATCGGTGTTCTCCAAGTAGTAATTGTAATCACCTATCTTGAAGACTACGACCTTGATCTTATTCTTCTCTACCACCTTAACAACTTCGTCCGCTAGTACAGACCCACTCGTGAATACTCCCACCAACATTGCCATCGCTACTAAGATCGAGGTTAAAACCCTTGAAATCTTGGTCATTGTATCGAAGCCCCCCCTTTTTCCTCGAAAAACATTGCGGTTTGTTAATAATTCGCTATTGGGAAAGATTTCCCTATCTAAAAAAACATCATCTTATGTTAGCTACTCTCGTTTTATTTCGTCTTCTGCTCCTAAGAAATCCGAAAGGCTTGGAAATTCGCGGCCTCTGTATTATTCGATGGTAGTTCTTCTGTTTGTGGTCTTTACGTAAGGCTTGCCACCCTCGACACCCCGTTCTCCATACCCACCGTGTACGCAACGTCGGCGACCTCCGCCAACCTGGGGTCGTGGGTAACAACCACAAATTGCCGCCCCGTCTCCTCTGATATCGCCCGAATCAACTCCCCGAGGGCGCGGGAATACCCTTCACTTAAATGTTTCCCCGGCTCGTCGAGCACGATGGGGGCTTGGGCCGGGGTCGTCGCATAAGCAACCAACACCCGCAACGCCAGCGACACCACATCGACCACGCCGCCGCCCCGGGAATCCATCACCGGTGTCACGATCTCCACGCCGCCGTAGTTCGATGCTACGAAGAATTCCGCCGACGGTCGTCCACCCCGGTCAGATAGCTCGACTTGTAACGAGAATTCGGGGCCAAACACCGCTTGCAATGCCTCTGTCCCCGCCGATTCCACGGCTTTACGGGCTTCTTCCCGCGCAGATTCCGACGATAACCTGAACGCTTCGGCCACGATTTCCAGGATCGACGCTTGGCGGTTTTTAGTTCTAGCCTCGTTTTCCTTGGTAGCACGGATTCCTTCGAGGGTCGCTAACCGCCCCGTAGTTTCGGCTAAGAGGATTTTAGCGCGGTCGAGTTTTTGGGTTAGCTCGTTAATCCTCCCCATCGTTACTCAACCCCTCCCTGCTCCGTTTCCCGACACCAATGCCTCGAAAGGCCTCAATAAATCCTCGACCTGTGCTAATTTCGCCACTATGTCCGCATCGAGTCTTGTTAATTCGTCCTCGGCGCAATCGGGGTCTATTCCCATTGCCCTCATTTCTTGTTCGATTTCACGCAACCTACGCTCGGCGGCGGCTTTTCTTTCCTCGGCCTGGATTCGTGCCGTCTTTGCTCGCTCCGCACGCCGTCGTAGGTCGGTAATGGTCTGCTCATTGAATTCGTTGTTTTTCCGGTTCATCTATCCCTGCCCCCTTCAATAAAATATTCGATGATCCGATAATTCCTGCGACCGCTCGTTCCGCCGCTTCTGCCCCGATTTCGCTCATGCACACGGGGCAACGGCCCAATGCAACAAATATCTCTCTCATTGATCCCTCGATCTCTGATAGCTCGATTCCCCTTTTCACGGCCTCGTTGATCGCGGCCTCGTGGTCCCTTTTCACAACCTGCGATTGGGTCACCGCCCGTTGTACCCTCGCACGGCGCAACCACATCACATCGATCTGATCAAGCAGATAAAAACAGTCATAAACCTCGGACAACGCTGACAACGCCCTCAAGTACCCCTGGATTTCGTCGTTTACCCCCCGCCGTTCTTCCACGAGACGGCGCAACCGGGTTTCACGTGCTTTCATCCCACCGATCTCCACAATCTCCTCGACGGTCGGCATTCCCTCGGTGGCGGCCAAGATGGATTCCATCGTGACTATGACTTCTCGTAGTGCCTCCCTCTCTTGGTAAAGTTGCATTATACGACAACTTCTCGACATCAGGTTGTCACATTCCTCAACCAGAGCCGCCGCCGTCTCCCCGCCCTGCGCCGCAATCAGGATTTGTGATAATTCGTCCACACTGTCGCAGGTCGTTATGAGTTCGGTAAGCAACGCAGCAATTTTATCCCGACGCGATGTATCCTGAGCGACTTGTTCCATCGCACTCGCCGTCTCGTCGATAGCTGCCCTCAATTCCTCGACCCAGGCAAGACCCACGATCTCGATATTCAACGCTCCGATTTCCTCTTCCAATCGGGCTGCATCCCGCCTTGCCCTGGTCGCATCGGTCAAGGTTCCCCGCAACGCCGCATCGAACACGTCCGCTCCGCCTAGAGTACCGATGATTTGTGCTTTCGCTGTGTTCGGCATCCCCAGGAGAAACGGCGGGTCGTGTTGTCCGGCGATATTAGGGCAAAAGGGTTCTCCGGCAACCTCGTTTTTTGCGACACCAGTGATCTCCTGGATTTCTAGGGGAGGGGTGTTCCCGAACCCTCTGTATGCAGAATCATTGCATAAATATACATTGTCACGGGGTGACTTTATGCGCTCGACGTAATCTCCGGTGTCGTACTCTAACCGCACTTTGCACCGTGTCTCCCCCGCACGGACAAATCCTGCGCCCTTGGGTTCGCCGAGGACGAGCCAGCGAAGGGCACGGATCACCGCCGATTTGCCCCGGTCGGATTCTCCGACAAGGACGGTAACGCCGGGGGACAGGTCGATCACTGTGTTCTCGTGGGATTGGAAGTTTTCGATGGTTAGTTTTGTTGCTCGCATTTTGTTCTCCCCGCTTTCTCGGCGACGATTTCACTGTTGTCCAAAATCTGAAGGCACGAAAAACTGCCGTTGCTCACTGACGACAACCTTCCCTTCGGGGTGAAATACTGCTAGGGTTTTGCCGTCCGACAGCAGGACACAGGCAAATCCTTCGGGCAGCATCCTCCCAGCTTCAGCTTTCACTACCTCACTTTCTTTCGGCGGTTTGGGTAGCGGTTGCCAATGCGTTATCACATCGGCGTGTTTTCGGAATCCATCTCTTATGTAGTCGTAAATATAGAACCCATCTTCTGGTGCCTTGATCTCATTTTCAGGATTAAATAGGGCATCTAATAGGTTTTTCTCCGGCATATCGTATTTTTTTGGAATGACGGTATCCATGACACCGCCCTTTTTGAAGTAGGTCGCCGTGTGTATCTGGTGGATATCGAACCCTTTGTCCCACCAGTACACCAAAACTTCCTGACCGCTTTCGGGTAATTTCTCCTTAATTTCTATCCAGCCATTAGCTTTCATAATCTCGGCATCTTTGACTTGCTGTTTGTTCACGTAATCACTCTCCTTCGCCCTTCTCAACAACGCACTTATTCGCTCGTCTAAATTTTTTCCGGTTATATCGCTTGGCGAATCTTGTATAGTTCCGACTCGCCTTTTTGCAGTAATACTTCCGCGCGAACTTATCCTCAAACGTCATTTTTTTGTGTAAGTTAAGCTCCATCGAACCCCTCCCTTCGTTGTCCCTGATACCGCCGCCACGCCTCAGCCTCGACTTCTGAATCCGCATCGACCTGAGCCAACGACCGACGCAAGGTTTCGGCGGGGTCGAGATTATGATACATCCCGGTTCTGAACGCATCGAGCCGAGCCAGGAACGCGTCCCTCGCCTTTTCCTGGGATTGCGCTGTTTCGATGTGTGCTCGACTCAGGATTTCTATACCCGGTTTTGCGGTTGCCAGAGGGCGACATTCGTGTGTCACTCCCTGATCGGTAATCCTAACCAAAACGACCTGGGGTACGCGTTCCATTTCGGCTTGAGTAGCGAACAGCCGCACCATCGCGCCGGGGTTAACGACCCATCGCCCCTGTTCGCAAACCTCGAACGGGTAATGCCAATGGCCGACGAGGGTTAGGTCGGCCTGAGTTGTCTCGGCGACCTCTTCCGCAATGGTTATATTTGAAATAAAAGGTAGCGTTACCGCCGTAGATACAGGGATTACCGATCCATGAACCACATGGACCGCGTAGGTCGCCCCCGTATCCTTACTCACGACATAATCGTGCCGCCAATCCCGACGGTCGATTTCAGCGTGGTATCCTTGCCCGGTGAGTTGAACGACAAGGCCGTCTTTCTCAATAAACACTGGTTCCCGGCCAAGAGGCTTAATGAATCCAAGTTGCGATAGTAACCCTAAAAGGGTGCGCGGCAACGACCCCTGATTGTGCCCATAAAGGTCGTGGTTTCCCGGAACCGCGTACATCGGAACCTGCAACCCCGACATCAACGTCGATAATAACTCTCCGGCAAAACCAAGGCCCGGTTCCGGGGTGTCGAACAAATCCCCTCCGTGTATCACCGCGTCGATGCTCTCTTCCCGCGCGATTCGGGCGACCTCGGCAAGTTTGGTTTTTACGGAGACAAGGAAATCGTCAGTGCGCCCCACCGGGGGCACACCGCGAAAATGGGTGTCGGTGATGTAGAGGAGTTTGATCAATGGTCGTACCTCCTTCGCTCTTCGCATAATCCTTCACTTTCATAACACTCCCCACCTTAGCTGGCGGGATTTCCTTGAACTATGAAGTAATCAACCCCACACTATCAACCGCGTAACCTAAGTCTTGCAAATCCTCGTCGACCAAAAATCGAACAGTTTCTTCCGTGTTATCCGGATCATTATTAAGTGTGGTGCTGAATGTGCACCAATCCTCTACTATATTGATTCAAGTCTCTTAGCCCATTTTAGTCCCGCCTCTAACGCTTCTTTAAAGCTATCGCAGGATTCTGTATATAGCAGTTCTAGGGATGTAGTCATAACTTCCACCGTATATGTGATTAGGGGCATAGACCCATCGCTTACTTGTTCTTGGTAGCCGTTTTCTATCTGATTAACTGCTACACAATCAATAATAATGCCCTTTTTGGCAAGGCGTTCTATCTTATCAAACATTTTATTTCCCTCCTTCGCTTCTCTCCGTCAGTGAAGGTTAGCCTTGGTATCTTCGGTTCATTGAGCATCGTGGGCAAAACTTGGTGTTGCCGGAACTTGGTTTAAACCAAGCCCGGCATTTTTGACACCGCTTGGGGGCGTAGTTACACGCTCGCCGACTTTTAAGAAACACTACGCATCACCACCCCCAAGGAGTTTTGCCACGACTTGCAGAGCCTTGAACTCATTGTGCAAAGCGTTCAATTTGACTCGTTCCGCCGCGACCGCGCTCTCCGCGGCAAAATACTGTTCTCTTTCGGCGGTTGTGTTGGCTCGTAGTTGGGCCTCACGGATTTCGGCATTTTTGCCATTAATGAGTCCGTCAAGAATTAATTCGGATTCCCGTTCCGCAAGGTATTCCTTGGCTCGTTGGGCCGCACGGTTGGCCTCAAGCACCGCCAATTCTTGTTCTGCAATTGCCGCGGGAATCTCCATTAATCTGGTAGCAATTTGCACTCTGTCCATTCTATCAAGCTCCCTTCTCAATAATTTCGCCGAGGGTGAGGTTTGCACGTGCCTCAGCCATAAATGAATCCAAAGTGTCGGCCATTTCCTGCAGTTGCTGGTACGACATGAACAGCGACACGTGATAACCGGTGTCCTCGATAATATTTACCGTAAACGTATCTTTATAAATGTGGTGCACCGTGAACCGGGGTTCTTTGGTCTTTTTGAGATCGATATCCATCGTTAACATTCCTTCAATTCTCCTTTCCCTCACGGGTACAAGACCCGGCCTTTTTTAACCGCATTAGTATAGAATTCGGAATCGGCAAGATAGACAAGGCTCGCCGACCACGCCCTCGCGTCCTCTTCTGCACGATGTACGGAATCGATATGTTTTTTTGTCTGCCATTGCCACGCGTGCCGGAACTCGTGGGCCAATGTAATCACGGAAAACTTAGGCATAATGATCGTATGGAAAGCGGGAGCATACCCGCCTAACGAACCCGGTCTTGCCTGCCCCAGTCGGAATTGTGGGGGCGCGATTTCATACGCTCTTGATACCTCGTCAATCCACGAGAGGAACGAACAAACAGACACCGCAATCTCGTGTTGGGTCGGGTTCTTATCCCGGTTTCCTAACCACGGTTTCCGGGAAATTAGGGTTCGGGTAGCCTGAATCGCAGGAACCGGGAACTCTTCTTTCTTTATGCGAGTGCAATACAGATTTGGGGCCGGGGTGTTGGATTGATCAGGAATCGAGAAAAAAGCGTTCGTTATTTCGAGGAACATTGGGTGCAGACCCATCCAAAATCAACTCCTTACGTTTCATATCTTATATATCTATAATATCATTGATATTATTAGTGGTCAACGAATATCAATCGACAAAATACGAGGTTTCGGCAACTTCAGGCACAAAAAAACGCGGAGGTTGGTTCCGCGTTTCTCGGGTTAACGGCAGCATCTGGGTTGCCAGGGCTGGTCGCCCTCCGGGACTCTGGTTTCCGGACGCGGGGTTTCGAGGTTCCATATGTAGATCCAGGATTCGATGAGCTCGCCGTTTTCCATATGGACGACGCACTTTTCCCGCAAATACATATGCCCCTCGCTTTCTAGGTTGTCCATTCGCCGTAGGGTAGCGTTTCCAACCTCATAGACCTCGCCCTTGGTGCTCGCGCCTTGTTCACGAATGACACCAGGGAACCCTTGAGTCACGTTGTATAAGCCTAGGTTTTCGGCGATTCCACGATCGACGAATCTCGCGTCGGGATTCCCGAGGAGTAGCCAATTATGGTTGCCATGTCCTTGCATTAATGTTCCGTATACGAATACTAAATGAGGCATGTTTTCCCATCTCCTTTCCTAGATGTGGAATCTGTGGTTCACTTTCTTTTTCGCCCTTCTTGTTTTTGCAACAACTCGTCTATCAGATCGGACACTTCTTCCTTGGTCCAAGTGCTGGGCATAGCAAGCCAGTCATAGTTGTCCTCAATGCCAAGTCGCTCCGCCAAAATTCGGGCATAATTGATTTGTTTGGCTGTCGGTTTGTCTATTTTCCTCACTCCCCTCAACTTAATTTTTTAGCGACCACCACGCCGCCCTTCTTCTCCTCGACCCACCCCCTGAACTCGCCCCAATCAAACGCTGGTTGAACACCGTTGTTGTAATCAGGCGTTGTTTCAAAACCCAAGTCTGCGATATGCTCCCTAAATGGAATATCAATTCCCCCGCCCCGTTCCCATTTCTCGCGGTTTTTACGAGTCGTAATCCTCGGATTGTAGGTCGCGTTCTTCTCGATGGGATAATCGAGCACGATTTCTCCTCGCATCGCTGCGTACAACTTGCCGGGTTTCGATTGCCCCCATCCTTGAGAACCACCAAGGGGCTTTGTTGCGACGGCCACAACTCCGGCCTTTTCCTTGAACCACAGACCGTCGTGATTCGAGAACCAATATAATTCCTTGCCATTCGAGAGCAGAAAATTGAGTTTACCTGATTTCGCATACTTCTTGGTCGTTGCAGCAATTGCGGTCAATTTGCGGTTGTGTGTGGCAATTGCATCGACCAAACAAGCGAAAAACGCTTCCGAATCCGTGGTTCCATTCGGAACATATACCATCGAGAATTCCGCGTCGTTGTCCACGTTGCGGATAAACCCGTTGTGAGCCAACGACCAATCCTCACCTTTAATGAATGCGGTAAACGGGTGGGCGTTGACTACCGACGCCAGGGGTTTCACCGTACCGTAGCGAATGTGGCCGACGAGGGCACATCCCTTGAGTTTGCCGATCAATGATGCCGCATGGCTACGGTCGGCTTGTCGCGGTTCTCTTACGACCACCGGACCCGCATCCAGATCCGGCCATAACGACGCGCCCCACGCATGGGGATTATCGTTGGAACGACCGATAAATTCACTCCACTCAGCTTTAAAGCCGGATGGTTTTTTGCTTGAAAATCCGAATAGTTGGCACATCGTACATTCCTCCTCGTTTGTGGGGGTTAGGGTCTGGTTTTTCTTCACCCCTCATTTTTCTTACATAGTAATGATATCACTGATATCACACCTTGTCAATCATTAACATTGATGATATCATTGATATATCAGAATATTATTTCGGAAGAAAGGTGTGGTTGGGCGATGAAAGATAAACCCGAAATCAAGACCATATTACTTCGAGTCCCATTAGATATTGCAGAGGGCTTCGATGCGACCGCTGCATTTCGTGGGGAAAGCGTTAACACGGCCATCGTGAGCGGGATGAAAGAGTTGTTTTCCTCGACGTTTGAATCGGAGATTGAATCCGGGGAAAATATTCTCCTTCGTAAATTGCCGACTGAATTATGGTTGGCTGATGTGTGCGAGGCGATGGGGATTAATTTTGGTAAGAGCTAATTCTAGGGACTCTAAAAACAAGAAAACGGCGCAGACCATGTTTCGTGCCTGCGCCGTTTTTCTTGCAAACTCGGGTTGTAGAATTCGATATTACACCTCGGAATCCTGGCTTCACCCCTGCTCTTCAGCTCTCAACTCCCTATGTACTAAAACCGCTTGTCCGTCGCTTACCATTAGGTTGACGTATTCTCCGGACTTAAACCATTTGGTCAAATCAACCTTTTGTTCCGGAATAAATCCCATCCCTATTTGAATCTTGGTGTATTCGTTGGTTCGATATTTCATTGTCTTGCCAATATCCCCACCGCCTTTTTCCACCTTGATTGTTACAGCATCGGTTTGTACTTCTCGGATTTCACCGGAGCGAACCATACTGTGAAGTCGTTCCTGTTGTTCTTTAGCCACTTTCTCCGCTTGGATTAGAGGCCCTTTTACGAACTTATACCATCCCCCTGTAAAACCGATACTCAAACCTAATATAAATATCAATATTCCAGCTATAAAATGCTTTTGATGCAGGTTCATTCGTCTCTCTCCTCTCTTTAACGTGTTTGGACTTGCTACTGCGTTCAATCAAGATAATAATCCCCAGGCAACCATCCACCACCATTGGCAATTCTCCAATACTTAGACACGGTGAAATATTTGTTCGACGCAAAAACAGCATCCCGAGGGCGGCAAATAACGCCCTTGGTTGGAGAGCCTGAAGAAAAATACGACAACAGCGTCCAGTCAGGCCCCGCTCCAACTTCAGTGCAGGTCCATCTATCAAAATACGCGTCGTATTTAGGGTAGTATGATACATACCAGTTGCGGTGCTCCAGGTTCTTTTTTGCCGCACCCATGATTTGCACCACATCGCCCGGCAGGGAATCAAAATAAAATGAATAGTTGGACTGAAACGCGCCTTCTGTTTCTTTGCCAACAACAAGAGGAATTGTTGAACATACCTGTTCTAATATTGTTGATGGGGCAGGCCCCCCTGTCCCGGGAACGGGCGCGCATCCTCCAGTATCAGCAGCAGTGCCAGTTCTAAAGCGGATCGTCGCTGTTTTTAGGGCCGGGGCACTTAGAGCTTTGGTCGTGTTAGGCATGATGACCGGTGCCGGTACGGTACCGGCAAGGGGAATCGACACCTCATCCAGCATTGGCACTTCTACACCACCGCAACCCGAAGACATGGTGCCGGCAAGAGCCGCAAATTTGTCTCTTAACTCAGAGGAATTAACCCAACATATCGAGATTGCAGAGCCGGTCTCTCCCCATTGAATCTTGTAATCTCCGGTGTTTTCTCCTGTAATGCTTTGGGTGTATTTTACTTCGACATGCCAATTTGTAGTTCCATCAGAGATAAATGGCCAGCTGTAGTTTGTAGTAGCTCCTAGATTTTGCAGCCCATTTCCAGGTGTCCATTTGTATTGATGCCATTGGCTGTCAGAGTATTGCCGATATCGGATATTCATTTCAACCGGTTCTGAAACAATATTAATTACGGGTCGGGGTTCGTTTTCCACCCATGTCCTAAGTCCTGGTTCAACGGATTTGGTTATATATCCGCTTACACCTTCTGTCTCGATGAATGAGTACTTTTCGATAAAAACTGGTTCGGATTTCAGCACCGGTATGTTCTTCATCCAACCATCAGGATCATAATAATTGGGGTCAGTAACAGAATTGCGCATATAGGTTCCGTCTCCGACCCAAAAGCCGGAATTACTGAGTGTCACCCAATTCAGTTCTCTTGTATTTTGCCCGTTGAATTGTGCTACTGCGCCGGAATACAGGTCGAACCCGGTACTTGCCGGAATACTACGCCCGGAGTATTCCCAACCATTAGGAGTATGAGGCTCATTGTAATCGAAGCCGATATAGTTGCGATAGTCGGTAGTAATTGCTCCCGTATTTCGGTCAATAAATTTGGTCTCGTTGTTATTCCATACAGAGAAATGAGGCGGCTTTATTCCCCACCTGTTAAATAGGTTCTGTAAATCCTGGGTTGCATAAGCTATCTGCTCTTGAGTAAGCCCCCCGTCGGTTCCTCTAAGCTCAACGATATTCCAGCGCTTTTCTATATGATCGTAATTAGCCCTGCCATATACACTAGGCCATGTCGTGTAACCGTTAGACCTCCCATAGGCGCGGAACGTATAACTCAATCTCATTGGAATCGTAGCACTCACCGGAGAAGTCATGCCGTACTGCCGGGTGTAGGGAAAGTATAAACTTGTATAGATTCCATCGCGCAAAATGTCAGGGTATGCGGGATCTAATACTTTTGTGGTTTCCACGCGGTAATACGCCTCAGTCCGACCTGACTCATCAGCGAGAACATCGGCCCGCTTACCTCTATTGAGAAGAATGTATTTAGTTTCATATGGAGCAAAATCTATTGCCGCGCCTGACAATCCTATTGGCTCCCCTCTATCCCACTCTCTAACATCAGCATATAGAGTGATTTCAACCGGCTTTGAGTTTGTGTTTGTTAAGACCGCCACTATCATCCAATCCTCAGGATTGTTGCCGGCTACCATGTAACCCTCGATGTCACCCGGCCAGCCGAATTCATTTTTTCCGATATGGCGAAGTTCGCCTGTATCCTCCCAATAGTCCCAGTCGTAACCAAATGATGTAATGATATTAGGCATCATCAGTGAGATATTTGGTACTCTTACCGCCGTTGGATTGTCCCAGTCAAGGCCTGAAAAATACTCATAATTGGTTAGACGATCGTCCTCGCCGAGCTTAATATTGGGGATATAGGCATTGCCCGTTTCCTCTCCGGTCGCTGGGTCACATACGATAAAGATCTCTATCCCGTTGGATAATTCCGAGTAGTAACCGTACAATGATTGTTTGATTTCTCTTCCCTTTGCATCTAAATCTGTCGTCAGGGTTGTCCATATTTTCTCGTCTGCCGCTAACACGGGAAATGCCAGAATCATAACGATAATTAGAGCGAAAGCTATAAGCTTCTTCATACTCACTTGCGCCAAGAAGACTCCAGGCATGGAGAGAACTTGGCACGACCTCCTTTCTTATTAAGAAATTTTCTCGTTTGAACACTGGCCTGCATTCTTCTTCAAGAAATAAAAAAAGGGCCGCCTTGTGACCCTTGGTTATCCACTTCCCCAACTACTCAACCAGCCTAGTTTTAATCTTTGGTTTAATCGATTCGTAATCCACTCGTTTCCATCCATAGATTGGCACCTTTTCGTATACCGGTTCTCTGTAGGCCTTCATCGGCGGGTAATATCCGGGTCCGGTAGTCCAGTAACCCGGGGATGGGATAACATCGGGCATATCTGCTCCTACCAGACCGTAGGCGATTTTATTGTTTGTGTAGTTGGACTCATTATGTATTCCGTCAAACAGTTCTGCCCTCCAGTCATTCTCCGGGTCGTTGCCGGTGCGCTCCAGATCAATCGTCGCTATAAATCGATACTGCCCCGTTCCTACTATATAGCCGTTCCACTGGTGTTCTATGATTGCGCCGGGTTCGAGGTACACATTAAACGCACTTTCCACCGGCGACAATACTTTCGCATCGACTTGATACCGATACAATCTAAGCCGCGCAAAGCCGCCCACATCAAAAGTAGATACAAACTCCACTTTAACGTTTAACGGCTGGTTAGGTTCCGGGTTCGAGATAGGGGTGCCTGTTTTTGCATCATATACGGTAATGCGTGTTGCGGCCAGGTCATTAGGCCCGACATTTCCTCCGGGCACAAGATTGTCCCAATAATCATCCGGGGGACCAGTATAGTTTAACAGGTCGGTTTGTTCCATGTAGTTGTCGACCCAACGATTAGCGAGAGCCGCCTTCGTGTCAGATCGGTATAAATCCGAGCCTAATTCGATCTTCTTTCCGGTCAGCGTGAGCCCGAGAGCCTCACAAGTCATTGATGTCGTATTCGCATCAACGCTTGATTGCCACGATGCGCCGTTCCACGGTGCGCCGATACAAGCCACAAGTTTTGTCGTTCCCGCCGGATAGTTGCCATCCAGCGGAAACCTCCCCAATGCCGGAATGTAAGGATTGTCTGATGCTATTAACTGGTGCTTCCCGTTGACTACGGCATAGAGATAAACGTTGACCCTAACGTCTGCGGGAAAATTATTCTCGAACAACGCATGGGCGTTTCCAACGCCACCCGTCATTGGGGTCGTCCATACGGCCTGGACAGAAAAATCCGGCGGTAAGAAATAGGCATCGAGGGCGTAACCTGATGCCGTTGGAGCACCAGTGCCGTTGCTGTAATAACCATCGGGATACCGCAAGTTGATCTGATATTTCCCGCTGTTGTACCAGGAAGAAACCGATGGTTGCATGGCGGTGATATCGTATTCGTCTTTAGTATGAACATCATAAGCTTCTCTTCGTTTGCTTGCATCTGTAATGGGCCTGAGATTACTTGGGTACAGGTCATACCCACCCGAACCTGTTAGTTTGAAGCCAATAAAAAAGTTGGGTTTTATGCTGCCGGAATTAAACATCTGATACTGGCCGTTAACAACTGGTATTCCCACAAGGTCGAGTGCAGTTTTTAGCCTGGAAGAGGCGGCGGTAGCCGCGTCAACAAACAGGGCGTTTTTGCCGTTGTCTACGTTTTTGTCTGGCATGGTGTAGTTCACTTGGGGGGCATAAACTATGGTATTGTCAGGAAATACGAATCTGGCCGGGCTAACGCAGGCATAATCTTTCGCGTCTGAATAGGGTGAAATAAAACCAGGGGCCGCAAGGACATAGGCCGTTATACCCGTGACAACCAGAAGGGCCGTTATCGCAATAACAGCCCTTCTCTTTTTCTTATTACTGAAGAAATCTTTGATTTTGTTTTTCAAATTACCACTCCTTTCTTAAAACGCGTTTTCGCTAACCGCTACCAAGGTTTTGCCATTGAAACTTTGAACCGTAGCCCGTTTGTCGTAGTTGGCTTGAACCATATCGAACCCCGTCAGGTCGGTCAGCACCCGGTGGTCAGGGGTGAAATACACTTTCTTGTCAAAATAGGAGTTCTGTTTTTGCTGGGTGTAGACCTCGGTCGGTCCCATCCAGAAACTACCCGTGCCATTGGAATTTTGATAGATTTGAACACAGGGGCGCAGGCTATTCTGAAAGACCATGATTCCTTTCCGTACCGGGTCAATCATTACATGGTCATCCCATGTATCAAACGGACATTCTCCGATAAGCCTGAGTTCCTGAAGCACGTCCACCGAACACAGCTTTGAGTTTCCGGGTGAAGTAATAATCACAGGGCGGTTAAGGGTAAAAGTATGTTGCCCCGTAGGGTTTAGCATTTGAGTAGGCACTTTGCTTGAATCCTTGGTATGGGTTTCTTTATCAATAGCATAATAACTATTCCCTGGGACATCGTGTTTCCCCATATATATCGGCGTAAATACCTTATTCGGGGTCTCAATCGTCACGGTCTGAGTATGGCTGTCCCAGAACACTAACCCACCCATCCCTTGTGCCACCGCACGCAGGGGTGCAAAGGTTCTGCCGTTGACGACCTCAATTGGGGTATCGAGTTGCATCGGAACCCGACAACACCATGTCATTTCTGCCTTGCCTGGGAAAAAGTGAAGTTTTATACTCTCTCCTATAATCCCGGTCGATCCCTTGCTTGCCCGACACAGCATTACTTCGGTCGTTTTCTCGTTGTACTCAGCCCTGCCGCCCATCGCCTCGACCACGAACCTCGCGGGGAGCATGACTCTCAGCCCGGTGCCCAATTGTTTGGTATACGGCGCAACGTCCATATCGACGGTCTTTATAGGCCCGGTCCCGTCCTGCACCGTGTATTGTTTCGACCCGATCTGGAACTTGATTATCCTGACCTCTGGGTCGCCGGGCATCAACGGCCTTGCCTGGGCAGGCCCGACAAACACAGCCAACATCGCAAATGTTACCGCCAGGGCAACGGCGGTCTTTCTTAACTTTGTCATTACAATCTCTCCTTTCTGTTTTTGTTCGGTTTGTTATCGAACAGATATTGTACTAATGCAGAATGGTGCAATAGTCCTGCATAGATATGTAACCACTCTAATTATCCAGAGGGAATCCATTGTCCAATAACCACTTAGCAGATTTTTCCCTCTGTTCTTTGGTGGCAGAATCTATCCGCAATACCGCCTTGTGTACTCCTGCCCAAAACACCAATTCATTACTGGGCATTTTTACGCCGTATTTGTTCATATAACTCATTATTTTTTCTTTATTCAAACTTAGTATGGCTTCATCTCTTTCTTTGACAATCTGGCTTAAATCCACCCTTATCTCTCCCTTCTTTGTAAGGTTAGTCAATCAAGGCTTTTGCACAAGGACTTTAGCCATGAGGGTTATTGGCTGTAATCCATGATAGCATTGATAGCATATTTCGACAAACGTCGATAAACGGCGCGTCGGTTCGATTTCCTTGTTTTTGGTATTTTTACTCTTGTTTCCTGTTTCTGGCGAACGGTTGTTCGGGTTTTTGTTTTCTCATACGCTGATAAAAATTAACAGCCATTTTTACAAGGTTTTTAACTTTCTTTCTTACTACCCGGCAAGTTAGATTAACGGTGACGCGTTCCTTATAATATAAACGCCCTAAACCAAGGATCAACAGAGGAATCCATGCCATAATAATGTATTTGTCGGTTTGTTCCTTGTACAAAGGCAATAACATTGCAGCAATCACAAAAGAAACAAAGAACCAAACTATCGCTTTGATTACAATGATAGCGAAATTGCTTAAAGACCTGCCCAGGGATATGTAAGTGCGGATTGTAAGGTTTTCCACTATGTCGCATCCTTGGGCTGTTGAGATTAAGATATAATCGCCTTCACGCATTTCAAGCCTTGTATTATACGCCGTCGTGAAATAAATCTGATCCTGATAATTACAGGAAACGTTTTTTACACGAATAGAATGTTTTCTTAAATCCCGCGATTTATCTCCTTGGGAAGATTTGCTTTTCACAAGATATAATCGCGAGGTGAAAGGCAAGTCACAATAGCTACATTGAATAAAATACGCGTCTTGCATTGATGACAAGTATCTCTTTGTAGGTTTCTTGCAAACAGGGCAGTATACATTGTGGATTTGATTAAGAATATCAGGCATCACTAATACCTCCACATTCTCTCAACGAACCACGGTCACACGAAATCGGAGAGTTTTCTTGCATTATTCAAAACAACGACGGTTGCTCTGGTATCTCCCCATCCCCGCGAAAATGAACCTTAATTATCCGGTAGCGCATGTTGACATGGGTGTTTACCTCCTCGTCAAAGACCCTGGTGATTTCGAGATCGGCCTTAATTATGTCTCCTTTTCTGAAACTCTCGCCCCTGTCGACCCGCGCCCAAAAGCCGTCATCAACGATATAAGCCGAAATCTTCATCCCGTTATAGATGAATTCCCATTTCCGGTTTCTCTTGAAAACCAGCTTTAATACCGACAAATCCACGTTTTCCTCGATTATCACTTCTTCGTTGGTTTCCAGCAATTCATTGGGGAGAGCCATTGAAGGGAAGTCCGCACTATCCACTTGAAATTCTCCGATTCCGGGGCTGTCTATCAAGAATCCCTCGATCTCAGGATTTTCTGTCAGGCCGTCAAACATCCTTTCAAGGCGGTCGTTGATATCTTGGTTCTTGCTGTAAAACGCATAAACGTAGCGGTTTACGACGGCGGTAACATCATCTTTGGAAACATTAATCCTGCCGTCTGGACGTTCCTCTATATTGTCGGGTTTGCGGCCTTTTAGGAACCTCTTTAACTCCATAACCCCCACGATAATTGCAACCACATTAGCGACGGAATCAATGGTTGCCCGAGGTTCTCTAAACAAATCTCCTATCGTGGTCACGGCACTTTCGGCCAAATGCAGGATTATTTCAAAACTGCCTTTTTCCAGGGCCGAAATTTTGATATTCAATTTCTGTTGAGGAGAAACTTTTTCCGTTACGATTTGCACCATTTCGGAGAAATGCAGCAGAGAGAGCAACAAGAGATCTAAATCTACTTGATGTACTTGCCCCTCAAACTTTATTTTCACCTCAAGAGGTTTCCTCACAGAAATCCCGCTCCAAAAAAGAAGATTATAGATTAAATTCTTCGCTTTCCCGCAAAAACCTTCCAAATAAAGCCACCTTCTTTCGTTGTTTGTCGTAAAAACAGCAGCATGTCGCCTGATCCTCACAAATTTCTCCACGAAAGTAAGACGACACGGAATGTGAGCGACAAACGCTTTGCACAAATTCACTTGGTCGGGATATACTATGTATATACATTCTTTAAGGAGTGGTTTAAGTGCAAACGCGTATCCAAAAATGGGGAAACAGCTTAGGGTTACGAATACCAAAAACAATAGCGCAACAAGCCGGGCTGAACGAAGGAACCCCGGTCGATTTCGTAGTCCGCGGCAATACCATCGTAATCAATCCGCAACGTTATTCCTTAGAAGCAATGATTTCACAGATTACTCCCGATAACGTCCATAGAGAGATAGATACCGGGGATATTGCAGGGAATGAAGTATGGTGAGGCGTGTTAAACCATATATACCTGACCGCGGCGATATCGTCTGGGTTCAGTTCACTCCCCAGGCTGGGCACGAGCAAGCGGGAGAACGACCCGCAATAATCGTATCTCCCGCCGCCTACAACCAAAAAACGGGTCTGGCCTTGATGTGTCCCATAACATCCAAGGTCAAAGGATATCCTTTTGAGGTCGTGTTGCCTGACAATCTTGAAATTTCAGGTGTCATTCTTGCCGACCAGATCAAAAGTCTGGATTGGCAAGCGAGAAACGCTCGGTTCGCGCGGAAAGCATCGTACGAGGTCATCAACGAAGTTTTGGCAAAAATCAAGATATTACTGGAATGACGATGGTAATACAATTACAATAGAGGTAATACCAATAAACCCGGAAACCCAGAAATACAGAAAACATCGGATAAAGTGGACTTTGAGCTTCTTTGGCTTGAATGAAAGACGACCATCACCCCGCATCCCTCAACCATTGCGCAAACCGAGCTAATTTTCTCCGCACCCGAATCATTGCATTATCAACGCCTTTTGCGTCCGTTCCTATTTCCTCGGCGATCTCCTGGTACGATTTGCCGTCCCACATTCTCCCGACGAACACCGCCCACTCGTAATCAGTGAGTTTCTCTCGCGCCGTTTTGTTGATATCGTCGATCGTCTCACGCTCGATGAATACTTCCTCCGGCGATCTCGCTTTGAGGTCGGCGAGCGTGCCCTCCAAGGTCGGCGAATCTTCGTCGTCCCCGAACCGCCGGTTACTTAATGACGCCGCCTTGTTTAGCGCTTGGTGTTTAAGGTTCTGTTCGGCCCTGATTCTCGTTATGAGTTGCCGCCGTACGACGGTACTAGCGAACGTAGGGAACGACGCTTTCTCCCCGTCGAAGGTCAGGATCGCTTGATATAATGCAGCATACCCTTCTTGAAGAACATCGTCCCGTTCTGACCCCGGTAAGAAATACTTCCGTACCAGGAATTTAACTCGACCTTGGTATCTTAGAATCAGGGCTTGTGCGGCCTCGTGTTCGCCTTGTTGGGCGAGTTTGATCAACGCTTCGTCTGATTCAAATTCAAGGTTCGCGAGGTACAAATTCAATCCCTCCTTTCGTGTATTTTTCTTGGGTTCGGTGTTGTTCTGGTACTTTGGTAGTGCGTATAACCGATTTGTGGTTCCCCGAATTCCTGTTGACTAATTTGTAGACTATTCCGTAAACTAATACCAGGACTAAACTCAAAGGAGGTCTGCTAGAATGCCTGCCAGTGTCCGAGTTAATGAGCGTACCTGGAGCATTTTGAAAGAGATCGCGGATAACGTCGGCGAGACAATGCAATCCGTACTTGAAAAAGCGATTGAATCTTATCGCCGCCAATGGATATTGCAACAAACCAACGAAGCTTACGCCGCATTGAGAAACGATGAATCAGCGTGGCAAGAAGAACTCGCCGAACGTAGGCTCTGGGATTCATCGTTGAGCGATGGTTTGGGCGGTGATGATCATTGAAGCCAAAACGCGGCGAAATCTGGCTTGTGGATCTTAATCCCGTGCGAGGACATGAGCAGGCCGGAATAAGACCTGGTTTAATATTATCCGAGGATATCTTTAATTCCGGTCCTGCAGGACTCGTTGTTGTTTTGCCTATCACCACAAAAAATAAAAATATCCCGTTACATGTTGTTATCTCACCCCCTGAAGGCGGCGTTAAAGAAACCAGCTACATTAAATGCGAGGATATACGCTCCGTTTCAATAGAACGACTAGTGTCAAAATGGGGGACAGTGAATCCAAATATTCTGGTGGAAGCGGAAGATAGGGTCAGGATACTCTTAGGGCTTTAACAATTCCCGCGCAAGGCGAGAAATGATACGCGGCGCGTCATAGTGTGGGGGAATTAAAATGACAGAACAAGAATACTTTTGGTCCGATGAATGCAAGCAAAAATACATCGTAGTCAAAAAGCCATCCAAGAGGGAACGGTCCAGGTATTTCATAGTATCGATGCTGTATTAAAAGAATTAGGTGAAGATACAGAGGAAGCTCAAAGCGACGATTCCTTGGATTGAATTCCGGGAAATCGTCGCTTTGTACAACGTTAGCTGCCCGATGGTATTTCGGGTGAGGATTCCCCGACTCTGAGCGCACGATACATGCTGACTATTTGCCCTTCCTTCACCATCAAATGCACGAAATCACCAGGGCTTATGTACTTAGTCATATCGACCGGAGAACCGCCGATATCCCCGCCCCCCATGATCTGCGAGCCGACCTGAACCCTGGTCGTCGGTGTCACGGCATACGTTAAAGTCTTGCCGACATCATCGCCGCCAGCCGTTACATTAACGGTTATCGAGTTCCCGGAGACCTTCTCAACCTCGCCCCGGCGGGTCATTTTCTCCATTTCTTGTTGTTGCTTTTCATTTTCTTGTTGTTGCATGACCATAGGCCGTTTTACATACTGATACCATGCGCCGTACCACCCCGCGCCGACCCCCAGACAGAACGCTATGAGGCCGACAACTAGCATTACTGACATAACTGATACCGTAATTTCTTTTCTCAAGATATCATTCCTTTCCATGTTGGTATTGCGGCGTCGCCTGATTCATCGGGTCGGTCAAGCTGTATACCGGCCTCTCGCCTTCCTTAAGTTCCCGGCGCAACACGACCGCACGGGTCGGTTCTTTTTTGCTCTGGATGATCTCGACATAATCGCCAGGGGTGAACCATTTTACTATATCCGGGTCCACGCCGGGCTCGTTGATGAAATCCGGCCCGACCATGACATTGGTTAGAAAGTTAACGTCGTAGGTTTCTGTCCCCCCGATTAATCGGCGATCCGAAGCGAAGGTCAGTTTAATCGTTATCTTGCCCGGCGATACCTCATCCACCGTGCCGCGCCGGGTCCTGTCTTTAATGTCCAGATCTTCCCTAGCTATCGCGGCCCGTTGGTCTCGGGGAACCTTGACGTTCGACCACCAGGATATGCCGTACCCTAATGCGAATATTAGAGCGGCCAAGGCAACAACGAGAATCCTTTGATCACGCGGACTTAACTTCCGAATCAATTGCCTCGCTCCCCTCTTTAAGTCCCAGGACTTTTTGCATCTGATTTAAGGCCGTAGCAAGCCGTTCCTCGTTACCCTGGGCCTCGACTAACAGTGCCGACAATTGCGCTGTCCGGATCTCAAACCGTTCGATTTCATTTGTGGTCCGGTTCTCGTATTCCTTGATCAACGACTCGACGCTCTCAACAACCGCGCGCAAGTCCGTTAGCGAAGATTTTTTGGGTTCCGGGGTCGCCAGCAAGAGAACCCGGCTTGCGGTCATTTTGAGGTAGTGCCGCCGATAGATCGAGCCGACGATAACCCCGGTAAGAGCAATCCCCGCCCCTATTCCCAATGCAACATCCCTGGTTAGCGTTGAGTTTGTCGAGGCCAGAACTATTGTTGTCGCGCACAGTATAGGCCAGACGCCAATTAGAAATATAAACCACGATGTCGCCCCGGCTTGTTCCTGCATGAATGATTCCGGGGTCGCGGCGGGATACCTGCTTTTCCTGTTTACCATTAGATCTTTCTCCTTTCGTTTCGTTGATCATGGGACATCCTCAATTTCATGCCTCGATGCCCCTGACACGGTATAGCTGAAATGATAAGGCCACTCAGTTGACCCTCTTATTAATTTCATCAATGTCGGAAAAGGGTTCGCTACGTAGCATGTCAACGTACACTCGACGGTTTCGCCCCGGTCAATTAGAGAAGTGATTTCAACCCCGTTCTGCCCCCTGGGGGGATAATGGCCTTGAGGCAAAAAATTTGAATTGGGTTTCATCAATCCCCCGTTCACCAGGACCTGTTTTGCCCTGGCGGTCGCTTCCTGCGCGGCCTGGAGGTTTTTTCTTCCGAGTTCGATCCCATAGACCCGTGCGGCATCTCGGGCGGCCATCGCGCCGATTGCCTTTTGCCGGTCCAGGTTTAGCCATGTGCTTGCGAGCAACAGGAAGAACAGCAATATTGGGATCACAACCAACCACGCGATAACCTCCATAGATCCGCGCTCGTTTTCCAACACCTCTAATAACACGCAATTAATCCACTCCTTCTCTCTCGGAAACAAAAAACGCCTCACCTACAATTGGTACTGTCGTTTGGGCCGACGTACCCGCGCCGCCCCAGACCGGGGTCGCCGCTTGGCTCATCTTTTTCCAGAAAGACGGGATCGGCACGGGATAGTAGTACACTACCCGACAATACGCATACCCGTCGATCCGTAACGGCAATCCCCCTGTGGAGCGCACTCCGTCGGCAACGTCCACGGTAAATGATGCGGAAGAATCTATGTCGCTCGACGACATCATTACTTCGCGGGGTGTGGCAAGGATCTCGGTCGCCAGGTCCCCGTCGGGACTGACCGCTAGTTGTCTCGCCCCGGTCCGCGCCGCCTCTTCGCAAACGCCTTTCACGGCGGCCATATGCCCCAACCACGACAATCCGAGGCATACGACCATGAGCAAAGGGAGGATTACGACCAACGCCACGGCGGACGACGAGCCTCTTTGGTTAAGCATGGTCCCTCACCCCCTTTGGTATTTCGCTGAATGGCCGTCGCACAACACCCGTCGCATTTGTACCGACCAACACCACGTTATGAGGAAGAACCGGCAATGTCCGCCCCTCGCCGCTCACGGCCTCCCCTGTATGTTTGAATGTCGACGCGAATGCGGAGCGCAATTCCCTGTGCTTCTTATCCCATGCGTGGCGGCGCACGGTGTTCATGCACAATGCCCCGTCGAGATTCAAACACTCGGATATTGCCCGGATTGTTTGTTCCTGCATGAATATGTCCGGCGGGTACAACCCGTCGAACACGTCGACGAAAACGAAATCGAACCTTTCCTTGCCTCTGAATTCAGCGATGATCGGTTCAGCGTCCTCCACGAATACTCTCACGTTGTCCGGCAAACCGAAATGTTTTCGTGCAATGTTTATCATGCCACGATCCTTTTCTATCCCGACCAATTCCGCGTCCGGCCAGTGACGCCTGACGGCGTGAAAGAACGACCCTCCGCCGACCCCGATCATCAGAAACCTACAGACACCGCGCATGTTCTTCAACAAACTAGCGGCGGCTTGGTAACTAAATGCACACATGCGCCAGGGCTGGCGGACGTCAATCGTCGATTGGCTTGCAACGGGGCTTGACCATATGTGTCTGCGGTTCAACCCCCGCGTGACCCAAACCGGATCGTAGACTTCCCCACGTTCTATCGCAATGGGGATCTGGCCTTGGAGCACGAACAAGGGAGCGTAAAGTAAGATTAATATTGCTTTTTTCATGCCCCTCGCCCTTTAGTTGCCGATTAACGCCTTGCTCATGTTTTCGACCGCTCCTTTAATCCCCGGGGCTAAACCTTTGAAGGCAATCACCGCGAGAATAACGCCAACGATAATCACTAATAACCAGTTTACGGTCTCCCCGCGCTCGTTCTTTAGAGTGTTTTTAATTCGGAAATATGCTTTGGTTGCGACTTCGTTGAGCTTATCCAAAGCTAGACCTCCTTTCATGGTTTAGGGCCGCTCTATGAAGGAGCGGCCCCGTGTACACCCCACTTATGTCACACGCGCCACAAATCAGGGACCAACCCGCACGCTGTTCAACCCATTCGCAGCGTCAGTGCCCATGTTCGTTATCGCGGTTCCTATATCCCCCCCTGCGCCCTTAAACTTGAGATAAGCGCCAACGAGAAGGATGATGCCAACAATGACCAAGACTAACCAATTTACGGTTTCCCCACGCTCGTTGGTCAGGTTCTCCTTGAACCTTTTCCACCCAAGTCGAACTCTAATCGCTAATTCTGTTAGCTTGTTTCTCAATTTAATCCACTCCTTTCAAAAATAAACGCGCTCACCAATACCTTTGAATTCCGTACCTTCGCTCTAAAACCACTCCCCTTTCCACGCGCTCAAGAATTAAAGAAACCACCTTAGTCGGCGGTTCTTAGCTCAAAGTATCGTATTGTGCGAATACAGCTAATCGCTGACAACAATCGCTTGCGCGTTGGATTTTACCATAATCGGTATCGTCCGCTTGTCCCATTGCTGGCCTGGCTCAGCTAAAGGAGCAAGGATATCCTGCCCCTCGTGTTTTCGGAACCAATTCCCGGCCAGAAACGCTTTGACCCCGGCCTCGGCGGACGGAATTTTGTAGGTATCGTAATATGTCGATCCGTCCGGCGCGGTTTTTGGTTGGTCGTATGCTATGCCCGAAGAATACGCATAAGCGGGACTCGTAAAAATCTTTGCTCCTGATATGCCCGGCACCGGCGGTACGGCTACGTCGACCATTGGAGCATTCTCGCCAGAAAGGTTCTTGGCAAACGCGGCTCGGGCGGCGGCATTCGCTTGAGTTTCCCGGTCACTTAAATCCGCCCATTTCTCGACCCATCTTGAAACGATCTTGACCGCTTGGTTCGGATCATCTGTGCGGTTCCCGTTGGCGTCCCACATTTCTTCAATGCGAGTCCCCTTTATTTCCGCTTCGTTGCACGCGGCTAAAGTCGCCGCGTCTGCCGCCGTTTGCAAGCGTGCCTGTACTGAAAAAGCACGGGAAAAATCACACCCAAGGACACCCAAAATTAAAAGCATCGCCACGAGCAGCAAGGTAAGTTCCGTCGTTCCTCTTTGGTTTGTTAAGAACCTCAAAACCCCGTACCCCCCATCTGCCCGGACATCGAAATTAACAACGATGCCAGGGTGCATATAACCGTCGGCATTGCCATAATCAACACCGCTAATTGCATCTTTTGTTCGGCTTCCTTGGCGCGCCCGATTGTTTCGTTTTTCCGCCGTTCACGGGCATCACGCACCGCGTCCATCAGCGTATCCGCGACCGGAACCCCGTGTCGTTGCGCTTGCGTTACGGAGGTCGCAAGTCTCCTGGCATCAAGCAACCCTGTCCTGTCGGCAATGTCCTGGAGCGCTTGAGCGAGCGATGCGCCTGTTCTCGCTCTGTCTATTGCGTATTTAAGCTCAGTGTTTAGCGCCGATTTACCTTGCGAGGCCCATTCGAGGGCTTTGGTGGTTTCCATCCCCGCCGACAGCGCCCCGGCTAACCTTGCTGCTATCGGGATAAAGTCTCTCGCGATCCTTTTTGTGCGCTTTCGAGCCAAATAAACCAATATCCATTCGGGGACTTTGAGCAGCAGGACTAATACAAGCAACACTATGTAACCTCCAAATACCCCAAGGATACCACCGGCCACCGCGAGCAGGATCGCGGCGGCGCGCATGAGGTCAACGCCGTCAACCGTCAACCCTTTGGGACGCCCCGCCGCCGCGATCAATTCCCTCATGTCAGGAGGACCGACGATTGCCGCGACCCAAGGATTATTCGCTGCTTTCCTCACAGCATTAATGGTCTCTTGTTTCCAGGATGCGCCGCGCCGTCCTCTGTCGAACACCGTTGTTTCCCGGTTCAATTTATAGCTGTATAATCCGCATATCGTTGCCCCCGCAAATAGAAGAGGCACTATCCAAGGAACATTGAAAATGAAGGGTGTTATCTTGACCCTCTCCTTTCCTCAATCGGCATCGACCGATTGAATGATGGTTACTACCCACCCGATTCCCACAAAATACAGGACTAATCCGACCAACAACGCCATCCTTCCGAGCGAGGTGTCGATCAGTGGCCGGAATAAATCGGGCGCTATGAACATCATCAAAACAAAATAAGCGAGCGGAAACACCGTGACTAGAACCGCCGAAATTCTAGGCCCTTTGGTGTGCTGGTGCATCATATGCCTGGACGATATCCCTTCTTTCAGGTTTAACAAGGTAGCACGCAACAAATCGAGAGAACGTGACCCCCCAACGCTCTTGTAAAATGACACCGCATCAGCTAATTCCTGCGTTTCCCAACAAGGATACCGCTCAGCCAACCCTCGAAAAACCAGGGCTTCATCGTTTCCGGTGCCAACCTCCGCCGCCATACGCCGGAATTCCGATTTTACGGGTTCGGCGCAAAATTCCGCCCCGTCATCAAGTGCACGGGAGAGAGACGATCCTATCGTGAGCGATCCCAACATCCCCTCCATCGCTGGTTCGAGAGCTTCCCTGAACTTTAATAGTTTTCTTTTCTTAATCGTGCTAGATACGATTCGAGGCCCCAGAAAAGCCCCTGCAATTCCAAGGACCGGTGAAAATACGGGGTCGAAGAACGAACCTGCCATAAACAGAGCTCCCCCGGCCAAGACGGCGATTGTCCCCGCCTCACTTGTCGTCTCCAGGCCGCCCGGATTGACGTTCCATAACCTTTGCATCGTTTCTAATGCGTTGGTCTTTTCCGTCGCTTTTTTGCGTTCTCGAATTAGCGGGTTATGTTCTCGGTACGCTACTAAAAACAACCCGAAACACAGGAAAGACAGGACCACGGTTATCCATACCGCAATGAGATTGACGCTAACTTGCATTGAAAAACCGCCTCATTTCTTCGAGTTCTTCAGGAGACAACGACATGGCGACTTTTCGTTTATCCAGGAACCTTGGGATCTCTCCGGTCGGTTTCAATTCTCCTAACGGTTCTCCATCCTCACCGTCCCCTTTGTACTCAAAAGAATACAAAGGCACGACCTCCGGGAACGCATCGGGCTTGTTCTCCCGGCGGATCTCGCAAATGTCTAACACCCGTCGGTGCCCATTTATCTGCCCTAGATAAATTATCAGTTCCGCCGCCGCGATTGCCCCGGCACGAGAAGAGAAAGAGCTGTACGCCCCTGTCGTATAGGTCGCCAACATATCAGCTAGTCGCAACGGAACTTCCTCCGGCGCTTCCGCATGGAGGGACGACAACGACCCCGATATTCCAAGGTTCATCGCTTGCAATACCCAATAGGCGGTAGTTCCGTCCCGGCATTCCGAACAAATCACCCGGCTAGGTTTTGAGCGAAGAACCTTCTCGAAGATCAAGTCCATTGATACCTCACCTTCTCCTTCTACCCCTGCTTTCCGGGGCTCGAAGACTACTGATCGTGGTATGGGGAGGTCGGGCCGATCAGGGTCGGGCAAGCCGACCTTGGTCTCCGCCGGGTCCTCGATGAATACAAGCCGTTCTGACCGGTTGACCCGCAACAAAAGGGCATTCATTAACGTATTTTTTCCTGAGCCAAAAGCCCCGGCCACAAAGATATTACTTCGCGCCTTGACCATATAATGTAACAAACGTATCATCCACACGGGAAATAGTTTTCTTTCGGCCAATTCTTCAAGCGTAAACAGCCGGGTGAACTTCCTGATGACAAGACTTGTGCCGCGCACCGATACGCCCGATAAGAACACAACGGCCCTAGAACCATCCAATAATCTAAAGTCCTCAATTGGACGCGCCTCGTCTACTTTACGCCCTGTGGAGGCCGCAAGCCGGGTAGCGAATTTTCTTAGATGATCCTCAGACATGAAGGTTTTATGCCACTTAAACGGTCTCCCGTCTTTTTCGTACCATACGGAGTTGTACCCATCGACCCAAATGTCGCTCACGTCCGGGTCATCCATGAGTTCTGACAGAGGGCCGAAACCATAGATGTCTTTGAGTAATGTGTCAACCAGATTTAAGGATGTCCCGGTTTCGACAACGATGTCTTTCAGTAATCGCCGTGCCTCATCGCGATTTGTCAGTGCCCCTGGATTTTTGGCCCAAGCGCGAACAAAGAATAATTCTCGTACCCTTTCTATCTCCGCCTCATCCTGTTGTGGCAATCCTTTTACGAGCGTTGCGTATGTCTTGATTTCCCTCCACCTCCCAACCATGCGATGAGACTAAACCGTTTTTTCTCTTTTTTCCCCCACCCTAAATCAACCCCGGAAACAGCGCGGCATAATCCCGCCATTGCAAGAGCAAATGGAGAATCAGGATACATATATACTAGGGGCGCACCTTCATACTCGCCACCCTTGGTTTTAAAATTTGGGTCCTCGGGCAGCTCATCCTTCAAAGGCAGAGCAATTCCGATTCCTTTGGAGAGCGCGTACATGAAATCTCGGGTCGTAAACCACTTGGGAGATACCCGATTAAGGACTAACGATGCTTTAGCATTGTCCCCCAGGAATTGCTTTAGCTCGTTATTGTAGGCATCGATCATTAACCGCATCGTTTTGTAGCTGAAATCCGAAACCAACAATACATCCGACGCGGCTGAAAACACCGAGAATACTATGTCTCGGCCTAACAATGCCACTCCATTATCGACGATGGTTATATGAAAAAATCGTTTGCATCCCGTTAAAATGGTATCAACCAGCGGTTGGTCAAACTCCAATTTTTCATCAGGTCGGAAAGGTGGAGCAAGATACCATACATTTGCGCCCTCGTGGTAATTCATTGCTCCAGATACATCCTGCCATCTCATGGCCAATCCATCGAGATCCCGCCATAAACTAGCTGTCTTCGGGTTTTCGTCGGGACACCAAGTATATACCCCGGATGAGCCATCAAGATTAAAGTCTAATAATGCAACGCGAATCGGCACCCCAGTTTTTTCTGTCTGATCTTTTGCCCACATCCCAAATATGGCCGCCATGTTTTCAGCAATTGTCGTTTTCCCAACCCCTCCTTTTGGGGAAAAAATGGCTATGACTTTAGAAGGAAGAACTTGGGCTGAAATTTCCGGGGTCGTGAATTTCCCAGCGGGGATTTTCTGATCCTCAAACCGGAATTTGTTGATCGGAACACGGCTTAACGCTGATGCGACGCTTTTAATGGCATCTTCGGGGTTTGCGGCCACGCTGATTACGCGATTTTTCGCCATCCGATTCCATTCTTCTGCTGTTATTGGACCCGATACGAACACCCGGAGATTCATCCTATTCTGCGCAAGCGCCAGCGCCGCTTCTGTCCAATGAGGAGATGATGGGACAAGCAAACCATCTGGATTAACTTTGTCGAGCAATACATAAAGGTCGTGGGGGGATACGGCCTCGCCGACCACTTGTATGCGACCGAGTGACGCTTGTTTGCACTCTTGAATGAATTCCGGCGTACCCCCGACGAATAGTGTTGCGGTCAATTCTTATCACTCCTTTTCCCCTGGTTCCTTCGCTTCTGCGCCAACAAGCGGCTTCAAGATCAGCAACATTGATTGCTCGCCCTGCATCCCCTGTAAAACCTTGTTCAATTCACCTGATGGCACCGCCAATACTATTCCCTGGGACGGCTGTTCTCCTTGTCCTGGTATCACAGTAGTCGCACCTTGCAGTATTGGTACGTCTTCCAAAGCTAACGTCGGCATACTGCCTTTGGGCCGCAAGTATACATCTACCTTATCTCCTTCGTCCAAGTTTCCGGCGACCGACGTGTATAGGTCGTTAGGGATCGCCAATGCTACCCTATCAATTCCGATCATGGCTAATTTCCCCGACATCCCCGCGTTCTCTATTGGTTGGAACATGCTCTTGCGAAGTACAGTACCGGCAGGGATGAAGCCCTTGGGGATAACTCCAATTAAATCAGCAGTTGAGCGAATAGTGTCCGCATAGAAATTGCCTCTTGCCACATCGACCTGATTAAGGTTGCCCATGCTTTCAGGGAGCGCCGGAGTTATATCAGTTGCCGCCGCCAATGCTTTTTCCGTCGCAGAAAACGATCTGACCGTCACGACCGAGATCGCCCCGGCACAAAAAGCCAGGAATATCGCGCCAACGAGCCAGAATTTGTAGTTTTTCAGCACGTTTTCGTCTCCTTTCTATTAATGGCGTTAAGCGCCGTTTCCCCGAGCTTTGTAAATGCCGTATCGAGATCGACGCTGTATCCAAATGGTAAAATACCCTGAGTCTGCGCTGTATGAAGTGCGATTTCTTCTTCCGGCCCGCCGGGGATTCCGAGGACATTTTCCAGATTGTATTCCCCTGTGTATACTTCAGGAGGAAAGCCAGCACCCGAAAATACCTTGTTAACCACTAAAACATCGGTCCTCCATCCACCGTTAATCCATGTCCCGGTTCTCTGGAAAGCTGGCGGTGTGCCGTCTGTAACGACCACAACAAGATCTGCTTTGTCGTAAAGAATTGAAGCGGCATCTTTTAAACCGATTTCCACAACTAGAACCCCGCATTTCTTAGGTTCAACGACCGTGCCCCTCGACCCGCAATAGGTGTAACGTCCGCTTTTCGCCGCATCATCGGCTGAGGTTCCAAAAAATGTGTAACCAATAAGCGAGTCGGAAATTTCGGCGTATAACGGTTCATTGTCCGCTAAGACCCCGGTGAGTCCTGCCGCTACGGTCGAGGCGCCAACACCTGGGCGGATACCGAACACCATCACCACTTTATCCGCAAGTGCCATTTGTTGCTCTAGCCATTGTTTCAAAGAACTTGTTGCGTTCGGGGTCGGCGTTGTGCTCTGAACGGCGGTTTCCGGTTGTCTCTTACTCTCCTGTACCTCCGTCTCATAGATCGCGGGTTCTTCCTCCGTAACTTTACGGTCGCTTGTTTCCCATACCGGCATTTCCGGGACTAAGTGTTCTTTGATAGCTTGCTCGGCAAGCTCAACGACGACACGTGCGCTGATTCCCGTCCCCCGCAAGGCCGGACCAAGGTTTTTTCCGGTTCCATCGACTACGGAACCGTTTTCTAGAAACAAAACACATTGATTTGGGATACCACACATCCTGGCAATTCTTCCTCGTTCAATTCCCTCGGCATTTCGGATTCCGGCCACAAGGACCACCGGAACGCCTAAAGAACTGGTTTCTTCAAGGATATTGATTATGTTGGTTCCTTTTTCCGGCAGCACAACAATAGCGTGTTCAGCGCTAGGTAAAAATTCGCTGAATCGTTGAACCTCGTATCCGGCCACCTTGAATGCTCGGATGGTTTGTTGGTTTTCGCTTGCAACAAAAATCAATTATTATATCCTCCTCTCCAGTGGAGCTGGTTTCCCAAGGACAAATCCCTGGATTCCCGCGTCCCATCTCCGGTCAAGCAACCATTGCAGATCCTCGGGGTTCTCGACCCCTTCAAATATCGGATAAATTGAGTGACGTACAATCATCTCCACTATGCTGGTCAAAAGTCTCTGGCGCGCTACATCCCTCACAATTCCATCAATTAAACGGCGGTCGATTTTTACGTAATCGAGACGACAACTCATCAGCACATCAAAATTTGAAGCCCCAGCCCCGAAATCATCCAGAGCAATAAAGAACCCACGTTCTACCCATTCTTCGATTATGTCCGATAGGAAAGCACATTCCGTTACTTGTTGTTCCGATATTTCAACACAGATTCGGGATGCGGCGACCCCACGATTCTTGAGCAACCGCTCTACTTTAGCAATAAAATCCCGACGAAGAAATGACTTGCCGGTTAGGTTAACAAACACCATACAGGGTTCCCGAGAAAGAACCTCATCCACAGCACGCTCAAAGATCAACAATTCCCACATATCGAGGTAATTTTGTTTCGCAGCGTTCTGTAAAGCTTCGATTGGAGACAACCCCGAACGGGGGCGCAGAAGCGCCTCATAGCCCAGAGGTTCATTAAGTGAGTGAACATGGTATATTGGTTGGTAATGTAACTCGAAATCAAGGTTCACCCCGCCATCGCCTCCTTGCTCCTTTGAATCTCATCGACAAGCCCTTTCACAGCTTTTTTCGCCTCGCATTTTCCAAGCACCGGAGGAAAATACTCCTTGCCATTGAGCGCTTTTGTCTCAGCGGCCACAAACGCCGGATCTTCTGGAACCGTGCTGTAAGTCCCTGCAAAACCTAAAATCGCCGCTGCATCCCTAGGAGTCATCGCACCATCAGCCCCAACGCGATTGATAATCGCTTTGACCTTGCTTCCCCCAATCTCCGCCATCTCTTTGCCCCGGAACCGCGCCACCGCCGACAGCGCACCTCTAAATGGCGTGGAAACAATGAACACAATTCCACATTGCTTTAATGCAGCGATGGTCGAAGGAGACGCTACCCTAGCCCCAAAATCGAGCACCACATATTCGTATTGCGCCGCCAGTTTACCAAGCAGAGCGTTAATCTGTATTGGTGTAGGCGACCATCCGGGGCAATCAAGGGGCATGGATATCACATGAACCCCACCGGGGCCTTTTATTGGTCCGGTTGAAGATTCAACGGCATTCCGCAAGTTTACCAGGGGCATTGATCCTTCGTTCCACCCGCATAGTGTCGTCAACCCCGCTTTGTCCGTGTCGAGATCAACGATGCACACGCCGGACCCTTCCGATGCAATTAACGCCGCCGTATTGAGGGCCAGAACCGTTTTCCCTTGGTATCCCTGCGCCCCGGAATAAAACCCGGCGATGACCCCGCCAACCTTCGCCGTAGCCGTAACGGGGTCGGATTTTTTTGTTTTAAGATTTTCTTTCGGGGGTTCGCTTGGTGAGTTATTAATCAACCTTCCACCGAATTTCTCATGCAAGATCGCCACGACCGCGTTTTCATTCGCGACTGGGATCGCAGATTCGTGCGCTAATTGATCAGGGGTAAAAAATAAATCCATCCCCGCCCCGACAATTAGAGTCGGTTTATCTCTTGGAACTCTCCTATATGTTTCTGGGTCTGCAAGCGCAACGTCGTAGACGTCGCTTTCCTGAAACGTGGTTTCCCATCCCAAATCTTTCAGGGTTACGGCGATCGATTGCGCTCTTCCGAGTAACAATGCCTTCCTTTTGCAAATCCCTTCTGAAAAATCAGGGATCGGATGTGAGATAATCTCGATTTCTTTGTTCTCTTTGAACGGGCTAAGCCAAGAATCTTCGTCAACGACATGAATCTGAGATTTTGCACCCCGATTAAAGACGCGTGCAAATAAACTCACTTTTGGCGCCTTACCTCCTTCCAATCTTATAAGCGGTTGCCCCATCGCTATTTCAGCCAGGTCACAAGCACTAGGTATATCCACGGGCAACCGAATAGCAGGTCTCTTTTTCTCAGGGATAAACGGAACCGTGACTACCGAGCGCGTGACGCTGGCCGCGCCGAGATTTCTAACCATTTCATCCTGGCGATACCCTCCGCGTGGGGTACGTTGATTGATGACCAAGACCCATCCCTCCGGTGGTTGCATGGACGCAGCCAGAAAACGTCGCGCCCGATCCAATGCTTTCCCGTCGGTATCCAGAACCAAAAACGAGACATCCGCCCTCTCTATGATCCCGTCCCAGAAAGGGGCGCGCACGTCGGCCCCCAGATCCATCACGACCGCCTCAATCCCTGTACTTTCGGCCTGGGCAATAAGTTCTGTCAACCCATCCTCGGCTACGCTTTCCCCGTTGTTTTCCGGTCTAGGAATGACGATCACTCCCCCTGGCCCTGTTAACAATGATTTCCACGGGTCAGAAAAATCGCGCCATGACGATACCGTGGGATGGGTGTTTCGCGCCTCGTCTGCGAGGCCGAACACTCTGATGGAATCGCCGACCGCAAGATCAAGGTCGATAAATAATGTCTTAATGCCCCGCCGTGCAAGCCCCTCTGCAAGTCCGGTCGCAATGAAGGTTTTACCCGCGTCCGTTGCGGGTGAAGTGATCGCTATTATTCGCATCTCCTGCCTCCATTCAGAGTGTTTCTGTCAGTTCGATCAACATCGTTTTCAAGTTATTCCTCGCTGATGCAGCCATCTCCGGGTCGCCCAAATCCCGTATGCCCTCGGCCACATCGTCCGCTGAAAGCACGGCCCCCCGCGATAGTTTCGCATTTCGTTCGAACACAACCGCGAGTTCCTGGGGTTCGGTGCAGAGCTTATATATGCCCCCGAACCCGTAGACCCGGTATCCCCACGACCGCAATGTACGCGCTAACCGTCGCACTTTCTGGCGCGTATCCGTGGTATCCTCGCTATACAATGTCACCGCTAAATCTTTGGTCGGCGCCGCCCCGTCCGACAATTCCAATAACGCCAGCATTTCTTCCGCTTTGGACAACTTGTTACGCTTTGTTTTTTGCTGGTTTGCTTGTGTCACCTGCATTACCTCCCCGTTTTTCTTCACTTCGGATAACGTGCATTTTGGGTCTCCCCGGTTCCAGCGCTCCCTGAATCTCATCAATCTTCGATAAGGCCACATTAATGCTTGAATCAAATGCGCTGAACAGCAATGAATCCCCCACGACCTCGGCCATATCCCGCAAGGATTCCGATGGGGTTCCACGAACCCTCGCGGCGGCGACCAATCGTTCCCGGTGTCGTTCAAGCACATGGGACAACGCGGTCGCTAAACTCGCGGCCTCTCTGGTCGCCTCTTGCATCAGGCTTTGGAATTCAATGTGTTCCCGCGACCATTGAGGCGGTTTGGGCCGTTCCTTTTCCTTTTTCAGTTCGGCCCGAGCGTGATCCAACATCCGGCGAAGGTTAGCCGCCTCATTGGTTGCGGTACGGGCCTCGATTTCACGCTTCTCCTTTTCACGAAGGATTGTCACGAGTTGGGTTTCCAACCGCTCCTTTTCTTTCAGGATTTCCGCTGCGTTTTTCCGTGTTTCCTCGATCTCTATTTCCAAGACAGGGTCGGTCTTGTAAACCACTTCTCGCCCCGCCCCGGCAAGTTTCTTTTCCGCCTCGGCCAAGCGGGTTTCCAGCGCTTCTTTTTCGCGGCGTAAGGAATCAAATTCCCTGCGCAAATCCTGGGCCTCTTTGGTTGAAAGGCCGCACACTCCCGTTTCTCCGAGGGTTGTGAGCAAGGTCTCCTGTTCCTCCGGCGGGAGGAACGCGAGAGAATAGGCGGCGGTCTGCCCAAGTTGGCCGCCGGACACGAGTTCCTGCAAGGGAGGAATAAGGTCGTTGAGCTTGAGGAGACGTTGTAGTGAATCACTACTTTCGCCAAGGGTTTCGGCCACGTCATTTAGGTTTTTCAAACCCGCATTTTGCGGTTTTGATCTCCTGTTACCTCCTCGCCTAACCCCCCAATACTCCTTTAAGAACTTCGCTCTTTTCGCTTTCTTAACCGGGTCACGACACACGCGGCGCTCCTCGTTATCCGCGACCAACAAGTATTCAGCGTCCTCGTCAGACAGATCCCAAACTTCAACCGGGACCCTTTCTATTCCCAATTCCCTGGCCATCGCAATCCTCACGTGCCCGGCGACCACGGTGTAGTCGGGCAAGATTTTGATGGGGTCGCGGATTCCGTGTGCCATGATGCTTTGTTTGACCGCCTCGTATTCCGCCGCGTCCGGCGGGGAAAAGTATTCTTTGTTTTTCGGGTGCGGTTTCAACAAATCAATGGAAACAAAACTATTCAAACCGATTCTCCTTTCCTATTGTACTGGCGGCGACAACCAGACACCGGGGTCGCAAGGTGTCTGGTTCATTCGGACTTCAAAATGCAGGTGCGGCCCGGTAGACACCCCGGTATTCCCTGATAACCCGATTACCTGGCCTTGCTCGACCTTATCTCCTTCCTCCACTAGATATCCGCTTAAATGCCCGTAGTAGGCAGACATCTCGCCCGATTCGATTACGATACATTTCCCGTACACGCCGGACGAACGCACGCTCACTACCCAACCGGCAATAACACTGTAAACCGGGGTTCCTTCAGGGCAAGCTATGTCGACGCCTTGGTGAAACCCCGATTTGCCGAATAGGTGTCTGGGACCGAACGGAGACGTTATCTTCGTATACTCTGCTGGGAGAGGCCATATTCCCTCACCCTGCGGGGACAAAGATTCCGAATACATCCCGGCGCGATGCAATACCCCGTCCACGTAACTCCAGGACCGGTTGTATTGGTACAACGCCCGGCGGGGATCATCAGCAAACCCCTTGTCGGCCAAATACCGCGCCGCCGCAAAGACCGCGTCCTCCGGGTCAAACGGGTCCGCAACACCGTCCCCGTTCGCATCAACGCCGTAACCCCCGTATTGCACGATGGTCTCCGGGTCGGTATCCCAAGACGGAGGTTTGTTCGATGCAGCGGGGTTATTCATGCCCGACCATGTGGTGGGCATGAATTGCATGTATCCCACCGCGCCCTTGGAGGACGGTCCCATATCCAATCCGAATCGCGATTCTGTCCAGGCAATGGCGGCCAGAACCGCCCACGATACCCCGTACCTGTCTTGCGCCTGCATGAATGTGTCCAGGGTAATCCCTATATCCTCGGATGCGAGGGCGGTCGGCGCACCGGACAGAAAACCGCCCCGGGGGCTGGTATCCGGGGCCATAAAGAACACAAAAAAAATAGGGACCATTAAAGCAAGGAATAGGCTCCCTATGATTCCGACAACCGTGATTATTACTTTCTTTTTAATTGACCTTCACCCCCTAACTGTCGTCAGTCGGGGGTGGAACCCGTTCGTCGTTAAATTGCTTTTCCTCAAGGTTCTCGGGCATCCTCTCCTGTTGAACACGGAGGCGGGATTGTGACTCGGCAACGTTTGGTTGTCCCCTCGTTTCTTTTGGACTTGCGGACTTCTTACCCTCGCCGAATTTGTCATTCCCTTGATGCGATGACACGGTATCTTCCTGGTGCGGTGGGACTTTTTCATCCTGATAACTTTTAACGTCGGTTTCTCGGTTCTCCATATGCTCTACACCGGGTCTTTGGAGAATAGGTTTCTGTACCCCGGTATCCTCTTTGCCGTTCTCCCCCGAATAAGACAAACGTTCACTTTGTGATTCCTGTTTGTCACTAGATTCATAATTGCGACTACTGCCAAAGGTTTGTTCCTCTCGGGGCTGAGATGCTGCTTGCCTTTGTTCCTCCCACGCAGAAGGCAAACGCCCTTTCGTTTGATCGTTAGCACGTGATACCATATTCGGTGCCGTCGTATTGTCTCCATCCATTTCACGCTCCAAGGTCGTAAAACGGAAACGCGCTTGGAAAGTTGGGGGTTCTGTAGGGCGAGGCGTTTCATCTCCGTTTCTCAAGTAGGTCGTACCGCTATCTTCGCCCTTATTATCATCGGGCATATTAACTTCGTGCCCGACGCGCTTCGCCGAATCCTCAACAGCAGGCGGTTTCGGAGGAGCTTCCTCTATGTCGTCGGCAACGCGTTCCTGTGCCTCTTCACCCCCGTCGTCTCTTCTCTGCCTCGGATAAGATGTTCCTTTTCTTCGCATCAAATTACGGAACATCTTAGCACCCCTTGATCCGCGATGCGAATGCACCATCCACCGGGGAACCCCGGAAAGCGCGGACAAAGCGAAAGAGAAAATCAATTTGTGCGCGAGTACCGCCCCAATGAATATCAAGGTTATCAATAAACATGCAAATCCAAACATCTAAGCACCTCCGCTCAACCCATCAGTCCCCGCGACACGGCGCATATCAGGAACATGACGACCCCGAAATATAGGCCGTAACCTACCTTTACGCTCAAAGCGGCAATAACCCACCGGAAATACTTTGTCATCAGCGCCAACCCGGCGTCCCCGGCCAAACCTAGCATCAACCCAAGAGGAAGGAAGATCGCCAGAACCACAATTGCAATCTGCGCCAAAATGATAGGCAGCGCTATCACGCAGCAAAAAACGATATATGCGGTCGCCGGGAGAACCGACCAAAACGCCGCCGTCAAATGGTTCCACGCAGATAGCCCCCCAGGGGCGCATGTTACCACCGTTTTAACGTGGTCCCCGTGGTCGATGTTCATGCCCGCGAGTGCGATAAGAACGTTGTCCCGAAAATCGTCATCTCCGCCCAGGAATAGCGTGTCCGCATACAGCCCTGGGTTCTTTGAGGACGCGTCCAATTCGGGGATTGTCCACCTTCTGCCGTAACCGCTGGGGGGCGTTCCTCCCTCAATTTCGTCTGTTAGTTGCTTGATCTTTGTCCACTCTTCCGTCGTAATTCTAAGGGCTGACGCGTCGTTAACCCCGAATTGCCCCCAACCCCAGGGTGACATAACCATCGTCACCCATGCCGAATTGGTAACGCCGATAATTCCACGGTCAACGGTCGTCAGCGCCCCCGCCGCGTCCTCGCCGACTAGGTCTTCAGGAGCAATGATCGATGCGGCGCTCATGCTGATTCCTGCCAACGAATCGGTGAAATCCAACGTCGAACCGATTATCCGGTCGCTCTCTGCAGCATAGATCAACGTACCCGCAACACACATCACCGCAATCAGCACCGAGGACAACGATCTCATGTATTGCCCTCGAATCATCCATAAAACGATCTGCACGGCAAGCACCGCGAGCAAGAGGATAAAGACTACCCGTGCGTAAGGAAATCCGTCCTCGCCGGAAATAGGCGATGCAAGCCCCCTCACCGACTCGGAAATCCACCCAATGGATTGCTTCGCCCAATCAGCGTTGAATGCGAAGAACACTATGTTATTGCCTAATGAAACAAATATTTTGGTCACCGCAAAAATCATGTTCGCGAAAAAGTTAAGAACTGAGGTCGCTCCGTTGGTCGCCCATTTTGATAGAAAATTTATGCCTCCGCTTTTTGGGGCATTGGCGAAAACATAAGAATCGGTCGGCCAGTTTAGCCAAACCAAGAAACTGGTTATATTTCCGTACCGGCTTTCCATGTCTTTTAATGTTTGGCCGACGTTTAACGTGTCGTCGGTATTGCGAGCCAGTTCCTCTCCCGCCCTTTTTGTTAACGCGTAATTGACAGGGAGGTACATGGAATGCAATAACCGTTCGCTAAATACGTCCCTTTCGCCGACTTGGTAGTTTTCGGCGGGGGTCTGGTCGCCGGGGTACGTCCGTCCCCATGCGGTCGGAGGGAGGACGAGCGCATTAAAGACAAAGATGCCCAGCAACAAGGCGGCCAGTATTCCGCGATTAAGTTTTTTCCGCAACGTCCTCTCTCCTTTCCGCCGAAACGGGTTTCGTGTCGAACACTTCCCCGAGATACCGCGGGTGCAGATCAACGTATAACCATCCGACACGCCCCTCCGCATCGCGGTACAAGCATTGACCTGGGCGCAACCCGGCGAAGGTTTCCAAAGGAACCGCATCGGTCGCCGCCCCCAGCACTTTCAGAGCAGACTCTGTTTCTGCCGCGTCTAATGCCCGGAAACAGTAGACCTCGCTCACGTTATTCACGATGGATGGTGAGTTCATGTCCATCACGTTCTGGGTGATGAGCGTCGGGATTAAGTTGAACGACCGGCCAATCCGGATCATCTCCATAATCAAACGCTCGCCCTCAGAGGTCGATGTTACCGCCCACGCCTCGTCGATCGCTTGCATCTTGACGGCCTCACGGGGCAAAGCGAACGCCATTTCCCTGGCCGCCGCCGCCAAGAGAAACATGATCGCTTGCCCTTGCCGTTCGCTCTCTGTCCACCGTTCCGGTGCCGAACCGGGCCGGGGTAACGGCAATTCCTTTATGCTCAGCACCACCATCCGCGCCGCCCCGGAGAATATCTCCATCCTCCCGTTTCCAGCGACCACCCGGCCAATGTCGGTTTGTGACAACGCGGTCAGGAGATAAGTCCCCTGCAAAGCCTCTTGCCGGGTCATTTCGTGCGGAGATTCCTCAGCAACACAGGACAAAGCAACGCTGAATCCCTCCAAGTTCAAACCCGATTCCGGGCCGTTGAACACTTTCTCCAACGCTTGCGAGATTGCGATTCGCCTTGGCTCGTTGTTCTGGGCGTTCAACGCCAGCGTCAAATAATCCATTGCGATGGATTTTGCCCTTGCAGGGTCGGGAGAAAGGGTAAACGGGTTAATCTGTTCCCCGCCTCGCGGCGACAGGTCGTATACCCGCGTAATGCCGGGGAATAATCGTTTGAAAACGAAATATTCCCCTTTCGGGTCGATGGCGAGTACGTATCCCCCGGCGAGCACGGTGAAATAGGCTTTCTGTTTCGCGAGAACGCTTTTGCCCCCACCCAGGGAACCCGACACCAAAACAGCGTTGGTTTTATTAAGCTCTCTGGCCGGACGGCCAGGAGACCAGAATACCGGGGTTTGTCCCGACCACCCTTGCAAGAACCCTCGGGGATCGCCCAATTCCGTCGCAAAATGCGGCCCCAGCGATGCAATGTATCCGGGGTCGCATTCCACCAATGGGGCCGCGCTCTTTGCCCCCGGCAAGAACGAATACAACGAATCAAGTTGTTTCCCGAACGGCGCAACCACCCGGAAATTGAGCCCTAGAAACCTCTCCTGGATTTGCTGCCCCCGGGTCCGGGTTTCGGCCTCGTCTTGCCCCGCGACGGCAACACATACTGACAACGAGGCCAACGGTTTCCCGGCCTCGATTTGAGCCAACAAAGCTTTCCCATCTAGGAACCCAGATTCTTCGGAATAATCGGTTTCCTCGCCTACCGCTAACGCTTCTTCCATTTGCGCTCGCAATAGCCGCCGTTTGGTGTCCACTTTCCTCACCGCCGCGTGGGGCGGCAATACCTCAAAATGAACCGCGACATCGTACGGGAACCCCAACGAATCGGGATTAAAGACGGCGCGGCCACCACTCGGCATCTGTCGCGGGTAATCCACGAAATGGAGGAACGATTGCGCGTGGGTCTTCTTGGAATCCTTGATCTCTACGAAATCAAGTTTTTCCTGAACCCTTGCCCCGTTGGTAAACGCCGCGATGGTCCCGGGGGTCATGCGACCCGCCGAACGTTCAGGCAATGGTATCGGCAAGACCCCTGCCCTATTGGTCGCCCGGCGGATTATGAAATCGAGGTCGAGGAAATCCACCCGGGAAATTCCGTACCGCTTCAGTTTTGCCGCCAAGCCCTCTTCTATCTCGCGAGCCATCGCAATCGTTTCCGGCGGCACGGAAAGAGCCGGGGCCGTCGTACCAACCGACATGGCGATTTCCCGGAATTGCTCAATGAGTTGTTTGAAATCCGCCATCCCTTGGGATCGTTTTAGTTCAAGCACCATGTAACGGCGTAAACGCCGTGCGCCCTGAGATAACATAGCACGGGCAGACCGGGCGTGCCGGACGCTTTCGTCGTTTTGTTTCGCCCCCCGTAAGCACGAGCTCAAGTATTCGCCCTCATTGACGTTCATTTCTTCCCACAGCAACAGTATTTGGCCGTGCCCGGCAAACCCTGACAACATTTCCTCAAGGGTTCCGACGACCATCTGTTTCCGTTGTTGGTCGAAGAAACGATACGGCAAAGACGGTAAGCCATATATAGCATGGATTCCTCCGTTTTGGTCGAATATGATGTTGTCTACAAACGCTTTAATCGGGAATTGCCGCATTGTTTCGGTTCCTCCAATCCTGGAAAATGTAATGCTGACCAAAAGAGTTTCTGTTCCTTCTGCCCGGTAAGAATATCTCCTGAAAGCACCATCGTTTTGGGGCGCACCGCGTACAATATGAGCGACCCCAGAAAACTTGGCAACGACCGGCCTTGCGGGTCGATCTTTAAAACTGTCCATGTAACGAGGAAAGCGACCAGCACCCCGGCCAATACCTCGTTAGTCCCGGCAATCGCCGCCAAAGGTTTTCCGATGAACATACTGGGGAATAAAACCAGCAAGAAAACGAAAAGCCCGTCCAGCGGGATCGGGCGGGGCAACGGCTTGTCGCCTATCGCGTGGATTTTCCATTTAATCCTGAACAGGTTTTTGTAGCTTGAATAGGCGATGTCACATCCCCCCCAGCCTCGACAACAACCAACGGTCCTTCTTCTCGGCCTCGACTATGATCGTTTGCCGCATGTTGTCAATTCCTGGTGCCGCAACGACGGTCTGCACTACGGCCCGCGCACCCCGTCCGACCGGTTCATAAGCGGTAATTTTGCACTCTTTCATTTCCCAACCGCCCAACGACCGGATGTTGGTATCCGGCAACGTGAAATTGCTCAAATCGTCTCCCCGGAAATACAGACCGAGGGCTTGCTTGACAAAACCGGCGAAATCCTCCGGCGGCGTTTCTTTTTTAATCAAGCTCTCGGGTTCGACCCATCCTCCTGGTTCTAATGGGACAATAACGGGCAATCCCACGACCTCTCCTTTCCCGTTATCTACCCGCACCGCGACCTCTACCCGTTCGATGAACGGGTTCCATGCAAAAACCGGAGCGTCGGTTGTAAAGGCCCCCTTACTCAGCGACCATCGTTCGCCCTGGATCACCAGCGATGTCCGCCACACCCCTTGTTCGGTGCGCTCGATGCCGATAACGGCGGCGGAAGTCGTTTTCTGTTCCCCTTGAGGCACGGCAATTGTTTTATTCAACCACGCGTTAATCCTGGTCTGGTAATCGTCCGGGCTTTTAGCGGAAAACGTGCCCCAATCGACCACCAATCCCCGTGCGGTTTCCCTCGCAACCCTTTCCTCGGAGGCCATTTCGGGGGTGATGGCGCGACCTTTAGCGTAAGAGGTCGCATCGGCCACTAACCGCATCGAGTGCCACGAGAAAAAGAAGCAGCCGATCAATGCGAGCCAAAAGGCCAAAGCCGCGATCCACCTAAACGCGATTTTATTCTTGTTCATCAAATGCCTCCTTGCTTAGCAAACAGCTCTATAAGATTGAATACTGAAACCGTTTCTTGGTAAGTCATCGTCTTGTCGACCGCAAAATACTTGTCCACTATTGCCCCGGTTTTCGGATCTCTCACAATCACTCGCGAGCCGGAAACCCAGCATACCTTCCCCTCTAAAGCCTCAGCACGTTTTGGGTTCATCCCTTGCGCTCTCCAGGTTTGCCCGTCCCTTTCGTTAGCAGACACAATGCCTTGGGCTAACCCCTGGGAGGTGTCGAAAAGAGGTCCTTCCGCCCAATACAGCTTGAATCCGTCTATATCAAGGCTTGAGATTCTCGCCAGCATAACGGCGGCACCCTCTTGATCAGGCGCGGGACCGCCCTTTACATTACCTAACATTGCTTTTTCTATGTCTTTGCGTTTGCCAGGAACAGAATCGAGCAAGGCATCCAATCCGGTTCCCGCCCATCCGGTCGCGAATGAAACCGACCGCGCCGTGGCTAACGCCGCGTTATAAGCATCAAGGTCGCGCTCTACGAAATTCTGGGTTTTCCAGTTTGCTCTCCATTCGTTGTTCAGCGCGGTTTTGATACCTTTCTTCTTAGGGTCTTTATCCGCATCAGCAACGAATTTTTGCACTTGCTCGGTCGACATGGATAGAAACGGCGCGGAGAGTTCCCCATTCATCCCTATCATTGCGTCTCTAAACACGACCAACCTCGCTACAAAATCTACCGGGTGCTTGATTTCTGTTCCCACAGCTTGTCCAGGGTTACGAAACACTCCGAACGACGTGAGTTGAGGCGGTCCTTCCTTTATTTCTTTAGCCTCAACATATGTCGCGGTCATTAGCCCGGCTCGTTGAAGAAACGACGAGTTGTATGACCCCAGGATTCGCACTCCTTTTCCAACCTGATTATTAAAGGCTTGCCGGGTGCGCGTTGACTTTGGACTGACCTTGTAAAACTTGCCCGTCGAAAGCGTTTGCCATTTCCATTTAGAGTTCTTTACTCGCAAATCTCCATAAACAATACCGGGATTATCTGCACTCGCTGGGGACATCACTTTACCTATTACTTCTGCCTCGTAGTATGTAGTCCCCGACCAAGCAATAGCGGAGGGAACAACGCCCCCCACCATCGCCAGAATGGCAATTGCCGTAATCAAGCATCTTAGTCGTTTGGTTCTCACTGGATCACGCTCCTTTCGACCCTTCGAGCAACCCTTTAATCCCATCCCCAATAGCTTTCATGACATCGGGGTCCAAAACAGTCATCAAAAAGGCCCCCGCCAACATCGCAATAATAGCCGGGATTACCTGGGATCTGAGTATCATCGTCACAGCAACCACCGCACACGCAACCAGAATGAGTAGTTTAAAGAATCCCAGAATGTTTAAAGCGGCAGCATTGGGGTCAAACGCCGCGAGCGCGGAGGTCGGATAACCCAAAGCAAACAAGGCTGCTAAGAATCCAACCCCCATGCCTCTGATTAATGCAGGACGACACAGCAAATAAGCCTTAGCCTCATTGAATTTGGTACGCATATATAGATAACACCACCCTTTCCTTTTTAGGCCAACGATTTTATCACACCACGAAATCCTGGGGCATCATCAGACACCAGCATCAGCTCGCTCTCAGCAATGTTTAAACTCACCTCCTCCTCTGTGAATGCCTTGGCAAGTCCTTTTAACGAAGGGATAAAGAACCCTCGGGAACACGATCCCTCTGTTTCGGCGGGGATCGCGGCAAAAGCATTTCCTGATTGAGAAGACAACGACAATTCAACCCGACCCGGTAAAACCTCCATTTTTGCAACGCGGCCACTGAATTCCGCCGGGTCCTCAAATATGGCTGCTTGCTCAACAGCCTGACGGAATTCTTGTGCGGGTAGTTTCGCTGATGCTATGAAGTTTTCAGGAAACACTCCCCTCCAATTAGGAATTCGCCCAAACATTTGCCGGGTACGGACATGAGCGCCGACAGCAATTATTTCCGCGATAGTATCGCCAACGAATATTCCAACCTCGCCCTCACCAATCCACGGAGCTAAGGCTTTAAACGCTTTCTGGGGGATGATTCCTTGGTACGGAGTTCTTGCGCTCTGTTCGGAAATCCGTTCAGCGCCTAAGCGGTTCCTGTCCGACACGACCAACCAAACCCCGTCCTCTGCAAAATCTAACCAAACCCCAGAAAACATCGAGGTATCCTTTTCCTTGGCGGCCATTGGAAGAATGCGTTTGATAACCGAGACCAGTTCCTTGCCCTCGCAAACCACGTGCGCGTGAGCGTGAGGCAATTCCATTGACGGCGGAAAATCTTCCGCCGGAAATCCCGCCATTTCATTCTTCGACCCTCCATGCCTAACGATTAACCTGTTCTTGTTTTTGTTGCTCACCGACATCGTTATTACCGCTGTATCCGGCAAAGTCTCTACAAGAGCGAGCATCTTTTTCAACGGGAAAACTATTTCCCCTTGCCCTTCGATTTCGGCAACCACGTCAACGACCACAAACATATCGAGGTCAGTAGCCTCAATTTGCACTTTTGTCGCATCGACAACCGTAAGTTTTCCCGCCGCCAGGGTTGATAGAGTAGAGGACATACCTACGGCGGAGCACGTTCTCAACGCTTGTATAATGTCATTTTTGGTGGTTTTGATTTGCAACGTTTTCCAGCCCCTTTCTCACCCTATCCGCTTCGCGGAAAAATTCTTCGTCTGTCCCATCCTTGGTGCGCCGCCTCGATTTAACGAACGACCGTGTATCTACGACACCCACCGGACGCCCCGCTGCTCTCACCGCTTCCCTGTATCGGGTTTTTGCGGCCATTCCAACCAGGTATATGCGACCTGGGAAACGGTTCGCGAAATACCGTAGCCCTGCGAGATACGATACCCACGCCCCACAGCCCTTGATTCTTCCTACGACCTGGAACGAAAAAGCCACGGTTTCAGCACCAATGCTATCCAAGAACTCAAGCTGGACATCGAGATCCTCACGGCGATACCACGACACATCGGGGATGACAGGTATTCCCTCGGCCACCATTTCTTTTACGAACGTTTGGGACCGGCGGATCGCTAATATATGCTCAAACCTTGGCGCGTCCTCGTAAACTGAGAAGTTGGGGGCGAACACCGCATCGAAATTGCGGATAGCAACTATTCGCTCTTTCCTTTCCGCCCAGAACCGCATCAAAGGATCGTCCTTAATGAATAAATGCAGGACGGTTTTCGCGTCTGGCGGTAATCGGAACTGTACTCTGGGTTCAATCTCACCGTCCCATACGGCACGGGACGTCTTGCCTCCATGTATGGCGAACCACCGTAAACCGTCAGGCGGGGAACTGTGCAACGGGGCCGTAACGAGCGGGATATAAGACGGCATTGTCGCCTGCACGCCCCCGGCATTCATTCTTTCAGTTGTAGTAGAGGGAGCAAAAAGCGCAGCATATTCCCTCAGCGCATCTAAACGGTCGGGGCAAAGATACGAACACGCCCGACACCCTTTAGTCCCGCCGCACTTCTCCCCGTCACGCATCAAAAGCACATTGCAGCCTGGACATCCTTCACACCATGCTTTGTATGCGGGACAATTTGTTTCGCATTTTCCGCAGACCATCATCCGACAACTCCTGTCCTGGATTCCTATGGATTCCCGAACTCTTGAAGTAACCGCAAAATAGTATCCTTACTCATGCCGGGAGCATTATTTGTTTCGAGTACATAATACTTGCCAGAATCCCGATCCCTGATTATATCGACTCCGGCTAATTCGCTACCACAACGCCGCGCCCCCTCAAGTGCCAAATCCAAAACCGGGGCAGGAATCGAATCCTCGCGGGTAAATCTCCATTGGGGAGCAAGGATGTCATTGCTTGTGTCAGGAGGCGGGTTCTTTTTGTACGCCGTTAATGGCCGTATTTCATTCCCGACTCTAGCAACCGTGACCCGCCATTCCTCACGGTTCGGAATGAACTCTTGAAACAGGTCATAACTTGCCGTCCTGTTTTGAACCCCTTCTTGCGTCAGGTCCAGCACTTCTTTCCCTTGCCCTCGCGACGTGTTTCGGGATCGTTTCGCGACCACACGACCGCCGTTCCATTCCCTCGCTTGTTCCGGGTAATGGGTCGTCCTCGGGGCCAATTGCCCAAGTTTCGACAGCATCGAGGTTTTGTTGCTGTCTGGATTAGCATTTAAGATGTTCGCGGACGGGAAATTGGCCGCTAATTGTTCTCGTTGTTCCTCGGTTGCCGATCTCCCCCAAAACACCACCGTGTGCGCGTCCCTTGGTATATCAGACAGCACCAATACAGGGGTCGCGCCGCACTCTTCGAGGTTTCTCCAAAGGTTAGTTCTGTGCCCAGAACTTGGGAAAACAAACGCCGTCCCCCTCGCAATGTCGCTGGGGATGCTTTCGGGCGGGGCCGGCAAACTTTCCATTCTATTCACCCCATCGTAGACTCCGTTCGCCCGGTTGGGGGCCACATTGATATCCCCCGCTCTTTTCTGTAACGAATCGATGTTTTCCCTGGCTCGCGAGGCCCACGCATCAAAGAACCCGCGTCGTTCTTCCCCAAGGAACCCGCCAGATTCGGCGAGAGCATCGAAATACGGCGCGGCTACCGCAACTACAGCACCTGGATCGACCTCCCCTGAAATTACGCGCATTAAATTACGGCGATGGTGTTCTAACCTTGCATCAGCTAACCTTTGCATGAGGTCCCGGTCTACCTCGCGTCCTTGTTGCGCCGCGCGGACCAGTTCCGCATATTGCCGTTCATTTGTGTCCGACCAATGCTCGTTTTCAACCGAAGAAAACTCGTTAACGGCAACGACGATTGCCGGGGATGCCGGGAACCGGTGCTCGGGGTCGATATGGTTCTCCACCGTTCGGAGGGCACCGTACCGTTCTATCATGTCTACCCGCGCTTCATCTGACCGTTCGCGCTCAAACCGCCGTCGCGCGGTGTCCAATCGCCGGTAGGAATACTCATATAGATTCCCGAGATCCTCCGGAGACATGGTCGCCAGGTCATCTGCATAGACAAACGCATCCCACAAATTACGCCAAGCCCCGGTTTCACCAGAAGTAATACTAAGCGGCCTTTCTAACCGTTCTTCTACGCCGGGAGCATAGACCGGAACAAATAATGTATTCACAGGCTCGGGTTCGGGTTCGATGACTGTGGTTTCAATCATATCAATGTCATCCGAGATAACATCCATCTCTGCAACGTTGCTCTCGACGGCTGCGCCGCCGGTACCAAGTCCCGCGCCAACCCCGGTTCCTGCGATACTTATGGCACTTCTTCTTTTAGGCAAGCCTGTCACCTCCAAATAGTGTCTGCAACCGCCAGAGCAGGGTTTTTCCGGCCCGGCGCAGCAATTCACGCTCCCCCTCGGACAAGGAACAATCGACCGCGAAGATAGACAGGGTACGCTCGCATTCTCTTAAATGAGAAACGACCCTCATTACCTCGGGGGCCGCGTCTTTCGCGAGGGGCGTTTCATATTCGGTTTCATCGAGATACTCAAACAACGATAATTGAGTATTGAGCATGTAAATTACCTCCTATTCACTGTCCATCAACCATGTCGGGGCCGCCGATGTTCTTGCCGGAGCTTTGACAAGGAATTGCCAAACCCGTTCGGATTCGAGACCTAACGGGGCAATTAATTGCGCCAATTCCCTCGCTGTCATCGGGAAGGTCGCATCGAACACCCCTCGTCGCCCCTCGACCGCACGCTGCACAAGCCCCATGTTCCCGTTGTTCCAATCCAAACGGTTCTGCCCCCCGATGGATTGTATGGCCGCTACAACTGCGCGCGCGGTGGCCGACGCGCGCCGCATATCGGGGGCTTGAACCACGATTCGCACGTATACCCTGAATACGCCGCGACCTGCATCCATGAATCGTTCTTCAAACGCCATCGCCGTTTTCCGGTTTCCCGACGAAGCGATGGGCCGGGGATTCCTGGTTTTCCTCGACCCTCCCAGCACCTGGTCGCCGCCCAACGCACGCCAGGTTTCCTGTAATGCGTTGCCTGTAGGAATTTCCCCGCGCAAATCCGAAATTTTCTTGGTCAGCCCCGCCATCAGTTTCCGGCGCAGCCTCGGGTCCGGCGCAAACCCAACCTCGAAGAATCCTTTGACCCCGTCGCGACGGCCTGGGCCGAACGCTTCAATAACGCTTCGCAGTTCCTGCAGCTCAGTATCCGAATTAAACGGAGCCAAAAAATCTCCGGCTTTGAATTCCACGGCCACCGCCTTGTCCATGTCGATCCAACCGGACAACGGATCTTCGGAACACTCAATCAATGCGACTCGCGACAACGCCCCGCGTACCGCCGCCCCGAGAGTCCTTTCTTTCCCGGCGGGGCAACTAAGATACATCGTTACAGATTCGTCGTCCACCGTGATTATTGACCGATACATCTCGCGACCTGCGGGTTCCATACGCAAAAAGAACGGGTTTTCAACCCATCCTCGCTGGTTTAACTCGTGATCACTTTGTGGCAACAATTGGTATATCGTCGGTGGAGTATGTTCACGCCGTAAAAATGACATTCATTATCACTTCCCCCAGAAACTCCATGAATTTGGTCCATCCTTTAAACATCGTTACAACAATTCCGCCGACCCCGTCCTCCCTGATCTCGGGGAAACCCTGTGCCGGAATACCTGGATACATAGGGGACAGCACTAAAACGCCCGCCGCGACACATAGACACAACAACACGGGGAACACCACGAGTTTTTCGACCGCGCTCCCCGTCGTTACCAACGGAATCCTGGCGTGTTTTTTAAGCGGCCAGAGAACCGGAACCCCCGACGGGTTCAAAGCATCGAGGGCTAAATGACTCAAATATCCCGACACAATGGCTACGAGCCACGGGGTAAAAAAGGGTATCGGCCCAAGAAATTGGGTTGCCAGCCCCCATGCCCCCGCCCAAACGGTGAGGGCAGCGAGAATTGAGTGCATTGGGCCGCGGTGACCCAGAAACAGGGTTATCCCGGACGATATTAACGGGGCCTCACGACCCAGGACGCTGCCGGGGTGGTCGAGGTCGGGGACAAGAGAACCAAACATCCCCGCCCCGATTGTTAACATCGCCCCGCTTGATTCGGGACTGAACATAGCGACGCAAGCTATCCCGGCCAATGCCCCGCCTAATACATGGGTTTTTCCTTCCATATTAGGCCGAACCGCCGATACGGGATTTTAATCTTGCCGGGGGTAATTGCGCTGTTTGTACCTTAATAAGAACAGAGGTTTTCTTATCCTCGCCAAGCACGTCCTCTTTAACTCCGTCCAAACAAACCCCGATTTCTGGACACGGTAATTCAAATTGATCACATTCTCGGTCAGATCCCGAGCAATATGCGCATTCGTCACACCTCACAGGATTGCTGTTTGGGTCGGAAAACACGGGGGCCGCCTCAAACAATTCGATCATCGCTGTATTTTGCAACGATGCTAACATTGCATAATCCCCGTCTACTCGTAATTGGACGACCTCGTTGCCGTTACCGATAACGTCAATCGGAGTATCCGCCGATCCGTCCAGGATGAGGACTTTCTTTCCCTGGGCCGCTAATACTACCGCACAATATTGCAGATACCTTCCTCTCATATGCCATGCAACCTGCTCGTCGATCACGTCTATATACTCATCGCCGAGCAAAGCGGAAACAAGCCCGCGGGGGCAATCGGATTCCGCTTTTCCGGCGACCCAAACAATGCCAAGGGGCAAAGTAAACTTGGCCTTAGTGTCGTTATAATCTAACCTGTTAAATCGCATAACCTTCTCCTTTCTTCCTAAGCTCTAAGCTGGGTTTGCCACTTACTGGTGGCGTACAGCCATAAGACCGATAACTTATCCTGAGTTCGAGTAAAAATCCGATCTAAAAACGCTCGCGCCGTATGATGCTGATTGCGTTCACCGTTACGACGAGCGGCATCCCTCATAGCACCAAGAGGAGCGTCGCCTAATGCCGACTCGTCTTGCGCCTCACTCATCCGCCCCGCGGCACGTACCAGGGCATGCGCCAAACGCACATTGGCCTGTATTTGCTTTGGCGAGAGCGTACCGTTGAAGTACCGCATCTCAATCCGCCTTGAATCCCGGTTCATTGCGTCGTAATGGGAATTTCCGGCGTTTATTACGTTATCGTGATTGGATAGGGGGCGAGCATAGCTAGTCCCTCTGTGTCTCCCGTTGCTTTCACCCCCCGATGCCAAACGATAAAGTAAGTCCTCGTTAGCTCTGCAAAACCTTAATAGATTTCTCCAACGGGTGGCATCGTGGTCAATAGGATCAAAACCAATACTTACATGCGCCCCGCATGTGCTGTTCACGATCCCGCCATGACGCTGGATTATCTCACATACTTGTTCAATCTGTCGCCATGCTTCTGGGGTATCACGGAATACCGGAGACACTAATTCTCCACCATTAACCGAGCCATCCCTTTCAAAGGTCCATAGGCCCGGGATTCTTCGGGAATGATAGCCTTGTTGCGTAGGCGTATTGATCAATCCCGCATCATACAGATCACGTGCAATACGGGAAATTGCTTCACGTCTAGTTGAAACGTCTGGGAGAGCGAATTCCAACTCAACGCCGAAAGTATTGTTCGACCCGTCAAGGACGTTTTCATACTCGTATTCAAATTCGCCTCGCCGTGCACGTTGGTACAAGTCACGGAAAAGCGCAGAGTCCGCCGTAAGTTCAACCTCATGCTCCGGCAATGGCTGTAGGTCCGTTAGTTGTGCCGATTCCTCCAGTCTTTGGGCCGCTAATTCATCAGTGCGCTCAACCTCATAGACAGCTCTGTCTACCACCGATGTCGCCGGTTCAGGTGCCGCTACACCCGAGGAAGCTAACCCCACCGCCGACAAAGCCCCTAAAATATGCCGACAATCGCGTCTATGATAGATATGATCAGGACAAGTACACGTCGCGTTTTCCGGGTCTGCTATGTTAACCCGATATGTATTTCCGCTTCTAGACGACACGAATATGTCACCGGAAATCCCTTGTGGGGCAGAAACCCCCATTGGCTCGTCCCGCCGACGGGTCGCCGAATATTGCACTACTTCATTCGGGCCGCCAAGCCCCGCGCCGACGCCGCCGCCCCCCTCTCCTACACCTGAACCTCTTCTTTTCGGCACGACAATTCCTCCTTTCTTAACGCTTCGATTACGCCTATCTGAAACGCAGTCAATCTCTCGGTGTGTCCCAAACACGCTTGTCCGATCTGGGCCAATACAAACGCGTCGGCGACATTGTTGTCCGACGCTTCAACCCCCCAACGCTTATAGACCTGTTGCATAATGACCTCTTTATTTGCGGTTCCCTTGCCTGTAGCGAACTTTTTCAATTGGGCTGGGGGTACGTCCAGCCAAGGGATACCGTTTTGCACTCTTAGCCGTTCGAGTTCCTCCCGAATCCGCCACCCAAGGTAGGCAATATCAAAGACCGCCCGCCCTTTTGAACCATAAGAAAAACCCTCGATTACGATTAAATCGGTGGTTAACCCTTCAACGATATTGGTGATTGCACGGTATATCACGGAAACTCGATGAATAAGAGAATAATTAGATTTGGTTTTAATTGTCTCGGCTAATTCGACCTCGCCCCCTCTCAGTACAACTATCCCGGTACTCGTCAGGGACGGGTCGATTCCAACAATTAGGCTCATTATGCACCCCTTTCCGTGTTTTCAGGTAAAAAAGGGATTCTGGCGAAATCCCTAATACGTCGCAAACAAGTTCGCGTGAACCGTAGAACTGCACGGCAAAAGATTTTCGGGCTGGTATTTTTACGAACTTGCCTAAGTGCCGCAATCCCGCTTGTTTTGCGCGTTCGGCGATTTCTTTGTCCTCGGTGTAAAACGCTAATTGCCCTTCCCCGTATTCCCACAGGACAAACGAGTGCGTTTGGCGAAGATACGCTGAATGAGATTCCCTGGTCTTCTTTGCCGTCATCATGCTCGTATCACCATCACTCCCGATATCATGTCCGCCTTGGATACCGTGCAGCACCATCCCTTCGGGGTCCGATAAACGATGAAACGCGGACCCAGCCACACCACAGTCCCTTTTTTCGGGTATGCTTCTTTCGGTCGTCGGTTGCCCCAAATGATCTCGATCCGGTCTCCCGGCACGAGTCGGCGCACTAATGCCTCGAATGCTTTGTCCATTAACGTCGCCCCCCTTTCTTTCGCAAAAAATAAAAGCCCTCTGTAATAAAGGGCTTTTGGGTCCAGGCAGACGCTATTTGGTCCGTCAACCTAGCTCCCAGGAATAAAAAAGACCCTCGTCGCCGAAGATCATTTTTTATCCTATGTAGTTTTCAAGTGCCGAGCGTTCCCCTACTCTTGCACCATTTTATTCTAAAAAACTCAAATCCGGCCGTAAATCACTTTTTCTGTTCGCTATTCTTTTCACAATCTTCCTTCTTTTTGGTTGAATGTGTAATTATTTTCTACTGACCCATATTGTTTCTTAGGCACATTATTGCCTCCCCTCTGTTGCGCATTCTCCTTGTACTACGACATTAGCTTTACGTTACATTGACTACATTAACAATTTAAGAATTCTATCTCTGAATGCTTCGTAGTTATTAAAGGAATATGTTTCCGAATGTAGTAATCATCACATAAGTTGGGACTGATGAATGGGATAATTAATTCAAAATATTGAAGGAGAATAAATATGAAATTATCTTTTAGAATTAAACAATTCTTTTGTAAACATGAAATGGTTGTTAAAAAAGAACATCTCCATATCAGTTATTCAAATAAAGCACACTTTAACGGTTATTTACAAACTGAAACTTGTCAAAAGTGCGGTTATATTAAAGTTAAAAAAATACCTAGGAATTCATAGACTTATGTCGCAGTTTTAACAAACTACGCAACCTGTTCTTCCTCTCTTTTAGTGAGCCTCAAATACACCGCCCCAGCCGCGACCGCGAGAACAAGGAACGCTATCGGGCCGAGCGCAACGAAATTCGCATTTGCGGGTATTTCCCGGATCGGCAAGGTTACGAGGCGCAACAAGGAAAACAACGAGAAAAACAGGAAGAACCCCGACCCGTCAGGCACATCCCGGCGCATAAACCGCCGCCACAGATATACGGCCATCGCGAATCCGAATATGCTCTCATATATCTGCAGGGGGTGGACCGGAACCGTAGAACCGGGGAAAACTACACCCCAAGCCAAGACAGTTTCTGTCCCCCGGCAACATCCGGTTAAGAAACAGCCGATCTTTCTTATTCCAATAGCAAAGGCTAACCAGATAGATGTCACGTCCAACCAGAATAAGGTATTGCGTTTTCGTAAGTGGGTTATTAAGCCTACTGACACGGCTACACCCAAGAATCCCCCAAACATGATCGAGCCTTCGCCAAGCCGGTAACCGCTCGGCGACCCTAAATTGCCTGTATACATGAGTTCAAAAATCCCCCGGGCAAAAAAACGCCCGGTTATGATTATTACGACCAACCCGGTAATGAGCCTGAACCAATTGATCTCTATCCCCCGTTTTCTGCTGTATTGCCGCAGAAAAACTAAGTACAGGGCACCTGGGATTAACTGCCCCAATATGTGATTTATAAGTGTGTAGGATGAAAAAGAGTACCCCAGGAAATGTATTACCGGGTGCATACCGCCACCTCGCTTTCTGCTTTTTGCTTTCCGAGCAAATTGTAAATTCGCCCCTCGTAAACCAGATCGCATCCTACAAGCCCTGGTTCACGGAATGTTGAACAACCGACCAAATAGGGGCTATACGTCCCCGCCAATCCCTTTATTGGTTCCTGTGAGAGAGTTATGCCGGCTTCATGCAGGATAACCCCTACAAAGCTCCCGCACGTTCGTTTAAACGGGTGGTTGAAAATCCTTCGGATTAAAGCATGGGGCAGGGAAAGACCGAAGAATTTATCAAGCGGGGCCATGATGAAAGCCAGCACGATAACGCCGAAGTGATGGTAACGATACCTGGTTCTATCGTTCCATGCCGCTCTCAATAGCTCCTTAACTCTTTCAAATTGCTCATCCTCAATTTGTTTTTTAAGAATCGCGCAGTCTCCGTCCGGGAAATGCCTTATTCCAGACCTGACAACCAGCCCCCCATTACGTCCCACAAATCCGAAAACGTCCCGCAACTGGGGATCAAGAGAAACAGCCAGGTGGTTGTAGGGAGACTTTGAGAATACGGTCAGCCACGATTGATGAGGGGCACGGTATAGAATTAAATAAATTTCTTTCACGCTGATTCGCGCAGGATGCCTCTGACTTCAGTCAGGGGAGGAATGCGCTTCTCTCCTTTCTTTTTAAGCTATTTTCTTACTGAACCATGTTTGGTTGAATACCGGCCTGCACTCCTCGGGCTTTGCATTTTGCGTCACTCTTTTGTTTTCAAAATCAAACGAATGCAGGCTTAGTCTGTTTTTGGTGCTCCCACCCGTTCGATAGAGCTTGCCTTTGTACCAAACCACGGTGTTCTTTTTGAATCCCTGCGCGACACTTCCACCGTACGGACTTCTGATACCACCCTTAGAAGGCTCAAGCCTATAAAGTTGCCTCTTTGGTATGTCCGGCCTACGCCAGACCGTGAAGCTGGTTACTTCTAGGTTTTCGGTCCCGAAAAGCAACCAACATAAGGCGAAAGCGTCTACGGCTTGGGAAGTAAAAACTAACTCACCTTTCTTTCGGGTTTTAACAAGCCCTCACTCAAGCCTTGCATAATCAGTATCTTCTGGCTTATACAGCGTCAAATCGCCTCTGGTTTTGAGGAAATCGTATAATTTCGTTTTCCCGGTCATAACCCAGGTGAAATACTGCCTGCCATCTTTGCTTTTAAGCTTGTTGCCGTCTATCTTGGTATCCTCTACTGCAAATTCGGCTACTGGATAGATGGCTAGCAGGGACTTAAACAGGCTTATCCTCATGTCTACCTTGGCTTTGATTGACGGGGGCAGCCAGCCTTCTTTACGAGTGCGGTTGCTGAATCTCTTTGGCCTCCTCCGGCAATTGCGCCAGCGTCTGGCTCGGCGCATATTCCTACGCTGTTCCATCTTCTTTGCTATCCGGTTCTTCACTACCAGCATCCCGGACATCTGCATCTGCTTTTTACTGGCGATACAGACTCCATCGTAGTTGGTCCCAGGGTCGAGGCCCATCACTAAGGGTTGAGTGTGCTTACTGGTATCGGTTGTTAACTGGATATAGAAGATTCCGGTCTTAGTCCACTTTTTGACTGCGGCCCCTGACTTGATTAGCTTTCTGGCTTTGCTCGGGGAACACGGCATTAATGGTGTACCGTCTTGATGTACTACGGGTACTTTTTGCACGGTATTCGGCCTCCTTCCGTTAGGAGTTTAGTATCCTTCGACTTTGCCTGACAGGCTTAGCTGATAGTGTGGCATTAAGCGGTTCTGCCGTAGAGCCTGGAACTAGGGCAAGCATCCCAGGGTACTTAATAGCCCGTCAGAGCGTTAGTCTAGTACAACGGTTGCCCTTGAACCCGCCAGTTCAAGCCCCCGGATTTATCCGTGGGGTCGTTGACTAACCCATCTCGCCGTTCGTTGACGCAAGGGCTTCCCGGCTGGAGTACGCGGTAATAATTCTTCTGTAAATATGATTCGTGACGGTACCTTGAACGGGGCCAGGTGCTGACGGCAATAATCAAGCAATTTCTGCTGATTGTGCTCCTGAGTTGCCCCAACCACCGACACCACGTTCTCTCCGTATATGTCATCGTCCTCTCCAAAAGTGATGCAATCAAGGAAATCCGATGAATACGAGAGGATCACATTGTCGATCTCTTGAGGGTAGATAGTATAACCCCCATGCAGTATCGTTTCCTTATAACGTCCTAAAATCGTTATGTACCCGTCCTCGTCCATACAGGCTACGTCGCCGGTCCTCAACCACCCGTCCTCGAAAGCGCGTTTAGTTTCCTTGTCGTTCTCCCAATAGCCCTTCATAATCGAGGGACCTTTAACCCAGAGCTCCCCTTCTTCTCCGATAGGCTCATCTACGCCGGTAAGCGGGGATACGATTCGCGCATCAATGCCACAACAGGGAATTCCGCCACCTGGTTTCTTTTTTCCGAGGATCGGTGGGGCGATCCCGCGAGCACATGTTTCCGTCATCGCCCACCCGTCGTAAACGTTAAGTGAATACCGCCGGATCTTGTCTCTCAAACCAGGAGACAGCGGCGCGCCGCCCATTGAAATTGCCTTAATTCTTTCTCCTAAACGGATCTTGCCCTCTATTACTGCCGGATGGCGCAGTATCATTTCCAGCATGGTCGGTACACACGGCCAATAGCTGAATCCTTCCTGGCTCAAAAGGTTTACCACGGCTTCGACGCTGAATCGCGGCAAGACGGTTATAGGGAAATTTACCTTTGTCGCGTACCCCAATGTAACCAGCCCGAATATGTGACTAAAAGGCAAAGTGCAAAGCATCCCTCGATCCGACGGCGGCACGTATTTCGCCGTAGGGCTGGACCATACTGCTTGCCCGTAAACCGCCGCCACGAAGTTCCCGTGGGTAAACATGCATCCTTTGGGTTCTCCGGTCGTCCCTCCCGTGTATTGGATGAACGCCAAATCTCGACCAGGGTCTATGTCGATTTCCGGTTCGATGTTTGGGAAATCCTGAAAAACTGGCCTCTCCTGCTCAACATCTATCGATATTACCACGGGAACCAAGTCCCGATAATCTTTTGTGTCTGCGGCAACAAAGACTTTTGGTCGGGTCTGATTAAGAATCCTGGCAATTTCGGTCTGCGTATACAACGGGTTCAACGGAACCGCAACACCGCCGGACATCAAGATCCCCCAAAAGAACGAGGCGAACTGCCTGCTGTTGGGTAGGGCTACCGCTACCCGGTCGCCCTTAATTACCCCCTGCTCGATAAGCGCATTCGCGATTCGCTTGGCATCGTCGTAAACTGCCAAATAAGTAGCCGTCCCCTTGCCTGGTTTACAGACGGCTTGGGCATGGGGAGCAAAATACGCTGTATTTCTTAGAATCTGATGAGCCGGAATATGCGGGTATTTAAGTTCCTCCGGCACTTCAGAATCGTAATGTTTTATCCAAGGTTTGTTTGAAGACTTGTTTAACATTCCTTTCCGCTCCTTTCCTACACCAGTCCGAACAACCGGGCGATGTAATCATCGACCCGTTCTTTCGGAACCCCGTCCCGCTCGTCCGACAACACCAAGAAACGCTCCGATTTCCCCGGCGTTCCCGGCATCGGGATCGGGTTGCTCATCGTGAATTGCACCGGGGAACCCATTGCGGTCGTATGAACCGCCGCATGAAGGGTTTGGCGGTGGGTTAAATCAGCGACCAGGAAACCCGGAAAATGCTTCACTAATCTTCGCGCATCTTCTTCGTTCACAAGCAACACGACCAAAGACCCGACGTTCCCTAGTACCCCATCCAGCACTTGTTCCGGGATGCGGGACAAATATTGGGTCGCGATAATAAACCCAAGGCCGAATTTTCGGTCCTCAGACAATATGCGCGACATCACGTTGGTCGCGTAATTGTGTACCTCGTCCGCAATTAGGAAATGGGGCCGCCGATGTTCCCTCGGTCGCCCAGCTCTTGATAACGCCGAGAAATGGTATCGATTGACCAGCGCAGCCCCCATGATCGGGGTCACGTCCTCCCCTGCGCCGGAGAGGTCAATCAACAAAATATGCCCATCGTCCATAATCTTCAAAGGGTCGATGGTTGATTTGGGTTGGCCCACGACCCGCCGGACACGAGGGTACACTGTGAACGCCCCGATTTTGTTCCATATCGGGCCTAATGTATCCCCGATCTTTTTCGCGTACCCCGGAAATTCGTTCAACCAGAAACTCGCAAGTGCGGGGTCGGATTTCACCTTGTTTATCGCCGCCATTTGCATTTTTTCGTTGCTCAACAGAGGCGGTAAGGACAGAATTGTTTGGTTATCTAAGCGCACCAGGGTGAGCAATGCGTTTTTAAGTATGTGTTCCATCCGGTAACCTGTACCGCCAGGAAAGAGATCGCGCAACATGGATACGAATTCCCCGACCGACGCTTCTTCGAGGCCCGGCGGCGATTCGAGTATGTTGAATCCTCGGGGCCGGGACGTATCGCGAAAATGGAGAACGTGAATCCGGTCCGCAAGTTTGTCGGGCAACCGTTCCAAAAGGTCGTTCACCGCATCCCCGTGAGGGTCGATGAATGTGAACCCCGGTGCAGTATCTGGGTTCTTGCTTAGTTGTTCCGCAAGATACATGCACCAATTTAACAAGGTGACCGTTTTCCCCGATCCTGTTTTGCCGCAAAGAAACGCGTGCCTTAATAAAGCATCAGCAGGAAAATTTATGGTACGACCCGTGTCCTCAGCGTGGTCGGAATACCCTAGTCTAAGTATCATCGAATCCCCTCCATCCAGGTTTTCGTTTCGTCGGGAAGGTGGACTTTCTTGTATCGCGGGTTATTTTCGATAACTTGCGACCGACAAAACGGACAAACGATTTCTAACATAACCTGGGTCGAATCGATACACGCAAACAAGGTCAATACTTGGCGCGGCATCGGCTTCTTACAACATGAGCATCGGAGCATCGCTTCTTCCATATTGTCCCCACCTAAAACAGCGTCCCTTGCCGCAATTCGCTGTCCTCCATGAGGCAGAGAGCGAGCAAGCAATAAACGATGATGTCCCGTAGGCGTTCCTCGCACTCAGGATCATCAAGGCCACGGTTACACAGCGCGACCCAATGCTTGTCTACGTAAGTCGCCAGAACCTTGAACATCGCTGGAGGGTCCGCGTTGCCCTCGATTCGGCGCGCGGTTTCCCGGAAATTGTGGAACAGGTCGGCATTGCGACCGTAACTTTTGTTTTTCCGAGAAAATAGTTCCATGATATTACTGAATTCTCGTTGAGCAACGAGTTGAAACAACTCGTTGCTAGGCTGTTCGTTAGTCAATCGCCATCTCTCCTTTCCCGTTGGCCCACCAGTCTTTGTAGCAACGAGCGTGAATGTGTAGTACCGTCGTGCCCTTTGAACCTTCCCCGATTTCCAACACACAAAGGTCGCCCACACGAATCGGGGCCTCGCAATATGCGCAATAATACCCCGTTTCTGGCGGGGTTGGGGGTTCTTGAAAAAGTAGTTCGAGTTGTTTTTGAACTCGTGCCTCAATTAACACGATGATTCCTCTCCTTCCCAATAAGCTAAAAAGGCCACAAACCTAATTCGTCCCCCTCGATTAATGTCGGGGGCGCAACGACACCCGAATCCCTTGCTTGTTTGAGCGTCGCACCCAATTCCCTTTCTGCCAGCGCGACCCGAAGAATTGCGGTATCAATGGAATCGTTGTCGGCCTCGTTCAACGCCGCCCAAGCGTCCTGCCATGAGGCGACGGCTCGGTAAAAATCCTCGATGATTCCTTGATGGTTTTTGATTTCTGGTGATGGTCGTGACCAAGGGAATCTAATCCCAAAAAATGATGATTGCAGGACACTTCTCTCCTTTCTCAAGAAATAGGAAAGCCCAGAATTCCGGGCTTTCCTGTCTTTCTTTTGCTGTGGGTTCGTGCTCTACTTCTCCGCCCAAGTCGTCCCGATGTTCCCTTCGACCTCGACGGGAACCGGGTGGATGAATTCCGCCCCCGCAATCACCATCTCTTTCTCCAGCATTTCTTTCATCATTTCCGCTTTCTCCATCGGCCCCTCAAGGATAATCTCGTCATGGACATTCGCGGCCAGGAACACGTCGTCCCACCCGGATTCAAGCAACCGGTCATGAACACGGATTAATGCCCTTTTTAAAATCGACGCCCCGGTGCCCTGGTCCGGCGAATTGGCGAGCATCGTGAGCCTTGCTTGCGTTTTACCTTTAAACCACGGCCACACCCGTTTACGTCCCGGTGGGATTGTCACCGAGACGAGCTTCGCGCTGTAATACCCTGTATTGTGGTGGTGGAACCAGTGGGGAACCGGGCTGTCCATCAGAGAGCGTTGATTTTGATGCCATTCTGCAATCTTGGGATAGGTCGCGAAAAACGCTTTCTTGGCCCGGTTCGCCTCATTCAATGACATATCGACCCCGTAATCGTATTTCGCTGAATCTACCAAGCGTTGTGCGCCGCCGCCGTAAATCAAAGAAAAATTGACTGCCTTGGCTGCTTGCCTCTCGTCTTTTTGGATTTCCTCGGGAGATTTCCCCCCGACCGCAGCCGCCGTCAACCGATGGAGGTCTTGACGGTTTTGGAACGCCGTTACCATAGTCGGGTCACCGGACAGCCACGCCATGATACGTAACTCAATAGCTGAATAGTCAGCGATTACGAGGCAACGCCCTTCGGGAACCTCGAACAATTCCCGATATTCCTTAGTTCGTGGAATCTGTTGCAAATTTACGTCGCTTGACGTGAACCGCCCGACCGCTCGATCCCCAAGTTGCCGGTAACTCGACCGGAGATGAGCGTAACCGCTGGGGTCGTCGCCCGTTTTCTCCAGCCAACTAACCAGGAAAGCGACCCGTTTTGTTTTTTCCCTAAATCCCAGAAGTAACCGGGCAAATTCGTCCCCCGCCCTGGCGAGGTCTTGTAACGTCTCGTCCCTGGTATCCGTTACTGAATGCCCCACACGATTGAAATATTCTAAGACGTTTGGGATGCTCGCGGGGTTGAATCTCCCCGGCACGCCTTTTCGGACATCCTTGATCGTCTTAAATTCGCACCCGGAGGACTCCGCCATGTCGATTAATTTTGTCTCAAGCTCGTCCCGCTCTCCGGTCAACGAATCCAACAATACCCTGGTCGCGGTGAGGTTTAACGGCATCCCCGTTATCTCCATTTCAACGACGGAGGGCAAACAATCGAATTCTAACCGTGCGGCCTCCTCCATTTCGTTGCGCCGGATCAAGTTAAATAAAATCTCGTATAGGACAGGGAGAACCAAAACGTCTTTGGCCGCGTAGCAAATCTGATCATGGCTCAGGGTCTCCGCCGACCAATCCGAGGTTTGCTCTGTCTTATCGAGCTTCACGTTTAAATGCCGCTCGACGCAATCGAGCAAACGGTGTTTGGGGTAGACCTCTTTAAACCTGGACTTGCTGTTCTTAGAGGTCGTCGGTTCCATCTTGAAGAACCCAGCCCACACCAATTGCGATGCGAGCATGGTGTCGAACAGGTTTCGCATCGGTATGCGGCGACCCGCCGCGGCACGGATAAACCCGAGGTCGAAACTCAGGTTGTGGCCGATCTTCAAGACGTTCGGATCGCCGACCAACGCAACCAGAATTTCCACGATTTCTTTTCGTTCATCCGCCGACAAAGCAAACAGGTCTATAACATACGCTTTTGCCGACCCGCCAGGTACCGGGGATTTCCCGGTCTCGTCAACTAACCGCTTAGATTCGGGGTATTTAGGGATTCCGATTTGCGCCAGCCTTATCTTTGCGGCAAGGGGGTCAAGCCCTGTCGTTTCTAAATCGAGTCCGCATATACCCACCTTGGACGCCTCATCCACCACGGCTCGGAACCTACTAAGGTCGGTTACAATCTCGATTTCCCTCTGGTCGAGCCATTCCGACCACGGTGATTTCGAGGCGACCGTTTCTTCCTTGGGTCCGGTTAATTTAGATTTCGGCGGTTTATGGGTTTCTGGTTCTTCCTCTTCCGGGAAGAGTGATGAAATTTTCCCTTGAATTCTCGATGGTTGCGCTTTCTCAGGACCTTGCGGAAACACGAATTCGATTTCCGCCCCGTCGAGAACGTCAACCAATTTGGCCTGGAACCGCGTTAAAACATTGGAATCGACGGGACGTTCCAGGTGGAATATGCGGCGGTTTTTAACTGTCACTTGTTTCCGCACTGGACAATCAGCGACTATTTCTCCCCAGAATTTTTGCGCTTGCCGCATCTTGTGCTCTATGTATGTTAAGTGTTCCTTGGTACGCGGCCCGTCCTGCAGAGCCTCGATTTCGTCGATCATTTGATCGAATTGCCCGAGGGCCGACGGTTCGGTTACCTCAGCCCATAAACGAGGCACAGGATCGATTGCCGACGACTCGGCCAACCAAAGAAAGAAATCATTGTATCTCGTTGCCGCAATATCGCGGAACTCGGTGTCGCTAATGGCACGATGAGGTTGACGATCGGTAAAATCCTTGAGAGCAGTATTCAACACTTCTACCAACTCCTGTCTGTCATTTGGTTTCGTAGAGCGGCACGGGTAAGCATTCTTTGAGGAACCAGCGGTGTTTTCCGATGGCCCGCGGGTCGGTGATAACCACATAACCACGATCATTCTCAGTGCGGATCAACCGGCCCACGCCTTGCCTCAACGTCATCGCGGTCAAGGGCACTATGACCGTTTTCCAAGCGGTTCGTCCAGCAAGCCAGCTTAAAGCCTCGATTAACGGTTCATCAGGGCGAGGAAACGGTATTTTTGCCACAATCAAGGTAGACAATGCGTCCCCTGGTATATCGACCCCTTGCCAGAAAGACGACACCCCGAAGAGCACTGCGTTACCGTGGGATTTGAACCGGGCGAGCAAATCCGCTTTTCCGCCGTGCTTACCTTGGACGAGTAATATCCGGTCGTCTGGGACCGTGGGTGCGATGTGTTCCACGACCACATTCATCTCATGGTAGCTTGTGAACAGAACCATTATGCCGCCGGGGTATTTGTAGGCCCGGTTCACGAACTCAGCGATTTTCTGCGCCCGTGTATCTCCATTCGATGCTTTCAGATCAGGATGTGTCGCTACAAAGGCCGTCATCTGGTCAAAGTACCGGAACGGCGAGGGCACAACGCCCATCACGATTTCCCCTCTCGTGAAGCCAAATTCATCACGGAACCAATCAAAACCGTCGCTTTGAGGAAAAGGGAACAGCGTTGCGCTGGTAAGAATGACGTTTTCGTATGAGTCCCATAACCCCGCGAGCTTGTCGGCGACCCGGACCGGGCAAGCCGTGAATTTTCGCCCGTCGAACCACACCGCGTCGCCGGTTGCGCCGATGGTGCGGTAGTGTTCGGTCAATCCGGCGCACCGGCAAAGGGCAGCATCAAGTTCGCTCACACGCTCTTCAATCCGACCGAGCAATTTCGTTTGGTGTTTTAAGGACACCCCTTTTTCTTCGTCCTCTTTTACCGATGCCCACGATTTCATGTCATCGCATAATTGCATTGCGGTATATATGCACCCTCGGGCACGGGATAGAGGTTCCCGGATTTCTTTGAGGTTGGGGTATTGGTCGCCAGGAAACATGAGCCATTGTTGGGTAGAACGCTTCTTCATCTCGGTGTTTGCCCAATGGAACAATGCTTTTATATTCGCTTCGATTTGGGCCGCGAATCCTAGATATTCCTCTTGCAACGATAAAGCGCGGGACATAAAATCCTCGTTCCCTTTTGCAAACCAGGAAACCGTGTCAATTGTCTTCTGGATGTCCTTATTTAAGCGCGACCATCGGTGCGTCGATAGATAGGTCTCGAACGACCCGCGAAACGCATCCGGGAAATCGTGAGCCTCGTCGATGATTAGGATTTCAGGGGGATCTTCGCCCTTCACGGCAAAAAGGCTGAAATCAATTTTGTTGCGCAACACGTGATCCGTCGCGACAAGGTGATGATTGGCTATCACGACGTCCGCCGTGGCCGCGTTCTCACGAGCGCGAGCGAAAGGACAATTGTTGAACCCACATTCTTTGCAATCAATGGAATCGTCGGCGGCAGAAATCCTGGACCACCACCGAGCCTGTATTTCTTCATCGGCCTTGGGACCTTGCATTATGGGCAAATGGTCGTAGACCCCCGACCCGCCGCCAGAGAACCATTGTTCGATGTTATGAAGGAAATCTAATTCTCGTTCCTCAATTTCGGTTCGGTCACAACACAGGTCGGTGAGAGTTTTAATTCGGCGAACAAGTGCTTCCTGGCATAAGTAGTTGTATTTTCCGAGCAGGATGGCGATGGTCGGGTTCTTCCCGGTGATGTTGCCTACGAGTCCGGCGATCATTGGTGCGTCCTTCTCGTACAATTGTTCTTGAAGATTCTTCGTGCCAGTGGCGACGATTACCCGGCGTCCCGTTAGGACAGCATGGAGTGTCGCGGGTAAAAGGTATCCGAAACTTTTTCCGACCCCGGTTCCACCCTCGACGGCAAGGTATCGTTGTTCTCGTTCCGCGGCGAGAATCTCTGCCACGGTCCGCAGCATTTTTATTTGCCCCACGCGGCGGCGGGTATTTGGAATATTTGTTAGCAATGATTCGCAGAGGTCCGGGAAATATTGTGTCTCACGGGTTTGGAATTTCCAATTTTCAGAGTGAGATTTTTGAGTAAGCATAATGAATCCTCCGTTATCCATTTTTGTCCAGCAAAATAAAGAATCCCGAGATTTAGGGATTCTTGGAGATATATTATTACGTATGCGTAATTTTCGTTTATCAAGTGTTACCCTAACTGTTACCCTAATTGAATATCGCTCAAACGCCGATGGGACAATGGTTTGAAGGTATTTTTTCTACTGTTACCCCTTTCCGTACAAAGGGTGTATATATAGGGGTAATTTTTTGTGTAGTAAAATATGGTAATTATAAGATCCATATATGTAATTTTTTGCTACGCAAAAAATTGCGTCCTATATACGATGTTCCTACGGAACAGGGTAACAATACGACACTTCGTGTCGTATGAACCCTTGTGCCGTCGTGGTTTGAGGGGTGTTACCCCACTGTTACCCTTAGGGTAACAGTGGCATATACGAGATCGCCAGAACCCTCGCGGGTTCGGGGTTTCGCGGGTTCGTGTACTGTTACCCCAAAATCGGGATTGGGGTAACAGTTTTGATAGCAGTTTAGAATTCGGGTTCAATGTACAACGATTCGTCCACGTCCTCATCGTCCAAATTCTCCCCTGATAACAACGACCAAGGAACACAGATACACCGAACAAGAGATTTTCCGATTCGTACTGCCAATTTCCCCCGCACCTTCTTTCCTCCGGTCGCCAGAACCTCCGTCCTTCCGACCGCGTGCCCATCCGCTAACAACGCTTGCAACGCTTGCGCTGGGTCAAGATCAAACGGTTCCCTTGATACCGCCGCCGCAAACGCCGCATCGGTCAACGCTACGACGTCAACCTTATTCCCATGATCGTCCGTCACCTTGGTCTTTGCCCCAAGCAATCTTTGCGGCGCAAATTCGCTCGTCCTCAACCCATCTATACTCTCCGCGTTCTCCGCTACATAGGTCTGCACCGCCGCGAGCGCAACGTCACCGACACTCTCGGTCGGTATTCCCGCAACCACCATTTGCCACCCTCGCACGAACGAGGCCAAACACGCACGTGAATCTTCCCTCGCCGCTCCCCATGATTCCAAAAGCCCCGATAACCCCGCCATCCCGATCGCCGCCCTCGTAGCCAGCCGTCCCGCCGACGCCCGGGCCGATGGGTCAGTGGGCAGATCCCGGCGCAGATAATCTATTGATATCCGGATAGCCTCTCGGATAAACTCGTCACCGTTTTCCTCGACCTGATCAACCAACCATTTCAGATAATGCCGTCCTGCGTGTCCGTGGTGCGAGGATGCCATATCCGTCAAACGCTCGGCCTCGTTGCGGTTCCGGTCGCTCTCTTCCTCGAACATAGGGGGCAATTTCATCACTCGCTCATGCGCCCCGGACCCTGGCGGTAATTTCATAGTGACATCGACCTCTGCGGTTCCGAAGCACACAACATGGAACCCCCGTGTCCGACGGCCACCGCCGCCGCGCGCGCCGCGTTCCCGGTCCATCCCGCTTGATACCTGATGGATTAGGTGGGTTAATTCCTGTGCCGATGCGCGTTTGACTTCGCGGGACAAATGCTGCAGTTCTTCAAGATGGACGGTGAGGTCGCAATTTGTCGCAAACAAAACCCCGGCGGCCACTCGCGTACGGTCGGCGAACCTCAACCGCCCGTTTTCTCCCGTGCCCGGCCAGCCATAAAGTGAAGCGACTACGGAATTCCAGGTCGTCTTGCCCTGATGTCGTGATCGTCCTCCGGCTCGCGGAACCATGAAAACCAAAAATCCCGCGACCTCACTCAACCCGTGTCGTTGGGCAAATCGTAACAAGGGTGCGCCCGCCGCGCACCCGATACCGAACGCGATCTGGGGGTATTTCGTCATCGTTTCAATGAGGAAACGAATTTGGGTCTCCTTGTCCCCCTTCGCGGCAAAACTACCAAGGATTTGCCGCTCAAGCGGCGATATGTCGTCCGTCCAACGAATGTCATCCTCGTCGTTTCTCTCACAGCTCTCAGCTTTGGCCGCGTCATTCTCCTCGTCATCCTCGTCCTCGTCGTTTTCTTTTTTCTCATGAGCCGAAAGGACCTCGCGGCCCCATACCATGATCCGCTCACCCTCGATCTCGTACCATCCACATCGCGTCACCCCGCGTACCGTCGGCAACTCAGGGGCGTTTTGATGTCCTAAGACGGCAAGAGACCGCAACCCATCGAACCATACCACCAGGTCATTCACCGTGTCCGTCGATACCGGGACCCCCAAGTCGATTAGTTCTCCGACCTTCTTAGAATCGAACAGCCACCGTGCGGGGCAATCCGCGTACCGCCAATGGTCTTTTTCCCACCAAGCCACGGTCCATTTCTCAATCCCCGTGTCGGCCTCAATGGGGGCGAACCTCTGGGCCAGCAGAATGACTGTATCAAGGATCGGGGTCGTTATCTCAAACCCCTCGTTTCCGATTTCAACCTTCACGACCTGGCCGTTTCTTATGTCCCAGTATTCCGATTTTCTAGCTCTCATCGGTAGAGGGAAATTTTCGGGCACAATCTGGATCGCGGGAGGAAACCTCCCTACGATAGTTCGTGCTCCCCCGGCACTAGGATCGCCGCCGCCATCGACTATTTCCCATCCGCGTTCCTCGGTCTTTATTTTTCGGCGTGTCTGGGCCACAATCTTTTCAAGTTTCGATGCTGTGACAACCCGGCCACCGCCTCGCGCTTTGACCTCAGCGACAAAACGGGCCAGTTCTTCCGACCCCAAGACTGCCAGCCGCCGTAGAAATTCCTGTTTGAACACGTTGGGCCAATTCCCATCCAGATCATCCAGAATCCGGCCAACACGGTCTGGCATTGGAACCAGAACATCCAATTTCTCGGCCAACGCTTCCGGGAGAGCTGACATCCCGGCGACCTCTTCCCCCGCGACTATCTTCGCGTATGTATCCGATACAATCCGCATCCGGTCTCTGGTGTCCCCATCACCGGCGATTTCCATGACCCGTTGAAACACGGTTTCCGTAACCTCTTGCGGCACGGCCCGTTTTGCGAGAAATCCCGCGACCGCGAGTGCGTTGGCGTGTCGTTCCCCCGGTCCCCAATGCTCCTTAACCGCGTTCACTACTGCTTCGGTGTCTATCTGTGTCGGTGTCGCAAACATCTGTTCTCGTCGTTTTTGTTGCTTCTTTTCGGCGATGATTCCCTGCGCCCACGATACCAACATATCCAATGAATACCGGCGTTCGCTGATTTCCACGACCTCGACTAAACGCGGCTCGCTGGGCGTTTTCCAATTCCGCGTGCTGGGAACCCGCAAAACCCTCGGCAAATCGGACGTGTTGTCGAGTTTCCAGTTCTTTTCGGCCATCAATGCGGCGATGGCTGTGTGGAACATTTTCGTTTGTTTCCCGACGCGTTCCCGGTCCTCTTTGGTCGGTATTGGCAAGAACCCGGAATCGAAAACCCAATATGCGTGATATCCTCCACCTGAATCGACGATGGCACTTGGCGGGTGCGGCAACGATATCAGGAATTCTCGGGCCTCGCCTTTCATGGGGAGCGCATCGCTTGAATGAATCCCCTCTTTGCAATCCACGTCGGCCCACAAACCTGGGATTCCGGCGATGTCCTTAACCGCGCCGCGTTTGTCCGGGCCTAAATTTTCGCGGCGCAATCCGATCCCGAAATATACGTCCTTTCGTTGCCCGTCGAGGGCAATGGCTTCTTGGCTCGCGGCCTCAATGCCCTCTTGGTTTGCGGGGAAGAAGTATGTAGTTTTTTCCTGTCGTTCCCAGATTGTGAGCCATCCCTCGTCTACGGAGGGCGGATATAACATTCGGAAGAAGTCTTTAGGTTCCATGCGTCGCGTCCACCTCGATTCGTTGTTACATAAGAAAAATTGGGCCGGGAACCTCGCGGCCCCGGCCTATGAATAGGGAGGGTAGAAATGATCGAGAGGGCAAAATGCCCTCAAGAAAAGCGAAACCCCGCTACTTGACGGGGTTGGATGTTAGATATGTATTTCTTTTTCAATACAGCATAATCTTAGCTTTCCTCGTTCAAAACGGAATGATATATGTGCTTTGTATACCGTGCCCGTCACATGCATTTGAACAACTATCGTGTGAGTTCCCGCGAAAGGATTAACATATGTTTCGAGTACCTCACAATTTAATTCCTTGAACACCGTACAAATAAGTTCTTCAGCTTCCATAATACAGAAAGGACGACGATACAACACGACATCTTCATCTATCCTTTTCATCCTCCCCAAACGACCAGCCTCCTCCCCTCCTCAATTTCTGCCCCGACCGCTAAATGTGCTCTATTTCGCCCTCCCCGGCGACTATCTCCATTATCCTCGAACCGCGTTTGAGCCTCAGCTATGATTTCCTCGACCTCTTGGCTAGGTTCCGTTTCTTCCTTGTTTCTCGATGTGATTTCCAGACGGAAACGAGGAATCATAATTTCTACTATTGCCTCTTTTTTTGTGTCTTGATATAATTTGGGCTGTAAAGTTCGACAAACCTCGCGTTTTCGGGCTCGGATGGTTTCCCGGATCAACTCGGAATTGATTCGGTGAACGGCCTTAATGTTTTCCTCTTCTTCAAGTGTTACGCCCCGCATGGTTTTCTCCATCGGGGCGATGATCTTTTCTTGAGGATGTTTGATTTTGAATTCGTATTCTACACTCGCTGAGGCTATCCGTTCGATGGGGCAGACTTTTTGACGGCCTCTGGTCGATTTTATTCGAGAACTAGATTTATATGATTTTGATTTCAACGCCATTCGTTTCGACCCCCCATCCGTGTGCGATAGGAACAGTGATTCGGTATGCTCGCATAAACTTGTCCCCTCGACTGGTCACATATTTCGCGACGACGGTCAGAGTGTGTTGTTGGCTTGCTTGGGTTCTGAGCCAACCGCGATCCCGCCAGTACCGCAGGATTTGGGTTTGTTGTTCTTCTCGAATTCTTGCTGTATTGAAGAAATCCCGCATAGTTATGGTACTGATGATGACATCAGCACTCATGCGATCAGCGGCATATTGAATCCTAACAAGAGTGTCTTGATCCTGAAACTCGGCCTCGTTCCTCCATATCCATGTTTGAAATTCCTCATATATAGCAATCCTCGCATCCTGAGGCAAAGGCTCAACCGGCAAGTCCGCATAAAGCAATTTATTAGTGAGGAAATTAGCTAGCTGCTTGTTGTTGACAAATACCCCGGCTATTTCTAACCGGTTAACCAATGCGCGAATAGTGCAAGGTGTCTGAAAGGATATGATCGGATTCCTTTCAGGAAGAGCAACATAAAAAAACCGTTCGCCCCTCTCTGCATCCTCCAGTATTTTTTGAATCTGGATAGTCTCACGGGATAGGACAACGGATTCTTCCTCGGAAATCGGATATTCGTTATTCCCCAAGATTTCGATCATTAGTTTTCTCCCTCCTCAAACATAATTTTTTCAAAACCTGTAACCGACCCGAGAAAACCTCCTCAACCCCCGGCGGCTCAAGGGCTAGGGCGGTTACAAATACCCTGTAAATACCCTGTAAATACCCTGTAAATACCCTGTAACCGCCCAAGCCACGTTATCTAAAATTGCACTTCCGTTAAATCCGCCACCCCATTAGCTTCCTCGGCTACACTTGCCTCTACCACAGCATCTTCCAAGGTGCGCCGGAATGCTTGCCGCAAGGCAACCGCATTTTGGAATTCCTCTTGGGTCGTCTCGCGTGCGATCTCAAGAGAAAGTTTCGCGAACACAGCCCCGCCGTCGGTTCTCGCTTCTTCGAGACGCATGGTGACAACTACTGAAGGAAGAGGTTTCCGTTGTGCGACCAAAGCCGAAGCAAACTGGTCAAAACGTCGGAGAGACGTTGGCGGCAAGAAAATCACCGCCGGAATTTCCCACCCTTCAGGGAGGAAAAGGAGTTTCCTTTGTTCCTTGCATGCCTTGGCTTTGCCGTTGCCGCCTGATCCCCATTGATTGTGAAGGCAGGTCGCACAGGAAATTTCTGTGCCATCACTCGCGATTCCGATTTTGTAGTCGGCACTCAAGCATTCAATCGTGGAATCGGTTTCGTTGAACCGAACGCGGGTTTTTTGAGAAAGCAAAATGATTCCGGTTAAGGCGCGTTCGACGTGTCCGTCGGCGGTCATGAAACACCGCGAACGATGCTCTATCCCGATTTTGACCGGGGTCGCTTGAAACCCGTCAAGATCCTCGACAAGCAGATCTGCCATGAGGTCGGGGTTCGCGGGAAGGTTTGAGGGAGCCTCAAAAAACTCGTCCATTCTGTTTGCGTTTGTTCTCGGCATTACACATTCCTCCTGTTTTTTAGTTTTTTTGTTTCTGGTTTCCGATCGCTGGGTTATCCTGCCGTTGCGTTGTTTTGATTTTCACCAGCCTTTCGTACATATTCGTTCGGATCCCCGATTAATTCCATCAAGCTTACTCCTAGCGCGTTGGCGAGTTTAATCGCTATTGGGATTGTGGGATGTCTTTCGCCACGTTCAAGATATGCGATGTATGATTGGGACACACCGCTTATTTGTGCTAGTCTAGCTTGGCTAATTCCTTTTGTTTTTCGATATTGCTTAACTCGCATCTTATCTCTCCTTGACATTATTATAACACTATTTTGCCGTATTGCAACCCTTTATTGTGGTATTTAACAAAAACGGCACTGTAGTGTATTATTACTCCACTGGAATCAAAATATCATTTGACTATGCCACTATAGTGTTATATAGTATAAGCACTATAGTGAATTAAACGCATTGTGGAAGGCGTGGTGAAATTTGGATATTGGAAGCAAGATCCGGGAATTCCGGGAAGCACAAAATATTAGTAGGTATAAATTAGCGAAACAGGCTAGGATACCACAATCAACATTATCAGCAATTGAAAATGAAGGGAAACAGCCTACCATACCGACCCTTGAGGCAATATGCCGAGGGCTTGGTATTTCATTACAAGAGTTCTTTCAGGATACCTCACTCACTGGAGACGAACTATTCTCTGCTCATTTGGGAAGCCAGATTCTCACACTCCCCAAAAGCAAGAGGAAGGTGATTGAGGATTTATTAGAAGCATTTAAGCTAGATGAAGAAAATGTGCTAGAACCCTCCGAAGTAGCGAGAGAGGTGCTCAATAAAACAGTAAGGAAGCAGGAACCTTCTCTCGATGCTGTTGCACAAGGATTGAAGCAAGGTCGCGAAAACAAAGGGCTCTCGATTTCTCAATTATCTAAGGAGACACAGATTCCCCAAGATAAACTAACATGGTTCGAGGAGGGCTTTGAGGTTCCCTCCATGAAAGAATTTAACGCTATCTTGAATTCTTTAGATATATCGCCGTTTGATTTCTTCCGCCCGGAAAGAGCGAACGCTATTTCCTTGGACATTGAACCCGCGAGTGCAGAGATTCACGAAAAATTCAAACAAGCGATTATCAATGGCGAGTCATTCTCTTTTACACTAAAATGCGAAATCGTCGATATCCTAAAAGACGGCGAGTCGGTATTACCTCTTGAAATGCAAGACCCCGAACGTTCAGGTACAACCCAAGTCGTGCCAGACATTTGCGAGGAGGCACTTGTTTTTGCTGTAAAAAAGCTTGAGAAGCTCTTGTTACGTGAGTGGGAAAAGGTTGAGATCAGCCCCCGCCCCGATCAGGCTCATCGTGCTTTAATTGAGCGTTTCTCAAAGGAATCGGAAAAACTAATAACACTGATAGTTTGGTATCAAGAATCTTTAAGCGGAGAGGACGAAACAATTAATCGTCTTCGTCAGGAGCTTGAAAAGCTTCTCGCAGACTTTGAAATACCGTTGAGAGAATCGACGATTGCCTCTACCACTGAAAACAGCGGGATTAAAGGGAGTGTAAAATATGTTTCTCCTCAAGATACCGAAGTACAACCAACAAGACCTGTACGAAGACTCAAAAGAGATCACCCTCCATCCAAGCCGGAAGAAATCGAAAGAATAGCAGAAGAATTACGACCAACAGGTCCTACAAGGTACCTCCGTCCTTTCAAACCCACGCCGCCGGAGGATCTGGAAAAATTGGTGGAAGAGGCGAAATCCAAGGAACCAGTGAGAAGACTCCGGATAGATCGATCCAAGCACGATGTTTCCGACCAGAAAATTGAGGAACCAACGGTAACCAAACAACAGGAAACAAGCAGAAACGTTGAAACTCTGGCCGCCCATAGAAGTGACGATCCTATGACCGCTTTGCCTGATGAGGCGTGGGAAAACGTGCAGGAGCTTTTGGAATTACACAAGCGCGAAGTTGAGAAGGAACGGAAGGATAGGAAGAAGTAAAAATAGGAGAGTGTGAGCAGTATATTAGGAGGCGCTAGTGTTGCCAAATAAGCTATTGAAACTAGTAGAGAGCGAAGGAATCATCATTCGCTGGTGGAAATTGATGCCTTCGTTTCTAGGTCTGTATTATCGGCGGCAAGGGGTTCCGCCGTTCATTGCCTTGGACTATTCGTTAGAACAAAACCCGCGTTTAATGAGATGTGTTCTAGCTGAGGAACTTGGGCATCACTTTACGTCGCGGGACGGTATTCATTTGGTGCGTAATCGTAACGATGTGCTGAAACGCATCTTGATTAGTATGACAGAATTCAGAGCGTTAGAATGGGCCGCTAATTACTTGATTCCAGAAAATGATCTAGACGATGCTATGTCGTCGGCGGGTCATATTAACTTTATAAAAAATTTGGCCGAACAATTCAATGTAACTGAAAAGATGATGTTGTTTCGATTGGAATTGCTTGAGCCGGAAGAAACTAGATATATGGGGGAGTTTTATTAAAGGCGTTAGCCTAAGTTGCTAACCGAACATAGGTTTGGTATATTATAGAGGAGATCGCGAGAGGGAACTATTCCCAGGTAGGTCTCTTTTATTGTTTTTAAGCGTTTCGACAATGTTCGTTACAATAATCCATGTTAGGAGGCGACAAAGGATTCCGCACGCATTGTTTGAGATAGCAGAGAAAGAAAAAATCGCTGTCCGCTGGTGGAAATTTGTACCCCCTGTTCAGGCCGTTTATTGGGCACCGCCGGAATTCCCACCGCTCATTGGGCTGGACTGGTCCTTGTCATGTTGTACCCGGTTATTAAGGTCCGTCCTTGCTGAGGAACTCGGGCACCATTTCACGTCCGCCGGGGTGTTCGTGGCTCAGCCCCACTTATCGTATGCCGAAAGAATTTGGGTCAGTAAGGAAGAGCACCGGGCGTTGAAATGGGCTGCACTGTACCTGATGCCCGAGAAAGAGCTCACCGGGGCCTTGCGGTCCGGGTTCGTGGAGATATGGGAACTGGCGGAGCACTTCGGGGTGACGGAAGAGATGGTGAGGTTTCGGATGGAGATAAACGGCACCTTTTTTCAGGTTGAGCAGTTCTCATTCCAGAAAATCATTATTGATAAATCTTTTAATAGCCTGAAATAGCTTTAAAAATTGTCAACTTTATAATGGAGGAGTTTCTATATTATTCATGAAAATAAATTCAATATCCTAGTCTTCATAAATAGTGGTCAACGGGATATCAACCCGCAAAGTTACAAGATAACCGATGTAATACCAGCTCAATAATCCCAGTCATAACGTTACATTCCATATCGTTTCATCACCGCAAATATTACGAATTTTAAGCCTCAAAGGTTTTTTTTCGTTCTTGATGCTTCCGTCCCAGAAATTTTTTGTCTTGGTTCCATTGATAGTTACATAGCCGAGCTTGTCAATTTTAATTTCACTGTCGCTGTGCCAAACTCCATTTTGATTGGTACAGTCAAGTGAAAGGTATTCAATCAATTCAAGCCCTGTTTCACTAATCAAAATAGGTGTAAATTTCTTCTTGCGAGGTTTAACGTCCTCATCATCTTCATTATAATCATCGTCTTCCGGATCTGTTTCATCAGAAACGTTTAATGTGTTCGCATAACCTTTTTGATTATACTCATCTATCTTGCGACTAACCCTGTCGCTTTGAAAATTGGTTATTTCAACTCTATATTCGGGAATAAGCGATTCCTGCACTTTTGAGACTTTAAATTCTGCATAATCCTCAAAAACCGTATCGTCTAATACCTCTTTTAAATCACGAAGCTCAATTTCAATATTGATGTCTTCATCATCTTCGATAAACTTTTGGATTTCGTTCAGGTCATCAATATCAACATAATAAACAATCACTTTTTTTATGTTGGATGGAAGGTCAGGAATTGCTTCATGCATAATGCGAAACATCATTGCCTTATCTAGCAATTTCGAACTGTTGTCCATCAGGTTCGGCACATAGACCGGCACCAGCCCCAGCTTGCTGTCTGATACGGCTCCTTCCCAGAAACTATCAAGACTGTCTTCGTTCTTAAGTCCGGGTATTAATCTTTTTAAATTCTCCATTGTTTGCACCGGATTGCGGTATAGAGATACTCCGTCCTTAATTTCATAAACGTCGAATTCTGCTTTGTCCGCTGCAAGCCTGTCGCGTGTTACCTGAATGGAATTAATGCCGATATCGCAATGGATAAAGCGGCGTCCAAGCTTGTTTGCGACCGCAGCGGTAACGGCGCTGCCGCCAAAAAAGTCGGCTACAAGCATATTTTTATTGGAAGAAGCTCTTATGATACGTTCAAGCAATGCTTCAGGTTTTTGTGTTGAATAATCGGTATTTTCTTTTGCAGAGTTATTTAATTTATCCAAGTCCCATACATCATCAACGACAACGCCTTCTCTTATTGCTTCATCTATGTAACGTCGAATTCTCTTTCCGTTGCCTGCATCAGATAGTACATATTGGCGTCCATTTTCATCAATAAAAGGTTTCTGCTTTCTTTTTCTTATGTATTCCTCTTCAGATTCCCATTGTTCAAAATAAGAATTAAAGGCAATTCCCTCTTCATCGAATGAATATAATAAAATTGTGTCATGTCGTTTTGTAAATGAGTTCTTAAGTTTTTTATTCCAACCAGAATAATGCCAAATAATTTCATTTCTGAAGTAGTCTTCTCCAAAAATCTCATCCATCAAAATCTTAACATAATGCCCAATATGCCAATCCAAATGCACATATATGGACGCCGTTTCGCTCATCACGCTCTTGATCGCCATCAAGTTTTCATACATCCAATTGAGATACTTTTCCTTATCCCACACGTCCCCGTACATTTTTTCTTCAAAAGCTTTCAGTTCTTCTATATCGAGTTCCTGCTCGGCGCGGGCGATTGCTTCCGCAACCGTTGGATTGCGGCGGATATACACCTTTTTGGCATAATCCGCTCCGCTTGCAAAAGGCGGGTCTATATATACAAGGTCTACTTCAATTCCCTGTTCTTTCAGGTATGCGCAGGCCGATACGCATTCCCCGCGGATCACCATATTCCCGTTCGGGTTTTCACCGACCGTTTCCACTTTTATCAGTTCATACAAAGGCATCCCGCGTTCAAGCCTTTTCTTTACATCTCCTGCGCCTTTATGTTTCAGCATCCGCTTAAAATTATCCAATATAGCCTGTCCTTCTATTGGATCAGGATAATAAGGAACGTATCTGATTGCCATTTACGCTTCCTCCTCAAAAAAATCTTCAATTGCGCTTACCATTCGAGTTATGCGCTCATCTTCTCTTAAACTATCTTCCAAATACAGGTATTTAAATCTCGGATAACCGGCCTGATTTTGATTGATTTCTACAAACTTCTTCTCAACAAAAGCTCTTTTTGACTGGAAAATCTCGTCTTTGGCATATAAACTTCCTTTGGTTTCCACAATTATGGCTTTGTAAATTTTCTTATTCCTGCGTTTGATAATCAAAAAATCCGGCGTATACATACCGATATACCGTTTGCGGCCGCCGCTTCCTTTATAACAGCGGATCTTGAATTCTGTTAAAGCTTTATCGCCGTTATAATATATTTCTAGCTTTCGTTTCTTTGCCGAGGCTAATGTGAGCACCTGCTCCAATAAAACCTTTTCAAAATTGCTGTCGGTTTTATAGGGCAGGTAATGGAAGGAACGATCTTTTTCAGGGTGAGAACTGTATTTAGCCTTTAGCTGTTCAAGGATATCCCTGTTTCCCGTTTCCTCGGCAAGCTGCATCATCTGCATGGCCTTTTTGTCCGGCTTTAGCTGTCCTTTGTCTTCCAGAATAATTTTCTCTGTTACATCCTGCGGCGGATAATAACTATCCGGTTGGGAGGTAAACACCGGGGATATCAGATTCTCAATTTTTAAAAGGCGAGCATCCTGTGGAACAACTTCTTCCGTTGTTTGCAAATCGCGCTTTTCACAAAATAGCTTGCGTATATTTTGATTGATCATCCGCATATTAAAAGCAGAACTGAAGTAGCGGATGCCGTTTTTCATCAGGGTGATTTCATTAAATACTTGACGCAAAAAATCATCATGTTTTCTTAATGCCGAAACCGGCAGCATGCCAAAGCTTTCCCTGCTAATATCATACAGCCAGTGGTTATAATTTGCAGGTTCCGTCGTTACCGCTTTCTTGACATCCGTATCCAGAAGCTTTTGCTCAAAATCCTGAATTTTTATTATAACGGATAGCTTGCTTTCAGGGGTTATAACATCTGAAAGATCCGGATTTAATATTTTGGGGTCTTCCTCGATAATGTTGTCATAGTGTACTTTAAGCTGGTAGTAGTCAATTTTCGGAAGCTTCAAGTATTCCATTCGGCTGTAACGCCTAATTTCGGTATTAGGCTTACTTGCCCCTTGCTCAAATTCTTTAATAGAAATATGATGCCTCTGCTCAAGTTGCATATTGAGCTTATCAGCATTGAATTGATTGAGCCATATCAATGCCGATTCATGCTTCCCTTTTTCAACCTGGCGCAAACATCTGCAGGAAGTTTGCAATACCATATTAGTGGGGCAATCGCCTTTTTGAGACAAAATAACCCCCGTCAGGCTACGGCAGTCCCAGCCTTCTTTTCCTATATGCACAAGAAGGATTATTCGTATTTTAGAAAATGGCTTGTCTAAAGCTTCAAATTCAAGTTTACTTTCAGCATGTATTGGATGATTTTTATTTCCCTGATGGAATTTCAATATGTTCTCTTTTGGATCCAGTCCGTAATCTTCCACGACCTTTGCTACACAAGGGAAAACCTCTTCTTCCAGATAATCAATGGCACTTTTACGATTTCCTTTGCCGCAGTATATACCCAGTTTAGCTGTCAAACCTTCCTCATAGGTTTTATCCTTATATGTATTCAAAAAATCCCTTACCCCGTCTTCAATAATTTGAAGACTGTCTTCCTGATTTGAAATTTTCACAACCGGACGTTTTAAGAAATTATCAATTCCCTGAATTAACGGGTAATAATATACCGTATTGGCTATTTCGATACTTTTTATATTTAACTTTTCCGATATTGCAACAAGATAAGCCTTTTCTAAATATGGAGTACCAGAAAACCCAATAACAGAATTGATTGTACAGTTCTTTTTCATCCACTCATTTACTACTGCTCTTAGTTTAATATCATTTGTTGAGGCATGATGCACTTCGTCAATAAAAATTGACATATTTGGGATTTTCCCAATCAGATTTCTGAGTTCATTTGCCTGCCTATCCTTTTCATCATCGCTTTGTTCAAATAAACTGATTTGTCCATCCTTTACTTTAACGCAGTCTAAAATAACTTTTTCCGCATTGGTTATGGCAACCAGACCCATCAGTTGTTCAAAAGGCTGATGAGCGGCAATTTTCTGTACGTTTGGATTTTTGGTTTTATTGCTTCTTTTCTCCGCTTTATTCTGATCCAGAACCTCAAATTTAATCATTCGCTTGATATCACTGGCGGCCGGATCGGGAAGAACCCATAGGGGATTAAACTTTTGGATTGTTTTTAGGCTAGGCACCACAGAACTTTTCAAACCTGATGGCGCAAATATGAAAAAATTATGCGCAAACGCATTATTATTAGGCTCATTTACTGCGAAATACAAATCTAGATATATAAACGCTGCCATTAAGTAGGTTTTTCCTGCGCCCATCGGCAAACTGAAAAGGTAATCTGTATACGACACGTCATAAAATATTGCTTTAAATATATCAACAAAATTTATGTTTGCAGCATCTGTGATAATTGCCTTTTCCAGTTTTTCAGAAACCTGTTCGCCCTTATCGTTTTTTAATGTAGAATATTCATACAAAGCAAGTGCCGCCGGATTGGACTGCAATGTTTTTCTCACAGAAGCCGTAACTTCTAAATCATCAACGTTTACAGTGTTAAAATAGCCTTCGGAAAACAATTCCCACAGAGGTCTGCTCCCACAGGCTATCTTTAGAAACAAATATGTCTTAATTGCATCAATCTGCACATCTCGCATTTCACCTTTATTAACTATGTAGGATATCAGTTCATTAACAGTACACTCTGAAGAAGAGTACCACATATCCCTCTTTTTCTGAATTATTTTATAAAACATAATTGGTTACGCTCCTCAATTTCCTAGCTTTGCTTTTATGTGAGCATCTCCCGGTTTCTCCGCATCTTTCGGTAAATCTAAGCGCACAGCTCCTTTTATCCGGCCCTGCTCAGACAGAACCTGTACTCTCGGCGCGGGGATATATTCCATTTTTAGAGGCTTGTCTCGCCATCTTGTTATATTTAGTTTAAATGATTGCTGCCATGGCCAGACGAATTTTAAACATAATATTAGATTTGAACCTGTTCGAGTTAATCTTAGGATTATTTGGTCAAATTTAAAATAATCCTCCAGTAAATTTATCAACGATACTAAAATGCTGGAAGATTACCACCGACATATTACTGGAGACGCTCGAAAGAAATGAATTTAAAGGCTTTTCAGCCCATCCTACAAACATTTTCAATTTGGTGTTTTCTTATTTTATTATTCTCTTTTGTCTTCAGGAAAATAGGTTAAAAAGAAGTACAAATCGTTTAAAGCAATAATTGTCTGCAAGGCATATTTCCAATTGTAATCCGTTATTGCTCCATGCAAAGCAGAGTGTCGCCCAAAAAAAACCTCTTGTTGTCCCCACCGAAAATCCCTAAAAAGGTATTCATCTATAAACGACTTGAAGTTTTCCCAAAATTCCTCGCATGTCACATTAACAAATTTCAAATTAGTTTTCATAAACTCTTCAACTGGTTTAATACGATACCCGGATATGTTTAGTTTTCTTGCCGTAATACCATCAAGCAATGGTAATAGGGTAGAACAAGTACTAGCATACCGTCCATCAATGTAATTATGAATTCCCTCACATAAAATTGGAAAAACTTTTTCATAATCATTATTGTTGTTCCACCGATTTAACATGGATAATAATATTTCGGGAGAGAAAAATTCTCTTACTCTGCTTTCCGCTTTAATTTTATCCCCTTCCTCGTAGAGTCGAATTATCTCCTTATAAAGCGAAAGCGGTATAGAATATCCATAAAACCAGCCATCATTAAGAATCTCTTCCTTAACTGCAGAATCATTGGCACCACATAGAACAATAGATAAAAAGTTAGCAACCAGTTTTTCATTCATTGCTCGTCTTTCTTCAAGTTCTTGATCGGTGAGTTCATAAGCATTCGGAATAAAGTCTAAAAAAATATGATAGATTTCTTTGGCCTTCATAAGTATTAGAAATCCTGCATCCATTGAAATAAATGACAAGTCGACCTTGTCAATACCTACAAAAGAATCAAGTGATAGTTTTTGTCCAACCTTGATTTCTTCAATATTAACTCGAAACTTAGATACTTCCGAAATCAACTGAACACTATCATTTAAATAAATGGTTGTTTCAGGTTTTTGGCTTGTTACTACAAGTAGTTTTTCAACGGAACTTAGCTGTATACTTTTTGGATTTAGCCAAATCCTTTCGATCTCGTTTAAAACCATATCCGGAGGCCTAATAATTCCGTGTCCAAACATATAGATTTGGCCCATTCTAGTTGATTCATCCATTTCAACAAGAAATCCGACGGGTTGTTTGGACTCCATTCTTTTTTTCATGGTAACCTCCAATAATTCAAGGCTTACACCGCTGGCAAGGAACATACCCTTCCTTCACGGCTTCGCCCCGGTTCTTAAAGTAAATCCTATTCTTCGGTTCTGGAAGACTACTACAAGTAGTCCGGTGGAACTTTTTACTGTTCTCGTTGCCTATATACTGGCCCTGCGCGGAAGGAACCGCTACTGAGACTTTTCCCGCATCCGTTGCCGTCGTGACTTTCGGCACGTCCGGTGCTCTCGGCTGCACCGTGTTCTTCAATGTCGAAAACATGATGGTCTGCCCGTTGCTTGTGGCAATTATAGTCCCGTTAAGGTCCGTCCGATAGACCTTTACCTTGGCCTCATCCAGAGCTTTCAAAGTTTCCTGGTGAGGGTGTCCGTAGTCGTTGTCTGAGCCGACGGAAATGACGGCGTACATGGGAGATACGGCTTTAAGGAAAGCGGAAGTGGTTGAATAACGGCTGCCGTGGTGCCCGACCTTTAAAACATCGGCTTTTAACTGGGTCGGGGATTGAAGGAGCATTTCTGATTCAGACTGGGTTTCAGCGTCGCCAGTAAGCAGGAACGATGTCTTTCCATACTGGATTTTGGTCACAACGGACCAATCGTTGAGGTCATCGTAGGAATCGCCGATTGGAGCGACGAAACTGATTGCAAGGCCGTTTTGGTTATTTAAAACCGCCATCGGCCCTTTTGCCGGGGTTATCTTGAGTCCCCTGGCCTTCACCGCCAGCAGGAAATCCTCGAACGTCTTAGTATTGTTCGTTACCTTGGGGGCGTACACTTTGCCGACAGGAAAGGATTGAATCACGGTGTCCATGCCGCCGATGTGGTCCTCGTGGGGATGGGTGGCTACAACATAATCCAATCGCTTAACGCCCTGCTTTTTTATGTAGTCAACAATCGTCTGGCCGTCATCGTTGTTGCCCGCGTCCACCAGCATGTTCTGGCCGTCGGGAAGCTGGACCAGAATCGAGTCCGCTTGTCCGACATCGATGAAGTGGACCCGTAGCTCGCTTTCGGTTACTTGGGCTGCTGCGCTCGCCTGTTGTCCGCTGTTTGATTGCTGGCACCCGGCGATAAGCGGCATGATCAAGAGAACAACCGCTAATAACCAGGCCGTGAGCTTTTTATGCATGTGATTCTTCCCTCCCCCTGGTTTCCTTTTAGCGTACTTCTGTGACAACAGCATGTCACTCAAACAGCTCGTCGGCCAGCTTTGTTATTTCTTGCTCTCTCTTCCGCGTCTCCGTTCTGTCAACGCTTATGTTAATGTTCAGCAAGTCCCCTTCCCTAGCATCGGTGGGGAGCATTTTCCGAGGCAGATTAAAGGTCTCCCTGCCGTATTCAATTACCGCCCATTGGCCCTCAAATCGGTCGATTACAAACACGTTACCTCACTCGATCTTCGTCTTATATGGAAATAATTTTACATTTAATCATCAAAATCCTGCCAATGTTAGCAAATAAACAATTTGTAGACCCAGAAACAAAGCAACTATATATACCCTGAACACATTCCACGTCTGAATTATAAAGCAAAAACCCCCATACCGTTTGGTCTGGAGGCATTCCTTGTCGAACATTTGTTTGTCACCGAAATTGTCACCGAGTTGTCACCGGGCTTCGGGATACATGCGGATATTACGGGATTCTTGCGGAGCGGTTCACGCGCCTCCTGTATTTTTACAAAGCCCCGCAAACGCCGAAATTTCGGCCTTCTTGAACACAAAAATGGTCGGGGTGAAAGGATTTGAACCTTCGACCTCCTGCTCCCAAGGCAGGCGCGCTAGCCAAACTGCGCTACACCCCGACGCAACATTTATTGTACCTTCAAATCCGGCTGTATGTCAATGATGCGTATACAGGGGATTAAACCGGACTAAATCCGGCTTATTTCCATGATCCGCAGTTCAGCTTTGCCTGGCAGGAGTTCCATCAGGCCGTAGGTGGGGCGACCGCTCCGTGGGTAGGTGGGGCTTCCGGGATTGATGAACCAGATGCCATCCACCTTCTCCAGGAAGGGGACATGGGTGTGCCCGAAGACAACAATATCGAACCGGCCCTGCTGGGCTTTATAGTAGAGGTTGTTCATGGTGTGCTTTACTTTCTGCAGGTGTCCGTGAGTAAGGAGAATCCGGTGCCCCTCTATCTCCACGGCCATCTCTTTCACTCCATCATCCCTCCGGTCACAGTTGCCGAGCACCGAGTGGCCCTTGATTCTCAGCTTGCTGGCCAGAGCCTTGCCGTCCTGGTAATGATCCCCGGTATGAAGCAACTGCTTAATTCCGGGAAGAGACTTGATCTCCTTTTGTATCCTGTCACAGCGTCCGTGGGTATCTCCGACCACCGCAACCAGCACGGACAACCCTCCTCATCAACTTTGAATGTTGAGTTAAGACCCCTCATCCCTTGATTTTTCACCGCCATCACTGTTTCGTGGTTAATGTTTCGGCCGATTAATGGTTTTAAAAGGAAGAATAACCCGGCAGGTTATACCACCGAATTTAAAGGCTTCGCAGTAGTTTTGATGCCGCCTGCAGCGCTTTTCCCCGGTGGCTTATGCGGTTTTTTACCTCGGGACTGAGCTCGGCAAATGTCTGACTGAATCCATCGGGTATAAAAAGAGGATCATATCCAAAACCTCCCTGGCCTCCGGGGTTAAAACCGATCCGGCCCTCGCAGGCACCCTCCGTTGTCTCGACCCGGCCATCAGGGAAGGCGATGGCAATCACACAGCGAAAGCGTGCTGTTCGTTCCTGAGCGGGGATGCCTTGCAGCAGATCCAGGAGTTTTTGGTTATTGCGCTCATCATCGGAGGGTTCACCTGCAAAGCGGGCTGAGTAGACCCCGGGACGTCCCCCCAGAGCATCCACCTCAAGCCCTGAGTCGTCTGCCAGAGTCAAGCAGCCGGTGAATCTTGCAATTTCCCGGGCTTTCTTGGTAGCATTCTCCCGAAAGGTCAGTCCATCCTCTTCTACCTCCGGGGCATCCGGGAATTCATTCAAGGTTACAACTTCCAGGTTGATGTCTCCGATAATCTGCAACAGTTCCTTTTTCTTTTTCTCGTTACGCGAGGCAATCACCAGACTTGCTGCCATTATCCTATTTCTCCTATAATATCCATCTGTATTGCAATAAGTTCTCTGATACCTCCGGCAGCCAGATCGAGAAGCTTATCCATTTGTGATCGGGAAAAGGGTTTGCCCTCGGCCGTTCCCTGAATCTCTACGAATTCTCCCTTACCGGTCATCACCACGTTCATGTCCACTTCAGCCCGGGAGTCTTCCGAGTACTCAAGGTCAAGAATAGCCTCATCATCAACAATACCAACACTTATGGCGGCCACATAGTCTTTAACCGGCATCCTTTCGATTAAACCCTGTTCCTTCAATACTCTCATGGCCAGGCACATTGCTACGAAGGCACCAGTTATCGATGCAGTACGGGTACCCCCATCAGCCTGGATAACATCACAGTCAATCCAGATAGTCCTTTCCCCAAGAGCCTCGAAATCAACTGCCGCCCGAAGAGCACGTCCTACCAGGCGTTGAATCTCCGAAGTCCTGCCAGTCACTTTCCCCCGGGCCGCTTCCCGCACATTTCGGGTCTCGGTGGAACGCGGGAGCAGACCGTACTCGGCGGTAACCCAGCCGGTACCCGTTCCCTTGAGAAAAGGCGGAACCTTGTCTTCCACCGAAGCCGCGCATATCACCCGTGTGTCTCCGGCCTCGATCAATACTGAACCTTCCGCATATTTCAGGTAGTTAGGCGTTATCCTGACAGGTCTCATCTCGTCTGCTTGTCTTTTGCTGATACGCATTTATTTTTCCCCCTTGGTGAATTCTCTGTAAAGGTTGCCCCCGTGAACATCCACTGCTACAATGCACGGGAAATCAACGATCTCCAGTCTCATAATAGCCTCCGGCCCCAGGTCTTGATAGGCCACTATTTCCGCCTTCACTACTCTCCGGGATAAGTAGGCCCCAGCACCGCCTATGGTCGCCAGATACACTGCCTGGTATTCTCGCATGGCCTCCCTGACCTCTTTTGATCTCTCCCCTTTGCCTATCATTCCCTTAAGCCCAAGTTTTAGAAGATCCACAGTATAACCGTCCATGCGGCTGCTAGTAGTAGGTCCGCAGGATCCGATGGGATGGTTGTCAAAACCCGGGCAGGGACCGGTATAATAGATAACTTGTCCTGCGGGGTCAAACGGCAATGGTTCCCCATCCGCTATCGCCCGGACCATTCGCTGGTGGGCTGCATCACGGGCCGTATATATGATCCCCTGTAGGGTTACAAAGTCACCGGCTCTTAGCATCTGGACCGTTTCTCCCGTAAGAGGTGGTTTTAATACCTTCAGCTCCATCGGAACCTCCATTTTTTCATTTATGTGTCAAACACCTACAGCTCAATTGTACAGCGCCGGGTTGAATGGCAGCCCAGGTTAACTGCTACCGGCAGGCTGGCTATGTGAGTCGGATAAACCTCCAGGTTAACCCCGAGGGCGGTAGTACGTCCTCCCAATCCTTGAGGGCCAATCCCGGTCTGGTTAATGGAATCCAGCAGTGTTTGCTGGAGCTCCGGGTGAGGGCCTGGCATTCCCAGGGGTTTCATCAAGGCCTTTTTCGCCAGATAAGAAGCCATCTCCATATTTCCTCCTACCCCAACACCTACCACCAGCGGAGGGCAGGGACTTCCTCCGGCAATCTCGGCCGTTTCCACTACAAAATCTATGATGCCCTGCACCCCGGCACCAGGCTTAAGCATGGCCACCCGGCCCATATTTTCACTGCCGGCACCCTTCGGAAATACGGTAATCCGCATGGTGTCTCCGGGAACTATCTCGGAGTGTATGATGCATGGGGTGTTGTCACCGGTGTTGTCCCTGGTGAAGGGGTCTTTAACCACCGAGGCCCGAAAGTGACCCTGGCGATATCCTAGTCTGATACCCTCATTGATAGCCGCCTGCAGATCACCCTGAACATAGACCTCCTGCCCGTGTATTATGTTAACTACAACCAGGCCGGTATCCTGGCATAGGGCTAAACCTTCCTTTTGGGCCAGATCCGCATTCTCCAGCAGGACCTCCAGGATATACCTTGCCTGGGGCAGTTTCTCCTGCTCATATGCCTCCTTGAGAGCCTGGTAGATATCCGCCGGCAGCGAAGTATTAGCCTCAATTGCCGCTTTCGCCACCGCTTGGGTAATGTCTTCTGACTTGATTGTCCGCATGCCATTCCCTTCCCGACTAGTTATTAGCTGACTTACCGGCCTAATTCTAAATATCTACTCTTTCCACCATTCCCAGGTATGAACCATAGAATCGTGAGCCAACTTTCGCAAAGGAATCAGTTGTTCCGGTAGCGAAAAACTTTGCCCTTCCGGATTCCCGGTTAGCATATCCTTGCAAACCTTTCAGGGCTTTATTGAGCTCCGTTACTGTCTCTAAAGCTGGATCTACAATGGTTACCTCAACTCCGGTCACCTCTTCGATTACTGGCCGCAGATATGGGTAATGAGTACAGCCCAGAATTATGGTATCCGCCTGGTTTTCCAAAGGTATTTGAAGGTATGAAGATATTATATCTCTGATTTCGGAGCCTTCCGTCCGGCCGCTTTCTACTGCCGGCACCAGAGCTGGACAGGGAATCTCCCATACCCTGGCATTCCGCTGGATGGACAGAATTTCGCGGCGGTAGGCCGAACTTTTTGCGGTAGCTTCAGTGGCCAGCACGCCGATCCTGCTATTTTTGCTGACTCTTACCGCCGCCCGGGCGCCTGGCTTGACAACTCCAATAATAGGGACAGCATAACGGTCACGCAGGAGGTCTATAGATACTGAAGAACTGGTATTGCATGCTGCGACAATGGCCTTGACCTGGTTTTTTGTAAGAAAGTCCATGATTCGGCTGGCATATTCCAGCAGTTCGGGAACTGACTTATCTCCGTATGGCAGGTGCGCCGTGTCACCAATGTATATTATGTCCTCACCGGGGAACTGCTGCTGAATGAGACGGGCTACCGTTAGCCCGCCTATCCCGGAATCAAACACCCCGATGGGCCGGTTATCAAATGGCAAGGACCAAACACCTCTTTCCAAATAAACAGCTCTGTTCAAGCACCTCTTAATAATTTATCACTTCTACCTTTTATTATCTAGCGGACCGGCACCGGAAACAGCGTTCCCAGGCATCAACCTAGGTCTCTGTCCTAGGTAATCACTTGCCAATTTACCTTCCTTCTCCTGGATGTTTTTTATTGCCGAGGCAATATGTGAGATGATATTATGATTTTGTATGTTTTTGTGAAATTATTAACGAAGGGAGGGAAAGGTGTCGTTATTTAATTTGTTTCGATCAGTGTTTTTATATAGCCATTTTTATTGATGGGGGATGTTAATTTTGTCAGTACAAGGAGAAATCAAACGGGTTCAAGAGGTTGTGGCCAACCCATCAGCGCTTGGCCTTCTTGGTTTAGCCATAGTAACCCTGGTGGCCTCATCTCAGAAGCTCGGAATTACCGGGGGTGACACCCATAGTGTGGCTCTGGTCCTGCCCTGGGCCATATTCCTGGGAGCTCTGGCACAATTTGTGGCCGGAATATATGATTTCAAACATAACAATACTTTCGGAGCTACCGCATTCTGCGGCTATGGCTTTTTCTGGCTTGGTGTATCCATGACCTGGATGATTAACCTGGGGATGTTTGGCGAGTCCGCCGCGGCTACCGCCGATATCAGCCAGCTCGGCTTTGCTTTCCTGGGCTACTTCATCTTTACCGTTTATATGACGGTTGGTGCCATGAGCACCCACAAGGTGTTGTTTACGATATTCTTTTTAATCGATCTTCTGTTCCTGGGACTCTTTATCAGTACCCTGGGCCTTGGCGGGGAATTCTGGCATAAGCTGGCTGCCTGGTCCGAATTGGGAATAGCCATATTTTCTTTCTATGGCTCGGCAGCTGCGGTATTGAATACCCACTGCGGGACGGTTGTTCTGCCGGTAGGCAAGCCTTTTGGACCCTGGGCTCCCAAGTCATAAAAAGTCTTATAGTGTACCGATTAAAATGGCCCCTGGAGCTTACAATGCCAGGGGCCATCTTATACCAGGTTGGATTCCTTGAATCTGAGATAAGTCGCTGGCCTCTCTAATCCAGACCGGATGCGCTGCAGGCTTCATATTGATATAAAAAGCCAGGTGATACTGTTTACTTGTTTATTCACTCATGCCATAGTCAGCAGTTACGGGTTCTGCGGTGCTGATGTAGCCACCAATTGATTCCACCTTTACTCCTTCCACCAGGAAAGAAACATTATTTACGGTGGAAAATTGACTCAAGGTGTTGACGACGGAATAGACCGCCAGGGCTTCTGCCTTGGAACCTGATACTTCCTTAATATGAGAGCTGAAATCCACAATACAGGTACCATCAGGTGTAATATTGATGTCCAGCAAGCGGGTCCCGGCCGGTAAGGCCGATTTCAATTCTTCGGTGCGGGGACCCTTCAGCAATTCTTCAATCGTAGCGCGGGCGATGCCGGTTACCTTGGTTATTTCCCTCTCCTCTACCGCCAGTCCATTGCCTTCCTGGCGGGCAAAATGGAGCTGTACCTTGATCTTTTCCTCTGCTGCTTTAGTTGCGGGGTCCTGGATAAGGTCATTTATCATCTCATCCGGTGGTTCATCTATCGGTGTCTTAACTGCATCCTTCCATGACGCAACCTGATCCTCCAGACCCGACCAACCGCACCCAACTACTCCCATCAGCAGTACCAGAACCATGGCCAGTGTTATATACCGGCGCAATGGCTTCACCTCCATTCCTGTTAATTTCAAAGCTGCTCTATTAAATGTACAGTTGAGGCGGGGTCTTTATGCCACATTTATCCAGGAGAGTCCAAAAAAAAGGAGCGCATATGTTAATGCGCTCGCCATTATGAAGGAGGAGTTATTAAAGCAAACCTTTGGTCTGCTTTAAGTCAGTTTAACCCGAGGTGGCTATCCTCTTCTCGTATGTCATTATGTCAACTAGATTGCTACGGTTCAGGTCATCTACTACGTACAGTTTGCCGTTTCCATTGTGAGCCAGATCCTTTAGATAATCCTTGTTGGATTCCACCCCGATACAGATGAACCTTACTTTGGATTCGGCTATCTTGCGAGCAGCCTCCAAAGCATCTTTTTTGGCATCAAAACTCCATAATGGGAAGTTGGGCATGCCATCAGTTATCAGGATTAGCACCGGGTTGTTAACCCGGGTGGACCGTATCACTTCAACACTGGTTACAATCCCATCAGCCAAAGGGGTTAGTCCCCCTGGCCGGACGTCTTTCAAACCTCGCGAGAGGATCTTCTGGTTCTTGGTAAACGGCACTGCCACTTGGGCTTTCATTTCCTGAAATGTAACTACCGCTACCTTTTCCCGCCCGCTTAAGAGCAGGTGTTCTGCCAGGTAACAGGCCGCCTGCCTCTTCTCACCGGCCATGCTGGCACTGGCATCTATCAGCAGGCAAACATCCATGGGAATATAGTGTCGTTTATCATAGTAATGGAGGTCTTCTTTTTGTATCGTTAAACGGTTTTCGTTTCTCAACAAACTCGATTTTTTCGCCTGTACTACGGTCTCCGGTATAGCTAAATGTCCCGACCAGGTATCATCATTTTGCCTCTTCACCTTATTGTAGTTTACATATTGTATAGCGGTTACTTTCTGGACATTCTCACCTAGTTTGTGAATCTTGCCCGATTTCTTAGGTTTCCGTCTAATGCTGCGTCTGATTTCGGCTTCCAGCTCGCACTTGTGATTGAGTACAAAATCTCTTAGATCCTTGCCGTCCCTGGTTAAAAATGTTCCCACCAATGTTTTTTTTACAATGCCCAGTTCCTCCAACTGCTGCAGATGCTGTTCCAGATTTCCCCATTTACGGCGCTGCTGTTCTTTGCTCATACGGTTGAATATGCTTGGAGAGTAACTGGCCAAAAACTCTTCTACTTCTTCAATACTGCCAAATCTGTCGGCAAGTCTCATTACAAGCTGGTTCTGATTCTCCCTGAGGGTAAGGTGACTGACGTTTTTTAACTGTCTCCAGGGAAGCACATATTTTGAGAACTTCTCTTCCTGCTCTTTGGCTCTGGTGTGAATGATTTTGCGAACCTTGCCTAGTTCGAGGCCGGCTGCTATGATTGCTTCTTCAACTGCTGCTGCAATAGGAAGGATTATGCCATATCTGTCACTACCGACTTTGATAAGAACTCTTACATGATTTAAAACGCTATCTCCTGGGTCTAACGGTTCAACCTGTCCCTGAAATAAATCATATACCAGGCCTTTGCCCTCACAGGTTACCACTTGAATCTTAAGTGCGTAAGCAACTGCGTCCTTTTGTCTGTCGTTTGCCATAAAGCTCATCTGGGAGTATTCTTGCTGCAGGTATTCTTCGATGGCCCAGAATATCCGTTTGGCTACTTCTCTTGGATAAACAATGCCACGTTGATGGAAAACGCTAAGATGAACCACCTGGCCGGGATCAATAAACTCCAAGAAGCACTGTCCGGCATCACGGTTGGTCAGGATCTTAACCTGCCCTTTACGTCCGGTGACTATCTGGTGTACTTTCAGGCTTACCACACCGGACTCACCAATTCGAACCCCTTGTTCCTGTCCAAAGTATATATTCAGATAGTTGCCTACTACACTGGAGGTATTAAAAGCCTCTTTCCGGTCGACCTTCATTGCTTTCACCCCTGCAACAATGCATAAGTACTGTTATAAATCTGACGAAACTGTCTCTGAAGTTATTGCTCGGTTATTGTAATTAGTACTGTTTGGTGTAATAGGCTTTACTTGTGTCTGCTGCCGGCGTTAAAAATCGTTGGGGTTCAATGCCTTCTCAGTGGCGATAATCTCCTGGCGCCCCATGTCTTTCAGACGACGCGCCCCTCCGTCAAAGTATGCCTCCTCCCTTTCCTTGGTGGCCTTGCTGGGCCGCCTGTCTTTGATATTTAAAATGCTATCCCGAGAAGATTTGCTCTCCAGCCCGTTCATGATCTTAACCAAGGTATCCCCGTCAACCCGGTGTTTCAGGGCCAAAGGCAGCATTTCAATAACATCGTTTATCATTATCTGTTTATGTTTCTTCAAAATGCTGTACAGGACTGCACCCTGCTGAACAGCTTCTATTGCTCTGATGCTCTCCAGATTGTGTTTGATATAAACCCGGGCGATAAAATTGCGCAGAAAGTCGGGTAGTTCTGTGACCCTGTACGCATTGGCCATTTCCACAACTCGTTGTTGAAACTCCTGATTCTTGGCCACGAACTGCTTGGGATCAATTTCTTCCCTTCTCGCCCGGTCGCTGCCCTCCAACATCCTGACTACCACATCCACTGAGCTGGGACGCCCCATATAGACAACCATGTCGAACCGATCCGACAGCTGCCTTCTGACCTCTTCCAGTGGTCCAGGATCCTCGTCAGGATTGGATGCCGCCCAGACTGAAACCTGAATGGTAATCTCCACGGTAGGCAGGCCTGCTTCTTCAATCTGCAAACGACCAGGTTTATTACCCATAACATCCAGCAGGATGTCAGTTATTTCAGGTGAAGTATCAGCCAGTCGGTTTATCTCGTCAATAAAGATTATCCCCCGGTGAGCCTGAGGAATAATTCCGGGAAGCAAGGCCGCCTGAGGATTGCTGGTGTCAGTTATCTTGGCCAGATCAATACTTCCCGCCACGGTACCCACCTTGGCAGAATGGGATATCTCGAGGAAAGGCATATCAATCTCTTCTGTTCCCAGGGCCATTATCTCTTCCCGGGACAAATGCCGGTGCTGAGGACAATGCGGCCGTTCCGGGTCACAGTTGTAGATACAACCTGTTATACGCTTTATCTTGGGCAGTAATTCCCGGGCTGCTCGCATAATGGTGGTCTTACCGGTTCCCCTTAAACCTTCGGCGTGCAGGTGCAAGGGTTCCCCAGCCAAAGTCGAAACAATGGACATCTCCACCAGATTGAAGAGTGGCTGATTCCCATCATGTCTGGCCAGACCAAAGTATGGCTTCATCCTGCCCTCCCTCTGCGGTTTTTTAAAATCCCGCTTAGAAATACATTCCGAACATAAAGATTAGACTCAGGAAAAGAGCAATTAGAAATAGAAAAGGGTACCCGACCTTGAATATGTCCACCGTATAACCGAGCACGGTGTCCACATCATAAATGGTAATTACGTCGTCATCCTCCAAGTCATCGAGCTCGAAGTCATCCCTCAGGTACAGGTCCTCATACGGTTCTGTGGCCGTTCCCCCGTATGTAGCGTTTCGTCCTCTCATTGGCCAACTCCTCCTTTCTTAATTATTTCCGTCCGACTCTTCGCTAATATTATAATAGCAGTCATTGTTAAATTTTTCACTATCACCCCCGCTATTTGGTCGGATTCAAGGGATAGTTAGTTCTTTCACAAGGGTAGTCCCCAAAAAAGACACGGTCGGCTAAATTGATCCCGTAATTTCGGGGATAGCTGCTCTGCGAGGTATCCGCAATGATAATTCGCCGGGAGCAAGCAGGCAGGGATGTTTGTCGCTTTTTCGATTGTTAATGGTCGTTTTTGGGGGATAATCGGTCTTTTTTACAAACCGAGCTTGTTCTTTAGTACCCGAGCCCGCGCCCGGCTGAGGATAATCTGTTTGTCAAACTCATCAAGGTTAATCAGGTAGGAACCCTCACCAAAAGGCAGGATTTCCTTGGCCCGGTTGAGATTGACGATATAAGCCTGGTGAACCCTGAAAAATCGGGTGCTATCCAGCCTGTTTTCTAATTGATTAAGGGTATATGCAGTGGCAAACTCACCTTCATCGGTGTATACATAGACTCTCTTGTCCCGGGCTTCCGCATATACTATATCTTCCTGATTGAGCAGGATAATCCTTCCCCGTTCCTTGATAGGCAGCTTTGAGTAAGTGATATCTTCCCGGCGCATGCTTCTGAGCAGGGCATTGATTCGCTCCCGGAGCTTTTCCTCCACCCTGGCAGATATAAACTTTTCATGGGCCAAACGCTTATTGGCCCTTTCAATAGTCTCCCTAATACGCCCGGGTTCAATTGGCTTAACGATATAATCCAAAGCACCCACTTCAAAGGCTTCCACCGCTTTTTCTGCATGCAGGGTGACAAAAACGAACAGCGGGGTATGCGGCAGTTCCCGCAAACGACGCGCGGTTTCCATCCCATCCAGTTCGGGCATGAAGATATCAAGCAGCACCAGATCCGGTTTCTTCTCCTTGGCCAGCATTACGCCTTCAATCCCATTGCTGGCTTCGCCGATTATCTTTACGTCCTCCATCTGTTCGATGATGTAGCGCAGTACAATCCTTTCCCGCTCATCATCATCTATAATCAGCACCTTAATGGCCATACTGCCACCTCCAGTTCGGCCTTACTTAACAAGTGGCGACATAACCTTGAATTCTTTGGTTCCTGCCTTCTTAAGCATATCAAAAACCAAGGTTTCGGTGTTGGTGATGACCGCACCCAGTTCTCTCATCAGGGACAGCCCGTTCTCATGGTTCAAGCTGCGCCGGGAGCACACTGCATCGCAGGGCACCTGCACCTTGAAGTCGGCTGCCAGCAAGTCCCGCACCGTCTGGTACACGCAGATATGGGTCTCACTCCCCACCAGCAGCACCTGGCTGCGGCCGGTTGCCTTCAGCTCATTTACAAGTTCCGGACAGGCAGAATAGGTTATCTTCTCCATCAACCGGTTCCCTTTTAGTTGGGATGCGATCTCCGGAACTGTAGGGCCTAATCCTTTAGGATACTGTTCAGTGACAATTACCGGTATCTGAAACTGGTTGGCCAACTCCATCAGAATCAAGGTATTCCTTACTACCTCTTCACGGTTGGGCATGACCTTCATTAATTTCTCCTGAAGATCAACAACTACCAGTACGGATTCCTCGGGGAAAACTCTGTACACGTCGTCAGCCTCCTCATATTCCAAAAAAATCGGTCTTCTGCTATCTTATATATTAAGTATTAAAAGAGTGCTGTATTTGGATTATATCTATTCCCTGCCCTGGCTTGCGTACCCGCCTTTCCGGCAAGCCTATTATGTTTGCCAGTCGTAGGCCGAGACCTGGCTTTATATCGAATAAACCCGCATGGAGGTAAGAAAATGCGCTACGAGGGAACTGTCTACCGGCCCCCCAGTGAGGCCAATAGCCTGCTGATTCAGGCAACCATCGGTTGCCCCCATAATAAATGTACTTTCTGTGATATGTACAAAGGCACCCGTTTCCGGCTGAGACCGTTAAATGAGATCAAAGCCGACCTCTGGATGGCAAGGGATCATTACGGTCCGTGGGTGAAGTCCCTGTTTTTGCCCGACGGTAATACAATTATAATGAAAACCGACGATTTGGTACAGATATTTGAGTTTGCCCGCACGCTTTTTCCCCGTCTGGAGCGAATTACCGTCTACGGTGCCGCCCGGTTCGTTGACAAGAAGTCCCTTGAAGACCTTAAGCGGCTCCGGGAAGCAGGTTTAAACCGCATCCATATGGGTATGGAAACCGGTGATGATATCACTCTTGAACGTGTTAGAAAGGGAACGACCTCGGAACAGATCATCCGTGCCGGAACCAAGGTGCGCGAAGCTGGAATCCAGTTGAGTGAATACTATCTGGTAGGAATCGGCGGCCTGGAAAGGACCGTGGAACACGCCCGTGAGAGTGCGCGGGTACTCTCCGCTATAAGTCCTGAATTCATCAGGCTGAGAACCTTTGTACCCCTGCCCAGCACGCCGATTTATGAGGATTTCCTGGAAGGCCGTTTTCAACTGCTCAGCCCCCACCAGGCCCTGGAAGAAATACGAATTCTACTGCAGCATACGAACGCTGATGGCAGCTGGGTAGTAAGTGATCATATCTCCAACTACTGGAACATCACTGGCCAGCTGCCTCATGACAAGGAGGCCATGCTGGCCGAAATTGACCGTGCCGTAACCATCCCCGAGGATCATTTCCGCCCGGCGGATCTGTATAATTTATAGAAGAAAATGACCGTATGTCTTGTCCCAACATCGGTTCGAACAGTTAACCCCCCGGTTTTTCCGGGGGGTTTATGCGTCTTGGACGGACAAAATTCAAGACAATAGCATCTCCTCGATACTATTCTTTACCGTTCCAGCAATAGGTGCAGATTTTATCCTTGCCTATACCGATTGCGTCAATCATGTCATGTAGGTTTTGATACTTCAGCGACGAAAAGTTGAGCCGTTTTCCTATGCATTCAACCATGCAATTGTACTTTTCATTGTGCGAATCACAATACATATCAAGAGAATCCGGTTCTTTTCCTTCAAGCTCGATGATGGCCTGTCTGGCTGCAAGATCCATTTCTGACCGGGAAGTTGAGAAGTTCAGGTATTTACAGCCGAACACAAGCGGCGGGCAAGCCGATCGAACATGAACCTCACGGGCATTATTTTGATACAGCAGATCCGCAGTTTCCCTCATCTGCGTGCCGCGAACGATTGAATCATCGCAGAAAAGCAGACGTTTATTCGAAATTAGCTCAGGAACCGGCATTAGTTTCATCTTGGCAACCAAATTTCTTATATGCTGGTCCTGTGGCATAAAGCTCCGGGCCCATGTTGGGGTATATTTTACGAAAGGACGTCCAAAGGGTACTTTTGATTGATTAGAGTAACCTAAGGCGTGTCCGACACCCGAGTCAGGTATACCGGCAACCAAATCGATATCTACATTATCGTTTTTGGCCATTGCTGCCCCATTCCTGTAACGCATGACCTCCACGTTCATTCCCTCGTATGTTGAAGATGGGTAACCATAATAAACCCAGAGAAAAGCACAGATTTTCATTCTATCCCCTGGGGGCGCGATCTTCTCCATGCCATCCGGCGTCAGGAAAATTATCTCCCCCGGACCGAGTTCATACTTGAAGCTGTATCCGAGGTTTGTGAAAGCACAGGATTCAAAGGAAATGCAATATGAACCGGTTTTTTCACCAACTATTACCGGGGTTCTTCCAAGTTTATCCCTTGAAGCATAAATACCCTGGGGCGTTAATAGCAGAATTGAACAGGAACCCTGAATCACCGCTTGAGCTCTTAATAAGCCATCCTTAAAAGAGCTTTCCTGATCTATAATTACCGAAACCAGCTCAGTCGGGTTAATAGCACCCTTACTAGTTTCCAATAAGTGAATCTTTTGATTATTGAATACCTGGTCGACCAAATCATCCAGATTGTTTATTTTCCCAATCGTGCTGATCGCATAATGACCCAGGTGTGAACGCACGGTCAAAGGCTGAGCATCTGTATCGCTGATGCATCCGATCCCCATATAGCCGCTTGTTTTTGGCAGTTCGGATTCAAATTTGGTCCTGAACTGAGTATTTTCGATGTTATGGATTGACGTGTTAAAACTGTTTCCACTCCAAATCGCCATCCCGCCCCTGCTGGTTCCCAGGTGCGAATGATAATCAGTACCAAAATACACATCCATAACGCAATCTTCTTTGGAAGCAACACCAAAAAATCCACCCAAAGCAACTACACTCCTTAATAAATAAAATAACCATGTGCGTTATTATGGCCTATTACCTATTTTCTTTCAACAACAGGATCATTACTTGTGCTTCAATAGTAGTTAACATAAATAGGGTTTTTCCTCTCCCTGCCAGAGGAGCAGTTGACCAGTGGGCAGCCACTGAGCAAAAATACCCCCTGTAGCGGAATTCAATCACTTCATAGGGAGTATTCATGTATGGTCGGAAAGCGAGGTATGAAGCACCTTGGAGCTTACATGACCAGTTTCCAACTATTACGGGAACTAAAAAGCCATAATTATGCCGCCTTTACCGGCATAGGTACCCAGGGTGCTTCCCATCTCGGCGATAATTACCCTGGCCGGGCTGTATATTCTTTCGATTTCCTTTTTTAGCTCAGTTACTTCTCCCAGGCAATCCATATGAGACAACCCGATGATACACTCCTCAACATCCCGGGTCATCTCTCCGATCAGAGCCGTCAGGCGCCGCAATGCACGCTTACGTCCCCGCAGCTTTTCCAGGACTTCTATCTTGCCTTCCACGCCATGAAATATCGGCTTGATATCCAGGATGTTACCCACCAGTCCCTGAAACTTGGTGAGTCGCCCGCCTTTGATCACGTTTTCCAGGGTATCCAGGGTAAAAACCGTCTTCAGATTGTCACGATAGTCAACGAGCCGGTTAAACGCCGTATCTAGAGGTAATCCCAGCCTGGCCAACTCAGCGGCGCGAACCGCCAGGACTCCCTCGCCCAGGGAGGCAGAAAGCGAGTCAATAATTCTGATTTTTTTGGTTTCCAGCATGTCCCGGGCCAGGGTAGCTGATTGGTAGGTGCTGCTGAGTCCGGATGATATACATATACAGACAGCTTCCCCTGCTTCGTTTAACGCACGACGAAAAACCTCCATGAAGGTGTTAGGGTCAGGAGCCGCAGTTTTGGGAAGTTCTTTGCTCCGATACATCTTTTCTCTGAACTCCCCGGGGGTTATCTCCACCCGGTCCAGGTAACTCTTCCCATCCTCAAATGTCACTTTCAGAGGCACCATCTCGATCTGGTTTTCGCGCAGCACTTCCATCGGCAGGTCACACCCACTGTCAGTGATAACCCTGATCATGCTCAACTCCCCCTAATCATTCAGCTTTCCAGGAGGGACTAAAATCACCTGGTTATTCCTTTCTGCCAGGAAATTGCTTACCATCCAAAACGCCGAACGGCTCAGACGGGTATCGTTTTTCCACCTGAAGCTGAGATAAGGCACTTCATCCCTGAATACTACCGGTGTTTCGTCCTCAATCCTCATCTCCTGCTCATCATAGAGAATAAAAACGATCGCGTCCTTATCAACATAGGCGTCAACTGCAAAAAAGGGGACATCCTCCACTACCACAGGGAAGGTTTCCTGGTTCAGATGAATAAAGAACTGGTCTTCACCATCTCTCTGCAAATTGGTGGCAAAGAGTTTGACAATCGGTTTGCGAAACATTAGGCGGTCATCTGCATACCATTTTCCGTCATTCTTAATTCTGATCTCTTGCACCGACACTTAAAAATGCCTCCTGAAAACTGTTACTTGTTTTATCGTAACAGAAATTAGGAGAGTTTAACATAGCAGAGCCAACACAGCAAATTTTTGTAGAGGCAGGAGAAAACGGCGTATGTTTGAAGGAAGCAAGGGGACAGTCCCCTTGCTTCCTTTCAACTAGACTATGCCGTATTCTTTGCCCAGACTTTCCAGGATATCCAGGGCGCGATCCAGGTGGTCCCTGGTGTGTCCGGCCATCAGGCTGATCCTGATGCGGGAAAGCTTTTTGGAGACCGCCGGGAATACTACGGGATTCACATACAGGTTCTCTTCATGGCAGCGTCGACAGATCTCCTTTACTTTCAGGTCATCCCCGATAATGATAGGAAATATTGCGGTCTCGGCATTGCCCAGATCAAATCCGATAGTGGTAAGCCCTTTATGGAAATGCCTGATATTCTCCCAGAGTTTTTCACGTAGCTCCGGCTCCTCTTCGATCACCTTCAGGGCTTCCACCAGTGAACCTGCTGCCTGCGGGGTCATTGCCGTAGAAAAGATGTAAGAACGGGAATAAAACCTAATCAACTCTATCAGAGGTTTACTGGAGGCAATAAACCCTCCTACCCCGCCAAGGCCCTTCGACAATGTCCCGGCGACAATGTCAACCTTTCCTTCAATGTGGAAGTGCTCGGGGGTCCCCCGCCCATTTTCTCCAATAACACCGGTTGCATGAGCTTCATCAACCATAACGTAAGCACCATAATGGTGGGCAAGTTCCACTATTTGATCCAATTTGGCGATATCCCCATCCATTGAATAGACTCCATCAACCACCACCAGCTTGGTCCGATACTTATCCCGGCTGCGCTTAAGTACCCTCTCCAGGGATTCCATGTTGTTGTGGCTGAAATAACGGATGTTGGTATTGGTGCAGCCATCAACCAGTGAGGCATGATCCAGCATATCCATGATCGCGCAGTCCTCTTTCTGCAGCAGGGATAGCAGGGTGCCGGCGTTGGAGCCAAAACCTGAGGTGTAAATCATCGCCGCCTCACAGCCTTTGAACCGGGCCAGTTCTTCTTCAAGCCGCACATGAATGTCTAAGGTTCCCCCCAGAAGCGGTACACTGCCCGCTCCGGCTCCATACTTCGCCAACGCCTCCTGGCCAGCCTTAATAACCCGGGGGTGGCGGGTCAGGTTCAGGTAATCATTAGAACCAAAATATATCATATCACGTAACTGCCCGGTATACGGATCAAGCACCTGCATCACCGGCGCACACCCTGAGAGTGAAACCCGGCGATACTGAAGGTGGTGCCTCTCCCGGAGATCAGATAAGAATTCCCAAAAAACTTCTGCTCTCTCCATTATGTCCTTGCCTTCCAGAGACGCAAAATCCGCCTGGCTGTACTGAGTTGAGTCCATTATGCCCGTTTCCTCCTTGTGCACAATTTCGTGTACTTATACGTCTCTATTGTATTCAAACTCCGAACTTTGTAAACCCCGGTGAGAGTCTTCCATCACATAAAATCACGACACTATGGGAAAATTTATGGCAAAGCAAGCCATCTTTCAAATATTTACGAAGGGGGTGTACTCATGAGCGAGCAGATCAGCAACCAGTATGATCTGAAAACCTGGGGGTTTCTGCAGACAGGGTGGTGGGTCCTGCACATACTCGCGATTGTTCTCGTATTTTACCTGGGCTATCTCTTCGGACCCGATATCTTCGGACGCTAACATCAAACCAGGGCTTTAAAACCCTCAGAAGCAGAATGCAAAGCCTGGTTGCCTGTCGTTCCATGGTCCCGATTAGAAATATTAAAGGGTCTCGCTGTAGCGAGACCCTTTTCCCCAGTAAGGATAGTCAATTTCATTAATCTGATTCTACCACTCCGGCGGGAGTTTCTTCAGTTGGGCCAGGTTAAAGACCGGGCCATCCAGGCAGATGTATTCGCTGCCGATGTTGCAGCGGCCACACTTGCCAATACCGCATTTCATTCTCATCTCAAGAGTGGTTATGACCTGCTCGTCAGTATAGCCCATCTTCTCCAGGGACTGCAGGACAAACTTGATCATTATAGGCGGCCCGCAGGTTACCGCAATGGTACCCTCGGGTGACGGGTTGATCTCCTCCAGGTAAGCAGGAACGAAGCCGACATGACCATCCCACTTTTCTTCCGGATTGTCTATGGTAACAAAGACCTCACAGTCCGGGACCTGCGGCCACTCCTCAAAGAGTTCCTTTTTAAAGCAAAGATCATCATAGCTGCGTGCGCCGTACAAGATCTTGATCTTGCCGTAATCCTGGCGGTGGGTAAAGCAGTATTTAATAAAGGAACGCAAAGGTGCCAGGCCGATACCGCCGCCTATAAACAGCATATCCTTGCCCTTGCACTCATCCACCGGGAAGCCGTTGCCGTAAGGGCCTCTCACTCCCAGGGTCTGACCCACTTCAATTTCATGCAGGGCCTCGGTCAGCAGTCCTACCCTCTTGATGGCAAACTGCAGATGATCCTCCGCCTGCCAGGAGACGGAAAACATACCTTCGCCCACCGGCAGCTGTGAAACCATAGCCAGTTGACCGGGCATAACTTTAAAAGGAAGTCCGTCTTCCGCGGTTACATAAAAGGTCTTGACATCAGGAGTTTCCTCCACTATTTGCCATACTTTAACCATGGTTGGAACCAGGGGGTTGGTCTGACCATGATCATTACAAGTACACTCGTGGTCGTGATCATGCATCAACCTGCACCTCCTTTAGCTTATTGATAACCTCCAAGATGTTAACCTCATTGGGACACAGGATTACGCAACGCCCGCACCCGATACACAGGTTGGCACCGTAGCGCTCATTGAAGAACTGCAGCTTGTGCAGGAAGCGGTTGCGGAATCTCTCTTTCTTGTAGTCACGCGGGTTATGGCCACCGGCCATTTGCGTATACTCTCGATACATACAGGAGTCCCAGCAGCGGAAACGGTTGCCTGCTTCTCCCCGGTTACTGACCTGGATGTCAAAGCAGTAGCAGGTGGGACACACGTAGGTGCATACTCCACAGTTCATGCATCGCGAAGATAGTTCATCCCAGACCGGGTTTTCAAACATCCCGGCCAGTTTCTCGCTGAGTCCGGTGATATCAACCTTACGCTGCTGCTCAGCTGCCTGGGGCAGCTTAACATCCTTCTCTACCAGGATTCCTTGCAGCTTACTGGTTATCTCCTCACCTTTTGGGGTCTTGGCCTCCCAGGCAAAATCCTGCTGACCCAGGTCGTGGATAACCACATCGGCTTGGGGATTCAGCCGGTCAACACCCATGGACTCACAGAAGCAGGCGGGTCCTGGCTGATAGCAGGCCCGGGCTATAATTGCCAGATCCTTCCGGCGGGTCTTGTAGAACTCATCCTCAAATCCTTTGGTCAAAAACGCCAGGTCCAGTGCATGCAGAGCCTGCAGATCACAGCCTTTGATGCCAAAGATCACCCGGGGACCTTCCGCGTTGGTCACTCTGATGACCTGGGCTTCTTTCCCCCGAGCCTCAAAGTCGTACATATTTTCGGTCTGCGGCATCACGATATTCTTGGGAGACATGTAGGTGTTAAGGACATCCAGGGCAAGTTCTTCTGCAGGGTTGTCAGCCCATTTAAAATAACCGCTGACATCCCCGTTAACCAAGGGGGCATAAACCTCGGCCTCCCCGGCCAGGATATTCAAGGCCTCTCTAATCTTATCGGATGGTAATACTTTCACAGCCTCACCCCCTACATAAACTCGTCGGGATCATCAACCCGGTAACGGCTGAGCGGAGGTATTGCATCATCGTCCAGGCTCAGACCGGCTTGATAGGGCCCGAAGAGTCGGTCTACATCTTGTATCAGTTTGCGGTTTAACAGCATCAGGGGTATTCCCGCAGGGCATACCCTTTCACATTCGCCGCATTCAATGCACCGTCCGGCCACATGCATGGTCCGCACGATTTGGTATAGCAGGTTATTGACCGGATCAGTGGATCTGCCCACCCACTGGGGCTTGGTCTCGTCGAAAATGCAGGTCCGGCAGTTGCAGGCCGCACAGGCGTTACGGCAGGCATAACACCTGATACACTTGCTGAACTCCTTGATAAAGAAATCATAGCGCTCATCAGCCGACATGCTTTCGATCTTTTCCACTTCCGCAAAACGTTGATCCGCACCAGGTTGCTGGGCTTCACCGAGTATCTCATCATAGATAACCGGATTGGGGTACTGGCAGCTCTGGCACTTGGCTGCTTTATCAGCCGGTTTGGCTTTACTCAGTCCCGATTCTGCCCGCGCATACTCATTCGGATCCTTCATACCGGGGCAGTTGATCCCAATGATATAAAGCCGGTCACGGGTTATCACCCGATCCTGAATCATTCTTACAATAGCCCGGGCGTCGCAGCCTTTGGCGAAGATCGCGATCTTATCGCTGCTGTCCCGGTAATCAGTCAACAGTGCGGCCAGGTCATGAATGCAGAACTCATCAACTACCAGCCGATCAGCACCGGCATCATCTCTTACCACGGCAGGAGCGCTGACATAAGGCTGGTCGCCTTTCTCCCACCCCAGGACCATAGCGACGGTCCCGTCTTGTAAGAGCTTTTTCGCTATTTCTCTGGCTTTCGTCGTATTATCACTCATGCTCTTCCCTCAGCTTTCTGTTGGGACCAACCTTTTTTACCTCGGCTACCACATGGGTCATGATGTCAGCGAACTTTTGACCCTCAGAACCTGAGATCCAGGCCAACTGGTAGCGCTCGGGTTCAATCCCCAAATACTGCAGGAAACTCTTCATCAATGTGTGCCTCCGGCGGGAGAAGTAATTGCCACTACCATAGTGGCAGTCACCCGGGTGTCACCCGGAAACCAGAACACCATCGGCCCCCATCTTAAAGGCTCGCAAGACAAACTGGGGGTCTATCCTCCCCGAACAGGGAACTCGGATTATTCTTACATTGGAGGGATATTGCAGCCGGTTCAGCCCAGCCAGATCGCCCCCCGCATAAGAACACCAGTTGCAGGCAAAGGCCACAATCTTGGGCTCCCAGCCTTGACTTGTCTCTATAGACACAGTGCATCCACCTCCGATACTATTTGATCATTGGTAAAGCCGTTCAGGTTAAGAGCACAGGGACGACAGGCTGCTATACAGGCACCGCAGCCCTGGCACAGACCCTTATTAACCGTTGCCACCTGGCGCTCCACCGTATGGCCATGAACTCTTGCCTTGACAGGTTTCATGCTTATTGCTTGATAAGGACAAACCGGTACACAGAATTCGCATCCGGTGCACTTGGTTTCATCCACCTCGGCTACCATCGGTTCAGTAGCCAGTTCGTCCTTGGCGAACAGAGCCGCCACCTTGACGGCCGCAGCACTGGCCTGAGCGACTGTATCCGGAATATCCTTGGGTCCCTGGCATGAGCCCGCCAGGTATACCCCGCCAGTGAAGGTTTCAACCGGCTGCAGTTTGGGGTGGGCTTCCTGGAAGAAACCATCCTTGTCGACAGAAAACCCGATCAGTTTGGCCATATCATCAGAACCGACTGCGGGTACCATCGCAGTAGCCAGGACCACCATATCCACTTCCACCTCAATCGGTTTACCGATCAGGGTATCCTCACTCGTCAGCACCAGACGGTCACCCCGAGGGTAGATCTTGCTGACCCGGCCCCTGATATACTGGGCACCCTGGTTGACTGAACGCTGGTAGAATTCCTCGTAGCCTTTCCCCGCCGTACGTACGTCCATGTAGAATACATAGGCATCACTGCCGGGGATCTTCTCCACCACCTGCATGGCGTGTTTGGCGGTATACATACAGCAGGCCCGTGAACAGTAGCTTTTGCCCTTGGTATCATCACGGGATCCGACACACTTGATGAAAGCCACCGCCTGAGGTATCTTCCCGTCAGAAGGACGTTTAATCTTACCGCCGGTAGGTCCGGAGGCGTTGACCAGCCGCTCAAAATGAAGCCCGCTTATGACATCGGGATATTTGCCGTATCCATACTCGCCGTAGCTCTTATCCCACTCAAACAGGTCATAGCCGGTGGCCATGACGATAGCCCCTACCTCTTCAGTGACCAGCTTATCCTGATCCTCAAAGTTAATGGCCTTAGTAGGACAGAGCTTTTCACAGATCCCGCACTTGCCAGTCTTGAATTTACGGCAGTTCTCGGCATCAATTACCGGTTTGTTGGGCACCGCCTGCGGGAAGGCTTTGTATATCGCGTGACGATCCCCCAGCCCCAGGTCAAACTCGCTCTTGACCTTCGAAGGACACTTGGTTTCACAGAGTCCGCAACCGGTACACTTATCATAATCAACGTATTTGGCTTTCTCCTTGATTGTCACAGCAAAGTTGCCGATGTATCCGGAGATTCCAACCACTTCTGAGTAACTATAGAGTTTTATATTAGGATGCTGTGCCACAGCAACCATCTTGGGGGTGCTAATTCAGGCCGAGCAGTCCATGGTGGGGAAGGTCTTGTCCAGTTGGGCCATTTTCCCCCCGATGGTCGTCTCCCTCTCCACCAGAATCACCTGGTGTCCGGTCTCCGCTATGTCAAGCGCTGCCTGCATACCGGCAATCCCGGCTCCGATTACCAGGGCTTTCTTGGTTATTGGTATATAAGAGACCTCTAATGGTTTGTTGCGTACAACCTTGGCGACCGCCATCCGCACCAGGTCAATAGCTTTTCGGGTTGCCTCATCCTTGTCGGAATGAACCCAGGAAACATGTTCCCGAATATTGACCATCTCGAACATGTACGGGTTTAACTTAGCTCCGGACATGGCCTTGCGGAAGGTGTTCTCATGCATACGCGGCGAACAGGAAGCTACAACCACTTGTTCCAGATTGTGATCCTCTGCGGCCTTCTTGATTAAATCCTGCCCGGGATCAGAACACATGTATTTATAGCTGGTAGAAAACACTACCCCGGGCATGGTCAAAGCTGTTTCAGCCACTTTGGCTGCATCGACTACTGACCCGATGTTGGTGCCGCATTCACAGACAAAGACTCCTACTCGTTTCACGCCTTATTCCCCTCCTCTCCAGCAGATTTCTCCTTGGCCTTTTTAGCCAGCAGGGCATCGGCCACCTTAAGGGCTTTGCCTTTGTCCTGTTCCAGTATTTCCTCCAACTTGGCGGCCCTGGCCGGTTCCTGCTCCAGAATCTCTGCCAATTGGGCAGCTTTGTCCTTATCCTCATAAACCTTATTTGCCAGGCCAAGGCTGGAGCTTTCGGCAGCAGCCTCGGATTCTTCGCTCTTAGCTGGTGCCTTTTCCGCTTTGGCTTTGGCTGTACCTTTACCCGCCTTGCTGGCCTGAGCAGCTTCCTCCATGGCCTTCGCCTTGGCTGGAAGCTGGCGGAAGATGGTGTTGGCCTCAACAAAGTGGCGGTTGGTACCTACCGTAGGCGGTTCAGCACCACAGGCTATGGCCACCAGTTCTGTTACGTAATATACTGGCAGGTTGAATTCAGTTTGGTACTTCTTCTCAATGGCTTTCTGCCGCATATCCAAGTTAAGATGGCAGACCGGACAGGCAGTAACGATGCTGTCGGCTCCCATTTCCTTGGCGTTCTTTAAGATCCGGTAGGTCATTTCCAGGCAGATATCGGTCTGGGTTACTCCCAGGCCGGCTCCACAGCACTCAGTTTTAAAAGCCCAATCCACCGGAGAAGCACCCAGTGCCTTCATAATACTGTCCATACTCTGGGGGTCTTCGGGATCATCAAACCCCGTAATCGCAACCGGGCGAACCAAAAGACACCCGTAATAGCAGGCTGGTGTCATACCTTTCAACGGGTTGGTCACTTTGGATGCCAGGTTATCCAATCCATAACGGTCAGCCAGGAGTTCCAGGACGGATACAGAATTTTGAGTGGCCTGGTAGGACATACCTAAGGCCTCTTCCACTTGACTGCGGGTCTTTGCGCTGGTCCTTACCTCATATTCCGTAGCCCGCATGCGGTTGTAGCAGGCGGCGCAAGGAGCCAGAGTATCAAGTCCCTCTTTTTCAGCTATTGCCAGATTCCTCGCTGGCAGGGATATTGCCAGGAGGTGGTTGGTCTGGTGAGCGGAGCTGGCACCGCAGCAGTTCCAGTCGGGTATCTCCCAGAGATCGATGCCTAGAATCTTAGCCATCCTCTGGGTTGACATCCCGTATTCAATGGACGTAGCGTCCAGAGAACACCCGGGGTAATATGCCAATCTCACTCGTGATCACCTCCCATTGCTTTGACTTTTTCGAAGATGCGGCTTACCTCATCCCTGCCCTTGATGAATTCGGGTAAGATCTTGAGCTTCCCTTTGGACATCATCATTGGTCCCTGTTCTGCATTCTTGAACGGATTCATTATGCGGGTGTTATACTCAAGAACCAATGAGACTTCGTGATTCCGACCATAACGCTTCACCGAGTTAAGAAAAGCCTGGTTAAATGCGGATACTTCTTTCACGACTTTACCACGGTTTAAGGCCTCTCGGCGCAGAGCATCCATAATGGATGCGATATCTACCCCTCGCGGGCACCGGGTAGTGCAGGTATCACAGGTCGCACAGATCCATATGCTTTTTGCCTGTAAAGCCTCCTCAATTAACCCTAGCTGCAGCAGGCGGATTATCTGACGCGGTGTGTAATCCATGGCAAAACCGACCGGACAGCCTGCCGAGCACTTTCCGCACTGGTAACAGAGGCTGGTCTTGGTCCCGCAAGCCGATTCAATGGCTTTTACGAACTCCCGAGATTCTCGGTGAGCGGACAAGACAACTTTACCCATTAACTCCTCTCTCCTTTCCTAAAATGAGATGCCAGTCCCCAGGTATGGCAACAGAATCCGGCCATACGGATCCCTGCAATTTGAGCATACTCATCAGGACACCATCAAAATTGCAAGTAATATTTCCCGGTAACACCTAGCAACTATTACTTTATTATAACTAATCATGTCAATTCGCGGTGTTAAATGTATGTAAAGTGTTAACCCAATTTATAGCAAAACCGGCATATTGGATCCTACTTGCATCATAATCATGGAATAATGTAACATATTAGTCAGATAGTAAACACATTCAGTCATTCCACTGGGGACAATACAATTAAATACAGGCCACGGGGAGCTGAGAAATCGGCTGAGAAAGAATTGCGGTTCTGACCCGCTAACCTGATCTGGATAATGCCAGCGTAGGGATGTGCCAACCACGAAATGTTTTCGCGATTAACGGTTATCCTTCGGGTATACCGTTTTTTATTTTATGAGGAGCGATGTGTTAATGAAGTGTAATCTTAGTCTCCAGGTTATCCCCAATGTCCCTGATGACCGATTGTATCCGGTGGTTGATAAGGTTATTTCCTTAATCCAGGATTCGGGGCTTCGATACGAGGTCGGCCCCATGGAAACAACTATAGAAGGCGAACTATCTCAACTTTTGGCCATAGTGGAGAAAGCCCAGCAAATCTGCCTGGCAGAAGGTGCGACCCGGGTTATATCAGTGGTCAAGATTGATTACAAGGCGAATGGGGTAACTATTGATGAGAAAGTCAGCAAATACCGCTAATCTAATAGTTCCTCTGGCTTTTATCGCGCTGGTCCTGTTTATCTGGGAGGGGCTGGTTCGATGGCGGGAGGTTCCGGAGTATATTCTTCCTGGTCCCTGGCAGATAACCCGGACCCTGGTTGATACCAGCCTGCTGATGATGGACCACGCCCGGGCTACCATGATAGAGAGCCTGGGAGGCTTTGCTCTGGCTATCGGCCTGGCCCTGGTCATCGCTTTTGTCATGAATGAGATGCCTCTGGTCAGGCAGGCCCTGTATCCTATCATCATTACCTCCCAGACGGTACCGATAGTTTCGGTAGCACCGCTCTTTATCATCTGGTTTGGATACGGGGTTTTACCCAAGATCATAGTAGTAGTACTGGTCTGCTTCTTTCCCATCGTAATCAGCCTCTTGAACGGGCTGGTCTCGGTAGATCCTGACTACCTGCAGCTGTTCCGCTCCATGCGGGCGAGCCGCTGGGATACATTTCGCATGGTAACACTGCCCCTGGCTCTGCCCTCTTTCTTTGCCGGGCTTAAGATTTCCGCGGCCTACAGTGTCATGGGTGCGGTTATCGGCGAGTGGCTGGGAGCCAAGCAAGGCCTGGGGTACTACATGACCATCGCTCAGCACTCTTTCCAAGTGGATCGGGTTTTTGCAGCTATTGTTGTAGTCACCCTGTTAAGCATGGCATTGTTTCTGCTGGTAGGATTACTGGAAAGGATGGCGATTCCCTGGAACAGCCTCCCCGAACAAAAATAACAACGGATTACAAAGAAGCAAGGAGACTGTCACCTTACTTCCGGAAAAACATTTATGGAGGTGCCTGATGAAGAGAATAACAGTAGTTTTTTCTCTGCTTATGGTCCTGGTGCTCTGCATCGGCTGTGGCACGCAGGGCGATACTGAAAAGAATGAACTCGAGAAGGTCACGGTCATCCTGGATTGGACCCCCAATACCAACCACACCGGGGTCTATGTGGCCGATAAGCTGGGTTACTATGAGGAAGAAGGGCTCAAGGTAGAAATCGTACAGCCCAGTGCCGGGGGAGCCTTACAGTTGGTGGCCGCCGGGCAGGGAGACTTTGGGTTCAGCACCCAGGAGGAGATGACCATTGCCCGGACCCAGGGCCTGCCAGTCAAGGCCTTAGCCGCGGTTATCCAGCATAACACCTCGGGATTTGCCGCCCCCGCTGAAAGAGGAATTAAGACTCCCCGTGATTTTGAGGGCAAGAAGTATGGCGGCTGGGGCTCACCAGCGGAGGAGGCAATGCTAAAAGCCCTCATGAATCAGGCCGGAGCCGATTTCAGCAAAGTTGAGATGGTTAACATAGGCTCTGCTGATTTCTTCAGCAGCGTCGAGCGGGATGTTGATTTTGCCTGGGTATTTTGGGGATGGACCGGGATTGAGTCCGAGCTTAAAAAAATGCCCCTGGATTTTATCCGCCTCCGGGATTACAGCCCAGCCCTTGATTTCTATTCTCCGGTGCTGGCTGCCAGTGAACGTATGATAACGGAGGAACCTGATAAGGTATCGCGATTTATGCGGGCTACCGCCAGGGGTTACGAATACTGCATCGCTCACCCGCAGGAAGCCGGCGAAATACTGGTTAGCGCTGTTCCAGAATTAAACCGGGATCTGGTAACGGCCAGCCAGGAATACCTGGTCGCCGAATACCGGGGCGATGCTCCCCGGTGGGGGCTGATGGCCGAATCCAGATGGCGGAACTATGCGGACTGGATGTATTCCCAGGGACTCATTGAAAAGCCGCTGGAAAGTGATAAGGCATATACCAACGAATTCCTACCGGAGAACAGGTAATGTCCCGGGTAGAGGTTAAAGGCATCAGCAAAACCCTGAGCGGCCTGTTAACCCTTAAGGAGATTGATCTGGAAGTGCCGGACCGGACCATGATCGGGATCCTGGGTCCCAGCGGGTGCGGGAAGAGCACCTTGCTGAATATCATTTCCGGGTTGATCTTGCCTGATGCCGGCAGGGTGTATATTGATGGGCAGGATACCACCGGGGTTACGGGCAGGGTGAGCTACATGCAGCAGAAGGATCTCCTGCTCCCCTCGCGGACCCTCCTGGACAACGTCAGCCTGCCCTTAATACTGAAAGGGATCCCCGGGAAACAGGCCCGGGATGAAGTGAGACGAAGCCTGGACACTTTTGGATTAACTGGCTTTGAGGACTATTATCCCCGCCAGCTCTCCGGGGGTATGCGGCAGCGAGCCGCCTTGCTGCGCACCTATCTCTTCTCCAGTCAGGTGCTCCTCCTTGACGAGCCCTTCGCTTCACTGGATGCCCTGACCAGAAGGAGTATGCAGTCGTGGCTGATTGAGGTATTCAGCCGCCTGAAGTCTACCGTGCTCTTTGTAACTCATGATGTTGATGAGGCTCTCTACCTCTGTGACCGGGTATATGTCCTCTCCGACTGCCCCGCCGTAGTCAAACTGGCTGTTGAGGTCCCCTTTTGCCGCCCCGGTTCAGGACGCACCCAGACCAGTCCTGATTACGCAGCTGTACGCGACACCCTGTTGGAGGCACTATCTGTATGAAGAACCTAAGTTCCTGAGCGGCAGTTCCGGTCTCCATTGCCTGCAGCACCGGCTATCTCCCCACCGGCGATTTATACCAGGCGGGATAAGTAATAACATTTCCCTCCAAAGCTTCTGTGGCCAGCCTCATACCTCTGCTGATCGACAGGTTATATCCCTGCCAGCCGTTGTCGCCATTTGCATATCGTTTTTGAAGGCTGGCAAAATACGAGAAAGCCAGGCGTCGGGTATGCTCATCGACCTTGTCGCTGTTAAGCAACCGGGCAATCTGCGGCGCTGCATTCGGCGACAGGGTCATTATATACTCAATGCCCTGTTTCTGTTCAGCAAAGTATCTGTCCACCTGGTTTTTGGCGATCAGGGTGTCAATCGGCACGACATTGAGTATCAGGTAATAAACCAGGCCGATGGTCAGGTAAACGAAAGTGATATTGAACTTCGGTTTTTTGATATAGAAAAAGGTGATCACCAGACCAATGGCTTCAAAGATTAAGAACCCGAAAACCAGCAGCCGTAATCTGGTTAGCCCGGCATCCGCGCTGTACAGCCACAAACGGTACCATGAAGATGCCAGCAATATTATGGTAATTAGGCACAGATAATGGCAAAGGTATCCGGTTATTTTCGGCCATAGGTCCTCTTTTACCCTGGTCAGGTTGACCGCAATCAGGATGAGAATAATGTTAAGCCCGCTTAAGAACAGCAATTCAAAAAAACCTTTCCGTGCGTACTCGGAGTAGCTTAACCCATAGGGTAGATCGGCACCTGCAAACAGGTACCTGAACTGTATGAATACAAACAAGGTGTACACCGCCAGAACCGATATGAGCAGGATATTTAAAATTGCGAGGTCTCCCTTAGGCGTCTTGACCGCAGATGTTTTCTCCTCCTCGACCTCGGAAGTGTAAGCGATGTAGGCCAGACCGAACAGATATAGCCCCACAATCACCCCGATAATGACCTTAAAGATCGATTCCGGATTTATTAAGTTTAAGACCTGGTTAAAAAAACTGTTGGTCCCCCTTAAGAAGATGGCATCTGCTGATGATAGCATGATTATTAAAATAAACAAGCAGGGAACAGTGACCGCAATACCTTTTACAACTCTCTTAATGATCTCGGTCTTTTTCTGGTCAACCTCGCTCCACCACTTGAAAGGCAGCAGGACATGTTTGATCGGGGAAAAAATGTTTACGATGGTATCGAAAATAAACCGGAGCGAGTCTTCCTTGATGCGGAATTTACCAATCATCACCAAGGTCATAACGCTGTAGAGAATGATGATGACAAATATATTAGATACATGCCAGATTGGATTGCCGCTGATAAATGAGTTCAGGGAAAGAATGAAAATCGGCACAAACAGCCATAATGCTTTTTTCTGCGGGGCAAGCCAGTACCAGCAGGCAAACTGCAGGATGATAAACAAAGGCACGCTGATTCCGGCATAGTCGGGCATGATGAGAAATATAAAGCTGACGGCAGTGACGAGGGCATATAGAAGTAGTTTATTCTGTGAGGTCTTTTCCATCTTGATCCTCCTCATATTCCAAGATATCGGCGGGCTGACAGGACAGTGCTTTGCATATTTCTTCCAGGGTTGAGAAGCGGATGGCCCTGGCTTTGTTATTTTTCAGTATTGAGAGATTGGCGGGGGTAATGTTAACCTTCTCCGCCAGTTCCATGAGACCGATTTTTCGCTTGGCCATCATTACATCGAGATTGACTTTTATCGGCATTTTAAGATTCACTTCCTTACACCGTATAATCGTTTTCTTCTTTGTAGTGGACGGCTTGTTTGAAGACATCTTTCAGGGTCAGACAAAAGAGACCGGCGATCACGAAGACCAGAACGATTAATGCCGTCGCTATGGTAAACCAGAAAAAACACTTAACGATGTAAAGGATTGCTATCACAAAGCTGGCTACCGCTAACTTCCGGAAACAGCTGACATTTTCCCAAACAAACGGATTACCCCCCAAAAGAGTTTTGAACATAGACTTGAGATTGTACATGATGTAAACCGCAGCAATGCCTGAACCCAACAGAATAATGGTAAAAGGAAGTACGACGCTCTTTTCATAACCAAAATAATCGCTGCCCCATTTGACAAAAAACGGTACCAGGATACAGCAGACAATCCCACCGTATAACATTATGTCTACCAGTTGCTTGGTAAGACGGTGGACAAAACTGGCTTTGTACATGCAATGGCCTCCTTAATATTTGCTAAAACCATTGTAGCGAGATATTAATTAAAAATCAATATTTTTTTATCGTTAAACAATAATAATACAGCGATAAACAATAACTCCTTACGAGAGGAATCGTGATTTATTATCGGAATCATTTCTGGATTGTCATATTCTGGTACGAATTGGCTTGCAAAAAGAAACCCCCTTTGTTGAAGGGGGCTGAGGTCGGTAGTTTTTTCTGGTAGGTTACATAATTGCTCTACATTCAATACCTGATTTCCGTATATATGAACACGGAAATTCTGACGCCTTCGGTGAACCGCGTTTAGAGAACGGGATCTCTTCCCATTCTTAACCCTGTTTGGGAGGCAATAAAGGAATCAGCCAGTTTATCAAGCTCTGGGTGCTCCGGGTCTGGATATAAATCCGGCCCGGACCTTCGAATTCACATACCAGTCCTTCTCCACTTGCAATCGAACTCATGATACCTGAAGCAGCCTTCTTCACACGATAATTAACTGTAGACTCAAAGGCCACAATGTGGCTGGTATCAACTATATATCTCTCGCCCGGTGCTAGTACCTTATCCAGAATAGCGCCGTAGCTGGTCAGAACCAACAATCCCCGCCCCGAGATTTTTAAGAGAAATAATCCCTCTCCGGAAAAGAACGCCCGGCCGCCTCCAAACTTGGTGTCTATGTTTAAGCCCATATCCCCGGCTAGGTAAGAACCGGACTGTACAAAATAGCTTTCCTCCCTGAGATTCAAGCCCACTATATCTCCCGGCACGGTCGGCGCAAATGACACCTCGCCCGGACCGCCTTCAGCCACGTAATTGCTGACAAAAAAGCTCTCCCCTCCCAGAACCTTTCTTTTCAATGACCCCAGGAATCCTCCCTTCATTTCCGTAACCAGTTTAATAGTGGGGGTCATCGAGACCATGGCGCCGGCTTCTGCTTGGACACCCTCTCCGGGACCCAAATTGACAACCGCCAGAGAATAAGAGGGGCGGTGAAGAATCTCTAAATTCATTGGTCATCCTCCTCAATCATTGTCTTGTTGAACCGGACGGAACCGGTCAATCCAATCAGAAAACGCATCGGGATTCCTGGTCTGCAACCATACCCGGCCTGGACCGCGAAAACGGCAGACCAGCATCTCACCACTGGTTAGAAAAGTCTTGAATCCCCCACTTTTGCCCACCGTATAGTTTGTATTATCCGTGAAACAAACCACATGGCCATTGTCAATAACGTAATCCTGGCCAACTGCAATATCGACCTGGTGTAAGGCTCCAAAAGCTCCTATAAGCAACTTCCCGGTGCCACTGATTTTCAAAAGAAACAAGCCCATTTGACCAAAAAAGGATCTGGCACCTCCCCATGCAGTATCTACCTTGATCCCTTCAGTACAGGCAATGAATCCTCCTGACTGTACAAAAACCGTCTCATTGTTGAGGTCCAGGCAGAGGATATCTCCAGGCTGACCTGTCCCCAGCAGCAGTTCTGCATCTCCCTGGGCGGTAAAGGTGCTGGTAAAAAAGGATTCACCTCCCAGCAGACTTCGCTTAAGGCTGCCTAACACCCCGCCCTGGGACATCTGCGCCTTCAGGGCTATGTTAGGAGTCATGGCGATCATAGCCCCTGGTTCAGCGATAATGGTTTCCCCGGCACGCATAGTCAAGCGAGCCACCGCGTAATCAGGTGAAAACATGATTTCTTCCTGCACAAAATCTCCCCATTCATTCTAAGTACGTAGAGTTGCCCTCAGACGCTGCGGCTCCAGAAGCAAATCCAGGGCGTCCCTGATATCGCGCACGGCAATCCTGGCACATTTAAGAGCATCCACTGAACATCCTTCCTGACCGATAACTACTATTGACAGACCGGCTGTCCTCATCATGCCCACATCATTGAAACCGTTGCCAATAGCTATGGTTTTTTCCCTGCCCAGCATGCCAACAAAATCTTCCTTATCCTGAGTCCCGTTTAGCTGGCTAACCACCTTAAGCTCCACATCCATCCTCGAAGCTGCATCTCTGGCCGAGCCGAAGGTATCCGCAGTAACCAGATATATATTAAGCTTCTCCCGCAGTTTGCTTATTCTCCACTTAACTCCTGGAATCAGTAATCCATCGGTGGAAACGGTCCCGTTCATGTCCAGTATTAAGTGTTCAAAAACTAAGTCCCCGATCCCTGGTACATCCACCTGATACAATAGTATACACCTCGATTTTCTGGTATTTTTTTATTGTCTGTCCATCATTTGGTCAAATTAATTCCGCATAGACTGCTGATTCCTGGTCATAATACTGTCAGAGACCAGCGGTACCGTCCTCGGACTAAAACAGTTCAGGTTTCCCTTTTTAAGCGGAGTAATTCCTGGACTCTCCTTCTCAGGAGTTTACAGCCGCTGGTCTCCAATAGACTCGCAGTTTTCCCAGCTCTATAGGGGCTTCAATTTCGATTTAATAATTCGATTTTGATTCGGGAATCTGCGGGTCTTTTAATGTCTGCATCTTTATACGAAGAAATATAAATGATATCCTAATTATTACGTTAATCGTTCGTAAATATTATGTTTTTGTGAATAATCCTTCGCCCAGTGGTCATAATATACTCAGAAGCCAGCGACAGTCCTCGGACTTTTGGCTCAGGTCTCCCCTTCGGGCGGAATAATTCCTGACCGCTCCTTCTTAGGAGTTTTCGTCGCTGGCTTCCATCAGGCCCACAAGCTCACCGCTCTTTTTAGAGCTTCAGATTCGGTTTTTGCCGGTTTTGATATAGATGGCTTGTGGGCCTCTATTTTCTTGTGTATCTGGACTTCGCGCTATTTAGTCAGAGTTCACCTGCTCCATCAAGTTGATCAAAACCTGCAGCAGATCTGTATCCGTTATGATTCCTACCACTTTTGCAGACTCGATAACCGGCAGGGCGCTTATTTTATGAGATATCATCAGACGAGCCGCCTCAGTCACCGTATGCTCTGGAGAAATATGATGGACTTTTTTGGTCATAACCCATTCTACCGGCGTGTGTGGAATTCTTCCCGGACTGCGTAATGCCTTCTCTATATCATGCTGCACCAGCATCCCCACCAGCTTATCCCTGTCGACGACCGGCAGGCGACGGGTATTGTTTTCCCTCATTATTTCGAGAGCTTCTTGAATGGAGTTTCTGGGTGAGACCGTAATAACCGGGCTTGACATAATGTCTCTTATCCTGGTCAAACTCATTCCTCCTCTCATTTTCTTCCGATTGTACTTCTATAATATCAGCTAATAAAACTTAATGCCGCAAAAAAAAACTACAAACAGGGGGGCGGTTCTCTTGTTTGCCGTTAACGGCAAACAAGAGAACCGCCCCCCTGTTTGCCCTTGGTTAGACGGCTCTGGTGATGTTCAGCTTACGTTTGTTGATCGCTTTCTCGTACAGTTCCAGGTACTTAATCGCGGAACGGTTCCAGGAGAAGTCCATGCTCATGGCCAGATGGATCAGCTTATTCCATGCTTCAGGGTGGTTTCGATAGAGATTGATCGCCCGGCTGAGGGCATCCAGGAGCTTATCGGGAACATAATCCACAAAATCAAAGCCATTGCCGTAACCGGTTTCGGGATCGTAATCCTTAATGGTATCCTCCAGGCCTCCCGTCCGCCTGACTACCGGTATGGTGCCATAACGCAGGGAGATAAGCTGTCCCAGACCGCAGGGTTCAAAGCGTGAAGGCATTAAAAAGATGTCCGACCCAGCGTAGATCTTTTGAGCCAATACCGCATCAAACCCCAGGTTAATTGAGGTCTGCTGGGGGTAACGCATCTTGACTTCGGCAAACAGCTTCTCGTAGTAGTCCTCTCCGGTCCCCAACAGTACCAGCTGGATTCCCAGGCCCATGATCTGATCAATCACTGCCGCCATCAGGTCCAATCCCTTCTGGGATGCCAGACGGGTAATTATCCCCACCAGGGGAACATCCCCCATACTTAGACCAAGTTCCTTCTGAAGGCGGTACTTGTTTTCCCGTTTTTTCTCCAGGGAATTAACATCGTATTTCACATAGATCTTTTCGTCTTTACTGGGATTGAATTCATCATAATCCAGGCCATTCAGAATGCCGTGAAGGTCCAAGGCCCGTTTTCTGAGCAGTCCATCCAGGCCTTCTCCCATTTCTGGCGTCTGAATCTCGGTCGCATACTTTTTGCTCACCGTGTTCAAAACATCACCGTACAAAAGTCCAGCCTTCATAAAATTTACTTCCCCGTAATATTCCAGTTCCTCCGGGGTAAAGAAGGAATCATCCAATGCCAGTGCACGAAGCACACCTCGCTGAAAGCGCCCCTGATACTGCAGGTTGTGTACGGTAAAAACAGTACCGATCTTCTGGTAAAATGGTTCCTCCATAAATTTCACCTTTAAGAAAAGCGGAATTAAAGCGGTGTGCCAGTCATTACAGTGAATTACGTCCGGTTGAAAGCCAATATAAGGGAGCATTGCCAGGCTGGCTTTGGTGAAGAAGTTAAAACGATCAAACTCGTCATTAAAGCCGTACATCCGGTCCCGGTAAAAATACTTATGGTTATCCGCCAGGTAAACCGGAATCTCCCCGTTGCTGGCTTCAACGGCAGTATGACGAATAATGGCTGTTTCCAGATGACCATCCATGGGGACGGGCAGGTCGGTCAGGTAATCCCCGGCTGTGATTTGCTTGTAGCATGGGATGACCACCCTCACATCATGTCCCAGGTTTTTTAAGGCTTTGGGCAGGGATCCTACTACGTCTGCCAGTCCACCAGTCTTCGCAAAAGGTGTCATCTCTGATGCGGCTATCAGTATCTTCATGTGCTCATAAATCGCTCCTTTCAAGCCTTCCAGACCTTAAGCCGGAATCATGTTTTGTTATTCCAGCACTCAATGATAACGTTGCAGTGATTCGGCTGCAATCTCAGGAGGTGTAGGATTAATGAAATAATCGGTACCGAATTCAAACCCGGCTGCTTTAGTTAAACGGGGCAGAATTTCTATGTGCCAGTGATAAGAAACACCGATATCGGTGTTAACTGGAGTTGAGTGGAGCAATAGATTATAGGGCGGGCTTCCCAGGGCCTGATAAAATTTGACGAAAACCTGCCTCAGGGTGTCCCCTAAATCCCGAATTTCATTCTCCCAGATCAGACCGAAGTCAGGTTCATGCCGCTTGGGAATAATCCAGGTTTCGAAAGGAAAACGGGAGGCATAAGGGCAAAAGGCCAGCATGGTGTCCGATTCGGTGACCAGTCTGACCTTATCCTGTTGTTCCTGGTAAACCATATCACAGAATATGCAGCGGTTGGTCAATTCCAGATGCTTCTTAATCCCTTTGATTTCTTCCTCCACTGCCTTGGGCAGGAGTGGCAAGGCAATAAGCTGGCTGTGGGCATGTTCCAGTGAGGCACCTGCCTCAGAACCTTCATTCTTGAAAATCAACACGTATTTCAGGCGTTTGTCCTGCCGCAGGTCCAGGTGCCGGTCGCGCCACATCCTGATTATCTCTTCAATCTGCTGGGCGGGGTGATGGAAGAACTCGACCTGGTGTTTGGGTGTCTCAATAATCACCTCATGAGCGCCAATACCATTCAATGTCTTATGGAGGCCTGTTACACTCTCATTCAGCTTGCCCTCAATGCCCAGAGCCGGGAATTTATTGGGGACGGTTCGTACCCACCAGCCTGGCTGGTCTCTGTGAGTCCCGGGAGAACGGTAAGACCAGATCTCCGGGGGCGTTTTTTCTTCATTGCCGGCGCAGAATACACAGTCACCCGAGTGGGACTCAACTGGCCGTAATTTAAAATCCTGGGGCCGTTTTGCCCGTTCAGTGGATATTATGATCCAACGCTGGCTAAGCGGATCCTGCCTTAACTCAGGCATGTACCCTACCTCCAATTCAGTTTTATTCATTCTTTAGCATGAGTAAATAGCATAAAACTATCCCCCACAGATTATTCCTCTTCCTGGCATATCTTCTTGATGGTCTCTACACAAAAGTCACTCAGAGAGCGGGCTATCTCTTGAGAGAAAGCCTCGGAGTATATACGGCAGACCGGGCGGTCTTCATCGGGCAGGATCAAGCTGCTTCCGGATTCATTCCATAGCCGGATTCCTTCCAGCGCCTGATCACCACTCCCGGTTGAATTCTCTGCCAGGCGGCGTATGACTCTTCCCTTCTGCTTCCAGGAAATCGGGAATTCTCTTTTGTCGTAGAAAAACAGAGGAAGCCCGGCCAGCAGCTCATCCAGACTGGTATCAAGACGGGCCATCAGCTCCAGCAGTCTTCCGAGAAAATAGTAGCCATCCCAGTGAAGTCTAAGTTGTTCCCATTCGCCGGCGGCGACCAGTTCGCTCATGAATTCTCCGGTTGCGGCTCGAGTTCTGTTCACCTCTTTACCCATTTGACGGGCAAACTGCTCAATGGCCAGCGGGGCGTCTGATGGCAGGTAAACCGCACCGTAGCGATCGGCAAAGACGAGTGAGGTTACTGCCAGGAGATGTTCATCCGTGATTACCTGCCCCTCCGGTGAGATAAGGTATAGTCCCTGACCGCCATTATAGAGGTAGATACCCATGGTCGCCCCGGACCTGGCGGTTTCGGCAGTCAGCTGATCAACGACCGCTTCTGCAGCCATATTGGCTGATGACCGGCGGTCAGAACGGTCTGTCCGGACCACGTCAGAGGATAGGCGGTCCAGAAGCTTGACGGTAAACTCACTGATCTTGGCGTTGTCCGCAGCAACTGCCACCCGAAACCGGTGCCGGGCTATGAGATCCAGGTCAAGTTCCCGAACAATACTATTCAGGTAGGAGTGTGTCATATCGGGGAGATACCGGGATTCCTCTATCCTATCCGCACTGACCGGGCGGTATTCCTCCCGGTTCAGCAGGTTCTCGATTTTGCGTTCTTCGGCTTTAGTCAGATCGACTCCATCCTGGTTGACAATACGTATCAGCAGGCTTTCCCCCCTGACCGTCAGGTAAAACCCACGCCGTGCCTTCAATTCCCGGACTGCAAAACGAAGGGTAGTGGCTGGAACCCTGCCGATATCTATGATCTCCAGTCCGGAGACCATAAGCCCCGCTTCCAGTGCCTGTTTGGCCATCCGGCCAGCCTCAGACCAGTCGTATCCCAGCACTACTCTCGATTTAAGCGGCAGGAGGGTCCCGATAGCCCGACCCAGGCGCACCAGTCTTTCCGGTGTAAGCTGTCCGTTCATATCACCCGCGATCCCCTGGCGGGTAAAGATGCTGCGGGGCACCTTATCCGACCATACAACACTTTCGCCGACTACGGTGCGAGCTTCAATCACCTTCTGCGGCCATACCTTAACATCCGGTTTAATTACTGCCTCCTCCTCGAGTACCGACCGATCACCGATGACTGCACCTTCAAATATTGAGCTCCGCGTTTTTGCCCTGACTCCCTCTCCGAGAATAGCCCCTCTAATTTCGGCACCGGGACCAATCAGGCAATCCTGCCCGATTACGGACCTTTTAATTGATGCATTGGCCTCTACCAGAGCCCCCTGCCCCAGAACCGTATAAGGCAGAATACGAGCCCCTGAAGCAACGTAGGAGTTGGCGCCAATATACAGGGGGCCTTCCAAACGCACTCGGGGAGCAATGTGGCTACCCTCCCCGATTATGATGTTGCCTTTGCGCTCACCAGGGATTTCCACCTTTACCTGGCCATTCAGGATATCAAAATGGACCTGGCGGTACTGCTGGCAGTTTCCGATGTCACACCAGTATCCCTGCAGAATGCATCCAAACAGGGGCTTTCTATGAGCCAGGAAGGAGGGAAACAGATCCCGGGAAAAATCAAACTGGGTGGCTGGCTTTACATACTGCAGAGCTTCCGGTTCCAGGATATAGATCCCCGTGTTAACCGTATCGCTGAACACCTCACCCCAGGAGGGCTTTTCCAGAAAGCGAGTAATGCTGCCATCCCGATCAGTGAGCACCAGGCCGTACTCCAAAGGCGATTCAACCCTGGTCAGTACCAGAGTGGCCAGAGCGCCGCGGGAACGGTGGAACTCAAAAGCCTCATCCAGCGGAAAATCAGTCAGGGCATCCCCGCTGATGACCATGAAGGTTTCATCCAGGAATTCCTCGGCATTCTTCACACTCCCGGCAGTCCCTAACGGCGTATCTTCAATGAAGTACCTGATATTCAGCCCGATATCCCGTCCGTCCTGGAAATACCCCTGGACCGCCGCGGGCAGGTATTGCAGGGTTACTGCCACGTCTGTGATACCGTACTTTTTTAGCAGCTCCAGGCTGTACTCCATAACCGGCTTATCAAATACCGGCATCATCGGCTTTGGTATATTACAGGTAAGGGGCCGCAGACGGGTTCCTTCCCCTCCTGCCATTACAACCGCCTTCAACTTATCACCCCCCTGTGACGATGGCTGAACTTTTTGGACCGTGACGCTGTCCATAATAAACTGCCGGTTTCCTGCTGCCTAACGCGGTTTTCCCGGGTTACCGTCTCGTAAACCTCCACGGTTTTATTGGCGATTACCCGCCAGTCGTACAGGGACTTGACCTTCCGCAGGGCATTATCACGCAGCTTTTTGGCCAGCAGATGGTTCTTCAATACCCTTAGCAGTTGATCAGCCAGTGAATTAGCGGAACCGGTTATAGCGTGCAGCCCATCCGCCTCATGCTCCACAATTTCAGCCAGGCCGCCGCTATCTGAAACCACCACCGGCGTTCCAGCCGCCATAGATTCCAAAGCCACTATGCCGAAAGGCTCGTAGAGACTGGGGAAAACAGCCACATCGGCAATCAGGTAGAGCATATCCCGCTCGTCATCGTTGATGTAACCGGTAAACAGCATCTTGTCACCCAGACCCATATCCCGGGCTTTGTTACGAAGGTAGTGTTCATAGGGCCCGGTACCGGCTATGACAAACTTGGCGTCCGGTTCATGTGAAAGCACCTTAAAGGCCGCATCTATCAGCACCTGGACTCCCTTTTCGCGCACCAGACGACCCACATAATAAATGATTTTTTCATAGGGGAGAGCAAACCGGTTCCTGAATTCCGGCGGAACCTGACGATCCCTGATTCTGGCCGCATGAACCCCGTTGGGGATGTGAACCACCTTATCCCGGGGAAGATTAAAAACCCGGCTCAATTCACCAACCATATATCTGGAACAGCAGATCACCTTCCAGGCCTCATAGGTTAACCACCATTCGATGTTGCTTATATCCCGCTGTACATCATTATGGAGTCCATTATTTCGGCCGTACTCAGTAGCATGAATGGTTGCGATCAATGGCACCTGGAAAGAGTGTTTCAAAGCCCGGCCGGCATGAGCAACCAACCAGTCATGAGCATGAATGATATGAAACGGCCCTTCCCGGTTGATTTCCTGGATGGCCTTCTCCAACATGGCTACATTAAGCTGCACCGCCCAGTTGACAATGTCTCTGGAAGGCAAATCATACGGATACACCCGCAGGACCTTGACTCCATCCAGTTCTTCTCTCTCTGCCACCCCCTGATCATTTACGGTGATCACCGTCACATCCATTCCGCTGCGGGCCAGGGTGGTGGATAAATCATAGGCATGCATTGCCAGACCCCCTACGATGCGAGGGGGGTACTCCCAGGTAAGCATGGCGATTCTCATAGCATTCCTCCCGTAAGATAAAAAGCTCATTCAATAGAATGAGCTTTTTACGGTCAAATTATAATTCTGTCGGCTTATTCCCCGATCTTAAGGAAGGCGTCCGTTATGAACCTCGTAGCTCCAGTTGCGGCCGTTATTATTGTCCCAGTTGTTAGCGCTGTCGTGAAAGCAGAAATTAAACCTGTCCTCACCCTTTATATCAATTACCGCTTCCCAACCCCACTTACTGGGGGTCATCTCATAGTCATGCAGCATATCCCAGCTATAACTGGGACCATAACCGGTATGCATATAAACACGATCCGCTCCACTTTCCGCTAAAAGGCCGCTATAAATAATGTGTACGGATCCGCCGGCAGTGATAGGAACCGGGGTCGCTATTACTCCGCCCTCGATCTCTGCTCTGGCCAAAGTCATTCCTCCTCGTATAATTTATTTGGGAATTAACCATTTCGGTTAATTGAAAGACGGGGCGTAACTCTTTATTGTTATTGCTTGAAACGGTGGGGATCAATCTGGTATGACCAGTTGAAGCCCTTATTATTGTCCCAGTTGTCAGCCCGGTCTTTAAAGCAGAAGTTCAGCTGTCCACCGCGGTGAATCTTTATTCGGGCCTCCCAGCCCCGGTCAGTATGCCTCATCTCATAGTCGTTCCGGTCTTCCCACTTATCCCCGTAGCCAACGTGCATAAAAACCTTATCCGCACCTGACTGCGCCAGGATGCCGGAATAGAGGATATGAACCTGGTCGCCTACTCCAGCGGGATAGGGTTCGGCACTGATTCCTCCGGTCATTTCTACCCTGGACACCTGCCTACCTCCTTGTGCAGAGACTGTTCATCTTTATTCTTTTCTGGATTATCCGACTTTACTCAGGAAATCGGAGTTGTGAGCCAGGATATGTATGGTATCAAAGGTGAAAACAGGGGGGAGAAAGGCAATGGGGAGCGGATGGGACACGGGACAGGTGTGCTGTACCTTTGTCAAGTCCTTACAAAAAAAGTGAATCAAGGGTTCAGACCCCTTGATTCACTTTGAGGCGGTTTGCAGCTAGTTACATATTTTTTATCAGCTCATCAGCAAACTGCGAACACTTGACTTCGGTGGCCCCTTCCATCAGACGGGCGAAATCATAGGTCACAATCTTGCTGGCGATAGTCTTTTCCAGGGACCTGATGATCAGCGAGGCGGCTTCGGTCCATCCCAGGTAACGGAGCATCATCTCACCGGAAAGTATCACTGATGAAGGGTTCACCTTGTCCAGTCCGGCATACTTGGGCGCGGTGCCATGGGTAGCTTCAAATATGGCATGCCCGGTATCGTAGTTTATGTTGGCACCTGGTGCTATGCCGATGCCTCCCACCTGAGCTGCCAGGGCATCCGAGATATAGTCGCCGTTAAGGTTTAAGGTGGCGACCACCGAAAACTCCCGGGGTCGGGTCAGGATCTGCTGCAGGAAGATATCAGCGATTGCGTCTTTAATGATGATCCGGCCATCAGCCTCAGCCTTCGCCTGAGCCTCGTTAGCGGCAGCTTCACCCTTTTCTTCTTTGATGCGGTCATACTCGTTCCAGGTGAACACCCGATCGCCGAATTCCTGTTCTGCCACCTCGTAACCCCAATTTTTGAAAGCCCCTTCGGTGTACTTCATTATGTTTCCTTTATGAACCAGGGTCACGCTCTTGCGGCCTTCAGCAATAGCGTTCCTGATGGCGGCCCGCACCAGTCGTTTTGAGCCCTCCTCGGAAACCGGTTTGATGCCGAGACCCGAGGTTTGAGGAAACCGTATTTTATTTACCTTCATATCTTCCAGAAGGAAGGTCATCAGCTTGCTGACCTCAGCAGAACCCTGGGGGTATTCAATACCGGCATAGATGTCCTCGGTGTTTTCCCGGAAGATGATCATATCAGTGTCCTGCGGCCGTTTGACCGGAGAGGGTACCCCTTCGAACCAACGGACCGGGCGGACACACGCGTAGAGGTCCAGTTCCTGCCGCAAGGCCACATTCAGGGAACGGATACCGCCACCCACCGGAGTGGTAAGCGGTCCCTTAATAGCCACCAGGTATTGGCGGATGGTATCAAGGGTTTCGGCCGGAAGCCACTGTCCAGTCTGATTAAAGGCCTTTTCCCCAGCCAGCACCTCTTTCCAGACAATAGATTTCTGACCACCATAAGCCCTGGCCACGGCCGCCTCCAGTACCCGGGAAGCCGCCGCCCAGATATCCGGCCCGGTACCGTCACCCTCAATGAAAGGGATAACCGGATGGTTGGGAACCTGGAGTCGTCCATTTTCAATCTCTATCCTCTGCCCATGTGTTGTCGTTGCCAAGATATGACCTCCTGCTTGTTATTGTTAGAAGAAAGGGAAGCAAGGGAACGGTCCCTTGCTTCCGTAGTCTATTAGTCCAGGTTGAAAGTCCCGTTCTTTTTAAAGTGCTCCACCAGTCCGCCTTCTGACAGTATCTTCAGCATCACCCGGGGGAGCGGGGTAACTTCAATATCTACACCCTGGGTCAGGTTGCGGATAATGCCCTGGCCGAGATCAACCTCCAGTTCATCTCCCGGATTAATCAGATCCGTATCGCATTCCAGGAGCGGCAGACCGGTATTGATGGCGTTGCGATAAAAGATGCGTGCGAAAGACTTGGCGATAACCGCACTGATATCAGCATTGATTATGGCCAGCGGAGCCTGCTCCCTGGAGGAACCGCACCCAAAATTCTTCCCGGCCACAATAAAGTCACCCTTGTTTATTTTCGTATAAAACTCGGGATCAAGGTCTTCCATGACATGTTTGGCCAGTTCCTTCATGTCCAGGGTCTTAAACTTGTGGCGCCCCGAGATGATATAGTCAGTGTTAACATCATCACCGAATTTATGAGTCCTGCCCTTAAAGTTCATTAATATCCACCTACCTTAAATATTCTCGGGGGTCGCTAATCTTCCCGGCAATCGCCGAGGCAGCCACTGTGGCCGGTGAACCCAGGTATATGAAGGCCTTGTTATTACCCATGCGGCCCTTGAAATTCCGGTTAGAGGTAGCAATCACATTCTCCCCGTCTGATGGTACCCCGTTGTGGGTTCCCACACATGGCCCGCAGCCAGGGGTCACAACTGCTGCTCCGGCTTCCACCAGGGTGCTGATGATCCCCTCCTTAATGGCATCCAGGAACACCTGGCGGGAGGAAGGGGCTACAATCAATCTGGTACGGGGGTGAACCTTTCTCCCCTTCAGGATACTGGCGGCGATGCGCAGGTCTTCCAGCCTGCCGTTGGTACAGGTGCCGATCACACACTGCTGGATCTCGAGCCCGGCCACCTCGCCTATGGGAGAGACATTATCAACCGTATGAGGTTTAGCCACCTGCGGTTCCAGGCTGCTCACATCGTACTCCTTCACTCTGGCATAAACAGCATCCGGATCAGCGGTTACAGGTGTATAAGGCAGAGAGGTGTGCTCCTTGACCCAGGCTTCCGTTTTCTCGTCGGCCTCCATCAAACCCACCTTGGCACCCATCTCGATCGCCATGTTGCTTATTGTAAATCTGGCCTCTACCGACAGGGCCTTGATGGCCTCACCCACGTACTCGGCAGCCATGTAGGTCGCTCCATCGGCAGTAACATCTCCGATCAGGTATAAGATAAGGTCCTTGGAAAAGACTCCGGAGGGCAGTTGTCCATTTAACACAAATTTAAAAGTTTCGGGAACCTTGAACCACAGTTTTCCGGAGATGATTCCAGCTGCCAGGTCGGTGGAACCGACCCCGGTGGAAAACGCATTGATGGCCCCGTAGGTGCAGGTATGGCTGTCAGCCCCGATAACCAGCGAGCCGGGAGCTACATGGCCCTTTTCCGGAACCAGCTGGTGACAAACCCCTTCCCCGATGTCATAAAGCTTGACCTGATAACGGTCGGCAAAATCACGCATCTTCTTGTGGAGGGCGGAAACCCCTTCTAATGGGCTGGGGGAACTATGGTCAATGACCATAGCTACTCGTGCCGGATCAAAAGCCTGGCGGCCTCCCATCTCCTCGAAAGCCTGTATCGCCAGTGGTGAGGTTCCATCCTGCCCCATCACAAAATCGAGATCAGCTATCACAATATCATTGGCCCTGGCATCAATACCTGACTTCACTGACAGAATCTTTTCGGCTATTGTCTTGCCCAATTTACTTCCCTCTCCCCTTCATATAATTTTCATATAAAGCTGCGAGTTCTTTATCAAACAAGGGCCTTTTCAGATCAATGGCAGCGGCCCTGACTAATGCCAGCAGATCCTTAGCCTGTTCATCAGTGAGGGCTATCTCATACTCGATAAACTTGGCCTTTATGGCATTGGATCCCGAGTGCTTGCCAATCACGATCTGCCGCTCCAGGCCCACCTCCTGCGGAGAAAAGGCCTCATAGTTCAAAGGATTCTTAAGAACACCGTCTCCATGAATTCCGGATTCGTGAGCGAAAATGTTGGTTCCCACAATAGGATGAGCCGGTGACAGGGTTCTTCCTGAAGCATTGGCCACATATTCCGCCACTTCGCGGAACATCTCGGTTTTAAATTTTAGGTCCAACCCCATGAGGTGTTTTAATCCCATGACCACCTCCTGTAGAGAGGCGTTTCCTGCTCTTTCTCCCAGGCCGTTTACCGTCACCCCTACGTACTTGGCACCAGCGTATACTCCCGCTAAAGAGTTGGCGGTAGCCAGTCCGAAGTCATTGTGGGTATGCATCTCGATATCCAAGCCAACCGCATTTACCAGGGTATTAATCTTGCGATAGGTGGTTAAGGGATCAAGAATCCCTACCGTATCACAGAATCGAAGTCGATCGGCTCCACAGTGCTTGGCTGTCAGCGCAAATTCCACCAGAAAATCCATATTGGAACGGGAAGCATCCTCGCCATTAACGGATACATACAGTCCCTGGTCCTTGGCAAACTTGACCGCATCCGCCATGCGCTTTAGGACATCCTCCCGGGTTGTCTGCAGCTTATACTCTATGTGAATATCCGAAGTTGAGATGGATATGGCAACTGCATCAACACCACACTCAATCGATTGTTTGATATCATTAATTACTGCACGATTCCAGGCCATAATGCTGGAATTCAGCCCCATTTCAACAATCTCGCGAATACATTTCTTCTCGTCCCCACCCATAACAGGGATACCGGCCTCGATCTGGTCTACCCCCAGCTCATCAAGATACCTGGCGATTCTGATCTTTTCTTCATTGGAAAATACGACTCCGGCAGTCTGCTCCCCATCGCGTAAGGTGGTGTCAACTATATTAACCTTGGCACCCTCCTCCAAAAACCATTCTTTGCCTAGATAACTGGTTGGCAATCTATACACTCCCTTCCCCCTGCGTTGTTTGAACATCATTTGTACAAAGTATGATAAATCAGCTTAACTGGTTAATCGCACCATCAGCAGCACATGTTACTTGAATCACAAGTGCTGATTTTTGAATTATAGCACTAATTCATATCTTCGCACAGGTATGCTGCTTCTTACCTGCTTAAAGCAAGATGAGGGTTCGCCCTTCTGGCTCTTCCCCACGGTATGAGATGTAACGGAAAATCCCGGATTTGCGCGAAAAGGATTATCGGCGAGACAACTCCTCCTTAAGGAGTCGGTTGACCACTTCCGGGTTGGCTTTGCCTTTGCTGACCTTCATCACCTGCCCCACCAGGAAACCAATGGCTTTGCCCTTTCCGTTCTTGAAGTCTTCCACTACTTTCGGGTTTTCATCGATGACCTCTGAGACTATAGCCTGTATGGCCGATTCATCGGAAATCTGTACCAAACCCCGGTCTTTAACGATCTTATCCGGTGAATCACCGGTGGTGAACATCTCCTCAAAAACCACCTTGGCGATCTTCCCGCTGATAGTCCCTTGTTCCAGCAGCTTAAGCATTTGAGCCAGAGACGATGGTGTGATTTTGCTATCCTTGATCTCCATATTGCTCTGGTTTAATAGCCTTGTCAGTTCCCCCATAACCCAGTTAGCCACAGACTTGGGCTCGTTGTATTCTGTTACACAGGCATCAAAGAAATCCAGGATATCCTTGGACATCGTAAGCTGAGCCGCATCATAGGACGGCAGATTGAATACCTGAACCAGACGGTCACGGGCTTGATCCGGCAGTTCCGGGAGGGTCTCCCGCACCCTTTCAATCCAAGCCGTATCAATTATTACCGGGGGCAGATCAGGATCCGGGAAGTAACGGTAGTCCTGGGCTTCTTCCTTGGAACGCATGCTTAAGGTGACCTGCCTGTCCTCATCCCAGGTCCGGGTTTCCTGAATAAGCTGCCCGCCCTCCTCCAGAACCTCGATCTGCCGCTTAATCTCGTATTCGGCAGCCCGCTCCAGAGCACGGAAGGAATTCAGGTTTTTGATCTCAGCCCTGGTTCCCAGTTTCTCCTGTCCTTTAGGCCTGATTGATATATTGGCATCGCATCGTAATGAGCCCTCTTCCATCTTACAATCGGAAACCCCCAGAAATAGAAGAATCGAGCGCAGTTTTTCCATATACATGCGAGCCTCCTGGGGTGACCGCATGTCGGGTTCGGAAACGATCTCCAGCAGCGGGGTTCCAGCGCGGTTCAAGTCAACCAGGGAGTAAGGAGTTGTCATTATGTTGCCTTGATGAACCAGTTTGCCGGCATCCTCTTCCATATGCACCCGGTTAATACCGATGGTTTTCTTTACTCCCCCAATTTCAATCTCCAGGCTCCCCTTGGTCGCAATGGGCAGATCTAGCTGTGATATCTGAAAGTTGTTCGGAAGATCCGGATAAAAATAATTTTTTCGATCAAACCTGCAGTACTCCGCAATTTGACAGTTTAAGGCCAATCCGGTTTTGATAGCATACTCCACCAGCCCCCGGTTGAGGACGGGTATAGTACCGGGCATCCCCAGACAACCGGGACATACATGACTGTTGGGCTGTGCTCCAAAGGAGAGGCCGCAGCTGCAAAAAGCTTTGGTGTTGGTTTTTAGTTCCGCATGCACTTCCAGGCCTATTACCGCTTCATATTCGACAGTCATATCTATACCTCCAGTACGGGTGTGCGTAAATGGTAATCAGTGGCCTGCTCAAAAGCGTAGGCCGCCTTAAGAAGGGTCCCCTCCGCAAGCGGTCGGCCCATAAGCTGCAGTCCTACTGGCAGATCGTCCACCATTCCTCCGGGAATAGAAATGGCCGGGATTCCTGCCAGGTTTGCCGGTGTAGTCAATATATCACATACCGCTTCTGTCATTGCTCCAGGTTTAAAGGCCACTGAAACTGTAGTTGGGGAAACCAGGAGATCGTACTTTTCGAAAGCCCGGTCAAAGTCATCTTTGATGAGCCGTCGCACCTTCATAGCCTTGAGGTAGTAGGCTTCATAAGAACCCTTGCTCAGGACATGAGTTCCCAGGAGGATCCTGCGCTTCACCTCTGGTCCGAAGCCCCGGGCCCGGGAATTGCTCATCATCTCCGCAATTTCCTGCGCGTCTTCATCCCTGTAACCATATCTGACCCCATCAAAGCGAGCCATGCTGGAACTGGTTTCAGCGGAGGCGATTATTTGAAAGACAGGTTGGGCGTATTTGCTGTGAGGAAGGCTGGTCTCTTCCACCACCGCCCCCAGTTCTTCATACTTTAACAGGGCTTTTTTGATTGCATTCTTAACGTCTTCATCAAGCTCGTTAATAAAATACTCGCGGGGAAATCCGATCTTCATCCCTTTTATGTCGGTTTGTAAATAGCCAAGGTAATCAGGAACCTCCGCCTGAAGACTGTTGGAATCCAAACAATCGTAACCACAGATGGCGTTCATCACCAGAGCACAGTCGGTAACGTTCCGGGTTACTGGTCCTACCTGATCCATAGAAGAAGCAAAGGTCACCAGACCGTAACGTGAGACCCTGCCGTAAGTAGGCTTCATCCCCACCACACCGCAGTATGAAGCAGGCAGCCTTATAGAACCGCCAGTATCCGAACCCAGGGCGTAAAATACTTCCCCGGCGGCCACAGCGGCGGCAGCTCCCCCCGACGAGCCTCCGGATACTCTGGTCAAATCCCAGGGATTGCGGGTGGGATAAAAATTAGAACTCCCGGTGGAACGGCCCATGGCAAACTCATCCATGTTCATTTTGCCCACCATCACAGCTCCGGCTGTTTTGAGCTTATTTACAGCCGTGGCGTCATAAGGGGGGATAAATTCTTCCAGCATCTTCGAGGCACAGGTGGTCTTTACTCCCCGAGTGCAAAGGTTATCCTTGATACCGCAGGGGATACCTGCCAGCCCCGTGATTTTCCCCCGGTTGTCAAAATCCATTGCGGCATCTCTGGCTGATTCCAGGGTAAGAGTGGTAAACGCCTGAATTCTATGTTCAACCTGGCTTATCCGCTCGGAAACGGATTCCAGGACTTCCTGCGCTTTAATTTCCCGCCGGGCCAACATTTCTCCGATTTTTTGAACGGTTAACTGGTAGAGCTTCACCGGGTTTCCTCCTTACAATAATCTTGGTACCTTGAATTTTGCCTCCTCGTAAGAAGGGGCGTTGGCCATAGCTTCCTCATTAGAGAGCGAGGGGCGTACGATGTCGTCTCGCATCACGTTATAAAGAGGCAGAACATAGATGAGTGGCTCAACTATATCGGTAGGCAGTTCATCAAGTATCCTGGCAGAATTCAGAATGGAGTTAAGTTGTTCAGCGAAGGACTCTTTTTCTTCTGGGGTGAGTTTTATTCGGGCCAGAACGGCCAGGTGTTCGATATCTTTAGCAATCAAAGACAAAGGCCTTTCCTCGCTTTCCCAAATCTTCATGCACAGTATTATATCAGAAAGGCCAAGCCGGTTGCTAGAATCTCGTAAAAAAGCCTTCCAGGAGCGGATGACAGTTGAATCTGGCTTAAAAGGGGGGATTGAATATCATGAAAACGCAGGTTGCCATTAATCGTCTAATCTAATAAAATCATGTAAAACTTAGTCTCTTTTTGGTTGTCTGGCAATTGATAATTCGGAGAGGGGGGGGTACTTATGACATTGGCTTCTGCCGTAGAGCTTCTCAGGTTGGCACCCTTTGCTTATGCTCATTATCAGTTGATTTTTGATGATCAGAACAAGGCGATTGATTTTGTATTTCGCGACGTAAATCCTTTTTTTGAAAGGATGACCAAACTAAACCGAGAATCAATCCTGGGAAAAAGAGTCACGGAAATCATTCCCGGAATAGGAGCCTTTGATTTTGATTGGATCGCTGTTTATGGTGTCATATCTCAAACCGGACAGAAAAGGGAGTTTACACGCTACTTTAATTGTTTGCGACGTTGGTATAAAATTACGGCCTTTTCACAGGAAAAAGGCTATTGCACGGCAATCTACCAGGATATTACATCCGAGATAGAGAACCTGAAGATCCTGGAAAACCAAAAGAGAAGAATTGAATTGCTCTTGCGGGACCTGGAAACCATTTTTCACAGCACGCATGATGCAATGTTCTTAGTAGCAGTGGAGAACGGTGAGTTCCGTTATATAAGAAATAATGCTGCACACCAGAAATTGACGGGCTTAGCAGAAATACAAGGTAAAACCCCTGTAGATATATTTGGTGAGGAGGCCGCAAAGATATTGATCGAAAATTACCAGATATGCGTAACAGCCAGAGAAGCCATTACCTATGAGGACAGCTTCTTCTTCCCTACCGGAGTGAAGATTCGGCTGACTACCCTTACGCCGGTATTTGACCAGGGAAAGGTGCAGTATCTGGTCGGTTCCAGTAAGGACATTACCCAGCAAAAGCAAGCTGAAAGGGAAAGAAATCAACTTCTTTTACGCCTAAAGAGCATGTTTGATGAACATACCGGCATTATGCTTTTAATTGAACCAATAACCGGCCGGATTGTGGATTCCAACCCTGCTGCCTGCGATTTTTACGGCTATTCACGAAAAGAGTTAACGGCTCTCTGTATTCAGGATATCAACATGCTCCCCAAAGAAGAGGTGGAACGGCGCCGTCTGATGGCGTTAAGAGAAAAACAGCGTTACTTTATTTTTCCGCATCGCTTAAAAAACGGTGAGATAAAGCTGGTGGATGTTTATTCCTGTCCAATTGTGCAGGATGGTGAGCCCTTGCTGTTTTCTATCATTTTCGATGTAACAGACCGGGAAAATTACAGAGAAAACCTGTATCGCGAAAAGGAATTGATGCGTGCCACCCTTATTTCGATTGGTGATGGGGTGGTTACCGCCGACCTGGAAGGCAGGATAACTGCTTTGAACAGGGAAGCCGAAAAAATAACAGGCTGGACCAATTAAGAAGCAATAAACCGGTCTTTCACCGATGCAAAAAGGGGGACGGCAAACAAGACTACCGTCCCCCTTTTTGGGTTACAGCTCTTCCTGAAGGAGTCGGTTGACCATTTCCGGATTGGCTTTTCCCTTGCTGGCTTTCATTACCTGGCCAACCAGGAATCCAAAGGCTTTATCCTTTCCATTCCGATAATCTTCGACCACTTTGGGGTTTAACGCTACGACGTCGCGAACTATTGCCTGTATGGCCGATTCATCAGAAATCTGGATCAGACCCCGATCTTTCACAATCTTATCCGGGGACTCCCCGGTGGTGAACATCTCCTCAAAGACCACTTTAGCGATCTTCCCGTTTATGGTGCCCTGTTCCAACAGCCTGAGCATATCGACCAGGAACCGGGGTGTTATCTTGCTGTCTTTTATCTCCAGGTTGTTCTGGTTAAGGAGCCTGGTGAGCTCCCCCATGACCCAGTTGGCTACCACTTTGGGCTCATGGTACTGATTAACACACTCATCAAAGAAGTCCAGCACATCCTTGGATGTGGTCAGCAGGCTGGCATCATAATGTGACAGGTGGTACTCATTGACTAAACGCTCCCTGGCCTGATCCGGGAGTTCGGGGAGACTCCTTCTCACCCTCTCCACCCATGGCTGCTCAATGTTTAACGGGGTCAGATCCGGTTCCGGGAAGTACCGGTAGTCGTGGGCCTCCTCCTTGGAGCGCATGCTCATGGTGACCTGCTGGTCCTCGTCCCAGGTTCGGGTTTCCTGGATTATATGTCCGCCTTTTTCCAGGATCTCAATCTGCCGCTTGATCTCATAGTCCACCGCCCGTTCCAGGGACCGGAAGGAGTTCATGTTCTTGATCTCAGCCTTAGTTCCCAATGCTCTCTGTCCCCGGGGCCGCACGGAAATGTTGGCATCACAGCGCAGGGAGCCTTCCTGCATCTTGCAGTCTGAAACCCCCAGAAACAGGAGAATTGAACGCAGCTTTTCCACGTACATCCGGGCTTCCTGGGGTGACCGCATATCAGGCTCAGAAACAATCTCTAACAGTGGGGTACCGGCCCGGTTTAAATCTACCAGGGAGTAAGGGGTGGTCATTATGTTACCCTGGTGAACCAGTTTTCCCGCATCCTCTTCCATGTGTACCCTGGTGATGCCAATGGTCCTTGAGCCTTTCTCGGTTTCTATCTCCAAGCTGCCCCTTTCAGCAATCGGCAGGTCGTACTGTGAAATCTGATAGTTTTTGGGCAGGTCAGGATAGTAGTAATTCTTCCGGTCAAACTTGCAGTACCCGGCAATCTGACAATTTAATGCCAGGGCAGTCTTCAAGGCATACTCTACCATCTCCTGATTTAAAACCGGCAGTACACCGGGCATTCCCAGGCAGACCGGGCATACATGGGTATTGGGCTCAGCCCCGAAGGAGGTTGCACAGCCACAAAAGGCTTTCGTCCTGGTCTTCAGTTCCACATGCACTTCCAATCCGATTACAGCTTCATATCGATCAGCGGTCATTATTTATACCTCCATTACGGGCGTGCGTAAATGGTAATCAGTGGCCTGCTCAAACGCATAGGCCGCCTTGAGAAGAGTGCCTTCCGATAACGGTCTGCCCATAAGCTGCAGACCAACCGGAAGGTTATCCACGAACCCCCCGGGGATCGAAATGGAGGGTATCCCTGCCAGGTTGACTGGTATAGTCAGTATGTCAGACATGTACATGGAGAGAGGATCCTCAGATTTTTCCCCGATCTTAAAGGCTACTGAGGTAGCCGTCGGGGAAATCAAAACATCGTATTTATCAAAGGCCTGATCGAAGTCCTCCTTGATGAGCCGGCGCACCTTCAAGGCCTTAAGGTAATAGGCATCGTAGTACCCGGAACTCAGGGCGTAGGTCCCCAGCATGATCCGCCGGGTTACCTCGGGTCCGAATCCCCGGGCGCGGGTACTGCTGAACATTCCTATAATATCCTCGGCATGTGTGTCGCGATAACCGTATCTCACCCCATCGAAGCGGGCCAGGTTTGAACTGGCCTCGGCGGGGGCAATTATATAATAAGCTGGGAGAGCATACTCACTGTGGGGGAGACTGGTCTCCTCCACAATCGCTCCCAGCTCTTCGTACTTTAATAGTACCTTCTTAATGGTGTCCTTGACTTCCTGGTCCACTCCTTTTTGAAAGTACTCCCGGGGGAATCCGATCTTTAAACCTTTTATATCCGTTTGCAAGTAACTTCTGAAGTCAGGCACCTCCAACTGAAGGCTGGTGGAATCCTGCCTGTCATGGCCACAGATAGCGTTCATCACCAGAGCACAGTCGGTTACCGTCCTGGTTACGGGACCGATCTGGTCCAAAGAGGAGGCAAAAGCCACCAGGCCGAACCGGGATACCATTCCATAGGTGGGCTTCATCCCCACCACACCGCAGAATGAGGCCGGTTGCCTTATGGAACCACCGGTATCCGAAGCCAGTGCGTAAAAAACCTCCCCGGCTGCTACTGCCGCCGCAGCACCACCTGAAGAACCTCCCGGAACCCGGGTAAGGTCCCAGGGATTGTGGGTAGGAAAGAAACCGGAGTTCTCGGTAGATGATCCCATGGCAAACTCGTCCATATTCAGCTTGCCTACCATCACAGCCCCGGCAGATTTCAATTTGTTTACCACTGTTGCATCATATGGAGGCACAAAGTTTTCAAGCATCTCCGAAGCACAGGTGGTCCTGATCCCCCGGGTACACATGTTATCCTTGATCCCGCAGGGGATTCCCGTCAGGTCACCAACCTCGCCCCGGCTATCCAGATCTGCTGCGATTCCTTCAGCCTCTTTCAGGGTAAGGGTGGTAAACGCCTGTATTTTGTTTTCAACCTGGCCGATACGCTCCGCGATCGATGCCAGGACTTCCTGGGCAGTAACTTCCCGCCGGGCCAACATCTCTCCGATTTTTTGAACCGTCTGCTGATAGAGCTTCAACGGGGTTTCCTCCTTACACAATCTTCGGCACCTTGAACTGCCCATTCTCCGAGAGAGGTGCATTGGCCATAGCCTCATCCTTGGGAAGCGACGGCGTTGCCTTATCTTCTCGCATCACATTGCAAAGAGGGAGAACATGGGCCAACGGCTCAACCCCATCGGTGGGCAGGCGGTTAAGCATCTCAAAGAATTCCAGGATTGAACTCAGTTGTTCAGTATAGGTTTCTTTCTCTTTGGCGGTAAGGTTTAGCCGGGCCAAAAGGGCAACGTGTTCTACTTCTCTAATGGTCAGAGCCAAAGGCCTTTCCTCGCTTTCTCGATTCCTTGATGCACTGTATTATAACAAATAATGAAATCTGATTCCACAAATCTGCGGTGAGACATTTTCATTTTAGCCATGGCGGCTATTTTCTTGAATTGACTGTCTTCAGTAATAAGGATTGATAATGGATGGGATGAGGTAACATGGAAGGTGGATTCTGTAGTCTACTCCCCAAGAAGCTCCAGGAACTCGTTTTCGGTCAGAACAGTTACCCTAAGCTGTCTGGCTTTATCCAGCTTGGAACCGGGGTCGGCTCCCGCTACCACATAATCGGTCTTGCGGCTTACACTTGAGGACACCTTGCCGCCCTGTCTTTCGATAAGTTCACTGGCCTCATGGCGGGTCAGGCTCTCCAGGGTACCGGTAAGCACCAAAGTTTTACCGGTTAACAGCCCTTCAGTAACTGTTATACTGGACTCTTTGGTATTTACGCCGGCCGCTTTAAGCTTTTCAATGGTTTCCAGGTTTTCCGGCTCGTTGAAGAATGATGCGACACTGGCTGCAATCTTTACCCCAATCTCGGGGATCTCTACCAGGCTATCCTCTGACAGGGTAGCGATCACATCTATGTCCCGGTACGTTTCCGCCAGGATGCGCGCCGTCTTACCCCCAACAAATCTAATGCCCAGAGCATGAAGCAGTCTTGACAGGGGTCGACTCTTACTGGCTTCAATGGCCTCAAGCAGGTTGGTGGCCTTTTTTTGCCCGGTTTTATCCAGGGTCAGGAGATCTTCCAGGCTGAGATGATAAAGGTCGGCCACGTTCCGAACCAGATTTCTGTCCACCAGCTGGTCCACTACCGCCGGGCCCATTCCTTCGATATCCATGGCATCGCGGGAAGCAAAAAAGATCAGGCTTTCCTTGAGCCGGGCAGGGCAGTTGATATTATCACAGCGGTAGGCAACTTCACCCTCGAACCTGATCACCGTAGCACCGCAAGCCGGACAGTTTTCAGGCACATCAAACATTTTTTCCTGGCCGGTCCGTTTATCTGCCAGGGGACGAATAACCTCGGGGATGACGTCACCGGCCTTGTGGATCAAGACCCGGTCACCAATACGAATATCCTTCTCCCGCATCAGGTCAAAATTATGTAAACTAGCGCGGCTAACCACGCTGCCGGCTATCAGAACCGGGTTCATAACCGCAGTCGGGGTAATCACCCCCGTACGACCAACATTGAGCTCTATCTCCAGAATCTCGGTCTCCTTTTCTTCAGCCGGGAATTTGAAGGCGGTAGCCCAGCGTGGACTCTTGGCGGTAAAGCCAACCTGTTCCCGGGCTGCCAATGGGCTTAGCTTCACTACCACACCGTCGGTCTCGTAATCCAGGTCATGCCGTAGTTCCTTCCACTCCTCACAGTAGGCCCAGACCTCATCAATGCTGCCAGCCCGCCGCCAATTCGGGTTGACTGGAAATCCCTGAGCCTGCAAAAATTCCAGAACCTCAACCTGATTATGGATCTCGAAGCCTTCAACATAGAGCAGATCATATATGAAAGCCCTTAAGGGCCGAGAGGCGGTAATCCGGGGATCAAGCTGCCGCAGGCTTCCGGCTGCCGAATTGCGGGGATTGGCAAAGGTCTTTTCCCCTCTCTCCTCCCGTTCCTGGTTGAGCCGGACAAAGTCGTGTTTGGGGATATAAATTTCCCCTCTAACCTCCAGGCGGCGGATAGGATCCTTCAGGCGCAGGGGCAGAGTGCGTACAGTTCGTACATTCTGGGTTACGTTTTCCCCCACCACTCCATCCCCACGGGTGGCCGCACTCACCAGAAGACCATCTTCATAGACAAGAGCAATCGAAACCCCGTCGATCTTAAGTTCACAGACATACGAGATCTCTTCCGGAGATAGTCTGGCATGTATACGCCGGTTGAATTCATAAAGGTCTCCCTGGCTGAAGGTGTTGTCCAGGCTGAGCAAGGGCACCCGGTGCCGGACGGTTGTAAACCCTGGTGCCGGTTCCCCCCCCACACGCTGGGTGGGGCTGTCCGGGGTGATGAATTCGGGGTGATCTGCTTCCAAAGATTTGAGCTCTGACAGCAGTTGATCGTATTCCTTATCGGTGATAAGGGGCGAGTCCAGCACATAATACTGGTAATCATGTTTTCTGATCTCAGCCTTCAACTGCTCAATTCTTTCCTTCACCGGTTAAACCTCCCGGGCGATTTTTACCATAGGAGCCATATAGGTATTGAGCGTCTTTATCCCGCATTCCTCGAAATCCACCACAGCAATATCATCTTCCATGACCTCGATAACCATACCACGCCCGAATTTCTGGTGCTGAACCAGGTCGCCTTCATGCAGGTTCTTTACCCTCCCCAGCACCTTCACCGGATTCAGGTTGATATGTCCCCCTTCAAGGTGAAAAGGCGAAAAGAGATCGCCAGGTATCTCCTTTAAGAAACGGCTAGGCATATTGGAGCGATCGATTCCATACATGATACGGTTCACCGCCCGGCTGAGGATCAGCCTCTCCCGGGCTCTGGTAATTCCAACATAGCAGAGCCGGCGCTCCTCTTCCATCTCTTCATGGGTTTCGGCCCGGTAAGAGGGAAAAACCCCCTCCTCCATACCGGTCATGAATACTACCGGGAATTCCAGGCCTTTAGCTCCATGGAAGGTCATCATCAACACCGCATCGGTATAGTCGGTCTCGTCAGATTCCTGCAGCAGAGCCACCTCGGTCAGGAAATCAGCCAGTTCCCGCTTCCCTTCTCTCTCGAATTCCACCATCAAAGATTTAAGTTCCTGCAGGTTCTCCACCCGTTCCTCAGCTTCCAGCGCGTGATTGGCTTTCAGGTCTTCGATATACCCATTAAGCTGCAGGGTTTCTTCCAGCAGCTGGGCTAAAGAAACCCGCGGTGCAAGTTCCCGCAGGTAGGTGATCATGCCATAAAACTCCTGCAGGGAAGCCTTAATCTTCGCAGAGTACCCCTTTATATCCTTGATACTACCCAGGACCTCTACGATAGGCTTTGCGGTCTCACCGCTCAGGTCTTCCAGCTTCTTAATAGTCACTTCCCCCACCCCTCGGCGGGGAGAATTGATAGCCCTCCTAAAGCTCATGCGGTCGGAGGGATTGGCCACCAGCCGCAAATATGCCAGGATGTCCTTGATCTCCTTACGCTGGTAGAACTTCATGGCCCCCAGAATCCGGTAAGGGATGAAGCTGCGGTTCAGGGCTTCCTCAATTACCCTTGACTGGGCGTGAACCCGATAGAATATGGCAAAATCCTGGTACTGGCGTTTCTTCTCTTTAACCAGCTGCTTGATGAACTGGGCAATAAACTCCGCCTCCTGCTGGTGGCTGGCTGCTCCAAACTGCAGCAGTTTTTCCCCTTCGGGGTTGTCAGTATAGAGCTCCTTTTTGAGACGTCCGGTATTATTCAGTATAACGGCGTTGGCCGCATCCAGAATATACCTGGTTGACCGGTAGTTCTTTTCCAGCTTGATCACCTTGGCCTGGGGATAGGTATCCAGAAACCTATCAATATTGTAAGGCTCTGCCCCCCTCCAGCTGTAGATGGATTGGTCAGGATCCCCCACCACAAAAACATTGCCATTTTCCCCGGCCAGGAGCTTGGCCCAGACAAATTGTGCATAGTTCGTATCCTGATACTCATCAATCATCACATATTTGAATCTGTCCCGGTAGGACTGCAAAACAGCCGGGTATTCCTTAAAAATCTTAACCGTCAGCCCAATGAGGTCCTCAAAATCCAGGGCATTCAGCTCCCGCAGGCGACTGCCGTACAGCCGGAAGATCCGGGTATAGAGTTCACGGTGATGAGGTGCAGCTCTGATTCCGGCAAAGAACTGTTCCGGTTCTGCGAGACTGTTCTTGGCCTGTTTGATCAGGTATGATATCCCTTCAGGTTTAGTCTCATGCTGCTGCAGCTCCCGCAGGCATTCCTTTATAACCGCCTTCTGTTCACTCTCGTCCAGTATAGTAAAGCCCTGGCGGTATCCCAATTTCTCGATCTCCATGCGCAGGATCTGATATGACGCAGAGTGGAAGGTCCTGATCCACTGTCCATAGAAATTGGGAATCAGGTCCATCACTCGCTCCTTCATCTCCTGAGCAGCCTTATTGGTAAAGGTAATTGCCAGGATCTGATGGGGAGGCACCCCCTGTTCAGCCAGGTAAGCCACCCGCCTGGTTAAGACCCTGGTTTTCCCGCTTCCGGCACCAGCCAGGACCAGACAGGGACCATCGCGATGTGTAACCGCCTCAACCTGAGGGCCATTCAAGTTTTCAAGAATATCCATTGCTATCTCCCATAATAATCAGTTCAATACTGTTGACCTTACCGGATTCAGTTTTATGCAAAGCTCACTCGTCTAAAACGTCGATGGATTGCCTTTTGATATTTAATATCAGGATATCCAAAGATCACAACAATCCCTAGTTGATTCTTTGGAGGTATCCCCCACTTTAACTTTAACTTCCCGTCATACTTTATAACCGGACATATCGTTCCTATCATGCAGCTGCCCAGTCCCAGGGATTGCCCGGCAATCATGGCATAGGTGGCAGCAATCACGGAATCCTGGGGATCTGCATATGGTGAGTTGTGAAAGAGCATGGCCAGAGGTGCATCGTATAACAGCCAATCGATTCCCTCTTTGCGTAATTGAGGGATTAGCTCAAACAACGGAATGACGAAGCTGATAAACACTTCATAAGCCTCTTTTCCGATAAAAGGCCGCATCAAGCGGAGCGTGAAGCGATTGATAATCCATTTGCTATTTAGAAATGACTGGACCACATCCTCCGCGAACGCCTGAACCTTTTCCCGGCCCTGGAAAACCAGGATTTCCACATCTGAAGGAGGTATGCCCATGGGGGCAGTGGAGGCCATTTTAATGATCTTTTCAATTATCTCCCGGCTGACTTCCCGCTCTTCAAACTCCCTGATACTGCGTCTGGATACAAGCAATGCCTCCAGTTGTTCGGGAGTCGCCCAGGTATCAGGCGTTGGAATCGTTATGAGATCCAGAGGCGATACGTCTCGCCCTTCGACCGTCAGGCACCCGGCAGGGCAGACCATCATGCACTGGCCGCAGCCAATACATCCCAGCGTGGAATTGGGGTTAATCAGCACTTGTCCATCGATCAAGCTCAGGGTTTCGCTCTTGCACACCCGGGTACATAATCCGCAAGCAGTACAGATATCACGTTCGATTGAAGGCAGCGCCTGCTTGCCGGTGAATCCGGTCTTAACCGCCATTTTATCCCCTCCCTCTTGCTTACGGTCTGCTTTGTGAATAAACGGCTCCCCGTTCTGTATCCTGTTATATGTTTTCTATCTTCGACCCCGCAGTTCCTTGAATATATCAGTCAGACTTATACCCTTCTCAACCATCAGAACGATGAGGTGATAAATCAGGTCTGATATTTCGTAAGTAAGCTCACCCTTATCCTGGTTCTTGGCGGCGATAATGACCTCTGCGCTCTCCTCCCCGACCTTTTTGAGAATCTTGTCAATACCTTGATTGAAAAGATAGGTGGTGTAAGAGCCTTCAGGCCGATCCTGGTAGCGTCCCCGGATTACCTCCTGCAGTTCATTCAAGATGGCTGCCGACTCGGCACCATATACCTCATCAGGATCAAATAGCCGGGGTCCGGTCTCTTCCCCCTGCAGATTGCGGTAAAAGCAGGTGTTGTGTCCGGTGTGGCAGGCAGGTCCCGCAGCCTCAACCAATATCAAAAGGGTATCATTATCGCAATCATAGCGGATTTCCTTGACTTTCTGCACATTGCCCGAGGTCTCCCCTTTATGCCAGAGCTGGCTGCGACTGCGTGAATAAAACCAGGTCTCCCCGGTGGCAATCGTTCGCTCCAGGGCTTCATGGTTCATGTAGGCCATCATTAGTACCTCTTTACTGCCTGATTCCTGGACAATGGCCGGCACCAGCCCTTGTTCAAATTTGATTTGGTTTAGTGCTGTATTCATGCCCTAACTGCCACCCCTCTGTCTCTAAGATAACCCTTGGCTTCAGCAATGGTGTACTCTCGGTAATGAAAAATCGAAGCTGCCAGTACCGCATCCGCCGCCCCGTCGGTAACCCCCTGGAAAAGGTGCTCCAGGTTTCCGGCACCTCCCGAAGCAATAACCGGAATCTTCACCGATTCACTGATCGCACGGGTCAGTTCAATATCATACCCGTCTTTGGTACCGTCCTTATCCATACTGGTCAAGAGAATCTCTCCCGCACCCAGGTTCTCGACCCTTTTAGCCCACTCCACCGCATCCAGTCCGGTAGGGGTGCGCCCGCCATTGATTACTACTTCCCACGTTTCATCCGCCTTTCGACGGGCGTCGATAGCCACGACTATACACTGGCTGCCGAATCTTCTGGCCCCCTCGACAATTAGAGCCGGGCTCTTAACCGCGGCTGTGTTCAGGGAGATCTTATCCGCTCCAGCCTTCAGCATGCTGCGGATGTCCTCGATGGTTCTCAAACCGCCGCCCACGGTGAACGGGATAAAAACCTGTTCCGCAGTACGACTGGCCACTTCATATATGATTGCCCGTTCCTCTGCTGAAGCAGTTATATCCAGGAACACCAGTTCATCCGCGCCTTCTTTATCATAGAAAGCGGCCAGCTCAACTGGATCCCCGGCATCTCGCAGGTCAATAAAGTTGGTCCCTTTAACCACCCGCCCGGCATGCACATCCAGACAGGGGATTATCCTCTTGGCCAGCATCTTCTCCTCACCTCAGTTCCGGGCAGCCTTGAGGGCTGCTTCCAGGGTAAGCCTGCCCTCGTACAAAGCCTTGCCCACGATAGCTCCCTCCACACCCGGTATTTCTCGCAAACTGGCGATATCATCTATGGTCGAAACCCCGCCTGAAGCGATAACCGCAAGTCCGGCACCCTCAGACATGGCTTGAATTGCGGGTATATTAGGTCCCTGTAAGACCCCGTCCCGGCTGATATCGGTGTAAACGATACGCTTTACCCCCAGGACTTTCATTTCGAGGGCCAGATCCAGGGCCTTAACCGTCGTAACATCCTCCCATCCCCTGATTGCAACCAGGCCATCACGGGCATCGATCCCCACGATTATCCTTTCCGGGCCGAATTCCTCCAGAAGGCTGGTAACCAGCCGCCGGTTATCAAGGGCACTGGTACCGATTATTATCCGGGACACTCCAAGTTCCAGATATCCGCTAGCCACCATAAGATCCCGGATTCCGCCCCCCAGCTGGAGGGGGATGGAAAGACTCTGCACCATGTTCTTAATGATTTCCCGGTTGCGGGGTACCCCAGAGAAGGCCCCATCCAGGTCAACCACATGCACCCATTCCGCGCCCTGCCTCTCCCACTCGCGGGCCATGCCTGCCGGGTCCTGGCTGTAGATGGTCACTTCATCCTTTTTCCCCTGTACCAGCCGGACACAGCGTCCGTCTTTTATATCAACCGCCGGAAATATCAGCAATTTATTTACTCCTTTGCTCGAACTTTTGGCACCAATGAATATCATAGTCCGGGCCGTTACCTGCTGGCCCGAATGAGTTGAAAATCTTCGTTGGGAAACGGCACGGCTCGTCACAACGCCGCGCACTCGCACAATATCGCCCTCAGGCAACATGTAGAATCTGTTTCACTTATTGCACGACACCAACAGAATGAGCCTATGCTCAATGCATTATGTCAACCAGATAAACTGGCCTGCCCAGCACACAGATTATGTTAACAAAACTGGCCGCCATCGAAGCTATACGCCAGTGGTCTCCCGGCTACACAGGTCTCCAAAATTCTTCAGGATCCGTAGTCCCAGACTGCTGGACTTCTCCGGGTGAAACTGGCATCCGAACAGACTGCCCTTTTGAACCGCACAGGTGAAATCCAGCCCGTAGTTACACATCCCTATGCTTACCGGTATATGTGGGTCACAGTAATAGGAATGAACAAAATAGAAGTATGACTGGTCGGCAAGACCATTGAACAGCTGGCTGTCCCCCACCAGGCGAACCTGATTCCAACCCATGTGGGGAACCTTCTTAGTAACCGGAAACTTTACCACCCGGCCGGGGATCAGGTTGAGCCCCCGGTGCTGACCATTCTCCTCGCTCTCCGTAAACAAAAGCTGCATCCCCAGACATATGCCTAACAGGGGCCGTTCCTGGCGTACCACCTCCTGCACTGCTTCCACCATACCGGTGTTCTTCAGATTGGCTATAGCATCCTGAAACGCACCTACCCCCGGCAGGATGACCCCTGGTGCCTTGGTTACCTCTATGGGGTCACTGGTTACAAAGGCCTCGATACCTACGCTCTCCAATCCTTTCTGAACACTGCGCAGGTTTCCCATTCCGTAGTCAATTATTGCGATCATACAAAATTCCCCCGGATGTAAATAAACCCCGACTAGAGCCGGCCTTTACTGGACCAAACCCCTTCCACCCTGGGTTCAAAGGTAGCCGCTTCACCCAATGCCCGGGCAAAGCACTTAAAAATCGATTCAATTATATGGTGTGTGTTTTTTCCCTTTAACAAGTCTATGTGGACTGTGACATCAGAGTTATTAACCACAGCCCGGAAGAACTCTTCCACCAGTTCGGTGGAAAAACTGCCCACTACCTCAGTAGGCATGGTCACGTTGAAGTCCAGATAAGAACGCCCGGAAAGGTCTATTACTACCTGAGCCAGGGCCTCATCCATGGGCACTATAGCACTCCCGTAACGCTTAATCCCTTTCTTGTCTCCCAGGCACTCCTTGATAGCCTGGCCCAAACATATGCCAATGTCCTCTACGGTATGGTGATCATCAATCTGGAAATCGCCTCTGGCCCAGACCTTGAGATTGCAGAGGCTGTGAATGGCAAAAAGAGACAGCATATGGCTCAAGAAAGGCACTTCAATGTCAATCTGGTGACTCCCGGTTCCGTCCAGTTCCAGATTCAGAAAGATCTCGGTCTCATTGGTTTTCCGGTGGACCTCCGCTGACCTCACTTCCTTAGTCATTAACCGTAACTACCTCCTTCGAACCCTTATCGAGTTGGCATGAGCAGTTAGCCCTTCCACCTCCGCTAGTTTTATTATTTCACTCTGGTACCTGTTAAAACCAGCCTGGCTGTAATAAATCAGGCTCGACTTCTTTATAAAGGTATCCACTGTAACTGGGGAATAGAACCTTGCCGTCCCGCCGGTAGGCAGGATATGATTGGGCCCTGCCAGGTAATCCCCTACCGGCTCCGGGCTATAAGGTCCAAGGAATATTGCCCCAGCATTCTTAATGGCTCCCAACCAGTTCATAGGCTCCTTTACCATAACCTCCAGGTGTTCCGGAGCCACAAGGTTGGCAATGGCGAAGGCCTCTTCCAGGGTGGACACCAGGATAAAGGCTCCATTCTGAACCAAGGCCTCGCGAATGGTGCTGCTGCGCGACAGGCTTACCATCTGCCTCTTTATTTCCTCCTCCACCTGGTCTAGGAGCTGTGAGCTGTTGGTGACCAGGATGGAGCGAGCCCGTACATCATGTTCTGCCTGGGACATCAGATCCGCCGCCAGGTATGCCGGATTGGCCGTCTCGTCCGCCACTATCAGTATTTCACTGGGTCCGGCCAGCATATCTATGTCCACTTCCCCGTACACCAGTCTCTTGGCCAGGGTAACGTAGATGTTGCCGGGCCCGGTAATCTTGTCCACCTTTTCTATCAAACCGGTACCGTAAGCCAGGGCAAACACCGCCTGGGCACCACCTACCTTGTAGATCTCATCCAGGCCCAACTCGGCAGCTGCCACCAGTGTATAGGGATTCAAGCGTCCGCTGGCATCCGGGGGAGTAACCATGGCTATCTCCTGCACCCCGGCTACCATGGCTGGAATGGCATTCATCAAGACCGACGAGGGATAGGCCGCGGTACCGCCGGGAACATAGATCCCTACCCTTCTCAGGGGACGGTGAATCTGACCCAGTATGTTCCCGTCTGCATCAGGCTCCATCCAACTGGGCCGCAGTTGTTTGAAATGGAAGTCTTCAATATTATCAATGGCTATGTTAAGAGCTTCAAGGTAGTCTTCGTCAACCTGATTATAGGCCTCTTCCACCTCCCAGGATTGAACCAGCAACTGATCCTCTGTCAGATCAGGGCTGTCAAAACGCCGGGTGTACTCCAGCACTGCCTGATCTCCCCGCCGCCGGACATCTTCTCCGATGCCCGCTACCTGATGGGTTAGCTCTTCCAGGTCGTCGCTCACCATTGCCAGAAAATCGTCCAACTCCCGGCCGCTTCCGGCTAGCCTTCTGATCATTCGTTTAACCTCCCATCTGTTACTATCTGGTTCATTCTCCTGATCATCGGTTCAATCACCTGGTTCTTGGTGCGGTAGCTGACCCGGTTAACCACCACCCGGGCAGTGCACTCGGCAATGCTTGCCTTTTCGGCCAGGTAATTCTCCTTTAACGTCTTACCGGTCGATACTATGTCAACGATCATCTCTGCCAGGCCTACCCGCGGCGCCAGTTCAATATTGCCGTGCAGCTTGATGACCTCTACCTGCAATCCCAGATCCCGGAAAAAATCCTCTGCTACCCGGGGGAACTTGGTGGCCACCCGCTGGTAGTTGAAATCAGCCAGAGGCCGATGAGCCTTTTCCATTGGCACAGCCAGCATAAAACGACAGTAACCGAAACCGAGATCAACCATCTCATATACATCCTTGCCCTGGTCCATAATTATGTCCTTACCGACTATACCAAGGTCCGCCGCACCATGCTCAACATATGTCGGAACATCGGTGGGACGGCACATTATATATCGCATTGTGGATTCCGGGAAATCAAAAACCAGGCTCCGGCTCTTGTCGCTCACCCCGTCAGTAGGAAGATTGAGATAGGAGAGCAGTTTTAGGGTGGGTCCCAGGAGCTTCCCTTTCGGAAGGGCAATAGTTAATTGTTCGGGATTCATATTCGCCTCGCTTTAACAGATTAAAGTATTATACTCAAGAAGTTTAGCACCCGTCCTCTCACCTGTCAATCTTCAGCGCTGATCCCTGGGCTTTACCACTACCTTTTTATCACAGTTGCTGCCGCTTAGATCGACAGCCACGATTAAACCCTGCTCCCTGAGTTCCCTGGCCTTGTCCAGCACCGCCGCAATGTCACTCCCCGATACCTCCTGAACCTCCCGAGGCGAGCAGGTACGCTGTGCTAAAGCCAGCAGGACTCTTTCTATGCCGACGGCAAACCCGGTAGCAACCCGGGGACAGCCGAATTTATCAAGCAGCTTATCATAACGCCCGCCACCCAGGAGCGGGTAGCCTAATTGGGGTGAATACCCTTCAAAAATGATGCCGGTATAGTAGTCGAAGCCTCGCAGTATACCTAAATCAATTACCACATCATCCTGAATCTCGTACGCCGCCAGGAGGTTGTAGACATCTGACAGCTCGTTTATCGCATCTTCAACACCGGGGATTCCCCGAACGGCTTCCAGCCGGTTTAAAACCTGGAGCCCGCCATGCAGCAGGGGCATCTCCAGCATTACCTCCCGCAACTCGGGAGCCAATGGAAGCCCGGATAACATCTTGTTAAGCCCCACCAGATCCTTCTTTAAAATCAGTTGCTTAATGCCGTCCCGGGCTGATTCCGTAAGCCCGCTCTGTTGTAAAAGGTTATTGAAAATACCGATATGATTCAGACTGATCTTAAACTCCAATTCCTGCTGCTTTAGAATCTCGGCTGCCAGGGCAATGACTTCGGCATCGGCCATTGCTCCCGAAGCACCGATAAGCTCAACCCCCAGTTGATAAAACTCCTGATACCGCCCCATCTGCGGCAGGGCGTGACGGAAGATGTTGGCATTGTAAAAGAGCCGCAAGATCCCTTCGAAGTCACGGAATTTGGTGGAGACAATACGCGCGATCGGAATAGTCATTTCCGGCCTTAAAGCCAGTAGGCGACCGTCCCGATCCTGCAGTAGAAATAATTCTTCCCTGATCCCCTGCCCGGCACCGGATTCTATTACCTCCAGGTATTCGAAGGTAGGGGTAATTACCTCCTGGTATCCCCAGCGGGTAAAGGTCTCCACGGTCTGGTTCTCAAACTCCCGTTTCAACGCTGCTTCCAGCGGCAGAAAATCCTTGGCCCCTTTTACTATCTCCCGATTTTTCATTTCAGAACACCCTTTTCTCTGAGTCGCTCCAGAACCAGCTGATACCCTCCAAAACCGCCGGTCAAAAACCTTTTCACCCGGCTGATGGTAGCTGTACTGGCCCCGGTGCTTTCGGCAATCCGGGTATAGGTGTCGGACCCCTCCAGCATGACCGCAACTGTTAACCGCTGGGCCATAATCTCCAACTCGCCGATGGTACACAGATCCTTTAGAAACTTGCCATACTCCTCTTCACTCCGCAAAACCGAGAAGGCCTTGGCTAAAAACTCGGTGTTGTCGTAGCCTGGATTCTGATCCAACACGGTATCCCCCCTTAAAGTAGCTTCACTTCATTGATGGTTAATTCAAAACGGCAGCCCAGGTACTCCGCCGCCCGCTTGCACATCATCATCTTTGTCAGGAAAATCTCAAAGTAATCCATAACGCTGCAGATTCTGGTATCAATCTGGAGCCTCATGGCAATTAAACGATCCATAGCATCGATAGAAAGAGTTGAATCTTTGGCGGCGTAGTTTACCCGGTCGCGGGCGGTAAAGCTGCTTTCATCCGGCTTACGCACCCGTGAGTGGTTAACATCCGATTTGTCCGCCAGGATCACGGCTGCGGATACATTGTTTACCGCATACCCTCCGGCATGTTCCTCGTGGTTAGCAATAGCTCCCATGATGGTCGCTATTTCCTCGGGGTCCATTTCCAGATTAAGCAGGTGATTAAAAGCCATGATCGCTCCTGAGGTTCCGTGGCCGTACCGGTTTACCAGGTTGCCAATATCATGAAGGTACCCGGCTATGGCTGCTACTTCCGCTTCTCGACGGGGGTAACCCAGAGTGAATATTATGTCATAGCTTAATGAAGCTACCAGGTTAGCATGTGCGATATTGTGTTCAATGGCACCAATATTGCCCATGAATTGGTTAGCCATCTCCATATACTGCTTAATGACAGGATCATTCTTAATTGTCTGCAAGTCAACCATATTATCAGTCCTTTTCCAGCTCTTGTAATAACTCGCGGGCCTGAGGGTACACAATAGCCTCCAGGGGAATCTCTTTCAGCAAGCGGCGGGCATCGGTGTAGTTGCCTTCGATCACCATCTCCCGAGCCTGCCTGTAGGCGGCGTCATACCCCTTCTGCCTTTCGGCTTCAGAAATTTTTCGCTCCATCCTGTCCTTCCGGTCATAGCGTTCCAACTCGCGGTACTTCTCAATAGCTTGGTCATACCGGCCTTGAGTCAAATAAATTCCCGCCTCCCGCTCAATTTGCTTAACCGCTATCTTTTCGGGAAGTCCCATCAGCATAAATCCGTAACCAGCGATAAGAGCCAGAAGAATTATCGATGACACCCACCAGGTCCAGGAGAATCTCTTAAACTGACGGCGGTAACTCCAGACCACCAGAGCTGGCATGCCCAGCAAAACCGTGGTTTTAACCAATTCACGGGTCGATGCATTGACAAATAAAGCCACCGCCGCCAGAAGAGCAATGACCACCAGGAACCGTCTCAGGCGGTAATTCGGGGTTCCTTTAGAGTTTTCACGACCTGCATCTGAACCCATGGAATCTCCTCTTTCTTATTTCAACGCCCGTGCTCCTATATCCTTGCGGTAGTGCATTCCCTCAAATCGAATGCGGGGAATTTCAGCATAAACCTTGTCAATGGCCTGGGCTATGGTATCCCCGGTACTGACCACACTTAGAACCCGTCCCCCATCGGTCACGAGCTGGGACCCGTACCGCCTGGTCCCAGCATGAAACACCAGGGTGCCCGGTGACACATCTTCCAGCCCGGTAATCACATGTCCTTTTTTATAGCTGTCCGGATAACCCCCGGAGGCCAGAACCACGCATACACTGGCCTGGGAAAGGAAAGATACCCGGGTTTCGTCAAGTTTCTCGTCGATTACCGCTTCCAGAACCGTCAGGTAATCAGTCTCCATTAATGGCAGAATTACCTGGGCTTCAGGGTCTCCCAGCCGGACATTGAATTCCAGTACCTTGGGACCGTCAGCGGTCAGCATTAACCCCGCATAGAGAACACCCTTGTAGGGACGACCCTCGGCGGCCATGGCCTTGACCACCGGTTCCATTATCTCCCTCATCACCTGCTGGTGCAATTCCGGGGTATAGAATGGCGGAGGGCTGTAAGCACCCATTCCTCCCGTGTTAGGGCCCTCATCGCCGTCAAAAACCCGTTTATGGTCCTGCGCCGCTACCATGGGCACCACATTCTTACCATCACAGAGGGCAAAAACGCTTACTTCTACCCCCTGCAGGCATTCCTCGATGACCACTTCCCGGCCGGCATCTCCAAAAGCCTTGTCCAGCATAATTGTGTCCAGCGCTCGAAAAGCCGTCTCCTTATCCATAGCCACAACTACACCCTTGCCAGCAGCCAATCCATCTGCCTTGACCACAATAGGTGCACCCTTTTCCCTCAGGTATTCACGGGCTTCGTTTATATCGGAGAATGAGCCATAATCGGCGGATGGGATGTTATACTTTTTAAAGAGGTTCTTGGTAAAGACCTTGCTTCCTTCCAGCAGGGCTGCGTTGCGGCGGGGTCCAAAAATCCTCATGCCCCTCGCCTCAAACTCATCAACAATCCCTTCCATCAGGGGAACCTCCGGACCAACCACGGTCAGATCAATCTTCTTTCTGTCTATCAGGTCCAGCAGGTGTTCAGCATCCGGTTTAACATCAAAGCATTCCGCGACCTCCGCGATGCCCGCGTTTCCCGGCACCGCAAAAACCCGTCCTATTCCCCTGCTCTGCCTGAGCTTCCAGACCATAGCATGCTCCCGGGCACCCTGTCCAATGACCAGCACATTCTTACCCACGGCTCAATACCTCCTGTTCAAGGAAGCAAGGGGACAGTCCCCTTGCTTCCTTATTTCTTGGGAGACGGTTCTGTTGATACCGTTTGTTCAAACGGCACACAAGAGAACCGTCCCCTTGTGTGTTTAGTGTTTGAAGTGGCGGACGCCGGTGAAGACCATGGCGATGCCGCGCCGGTTGCACTCATCGATACTCTCCTGATCACGCACCGATCCACCGGGCTGAATTATGGCGGTTATGCCATAATCGGCCGCCAATTCAACCGTGTCCTTGAAGGGGAAGAAGGCATCAGATGCCAACACCGCTCCCCTGCTCCTATCCCCCGCCTGTTCCAGAGCCAGTTTGGCCGAGCCCACACGGTTCATCTGCCCGGCACCAACCCCCAGGCTGGTGTTATCCCTGGTGACCACGATAGCATTGGATTTGACGTGTTTAACCACCTTCCAGGCAAAGGCTAACTCCGCCATTTCCTCTGCCGAAGGTTTCCTCTCCGTTACCACCTGGAGTTTATTCAGATCAAGGGGAATTGTGTCCAGATCCTGTAACAGCATGCCCCCCACCACACTCTTCATCTGCAGGCCGATTGGCCTATCCATGGGCAACTCCAGCACCCGCAGGTTCTTCTTCGCGCACAGGATCGAGAGGGCTGAAGCCTCATAACCGGGGGCGATTATAACCTCCATAAAGGGCTCAGCCGCCTGCCTGGCAGTCTCTGCATCAACCGGGCGGTTGAAGGCGATTATGCCGCCGTAGGCTGAAACCGGGTCGGCATTGAAAGCCCGGCAATAGGCTTCTGAAAGATTCTTCCCAATGGCTGCCCCGCAGGGATTGGTATGCTTGATTATCACACAGGCGGGCTCCTCGAACTCCATCACCAGAGCAAAGGCCGCCTCGGCATCGACCATATTGTTATAGGAAAGTTCTTTGCCGTTCAACTGCCGGGCCAGAGGCAGTCCTCCTACGGCCAGAGCCTGTCGGTAAAGGGCGGCTGACTGGTGAGGATTCTCACCGTATCGCATCTCCTGTATCTTTTCACCACCCCAGACCAGGACCTCGGGGAATTTTTCCCCCAGCAGACCGCCCAAGTACTGGGCAATCATGGAATCATAAAATCCGGTATGGGCAAAAGCCTGTTTGGCCAGCTTGAAGCGCATCTCGACGCCGATATTCCCCTGTGCCTGGAGTTCAGCCAGGATGGCCCGGTATTCCCGGGGCTCGACCACCACTATGACATCCTGGTAGTTCTTGGCGGCGGAGCGGATCATGGTGGGACCACCAATATCTATGTTTTCGATAGCGTCTTCCAGGGTAACTCCGGGTTTCTGTATGGTTTCCCGGAAAGGATAGAGGTTAACAACCACCATATCTATTGGATCAATCTTATTCTTTTCCAGCTGCTGCATATGTTCGGGTATACGGCGGGCCAGTATTCCCCCGTGAATCCCCGGGTGCAGAGTCTTAACCCTCCCATCCAGGATTTCGGGGAATCCGGTGACATCGGAAACCTTGTTCACATTAACCCCCGAACGCTTCAGCAGATCATAGGTACCCCCGGTGGAAATCATCTCCCATCCCAGTGCCTCCAGACCCTGCGCGAACTCAACAACCCCATCCTTGTTAGAAACACTAATCAGGGCTCTCTTTCTCATTAGACTACCTCCTCTGGTAAAATGGTTACCTGCCGGCCATTTAGCTCCAGGCGTCCGGCAGCGATCAGCCTGACTGCCTGGGGCAACAGCCGGTGCTCCTCTTTGAGGATTCTCTGTGACAGGGAATCCTCGTCATCATCGGGGTATACAGGAACTACCGCCTGAAGTATTATCGGCCCGGTATCAACTCCCGAATCTACAAAATGGACTGTGCACCCGCTGAAACGCACCCCATACTCCAGCGCCTGCCGCTGGGCATTCAGACCCGGGAAGGATGGCAGCAGCGCCGGGTGTATGTTTATTATCCTCCACAGGTATGATTTGATAAAGGTATCCCCCATGATACGCATGTATCCCGCCAGGACCACCAGGTCCACCTCATAATCTTCACAAACCCTGACCAATTCCTGTTCATAAAGCTGCTTGCTGGCAAATTGGCCGGGGTTTATGCAGCAGGCCGGAATGCCCCGCGAGCGGGCTTTCTCCAGAACCGGGGCCTTTTCCTTATCAGAGATCACCACCCGGATTACCGCTGGCAGCTCCTGATCATCTATCTCCTTCTGCAGGGCTTCAAAATTCGAACCTCTTCCCGATGCCAGCACCGCCAGCCTAAGCCTGGACACCGGCTGGGGCATCACTCGTACCATAATGCTAAATACTCCTTCTTCCCAGCACTACTCGATTACAACTCCCCGTTCTCCAGAGCGTACTTCGCCGATAATAGCCGGGAATTCTCCCATCCTTCTTAGAACAGACAGGGATGTTTCCACCTGTGCGGGCTCAACTATCAGGATGAACCCGATGCCCATATTAAAGGTCCGAAACATCTCCGCAGTGGCAACCTGTCCCAGTTCGGCCAGCAGCCCAAATACTGGCGGGGGATTCCATGCTGATCTGGCAATATGAGCCTCCAGTCCCGGGGGAATAACCCGCTTCAGGTTACCGGGGATACCACCTCCGGTTATATGGGCCATAGCCTTGATCTCGACATTCTCCATGAGTTCCAGGATGCTTTTTACGTAGATTCGGGTAGGTATCAAAAGCTCCTCCCCCAGGCTTTTCCCCAGTGAATCCAGCTGATGGTCCGGGGTGTACCCTGCCATCTCAAACAGGATTTTACGGGCCAGTGAGTAGCCATTGGAATGCAGGCCAGAGGAGGCCAGTCCGATTATGACATCTCCCTGGCTGGTACCCTGACCGGTTATGATACGGTCCTGATTGGCCACCCCTACCGCAAAACCCGCCAGATCATACTCATCCTCCTGGTAAAAACCCGGCATCTCAGCTGTTTCTCCGCCTATCAGGGCACAACCGGCTTGTCTGCATCCCTCGGCGACTCCTCTCACGATTTCCTCAACCCGCTCAGGTATCAGCTTGCCCACCGCCAGGTAGTCCAGGAAGAAAAGGGGCTCGGCTCCGCTGACCAGGATATCATTTACACACATGGCCACCAGGTCGATACCCACGGTATCATGAATCCCGTTCATCTGGGCGACTTTCAGCTTGGTTCCCACACCATCCGTTCCCGATATCAATACCGGCTGGGGATAGCGTTCGGTATCCAGCCGAAAGAAACCTGCAAAACCTCCGATATCGGACACGACCCCCGGCCTTGTAGTGGACTTTACTATAGAGGATATCAGATCGACTGCCCTATCCGCTTCGTCAATGTCTACCCCGGCCTGGCGATAATCCATGCCTTCGCTCACCTAGCATCCCCCTTCCGTCTGCTCAAGACTGCTCTTTCCCGCCTTTCCCGTATCGGGAACCGGTATCGGATAATACCCATTAAAACAAGCGGCACAAAAGTTGCCTGCGGCCCGGTTAGCCGAGGCATACATTCCATCCAGGGATAGATAATGCAGGCTATCAGCGCCGATAAACTCCCGGATACCTTCTACATCCATTTTAGCAGCAATCAATTCCTCCCGGGCGGAGGTATCAATCCCGTAAAAACACGAGTACCGGGTGGGAGGAGAGGCTACCGCCATATGAACCTCAGAAGCTCCCGCCTCTCTCAGCATTTTAACAATCTTTTTGCTGGTGGTCCCGCGTACGATGGAGTCATCGACCATAACCACGCGCTTGCCCTTAACTGCCTCTTCCACCGGATTAAGTTTCAGCCTGACCCCCAGATCACGCATCTTCTGACTGGGCTGAATAAAGGTGCGGCCAATATACCGGTTCTTGATCAGCCCTTCCTCAAACCTGATCCCGGATTCCTCAGCAAAGCCCAGAGCCGCCGAAGTTCCGGAGTCCGGCACCGCAATAACAATATCCGCCTCGACCTGCATTTCCCGGGCCAGTTGACGGCCCATCGCCCGGCGGAAACGGTTGACGTTGATGCTGTCCATCACACTGTCCGGCCTTGCCAGATAGACATACTCAAAAATACAGTGGGCTTTCTGTTCGGGACTCAAGGGATTTATGGACTTAACTCCCTCTTTGTCAATCACTACAATCTCGCCGGGGTCTATATCCCGGACGAACTCAGCCCCGATCGAATAAAAGGCACAGGACTCAGAGGCCAGCAGAAGACTGTCGCCCCTTCTCCCCAGGCACAATGGCCTTATTCCCAGGGGATCGCGCACTCCGATCAGCTTGTCTTCCGTCATAATCACCAGAGCGTACGCACCTTTGATATCGATCATGCTTTTAGCCAGAGCATCCTCCAGGCTATCCTGTCCATACCGGGCCAGGAGGTTCACAATAACCTCGGTATCAGTAGTGGTCTGGAAGACTGAGCCAAAGTTTGCCAGCCTCTGGCGCAGTTCACTTGCGTTAACCAGATTGCCGTTATGGGCCAGGGCAATCATACCCTTCAAATAACGGAAAACCAGGGGTTGAGCATTAACCGAATGGCTGGAACCGGTGGTGGAGTAGCGTACGTGTCCAATAGCCAGGTCCCCGGACAAACCCTGAAGCACCTCGGGAGAGAATACCTCCGAAACCAGCCCCATCGCCTTATGAAGGACTATCTCCCGCCCATTGCTGACAGCGATTCCTGCACTTTCCTGGCCCCGGTGCTGTAAGGCATACAGCCCGAAGTAGGTATCGCGGGCGGCCTCACTGGGCGCTGAGGAATCCCGAAGGTAGATTCCAAAAACCCCGCATTCGTCCCGCCAGTGTTTGTCTAGCTCATGGCACATCTTATCGCCCCCTGCCAAGTAGCGGCTAATTCGTATAAATCTTGATCTATTAATACCCGGTCAGCATGCTCCAATTTCAGTCTTTTCCCTCCTACGCGTCCGATGACTGCAGCGGGAACCCCTTTTTCAGCAGCCAACTTCCGTACCATTTCCAGGTTGGCCGGATTCGTGCTCGCCACAGCCCGGGAAGGCCCTTCCCCAAAGAGCAGACCATCGAGCCGTCCTGACAATCCGGTCAGATCCACGGAAGCCCCCATGTCTCCCTTTATACATGATTCCGCCAGGCAAACTGCCAGACCGCCCTCCGATATATCATGGCACGAATGGAGCCAACCTCCTTCATTCAAGGCCAGCAGCAAGTCAATCAGCCTTGACTCCTGTGCCGGGTCAATGTCGGGCAGTACACCGGTCTCTATGCCGTGCACCAGAGCCAGGTACTCGCTGCCCCCTATATCATCGCGGTTCTCGCCCAGAAGAACCAGCACATCACCCTCAACCTTAAAGGCCATGTCTACCCGCTGTGATACATCAGGCAGCAGTCCAACCATACCAATTACCGGGGTGGGAAGAACCGCCTCTCCCCCCCGGGTCTCGTTGTACAGGCTGACATTGCCGCTTACCACCGGCGTGTTAAGGACTCGGGCCGCTTCTGCCATGCCCTTGATCGCCTGGTCCATCTGCCAGTAAACCTCGGGCTTCTCCGGGTTTCCGAAGTTAAGGCAGTTGGTAATCGCCAGGGGCCGCGCCCCGGTGCAGGCCAGGTTCCGCGCTCCCTCGCACACCGCCATCATGCCCCCCTTGTAGGGGTCCAGGTAACAGAAACGGCTGTTGCAGTCGACCGTAACGGTTACACCTTTGGAGGTTCCTTTAACTCTCAGCACCGCCGCATCCGCATTTCCCGGCACCAGAACCGTGTTTGTCATAACCTGGTGATCATACTGCCGGTACACCCATTCCTTGCTGGCCAGGGAATGAAGACCCAGAAGGCTCTGCAAAATCCCGTTGTAATCCCCGGTATCCGGAACCCTGCTCAGATCGTAATTCCTGACCTCGGCAATATACTCCGGCTCCCGGCTTTCACGGTGATAAACGGGACACATCTCGGTCAGGGCCTTTACCGGAACTTCCCCGGCCACCCGTTCTCCCTCCATAACCCGGAAGAGACCGTCATCAGTAATATGGCCTATAATAGTGGCATCAAGCCCCCACTTGCCGAAGATTTCCTGAATCCGGTTAATTGCTCCTTCCCGCGGAACCACCAGCATCCGTTCCTGGGATTCAGATAACATAACCTCGTAAGGGGTCATGCCCGCCTCTCGCCGTGGTACTTTTAGCACATCTATCTCTACCCCGCGCCCGCCCTTGCTGGCACTTTCGGCCACCGAGCTGGTCAGGCCTGCAGCTCCCAGGTCCTGCATCCCGGCTACCAGGTTCTCTTTAATCAGTTCCAGACAGGCCTCCAGGAGCAGCTTCTCCATGAAAGGATCCCCGACCTGAACCGCAGGTCTTCTGGCCTCTGATTCCTCAGACAGCTCCTCGGAGGCAAAGGTCGCCCCATGGATACCATCGCGGCCGGTCCTCGCCCCCACCAGCATCAGCGGCCTGCCTACATCACTGGCTACCGCCCGGGCAATGTCGCTTGTATTCACCAGCCCCACGCACATGGCATTAACCAGCGGGTTGTCGCGGTAGCTGGGATGGAAGTAAACCTCGCCGGCTACGGTGGGGATCCCCAGGCAGTTTCCATAGTCACCGATTCCGGCAACGACCCCTGAAAAAAGGTATCTGGTCCTTTCCTCATCCAGAGTCCCGAACCGGAGTGAATTAAGCATGGCTATTGGCCGGGCTCCCATGGTGAAAATATCCCTGACAATTCCCCCCACTCCAGTAGCCGCTCCCTGATAGGGTTCAATCGCCGAAGGATGATTGTGGCTCTCGATCTTGAACACCAGAGCCTGCCCATCGCCGATATCCACTACCCCAGCGTTTTCCCCCGGTCCTTGAATAACCTGGGGCCCTTCGGTTGGAAACTGTCTAAGGAGGGGACGCGAACTCTTGTAACCGCAGTGCTCGGACCACATTACCGCAAACATTCCCAACTCTACCTGGTTGGGTTCACGTCCCATGATTGCCAGAACCTGATCATACTCCTGGTCAGTCAGGCCCATCTCCTGCCATGGTTTCCTGGTGGTCATCTGCATCCCTCCTTAAAAGACTGCAGCATGGAGGCAAACACCCGCACCCCGTCCTGCCCGCCCAGTAATTCCTCAGCAAATCTCTCCGGGTGCGGCATCATACCCAGTACATTGCGCTCGCGGTTCATAATCCCCGCAATGTTTGCTTTTGAGCCATTCGGATTGGCCTCAGGGTTTTCCTCTCCATCTTTGTCGCAGTAAGTGAATGCAATCTGGTCAAACTCAATCAGATCACTCAGAGTCGCGTCATCACAGTAGTAATTACCTTCCCCGTGAGCGATCGGCAGCTTTATTATCTCGTTCCGGGTAAAGCACCGGGTAAAAGCCGAATTATCAGTCCTTACCTTGAGATTGACCGGGCCGCACCTGAACTGGAGGCTATCATTTCTCAACATGGCTCCCGGCAGCAGACCCGATTCCAACAGTATCTGAAAGCCATTGCATATGCCAATCACCAGGCCACCTTTATCAGCAAACTCCATCACTTCCTGCATGATAGGCGAAAAACGGGCAATAGCCCCGGTTCTCAGATAATCCCCATAAGAAAATCCTCCGGGTATTATCAAGGCATCAAAACCCTTGACACTGTTACCCTTGTGCCAGATATACTCTACCGGTTGTTCCAGGACCTTATCCACCACATGATAACAGTCGGCATCACAGTTGGACCCCGGAAATACGATTATTCCAAACCTCATCGGCCATCATCCTCCGAGATTTCCAGGCGGTACTCCTCGATAACCGGATTGGCCAGGAGCCTGGAACACATTTCGTTCAACTCCTGCCAGGCATCCTCTGGGGTTGAGCTATCCAGCCTAACTTCTATATACTTACCTACCCGCACGTCCGCCACCTTGCTGTAGCCCATGGTATGCAGGCTCTTTCTCACCGTATCTCCTTGAGGATCGAGCACGGATTTCTTTAAGGTAACGAATACCTTGCCCAGCAACATTCAGTTCACTCCTTCCAACCGCTTCAGTACCTCCTGATAGGCCTCCTCTTCTCCGCCCAGATCGCGCCGGAACCTATCTTTATCCAGCTTAACCAAGGTGTCAGCATCCCAGAGCCGGCAGGTATCAGGGGATATCTCATCAGCCAGGATTATTTTGCCCTGGTATCGCCCAAACTCAAGCTTGAAATCAATCAGGTCAATCCCCGCCCGGGCAAAGAATGGTACCAGCAACTGGTTAACCCGCGAGGCTGTGAGCCGGATAACCTCCAGTTCTTCGGGACTTGCCAGGTTCAATACCCGTATATGATCATCATTGACCATAGGATCGTGAAGCTCATCATTCTTGTAGTAGAGTTCCACTATTGACTGGGGAAGAGAAGTCCCCTCAGGCAATCCCAAACGCTGGGAAAGGCTGCCCGCTACGGTGTTCCTCACCACAACCTCAACCGGAACAATCTCCACCTGCTTGACCAGCATATGCCGGTCATCGATAAGCTCTACAAAATGAGTGGCAATACCCTCCTGTTCCAGGTATTTAAAGATCATAGCCGAGATGCGGTTGTTGGCTACCCCTTTGCTGTTTATGGTTCCGCGCTTGGTACCGTCAAAAGCGGTGGCATCATCCTTGTACTCAACCACCGCCAATCCTGGAGAGTCAGTGGTGTATACCCTCTTGGCCTTACCCTCATAAATGAATTCTTTTTTCATGGTCAGCCTCCTAATCAAGGCCACAACGGGCGAAAATATGGTTGACATTCTTCAGGTGATAGGAGTAATCAAAGAGACTATCAAGTTCTTCCGCCGACAGGACCGCTCTTATCTGTTCATTGTTCTGGAGAAGTGCCTTGAAGGGGACTCTGCGGTGCCAGGCATCCATAGCAGCTTCCTGGACCAACCGGTAAGCCTCTTCACGCAGGAATCCCTTGTCGATCAAGGCCAGCAGTACCTGCTGGGAAAATACCACTCCCATAGTTGCTTCCAGGTTTGCTCTCATGTTGTCACTGTTAACCACCAGACCCTCCATCACCCGGGTAAATCTGTCCAGGATGTAGTCGAGCAGTATTGAGCTGTCGGGAAGGACTACCCTCTCGGCTGAGGAATGAGTCAGGTCGCGCTCGTGCCACAGAGCCACGTTTTCCAGACCGACAATGGCATTGCTGCGAATGACCCGGGACAACCCGGCTACCCTCTCACTCATCATCGGATTGCGCTTGTGAGGCATGGCTGAGGAACCTTTCTGTCCCGAGTGAAAGGGTTCTTCCACCTCTCTGACCTCGGTCCGCTGCAGGTTCCTGATCTCGGTAGCCATCTTATCCAGAGAACTGGCCACCAAAGCCAAAGCCATGAGGTATTCGGCATGCCTGTCGCGTTGAATTATCTGGGTCGAGACTTTACAAGGTTTTAACCCCAGCTGTTCACAGACATGTTCCTCCACTAATGGATCAACATTGGCCAGGGTTCCTACCGCCCCGGATATCTTGCCATAGGACACTACCTCCCGGGCTCGTTGTATTCGTTCAATCTGGCGTTCGATCTCGGTGTACCAACCAGCCATCTTCAGGCCAAAGGTAACCGGTTCCGCATGTACCCCATGGGTACGCCCCATCATCAGGGTGTGTTTATGTTCTCTGGCTCTGGCAGCCAGGACCGTCTTCAATTTGTGCAAGCGTTTAAGTATCAGATCACAGGAATCGCGCAGCTGCAAAGCCAGACCGGTATCCAGGATGTCAGATGAGGTAAGTCCCATATGAATGTACTTGGAGTCCTCACCTACATGCTCGGCCACGTTGGTAAGGAAGGCGATCACGTCATGCCTTACCTCCGCTTCAATCTCCTTAACCCGGTTTAAATCGAAAGAAGCCCGGTTCTTTATGTTCTGAAGGGCCGGGGATGGTATTACCCCCAGTCTTGCCCAGGCCTCACAGGCAAGGATCTCAATCTTTAACCAGTTGGTGAGTTTGGTCTGTTCCGACCAAACTTGACCCATATCGGGCAAGGTGTAACGCTCAATCACTTCTTATTACCGCCCTTCTGCAGCATATAGCCTTGTATGCCCAGGTCAGTCAGGCGCAAGCCTTTTTTGCGCACGTCATCGGCTATCTTCTGACGATAATCATTGATCTTTTTGCGAAGTTCAGGATTGCCTAACGCCAGTATTCGCAAGGCCAGAATGCTGGCATTAGCGGCACCATTGATGGCAACCGTAGCTACCGGGATTCCTTTGGGCATCTGTACCGTAGAGTAGAGAGCATCAACTCCCCCCAGGGGCGGGGTCATTATCGGCACCCCAATCACCGGGAGGGTGGTATTAGAAGCAATTACGCCTGCCAGGTGGGCAGCCCCCCCCGCACCGGCAATTATAACTTTTAGACCCCGTTCCTCAGCCCGGAGAGCAAATTCAACCGTTTCTGCCGGCAGGCGGTGTGCAGAAAGTATCGCCACCTCGTACTCCACCTTGAACTCGTCCAGGATCTCGGCAGCACTCTTCATAACCGCCAGATCGGAATCGCTCCCCATAAGAATTGCAACCTCCGCCACAATACCACTCCTAGTAAATTATTAGCCCGGGCTGACAGGTTCGCGTAAACTGCGAAACCTCCCCGCCCGGGCTTTTTCCCCACCGGTGTAGCGCTGCTTTGTGCGCCTGTGCCACTCGGACCAGTCTGCTTGAAGCACGGAACCCTAGGCACACTTTCGCCTATTCAGGTTTCTGACCTGATAGTAGCAAAGAGGGATAACCCTGTCAACAACGACCGGACCTTTTATTTACAGTCTTTGCATGCAGTTGCTAAACACATACACTTCCTGCAAGTAATGGAAACTGCCGCTCAGTATCGCTATAGTTATGTTATCTATGTTTAAATGGTAAGCTTCCAGTTAGGGATAATCATGGTTTGTTTTTTAGTAGACACTCCCAGAGAGGTATACTATAATGTGGTTTCTTGACCTTGAGGACACGCGAGAAACGATATCGAATTATTATACTCACTGCCTCTTGTGGCATACGTCCTCTCAGACGCCTTATTACAAAAAAATAATCTGAATGGAGAAAGCGTTTGACTATGAGCGGAAAATGGAACCGGAATATCATCCTCTTTCTGGCCAGCCAGACCATTTCACTTTTCGGATCGTTTCTGGTTCAGTATGCCATCATCTGGCACATAACATTACGAACCCAGTCGGGAGTAATGATGACAATAGCCATCATCTGCGGCTTCCTGCCCACCTTCTTTATTTCTCCTTTTGGGGGGGTATGGGCTGACCGTTTTAATCGCAAAAACCTCATCATCCTGTCCGATTCGTTCATTGCCATAGCTACTCTTGTTCTGGCCATACTATTTCTGATGGGATACGATGCGCTCTGGCTGCTTTTCGTGGTAATGGCCATTCGTGCCTTTGGAGCTGGAATTCAGCAGCCTGCCATAGGAGCTTTTCTTCCCCAGATGGTATCGGGAGATATGCTCACTAAGGTAAACGCAACTATGACCAGTATTCAATCACTGGTATCGCTAGTATCCCCGATTGCCAGCGGCGCGCTGCTGACCATGGCTACCATTGAAGCCATATTCTTTATAGATGTGGTTACCGCGGCCATCGCGGTTTTGATACTGCTCCTGTTCTTGGATGTCCCGGTACATGCCAAGGCCTTGAGTAAGCAGGCAATAAGCTATTTTGCCGATATGCGCCAGGGCTATACTTACATCCAGAGACACAAGTATATTAAGAACTTCTTTTTGTTCTGCGCCATCTTCTTTATACTCGCAGCACCCGCTTACTTCCTGACCGGCTTGCAGGTCACCCGCAGTTTCGGCAGTGATGTCTGGCGTCTGACCGCAATTGAAGTCACATTTTCTATCGGTATGATGCTGGGGGGAATCGCCATCGCGGTTTGGGGCGGGTTTAAGAACAAGATTCATACCATGACTTTAGCCACCCTGGGTTTTGGCGCTTGTACCTTTGCCCTGGGGATTATTACGGTTTTCTGGATTTACCTGTCTGTTATGGCCATAGTCGGGATCGTGATACCGATGTTTAACACGCCGGCTACAGTTTTGCTGCAGGAAAGGGTTGAGGAGGATTTTATGGGACGGGTATTCGGGATCCTGGGGATGATAACAAGCATAATGATGCCTTTGGGTATGCTGGTCTTTGGACCACTGGCGGATATCGTCAGGATTGAATGGCTGCTTATCGTGACCGGCTTCTTCCTATTCATTCAGGGGTTTTTCCTGCTCGGCAACAAACCGCTCCTGGAGGCGGGAAAACCGGTCCCCATGCCTGAGTCGTAAATGCCTACTTAAGTTTATCCAACCGGGCTTTAAGCTGCCTTATGCTATCATTTAATTCACGTATTTCCTCAACGGGTCCAGAGGTATGCGACCGGTTTAGTTTCTCCTCCAGTTCCTCTTGCAGGAAGGAAAGACGTTTGGACAGCAAATGCGCTGCCGCCTTGGCCATCGGATCCATATTGTTCCTCCAGCTTTTTTCCCTGATTATTTCCCATACTTGCAGAAGTTAGCCGCCATGTTACCGTTACGACGTGCTATCACCCCAATTGGCATTGTCCTTAGATGATGTTTACTTAATTACACAAGAAAGAGGATAGTATAACAGTAATCATGACAGATATATATATCTATCCATGCAAGCAATGGAATATGCCCGTAATAAACATAATAAATAAAAACCTGAGCCGTCTCCGGCCAGTTGGAGACAGCCTCAGGTTCATCCCTTACTCCTACCACCCCTCGACGTTCGCGTCTACAAGGGTTATCGCTTCTTTGGGAGTGCTGCAACGGCCTTCCTTATATCTGCACAACCAGATAATTGCTCACCGCAATTTCCCGGAATTCTGCACTATGTAACTCGGTAGTTATAGAACACAACAAAGCGCATTATACGACCTGTTTTATGCTTAGAGCTACTCACGGCGAAAGCCGCTAATATTTTTTGAACGCTCTCCAATTTCTTTTCCAGCAATTCTTATCACACTTCATTCGGATAATTGATGAAGACTGTCATAAACTCCTCATCCCATTCGACTTCCATACCCAATTCTTCACTTATAAAGCGCACCGGAACATAAGTTCTGCCATTTATTTCTGTGGGGACTACATCCATAGTCCTGGTTGCCCCAGATTTGTATAATATCTGGTTGGAGCCAATAGTAAGTGTAAACTCTTTCACTGCGTCCGAGATTTTCACGTATTTGGGTGGCTCCCAGCTGACCTCACAACCCAGTTCTTCTGCTATGGCTCTTAGCGGCACCAGAACCCGATTATTAACTATGATTGGTCGGGCATCTTCAAAGTTCACAGGGCGTCCGTTCAAAACTACACTTATCTCGTTTGGATTCCCATACTGATCATCTGGAAAAATCACATTCTCATCGAGGATGACGCTATTTCGCTCGTTTAACACCGGCACATTAATTACCGGCTTTTGGACAGCTCCCTCTGAAGCTATGAATATGTCTCCCCGAATCAGGTCATCGTCAATTTTCATGTCGGTATGTAAAGTCATATCCTGATTAAATTCAGTACCGTTTATTACACTGTTTGAATGAAGATTAAGGCCAATTCTGCTATCACCCTGCAGTTCGGCCATTGCCAAAACCAGATTTGCCTCCTGGGATATTTTCCCGTTTCGGAATTTGGTTGTCGAGTTATATGTAAACTTTTCAAAGGAAATATCATTGTAATTGCCCTCGATTGCTATTTCCAGTATCATGACATCTTCAGCTGCTTTGATTCGGAATGTATCAATTTTTATTCCCAAATCGGCAATCTGTGCCAGATCAGAAATGCGTAAGCTGTCAATTGTATCCAAACACCCTTGTTTGGCTTCCTGCTTTATGGCTTCATATTCTTCATCTGACATTCCATTGAGTTTGGGAATACAATTTGCACAGGCCTCGGCTATCGATTCCCGATTTTGTTTAAGATTGTTTAGCATCTGTCCCAGTGTTATCAAAGAACCGTCAAACTCACATACATAGTACCCTTCTGAGTAAGAAAAACATTTCTGGGGGATAATTCTTATAAATTCTTCGACCGCCTTTAGTACCATTTCTTTTGATATGTTTGATTGGTTTTCTGACAACTCGCTCCAATCAATGGATAATTCTTCATCGGCCAGTACTAGATATTCAGGTAAGTTAGTTAAACTAAATGTTTCTTTGACTTCCTCGGAAAGCGGATAATAATTATCGATTGATTCGATGCTTTCACGAGTGACTATTATCCGATTCCCATCCATAAAAAATTCTCCTGCTAATTCTTTATCCATGTATGCAGCATCGAGACCACAATAAGCGTGATCACCTTGTGGAGCAATTTTTAGCGTTAATCCTCCCTTTCCCGAAACGTTTTTTAGGTCAATGGCTTCATCCGGAATAGATACGGTCAAGTTTTGGACACTGCCGTTGACAGACAAGCTCATACCATTTTCAATACTCTCAAACTTTTCATAGGCCTGTACCTGTTTTTGCGCCATATTTATAAAGTTTTTGATAAACTGATCTCTATTACTTTGATCATCTGCGAAGGCACTAGCCGGAAAAACGGTAATGACCAGTAATAAACATAACAAGATGGATAAAGCTCTCTTCACAAAAATCTTCCCTTTACATATAAAATGAGGCCAAAGTCTATTCACCATTGTTTCTAAATCGAATTCCTCGTGGAATTGTATTCATCTTCCAACTTCGCTATGCAATTCAATTGTCCTTCAAATTATTGGTTTTTGATTTTTAACAATCATTTTGGCAGGAATACAAAACTGTGGTCTAGTCAGGTGTATACGGAAAGATACATAAGAAAGGCGTGCTACCTGGATACGATTCCAGAATTACAGCGGCCGCTGTCCATCTTGGGCTTCTTTTGCTCATATATACGGTTACTACGGTCCCATAACCCGGTAGCCGTAATGGATTTGGGTTGAGAGTGGACGGCATCGCCGCACCCTAAATCTATCAGGCCTGAGAAAATGCCTACAATCGCCAACCGAAATCATCATTTGCCGTGGCACTTCAATCAATGCGGAAGGATACAAAAATGGTGGTTTAGAACCGTATCCCGGATGCCCTAAACCACCTTTACTCTTCTAATTGGTATTGCAAACACACAGAAAACCCATTACTCGGGGTCGATGTCCTACTCCCACTCAATCGTCCCCGGGGGTTTGCTGGTTATGTCGTATACTACCCGGTTAATTCCCTGTACCTCGTTTACGATACGCCTGGATATGCGGTCGAGAAGTTCATAGGGGAGTCTGGCCCAATCGGCGGTCATGGCGTCATCGCTGGTCACGGCTCTTACGATGATAGGATAGGCATAGGTTCGTTCATCCCCCATGACGCCAACACTGCGCATGGAGGGCAGAACCGCGAAATACTGCCATACCTCCCGGTCCAAACCGGCGTTGCGTATTTCTCCGGTTACAATAGCATCTGCTTCCTTTAACACCGCCAGTTTCTCGCGGGTGATTTCCCCCAGAATCCTTACAGCCAGGCCTGGGCCTGGGAAGGGCTGCCTCCATACGATCTCTTCCGGCAGTCCCAGTTCCTCACCGATCTTCCTGACCTCGTCCTTGAACAGGAGGCGTAACGGCTCAACCAGTTCAAATTCCATGTCATCAGGCAAGCCACCCACGTTGTGATGACTCTTTATGGTAGCAGCCGTCCTGGTACCGCTCTCTATCACATCAGGGTAAAGGGTGCCCTGTACCAGGAACGGTATATCTCCCAGCTTCCGGGCCTCATCTTCAAAGACCCGGATAAACTCATTCCCAATAATCTTTCGCTTCTGCTCAGGGTCTTCAACCCCGGCAAGTTTGTTAAGAAAGCGGTCGCTGGCATCTACATGCACCAGATTCATGTGCATGTGATCGCTAAAGGTGGACACCACCTGCTCTGCTTCGCCCTTGCGCAGCAGCCCGTGATCCACAAAGATACAGGTGAGCTTGTCCCCGACCGCCCGGTGTACCAGAGCTGCAGCAACGGAAGAGTCCACCCCGCCGCTCAAACCGCAGATAATCGGCTGATCACCAACCTGTTCCTTAATATGTTTAACCGTTTGACTGATAAAGTGGCTGAGGTTCCAATCTCCACGGCACCCACAGATTTTGAAAAGGAAGTTTCTCAGAATATCGTTGCCAAACGGGGTATGCCGGACCTCGGGATGAAACTGGACCCCAAAGAGGTTCCTATCAGTATCAGCCATGCTAGCCGCCATGCAGTTCTCGGTCCTTCCGGTCACCGTAAAACCTGGCGGCACCTGGGCGATAGCCAGGCCATGGCTCATCCAAACCTGCATTTGACCGGCAAGACCATCATACAGGATGGAAGGGTCGATCTGGAGCATACATTTTCCATACTCCCTCAGCTCAGCGTTCTCCACTCTGCCGCCCAGGACCTGAGCCAGGAGCTGCATACCGTAGCAGATGCCCAAAACAGGTATCCCCGAAGAGAATATCCGGGGATCGCAATGCGGGGCATTGGGCAGGTGGACACTCGCCGGTCCTCCCGAAAGGATTATACCTTTGGGCTTCATGGCCAGTAATTCCTCGTAGGGGATGTCGTAGGGATGCATCTCGCTGTAAACCGACAGTTCCCTGACTCTTCTGGCGATAAGCTGGTTGTACTGACCTCCAAAGTCTAAAACAATTATAAGTTCAGTTTCCAATAAAACCACCCCTACTCAGAATCTAACCCTGTTATCTGGTTTTTTTCAGGTTCAATAACATAAACCATCGGCAGGTGCCGGTATTTTTCAGCATAATCGAGTCCGTAACCTACAACGAAGTGATCAGGAATGGTAAACCCGTTATAGTTTGATACCACCGGTACCTTACGCCGATCGGGTTTGTCTAAAAATGTACAGATTTTTAAAGACCGGGGGTTCCGACGCAGCAGGATCTCTTTGATAAACTTTAGCGTTACTCCTGAATCAATAATATCTTCAACGATGAGAACATTTTTTCCCTCGATCGGCTGCTCCAAATCCTTCAATATACGTACTTCACCAGAGGATTCCGACGATAAGCCATAGCTTGACAGGTCCATGAAATCAACCTGGACAGGTATGTCCATGTGGCGTATTAGATCAGCTAAAAAGACAAAAGCCCCCTTAAGAATGCCTACAACCAGGACCTCTTCGCCGGCTAAATCGCGGCTTATCTGGGAACCCAGTTCTTTTACCCGCTCCTGTATCTGTTCTTCGGACAGGAGAATTCTCATGTTTGTCAAACGCCCGTCCCCCCCTTTCAAATGGATTATAGCAATCCCTGTTAGAAGGTGTCAAAATGTGCTGTGGAAAAGTCAATCGAGACTGATTCTAGCCACAATAACATCAAATAAACTAGTATCCCGTACCACTTTGAAGTGCTACGGGATACTTTTCAGGAATTAGTTATTCAATTGTCTCTTAATATCAATCCCCATTTAATCGGTTTTGGGCTTTTCGATAGGTATCTTCTGGTTGAAGTCCTTGAAGGATACCGTCATGTTGAGATAGGTATCGGCATTGTTTTTGCTGGTGGCGGAGAGTGTTGCTTTGCGCACCAGTTTTTCTTTGACATCAATATAAATATTATAGTCAAAGGAACGCCAGAGGACTTCCATCAACTCATTTTCGACACTGGGTTTGCAGCGAACAACCATACATTTCCTGCCATCAACGGTTTCCCATCCGGTCTGCTTAATATCGCCGATATTCTTGAAGTTGAAATTAGAGAGCGGATCTAATTCAGAGATTAGGACCTTGGTGGAGTCGGTTTGGGTATCCTTGATGATTAGCCAGCGCTCAGAGAATGAATCCCAATTGTAAATGGCCTGATCAAAATGGTAAATATCAACGGGAGTTTTAACCATCTCCCCTTTGATGTGAATATTGCCTTCAAGACTCTTTTCCCCTTGTACCTTGCTTATCTCCTCCCTTCTGCCATCTACCAGCAGGGCTGATTCCAGGGAGTATCGAAAACTCTTAGCCGCCGCCGTCCTGTCGAGGGACTCTGTTAGCAACTCCTGGGGATTGATCCTGCTCTGCTGGTAAAAATTAACCCCCCAGCAGCAGATACCCCCTAATACCGCCACTGCCAGGAGTGCGGCAATCAACCACCACCTTTTCATCGGTCACGCCCTCTTCGTTTTTGCTATATTCTATTATGAGAGAAATGTGTTTATGACCTGAAGGCCTGCGGTTTCCTGGACCGGCTTTTGGAATGCTATTTCTTTACGCAAAAAAAGTATTTTGTTATAATTTTTCCGTATGTATACCCCGGGAGGGGTTTGATTTGGAGGATGAGGAAATGTTTGAGTCATTTAAGCAAGCCAGAGAATACTGTGTTAACCATGGTATCAAGATGGTCGATTTTAAGATGATCGATCTCTTTGGAAGATGGCGTCACCTAACAATCCCGGTAGGCCGGTTTACCGAAAAAATACTTGAAGATGGCATCGGTTTTGATGGTTCCAATTACGGATTCGCCCCGGTGGAAAAGAGTGATATGATTTTTATCCCTGATCTTTCTACCGCCATACTGGATCCATTCGTCGGAGTCCCCACCCTGTCCATGATCGGTGATGTCTTTGTAATCGACACTCCCAACCGCCGCTTTGAGCAAGATCCCCGGGCAGTAGCTGCCAAGGCCGAGGAGTATATGAAATCAACCGGTATCGCTGATGAAATGAGAACCGGCCCGGAATTTGAGTTCTATGTATTCGACCACATCAATTATCAGGTTAAACCACAGGTTTCTGGTTTCGAGATCGATGTGACTCAGGCTGAATGGAACAGTGGTGAAGGTTACCCCAACCTGGGCTACAAAATACCAGCCAAAGGCGGATACCACATAACACCTCCTATGGACGTGCTGTACGATTTGCGCAGCCGCATGTGCATGATACTGGAGGAGAGGAACGTGCCTGTAAAGTATCATCACCATGAGGTGGGAGGACCGGGACAGCTGGAGATCGAGGTCGAGTTCGGCGGAATGAGAGAAATGGCTGACAAGACAATGCTGGTGAAATACGTTGTCAAGAACGCAGCCTTTGCCGAGGGCAAGACCGCAACCTTCATGCCCAAGCCATTATTGGCCGAAGCCGGCAGCGGGATGCATGTTCATATGCATCTTTTCAAAGAAGGAAAGCCCCTCTTCTATGATGCTCATGGCTATTCGGGACTCAGCCAGTTGGCCTTAAACTTTATCGGTGGAATTCTGCATCATTCTCCGGCTTTATGCGGATTTACAGATCCCAGCACCAACTCCTACAAGCGGCTGGTTCCCGGTTATGAAGCTCCGGTCAGTATCTGTTTTGCCACCGCCAACCGCAGTGCGGTTATCAGGATTCCCGCTTATGCCAAATCTCCGGACCAAAAGAGGTTTGAGTTCCGTTCTGCTGACGCCACCTGTAATCCTTATTATGCCTACGCAGCGATTCTGATGGCGGGGCTGGACGGCATTCAACAGAATATTGATCCTGTCAAGGCAGGTTTTGGACCCTATGATGTAAATCTCTATAATCTGACCAAAGAAGAGCAGGCCAAAATCAAGTCCATGCCAACTTCCCTGGATGAAGCATTGGATGCTCTGGAAAAGGACAATGAATTCCTGCAGAAAGGCGGGGTATTCCCCAAACGCCTGATTGAGATTTGGATTGAAAAGAAAAGACAGGAAGCAAAACAGCTTAATCTTACCCCCCATCCCCTGGAGTTCAGCCTCTATTACGACCTTTAGGTTCTCAGGGGTTGGCCGAAACCAACAATTTTGTCTCCTGTTATCATAGGGAATTATGTATTGCTGCAAACAGGTTAGATCTGAAGAGACCGCCATAATAAGCGGTCTCTTTATTTATTGCCTGAATCATACCTTAATACGAAACAGCATGGCCTCGAATCTTTATGCTCTCGCACTTGGTTCTCACATACTCCGCCTTCCCCGTATCGAATAAAAAAGCCGGGGTACGAACGTTCCCCGGCTGCTGTGAGTTTATTTTTGTGGCTGGCTTACATGGGAGGCATTCCGCCCATACCGCCCGGCATTGATGATTCTTCTTTTGGTACTTCGGTTATCAGGGTCTCGGTAGTCAGCAGCATGGCCGCAATACTGGCCGCATTCTGCAGAGCGGAGCGAGTGACCTTAACCGGGTCAGTAATACCCGCCTCAATCATATCCTCGTATTCATCGGTCAGGACATTGTAGCCCAGTCCAGGGGTGTTGGCCGCTTTGACCTTTTCTACTACAACTGATCCTTCCTTGCCCGCGTTGTTGGCAATCTGGCGCAGGGGCTCTTCCAGAGCCTTCTTCACCAGATTCACACCGGTCATCTCATCACCCTCGGCCTTAACTGTCTCTACCGCTGATACTATGTTCAACAGGGCTGCTCCTCCACCGGCTACAATACCTTCTTCAACCGCAGCCTTAGTGGCAGCCAGGGCATCCTCAATGCGGTGCTTCTTCTCTTTCAGCTCGGTTTCGGTTGCGGCACCAACCTGGATTACTGCTACCCCACCGGCCAGCTTGGCCAGTCTCTCCTGCAGTTTTTCCTTGTCATATTCAGAGGTGGTTTCATCGAGCTGCTTCCGGATTGAATTGATGCGATCTTTGATGTCCTGGTCAGAACCTGCACCATCAACAATGATGGTCTCTTCCTTCTTGACCTTTACCTGACGGGCGCGACCCAGCATATCCAGGGTTACATTCTCCAGCTTTACACCAAGGTCATCCGATATCAATTCACCATCAGTAAGTATAGCGATATCCTGCAGCATGGCTTTCCTGCGATCTCCAAAGGCCGGTGCCTTGACAGCTACGCAATTGAAAGTACCTCTTAACTTGTTCAGCACCAGGGTAGGCAGGGCTTCACCCTCAACCTCTTCGGCGATGATTACTAAGGGCTTGCCTGCTTGAACCACTTTCTCCAGCAGGGGCAGGATTTCGCCGATAGCCGCAATCTTCTTGTCAGTAATCAGGATATAGGGATCATTTAGTACTGCTTCCATCTTGTCGGTATCGGTTACCATGTAATGCGAAATGTAGCCGCGGTCAAAGTTCATACCTTCCACGACTTCCAGTGTGGTTCCTACTGACTGGCTCTCCTCAACTGTAATAACTCCATCCCGTCCCACCTTCTCCATAGCATCAGAGATTAGTTCTCCGATTTCCGGATCAGCGGCGGAAATTGCGGCTACCTGGGCTATGGCCTTCTTCGTTTCCACCGGTTTGGAAATTGCTTTCAACTCTTCAATTGCAGCCGCGACTGCTTTTTCAATACCCTTCTTCATAATCATGGGATTGGCACCAGCAGCTACGTTTTTAAGTCCTTCCTTGATCATGGCCTGTGCCAAAACCGTGGCGGTAGTGGTACCATCACCCGCTATGTCGTTGGTCTTGGTTGCAACTTCTTTGACCAGTTGGCATCCCAGGTTCTCATAGGGATCCTCCAGGTCTATATCTCTGGCAATGGTTACACCGTCATTGGTAATAGTGGGAGAACCAAATTTACGCTCCAGAACTACGTTTCTTCCCTTGGGACCCAACGTAACCTTAACGGCATCGGCCAAAGTGTCAACACCCTTTTCCAGTGAACGCCGGGCCTCTTCCCCAAACTTCAGTTGCTTGGCTAACATTTATCGTGACCTCCTCTTGTTTTCTTCTTAAAACTACTCCAGGGTTGCGAGTATGTCTCTCTCCGAGAAGATTAAGTACTCTTCGCCATCGACCTTGATTTCCGTACCAGCATACTTGGAAAAGATAATGCGGTCGCCCACCTTTACTTCCAAGGCTACCTTCTGGCCATTGTCCAGCATTCTTCCGGTACCTACTGCCACAATCTCTCCCTCCTGGGGTTTCTCCTTGGCAGTGTCCGGCAGAACGATACCGCTCTTGGTCTTTTCTTCTCCTTTCAGAACCTTTACTACTACTCGGTCACCTAATGGTTTGACATTCACCGATATACCCCCTTCAAACTTGATTTTATTGTTAGCACTCGTCAGTTGCGAGTGCTAATTTTCATTTATAATAATAGGCAAGAGCTTAATAGAATCGCAAATCTTGCAATCAGTCACTGGGGTTAATTATTCCCAATTAATATTCTGTACCTTGCAATTTCTTTCTATACCTTCTCTTGCCTCGTTATTTCAACTTTGTCCACATTCCCCCGCCTGGCCTAACAGGATTTCAAGCCCGTGTTCCAGCGTATCCTTGATGGCCTCCAGAGATTCCCGCACCCCTTTGGGACTGCCGGGAAGATTTATAATCAGGCTTTTCCGGCGTATTCCTGAAATTGCCCGTGACAGCATAGCCCGGGGGGTCTTCTGCAAGCCATAAAACAGCATCGCATTGGAAATGCCGGGAACCACCTTGTTGACAACCGCCCAGGTCGCCTCCGGGGTCACATCCCGCTCGGCAAAACCGGTTCCTCCTGAGGTCAGTACCAGGTTAAGCTTTAGAACATCGCACATGTATATCAGCTGTTCCTGGATCATGCTTCGATCATCCGGAACAATATGATAGTAAACTACTTTACCCAGATCAGATAAGACCTCCTTAATAACCGCTCCGCTCTGGTCTTCTCTTTCCCCCTGGGAACCCTTATCACTTACAATAAGTACGCCAATTGTAAACATCGCGTTCTCCTCCAATCATTGTTATCACTATCTCTAATTGCTTTTCACCTCGATGGTATCACCAACCCTGACCATCCCACCCCGGATAACCCGGGTAAATATCCCCTCCCGGGGCATTACACAGTCACCAACCTGCTGGCGAATGGCACATCCCAGGTGACATTCCTTGCCGATCTGGGTGACCTCCAGTTCCACATCCGAACCTACCGCCAGGCGGGTGCCAACCGGCAGCAACCAGACATCTAGCCCTTCAACCGTCAGATTCTCGGCAAAGTCACCATAATTTATCTCAATTCCCCGTCCCCTCATCTTTTCAACACTGGTCAGGGATAAGAGGCTCACCTGGCGATGCCAGGGAGCAGCATGGGCATCACCTTCCAGGCCATGATCCGCAATTATCATAGCTTGCCCCACGTCTTTTTTCTTCTCCCCTTTTTCCTCACTGGTGCAGACCGCCAGAACTTTACCTTTCATTTACAGTTCCTCCCTCCGCTGATGTCCACTCTTGCCCCCGGATTTCTCCATAAGGGCTACTCCTTCAATCCTCATCCACCTGTCCACCGCTTTACACATATCATAAACGGTTAATGCCGCTACCGAGACTGCGGTTAAAGCCTCCATCTCCACCCCTGTCTTACCAGTGGTTTTGACCCGCGACTCAATTGCCAGAAAGTCCTGTTCCTTATCAAGCCGAAAGCTCAAATCAACCGAGGTAAGGAAAAGCGGGTGGCACATGGGAATCAGACTGGAGGTTTTCTTGGCTGCCATGATGCCGGCTACCTGAGCTACCGCCAGGACATCGCCTTTCTTTATACCACCTTTTTCAATAAGCTCCAGGGTAGATGAATTCATGTATACCCGGGCCTGGGCTCTGGCTTCACGTTCGGTGTCCGGTTTACCCGACACGTCAACCATTTGCGCCCGGCCTTCCTGATTGATATGGGTCAGTTCCAATTCATCATCCCCCAATCTGATACATCTTGCGGTCCCTGCCTCCCCAGGCCTTATCGCCCATGGCGTGCCGCTCTGGCTTGGATAGTATTGTCTCCTCAAAAATCCGTTTGATATCCTCTTCCGGCTGGTTACCCCGCAGAGCTTCCTTAAGGTCCCTCTCCTTACCATCGTAAAGACAGGCCCGCAGCTTGCCATCAGCGGTTAGACGCAGCCGATTGCACTCCCCACAGAAATGGTTACTCATCGGAGAAATGAAACCTACTGAGCCCTGGCCACCTTCCATCGTAAAATATTTGGCCGGGCCGTTACCACGGCTGACCCTCCTCGGTTTTAAGTCAAAGTGCTTAACAATCTGATCAAGAACATCAGAATTCGCAACTATGCGGTCACTGTTCCAGTATTTGATCTCCCCCACCGGCATGAACTCAATGAAGCGGATGTGAATAGGCAGGTTGTAGGCTAACCGGCAGAAATCAAGGATCTCGTCATCATTGAAATCCTTTATGAGTACGGTGTTTACCTTGACCGGTTCCAAGCCCTCGGCCAGGGCAGTTTCCAAGGCCTTGATCACTACCGCCACGTCCCCTCCCCGGGTAATATAATGGTAGCGGTCCTTTTGCAGGGTATCAATGCTGAGATTGACCCGGTTCAAACCGGCTTCCTTAAGCCTGGCTGCCAGTGAAGAGAAGAGCACTCCATTGGTAGTAATCGCCACATCATCTATAGCGTCAATTCGGGAGATGCCATGAATGAGCTCCGGCAGGTTACGGCGAATCAGAGGCTCTCCTCCGGTAAGCCGAATCTTCCTGATCCCCAGTTCGGAACCGACCCTGACCACAGTTTCGATCTCCTCAAAGCTCAATATCTCCCGGTGAGCTTTCAAGGAGACGCCTTCCTGGGGCATACAGTAGCGGCAACGCAGGTTACAGCGGTCAGTAATGGATATTCGCATGTAATTGATGTCTCGGCCCAACCGGTCAAGCATGATAGCCCTCCATTCACATCATCAGAGACTGCAGTATTGGTCCTGTCAACTCCTGCTTTTCCAGATAACCTGCCCTGATAAATCCAGGCTATAACCACCAAAGGACAGGGTTTCGGAGATGAACTCGGGATCAGAAATTGCCTGTTGTAGAGCCTCCATAACTGGCTCGTCGACCAGGTCTTCAAGAATACATATATCATACCTTTCGGAAGCCACCGGTATAAAGTCTAATCCTAGAGCCTGACAGCTGGCGTATATCCCCAAGCTCACATCGGCTGTGTCATTGCTCACAGCCGCCGCCACTGACAGGTGAGAGAATTCCTCCCGTTCATAGCCATTGATCTGGCCTGGTTCCATCCCCGCAGTCTCGAGCAGGTAGTCCAGAAGGATGCGTGTTCCGGCTCCCTTCTGCCGGTTGACGAACCTTATCTCCGGCCGGGTCAAGTCGGCCAGGCCTTTGATACCCAGTGGGTTCCCCGGCTTGACCATCAATCCCTGCTCCCGGGTAACCAGGTTTACCAGGACAAGGTTTTCGCCCTTAAGATAGCGCTCCAGGTAGCTTATATTGTATTCCCCCGTGGCGGTATCCAGGAGGTGGATTCCAGCCAGGTGGGTTTCCTTACGTTTTAATGCCATAATGCCCCCCATACTCCCGACATTGGTGGATGCCAGTCGCAGACGGTGTTTCTTCCACAGGATGTTGCCCAGGTAATCGAGTGCCAGGTCATGACTGCCTATGGCCAGAAGCGTCCTCTCTATCACCTCCAACGGGCGGGTTAGCCTGATGCTGACCCGGTCACCTGCCTGGTGACCCTCCAATCCGCGAGGTATGACCAGTACTCCATCAGATTTTACCAGGCTTGAAGTGGCTCCAGCACCCCGGTTGCGGGGAAAGGCCAGGTATCCATCACCTACCTGGGCCAGGTTTACATGAACAAACTCGTCAACCCCCATGCTGGAGGCTAGCTTGCGGGCTAACCGGGCCTCCAGGACAGTCGGCTCCGGGGGTGTTATACCCTGCAGGGCATAGATCAGGGGACACCCGATAAGTTCAAAGACCAGCGCCGCTGATACCGGGTAACCAGGAACCCCTAGCACCGGTTTCTGGTCCATGATCCCTACTATCGCGGGCTTTCCGGGCCTGGTAGCCAGACCGTGCAGGATCAACTCGCCGGTTTCGGAAATAACCTCGGCGGTATAGTCTTCCCGCCCTGCTGAGGACCCGGAACATATGACAATCATATCCGCCTGCCCGGCTGCCTGTCTGATTGCTTCTTTCAGAACCTCCCGGTCATCAGGGGCAATGGGCTGACGGATAGGCAAAGCCCCCCACTTCTCGCATAAACCCGCCAGCATACGGCTGTTGGATTCGGTTATCTCCCCGGCCTGCATCGTCTCCTGACCGGGCTCGACGATCTCTGTGCCGGTTGGTATAATAGCTACCCGCGGTTTTCTGACCACCTTTATCCGGGTAACCCCGGCAGTCAGCAGGGATCCGATCTCATACGGCCCCACCGGGAAAAAAGCCGGAATAACCATCTGCGATGCAATCAGATCCTCCCCCACGGAACGCACATGCTGCCAGGGAACCGCCGGTAATATAATCTCGGCAGTATTTTCATCCTTGTAGTTGACATCCTCGATCATGATGACCGCATCGAATTCTCCCGGTACCGGGTCTCCGGTATCAACCTCCACAAAATGCTGTTCCCGTTGCAGGAGAACCGGTGAGGTTTCACTGGCCCCCCGGGTATCCCGCGAGCGTACGGCAATACCATCCATGGCCGATGCCGGATAATGCGGTGAGGATTTGCGGGCCCTGACCGGTTCGGCAGTGATCCGGCCCAAAGCCTGCTGAACCTCGATCTCTTCCGTTTGAATCTTCAAGCCCTCTCCCTTGATTAGGCGATTCATAACCAGATCCAAGGCCTGATCCAATGGCATATTTTCGATATAGACCTTGCGAGCCATTAAACAACCTCCGGTTTTTTGGGGGACATTGTTGTTGTTACAGAACTGTCCCCTTGTGGAATCAATTGCACAGACTTTACAGATTAAACCTGTTTTTATTAGTATCCGCCGTCTCGTCATCAGATACTGAATTGAGAAACCCTATCTGCTTCACAGCCCCACATCTTATCAGGGCACATCAATAACGGCGAAAGGATCCTTACTTTACTTGTCCGATTGGAGCTTAAAACAGGTGCACGGTTACAGTCTCCCCCTTATTCAACCCTTGTTTTTGACGGGGGATATGAATGAAGCCGTGCGCCTCCGACATAACCCGTATAAGGCCCGCCTTACCGTGTACAGGAATCGCCCGGGCCATCTCACTGCTCTGGTCAAGCCGCACCCGGACAAAATCGTCGCGTCCCGCCTGGGAAGCAATGCTGTCGGCCAGGATAGCCACCCCGGTTCGGCGCGATCGTTCAGGCATCATGGGTCCTACCAGTACCTCCAGCACCATGAGGGCTGAAACCGGATGACCCGGCAGCCCAATCACAAGCTGAGAGCCGACCTGAACCGCCAGGGTTGGTTTCCCTGGCCTGATGGATAAGCCGTGGAACAACAGTTTGGAGTCAGGAAAGGAGAGCAGTACCTCCAGGCTCAGGTCCCGGGTACCAACTGAACTCCCTCCGGACATGATCACGCAGTCGTTCTCCTTCAACGCCGCCGCAATAGTTTCCTGCAGACGGCGGTAATCATCGGCAATCACCCCGTAATAGCGGACATTCACGCCCCATTGCTTCAGGGCTGCCCCCAGGACATAGGAGTTGACGTCCCGTACCTGCCCCATTGACGGAGTGGTGTCTATGCTTACCACCTCATCCCCCGTGGAAATCACTCCAAACCGCAGGGGTGAGAGGACGGGAATTTCAGTTATCCCCAAACCGGCCAATACCCCGATATCCTGGGGTCGCAAGGATCGTCCCGCAGGCAGGACTTCATCTCCAGCCCGGCAATCCTCACCGGCTCTGATCACATTCTCCCCCATGGCTACTGGTCTGGTTATGAGAACCGTATCCTGATCAAGCCGCTCGGTGTATTCCACCATGACAACCGCATCAGCACCCGCCGGGAGCATACCCCCCGTTGGAATCCAGAGGCACTGACCGGCATGAAGTTCTGCCTCGGGTGGAATGCCCATGGTTACCTCCCCCGCCAGGCTAAGAAAGGCGGGAATCGCCTCGCTGGCTCCATGGACATCGGCCGCAAGAACGGCAAAGCCATCAACGGTAGAGCGCGAAAAAGGAGGCAGATCCTCCGGGGCGACAGCACAAACAGCGAGGGTCTTCCCCAGGGCCTCCTTCAGTCCCACCTTCTCCATGGCAGCTTGGGGCCAGTGTTCTTCAATAATGCAGCGGGCTTCCTCCAGTGATAACACGTTAAAGAATTCTGCCACGGCTAGCCTCCGTTTTTATCGATAAAAACAACCTATTCCCGTATCCATTGATCGTATATGATGCGTGCTTTGTTTCCCTGGATAATAGTTAGAAACAGCCTAACTCACAGCCCTTGATTTTTATCTTGAGATCATCACAGAGGGTTCCGATTACCTTTGGTGGCACCTTCATCTCCTCTGCCACCTTGCGGGCTGCGGTGCAGCTGATTTTACCATCCTTGGACTCCTCTTTAATCCGGATTATTATCTGACTCAGGTTCTCCGTCTCCCTACTCAATCGCTCACACCTCCAAAAAAGGCACCGCGAAAGGTGCCTGTTTTTCTCCTTTCCCACAGGAGGCATGCCGGTTTCCCGACACACCCTATCGTTCACCAGACCTTAGCCATCCCGTAGGTCTTGTGAATCGGAGACTATTCGATTGTTCATCGTAATTAAATTATAACGTCCCGTAAACTTAATTGGTATTATACTATAATGATCCTGATAACAACAGCATTCCCCATTTCCCGCGTCCAAACCGGCAGTGAAGGAAGCAAGTGGAGTTCCTTCGCCTCAATTCTGGTGCATATTATTGGTAATTAGGAACGGCTCATCACAACACTGCCCGCATATGGTAGTATTAAGGGGAAATGGTGAGAGGAGGTGCCAGCGTTTTGGGTTACATGGCCTGGCTCATTATTGCTATCGTTTGCGGTATCATTGAAGTGGCTACCATGGGCTTTTGGTTCCTGTGGTTATCTTTATCGGCCTTATTGTTGAGTCTTTTGGCCTGGTTAAATATAGTTACCGCATTGTCAGCCCAGGTTATTGTATTCGGTGTTATTACCATATTCTTCATTATCTTTACCCGGCCTCTGGTAGTTCGGCTGTTCAAGACCAACGAGGTAAAAAGCAATGTTGACGCCTTGATTGGATTGACGGGGATAGTAACCATGGAAATTATTCCCCCGGAATCCGGTCAGGTTAAGCTCCAGGGAGAGATCTGGACAGCTCGTTCTGAACAGAGATTAAGTCAGGATTCCCTGGTTAAGGTACGGTCGGTGGAGGGTGTAACCCTTTATGTCGATCTCGTTCAGTAATTAAGACGGAGGTGTTGAATTAATATGGATTGGTTTGTATGGGCTTTATTAATCTTTGTTCTTCTGGTCTTGTTCCGTTCCATCAGGATCATTGGCCAGTCAACCGTAGGTATAGTTGAGAGACTGGGAAAATTCCACGGCAAGGCCGAACAGGGCATAAATATCATTGTCCCGGTTATTGATCGTTTCCGGGCTATTGTTGATCTCCGTGAACAGGTGGTTGACTTTCCCCCCCAACCGGTAATAACCAAGGACAATGTTACGATGCAGATCGATACCGTTATCTATTATCAGGTTACTGATCCTTTCCGTTATATTTATGAGATTGCCCACCCCCTGTCGGCGATTGAGAATCTGACCGCCACTACCCTGCGTAATATCGTGGGTGACCTGGAGCTGGACGCCACCCTGACCTCCCGCGATGTGGTAAACACTAAGCTGCGGCAGGTACTGGATGAGGCTACCGACAAGTGGGGCATTAAGGTTAACCGGGTGGAACTGAAGAACATCAACCCGCCCCATGACATCCAGCAGGCCATGGAGAAACAGATGCGGGCCGAGCGGGAAAAACGCGAGGCCATCTTACGCGCCGAAGGCCAGAAAACGGCGGCGATCCTAACTGCTGAAGGCCAGAAACAGTCAGCCATCCTTCAGGCAGAGGCAACACGTGAATCCTCCATCAAAGAAGCTGAAGGGGTCAGACAGTCCACCATCCTGCGGGCTGAGGGTGAAGCCGAAGCTATTCTCAGCGTTCAGAAGGCGTTTGCTGATAGTCTGGTCATGATAAGAGAAGCAGGAGCCGACGAAAAGGTCCTGGCTCTGAAGTCCCTTGAAACCTTGAAAGACTTAGGAAACGGCACCGCCACCAAGCTCTTCATCCCCACGGAATTGGCGGGGCTGGGTGGAGCGCTCGGAGCCTTAAAAGAGATATGGGAAGACAAGACTGAGTCGGCCAATAGTTAAGGGTACAAAAGTGGTTTTGGCCTCCGGTTAAGGAAAGACAGCGAACAAGGGCTGAGAACTTTCAGCCCTTGTTCCATTTCGAGTTCGTAAAAAGGAGCTAATACGGATGACCTTTTCTCAGACTGTTAAAGGTCTTTTCTTTGTTCTGGCTGCCGCCATCCTGTGGGCACTCTCCGCCACCACCGCCAAGCATCTGTTTAATTATCAGGTCAGCCCCTGGGATCTTACCCAAATGCGGCTGGTTTTATCAGCCCTCTTCCTGGGGCTTTACCTGGCATGGCGCGAACCAGGCTCCCTGCGGATTGAGCGCAATGACGCGGGCTACATGATTACCTTTGGCATCCTGGGCGTATCCGCCATGCAGTTTACTTACTTCTTTACCATCAGCCAGACCAATGTTGCCACCGCCGTATTTCTGGAATACCTGGCACCGGTAATTATCCTGATCTATGAACTTGTGCAAGGACGGGAAACTCCGGCATGGAATCGGATACTTCCGGTAGTAATCGCTACCCTGGGCGGGTTTTTGATTGTAAAAGGGACCACCGGGCAGGGTATGGCCGTAACCCCGGTAGGACTGGTGAGTGGGATCGGCTCCGCTTTTGCCTTTGCCTTCTACATCCTCTACTCGCGTTACGGGCTCTCCAAGTACCCCGCGTGGACCCTCCTCTTCTGGGGTTACACTATCGGGGGGCTGGCCTGGACCCTCAACGGATGGCCCTGGGAAACCTTCCTGACCTATCAGGGATCAACCTGGTTATACTTTTTCTACATAGCCATCTTCGCAACTATCCTGCCGGCTGGCTTCTTCTTTAAGGGATTAACGCTGCTGTCACCGGTCGCTGCCGGGGTGACCAGCACCCTGGAACCAGTGGCAGCAGGCGTCCTGGCCTTCCTGCTCCTCGGTGAGGTTCTGACCGGCATGCAGTTAATGGGTTCACTTTTTATCATCGTAGCCATAACGGTGATTCAGATGAAAGGATGAGCTGCTGGTCATTCGTTTAAGGCCCGGGACTGGGTTCATTAACCCCATCATCATAGGCTTATTCCTGCTGCCCCTGCTCCTTCTCAATCCTTCGCAACCGGCGTTCCGTATGAAACATAATCCCTGCCAACACAGTGATTACCGCCGATGTTAACGTCAGTCCCGTAACCCAGCTAAACAGTATCCGGAAAACACGTTTCACCTGGGCGATATTTTCCATGTTGAATATACTGGCAATCACTGATACGAAGAGAAAGGGAATGACAAATGCATTCAGCAAGCCGAAAAAAAACGCTGCTCAAAGGGGTCAGAATTGAATTGCTGAGAGCCGGACCAAGTGAGGGTGCGAAGCGTCCAAATGTCAGCCCGCAGGCAACTGCAGCTGTTATGGTAAAAGCACTGGAAGCTAAGTGTTATCACCCACAGGTACAATTACTGAACCGAGGGAGTAACCGGTACGGGGCAACAGAGAAACAGGAAGTCAGTCACGATTTTGTGGCTGGCTTCCTGCTTTTTTTATAGCATGCTAATATTTTTGATTACTTGGTGTCACAGCATGACTGATGTGACCTGGGCCATCTCCGCACGGGTGGTCATGCCGGTGGGGTTAAAATGCGAATACATATTCCGCATTTTTTGCAATGCCGTCCGCTATATCCTCAAGCGCGGCGCAGACATAATTCCAGAAGGTCACGGGGTCGTTGTCACGATCGTCAAGCGACAGCCATGCGTATGGCAGTCCGCATTTGCCCAGCCAATTAAGAACAGCGGTGGTTTTGCCATAGCCGGCAGGTGCGGTTACCAATGTCAGTTTACAATCCTGCGCACGCTGCAGCTTAGACATAAGCCTGTCCCTGCTGATAATATTTCTGCCGATATTTGGAGCATGAAGCTTGGCTTTGAGCAATTTGCGTCCTCCTTTCCTGTCGCATGGATAATTATTCCGGTTTATTTATGATATACTCTGTTTTCCTCCCTTAATAAACTAGGCTCCTACAAAAAAAGTGTAATAAGGTGTGTTCTGCGAACATATCCTTTTTCGTCTATCATTAGGCAAAATACGTTGAGATAAAATGAATTTTTTAGATGAACCGGATGATCCGGCTCTCCGTGACCACCGCGTGCACTGCTACATCCTGGTTGGTGGGGAAGGTGTCGTTTACGAATTGCAGGTCGTATGCTATTCCACAGAAGAAGGCAGTCGGGATTAGCAAAGGAAGAAAGCGGTCATAGTAACCCTTACCGTATCCTAACCGGTAACCCTTACGGTCAAACACCACCCCGGGAACCAGAACCGCCTCAATCCTATCCGGCGGAAACGGCTCTCCTTCGGGCTCCCGGATCCCAAACGGTCCACTCCTTGTCTGGCCCCACCCGCAAAACTTTACGACCTCCAGCCGGCCCCCATTCACCCGGGGCAGGACGATGATTTTGCCTGCCCTCCACTCCTTTTCCCAGAATCTATTAACATCAGCCTCCTGGTTAATGGCGGCATAGGCCATGATGGTTGCAGCATTCTGGAGCTCCGGGATTTGCCGCAGGTTTGAGCAGATGAGCCCGCTCTTTTGAGCCACCCCGGAGGGTTCCTGGGCCGACCTTAATTCTCTCACCTGCTTCCGCAGGTATTGGCGTTTTGCCGATATGCTGTCTTTCACGTCCATGTCCAGTGCTCCTCTCGCTCAGTCTATGGGATTCCAGTTCACACTAAACGTCAGGCCCTGTTAAACTCCGGGAACGGTACCAGTAAAAGACTACAGCGATAGTAAGAATTCCGGCTGCCACCACCTGGGCGATGCTGAATCCAGCCCATACTATCAGGTTCTCACGGAAGAATTCCACTGCAAATCTCAGGATGGCATAGCCAATGATATAGGTCAGAAATACCTGGCCGTCAAAGCGCCGGCGGGGGTAGAGCCGTAGAAGATAGACAAACAGCCCCAGAGAAAGCAATGCGCTGTAAAGCTGGGCGGGATGACGGGCTATCAGGTCCAGTCCCGGAAATACCACGCCCCAGGGCATCATGGTCGGGGTTCCAAAGCAGCAGCCATTCAGGAAACAGCCGATTCTGCCAAAAGCGTAGCCCACCGCGAGGTAAGGGGCAAAAAGGTCGATCATTCGCCAGAACGAAAGCCGCTTGATTTTCATATACACGATGGCGGCGATTGCTCCCAGAATGAAAGCCCCGTACCACACCAGCCCTTCATTTCGGAAATCCAGTATCTGCAACAGGTGGAACCGGTAGTAATCCCAATCATAAAAAAAGACATAGAAGAGTCGAGCGCCGATGAGCCCAGCCAGTACCGAGATGATTGTCAGATCCAGAATAGGTTCCTCATTTATCCCCTCCTTTTTTGCCTGTCTCACGATCAACACCAGACTAACCGCTACTCCTACTGCCAGCATAAAACCGTAGGAGTACACCGCAATATCGCCAATCCTAAATAAAACCGGGTACATTAGAGCCTCCTTAAAACCATAAAATTATCCACAAGTTCGAAAGTCCGTTTTTTTGAGAACCACCCTTGAGTTCGTTCAAACTTTAGTTGGCTAAAGCACATGCAAAGCCAGTAAATTAAGTTACTCACAGACTTATCCACATTATCCACAGGCGTTCTTCACAGCTAACCCCAAATGAGGGAATGCGTTTAGGTCCAGCCCGGCAAAATCTCTCTCCAGATACTGGTAATAACCGGCACATGCCACCATGGCCGCATTGTCGGTACAGAGAGCGAGCGACGGCATGTGAACTGCAATGCCGCTTTCTCCAGCCTTACCGGTAATCCTCTCCCTCAACCGGGCGTTGGCGGCAACCCCGCCAGCCAGCAGGATCTGCCCGACCCCCATCTGCCGGGCGGCGTTGATGGTTTTTTCCACCAGGACATCAACCAGGGCTTCCTGAAACTCGGCCGCCAAATCGTTAACCCCGGCTTCCTCTCCGTTCTTCTTCAGTTTATTCCACAGGTTTATGGTCGCGGTTTTCAAACCGCTGAAACTGAACTCATAATCATTGCGATCCAGAAAAACCCGGGGCAAATGGTAAATACCGGCAGTACCGGATTGAGCGGCCTTTTGAACGGCAGGTCCTCCAGGGTAACCCAGACCCAGAAAGCGGGCCACCTTGTCAAATGCCTCTCCGGCTGCATCATCCCGGGTCTGTCCCAGGATATCAAACCGGCGGTGGTCCTTCATATAAAGCAGACTTGTATGGCCACCGGAGACCACCAGGCATACGGCCGGAAAAACCGGTGGCCGGGCGGTCAGGAAGTTGGCATAGATATGGGCCTCCAGGTGATTAACCCCGATCAGGGGCTTGCCTAAACCATAGGCATAGGCCTTGGCAAAAGAAACTCCCACCAGCAACGCCCCGATCAGGCCAGGGGTGTGGGTAACCGCTACCGCATCCATCTCTGGCGCCGTCAGCCCTGCCTCTTTCAAGGCCTCGTCCACCAATGAGGCGATGACCTCGATATGCTTGCGGGAAGCCACCTCAGGAACCACCCCGCCATAACGCTGGTGAACCTTGATCTGTGATGCCACCAGGTTAGCCAGGACTCTTTGTCCATTCTCCACCACGGATACCGCAGTCTCATCACAGGAGGTCTCGATCCCCAGGATCCGAATATCTTTCATCATTTAACCCTCTCTTGACCCCTTTCAGGTCATCCTATTTATCGAAACAGCAGGCCAAGATTACAACTTGGCGTCAGGTCTGTCACATTCTCCCACTGTCACCTAAACCATCAGCTTTTTGACCATAATCAAAGCATCTTCACCATTATCAATATAATAACCCTTGCGCACTCCTACCTGTTCAAATCCCATCCGCCGGTACAAGGCCAGAGCAGAATTGTTGGAAGGCCTGACCTCCAGGGTAACAGAGACTGCTCCATGGGCACTTACAAAAGCTATGGTGTTTTCGAGCAGCAGCTCTCCGATCCTTTTGCCTCGGGCCCGCGGGTGAACCGCCACGTTGGTGATGTGTCCCTCATCAAAGATCAGCCATACTCCGGCATACCCCTGCAGGACAAAGCCCTCCTGGGCGACGATGTACTGTGCCAGGGGGTTGCGCAGCTCGGAAAGAAACGAGTCCCGGGACCAGGGAATCGGGAAACACAGATTTTCGATCTCCAGAACCTGGTCAAGATCCCTTCGTCCCATTTTCCTGATTTTCAGCTCCAAATCCACCCTCTCCTTCCAGCCGCCTCATCCTGACCTCAGCCTCCGATTGCCTTACATAAGTGGGGGCAAGACTGAACAGATCATCAAGCTGACCGCAAAGATACCTACCTGCCGCCAGGCTGCCCACTGCCGATACCCGGGGCAGCCAGTATTCCGGTGGACTTACCAAAGCCTCCCCCAGGAAATCGTGCAGCATTGAACGGTACTCGCTCACACCGTCTCCCAAAAATGTGATGGTCGTGTCCCCGGTCTGCTCCATGATTTGATTGGCCATTCGTGCCAGGTCTTCCGGTGAAAGAGCCTGGTAGTCGGTAAGCCTTTTACCGCTCTGGTAGAACGAGGTGTAAACCTCACCCTTCCGGGCATTCAGCAGGGGGCAGATCAGGCCAGGTTTCCAGCTGAGGTTGTGGGCGATTGCATCCAGGGTCGGTATCCCGATTAACGGCTTGCCCGCAGCCAATGCCAGACCCTTGGCGGTCGCCAGCCCGATACGCAGCCCGGTGAAAGAACCCGGACCGGTGGTTATCGCGATGGCGTCCACATCGCCCAGGGTGTACCCGGTCTGCCGGAATGATACATCTATCATCTCCAACAGAGTTCGCGAGTGTTTATAGCCGGTGTTGGCCAGGGCTTCATAATATGTCTTCTTATCATCAACCAGGGCTACACCGGCCACCGGTGTAGCGGTATCAATACTTAAAATCAGCATGGTTCGCCAAGACCTCCAGAATCTGCCCCCGGCCAGCAGGAACGGTTAGCTTTACCAGGCGTGGTGCATCATAATCATCATCCATGATCTCAATATCAACTATTATATCCCCGGATTCAATAATATCCGGGGAAGGCCATTCAATAAGAGTAACGCCATCGCCGTAATAGGATTCCGCCCATTCGTCCTGGTCCTGATCTGCGGCCTCGAGCCGGTAGAAATCCAGGTGATAAACCGGCAATCGTCCCGGATAGACCTGCATAATGGTAAAGGTAGGACTGGTCACCATTCCCTCAAAACCAAGTCCCCGCGCAATACCTTTGACCAGGGTAGTTTTCCCGGCTCCCAGATTCCCCTTCAGCAACAGCCGGTCACCAGGCCTGAGTACCCGGGATAGGATTTCCCCAAGAGTTACCATATTGTCGCTGGTTTCCACGGTTATGCGCAGGTCTTTCATGTCTTCAATCCCTTTTTATTTACCTCCTGGCGGATCAGTTTAAAATCCTCCCAGACCGGTCTCTTTAAGCTCTCATTCCTTAGCAGGGCTGCCGGGTGATAAGTCGGCATAATCATTATTCCCTGGCGGGTAAACCATCTTCCCCTTACTATCGTTATTTTGGCCTTGTTATCCACCACAGTCTGAGTTGCCAGGGCTCCCAGGCAGATTATGATTTTCGGGTTGAGGAGCCGGATCTGGGCTTCCAGGTATCCCCTGCACACCGCGATTTCGTTGGGATTTGGCAGCCGGTTTCCCGGGGGACGGCATTTAACCACATTGGTTATGTAAACATTGGAACGGGTTATGCCTGCCGCCTCCAGGATGCGGTCCAGGAGCTGCCCGGCTCTCCCGACAAATGGTATGCCCATCTCATCCTCACTCTGACCGGGACCCTCTCCCACCAGCATAATATCTGCATCCTGAGGACCGCTGCCAAATACCACCTGGTTACATCGCTCCCGCAAGGGACAGAGGCGGCATTCGCGGGCTATATTCTCCAGCTCCGTCATTCGTTTTATTTCTCTATAACCCTCATTCTCTTTTAATCCCAGCAGAAAGGGAATGTATTGTACTGGAGACTCGCTAACCATTTCTTCGAAAACAGGCCCCGTACTCCCGAATAAATTGGGTTGTTCCTTAGTCAATCTTATCCCTCCCCAGCCCTCGCCAATCATTTTAAACAGAAGACAGGCCAAAAAAGCCTGTCTCAACGGTTAAATTAATTCTATATCTTTTCGGGTAAAGGTGCCATACAGTATCCCGTAGTTACCCTTGCAGGTCCAAGAGTTCCAGGCAAATTCAAACCTGAAACACTGTTCCCTACTCCCCCAGGACCCGGAAGAAGTCAGTAAAAGCCCCGGTTAGTCTCCAGAAGGACACTCCCGGCAGATTGTTCTCCACCGCAATTGCATACTTCTCACCCAGGCTGACACCGTTCTCGTACCAGACCCGATGCTGATGGCCGTTCTGGTCCAGGTAGTCGATGTAAGGGGTAAAGCTGATCCTGTCAAAGCCCATAGCCCGCTGGCAAGAGCTGCTTAGCAGACTGTCCAGGCTGGTTTGATAGAAGGTGGTCTTGGTCCCACGGGTCAAGTTCCAGTCCCGACCGTATGCTCCCAGGGCCAGGATAACCTTATCGCGGGGAACACAACTCAGGGCATAGCTGGTGGCATCCTCCACCCAGTCGATGGGGGCAGATGCCCCTGGTTTACTGGTGGTATAATCGTAGGCCATGATAATCAGGTAATCCACCGCCTGTCCCACCGCGGTGTAATCGAATCCCGCATGCCAGGAACTGCCCGCTACCTTGGCCGGTGCGGCTGCTGATAGCGTCAGGTTACGGGCATGCAGAGCCTGAGCCAGTTCGCTCATAAAGAGTGAGAAGTTGTCCCTGTCCTGAGCAGGTATGCCCTCCAGGTCGATGTTTATCCCATCATAACCAAACTGGGCCGCATGAGTTGTGAGGTTGTCAATCAGACGCTGGCGGTTCTGGGGACTGCTCAGCAGTGAATGGAGCTTTTCCCGCCCGGCAGCGTCCCATCCCATCAACATTACGCTGGCATGAGTCTTCAATCCGTTCTGGCGTGCCCGGTTCAGTGCGGCTTGACGCCTGTCGGCACCACTGCCATTGTTCCAATACTCGTAAAAGAGGTTACCTTCACCATCAGTTTCCAGCCAGCGGAAAATAACATCGGTCAGGGAGCGGTGATCCAGTTCCTCCGGGGTCCCATAGTAAAAATAGCCCATAACCCGAGGTGCCTGGCCAAAATTGATGAGCACCGCATTCTCTCGAGATTTCCATCCAACGGTGGCTCCCATCTGCTCTGCAAAGAACCGGACCGGCAGGTACGTCCTCCCCTGATAGATGAAAGGTGCTACATCAAGGGCTATCTTATTGCCGTTTACCAGGGCTGTATAGCTATTAATTACAAAGACAAATTCATTGTTACCGCAATTAATAGTGACCTTGCGCCCGTATGGTTCCCACAGGGCCTCACCTTGTACTGCGGGATCCTCAACTATGTAACGGACCGGCAACATGGTTCTTCCGGATACTATCCTACCCCCTGGAGAAAAGTTTCGCAGTTCGCCATTAATCTTGATTTGCACTGCTTCCTCGGCGGCCGTTCGGTAGGGCGCGACCCCAAGAATCACAAATACCATGAGTAATCCAATTAATATTTTTTTCAAACGCATCACCTCCCGTCATATGCAGTTCGACATTAATCCAGCCAACCCTTGAAGCAATTAATTCCAGCCCCAAATGCAGGATTAGGATAAGGTGATGTCAAATTTAGAAATTGGGGGAGTTGGCTCCCAAATCAAAACGGGGGTGTAGATATGGCCCGCAAGATAGTAATTAAGGCCGTTTCCAATTCGCCAGAGGATAAGGAAGCGAACTTCAGGTTGACCGACGAATGGATCTGCATAGCCAACGAGGGTACCACCACCGAGAACATGGAGGGTTGGATCCTGTGCACCTGGAAGCCTGACGGCAGGCATTACAATCAGTTCTACTTCCCGGCCGAGGTGCATGCTTACCGGATGAATTTCAAGCCGGGCCAGTTGATCTTTGTTATGACCGGCAGCGGCAAGGACAGCTTTCTGCCCGCAATGGAGGGACATCCGGGACAGTATCATTTTTTCATGGGTCTTGACCATTTTATATGGAACACACCCAAAGACAAGGTAAACCTCTATAGTTTTAAGAAGGATGGACAAAAGGAGATTTACGAACTGGTAGCCCAGCGCGAGATCGGAAGCTAAGATTTGAATGAGGTTTACGGCTCACCAAACACCGTCAGTAATTACAGGACCCGGGTAGAAAATACCCGGGTCAAATTCATTCTTGGCCGATGATGCAAGGGGTCAGACCCCTTGCATCACTATAATCCTAAAAAGCAAAAAAAGAGGGTTTTCTTATTTTTGAAATGCTTTATCATAATAAAGGGAGTAATACTTTAACTAATTAAAATCAGCAAGAATTGGAGGGCATTGTTTTATGAGGCGGTTAAAAAACAGCAGGTTGATGCTTATTGTGCTACTGGTCTCCTTCTTAGCCATGTTGATGGGGGGATGCGGTACCCAGCAAGCAACCGAGACCGGAGATGAATCGGTTAAGTTTAAGATTGGCCACTGCACCTGGGTCGGCTATGGTCCCTTGTACATAGCCCAGGAAAAAGGTTTCTTTAAGAAATACAACATTGAGCCGGAGATGGTGATTATCGAGGATGAATCCCAGTATGCAGCCGCCCTGGCCGCCAACCGGATTCAGGCCCTGGGGAATGTTGTGGACCGCGATGTTATACATTATGCCAACGGTGTGGATGCCAAGTTTGTCTGTGGAATGGACCAGTCCTTCGGGGGCGACGGTATCATCGCTTCCGGTGACATAAAAACCGTTAAAGACCTGGAAGGAAAGACAGTAGGTCTTGACAAAGCCTCAACCAGCTATTTCTTCTTCCTGGCCGTGCTTAACAAGTACGGAGTAGATGAGAGCAAGATTGAGATTCAGGAGATGACTGCCGGAGATGCTGGGGCCGCCTTTGTGGCAGGGAAACTCGATGCCGCAGTGGCCTGGGAGCCATGGCTAACCCAAGCCAGCCAGCGTGAGGGTGGACATGTCCTGGTTTCAAGCAGCGATTTCCCCGGTTATATAGTTGACGTTATCTCGGTTCGCCAGGACTTTATTGATCAGCACCCCGATGCGGTGTTAGGCCTGGTCAAAGCCTGGAACGAGGCGGTTGACTATTACAAGGCTAACCCGGCGGAAGGCAACCAGATCATGGCCCAGGCCCTGTCCCTGTCCGAGCAGGAAATCGCTGACATGGCGAAAGGTGTGCAGTTCATGGGTACCGAGGAAAATAAGAAATTCTTTGATCCGGCGCAGTCAACCAATTCCATCTACTACATCACCGAACTGGCCTCCCAGTTCTGGACCGAGAAGGGAGTTCTTAAGGAAAAGGTAGACCCCAACGAGATTATTGTACCCCGGTTTGTGCAGGAAGCAGCTAAGTAGACACATCCCGTATAAACCTAAACTTGAGATAATAAAAGGGCTTTCAGCAGGAAGCCCTTTTTCGGGAGCGACATGGAAGCAAACAAGAATACATCATCAAAATTATTCCGTCTTGAACCGCGCAGCTACATGATCTTGTCGGTGGTGCTGATACTTGGCACCTGGTGTTTATTATCATTTAGCGGACGGGTCAATCCCATTTACCTGCCTTCACCCTGGGCAGTTTTGAAAGCTTTTTTCGCTTTACAGGAGGAGGGGGTCTTAATCCCCTATACCTTGATAAGCTTGTATCGGGTGCTGGCCGGATTCCTGGTTGCAGCCGCCCTGGCCATCCCCCTGGGGATTGTCATGGCTACCAGCAAAAAGGCGGAGGCTTTCTTTGAACCGTTTATCGATTTTGTACGTTATCTCCCGGTAACCGCCTTAATTCCCTTGATGATTCTCTACTTTGGTATTGGGGATTTTGAAAAGGTAGCCGTAATCTTTGTGGGAACCTTTTTTCAACTGGTCTTAATGGTTCAGGATACGGTTTCGGCAGTGCCCGGAGAACTACTGAATGCCGCCTACACCCTGGGAGCCAGGGGCGGGGCAGTCTACACCCGGGTACTATTGCCCGCTTCCCTGCCCGGCATAATGGACAGCCTGCGGATCTGCATGGGCTGGGCCTGGACCTACCTGGTAGTCGCCGAACTGGTAGCCGCCAATTCAGGGCTGGGATTTCTGATTCTCAGGTCGCAGCGCTTCCTGCAGACGGATCGGATCTTTGCCGGGCTGCTGATAATTGGCATTTTGGGGGTTGTGACCGATTATCTTTTTAAGGCCTTATCCAGGTTGCTATTCCCCTGGTACGAAAGGTTGGGACACTAGATGCTGCTGATTGACGAAGTAAGTAAGGTATTTTCAACCAGGGGCAGCCAGGTTTTTGCCCTGCAGGATATCAGTATGAAGGTGCAGTCTCAGGAATTTGCGGTAATCGTGGGTCCCAGCGGGTGCGGAAAAACTACCCTGCTGCGCATGGCGGCCGGCCTGGAAAAGCCCACCTCAGGCAGGATGACCCTGCATGATCGGGCGATCAGTGGTCCCGGAGCCGACCGGGGCATGGTCTTCCAGGCTTATACCCTGTTCCCCTGGCTGACGGTGGAAAACAATGTGGCCTTTGGACCCCGGCAGGCTAAAGTCTCGGAGAATGAGATAAAGACTATTGTCGACCACTACCTGAATGTTACCGGGTTAGCCGGTTTCAGGAAGCTATATCCCAAGGCATTATCAGGCGGCATGAAACAGCGGGTCGCTATTGCCCGCGCCCTGGCCAACGCGCCGGATATTCTGCTGATGGATGAACCCTTCGGCGCTCTGGACGCTCAAACCCGCGTGGTTATGCAGGAGCTGCTGCTGAAGGTCTGGGAAGAGGACCAGAAAACGGTACTGTTCATAACCCACGACATCGATGAGGCCATTTTCCTGGCGGATACCATCCATGTGATGACCCGCCAGCCGGGAACCATAAAGAAAACCATTCAGGTGCCCCTGCCGCGCCCTCGTGACCACAGCATTCTTCTAACCCCGGAGTTTATCGCCTTAAAGAAAGAGATTGTGGATATGATCTGGGAGGAGAGCAAACAGGCCGCCGAGGAAGTAGCCAATTCCAGCATCAGATAGAATCGGGAGCAAGGGACCGTCCCCTTGCTTCCTTTTAATTCTTAATAAGCTGGGGCTCACTGCCCACAATCTTGTACTGCCGTTCTTCAATTACTTCTCCATTCGCCCTGGTCTTCTTAAATACAATCAGGTCATAACCATCACTGGTCTTGCTCATGGCCGTCTCGTAAATGAATCTCTCGCCATTCTCAATTAGCTCCCGGGTTCCCAGCCAGTAAGGACAGTTGTTCAGGAAAGGGTCATACTTGGTATACTCCGCGAGGAGCTTGTTCGAAGCCTCCACATTGATATCGGCCAGTTTCTTCTCCACATGAGCAGCGCTGACTTGGGCTGACCGGCCGATCGACTTTAGATACTCCCGAGCCTGTTCCTCCTGCTGCTTCTCAAGTTCCAAATAGTCGTCGTGGGGCCTCAAAACCCGCGAATGCAGGTGGAGGGGAAACATCTCCTTGACCGATTCCACATAACCTGCACCATCAAGCGGTTCCTGGTACTTGATCAGGGAATATCTCCCCTGCTGGTCACGGTAAAAGGTCATTACCGTTGGAATAGCCCCGCTGCCGCTGACCTTGGTGAAGACCCCGTTCTCGAAGCCAAAAACACCCAGGCTGGCAATGGTGTATACCTTCACAGTTTCCGTGCCCTCCTGGACCGAGAGGATGATATGGCCTTCACTGACGAATTCTCCATCCATGTAGCCTTCACTCTGTAGTTTGATAGCGTTAGCTACCGCTTCTTCCATGTTGTCAGTCAGGTGAAAAGGGTTTGATCTAAACCCAAAGACGATGCCCAGGGATTCTGCCACCTGATAATACCCTGCACCCTGGTAGACGATTAGCACCTCCTTGGTGTTCAGCTCCTTCCCCTTTTCATCCAGTATGGCCACATGCACCACTGTGTTGCGTTCCGTTGCTGCTTGACCATCCTCAGCTATGGGCGACCAGTAAACGGTAGTACCATATGGCACGCTAAGGCTGCGAACACCTTTGTCTAAACCGGTATCATTCTCGGTAAACAGGACCCCGTGCTGGGCAGAATAACTGACAGTGGCACCTCTCCCCATACGCTCCGCGAGAAGTCGGATACCTGGGGTACTGGACATTGCCGGGGTGTATCGCTGCGGAAAAACATACAGTCGGAAGTCAAGTTTGTTCAGGAAGTCCTTGAAAGTACTTATATCCCTGGAATACTCCCACAACTTGCGGGGGAATTCCTTCTGCGCTACGCTCCTGGCAATTGCCACTGTTTCAGTCTCCCCGCCGGAGAACTGGGAGGTAAATGTGATTAACTCTACATTCTCAATCAACGCAAACATCACCACCGCATTGCTGCGAAAAGTCCCCAGAACCTGGTCCCTGGTCAGTTCGGTCTGGCGGAAATCATAGTTAACGGTTATTCCGTAAGGAGCGGTGTCGGTCTGCAGGGAGACCTCCTGGCGCCAGCTTGAAAGAGGGAGCAGATTGATTATGTTCACGACCTTGCTGTTGTTGCCCACATAAGGAGTCCGGTGTTCCATGAGTCCCTCGGCATTGTAGGAAGATATGGAACCGGATACCGGAGCCTTGTCGAGAGCGCTGGTCAGCAGCAATCCGCCCAGCAGCAGCACACACAATACCCCCAGTGAGGTAATTACCTTGCGCTGGCTCTGGAAAAACTCTGCCATCTTAATCATTTTCAGCCTCCTTGCCATGTTACCCTGGTCATCAACCATACCCAGCAGCCGGGGAGCAAGGTTGGCTGACGGAAAACCCTCCAAGATTGTGAGGAGCGCCCGGCCATAACTCCGGTGTTCGGTGTTATCCAGCACCGACAACACATACTGGTCTGTCGCCACCTCCATATCCTCTCTGATCCGTTTAAAGCAGTACCAGATGACCGGGTTGAACCAGTGGATGACCTGCAACAAGACCAAGAGGTAGTTAACCAGCACATCCTTTCTTTTGTAGTGGGCCATCTCATGCAGCAGTATATACCGTATGTCATCATCACTCAGCCTTTCCGCCGCCGGTGTCAGGAGAATCCGGGGACGCAGAATGCCAAAGAGCGAGGGCACCTCCACTGCGTTCTGCATTACCAGGGTCAGGTTGCTGCCGATCCCCATCTGGGCCTGGCAGGATTTAAAAATGGCTAATATCCTGGCATCCGGTTCCCGGCAGCCCCGGGATAGCTTGTGATTGAGCGAATAGCAGGTTAAAACCAGCCAGAACAACATAAGGCTCATACCCAGAATCCAGATATAGGGCAGGATATCCCTTGTACTACCTATTGTCTGGTCCGCGGGATTATACACCATCGGTGCATGTTGTATTTCTGTTAATGAACCTGCTGCAGAGGACGGTATTTCTGGCATCGGCATTTGATATGTAATAACCCTCATACTTTCCGGCGGGTTCATATCCGGCATGATGTTAAACAGGCTTATCGCGCTGGCCGGGCCAAAGGGCATGACAAGTTTCAGGATCAGCACAATCCAGATAAGGTAATGCCACTGGGCGTTCAGCCGGTTCTTCAGAACTGCTTTGAGCATAATTATGGCCAGCCCCGCCACTGCGGCATATAATGAGGTCGTCAAGACGGTCTGAAAAATATCCGCCACCATCACACCTCCTCATCCAGGAGCTTTCTCAATCCCTCCAACTGTTCCCTGGATATCCTCTGTTCCCTTACAAAGCTGGCCAGCATCAGGTTGACTGACCCGTTATACATCTTCTTCAGAAAGGAGCTGTTGGCATAGGCCCGGTAATCCTCGGCGCTGACCAGAGGAGAATAGAGGAAGGCCTTGCCTTCTGTCGGGTCCGCCTTGATGGCCCCTTTTGCGACCAGGCGGGTGATAAGGGTTTGAATGGTCTTTGGTTTCCAATCCGAACGGGAAAGGAGTTTCTCCACCACCTGTGAACTGGTAGCTGGCCCCAGCTCCCAGAGAACTTTCATGACCTCTAATTCGGATTCTGATATATGAGGCACCTGACTCATAAGCAACCTCCTCATGGACTACAACTGTAATCTTTATTTAATATTACAGTTGTAGTCCATGGAAGTCAAATAAAAAGATGTAGGATAGCTATTGGCTCGCCGGATTGGAGTATAATTATGTTGCTGCCAAACTGGACGGATTAGTGGTATTTGACGGCATTGGCACTACTTATCTACCGCAGGATGCTCTGGAACTGCTCAAATTAGGTAGATTGCTTCGAAAACTGAATATGGATACTGCCTATGTGCGGACTGGCCCAGCATAGTTATTTACGCCCTGGGTCTCTATTTGATTACGGGAGCAAATTTCCCCTTTTGCAGCGGGCATAAAACAACGCGATCACCTCCCGGAACTCATCCGGTAGTGAACTCATAACCGTTTTTTTGATGTAAGTAGGGATAACTTTATAGAAGGCCTCCGCAATCCCCCCGGCGATGGCCGCGATGGTATCGCTGTCACCGCCGATGGAAATGGCATTGCGGACCGCGTCTTCGTAGTCGCTTGACTCGAGGAAAGCGACGATTGCCTGGGGTACGCTCCCCTGGCAGGAGACATCGAACTGATAGGTCTCTCGTATTCCATCCAGCGAGAAATTCAGATCGTATCCAAAACTCTGCGCCACCAGCCTCCTGATCGAGTCTTGGCTCTCGCCATGCAGGGCCCAGTAAACACAGGCGGCTGTTGCCTGGGCCCCCTTAATCCCTTCCGGGTGGTTGTGGGATACTGCGGCACTTTCCAGGGCTTTGGCCAATACCTGTTCCAGAGAGTCGTAAAAACATCCCACGGGACTTACCCGCATCGCTGAGCCGTTGCCCCAGCTGTTGTAGGGAAGGCTGTCGTCATCCGCCGCCCAGGCCCGAAAACTCCCGCCATATCCCGCATCCGGGTACTTCCGGTACCACTTGCGGTAGCAGAGCCCAAAATCCAGATCATTCAGCAGAGCATCCATGGTGGCGATGGTCATGACCGAATCATCCGTAAACCTGCAGTTCCGGGAAAACAGTTCAAACTGTTTGGATTTGTGGTTATGCCATTCATACACTGAACCGATATAATCCCCGCAAAGGGTACCAATCATATAATAACCAATCCTTTCAGCCGGCTGACAACCAGTGTTGTCCTCTTCCATCCGGACAACAGGTATCTTTATCATCTCTTCCCGCCCCCGTCTGGTCAAGACTCGAAAAATCCAGTTGAAGTAACAAAGCAATAAAAACTATACTCAATTTAGAATATTTTTAATAGTACGAATGGAGGTATGGTTATGGCTAATTCACTGTCACCCGATCTGGAGCGTCGGTGGTGGATTAAAAACTATGATCACGATGTCAGGCCAACTCTCACCTTCCCCCGTTTCCCTGCCTATGAGATCCTAAGAATTTCAGCCAATATCGAACCAGACAAAGCAGCGATCGACTTTTATGGCAACCGCATCAGCTTTTGGGATCTGCAAATTCAGGTTCACCGCCTGGCCAACGCTATGATTGAAGCCGGTATTAAAAAGGGGGACCGGGTTGGTCTCCTTCTGGCAAATTCCCCGCAGTTTGTAATCTCTTTCTGGGCTCTGCTTCATACCGGAGCCATTGCTGTCAACCTGAACCCCATGTACACCAAGGATGAGCTCAAGGTTATTGTGGACAAATTAGGGATAACCGGGCTGATTACCTTTGACGCGATTCTACCCACCGTTAAGGCCTTATCCCAGGAAACCGAAATCAGTTTCATACTGGTCACCAAATTGTCCGATTATATGAAGGACACGGAAGTCAGCAGTTCTCGGAGCCTTGGCCTGGAGCCGGGCTGGCATCATTTTTCTGAGTTTATTGCTGCCTGTGACAACGAGGCGGCACCTGCCCTTCCCATCAAACAGGAAGACCCGGCAGTGATCCAGTTTACCGGGGGAACTACCGGCACTCCCAAAGGTGCGGTTCTTACCCACCGCAACATCGTCTGCTCTACCTATACCTACAATGAGTGGCTGAAGCCCATAATCAGCATGTACCCGGTTTCCCGTCGCAATTTCATGGGGGTCCTGCCGTACTTCCATGTCTACGGAGAGATATGTGCCAACTGCTTTTCGGTAGTAAGCCGTGCTACCCAGATAATACTGAGCAGCTTCAACGTGGATGAGGTTATGGATACCGTGGCCCGGATCGGTGATATTCCGTACTTCCCGGCTGTACCCACAATGATAACCGCTCTGGTTAATCACCCGCGGGCCCGGGAGCTCGGAAAAATTGTAGGTATCATGAACAGCGGCGGCGCTCCGCTTCCGGCCGCACTGATTAAAAAGGCCAATGACCTGAATATTTTCATTGTTGAGGGCTGGGGAATGAGTGAAATCACCTCCCTGGGGATAAACAATCCGTATATGGGGGTCAAAAAGCCCTTGAGTATCGGCCTGCCTCTGGTTGACACCGATGTCAGGATCGTGGACCCGGAAACCGGTCAGGAGGTACCCCAGGGCCAAACCGGCGAGATCCACATCAAATCGAACCTGATAATGAAAGGATACTGGAACGAGCCGGAGGAAACGGCAAAAATGATTGACAAGGATGGCTACCTCAATACCGGCGATGTGGCTTACCAGGACGAGGATGGTTATATCTTTATCGTTGACCGGACCAAGGATCTCATAATATCAGGAGGTTATAACGTCTATCCCCGCGAGATCGATGAAGCCGTGCTGCAGCATCCCAAGGTTAAGGATGTCATAACCATCGGAATTCCGGATGAATACCGGGGCGAAGTCCCTAAGGTCTTCGTAATGCTGGAGGAAGGAGTCACGGCCACCGCTGAGGAAATCATTGATTACTGCAAAGAGATACTGGCTCCTTACAAGGTGCCCCGGGCTGTGGAGTTCAGGTCCGAACTTCCCCGCTCGGCGGTGGGCAAGGCCCTGCGCCGGGTACTGCGGGATGAAGAACTGGCAAAGATGAAGCAGGCTTAAGGTTAGATGCGAAACCCCCGTCCAACTGAATGGACGGGGGTTTTTTGTGTAAAGCTTCTGTTCAAAGAAGGAATAATTTCCCGGTATGGCCAAATAGTATACTACACTGAAAGCAAATAAACGGTTTGTTATTTTGCTCCTAATTGAGCTACTTCGAGCGGTTAAATCGTAAATTGTATTGAAACCAATCGGATTTCCAGATTGCAAATGGGATGTCGTTTGACAAAAGAATTTTGATGGGAGGGGACTGGGATGACAAACAAAGGTAATCAAGAGGATAAACTACTCACAGACAATGAACTGGTTAAAGTAACCGGTGGTACGAGCAGCGGCAGTGCTACACATCATGCCGGGTGCCATAACTGTACTTGGACATTTAGAAGTAACTCGCAATCGGAGGTCGATCAAGCAATGCAACAACATCAAACACAGAATGCTGGCCATACGGTTTATACATGGAGCGAAGTACCCAACGATCCCAACCAACCAATAAACGTCTATACAGGTTAGTTTACGAAAACAGTGTTATTTTCCCAGATTATTGTTTGACTTTTGAACAAAGAATTGCCCAATACCTGCATGCCGGAACCCTGCGCCGGGTGCTGCGGGATGAAGAACTGGCAAAGATGAAGCAGGCTTAAGGTTAGATGTGAACCCCCCGTTCAGCATGATGGGCGGGGTTTTTCTGTGTAAGGCTCCTGTTCAAGGAAGGAATAATTTCCCGGTATGTCCAAGTAGTATATTACACTGAAAGCAAATAAACGGCTTGTTATTTGCCCCAAATTGAGCTACTTCGAGCGCCTGAATCGTAAATTGTATTGAAACCAATCGGGGATTTCCCGATTGCGAATGGGATGTCGTTTGACAAAAGAATTACGAAGGGAGGAGACTGGGATGACAAACAAAGGTAATCAAGGGAATAAGTCACTGACAGACAATGAACTGGCTACGGTAACTGGTGGCGGTGACGGTCGTCTTGTACGTTGGGCCGCGTGCTTCAACTGTCCTTGGAGATTTGAAAGTACCTCCTCATCGGAGGTCGACGAAGCAAAACAACAACATCTCGCAGAGTATCCTGACCATATCATTACCGGTTAGATATGCCCCCGGTCAGCATGATGGGCGGGGGTTTTCTGTGTAAAGCTCCTGTTCAAACAAGGAATAATTTCCTGGTATGGCCAAGTAGTATATTACACTGTAAAGCAAAAAACCGACCTGTTATTTTGCTCCTGATTGAGCTACTTCGAGCGGTTGAATCGTAAATTGAATTGAAACCAATCGGGGATTTCCTGATTGCAAATAGGATGTCGTTTGACAAAGGAATTACGATAGGAGTGAAGGGAATAAGTTGCTGGCGGACAATGAACTGGCGACAGTAGCTGGTGGTAGAAGAGCTGGTGATTTAGGCAACCCCCCTAAAACAACAATATGGTTTGCCCAATGCCATACCCCCGGCTGTGGCTTCAAAAGTGAGGAGTGCAACTCGCAGTCGGAGGCCTATCAAGTTGCTCAACAACATAATAGCCAGAATCCTGGCCATAATTGTCAAGTTGAGTTTATGTAAACACCCGTCCTTGGAGGTACACAGGTTAGGTTAATAAGACGGTGTTATTTTCCCAGATTATTGGTTGGTTTTTAAGCAAAGAATTGCCCAATACCGCGTTGCGGGAACCCTGCGCCGGGTGCTGCGGGATGAAGGGATGGCAAAGATGAAGCAGGTTTAAGGTTAGATGTGCCCCCGTCCGGTCGGCTGGACGGGGGCAACGTGAATCTCCCGGACAACGGGGAGAGAAAAGGTGTGTTCTGCACTGGAAGAACACTCCTTTCTCATTCCCGGCACTTGTCAGGCTTGGAGCAACCTATTTTCGCGTTGCAGGGACAAACAGAAAAATTCCCACCGATCCTCCCATGCTGTCAATAAACACATCACTGATTTGACCACTCCTGCCGGGTACGAAGACCTGGTGTAATTCATCAGTTACCGCATACAACACGCAAATCAGCACTGCCACCATCAATGGTTTCCATCCGGTCATCCCGCTTTTTTGCAGGGCCCGAGCTGACAGAATCCCGAGGACCATATAAAGTGAAAAGTGAGCGAGCTTGCGCAAAACGTGATTCATATAAGAATAATCGATCGTGCCGGATCCGAAAACCGGAACCACTTGGTTTACGAGTCCCAGGATAATCTCGGTCAGTTTCGTACTCAGCCTGTCTGATTCAAGTGCTGGCTGAGCCGACAGGAAGAATATCAGAATCATCCACAGGATGACCGGAATCCAGGTCGTTATTACAGTTGAATTCCTCTTCATAAACATATTCTCTCATTCTGATCCGCAATGCATTCAGGCCTTAGCAATAATGCCCTTAATTATATGCTTGTAAACCTGGTGCGACAACAGCAGCATATTAATGCTGAGCCGTTCTCGAAGTCGTTCGTTTGATTTTATCGTGAAGGCCACCATTCATTTTCCGTCAAATCCCGCCTTTCTTGTCCTGTTCAACAGTCGGCAGCTGTATCCTTCCTCATCGTTGAGTGAGTATTCCGCCCGCCTTACCTTAATTTCACGTTACGGGCGAAAGATACAAAACATATATCTCTAATTCTATGCGAAGAATACTGGGGTTTAAGGCACTTTGCTGTCGTATTATCCGGAAGATTGGCACAAGTGATTTAAAAGGATTATGTAGTCTTTATGTCGAATTTGCCATGATTAAAGACGCTAAGATATAAGTGGGGATTAATTACAAATATGAACATGTTCTACTTTTTCTTGCAAGGTATTCCGGAATGTATGGGGGTCATAGCCCTAAGCCTGGCTTATGCCAGGGTTCCGTTGCGATGGCGTTTTATATCTATCGCAGGAGTTCTTGTCGCTGTCATTAACTATCTAATACGTACTCTGCCTCTTACATTTGGATTCCATTTGCCAATTGTAATGTTCTTGGTCATAATTGTCATCTTCCGACTTACAAATACTTCGCTGTCCAGATCGATTATCGCCGTATTCTCCAGTTTGGCTACCCTGGCTTTACTCGAATTTGTTGTCAGCAATACCTACTTTTCGATAAGTAACCTTGACCCCCAAGATGTGATCGCCGATGAACGCCTGTGGGCCATTATTGGTGTCGTCCAAGCAGCTATTCTCAATATTATGGCCTTTGTTATTGCGCGCATCATGAAACCTTTTGAGGGAGCGTGGAGGAATGAATTACCTTGGATTCAGCAAAAGATGGGCGAATAGCCTAGCCACTGCCCACCAGTTGGATGAGGATAAACAGGCTGAACTGGCTTTTGCCATTGAGGCACTTGCGATAACATTCCTAGACGCAATACTTACTCTTTTTGTGGGTTGGGTTTTGGGCGTATTCTGGAATACGGTAGCCTGCTTAGCCACTATCGCCGCCTTCCGGCACAATGCCGGGGGAGGTCACTCCGAATCCCCCTGGCGCTGTGCGTTGGTCACGATGACGGTTTTCCCCTTACTGGCCTTGGCCGCGAGCCATGTCAGCATGTGGGACTCCTTGTATCTGAACATGATATCCCTTATCTCAATAACGGTTGGGTTTGCATTGCTCCTAATGTACGCACCGGTAGACACTCCCAAGTCACCCATCATATCCCCAATAAGGCGCCAGAGGTTGAAACACCTGGCTCTGATCATAATGGGAGTTATATCAGTAGTAATAGTAGGACTTGGCTTTGCCGGCTGGAACTGGGCCTCAGAGATCCGCATGTGCCTGGCATTAAGCATCCTCTGGGTAAGTTTTAATCTAACGCCATTGGGGCACCGCTTATGGTGTTTTATTGATGGATTCGAAGCAACAAAGGAAAGGAGGTGTACGGGTTGAAAAAACTGATGTTTCGCTTTTCGGGTCTGATCGTAGCTTTCCTGGTGGTTGTAGCTCAGATCTCGCCATTATGTTTTCTTGGGCATTATCAGCCTGAAGTACCAGCCTCGCTCCGCAAGTAATCCAGGTAAAGGGGGTGGTTTATGCCACCTCCTTTCAACTAGGTACCCGAGGTGAGCTCATGAAGATTCGAGACATCGAGTTACATCGGCGCAAGGAAATCCACGAGTACTTGACAATGACCCACATGTTTAGCTTCTTTGTCATGATGTGGGCACTGGTCTTACATACCCGTCTATTCTCAATGGCAACGTATACATCTACAATAATTCGTTTTGTGGTTTTTTTTACGCTAACCTTAGTGGCCTTTATCCTTATCACCAGATATAACGAAAAAATCGCCTCTCAAAAATCGATCACGAAGTTTACCTGGGTTGACATTCTCTATGTCGCCTTCCACCTGGTAGTAGCAACAGTGACTGTGTTTCTAGTGGATAAAAATGCAACCTACATAGAAGTAATCCTCCTTCTACCCGTGATTATTACCGCCTCGCTTATGGGAATTAAAGCCGGGGTAGCGATGGCCATTATCTGTACTGCAATAATTTTCACAAAGAATATGATGATGGGACCATTTGTTGGGGTTTACCAGATAACTGAAGGAAATCTCATTATCATCAGTGTCATGTTCATCATGGCCTGGTTTTCTGGAGCACAAGCAAATCTTGAGACCCGGTACCGGAGGCGGTTGACCCGCCTGGCGAGTACCGACGTTTTGACCGGCCTTTTTAACTATGGATTCTTTCAGGAAAAACTCAATGAATATGTTCAGGAGGCCTCGGACGAAAAGCCTCTCGCCCTGATAATCATGGATATTGACTATTTTAAACACTACAACGATATTTACGGGCACCAGGCCGGGGATGAGCTGCTGGCTGCGGTTGCGGACATCCTGACTACCATGATAGGTGAGCGAGGTTTTGTATCCCGATATGGCGGTGACGAGTATGTGATCGTACTACATGATACGGATAGCGAAAAAGCCATGCAGGTGGCAGAAGAAGTCAGCGAATCAGTTCGAAGTCATTACTACCCCGGGGCTGAGCACCAACCCGAGGGGAGACTGACGGTTTCCTGTGGGGTTGCTGCTTATCCAACTCATGCCCGCAACACCAAAGACCTCTTCAAGCATGCCGACCAGGCCTTGTACCGCGCCAAGAGTCTGAATAAGAACAAGGTCGAATTGTATTTCTCCGTCTTTGACAACCTTGACCTGCAGGGAGATGTCAAAGAGCTTCTCAATTCCATCCGTACCCTGATTTCGGTTATCGACGCCAAAGACCGCTACACGTACGGTCATTCCGAGAGAGTAACCTCCCATGCCATCGCTCTGGCCAGGAAGATTGAGCTTCCCCAGGAGCAGGTCAATATTCTTGGATATGCAGCCTTTCTACACGATATAGGTAAAATCGAAATCGACCGCGAGGTTCTTAACAAGGCCGACATACTTAATGAGGCAGAATGGGAGGAACTTAAACAACACCCTCAATGGGGAAGTGATATAGTAACAGCGGTGGATCAACTGCAGCCAATAGTCCCGATAATCCGCCATCACCATGAGAACTATGACGGCACTGGCTATCCGGACGGCCTTAAGGGTATTGATATCCCGTTTCTGGCGAGAATTATCAGGGTGGTAGACAGTTATGATGCCATGATCTCTCACCGTCCATACAAAAAACCCCTGAGCATTCCGGCAGCCATTAAAGAACTGCAAACCAATGCCGGGACCCAGTTCGATCCTGATTTGGTTCCATCCTTTATCGAGATAATTTATGAAGAAATCGAGTCCAATAAACAAAATGGGCATATCTAACTTAACCCCGCTCACACATCATCCCTGGTCATCCACTGGATCTCCGGAGCAAACATCGAATATTACAGGTTTGAGAAATATAAAGCAAGGGGAAAGAGTTCTAACCAAACTCTTTCCCCTATTCCTCTGTTTGTATGGCATTGTCTTAAGACGATCACTTTTCTATCACCCGTACTGGCTCACTGTTGTCGGCACATACCAGGTGTTCGTGTGCTACGGACACTTATAACATTCCATCTGTCCGGTATTGTAGCAAATACAGGATTTTTTATTCCCTCTGTATGGGGAACATAACAGGCGGCTTATTTGCATTACAGTATGGTCCCCTTAAAGCAACTCTTAAAATTAGGGGTTCTGGATATACACATTAACCAGGCTATAGACCTCTTCATTGAGAACCTTATTGAATTCCTCTTGATTGGGAATCGGTCGCTTTATCATATTCTGGATCATTTCAAGCTGAGCTTCGGTGTTAATCGGCTTGCCGTAAAGCTCCACCGCATAGGCAGAAAAATCCCTGATGAATAGATCAAACATCTGGTTCAAGACCTCATCGCTGATTCCCTCAATTTTAGCGCTTTCTATAATGAGCTGACCGTAGGCTACCATGGTGAAAAGTTCCCCCACCGCCAGCAGGTAGTCGAATTCTTCCAGCTGTTTGGCCAGGCCCGGCCCTGATACCATCAGGAATTCTTTGTAGGCCGCTATCTGCTCCAGGAACACCTTAACATTCGGCAGGTGAGATACACTGTTATAAGCGATGTTAAAGTCATGGAACTTGGTTTTGGCATAGCCCCGGGTTCGTCCCTGGCGGAAGAGGAATTCATCATTGCGATTATCGGTGATTCTTCCCACCTCTTCGAACTTGCCCGGCATAAACATGTAGCTCGGAATAAGTTTTATAATCAAGGCCATGTTGACATGACGGGTTCCTTCCAGTTTCGGGAAGCCTACCAGTTCAACAACCGCCTGCTCAAAATACGTGTCCTTTTCAAATCCCTTGGCAGCGATGATATCAAAAAGGTGTTCGTGAACCTTCTCCCCCTGCATGGAGACCTTCATTTTCATGATCGGGTTATAAAGGAGATACCGCTTGTCGTTCTCGCTGGCAACTCTCATGTAATCGGTTGCCCGAAGGCCAAACAGCTTCATACCCATAATCCTCAGCCAGGCATCACAGAAGAGTCTCTTCACGTGTGCGAAATCGGTAACCCTTTTACCATAAAGCATCCGGTGATAAGCATGATTTAAGGCCTCATAGAAGGAATGGGTTACAATACCGGTGGCTCCCGAACCGATGTTGAACTTGCAGATGTTTATGGTGTTCAGCATATCATCCCATGCCTTTTGGCCGCGGGATAGGATATCGGCCTCGGTAATCGGGTAATCCTTAAGGGCAAACTCGGCCACATACTGCTGGTTAACATCTACAATATTTTTGACGCACTCATAGTTCGGGTGAGCGGAATCAACCACAAAGAACACATACTCATCGGTGCCGTCTATTTTGCCAAAGACCGTTATGGTGCTGGCCACGTTTCCATTTCCGATGTAATACTTGCTGCCGTTGGCCAGGTAGGTTCCATCACCTTGAGGGTAGAGCTTCATCTCTGAAGAATAGATATCCGCACCATGCTCTTTCTCGGAGAGACCGAAGGCGCAGAGGGCATTCTCTTTCAATTTCGCAGCCGCTTTATGTTTGGCTTCCTCGTTATCGCCCAGGAACACCGGGTCAAGACCAAGGGTTGATACATGAAAGGTGTACCAATAGGCTGCTCCGTAGAATCCGCATATCTCTGAGAATTCATACATCCGGTAGGTGCTGTAATACTGGTTGGGATCAGAACCATAGCCTTTCGGAAGGAAGAGGGTCTCAAAGATACCTTCCTCAGTTACAAACCTCTGGAAGTCCTCACAAAACTCCCTCTGGTGATACTGTTCCTTCTGTTTGGCCAGACCCTTTTCCTCAAACCAGTCAATCATTTTACGCATGATTTCCCGGGATCTCTCATCAGGGTAGTTCCTGTCCCTGTACTTCTTGGGATTAAGTAATATGCTCATAACATCACCCTCTCACAAAATTACGAAACGATTCAAGCTCTTACTAATCGAATTATACCATGTATAAAATTTGAGTTCCGTAATAATTTGTGATTTTTTTAATTGAACCGTATTTGTAATGTGAGGTACATGACAGGCTGGCCAAGGTGTTCGTAAGCGCGGGGAGAGCTATCCTATTCGTACTTTGACATTTCGTCCCTAAGTGTGAACTGTTTTACCTCTCTCTTCTTTCTGGTCTGAGGTCCAGCCTTCCGGGTTCTTAAATGGAATATACTTATGTCGCGAACCTTCGCTGTTCGCGGTTTTTTCTTGGACATTGCAGCCTCCTTGGGTTGTGGATGGTCGCCTGCCGGGCGACAAATCAAGCCCCCAGCAGGATCTGATCTGCCTTCCGTAATAAAGTAGTCAATCAATTATCGTTCAATGTCAGAAAGCAGTCTTTTGCTCAAGATATAAGTCTCTTCATCATAGACGACCAGATAAACCAGCATATCGTGACTTAGCAGGAACTCACCGATGGCCGCAACGGCAATCTGCAGGGCCTGGTCTTTGGGGTACCCATAAATCCCTGATGAAATCAGCGGAAACGCAATTGATTCGCACTTATTCTGCAAGGCAAGCATCAAGGAGTTGGTATAGGCATCATGTAACAACTGGGCCTCGTTTGAACTGCCACCCTGCCATATGGGACCTACTGTATGTATAATATACTTGGCCGGCAGGCGATAGCCGCCGGTTATAACGGCTTCACCAACATTGCACCCTCCAATGCGGTTGCATTCCGCCTGCAGTTCATCAGCCCCGGCCGCGGAGAAGATAGCGCCGCATACCCCACCACCCATTCGCAGCGCAGTGTTCGCCGCGTTGACGATAGCGTCAACCTGCATCTTGGTTATGTCATTCCGGACTATTTCAAGGGGCATCACGCGACCTCCTTTAGCAGAAAAAATGAGGTGTGCAATAAAAACGCCCGGATAAATCGGACGTTAATCGGTTGTACTGTGTGTTTTCCAATGGCCATCCCGGCTAAATCTTCTTCTGATGCCTACTCACACGAGATGGCCTAGGGTTCACTTTTTAAGCGATTGAAAGCCATCCTCTAAATACAGGCCTTAATAGTAAATTATTGGGTGCCTTTATTATAGCATTCCGCAAACTTTGGTCAATGCTAAGGGGCGACTCTTTCCTCCTTTGAGCTATATCGCTTTCGCCGGGTAGGGTCGGGTCGGCGATGCTTTCCCTTTCCTTTTGCACCCAAATCCAAAAACCCTTAAACTATCGCTATAAGGAATTGTTTCTGCCAAAATTACACTGATCAGAAGGGAAGCACATGTCAGACTACATCTTAACCCATTCCCACATCAGGTTCTATCCGGTAAGACCGGTGAAAGAGGACATACACATTGAGGATATTGCCCATGCCCTGTCACTCATGACCCGGGCTAACGGGCACTTCCGCTGCTTTTACTCAGTCGCGCAGCATTCCCTTAACTGTTACCGGGAGGCTATAGGCCGCGGCTGTTCAGAGCGAATCCAGCTGGGGTGTCTGCTACATGATGCCAGTGAAAGCTATATTTCCGATATAACCCGGCCGGTTAAGCTCCACTTACCTGACTATGTGGCTATCGAAGAAAACCTCCAAAACATGATCTATGACCGTTTTGGCCTGGGTGATTTGTCGGTGGAAGAACTGAAGCTGATGGACGAGATTGATGACGTCCTGCTCCACTATGAGTTTGAGGCACTAATGGGTTATTCCATGTTTGATACGCCGCCGGGCAAGACTGCGATTTTTGACTTCTCACAACGGGACTTTACCAGCGTGGAGAAAGAGTTTCTTGCGATTTTCCAAGAAATTCAACTGCGGGTGGATAAGTAACCCAAAAGCACCGGATTCAAACGCAGTCCAGGTCGAGCAGCTTTCAGTACTGCCGCCGATGTTCCCTGGTGATATACTTAAAATACAGTTAATAAAATTGGTTGATATTATTTAAGGAGAAAATGTATGGCGAACAATAAATGGGTGATTGCGGCATTAATACTTACGGTATTAGTAATCTGTGTTCTGATGCTGGTTAACTTTGCCCGGAAGGCAGAACCTGTCATTGGTGACCGGGCGGACTGGCTTACGGAGTCGTGGATAGCACATAGAGGCCTGCACGATGATAAGACTCCTGAAAATACCATTGCCGCCTTTAATGGAGCCATAGAAAAAGGCAGCCCGATTGAACTGGATGTGACATTGACCAAAGATAAGCAGGTAATAGTATTCCATGATAAAAAGTTGAAACGGTTGTTCGGGGTTGATGCCTATGTGAACGATATGACTTACGAACAATTGGCCGAATTACAGTTTCCCGGCTCAAATGAAAGGATACCTCTGTTCAGCAGTGTCCTGACAACTGTAGATGGTCAAGTTCCGCTGCTTATTGAGATAAAAAACGAAGGTGAAGTGGGAGAACTGGAACGTTTGACCTACGAAGAGCTGAAAGACTACAACGGCCAGTATGCGATTCAATCATTCAACCCCTATTCAGTTAAATGGTTCAGGGTTAATGCCCCCACTGTGTTACGCGGCCAGCTCGCAGGCAGCTTTATCGTCAGCGACTATGAGGTTGAATACGGGGGAACTACTCGCCTCGCATGGTATAAGAGATTTCTGTTGTCTAATATGCTGATGAACTTCGAAAGCCGGCCCAACTTTATTGCCTATGAAATCAACAATGACGGCTATAAGGCGTTTAAGGGGCTGAAAAAGCTGGGGGTTCCTGTTTTGGGTTGGACTCTTGGCGATAAATCAACGTATCAAAAAGTAAAGAATGAGTGTGATAATTTTATAGTTGATACCTTCGATTTGGATACATGATCCCTATGAAAAGATTCCTGATATACAACAGAATCTTCCTTCTTGCAACCGCCATCATCATTCAGCTCGCAGTGATTATAACTGTTATCCTGCGGTTTAATCAGTTCTTTGAGGTATTTTATGGAATCAACGTTTTAATCGGCGCCCTTGCCTTTATATGGGTTTTAAACAACAAAAGCAATCCGGCCTACAAGATCGCCTGGATTGTTCCCATCCTGCTTTTCCCTATCTTCGGCGGGTTGTTCTATATCTTCTTCGGAGGCAATAGAACCGGCCGGCGCACCAAAAAACGAATGAAACCCATAATGGACCATATCATTGAATCACTGACCCCGGCCAACAGTTGTCTGGAATTGATCCAGCAGCAGAACCCCAATGCTGGCAACCAGTCGCGGTACATTCAGGAATACTCCTATTACCCGCCTTATCGCAATACAGAGGTTGAGTACCTGCCCAGCGGTGAAGTAAAATTCGAGCGCTTGATGGAGGAACTGCGAAAGGCGGAACGCTACATCTTTCTGGAGTACTTCATCATTGACGAAGGCTATATGTGGAAAAGCATACTGAAGTTGCTGAAAGAAAAAGCATCCCAGGGAGTTGATGTACGGGTTATTTATGATGATTTCGGATGCCTGGCCACCCTTCCTTACCAGTACGATAAAAAGCTTGAAAGCATGGGTATTAAATGTGGAGTATTCCATCCCGTGGTTCCAGTGCTCTCATCCCGGCTGAACAACCGGGATCACCGCAAAATCGTGGTGATCGACGGGCACACCGGCTTTACCGGGGGAATTAACCTGGCAGACGAGTATATAAATCGGTTTGAGAAGTACGGCCACTGGAAAGATGCCTCCATCATGATCAAGGGAGAGGCTGTATGGAACCTGACGGTCATGTTCCTTTCCATGTGGGATTACATCAAGGGTATCAAAGACGATGGGGAGCTTTACCAGCCCGTACAGGTTATTGGCCAGAGCACACCTGCCAGCAACGGATTTGTGCAGCCGTTCGGAGATAGCCCGCTGGACGATGAGCCGGTCAGTGAAGCTGTGTATCTCAATCTCATCAACAAGGCGGAAAGATATGTTTACATCACCACCCCATACCTGATCATTGGCCATGAGATGGTAACCGCCCTCTGTCTTGCTGCCAAAAGCGGTGTTGATGTCCGCATCATTACTCCCCACCATCCTGATAAGTGGTACGTACACACGGTATCCAGGTCCTATTACCGTACGCTGGTGGAGAGCGGGGTCAAGGTCTATGAGTACCTGCCGGGATTCATCCACTCCAAGACCTTCGTGGTGGATGACGAATACGGCGTGGTTGGGACTATTAATCTGGATTACCGCAGCCTTTACCTGCATTTTGAGTGCGGTATATGGCTATATCGCTGCGACTGCATATTGGATATCAAGAGTGATTTTGAAGAAACTTTGAAGGTCTGCCAGGAGATTACGCTGGATGACATCCGAAAGATTCACCCGGCCAAAACCATGCTCATGTCTGTATTAAGGTTGTTTGCTCCATTGATGTGAAGAAATCCGCTCAGCTCGCGATTTTGTTTGTTCAGCAATGCATCATAACAGTTCCATTTTCCTTGTTGTGGTTATCTGTTATCATGTAATCACTGTTGAAGGTTCAGTACTAAAAGATTTATTATAGGGAGGGCGACAATGGAAAATTTGACAGCGGCCAGGCAGCAGGTTTATGAATGCACCGTATGCGGGTACCTTTACGATCCTGCGACGGGAGACCCTGAACATGGTATTCCGGCTGGAACCCCTTTTGATGAGCTTCCTCCCGACTGGGTATGTCCGGTTTGCGGAGCAGGCCGGGATTTGTTTAATAAGAAGGGGGCTGCGGATTCGCAACCCGCAGGCGGATCGCAAATCACGGTAAAAGAATACCGTAATCAAGATATCGTCGTTTATTGGTATCCCAACAACTGCTCCCATGCCGGTAAGTGCTGGGGTGGACTGCCTGAAGTATTTGATACCCAAAAACGGCCGTGGGTTAATCTGTTTGGAAGTACTCCCGAGAAAATTATTCGTACCATAGATAAATGTCCGAGCCGTGCCTTGCAGTACAGTTTGCCGGATGGTTCCTCCGTAGATCCAACCCTAGCCAGGGGACCAGGTTCCAAGGATTACAAGATTGATGGGGCCGTGGCGGGCAAAATACGGGTGATCAGGGATGGGCCTCTCCTGGTCCAGGGACCCAACCAGGTATTTGATCCCAATGGAAATCTTATCGGGGAAGCAGATCGTTTTGTGCTTTGTCGCTGTGGCAAAACCAAGAACCCACCCTTTTGTGATGGCAGACATATTCCGGGGCGTGAATAGAATTAGCTAACTTTCGTCTGCAGGAGCCGGAAATGAATCAGCCAGGCCGAGTATTAACCTCGACCTGGCTGATCTGTGTTATCAAATTAAATAGAGAACCAGCCGGTAGAATACCTTTAATAGGTCTCGACAAACACCTCGAAATGGGCCTGCGGATGGATGCAAGCAGGGCAGACCTGGGGTGCTTCTTCCCCTTCATGCACATACCCGCAATTTCCGCATTTCCACAGGATTTTGCCTTCTTTCTTGAAGACCCGGCCTTTCTCAATATTATCAGCCAGCTTCCTGAACCTGGTTTCATGCCTGCTTTCAGCAAGCGCGATCATCTTAAAAGCTGCAGCTATCTGATTGAAGCCTTCCTCTTCAGCAACCTTCGCAAACTCCGGATACAGATCCACCCATTCCTCGTGTTCGCCCTCAGCAGCAGCCTTGAGATTATCCACAGTTGTTCCCTGGGCAACCGGGAAAGTGGCGTCAATCTCAATGAATGCCGGAAGCTCGCTTCCGAAACCCTCGAGCAAAAATTTATAGAAACGCTTGGCATGTTCTTTCTCATTGTCAGCAGTTTCAATAAAAATATTTCTGATCTGTTTGTACCCTTCTTTATCAGCTACTGACGCATAATAGGTGTAGCGGTTTCGTGCTTGTGATTCCCCGGCAAAAGCCTTCATTAGGTTCTCTGCTGTTTTCGTGCCTTTTAGACTGTTCATATTTAGCCTCCTCATAAAAGAATAATAATGATTTTGGATACAAGAAAATGCCATTCCTGTACTACTTGTTACAATTGTCAGCTACAAAGTCCCAGTTGACTATATCCCAGAATTTTTCAACATAGTCAGCCCTGGCATTGCGATAGTCAATATAATAGGCATGCTCCCACACGTCGCAGGTCAGTAACGGGGTTTTGCCTTCAGTGATAGGGGTACCTGCATTACTGGAGCTTTCGATTCCCAGGCTGCCATCGTCATTTTGAATTAACCAGGTCCAGCCGGAGCCAAACGTAGCCATAGCAACTGCTGTGAATTTTTCCTTAAAGGCGGCAAAGGAACCAAAATTTTTATTAATTAACTCGGCCAGCTTCCCGGTGGGCTCTCCACCTCCGTTGGGACTCATACACTTCCAGTAGAAACTGTGATTAAATACCTGGGCAGCATTATTAAATATGCCTCCCGAGGATTTCTTAATAATGTCCTCCAAACTCATATCCTCATATTCGGTTCCGGTGATCAGTTTATTAAGATTGCTGACATAGGCCTGATGGTGCTTCCCGTAATGGTATTCTATGGTTTCCGGTGAAATAACAGGTTTAAGAGCATCCTTGGGATACGGTAGTTCTGGCAATTTGTGTTCCACAACATCACCTCTTTCATATTTTTAAGTTATGGTCCGTGATAGAATTCTACTTGTCCGAAGCAAATATTGCAAGCACACCCGTTGAAACATTGTTATCTGCTCAACACCCGGCCGGTCAGGAGCCACGATGAAACACGCCCCGGCAGCACTGAATTAAACAGGCTATGAACTCTATTCATGTTGACTAAATAACCGCTTTTCATCATAATTAGACCAACAATGTTAATCAATGGTAAGCAGAGGGGGAAATGTTGTGCACCAGTTAACTAAAAAATGGCCGGTCTGGCGCGATAGTGATCATGCTTGGGATGTGGAATTTGAACAATACCTGGCGGAGAATAAGACCCTCGCCTACATGATGCTGAAGAACGCGAAAACTTTCCAGGATACTGTGGCACTTACCCAGAAAAATGTAAATGGCGAATGGGAATCGCTGACCTGGACGGAATTTGCAGACCGGATTACAGCTCTGGCCAAATCACTTATTGATATGGGCATCAAAGCTGGCGACATGTGCTCCATTTTCTCCAGAAACTGTTCTGAATGGGCAGTGTCGGACCTGGGAATTCTGGCCACCAGAGCGGTTTCGGTACCTATTTACGCTACCAACTCCAAAGATGAAGCGGAATATATTATCAATGACGCGGAAGTTAAAGCAGTATTCGTTGGGGATCAGGACCAGTACAACAAAGCGTTACAGATTATTGATGACAATAAATACCTGAAGTTCATCATCGCCATGCAGGATAATATTGTAATTTCGGGAGACAAAAGCGTTTATCTGAGCAGACTTATTGATCAGGGGAGACAGCTTTCTAACGACAAGGAATTTGAAGAGCGGATCAACAACGTTGAACCAGAAGATATTGTTACCATAATTTACACTTCGGGTACCACCGGCAATCCTAAAGGAGCAGTTCACACCCACAGGAGTTTTCTGGCAGGAATGTTCCCTTCCATGCGTTATCCCGAAGCAGGTCCCCATTATGTTTCTCTATCAATTCTGCCCTTGTCGCACATATTTGAGCGGTTGTGGTCATACGGCTGCATGAGTGTTGGTGTAAGAATCGGCTACTGCCCTAACCCGGCGGATTTCCTCGAATACATGGTTCATTTCAGACCTAATTATATGACCAGTGTACCAAGGATATGGGATAAGGTTTACGGCATGATTCACGCAGGAATGAAGAATGCCGGCGGGATAAAATTCAAGATGTTTGAATGGGCAAAAAAAGTAGGTATTGAGGCGTACAGGAATGAGCACTGTGGTCTGAAATACAGGATCGCGGATAAACTCGTTTTCAGCAAAATACGTAACATGCTGGGTGCGGATAACTGTAGTATTTATCATATAGGTGGTTCGGCTTTTGCTCCTGAAGTAAACGAATTCTTCCAGGCGATTGGCATAAATATTGCCATGGGTTACGGCTTGACCGAGTTTTTTCCGGTCTGCGTAGGTTTCCAGGATAACGCCATTCCAGGATACTGCGGGTGTCTGCTCGCCATGACCCAGGTCAGAATCTCCGACGAGGGGGAGGTCCAGCTAAAAGGCGGAATGTCTATGACCGGGTACTACAAAAACCCGGAAGCTACTAAAGCGGTTTTCACCGATGACGGCTGGTTTAAAACCGGGGATGTGGGCGAATTATTCCATAAAGAGAAAAACGGCGAACGTCTCACTTATATAAAAATAACCGACCGGATAAAGGAACTCATTATAACTGCAGGCGGAAAAAACATTTCACCACAGCAGATTGAATCCCTCCTGGGCAATGAGGTTTATATCTCACAGTTTGTCTGCATCGGTGAAGGGAGAAAGTTCCTCTCCGCTCTGGTAGTGCCAAACTTTGTAATGCTTGAGGACTACTGCAAAAAGAATAATATCGAGTATGCTTCACCGGAACAGATTATCAAAAATCCGGTTATTTACACGTTCTATGAAAGCCTAATCGAAGAAAAAACCAGGAGCCTGGGCCAGGTGGAAAAAATCAAAAAGTTTATACTGCTGCCGGAAGAGCTTACCCAGGAGGCCGGTGAACTTACTCCGACACTTAAACTGAAACGGAAGTATATCGATAAGAAATACAAGCCCTTAATTGACAGGCTCTATGAGGAATAATATTTGAAGAACTCTTGATAACCCCGTTATGATGCCAGCTAATAGGCAATCTGGCCGTTTCCGGTGGCCGACCCATCAATCGGATGTTAAGTCAAGCCAGGGAAATATCTAATGGCGGTGAAAATTGCCCTCAATAGACCCGGCATTTTGAAGCACCTACTTTGCAGCCATTGCAACCGCTTCAATTTCTATCAAGGCACCTTTGGGCAGCGAAGAAACTTCCACACAGGATCGGGCGGGATAGGCGTACTTAAAGTAACTGCCGTAAATATCATTTATGGCACTGAAATCATTCATATCCTTAATGTACAGGGTGACTTTGACTACCCGGCTTAAATCACTGCCACTGGCCTCTATTATATTCTTAAGATTTTCCATGGCCTGCACCGTCTGAGCCTTTATGTCTGGTGACACCATCTCCCCGGTTGCAGGGTCCAGGGCGATCTGTCCCGATGTGTAGATCATGTCTCCTGCCTGAATCGCCTGGGAGTAGGGCCCGATAGCTTCGGGCGTCTGATCTGAATTAATGACTTCTTTATAACCAGAATTAGAACAGGCGGACAAAGATAAAGTCACTACAAGAAGCAAAACAACTGCCAGAAACCTCCTCACCATAACCCTCCCCTCTTATTTGGACCAAACTCGATGGAGCCAAACGGAAGCTTTTTATTTATCGGTAATATGATTGCTGCAGAATTGAGCATTTTGCGGTATCTCTTGTCCTTAGTTGCCTATTTTGTTGAAGCTCCTAATTAACGTCTTTCCATAACCCCTCTTGCTTCAATAAGGCTTCGGTTGAGAGTTCCCGGCCGACAAAATCTGTAAACAACTTCATGGGGTCGACTGAAGCTCCTTTAGATAAGACTTTTTCGCGAAAGGCTTCGCCAGTACTACGCTCCATGATGCCCTGCTGTTTAAAAACCTCATAGACGTCAGCTTGCATTGCGCTGGACCATATATAACTGTAATACCCGGCAGCATACGAGTTATCCTCAAATAAATGGCCAAAACCCGGACTGATAAGCCTACCCGGTTGGGGTGGGAATAAACGGATATCCTTCATAATCTGATTCTCGAAATCCTCAACCGTAATATTTTCCGGTTCCGTCATGGTGTGCCAACCCATGTCCAGAAGTGCGTACTGTATCTGACCCACAAATCCAGGAGCATTTAATAGGTTACGCATTTCATTTAAACGATCAATGGTTTCTTCGGGAAGCGGCTCACCGGTTTTGTAATCACGGGCAAAAAGATGGAGGAATTCTTTTTCGTAAGCCCAGTTTTCCATAAGCGTTGAGGGAAGTTCCATGAAATCCATGGCAACTCTCAGGGAAGAGAGACTTGCATAGTTGGCGTTCGATAGCAGAAAATGCATCCCATGGCCAAATTCATGCAGAAATGTTGTCAAATCGTAGAAGGACAGCAGAGATGAACCATCTTCCCCCGGAACGGGGAAGTTATATACCAGGTTGATCAGAGGAAGTACATCCTCCCCATCATTCTTTTCCTGAGACCTGAAACTGGTGGCCCAGGCTCCGGCACCCTTCCCATTGCGGCAGAAAAAGTCCATATAGATAATACCCAGCAACTCGTTATTCTCGTCATACACTTCATAGACCTCTACCTCGGGATGGTAAACCTGAATCCGATCATTCTTAACTAGGCGCAGGCCGTACAGTCTTTTCGCCAGTTCAAACACCCCCGCCTTAACCTGATTTAGCTCAAAATAAGGGCGCAAGGCTTCTTCGTCAAAATTGTATTTCTCCTGTCGTAACTGGTTATCGTAATAAGCAACATCAAAACTGGCGAGTGGGTTCTTCAGGCCTTTGCTTTGAGCATACTCTTCAATCTCCTTAACGTCTTCCCGGGCTGCCGGCAAAGCGGCTGCTGCCAACTCATTAAGAAACTCCATTACCGTCTCCCTGTTTTTTACCATCCGGCTCTGCAATGCATAGTCAGCATAACTTGGATATCCCAAAAGGTTTGCCTTTTCCAGCCTCAAATTAACGATTTCCTTCAGAATCTCCCGGTTATCCGTTTCCGGGGTCCTCATTCCAATAGAACGATAAATATGATCCATTTCCCTGCGCTTTTCCTGGCTTTCAGCCAAACTCAGGAATGCAGAAACGGTAGGATAATCCATGGTAAAGTACCATCCAGCCAATCCGCGGGACTTCGCCGCTTGGGAGGCTGCTGCCACCAGACTATCTGGCAAGCCCTGCAAATCCTGCTGATCAGTGATTAGTAGATAGGCGGCACCAGCATCTTCAAGCAGGTTGGCAGAGAACCGGCTGAAGAGGATTTCCATGCGGCTGTCAATCTGGCGGATCCTGGCCTTCTGCTCTGCAGTCAGGTTGATCCCATTGTCTACAAATGCCTGGTAGCAGTTGTTCAGCAGAGTTAATTGCTCTGGAGTCAGGTTCTGAGTATTTGCCTGCTGATAAACCCGTGATACCCGGTCAAAGAGAGCCTTATTAAAGAGGATGTCATTATCAAAGTTGGAAAGGAGTACTGCCGCTTCCTCGGTAACTTTCTGCAGTGCATCAGTGTTCGCGGCGTAATTGAGAGCAAACATGATACTAGATATCTCTTTACTCATATTCATTGTTTCCAGAGGTTCAATGGTGTTAGCAAAGCTCGGAACTTCCGGGTTATGTATAATATCCTCTATTGTTTGCCGTTCTACTGCCATGGCATACTCCAGGGCGGGGATAAAGTCTTCCGGCTTAATCTCTTCTAGAGGAGGAGTCTGATCTTCTTCGCTCAGGTACCGCAGCAACGGATTGGAGGTCTGGCTCAGGTCACCCACGTAGACGCTATTGCTTTCAGGAATCCAGAGTACTGGCACGCCCATTTGTTCAGCTATGGCACGTAGTGGCAGGTAGGTCCGGCCGTCAACAAGGTAAGGCTCTATCCCTTCTGCATAGAGGCTTTCCGTACAGTTCTCTCCATTTATGTACACCTGGATCTGCGGGGCTTCCCCGGCCTTAGCATTGTCGGCCGCCCAGGCAACACTAGCTCCAGTAAATAGTGATATGATGATGACGGTCAATAGCCTCCCGAGCCATTTCTTTCCTTCTGCAAACGGCAAAAGACCAACTCCTTTCAAAGATAGTTTTATTAAGGGAAAAAGGGGTTACCTGGGTTCCAAGGCAGAAAAACGGTCAGTTACTTGACTATACAGTTTATTAATACCACGATGCCAACAAAAAACCCTCCCAAGTTGGGGAAAGTCAAAAACGTCAGACGCAAAAAAGCAAAGCCAATGCGCCTGATGTGGTAAACAGCCCCTTCTGCCAGCCTATTTACTACCCGTCCTTTACGAGCTTGACATCTTCAATAAGTCCTTCAGTTTCAGGCGGGTGCCGTAATGAAGCACTGCCGCAGAGTATATTCTTATCGAAAGCCAGGCGATGAAAACAATCGTGATCACCAAAGCAACCAGAGACGCTCCAATCTGCCAAGCCGGAACATTATCCGCCAGTATCCTGCTGGGCATGGAAAAGGGTGCGGAAAACGGGATTATGGATGCCAGAACTGATACCTTGCCCTCGGGTGCTAACAGTGAAAAGTACCCCAGATAGAATGCCGCCAGAGCTATCATGGAAATAGGCATTATGGATGAATTGACATCTTCGGCCTTGCTTACCGTCGCCCCGGCTACCGCATTCATCATCGCGTAAAGAGAGTAACCAAGAATGAAATACACCACAATCATGGCCACACTAAAGGGTGTAAAGCCGGAAAGATCAAGGGTTTGACCCGCTATGGCAAAGTTCTCCGGGAAGGTCAGTTTGTAGGTCAGAACCCCGACGAGTACCACCATCGATAGCTGAATCAGCCCCAGGAGTCCCATCGCAGCACTCTTGCCCAGAATTATCTTTGATGGTTTGGTTGATGTCACCAGCAGTTCCATTACCCGGGAGGTCTTTTCTGAAGCTACCGACATGGCCACTCCATAGCCATAAAAATAAATGGCAAAGAATAGCAGCAGACTCATAACAATGCTGGAAATCCGGCTGTTCAATTTTCCTTGCCCTAATTCGTTGACATTGAATGAAACATCCGATTGTACCATGGCCGATGTTTCAGCTGGCACCCCGGCAGTCGTCAATAAGTCAGTTACAAAAATGCTCTTAATAACCCGGCTCAGGGCAGCAGGGTCAACGCCATTACCGGCTTGTTTCAAATAATAATCAAATGTCGGTACCCCATTGTTCTCCGCCAGAACCAGCAGAGCACTTTGCTCATCTTCTTTAACCTTTTCTTTAAGGGCATCAATTTCGGTTTCTGCTGCCGGTTCGAACTCAGTGTTCGGTAAAGCCAGGCGGAGTTGCTTTAGATCCCCTTTCAGGATATTCCGGGAATCAACCACATAAACAATTCCCCCCGACTCTTGATCCACCTTAGCCCCCTGCCCACTCTTATCCTTGTCAAAGTAGGTTATTATTGCCGGCAAACTGATAACAACCACCGTCAGGAGCAGGGTGATTACGGTTGAGATAATAAAGGACTTACTGCGGGAGTTTTCTTTGAAGGTATAGCCTAGAACCGTAAAAAATTCTTTCATTATTGTTCACCAACTTTGTCAATGAATATTTCATGAAGAGAGGGTTCCCGAATTTCAAACTTATCCAGCCTTATTTGGGAGGCCATGATATTTTCCAGCAGGCGGTAGGCCTCGGCATCAGATTTGATGGCCAGCTCGTAGCCAGCCGCAGTTTTAGATATTAGCTTCATACCCAGAGCGTCGATGAGCCTGCTTATTTCCTCGCCACCGCTAATGGTAAGATTGGTCCTGCCGTAGCTGGCCTTAATCCTTTTCAGATTGCCTTTAAGAACCGTGACTCCAGCCTTCAGGATAATAATATCCTCGCAATAGTCCTCAATAGATTGCATCTGGTGACTGGACATTATTATAAATTTTCCCTGAGCAACCAGTTCGTAAATCACACTCTTGAACAGATCGGCATTAACCGGGTCCAAACCGCTTAGAGGCTCATCGAGAACCACTAATTCAGGATCGTGCAGCAGCGCGGTAACGAATTGTATTTTTTGCTGATTACCTTTTGATAACTGCTCCGCCGTAGAGTTAGCGTATTCCGATACCTTGAGCCGGTCAAACCAGTATTCTATGGCTCTTTTTACTGACTTGCCATCCATTCCCCGCAGCCTTCCGAAATAGGAAAGCTGGTCTACAATCTTCGCCTTGGGATACAAGCCTCTTTCCTCGGCCAGATAGCCAAATCTCACGGTTTCACGGGTAACCGGCCGGCCATTCCACAAAATGCTGCCGCCGTCCTTTTTTAGGATCCCCAGGATCAGTCTTATGGTAGTGGTTTTGCCAGCTCCATTGGTACCCAGCAGGCCAAAGACACTGGGCCGGTCAATCTTAAAGGAAATGCGATCAACGGCTGTATTCTCGCCGAATCTCTTCACTACTGATGATACTTCTAATGCCACACTGGCACCTCCTTTGAACCTGTCCATAAACATTATACTCCTAGCTCACGCTGTTGCTTATTGTTAATAATTTGTTTTTATGCCATGCTGGTCCCATCTGGTAATAAAAGCACGCTCACAAAAAAGACCGGGAGGCGATGAATAAAACCCCCCGGTTTTTTATTTACGGCTTTCCTTAGTTTGAAATGGGACAGGAACCGTCTCCTATCCCATTGTTAGTTCATTACCTTCTTGGGGAAGAACATGGTCATGTCGGAAAGGGGTATGTGCAGCATATTCTCTGGGTTTACGAGGGCCAAAACAACTACCTCTTCACCGGAATACTCCTCTTTGTAGGAACCAATGACACATATGGTCATCATTACCCCATTGAGGTAAACACTGAATAAGTCTCCCCTGTTCACGCTATCCCCCCCATATGAAACCATCCACCAGGACTTGCTTAACCCGTGTTCTTACCTCGAGCGGATGACCATCAAAGATAACAATATCTGCTTTTTTGCCCGGTTCGATGGATCCTAATTCTTGGTCCACGCCCAGTATGTGAGCGGGATTCAATGTCAGTGCTTTTAAGGCGGTCTCCTCATCCAGGCCTTCTTTTACCGCCAGGGCTGCACAAACCCCCAGATACTGAATTGGCACCACAGGATGGTCCGTTATCAGGCAGAACTCTACACCCGCCTTCTGCAGCAACGTGATGTTGAGGAAGGAAACCTCCCTCATTTCAACCTTGGCCCGGTTGACCAGCAGCGGTCCCAGGCAGACTGCCACTCCGCGGCGGGCGATCTCATCAGCTACCAGGTGGGCCTCGGTGCCATGCTGCAGTACCATATCTATGTTGAATTCATCCTTGATACGCAGGGCAGTGAGGATATCATCGGCCCGGTGGACGTGCAACCAGAGCGGTGCTTTACGTTGAATCACCCTTATCAGTGGTCCCTGGCGGAACTCCTCTTTGGGTTCGATCTGCTCTTTTTCACTGTTCCTCTGGGCGGTGTATAAGGCCTCACGCAGGAGAGCGGCATTGCCCATTCTGGTTTTCGGCGTCTTATTCTGGCTGCCATAGACCCTCTTGGGGTTTTCGCCAAGAGCGGCCTTCAAACCCCAGGGATTACGGTAGATCATCTCGGTAATGGACGGAGACCACGATTTAAGCAGTACTGATTGGCCGCCAAGTACATTAGCGCTTCCCGGGTGTACCATCAGGCGGGTTATCCCACTCCTGATAGCATCATCAAAAGCCAGGTCTTTGAGGTTGACTCCATCCAGAGCCTGCAGGTATGGTGTCACGGGATCTGTAGTCTCATTTATATCGTCACCCTCAATACGGTATACCTCTTCACCAATACCCACATGGCAGTGAGCATCGATAAATCCTGGAGTTACAAAGCACCCCGCGGCATCAATTACGGTGCTGGAAGGTGGGATGGCTACATCCTGCCCAACCTCCTTGATGGTGGATTCCTGAATCAGAATGACGCCATCCTTGATTATTCCATTCCCAACGGTAATAATGGTACCGCCTTTGATCGCTATCAATAGAGATTCTCCTCCCCTGTGATATTGTATGACTCAATCCAGAGGCCCGTTCCCGTTAAGGCCCTCCATTATTTTCATGGCTAAAGCTCCTAACCAGCTACTAGCCTTTATTTCAAACGCTCCCTGTGGACACAACTCCTGGCAACAGAGGCATTGAATGCATCTATTCCGGTCAACTCGAACCCCTTTGGCGCCCGTCTCAGAAGCAATAGCCTGTACCGGGCAGGAATCCCGGCAGATGTTGCAGCCCGTGCACTTGCGGGCATCACAGACCGGCAGGTGTTTGAGTCTCTGCATGACAAACCGGGTCAAACCAGGTGGATTCAGTTCAAACCACAGGTTGGTAGGAAATTTGAATTTTGTCGTCACCGGGAGGCTCAGCCTGTCCCCCACCAGAGAATACCCGGACAGGCTGGAACACATTCCTCTATTTTCCGCTTCCTCCAGATAACGAACCCGGCTCGGATTGAGGCCAATTGCCCGACAGCAGACCGCATCCACCAGAACCGGGTTAACCCCGGCTATGATCAGGCCGATATCAACCGGGCTGCCCACCCCCGGGCCATTCCCTTCCATTCCTACTATGCCATCGACGATGCTCAACTGCGGGGTAAGAGATTGGATGATATCTACCAGCAGACGGCTAAAATCCCGTGCCGACGGGGCCTGGCTATGATAGTCCGCCTTACGTGAACCGGGGACCGAACCGAACATATTCTTAACCGCCCCGGTATACAGGGTCGCGCTGTGAGTCTTAAGTTTAGGTAGGTTTATTATTACATCAGCTTCCACAACCGGGCGGGCAACCTCCAGCTCCGTCAGGTATCGGCCGGCAACTGGTATCCGTGTGCTCCCCGCAGTGTCAAAATTAACCGGGGTAATGCCAAGTTCCTCACATACCCTGATCATCCCGGAGAGGCGGAGTGAGCGCTCAGTAGGATAGTGTCCACCTACCACACCACCTGAGCTGTCGCCGACCATCACCTTGGCACCCAGAGCCAGCACCCTCTTTGCAACCTCCCTAACCACAGCGGGATGGGTGGTAACGGCCGCGTCCGGTTTTCGAGGTGCGAGCAGGTTGGGTTTAAGCAGCACCAGGTTCCCGGGCCTCACGATTTCTGCCAGATCTATATTCTCAAACACCTTATCCAGGGCTTTCGCTACCTGAGTTTCTTCGTATGATTCACATCGAACTACTGCCACCTTCGAGGTCACAACTATCTCCTCTCTGCATATCCAATTTTAGTTTTATTTCGTTGATTTGGATGCATGAACATTCATCACTCCGCATGGGCAACACCATCTGCTTGTCTCACAACGAAAGGGATACCGGTCCAATTCACATCCATGTTCAGTGGCCCTCTCGCCCCGTTCATGGGGCTCGCCCCCTTCGTCGTTCGCCTTCGCAGGGTGTTGCTGTCATGCTATGTCAAACGGTTCCACTGTTCATGCATTTTACAAGTATGTTGGAGTTTTCGCCAGGGATCAGGTTTATTTCGCGGCTGCCTCTATCAGTCCTTGAAACAGGCGGGCGGATAGATCATCCCGCATGGCTTCGGGATGCCACTGTACACCCAGGATCCACTTCCTAGCCGGGCATTCAACCGCCTCCACCACCCCGTCTCTTGAGCGGGCGGTGACAACCAGTCCCGGCGCCAGATTGCCTATGGCCTGATGATGAAAGCTGTTTACTTTGACGGTTTCCTGCCGAATAAGGTGATGGAGAATACAGTCTTTCTCCAACAATATATCATGAAAAGGATGATACCTGGGAGCATATTGGCGATGGGCCATATCCGAACGCAGATCCTGAATCAGAGTCCCTCCCAGGGCCACATTTAAAACCTGTATCCCCCGGCAGATGAAGAGGGCTGGTTTGTCTCGTTTTATGATCTCACGCACCAGTTCTACCTCAAACCGGTCCCGGCGGGGATCGATTTCACCTAAACCAGGCTCCGGGTCCTCTCCCCAGAAAGCCGGGTCAATATCATCTCCCCCGCTTAGTATGTAGCCATCACACACCTCCAGGTAGTTTTCCATCACCCCGGGCGACTCAACCGGCGGCAGGATCACCGGAGTCCCCCCCGCTCTCTCCACCGATTCCCAGTACCCCGGCCTGAGATAATACATATTCTGGTTCTCATTAAAGCCACAGGTTATGCCAATCAAAACCCTCACTACCTACACTCTCCATGAAAAGATTTCTGTTCCATTTTACGCCATTCACCCAACCTGCATTCCCGGTGCAGGAGCCTGTTACCAGGCAAATGAAGAACCGTCCCCAACTTGCTGGGAAGCAAGGGGACAGTCCCCTTGCTTCCTCTTGTCTCTCGGCAATAAAAAACAGGCCTAGTCAGCCTGTCTTGGTTTCCTGTTAAGTTCTAGTCTAGTTCAGATCCTGAATGCCTACGCTGATTTCCAGGGCCTGGTTAACCTTGGCCATCAGCTCGTCGTCCAGGTAGGCTATTCGTTGCTTAAGACGGGCCTTGTCAATGGTCCGGATCTGCTCACCCAGGATTACGGAATCCTTGTCCAATCCAAACTTCGCGGCTTTGAGTTCGACATGAGTAGGCAACTTAGCTTTGTTAATCTGTGAAGTGATAGCCAGAACAATCGTAGTCGGGCTATATTGGTTGCCAATATCATTTTGAACCACCAGTACTGGCCTGATTCCACCCTGCTCTGAACCGATAACCGGGTTCAGCTGAGCAAAGTATATTTCACCTCGTTTAATTACCAAATAAAATCACTCCGCCAGTTTTTGTAGACCCCTCTTGAATGCTTCATGATCCAAATTAAAACTCTCTTCAGCTATTGCCTTATTAATATCCCCCATTTCAACATAACCCTTGCGTAATTGCTCACGTAAATCGATTTTTTTACGTTCATTAATATATAGCCTTATCGCTTCTCGTACTATTTCGCTCCGGTTTTTACATTCAGCTACACCCATCAAGTCCATTTCCGCCAGCAATGAATCAGGTACACTTACAATGATTTTCTTCGAGGCCGGCAAACGGAGCACCTCCCATCCCATATGTACAGAACGACAATCTAATTATATCCTGCCGCCGATTGGAGCGGCAAATCCAATAATTTCATGGATTGTCGTTGATGTACACACGAGGGACGCGCGAGTTTAATAGACAGACCACCTCATAGTTGATGGTCCCGATTATCCCCGCCAGTTCATCGGCCGTAACCAGATCTTCCGGCCGTCCAAAAAGGATGACCTCATCGCCAACCTGAATATCATCGACCGCGGTGGCATCGAACATACAGTAGTCCATACATACCCGTCCGATTAGAGGCACCCGGTGTCCACGCACCATAGCCCAGGCATGGTTCGAATAAGCTCTGGTATAGCCATCCCCGTAACCAATTGGTACGGTAGCTATCCTGGTACGGTTAGAGGTAACGTAGGTGCAGCCGTAGCTGACCTTGGTGGATTCAGGGACTTCCTTCACCATAACAACCCGGCTTTTCAACCTCATGGCCGGAATCAGATCCAGGCCGCTCTCCCGCTCCAGAGAGGACCTCAGGCCATAGATATTGATACCTGCCCTGACCAGATCGTAGTGTGCTTCGGGATAGAAAGCTATCCCCGCACTGTTAGCCGCATGCCGGATTGGTATCTCCACGCCGGTATCCTTAAGAGCCTGCAAAAAATCGGAAAATCGCTGCAACTGCACTCTGGTAAATTCTTCATCAAGGCTGTCCGCCGTTGCCAGGTGAGTAAAAACACCTTCCACTGTCAACCCGGGCAGGTTGCAGATGCGAGCCACGGTTTGTACGGCCTCATGATCGGTAAAAAATCCCGTCCTGGACATCCCGGTGTCCACTTTTATGTGTACAAAGGCTTTCCTGCCTTTTCTGATAGCCCTTTCCGAAAGGAGCTCGGCAGCCACCGGATCAAAAATCGTCTGCCGAAAACCGTACTCCACCACAGCGTCCAGGGCTGATGGCGGGGTATACCCAAGGATCAGTACCGGGGTTGTGATACCGCTTTCCCGCAGGTGAAGAGCTTCGTCCAGCAAAGCCACTCCCAGGAACTCAACTCCCTGGTTTACACAGACACGTGCTACCTCCAGGATGCCATGTCCGTAGGCATTGGCCTTCAGGATGGCCATGAATTTGGTGGAAGCCCTGGTCAGACTCCGGATTTGCTTAATGTTGTGGGCAATAGCATTTAAGTCTATCTCTGCCCAAGTCGGTCGTAAGCTATGCATATCTTATCCAACCAGCACTTCCGGGATATCTCCTGAAAGGATTATCCCTACTAGCTTATTATTATTTACCGCCAGAACCTGGTTTATGTTTATCTCCGCCGTAAGCCACGCCCCATTTTCCCGCCTGTCACCAGACTTACCGGTTAAATACCCGGCAGTCGTAGTATCCCAGGTTTTCATATCTTACCCTCTCCTTTATCTGCAACTCTAAAACTCATTCTCAAAACCCTTTATCACTTCGGGGAGCGCTCGTATCAGGTCCCCGGCTATCATGCCTCTCTCACCCCGGGTTTCCTTAATCAGGTCCCCGGCCTTGCCGTGCAGATAGGTTCCGATACCGGCAGCCGCATTTGGCCTGATGCCCTGGGCAATAAGTCCGGTAATTATTCCTGTCAGTACATCACCACTGCCTGCTGTAGCCATACCTGGATTACCGGTAACGTTCAAATATGTTTCCCCATTAGGTTCAGCCACAATCGTGCCTGATCCTTTCAATACCACGGTAACTCCCCATTTGGATGATGCTGCACGGGCAGCCTCCATGCGGCGGGACTGCAGCTCTCCTACCGTAGTGCCAAGCAGACGGCTCATTTCTCCGGGATGAGGAGTCAAAACGATGGGTATCTGCCGGTTTTCTAAAACACTCATATCCTCACCAAGAGCATTAAGACCATCAGCATCTATAACTACCGGAACCCCCGATCTCTCCAGCACAAAGCGGACAATAGCCTTGGCTTCAGGATACCGTGACATGCCGGGACCAATCGCACATACGGATACCGTGCCCAAGAGGTTCTCAATCGCTGGCAGGGCTTCCAGGGCAATCGACTTCTGCCTGGTTTCAGCCAGAGGAGCAGTCATTACCTCAACCAGACCGCCCTCTACAATGGGCAGCAGACTTTCCGGCACCGCGGCAGTAACCAGTCCTGCCCCCACCGTCAGAGCAGAAGCTGCCGACAGCATCACAGCCCCAGTCATCCCTATAGATCCGCCAATTACCAGAGCATGACCGAAGGTGCCCTTATGGCTCTGCCGGGGGCGTGGGGGAAAGAACCCTTTGATGAGTTCTTCAGTCAGGAGACTGGTCTTAAGTGTCTTCTCGGATAATAACTTGGATGGTATTGAAATATCAGCCACCGTAACCCGGCCGGCAAAGCTGCATCCGGGTTCCAACAGGAGACCCAGCTTGGGAAGGGCCAGGGTTACCGTCCAGGAAGCTCGTACCGCTTCACCGATTACACGCCCGGTATCAGCCTCAACACCAGAAGGAATGTCGACCGCAACAATGGGCTTCCGCGCCTGATTCATGATAGAGACCACCTGACTGTCGAATTCCCTAAGCCTTCCTCGGAAACTAATGCCGTAAAGCGCATCAATAATCAAATCCGCTGACAGGGTGGATATCAACAACCGGTTAAGCCCATCCTCATCCTTTAAAGGAAATAGCCGAGCCTCCATTTTTCTCAAGATCTCATAGTTGACCCGGGTATCAGGGGTCATCTCTTCCGGGTCTCCCAGGAGGAATGTATCCACGCGGGCACCGGAGTTCATCAGGTGACGGGCCACCACCAATCCGTCTCCCCCGTTGTTGCCTTTTCCGGCCACAATCACCACCCGGCGAAGGGTACTGTTCTCCAGATAGGTTTCAGCAACCTCAACTACCCGTATACCGGCATTCTCCATCAGAATAAGGCTGGCAACCCCGTACTCCTGAGAAGCCCGCTGATCAATCCCTCGCATCTCTTCGGCAGTTACAATCTTCATCTCACCCCTCCTTGTTTCCCGCAATGGCGACGGCTACTGCCATCGCGTAATTACCAGCATGACTGAGACTCAAATCTATGTTGGAGATGTTTAGTTTTTCAGCTCTGGCTAGGGCATCCCCTTGAAGAAGGAAATAGGGACGACCATCAGGTCCGTTAATAACCTCCACCTCATGAAATCTTATTCCCGATGTGAAGGAAGGATGCAGTTTGCGAAAGGCTTCCTTGGCCGCGAAGCGGGCGGCAAAGGAAGGGAAGGGGTTGGCTTTGGAATAACAGTAGTCAATCTCCCCGGCCGTGAAAACCCGCGCGCAAAACCGGGAGGTCCTGTTAATCGCCACCCTAATCCGTTCTATCTCGATTAGATCCGCACCAATCATACGTAATATTCCTCAGCCTATATTGCTGCTTTAATTATTCATCAAATCATATTAAAATAAAAGCCCTGTTGACCAAGTCAACAGGGCGACGGGTCCGGATTTTATTTCATTTTCTTGATTTCTTTTTTCTCCCCTTCAGATAACACCTTGGTTACATCGAGCATAATGAGCAGCCGGTCTTCGAGCTTACCTACTCCGGTGAGGTATTCTGCGGTCAATCCTCCAATCACGGCCGGAGGCGGTTCGATGCTGGTTAACGGCAACCTAAGAACCTCCGCAACCTGATCAACAATAATTCCTACTGTCCTGCCCTCGATGTCTACTACAATGATCCGAGTCTCATCAGTATAATCGGCGGTTGGCATACTAAAGCGTTTCTTCAAGTCAATTATAGGAATAACATTTCCGCGCAGGTTAATGATCCCTTCTACAAATGCTGGAACCTGTGGGAGTCTGGTCGGGGCAGTCAAGCGAATGATTTCTTGAACCTGAGTAATGGGAACCCCATACTCGCATGTAATGTCTCCTGCCTTTAACGTGAATACCACCAGTTGAATCTCGTCAGCCATAGTTTCACCCCGCTAATTGTTGTTGTAGTTCCAACTGCATCAACCACACTCAAGGATGTCAGTTATTCTATTAATGCCTAACCTTGGAAAACATCCTTTAGATCTTGGCCATTGCATTGGAATAATTACCCTCACATTTTGTTACATTCGCTTCCACATCCAGCTTATCCTGCTTCTTTCTACCACAATAACGCAATATTCAGCATTAAAATAAAAGGTTGAAAGCACTTTTTACTGAATAAAAGGTTTTGACACCCGTCTGGCGAAACCTCTATATTATGGCTCTTTTATTATCCACCGCCAACTAAATAAGAAAGGAAGAGTGTCCATTCTACGGAGAATCGAAATCGGGGGTGATTTTGAGCTGTGGGTTTTTGGGATCGACTATTTGGCAAGAAAGAAGACAAGGAAACTGCCGTAACCCTCATTAAGGAGTATGTTGATGCCCACGTAGAATCCCTGATGGCAAACTGGATGTCCATGCAGGAGGAGCTAAGTGACTTCACGGAAGTGGAGCGCAAGGAAATCCTCAAGGATGAGATGACAAAAATTACCCGATCCGCTGGTGAAGCCCTTAAGAGCCAGCAAATAAAGGTTCCAGCCCACCTCTTTCAGATTGTGCGGGAAGAAATCAATGATAAGATTATTGATTTTGCACGGCCTCACATAAGTCAGTTCGTGTACAGTTACCGCCGCCCCTATCTGATGTGGCCACACCCGGTTGACATCCCTTTAAAGGATTTGGAAAAGCTCAAAGCCATATTAAAGGAAAACGGTGTCACCCTGGAAATGTTGAACTACGATCTGACTGAGGATAGGATTCGTTCCCTGCTGATTCAGTATGACATCAGGCGCAAACCCGAGTTTCAGGATACTGAGACCTGGAGCCGCAATTTCAGTTACTCCCATGATGACCTTATTCTGTTGGGTGAAGTGCTTAAGTCAAAAAACATCCGGATTCAAGGGGTAGAACATGTGCGGGGGGATCTATGGGTCATGGTGCGGCAGGAGATGCTGCGGCAGCAGGATAGCCAGTTCCGAAAATCGTTTCTGGCTGCCAACCCTAATCTCCCGGAAAAACCATCTCGTAAGGAATGGGCTTCCGCATATGCCCGGACTCTGAAAAACGACTTTGATTATCTGGGTTATGTTGAAAGAATGGCACGCCTGTCAGGTACGGTTTTCGAAAAAGGGGAACTTGAGAAACTGGTTCGAGGCGAGTTGTCGGGAAATATCTCTCATTCTCCCGGCAAGTCACACGGTATATAGAAGCGTACCAAAACCTGCGCAGATTATAGATACAGCTTGCGGTATTACGGGTTAAGGTATGCAAAAAAAAGGACCAACTCCATCAGGTGTGGACTGGTGGGGTTGGCCTCAAGGTTAAGGATTTGGGACTTTCAAAATTAAAGTTAATAATTAGTTAACCGGTCTGCCTTTCATGCCAGGTGTTCGGCTTAATTTCGCCGAATTCCGAAGAAAAATCGCGAACGATCTCGCTGAATGCTTTCACTAAAGCCTCGCGGCACATGCACCGCAGGTCTTCGCTGATTTCAACCAGCATGAAATGGTAGGCCTTGTTCTCGCCATTGTAAATTTCACAATTTTCCCAATAACGCTGGAACAGATTCGATTGCCGGTCCACGTACTGTGCGCTGACCCGCACCGGAGATCCTCCATGTACTGAAATATTTTTTGTCTTTTCCTTAAGTTTGTTGCAGAACCAGTTGATCATGCTGTATGAAGCCGGTTCTGTGTATGAAACCCTTATCTCCGAACCATGGGTATCACCATTCCTTATAGCATGCATGGCCATGTGCAGATATGGCAAAACCACCTTGTCGTCAGGGCTGAGAACCTCCATATGTTGCAGGATCCGGTGCATTGTATCCCGGTATTCATAAACCGCATCCATATTCCTTGGATTAGCGTGGCGGTTGAGATCATACTTCTGTGACGGGGTGGTGCTGATTATCCCGGAGCAGCCGGATCGTTTACAGATACCCTCTACTATTTCCGCAGTAAAGTTTTCAGTATCGGCATAGACCGACTCACAGTGACAGTGAACATCTTCACGCCCGAGGCGGTATTTGATAAACACCCGGTTGACAGAATCGTCCGTTACCTTGGATACCGTTCTTCCGAATTTCTTGATCCGGATATAGCTCTCATACAGTGTAATAATGTTGATCAGATCATTCCGCAGTATCATCTCCTCAGGCAGGTTATCTCCTCTGTATACCCGGCAAAATACACACGCCGCTTCTATGCGGTGAGCCATCTCACCCGGTGAGCGGAGATCCATGTACTCGGAGTAAAGAGAAGAGTTTTGAGGCCGGATCTTGTTGCGGCTGATCCTGGCTTCCCTGGCTATCTCCCCAATATCCGGCCTTTCCCATGGCACCATCAAGGCCAGATAACAGTACTGCATATCGGCAGAAAAGACATATAAAATTGATAGGGAATCTTTTACCTTCTGATTATCCGCACGATGTTTAATGATGATATACGGGGTCTCAATCCAGGTCCCCCACCCGGCCCAACCGCGTACTGAATAATTAAGACCGCCGGAAAAGACTATCTCACGAAGCCTTTGAGGAAAACCGTTTTGTATATTCCATGCCAGGGGATTCTTGGAAAACTTCATAGCCTTCTCGTTGTGATAGTTCTGCATGACTTCCAGAATGAATCCTCTGATATCATCTTTCATTAAAAAGCCCTCCTTTACTAATCTGATTCCGGTGATCACCACGTTTATGCTAGGTCAATTCCACTGCTGCTCAGCGACCCCATTGCATCTGTCCTTTCAGTCCGTACTAACATGCAAGATGTGTGCCAATTTCGCCGAGCCAAATTATATGTTTTTTTATTAAGCGGTTTTATCGCCTGTTTCAGCTTATACTGGCTGGAAATATGTTGTACCCGGGTCGAGCCAATACACCGCCGCAATGTCACACCGGTGTAACATTTCTATGAACCCGCAGTACTAAAAGGTTACAGTATGGTGACATTATAGCCTTCTCAGAGATGGCAAATTGAACAACCAGGTTACACAATAATGTGAGCAGTTTTTGGGTGGGGATTTCAGAGAAGGGCTATTTGCCTCAGTATGAAAGGAATTGCCGCTTGCCCGCTGCGTAACAAAATTAACCAGTGATTGCCCCGCATAATGTAAAATAGATGCGACATCTTTGTGAATTATTGCGCGATGATTACATGTAGATTACATGTAATCAGTTTTGGATTCCATACTTTCTTAATTTGCGATAAAGGGTGTTGCGAGAAATACCCAAAATTGAGGCCGCTTTGCTGACATTCCCGCCGCTTTCATCCAGTGTCTGTATGATCCTTTCTTTCTCTTTTAACTCCATAGCTCGTTTACGATTCTCGCGAGCGACCGATTCGTGAGCCACAGCAATTACCGAACGGGAACCCCATTCCCAGCCATCACTCCGGCGCTCCTGGTTCAGGGAAGTCACTTCCTGGGGTAAGTGACTTACAGTTACGTGTCCATCCTCTACCACCAGGCTGGTTCTTTCAACGATGTTTTGCAATTCGCGGACATTACCAGGCCAATTGTATGCTGAAAGGCATCTTAGAACTTCATCATCGACCTCATTGATAACCTTCCCCAGCTTTTGGCACATATCATACAAAAAGTACCGGAACAGAAGCGGGATATCGTCACGACGATCGCGCAGAGGAGGAATCGCTACCTGCATAACATTCAACCGATAATAAAGATCCTGCCTGAACCGACCTTGTGCTACCAGCCCTAACAAATCACGGTTGGTAGCCGCAATAATCCGCACGTTTACCCTGATCAGCTTGTCCCCTCCCACCCTCACGATCGCCTTTTCCTGAATGGCGCGCAACAGACTGCCCTGTTGCTCCAGGGGCATGTCTCCAATCTCGTCGAGCAGCAGAGTTCCACCGTTGGCCAGTTCAAACTTACCCGGCCTGCCATCTCGTTTGGCTCCGGTAAAGGCACCTTCGTCATATCCAAAAAGCTCACTACCTACCAGTTCACGGGGAAGTGCTGCACAGTTTACGGCCACAAATGGCCCGTTGCGTCGGCTGCTGCCGTTGTGAATGGCCTGAGCAAAGACCTCCTTTCCCGTTCCGCTCTCACCCTGCATAAGAACATTGGAACTGGTGCGGCTTGCAATCTTGGCCAGTTTGATGGCATTTTTAAGCACTGGTTCCTGTCCAATGATCGAATCAAAGGTAAATCGGGCTTTGGCTCCGGTCATCCTGGCAACCAATTGCCGAACCTGGGTCATAGGCCGCAGAATAATAGTTGCGCCAACCACCTGTTTTTCCCGGTCAATGATTGGTTTGCCTATTCCCGAAGCATGATTGGAGCCTGGCTTGCCATCCATGATGAATTCGAACTCGCATTCCTGTCCTTGATCTATGAGCCTCTGTAATTCTTCTCTGTGATCATGCATGAGTTCAACCACATTGTTTCCTATGACAGCTTCGGTGCTACGGTCCAGGATCTGTCCGGCAGCCGGGTTGATCTGCTGTACATGCCCGTATTTATCGACGACAATAACCCCTTCAGACATTGCCTCAAAGACGCCGTTTAACTGACTGTGGAGAGCTTTCTGACGCCTATACTGTTCATCATTCTCCATCTGCATTTCTATTGCCTGAGCTGCTGCGAACACCATGCCCAGCATATGACTATGTATGCCGCTATTGGGTCCTGAAATACTGAGGATACCAATCAGAAAATTATCTCTCAGAACCGGTGCCGCAGAACAGGTCCAGTGATGACATCTGGCCCAATAGTGTTCAGTTCCGGAAATCTGAACCGGCTGCTTTATGACGGCAGCAACGCCAATAGCATTGGTTCCCACTGCATTCTCAGCCCAAATCGAGCCTATCTGGTAATCAACAATTTTTGCCTTATTTATAGCTTCTGGCTCACCGTTGAGGGCAACCATGCAGCACTCCTCATCGGTAAGGGCTACCACGAACCCCAATCCCTGTATAGACCGCAACAACCTTTCAATTAATGGACCGGCGACCTCTCTTAATTCCTGAGTCTTGGTCATAATTTGCTCAATCTCTGGTTGGCTTTTCACCTTTACTCGCGGGTTTTGATAAGGCCTTATTCCAAAGTCGCGACACCTTGCCCATGAATCTGCAACAACAGGTCTCACTTGACCCAGCGAGACATCCCTTTTATCTGGCAATCCAAGCCACGCAGCATCATGGTAAGGGTCCTTCGCTAGAATTCGCTTCAATTTGTGTACTCCTCCATTAACGACGTATTTCGACAATTCGACATAGATATTATATCTCGAAGTACCTTTGCTGCCAATCAGTGGTACGTAAAGGTATTAAAGACATGAATTGTTGGGACTCTCCCCTTGTTTCAAAGCTTGTCGGGTGACATCACCCTCAGTATAATTCTTGTTATCATCTAGAATGTTTATCAGAGAGGTGATCCGATGAATAAAAAGAGGGTACTCTTTATCTGCACTCAGAATTCAGCCCGGTCGCAGATGGCGGAAGGGCTTTTGCGGTCGATGTATGGGGACCGTTATGAGGTCTCCAGTGCCGGAACAAAGCCATTCATGGTAAACCCCTTTGCAATCGAAGCGATGAAGAATATTGGGGTGGATTTGAGCAAGCACCGTTCAAAGAGCATTGATGAATTCACGGGCGTCGATATTGATTACGCTATAACCGTATGCGACAAAGCCCGGGAAAACTGCCCCTATTTCCCGAATGCCAGGGTAATAATCCATCACAGCTTCACAGATCCAGCCGCCGCGACCGGAAGCGATAAGGTCATTCTAGCCGAATTCGAAAGGGTCCGTGATGAGATTAAAGCCTGGATTGAGGAAGCTGTTCGTACCGGAATGCTGTAACGGTAAAACCAGGCAATAAACGCTCGCTTTTTTAATTTTATAAGAACAAACAAAGCGAGCGTCCTGTTTTAGCTTGAAGGAGCGGGCTTGCGCCCGCTCCTTGCTCTAGCTTTGTGTTTGAGGTTGCTGCCAGCAGGTACCGCCTTGAAAGCACCTGTCCTTTTTGGGACCCATGCCTTTGCGCACACCCTGGCCTGCGCCCGGGGTGAGTTTTCCTGATTTTATGGCCTCCAATCTGGCATTCAATCGTTCTTCCATTGCATTGTACTGTTCCTGGGTGATAACCCCGTTTTTCAGGTTATCCTTTAGGATCTCCCTCTTCACATCAATTATCTGGGTCATGAGAGAGGTCAGCTTTGCCTTTTGGGCATCGCTAATCTGCAACTGCGGAAGATTTGCCTGGTTAGGACTCTGGTTGGACGTATCCCCTGCCCAGGCAAAGGATGCCATTCCGACAACCAGAATCAGGGCCATGACAAGAATCAGTGTTCTCCTCAGTCCCTCCACCCCCTTTCACTAAGCTATATTTAATTTTGCCCTTCAATTTTAAATAAAGCATGGTAAAGATATGAACTTTTTGTGAACATTCGAATGATACAAGGGATCAGATTCCCTTTGCATTTGCTCTGAAGTGTGAACCGTACCAGACTGTCCCCAGGTCACAACAAGAACCCCTGAACTTTTGAACCTGGTTCAGGGGCTCGGATTATTTGTTGGTCTGCTCGGTTAATTTTAAAGTAAGAGAAAGAATCGAGAGTATCTCTTGCGTTAATATTCGCCCATAATTTTAATTTTCTTATCGGCGACCACCGACATGCCGGCCATCTTGTAGACAGTATCCCTTCTCTTCCTGATGTCGTACTGACTGGTAATGGCAATCTGCTCCATAATCGGGGAACCTCCGCCATGGTAGTTGCCGTAGTTGCCGGAACCGGCTGAGTGTGAGGTGGTGGCGTCAACAAATAACAGCCAGAATCTCCACTGGTCCTCGACGGGGATCTTGGGATTGCGATTAATGTACTTTTCCAGGAATGGCTTAAGTTCCGGATTAAGCAAATCTTTTTCAGTCGGGAAGGTTGCTGGGATTCCACCCGCAATATTACAGAGGATTTCCTGCTCATGGAACACCGCTTCCCCGGTGAGGCATCGTCCCACGTTAGCGTAGATGGAATTCGGGATATAGCTGCCGGGACCGTAGGGCACCGGACCATATCCGGGTATATAAACCTCAGGTTTGCCCAGTGCGGAGGCGGTAAATCCAGCCGCATAGCCTAATTCGGCAGTCATTATGAGCTCAGACATCATCTCCCTGACATGAGGGGTTTTATCGATGCCGTTGATCTGGGCCGCTCCTGCCGCCAGACCGAGAATAAAGTCAAGACAAGCCGGTTTGCAGCCGGAATAGCTATGGCGGTGGAAGAGGGCGAATAATAGGGCGGCCACTCCGCCGTGATCGACTTCGCCGCACAGGAACACGCGCTCCCAGGGGATGAAGGTATTGTCAAAGATAATGTAGGAGTCAGTGTAGCCAGTCTTTTTAGGGGTTTTAAGCAGCTCACGTCTGGTCGGGTTATGGAAGGATACCACCTGCTTGATTTCCGGGTGATCTGAGGGAATCGCAAAGCAAACCGCGTAATCTGATTCATCTTTCATCAGGGCACGATTTGGAACCACTAAAATCTCGTCTGATATGGAGGCCTCAGAGATGTGAACCTTACAACCACGGACCACAATCCCATCGCTCTTCTTCTCTACCACTCGCAGGTACTGGTCTGGATCGGTCTGTTGGGCGGGCCGTTTCAGTCTTTCGCCCTTAACATCGGTCTGGGCACAGCTTGCTATCAGGTCATTTTTCTGGAAATATTCCAGCCACTTGAGGAAGTTCTTATGGTATTCAGTAGCTTTATCGGGATTCTTTTCGGCTTCAAAAGATACGGCATTGATGGCGTTGGCGGCATCGATCCCCATACACCTCTGGATGCAGGTCCCTACTTGATTGCATAAGGCGCGGGTCATGTCCTGTTTTTTATGGAGGTCATCCGGGCTTTGATGGATATGGTTAAACCGGTTGATGGTTTCTCCAGTCAGGTGTGAGGTCGCGGTGCACAAGTCCTTTAGATCCGGATCGAAGGCGGCGTCGAAGGTAAGCCCCATGACATTGATGGCCCCTTCCTGCATAGGATCGAGCCGGTCGAGTTTCGATCCATTAAAATAAAGGTTAGGGTACTTTTTACGTAGTCCTTCAATATACTCCTGTTTTGTCCTCATCTAAACTCCCCTTTCCATCTTTAAGATGCCGATAGCCTCCGCAGGGCGAAGGCTATCTTTTTCAAGCTCGTGACGTGAATCGTTCGATAATAAATGCCACAACAACATATTTCGTTGTATTTAATGATATTTCCTCTAACTTTTCTTAATAATCAAAAATTTCATCCGGAGCCTCAACAACCGACATATCGCCGATCTTTATGATTTCAGCAATGTGCCAGACATTCGGTACAGCGTTGTTGAGGTAATAGCGTGCAGAGAATACCTTCCCGACATAGAAGTTGTAGTCAAAGTGATCCTTACCCAGTTCTTCCATCCTCTTAAGCGCAAGTTTGGCCTGATCAAGGAGGAGGTAACCACAGTAGAGCTGGGAGGTTGCAGTCAGGATACGGCGAGCATAAACCGGCATCAACCCAACCTTGCCCTGGGTCATATACTGGAGGATTGTACCCTGGATCTCATAGTAAGCTTGCAAAGCCTTCTCGAGATGACCAAATTCCTGATCAAATCCTTCCATCTTACCCTTGTTTTCGGCAATGAAGTCGGCGATTTCCTTTAACAGGGCGTAGAAGTCCTGACCCTTGTTCTGCCGCCATTTACGGCCAATAAGGTCCAGTGACTGAATGAAGTTGGTTCCCTCCCAGATGGACCAGATCTTGCAGTCGCGAGTGGCGCTGGCTGCTGGATAATCTTCGCAGTAGCCATATCCGCCATAGGATTGCAGCGATTCAGCGGTCAGTATCCAGGCCTCGTCACTGGGATAGGCCTTGCAGAGCGGAGTTATCATGTCCAAACTCCTCTGAGCCCAGTCGCGGCGAGCCGGATCGGGATCAAATATCCGGACATCTTCATAATAGTAAGCCTTGGCCAGGAGAGCCCGGCAGGCCTCAGTGGTAGCCTTGTTCATCAGGTACATCCGCTTTACATCTTCGTGCTTGTCAATTGTTACGCGGCCTGCTTTGGGATTCGTCAAGAGACGGCCCTGAACTCGCTCTCTGCCATAGGCAACCGCGTTCCAATAGGCATTGGCGGCCACGGCTGTCGACAAACGTCCGGTATCGACCCGGGCCTCGTTCATCATGTGAAACATCTGAGCCATTCCCTGGCCCTTGCCATTCTCGTCCGGCGGATCACCCAGAATCCATCCCCGGCAGTTATTGTTCTCACCTACTACCAGAGCAGCGGTGGCAGATCCTTTAAGTCCCAGTTTATGTTCAACCCCGGCGCACTGGACATCGTTGTCCTCCAAAGTGCCGTCTTCGTTTACCCAGTATTTAGGTGCGATGAAGAGAGAGAGTCCCTTGGTTCCCGGTGCCGCACCTTCAACCCGTGCCAGATACAGGTGGATGATATTCTCCACGTCATCACGGTCGCCGGCGGTTATGAATATCTTCTGCCCTTTGAGTTTATAAATCCCCGGTTCGTCGGTTGGATAAGCCTTGGACAGTAAGTCGCCAACATCTGATCCGGCTGTCGGCTCGGTCAGACACATGGTTCCTGACCAGGTGCCATCAAACATCTTGGGCAGGAATCTCTGTTTCTGCTCTTCGGTTCCAAAATGCTGGATAACTGCTGCAGCACCGGTTCCCGCTCCCACATAGGGCATAAAAGCCGGGCACGCCGCAGCCTCAATTTCCAGCAAGAGGCCATTCAAAACGTGGGGCAGAGTACCTTCAGCATTTTCGTCGACGTTGCTGGAACCCCAGCCATTATCCTGCATAAAGCGGTAAACCGCATGGAATGCAGGGGGTATATAGGCCTGACCGTTTTCATAACGAACCCCGATGGCATCGGCCTCTTCTGCAGTTGGAGCAATAACTTCAGCTGCTACCTTCCGGACCTGATCTATGATGGTGTCAAAATCTTCCTTGGAATAGTAATCTTTATAGCGGTCATAGGCCAGAATTTCATCAACCGGGAGCCATTCTTTAAGGATGAACTTAATATCTCTTGTATTATAGGAATATTTGTAGGCCATATTTCAACCTTCCTTCTCTATGAACTGGAAATGAAATCAAAATACCAGTGAGGAGACCCAGCCCTGCTGGGTCCCCACACCTTTTTGGTAAGTAATCAAGAGAACTTTCGATTCTCTTTATTTAAGTAGTTCGAATATGGTGGCCGCGCCCTGGCCGCCGCCGATGCACATGGTTACCATACCGTACTTAACATCGCGTCTCTCCATCTCATACATCAGGGTAGCGGTCAGTTTGGCTCCGGTTGCACCCATGGGGTGTCCCAGGGCGATGGCACCGCCATTGACGTTAACGATATCCGGGTTTATTCCCAATTCCCTGATGCAGTAGAGGGACTGGGAAGCGAAGGCCTCGTTCAGCTCAATCAGGCCGATGTCCTTGAGTTCCAGGCCGGTCCGTTTCAATACCTTGGGTATTGCAAATACCGGACCGATACCCATTTCATCCGGTCCGCAGCCGGCTACCGCGAAGCCCACGAATTTCAGCCGGGGCTTGATTCCCAGTTCGAGAGCCTTTTGCTTCTCCATCACCATGACAGCAGCAGAGCCATCAGTGGTCTGGGAGGAATTGGCCGCGGTTACGGTGCCGCCGGGTACGAATGCCGGGCGGAGCTTGGCCATTCCTTCGAGGGTTACATCATGCCGGATACCTTCTTCATAGTCATAAAGGATCTCCTTGGTCACCGGCTTGCCGTCAGGGCCTAAGGTTGTGATCTTGACCGGTACCGGTACGATCTCATCCTTAAATTTGCCCGCTTTTTGAGCAGCAGAAGCCTTCATCATACTGTTGTAACCAAACTCGTCCTGCTGTTCCCGGGTAATGTTGTAGCGGCTGGCTACGTTCTCCGCAGTCTGACCCATGCTGGTGTAGACCTTGGATACCTCAGGATCCAGAACCAGGTCCGGGTTAGGTCTGGTGACCCCACCCATGGCGACCATACTCATGTGCTCAATGCCACCGGCCAGCACAATGTCACAGCGGTTGGCTATGATGCCTTCCGCTGCAAAGGCGATGGCCTGGGAGCCCGAGGAACAGAAACGGTTTACGGTTGTGGCGGGTACAGTTATCGGAATTCCTGCATAAAGAGCAGTTATCCGGGCGGTGTTCATGCCGCAGGATTGTTCCGGGGTGGCCGCACCCCAGATCACGTCATCTATCATTTCAGCCTTGAAATTAGGCCCGCATCTTCTGATGGCTTCTTCCATACAGAGCTTTCCTAGGAATTCAGGCCGGGTGTCTCTTAAGGTCCCCCTGGGAGCCTTACCACCGGCAGTGCGTACTGCGGATACGATAACAGCTTCTCTCACTTGTCTTACCTCCCCGATATTTTAATACCTAACCAAACCCTAATTGCGTAACGGCTTGCCGGTCTTCAGCAGGGACATGATTCTATCCTGGGTCTTCTGTTGACCGCACAGGCTTAAGAACGCTTCTCTCTCCAGATCCAGGAAGTACTGCTCGGTAATCATGGCGCCTTTAACGATATTGCCGCCAGCCATGACATCCGCGATCTTGCAGGCAATAAACCAGTCGTATTCACTGGCCATACCTGCCAGAACGGCTTGTTTAACACCCAGTTTCAGCAACGCAAGCTCGTTTTTGCCCGGAGCTGGAACAGGCCTGCTGACTGGTGGGTTATAGTCGTCTTCCAGCAGTCTCAGCACCTGCCTCTTGGCATCTGAAATCTGGAGTACAGGGTTCATCGATATGCCGTCGGTAGGTCTCAAATATCCCAGTTTCTTTCCTTCCTTGGCACTGGTAGCAACTTTAGCTGTAGCCATGTTCTGGAAAGGAGCAATCATATGATCCACGAGAATGGGACCCTGAATGCCTTGCACTGCTGCTATTGCTTTCAGCGCCGCTTCCTTACATCCGCCAGCGGCCGGCAGCAGGCCTACTCCTACCTCAACCAGACCGATATAGGTCTCGGCCACAGCCTGGGCAGCCGCACACTGCAGTACAATCTCACAGCCGCCTCCCAGAGTCTGGCCATAAGGAGCAACTACCACGGGTTTGAGTGAATACTTGTTGGCCATCATGGCATCCTGGTTTCTCTTCAGAGCTGCATCCAGCACATCCCAGGCCTTGGTCTCAATCGCCTGGACAACACCGGTCAAATCCGCTCCCACACAGAAGTTCTTGCCAGCTCCGGTAATGACCATGCCTTCCCAGTTCTTCGCCAGTTCAGCCTGAGCCGCTTCCATGGCTGCAATCAGATCCTCGGAGATTGCATTGTTTTTGGAATGTAATTGCAGACAGACTACGCCATCGCCGATATCGTACAGGGTTCCGGCAGGCATAGAGAATACAACCTTATTATCCTGTTTGAGCTTGAGGAAATTAACTGCTTTCGGGTTGCTGGGAACAGGTTTGTAGGCCTTGTCAGGAATGGAGTAGTAATAGTCAACGCCGTCTTCAGTCTTGTAGAAAGCAGTGATACCGGCATCAAACATTTCCTTAACCCAGGGGGCTACCGAGCCGCCTTCTGCCTCAAGGCGAGCCACATACTTGGGCAGGTCCAAACCGTTCCACATCTTGAAGGGACCGGCCTGGTGATTGTAACCCCACTCCATGGCGTTGTCAATGTTAACTATATCATCGGATATCTCGGGAATTTTTTTGGTAGCGTATTGCAGGGTGCCGCTGTTCATCTTCCAGACCAGCTGGGCTGCTTTGTCGTCCCCTTCGTAGAAAGCAGCAAGCTTATCCGGCAGGGTCTTGGCGGCCTTGGCCTTTTCAAGGCTCGGGAAATCAGCAGGCTTCTGGGGTCCATATTCGAAGGTTTCCGGATTCAGCATCAGCTTTTCTTTGCCAACTCGCTTATAGAATCCGCCCTTGGTCTTGTTGCCCAGTATGCCTTTTTCTTTCATTTTGAGGAATAATTCAGGTACCTGATAGAGCTCCTTCTCAGCCGGGTCAGTTAAAACACTCTGTATGGATTGGGTTCCGTTAACAGCAATATCAAGCCCGACCAAATCCATCAAACCAAAGGAGCCGGTTTTGGGTCTGCCGATCGCCGGACCACAAATCGCATCAATTTCCGAGAAGGTCAGATCCAGCTCTTTCATCAGCCTGCCAATGGAAGGTCCGCCCTGATTGCCAAAACGATTGGCAATGAATCCTGGGGTATCTTTACACCATACAATACTCTTGCCTAAAACCCGCTCACCAAAATCAGCCATGAACTGTAATATCTCGGGATCAGTATCCTTGCCCGGGATGATTTCCAGAAGCTTCATGTAGCGGACCGGGTTGAAGAAGTGAGTCCCCAGCCAGTTCTTTCTAAATTCCAGCGGCATATCCTCAGCCATGAGGGTTATTGAAATGGTAGAGGTATTGGAACTTACAATGGCCCCCGGTTTGAGGAACGGCTCAATTTTCTTGAGAACATCTTTCTTGATCGCCAGATTCTCTGGAACCGCTTCTACAATCCAGTCACATTCCTTCAGCCATTCCAGGTTGTCTTCCATGTTGCCAACAGTGATGTAGTCTGCATCGGCTTTTTCGTACAGTTGGGCTGGACGGGACTTGAGAAGGTTGTCCTTGTTGGACTGGGCAATCTTGTTTCTTGCAGCCGGGTTTGCTTTTTCTGCATCGCTAAGATTTCCAGGTACGATATCAAGAAGATAACTTCTTATACCCGTAGCTGCACATTGCGCGGCAATTCCGCTTCCCATGGTACCTGAACCAAGCACTGCTACTTTTCTGATTCTTCTCTTCACCAGTTCTACCTCCCGTTTCGTATTGTCCTAATAGAAGTTGATGCCCGAAACACTGTGTCGTCAGACTATTTTCTGTTGACACCCCCTTTCGTCTTTCGACTGTAACCTGGCATCGGAAGAATTGATGCTTAGTCGAAAAATCATGTCTGTATAATTAGTACCAGGTTAATCCGATTATCCACATAAGTCGCTAAGGCAACCCGACATCCAGGATAGTTTCCATAATGTAGGTTTGCAGTAATGTTGTTCCTATATATAATAATAACTGTTTTCACAAATAAATAAATGATATTTTGGTAAAACTAATCTATTTATTCATTTTTGCAATTTCTTCCTCCCTGAGCTTGCGACGCAAAGCCTTGCCCGTAGCGGTTCTGGGAAGTTCGTTACGAAACTCAAAAAGTTTAGGAACCTTATAGGCTGCCAGGTATTGCTTGCAGAATGCTGTAAGTTCCTCCGCAGTCACCTCGGCTCCTTCGACTAACTGGATGAAGGCCTTCACTGTTTCTCCTCGATATTCATCAGGGATACCGACTGTAATGACGTCCTTGACTTTGGGATGCTTGAACAACACCTCATCGACATCACGGGGATAAATATTATATCCACCAGCGATGATCATATCTTTGGTGCGATCCACGATGAATATATAGCCTTCCTCGTCCATATAGGCTACGTCACCGGTTCTGAGCCAGCCATCAATCAAGGCGTACTTGGTTTCTTCCGGATTATCCCAGTACTCTTTCATAATTGTAGGGCCTTTTATCCAGATCTCGCCGCGTTCACCTAACGGCACATCCTCCAAGGTATCTGGATCCACTAAACGGACATCATAATCCGGCATTGGTATCCCGCAGCTCCCAACTTTCTTCGGTCCCTGTACTGGATTGGAAATACCCAGGGCGAAGGTTTCACTCATGCCCCAACCTTCGCTGTAATATATGTCAAAATCCAGGGCCTTCTCAATTAATTCCCTCGGACAGGGCGCAGCTCCGGTTCCAACAAAATCGGTTCTGAGGTTCAGGTCAAGCTCCCATGCCTCGGGATGGTCCAGCACTGCCTGCAGCATGGTTGGAACACATGGCCAGTAGACAATCTCGGGGTGCTGCTTGAGAGTCGCTACTACCTCATTGGTATCCCACCGGGGCAGGATAACCTGGGTGGCACAGGTGAACATAGAATACAGTATGCAGCAAACCTCGCCGTATACATGGAAGTAAGGAAGGGTACAAAAGACCCAGCGCCGGTCAAGCGGTAAATCGTCAATTGTCGTTCCTCCCCACCTGCTTACTATGACGGTGGCTGCCACCACATTAGCCTGAGTTAAAACAGCTCCTTTGGGAACCCCGGTAGTTCCTCCAGTAAATTGGATGATAGCCGGGTCATCCTGGGCAATCGGGATACGAGGCGGAATCTTATTGGTACTCTGTTCAAGAAGCCGGGAGAGGTGATACCAGCCCTCCTCCAGACCCAGTTCTTCAGGAGTGCTGATCCCCGCTCCGTTAATGAAATCGCTGATTCTGGTTACGATAACTAACGGAATATCGACCGTCTTACACAAGGCCTTGACATTGGGCAAAACCAGATCAAAAGTGAACAGCCCGGTTAGGCCGGTATTTGTAGCAATACCCTTCAACTCTTCGTAGGTATACAAGGGGTTTAGGTTTACCACAACAGCTCCGGTCATCAGCGTTGACCAGTAAGCAAGATTGAACTGCGGGGAATTTGGCAGCAGTATACCAATGCGATCACCCTTTTTTACCCCCAGCTCAATTAATTTGTTGGCCAGCCTTATGCAGGCCCGGTATAACTCCAAATAGGTCATTTCCGTTCCATAGAACCAGGTTGCAGGTCTATGGGGAACACCATTCGAGGCATTACGAATAAGATGCCAGGCGGGAAATTTCGGATAATTAAAGGACCAGGGTACTTTCCAGTCATACTGCTTAATCCACGGCCGTCGTGCAAAAATCTCCTCAGTCAATATCATCTAATAACCCCCCCTCTTTTGAATAACAACTAACATGAAATACTATCTACATGGCACAACAAAGCATCGTATCCTCGTCACCACCTTCCAAATACCAGGAGTAAAATCTGGTGTTCCTCTTGGTTTCAAAAAGGTTTTAATGCAATTCGTGTGCCATACTTGGAGGTGGGTTCCTGTTTAGACAGATATCGACTTATCTTACGAGGGGCAATCCTGGGGCGAAGTCCTTCTAGTTATGGGTTGAGTATATTGATTCTCTTATCCAAATCATGGGTATCTGTAAATTCGACATCAAGTCATCCCGAAGGATTACGTCCGGCATAGCTGTTCGTGTTACCCAACGCCACACCTGCCAGCGCACCGATGTATCATTAGGCATCATTATACAAGAGGAAGCCTACGGACACGGAAAGAAACAGGGACAACCAACTGTCCCATTTCAAAAAAGGTGGGACAGTTGGCTGTATTTATTAATCGGCGAAGCCGTATTCCTTTATCCACCGGTATAGGGTCTTGCGCGAAATACCCAGAGCCTTGGCGGTCTTGCTCTTGTTGTTGTTGAATTTCTGGAGGTATTTTTTCACCATTATCTTTTCTAAAGAACTGATCGATACCTCACTGTTTAAGGTCTCAATCTCGGTTTCTGCCTCAACTACGTGCTTCGGCGGCAGATCGATATGGCGTTTGATCATTTCATAGGTTATAACTGGTTGGACTGATAGTTGTATCGCACATTCAAGTACGTTTTGCATCTCCCGGACATTTCCCGGCCAAGGATAGCGCAAAAAGGCCTCAATAACGTCGGTGGCTATTATGTAAGGAGGTTTGTTCAAGCGGTGACATATCTTTTGAGTCAGGTAATTAGCCATCATTATTATGTCATCCGGCCGGTTTCGTAAAGGGGGAATTGTTATCCTGATTACCCCCAGCCGGTAGTAGAGGTCACGCCGAAATCTCTGAAGGTTGATTTCTGATTCCAAATCCTTGTTGGTCGCCGCTATAATACGGACATTGACCGGTATCAGCTTATTGCCTCCCAAACGCATGATGCTCTTTTCTTCCAGGACCCTAAGCAGCGAGGCCTGCAGATCCAGAGGCATGTCCCCTATCTCATCCAGAAAGATGGTGCCTTGATCCGCCAGTTCAAACTTGCCGATATTCCCTCCTTTTCTGGCTCCAGTGAATGCACCTTCTTCGTAGCCGAAGAGCTCGCTTCCTATCAGGTCTTTGGGCAGGGCGGCGCAATTAATGGCTACAAAAGGGTGGTTCTTGCGGGGACCTGCATTGTGCATCGCCTGGGCAATCATGTCCTTCCCAGTTCCGCTCTCTCCCAGGAGCAGCACGTTGGAGTTTGATGAGGATGCCGTCTGGGCCAGCTTCTTGGCCTCCAAGAAACTTGGATTCTCCCCGGCCAGATCAGCAAATGTTACCTTGGCATTACTGCCAATCCAGCTGCGCACCATGTGATCAACATGCCTGCTTTCCCGGATTATTAACAGGGTTCCTATACAGGGAGGTTCTTTGAAGTTCAGCGGGTTGCAGGTAACATGGCACTTAATTCTCTCCTGACCAACGTTGAGCATCACTGTTTCATTGGAAGCGATTCGCCCCGTTGCCAGGCTGACAAGATAATGATTATCCGGATGGTGACCCAGGACATCATAGATGTTCTGACCAATTACTTCAGCATAATTCTTTCGTAATAACCGGCAGCAGTTATGGTTGATATAGGACAGGGTGTTGTGGTCGTCCACCACCATAACCGCCTCCGACATCGACTCAATCAGGTGTTCATTGTACTTGGTTGCTCTCTCGAGGGTCATCTTGGATTCAATATGTTTAACTGATGCCATTACCATCCCCAAAGTATGTGTATTAAACCTGCAATAAGGAGCCTCCATGCCTAACACTCCAATGATCTTTCCCCCGTCTATGATAGGTGCACTGCAGTTGGCGATGAGAACACCAATTCGACAATAGTGCTCATAGCCTACAACTGATATAGGTCGCGCCAGAGCAGCCGCGAGTGCGCTTGCGTTGGTTCCGATCAGTTCTTCGGTCCAGATAGTCCCTTCTACCACCCCTCCACTACGAGCTTCGCTCAACGACTGCCGGTCGCCCATAACCGACAGTACACAAATATTGGCATCAGTTAACACCAAGACAAAACCCGTCCCCGCAATAAACTCCATCAAGCCTTCCATCACTGAAGAGGCTGTCTCCATGAGGTATTCGGATTCCTTACGGGCCTGGTTATACTCGTGTTGAGTAAGACGTATTGGCTCGCTCCTGGATGGGTCAACACCATAGCTGTAACTGCGCTCCCACGAATCCCGGATCTCCCGGCGCATGCCTTCGCGGAGTTCAGGTTTATAATGAAGCTGGTGCCACATCATCTCCTGATCTTCCTGGTTAATAAAGATCCTGGAGGCACGGGGCGGTACCATGCTATTAAATTTATGCTCCTGATGATTCATTGGAAATCTGCTTCCCCGAGCCGTATCCTCATTACGGCTTCTGGCTCTGCCGACTACAAAGCCGGTGCCTGTATGAAGCGTCGCCCCAAATTATATGTGTTGATGAGATGGAAATCCTAATGCATCTTGCTTGTCTACACCACCGGGAAACAAGTGTACACCTGCCTTTCTCTTAATAGTCGTAAATACAACGAGCAAGGTAAGAGGGTTGCGACATCGCAGGATACAAGTATTAAGTGTGATATGATGCTGGTGCGATATGGTTTGATGTAATGAAGTGACTTGGGTACGTATCATTGTGCCACATTGCCATGTACAATCAAATGTGAAATCACGATACACTTTCTATTATATTACCAGAAATGGAACCCGAAAAGATCGATCCTGGAAAACATTTTGATGACTTTTGCATCAACCAAGAGCCATCTCGCCTTTAAATGCATGCTTCCTGCATGACGGATAGCCTTCTCTTTTGCTTCAAGCATCTTCCGGTCCCAAGCAAAAACCAGACCTTGTCGGCCTGGTTTTTATAACCTTCCCTGGCACAATCTGAATCAAGCCGGATGCTGTACAGCATCCGGCTTGAGGTAATCGGCTATTTGAGGTCTATTTACCCTTAAAATTGGGTTTTCGTTTCTCTAGGAAGGCACTTAATCCTTCCCTCATATCCTCGGTGGCAAAGCATTCTGCAAAGAGTTCTCTTTCGATCTGGAGGCCGGTTTCAAGATCGGTTTCAATCCCCAGATCCATTGCCGTCTTGGCAAATTTCAGGGTTACGGTAGATTTGGACATCAAGGTCTTGGCCATTTTCATGACTTCATTCATGAGCTCTTCATGAGGAACCACCCGGTTTACCAGGCCGATCTCATAAGCCCTTTTCGCATCAATTGGTTTTCCTGTGAAAACCATCTCCTTGGCAATCCCCATGCCAACCAGCCGCGGCAGTCTTTGAGTACCGCCGCCACCCGGAATGATACCCAGGTTAATCTCGGCTTGCCCAAATGATGCTTTTTCGGAGGCAATACGAATATCGCAGCACATGGCGATTTCACATCCGCCGCCGAAGGCAAAGCCGTTTACAGCGGCTATGGTCGGTTTGGGAAAGTGAGCAATAGTCTGCTGTGCCTTGAAACCCTTATATGTTAGGTCACGGGCCTGCAGGAAGGTATGGGTCGACATCATGGCGATATCGGCTCCGGCTACGAATGCCTTATCACCAGCACCGGTGATAACGGCCACCTTAACCTCATCATCGTCTTCCATCATTTCAAATACCTGCTTTAATTCCGAAAAAACCTGATCGTTTAATGCGTTCAGCACCTTGGGACGATTAATGGTGACGGTTGCGATACCGTCCTCCTTTTCCACTAAGAGTACCTTAAAATCGTAACTCACTCGTTTCACTCCTTTGTTGCTATAATAGGTTTAATACGATAACCTCTAATGCCTGTTATTGCCAAATCGGTGTGTAATCGAACCGCTGTGCGTGGGTCAACGCATTAATACGATTACAGCAAATAGGTCTGCCTCTTACCCGGGCGGGCAGTGGGCTGGCGGCACTCTCTTATGTGAATAGCCAAAGTTGAACGGGCCACCTCGGTGGCCCGTTTTAGTTGGCTCTAGACTTTCAGGTTAGGGCATCATCATTCCGCCATCGACCTGCAGGCACTGACCGGTTACATACGCTGACTCATCACTGGCAAAGAAGAGAATGGAGTAGGCTAATTCTTCAATAGTTCCAGGTCTTTGCAGTGCATTAGCCCTCGCGGATATCTCTCTGATTTTCTCAGGAACCGCCAGGAACATGGCAGTTTCAACTGAACCAGGAGCAACTGCATTAACTGTGATACCCTTGGGTCCCAGTTCTTTGGCCAGGTTTCTGGTGAATCCAACCAAGCCGGCTTTGGTAGCTGCATAGTTGGCCTGGCCAGGGTTTCCAAAGCGGCTGACAGAAGAGATATTCACGATCTTGCCGTAGCCCTTATCTCTCATCATCGGCACAACCGCCTGGCAGCAGTAGAAAACACCTTTCAGGTTAACGTCAAAAACCTGATCCCACTGCTGTTCGGTCATCTTGTGGAATATAGCGTCCCGGGTGATTCCGGCATTGTTAATCAGGATGTCAACGGTTCCAAAAGTATCAACCGCTTTTTTCACCATTGCGTCCACCGATGCTTTGTCCGCAACATTACAGACTACTCCGATTGCAGTTCCGCCCATGTCCTTAATTTTTTGTTCAGCCTTTTTAACCTCATCTTCCTTCAGGTCGCCAATAACTACTTTGGCACCTTCCTGGGCAAACTTAATAGCCACCCCTTCTCCGATACCGTTGGCCCCTCCAGTGACGATAGCCACTTTGTCTTTCAAACGCATGCTATACACTCTCCTTTGTACATAGTTTTTACTACGAATAGTATTTCGCATTCTATGAATTCAAGATTCATTATTAAAAAACCTTCTCGTGATCTTAATTTTTTCCATGGTTGTCGAACAAGAGAGGAAAAACGGCGAAAAAAAACAGGGGATTGAATCCCCCGTTTTTTTTAAACTTGTTACAGTGTTATCAGTGTCCTGCTTCAGCCGGGGGCAGAATACCCGCCTTGCGGCCAAGGGTGATGCAGGTAATAATAACTGCGAGCACAGCACCGCCACCAAGTACTGCGGTCAGAGCCCAGGTAACTGAACTGCTTATTACAGCAGATGATGCTGCAGCAGCTATCGCCGCAGGATCAGTTACGCCACTCTTCATTGCAGCTCCAATAGCTTTTTCTGCTACAACCGGAATCTCAATAAGAGCAATAGTGAAATAAGCAAAAGCGTAGTTGTTGCAAACCATTGGCAGCACTTCTCCCAGAGCTGCGATGACGAAAACAGCTATCCAGACTAACAGCAGTGTTGCTGCCGGATCGCCGATTGATGCCTGCAGCGGAGTAAGAGCGGTAGCCAACAGGAACGCAAAAATCAAACCGGAAACTGCTCCGACCATAATAGTAGGAATATTCTTGACGTCTGCTCCCATTAGGAAGAAAGAAATCATAACAAAGAATGCGGGCCATACAGCATGAATCCCAAACAGACCCATAACATAAACACCCAAGACAACGCAAGTAGCAATGATAAGCCCAAGAATCATGTGGATTTTTAGACTAATTAATTTTGCCTGATCCAACTTACACCCTCCCCTTCATTATTAAGAGATTTTGACATGCCTACAGAAAACTCCAGTCATTGTCCCTTACCACCATATACTTGACTTACTGAATTGTATTCATCAAGTCTTGTATTATGAATTAAATGGGACCACGACCAAAAACTTTGTCTGTCGAGCACCCCCCCCTTTGCCATGAAGTCTAGCTACATATTGGATAGGCTCTTATTATAATAACACAAGTATAGTTGGAATCTTCAAATTTTTTTAAAATCCAATGAGATTTCATAAAAAAGATATTCCAAATAGACTTCGGTTTTAATAAAGAGCCTCCACCAATCTTGGGAATGCAAATGCCATGCCAACACAATCTCAGGTCTTCGTTTTATATGAATGCTGGCGTATCCCGCCTAGAATTCAGTATCTATTTCCATAACTATGTAACAATCTATAATCCCATGTGTATGAACCTTAAACAAGTTGTGCCGACCTGGCGCATGCCCGGCACCATTATGTCTCAAACGGTACATCCAGGTGCAAGCTTCTTCACCGTCACAGGAGTATGTTTTTCTCAAGAACTGATCTCCTAGCTATTAAAATACGCCGTAGTGAATGAAATACCCTCCCATTCCAAATAAAAAGACTCCACACACCAACAGAACACCTCTATAAACAGTCTCATTAAAAAGCCTCCGTCCACCGGATACTACTGCTCCAATCATGATATACCATGCCAGATCGGAAGAAATATGTCCGGTAAAAAAGGAGGCCACTCCAACTGTTCCCGATTCTATCGCCATTGTAATATACCCCAGACCCACAGAAGCCCACCATAAAATCCAATAGGGGTTGGCAAGGCTTACAAAAATGCCAGCTATGACCAACCTGACCTTAATCCAGCCGGAACAGTTATTTGCCACTGGTTTATCCTGTTCCATCACGCCTTCTCTGGTTGGAGGCAACGAAACCCGACCGGCAAATACATCCCTTATCATACTCCAGCCCATCCAAAGCATATAGATCCCGCCAAATATTGCCAGCCACTGCGGCACACCTGATTTCAAAAACCCGCCCAGGCCTATAAACAGCGCTCCTACCAACAGCAATTCCAGAACAATATGACCCAGTACGATCAGTGGTGCGGCTATCATTCCGTGGCGGGCACTCTCGCCAATGGTAACGGTTAGCAAGGGCCCTGGTACCATAGCCCCGGACAATCCGACTATAAATGCAGTTACAAACAGCCCAACAACTTCCATTATCCTTCGCGCCTGTCCAGTTGCTTTAATTGGTTAGCTCGTTTAACCGCCTCCGGTCAGGAACTGGTTGCAATCTGTCTTGAAGGCAGCATGCCTTTAAACAATTGCGAGACCTCTTCTTCGGTGAGTATCCTGCTGATATGAGCCGAACCATCCTTTATCAGGTCAATCTCCCGTACAACGGATAAGGGCTTCCATCGTTTATTGAATAACACCCTGACCACCGGTAAGGTTGGCATTTCCCTATTGGTATCCACCACCACACCAATCTCCCCGGAACTCAGCGCTACCACACTGCCAATGGGATATTCAGCAATATTAGTAAGAAGAGCTTCGAGGATGATGGGTTCAAATTGACTCCCTGACATACGGCGCATCAGCGAGATGGCCTGGTTGGTGGAATACGCTTTGCGATAAGGCCTGTCTGCAACCAGAGCGTCAAAAACATCTGCAACTGTTACAATCCGTGAATAGAGGTGAATCTCTTGTTGACGCAAGCCGCGGGGATAACCCTGACCGTCCCAGCGTTCATGATGCTGAAAGGCAATGTGAGCGGAAAGCAGCGAAATTTCCCGATTTGCGCGCAGGATTTCAAATCCATACTCTGAATGGCGTTTGATTTCATCGTATTCCTGCGGGGATAGATCTCCGGGTTTGTTGAGAAGTTCCTTTCCCAGACGTGTCTTGCCAATATCGTGAATGAGCGCTCCGGTACCCAATTCCTTCAGTTTTAATTGATCCAACCCCATAGCAATCCCGGTAATTATTGACAGAACGCAAACCTGGACCGAATGAGAGAATGTATAATCATCATAGCTCCGTATATCAGCGAAATTCACCAGGATCTCACGATTGCTTAGAACCTCATCTATCAGGTTGTTAACCGTCTTTTGAACACCTTTAAGGTCAATCCGTTTCTTATTCTCGAAATTCCTAAAGACCTCTTTTACCGTTTTTACCGATTCCAAACGGGTCTGCTCAGAGATTAAATCCGGCGGTTCCTCGATTTCATCGTACATATCATCCTTTATTAAAACAGAGCCAATCCCATAATCTCTTAAACGCTGGATATAGCTGTCATTCAGAACCATTCCTGATACCAGCAGAGGTCGACCATCAGTATTGTAGATGGTACGTCCTACTTTCATTCCTGGTTCCAAATACTCCAGGCTGACTCTACGCATATATACACTCTCCGAAAACCGCAAGGTTGTCTATGGGACAAATCTTTTGTTCACCATATAGAAGCAGATAATCCAAATTAATCAGGCGTTTACCTTTACCTATTCTTTTTTTCTGCATACAAATCCTGCCTCAACATCTTTAGTCGAGCAACCTCAACTGTCCCCATAAACTATGGGGAATGAGGAAGTATGTCCGCTGGATTCATCTCACATTAGCTGAGGTTTTTTCAGAAAGATTCATCAGGCGTTTTTCATGTTTTACAATATTGATGAGATTGCTGCGATTGAGGTCATCCACTACAAATAGTTTTCCCTGACCTACTTCGGCTAGCTTCTCCAGAAATCTGCGATTGGCTTCAACTCCTATACAGAGTAGCCTTATCTTGTTTTTTGCAATACGCGCAGCAGCCTCCAGCGCATCTTTCTCAGAATCAAAACTCCACAGTGGATAATTGGGTAAACCATCCGTGATTAAAACCAGGGTTGGGTTATGCGTCCTGGAGGATAAAATCAGGTCAACAGCCGTAACAATACCGTCGGCCAAGGGAGTCATGCCCCCGGGCCGGATGCGATTCAAACCACGGATCAGGTCCTGCTGACGCCGGGTAAACGGAACCACTACCTGGGCTCGCATCTCTTGAAAGGTCACTACCGCCACCTTTTCTTTGCCGGTAAGCAGCAGGTGCTCCGCCAGGTAACAGGCTGCCTGGCGTTTTTCGCCGGACATGCTGCCACTGGCGTCAATTAGAAGACAGATATCGACTGGTACATAGGAACGCTTACGATAAATAAAGAGGTCCTCCTTGGTTATTTTCAAACGCTCGTTCCGGATGAGACTGGTTTTCTTCGCTTGTATTACTGTATCAGGAACTGCCAGATCCCCAGTCCATGAACGGGTATTAAGCCGGATGGTTTTGTTACGGTTTGTGAATTCCAGGCTGGACATCTTCTGCGAGCTGCTGCCCGTTTTATGAAAGCTCCCCGAACGCCCCGGTGACTGCCTGATCTTGCGGCGCATCTCAGCTTCCAGCTCGCACTTGTGCTTGATCAGATACTGCTGCATCTCCTTGCCATCTTTGGTTAAGACCGGTCCCAACAAAGTATTCTTAATCAGTCCCAGTTCTTTTAACTGCTGGGTACGTTCCTCAAGGTTGCCCCATTTGCGTTTTTGATCGTACTGGGCGGTTCTCTTAAACAACTTTGTGGAAAAGGTCTCCACAAAATCCTCCAGATCTTCAATACTGCCGAATTTCTCCGCCAGTTTCATAACCAGTTGACTCTGGTTCTCCTTCATCAACTGGTAATTGGCATTTTTGAACCTTCTCCAGGGTATGGGTATGCTGGCCGTCATTTCCTGCTTTTCTTTGGTCTTTGCCATGATGTGCGAAATACGTTTCACCTTGCCCAGTTCCAGGCCAGCTTCTAATATGGCCGCTTCAACCGCTTCGGCAATTGGCAGAATTATCCCGTATTTGTCACTGGACAATTTGCCCAGTACCTGCACAAAATTGCCGCCACGCTGTGAGGCTTCAATCGGCTCAACCTTGCCGGAAACCAGGTCCCATACCAGACCTTTTCCTCCTCTGGTGGATATCTGCAGCTTCATGGCATAGTCAGTCATATGCTCAAGTTTCTCGTCATCAGCAGCGGTAAGCCGGGGGATTTCTATGGTGATATAATCTTCAATAGCTGACCAGACTTTGATAGCTACCGCACAAGGGTCAAGTACGCCTGGCTTGTGAAAAACATTCAGGTTGACCACCATTTCTGGATCAATATAGTCCAACATAGTCTGTCCGGCATCCTGGTTGGTAAGAATCTTGACGTGCCCTTTGAGAACTGTAGCCACTTCATGAGCTTTTAGGCTTACGACACAGCTTTCGCCAAGCCGTACCCCTTCGCCCTTTTCAAAATACAGGTGGAGATAATTGCCTATCGATTTGGCGGTGTTATATGCGTCCTGCCTCTCCTCATGACTCCTGCCATTGGTCATAACTCTTCCCCCCACTTAGAAGGTGGTCCATAATTCCGGTGAAAATAACCAGTGTCCGTTCTAACCAATGCGCGAAAACAACTTGAATCAGGACGGCAACGGACCATATTGCTAAGTTGCTATGACACTTAACAAGAACTGGGTAAGTCGTTTTTCCAGAAAAATCCTCCGAGGTATAAGCCAATTATAAATCATTATCCGACAATTGTCACAACACCACAGAATGTAAATCCATTGTAACCTGAGTCGCTGCTACCAAGTCAATAGCTATAGCAATTGATGGCTGTCTCCGTATAGTATCATTTTATTAACGACGGTAATATTAAGGAAGAAGAACAGTTAAGCAAGCGGTAAAAAACAGACCGCCCTGTATTATAAACGGGCGGTTTAGCACGAATCTTGTGGTAAATGACCTGGGTGTTAGGCTTTCCCTTAATAATCAGATATCGAGGATAATCCCAAGTCTAATCACGATGTTTTTCATTTGTATTCTGATCACCAGCCGCGGCTGCTGCCACCTCCGCCACCTGAGCCTCCGCCACCTCCAAAACCTCCACCGCCGAAGCCTCCTCCACCGAAGCCCCCGCCGCCTCTTCCGCGCAGAAGCATGCTGAAGAGCATACCAGTTATGAAGCCGCCAAGAAAACGGTGATCCAGCCACAGGAGGATAAAAGCGCCAATGATCATTAATACTACCGCCCACGGGGGCAGAGAATTTTCCGTATCTCCCCGGGTACCTGCCTGTTGCTGGGCGGTCTGGTCACCCACCTCTATCCCGTATTCCTGCTCCACTTCATTAATGATGGCCAGATAGCCCTGGAGAAGACCCTGATCATAATCACCCTGTCGGAAAGCCGGGATCATGTGCTCATCCTGAATGCGACCGGTCTTGCCATCAGGCAGGGCTCCTTCCAGTCCATATCCTACTTCGATACGGGACTTCCTTTCTGCAGGTACTACCAGGATTAAAACCCCGTTGTTCTTCTCTTTGTCCCCCAGGCCCCACTCCCTCAGGATTCCTAAGGATACATCCTCCAGTGGCTCATCTTCCAAACTCTTCAGGGTCACAACCGCCACTTGGGCACCGGTCTTTTCGGCCAATCGGCTGCTGGTATCAATAATATAGGCCTTGGTTTCAGCCTTGAGGACCTGAGCCTGATCAAGAACGTAGAATTCCGGTGCTGGTTGAGGGATGGCGCCGAAGGCTGTTCCTGTTGATCCGCATATTATGAAAAGGGCGAGTATGGTCGAGAAGATAATCCACAACCATCCTCTGCAATCTGATCGGTTAAGATTAAGGACTCCCTTTATCATGTCAATACCTCATCAGTCAAATTCAACCTGAGGGGCTTTTTGAGCCGAGTCCTCAGCTTCAAAGTATTCACGAGCTGAGAAACCGAACATCCGTGCCCAGATCACCGTCGGAAAACTTTTTACCCGGGCATTCAAAACCTGTACCGCATCGTTGTAGTCCTTCCGCGCCACTGCGATCCGGTTTTCTGTTCCTGCCAGTTCATCCTGCAGATGCCGGAAGTTGGCGTCAGCCTTAAGATTAGGGTAGTTTTCCACAACTACCAGCAGGCGTGCTAATGCGCTGGTCAATTCCTCGTTGGCCTCCGCTTTGTCGGCTACACTCCCTGCCCCCACCAGGCGGCTGCGCGCATCTGCTATCTCGTTCATAATATCTTCCTCATGGGCTGCGTAACCTTTTACCGTGGCTACCAGGTTTGGAATAAGGTCAGCACGTCTCTGCAGGTTGTTTTCCACCTGGCTCCATTTACCGTCCACCGATTCGTTCAAAGCCACCAGACTGTTATAGCTGCTGCCCATGATTATGGCCAGGATAATGATAAGGACCGCTGTAATTATAATCGGCTTTTTCAATAAATTCCCTCCTCATTTCCATATGTCGGGGTGCTGTTTTAGTCGCTTCTCTGATTATTCTACAATGGATATTTCCCCTTGCCTATAACCATTATATACCTTATAGTTAAGGTAACCATCTGACTATGATGTTTGAGGAGCTGATTTCCCTGGCATTTAAGCAGCTGTTGCTAGGTTACCTGTTTGAGTTTAATGCACACGGTTACAAGATTATGAAAAAAGTGCATCAGGATTTCTACCCCGCCGATCCAGAAATCAATGAGGGTCTTTTGTATACGACCCTGAAGAGATTAGAGGCCGAAGGACTCATTACCCGTGAAACAGAAACTGAGGACCGTCCCTCCCGCAAGGTGATCCACCTCACCGAAGCTGGCAGGCAGCAATTTCTCGACTGGCTGATGGCAGCCGAAGATGAGGATGGGGTTAAGTTTGACTTCTTTTATCAATACCCCTTTTTGGAAAGATGCAATTATTTTAAATACCTGGATACCGAACAGGTGGAATTACTGATCAACAAGCAAATAGCTTTGTCCGGCCAAAGACTGGAGCGCTACCGGGCAGCCCGGGAAAGCATGATACAAAAGGGGGTTGACCGGTTCCGTTTAGCCATAATTGATTATGGCATAAGCTCGGAAGAAATGAAGATAGAATGGCTGAAAACACTGTCAGAGAGGAGTGCTGCCGGGTGTTAAAAGAGTTGGAACATATAAAGCAAGGAATGCTGGATGCCGGTTATATATGTGATGACAATGCGGCTACGGTGCTGTTTCTCGCCCAGGCTCTATCCAAACCGGTTCTGGTCGAAGGTCCAGCCGGGGTCGGTAAGACCTCAATTGCTCAGGCCTTTTCCAATATGAAAAACATTCCGTTGGTGAGGCTCCAGTGCTATGAGGGCATTGATGAGGCCAAGGCAATGTATGAATGGAATTATAAAAAACAGCTCCTGCATATCCAGGCGGTATCCAACCAATCGCTGAACGTGACCGAGGTTGAAAAACAGATCTTTTCGGAAGAGTTTCTCCTGACCAGACCCCTCTTGCAGGTTATCACCAGCGAGACGCAGACCTGCCTGCTGATCGATGAGATCGACAAGGTGGATTTTGAGTTTGAAGCCATGCTTTTAGAGCTGTTGTCAGAATTCCAGATTACACTTCCCGAACTGGGAACCATCAAGGCTCGACACATCCCTTATGTATTCCTGACCTCCAATGCCACCCGCGAATTGTCAGAGGCTTTAAAACGGCGCTGTCTTTTTCTTTACCTGGATTTCCCCTCACCGGCTATGGAAGAGTCTATTCTCCGGTTGAAGATCCCTGCCCTCAAACAGGATCTAGCCCGCCAGGTAGCTGAATCCCTGCAGGAAATAAGGAAACTGGAATTGAAAAAGACTCCCAGTATCGCGGAAAGCATTGACTGGGCTTTGGCTCTGGTTTCGATGGGGATAATGGAACTTGATCGGCAGGTCATTGTAAAGACTCTAAATGTGCTGCTGAAGTATCAGGAGGATATTGACCTGGCCAAAGCTCGAATTCCGGGACCTGCTCCACGAGTGTCCCCAATGGTTCAATAGGAGCAGCTAGATGGGCAGCATTTTCGAGACGATCCAAGTCTTTATACGAGACCTGCGTGATTGTGGGATTCCAATTGGCTCCAGCCAGCTGGAAGACTGCTACCGTGCAATATCCTTGGTTAACTGGTCACACGAGCCGGTTTTTTATTCTGCCCTGTTGAGCACTCTCCTTAAAGATTCAGCCTTGTTGCCAATCTTCAATGAGATATATATGAGACATTTTCATCCCCACCCGGGCAACCCTGCCAAAAGATTGGGAGCGCTGCAGGAAATGATGCCGGAGCTGCCAGCTAATCAGAAAGGCCACGGGGATGGCAGTGAAGCTGTCGGAGATTCGGGCCAGTCAGGTAAACCAGTACCGCGGGGAAGATCATCCAAGGCTCCGACCCGGGAATGGAAAGACCCTTTCTCCCAGGACTTTTACTCCTTGACTCCACAGGACCTGAAACGGATGGAAAACCTGATTCCACTGCTGGCCAAGCGGCTGGTTTCAAAGACGGTGATAAAAAGACGTCGCGAGGAGAGCGGCGCCCTTGACCACCGCCGCACCCTCCGCCAGAGCATGGCCACCGGGGGGGTTCCGGTGGAGATCTTCGTTAAAAAGCGGATTCGCCAGAAACCGGTGATTTTCGCTCTCTGTGACGTATCCCTCTCCTGTCTGCACTTTAGCGCCTTTTCCCTGGCCCTGGTTTACTCTTTGGAAAAATTCTTTCGCCATGTACGCTGCTTTGCCTTTATCGGGGAGACCGAAGAGGTTACGGCACTTATGAGGAAAGAACAACCCTACAACCTGAGAGCACAGGTACTCTACGATACCAAAGTTACAGGCGAATCAGGCCGCACCGATTACGGCCGTTCACTGCTCACCTTTTATGAGCGTTACGGGCAGGATTTGTCGCATAAAAGCTATGTACTTATCTTTGGAGATGCCCGGTCGAACTGGTTTCCAACGGAACCCCAGATTTTGAAACAGATTCAAGACCGGGTCAAGCGGGTCTACTGGTTCAACCCCGAGACGGTTAATGAGTGGAATACCGGCGACAGCAGTATGAGCAACTACCGGAAATACTGCGACAAGGTGTTTCAAACCTCCAATCTGGACGAGTTGATAAAGGCCCTGGCTGAATTGTAACCGGGGATTTATAACAAATAATGAAAGGGGGGGCTAACAAGGCTGGTCACGCACTTTTTATACCAGGTGTTCCGTCCATCCCAGAAAGAATGCTTTCCGAATAACAACAATAAGTAATGAGGAGGAAACATAAATGGCTTACGAATTTATACTGTTTGAGGTTGATGAGAAAGGTATAGCCACGCTGACCCTGAACCGGCCCAAGTCATTCAACTCCTTCAATCACGGGATGTCTGCCGAAATGGCGGAAGCTTGCCGTGAAACTGCACAGCGTGACGACATTAAGGTTCTGGTAATCACCGGGGCCGGGAAGGCATTTAGCTCCGGGGGTGATATCGATTCCCTGGCACAGAACGATGACAACTGGAAGAAGAAAGCCTCCCTCGATGATGCCGTTAATGTTGCAGATGCTATGTCCCGTATCGAGAAACCGGTCATAGCGGCGGTAAATGGGGTGGCAGCAGGCGCGGCTACCGCCATGATCCTGGGCTGTGATATTGCCATAGCCTCTGACAAAGCCAGGTATGCACCAAACTTTATCAACATCGCCTCGGTTCCCGATTCAGGTGGCACCTACTTTCTGCCCCGGCTGATCGGTCCTAAGAAAGCCCTGGAACTATTCTGGAGCGGCAGGATAATCAGTGCTGCTGAAGCTCTCGAGCTAGGAATCTTCAACCGGGTAGTACCTCATGATGACCTCATGAAAGAGGTGTATGCGCTAGCCGAAAAACTGGCGGCTGGTCCCACCAAGGCCATTGCCTTCGTTAAACGCCTGGTCAAGGAAGGCATGAAAAATGATCTGCTGACCCAGTGCGAACTGGAGAACTACTTCCAGGTAATGGCCTGGTCCACCGAGGATTTCGTTGAGGCGACCAGGGCTTTTATGGAAAAGCGTCCTCCACAATTCAAAGGACGCTAGGATAACAACGCAGGAGGCAGGAACTCACCCTGCCTCCATTTTTTCAAAAGGACAATACCTTTTTGAGGACCGTGTCCCTCTTATTAATGAATAGTCCTATCGAGAAATCGTTTTTGACAACATGACAGCGGAAGATGCAGTTTTCCGGCCTGGCTATTACCGGTTTCTTTTCATCAAGGCCGTAACTTCGTGTCGGCAGAAATTGTAACAAGCAAGGCATTCCGTGCATTTTTACCCGATCAATAATTGGATACTCGTCTAAAGACATTGCTTCAACTCACCCCACGCCCTTGTATAATGCTATCTCATAATCGCATTTACTCAACCTGAGGCACCCGAGCCGGAAAGTATTTACGCTTATAATATAATGAGAGATTCACCAACGCCAGCAACACCGGCACCTCCACCAGGGGACCGATCACGGTGGCAAAGGCTTGGTTGGAATGGAGGCCGAAAACAGCTACCGCCACGGCTATGGCCAGCTCAAAGTCGTTGCTGGAAGCGGTGAATGATATGGTTGTTAGCCGCGGGTAGTCGGCACCCATCCACTTGCCAATGAAAAAAGTGCTTAGCCACATAAAGCCAAAGTAAATGGTTAGGGGGATAACCACCCGTACCACGTCCATCGGCAGGGTTACAATCACATTGCCCTTCAGGCTGAACATCACCAGGATGGTAAATAAAAGGGCAATTAGAGTAAGCCTGCCGATACGGGGGATGAAGTTGGCTTCGTACCAATCCCGCCCCCGGGATTTGACCATTAACGTTCGAGTAACTATCGCGGCGATAAACGGTATCCCCAGATAAACGAAGACGCTCTTTGCTATCTCCAGCATTGACACATCAACCACCACACTGGTCAAACCCAGCCACCGGGGAATCACGGTCAGGAATATATAAGCGTAGATTGAATAAGTCAACACCTGGAATACCGCGTTAAAGGCTACCAGACCTGCAGCGTATTCTGGACTGCCCTCCGCCAGGTCATTCCAAACCAGGACCATGGCGATACACCGCGCCAATCCGACCAGTATCACCCCGGCCATCAGTTCTGGTTTGTCAGGCAGGAGTACCACGGCCAACACAAACATGACTATTGGACCTACTATCCAGTTTTGGATGAGCGAAAGAGACAGCATCTTCACATCTTTAAAGACGGTGGGGAGTTCCTCATACCGCACCTTGGCCAGAGGTGGATACATCATAAGAATCAGGCCGATGGCAATCGGAATATTGGTGGTGCCAACCTGGAACTGGCCCCAAAAGAAAGATATTTGGGGATAGAAATATCCTGTTCCCACGCCAATGACCATGGCCAGTATGATCCATAGAGTCAGATAACGGTCCATAAAAGAAAGTCTTTTGGTTACCGGTTCTGGCATTAGATTAACCGCCTCCAAATTAATTTTAGATTTGACAGTTACAGGCCTTATTATCGAAACAGTGATGGTTTCAACGATGGTTGTGAGCTCTACTTACTTGAACATTCCGGGAACAACACTGGCCAGATGTATTCGCCCTGCAAAGAATTAGTCGTTGTTTGTTATCTGCTGTATTATCTCTTTAATCATTTCTGGATTGATCCCTCCAGCAAAGCGTGGTTTTCCGTTTACAGCCACAATAGGAAAACCATAACCCATACGAATGAGTTGGAATACTTGCGGATACTCGCTTAGTTTAGCTTTTCTGGTATCGATATACTTGACGGTTAATCTATCTTCATAAGTCTGCTGCAGCTCAAGGCTCAATTCGTCAGTCATTTCTTCCACAGTTGGTCCACAACTGTTATCGGGACCACAGCCCGACGAAGAACACCCTCACCCATCGGCGGGAGTTATCCCATCAAACACTTCCACCAATATTTTGTCCTCCATGATGTGTACACCCCTTCTCTATAATTCTTCGGTAATTAGTCGTTTAAGCTCTTCCCGTTTCGGGACTCTACCACTTAATTTGACCTTTTCGTTAATTACCAGTGCCGGAGTTGCCATTACCCCATAGGCAACAATTTTCTTAACATCTTTGACTTTTTCAATGTTCGCTGCAATATCAAGCTCAGCCAATGCGTTAAAAACCTCTTTTTCCATCTGCCTGCAGTTGGCGCAACCCGGTCCTAATACCTTGATTTCCACAGAGTTTCCTCCTTCCTGCCAAGTTCTTACGTTATTTTGAAATATGCTGGACCAGTTACATCTGCGCGGTCACCTTTTCCAACTCTGGTGGCAAGGATCCTTTGCATGCTTGAACTTCTTCATTTGAATCAAGAGTGGCCAACCGCAACTTTTCCTCTGCTAGATCGGGAATGTCATCCAGGCTGGACTTCATGAAGTCCCTAAAAAGATCTAATTCTCCTTGTTTAACTGAAGCATCCAGACCGAAAAATGACCGCTGCCGATCTTTGCGTTCACGTACGATACCGGCCACTTTCAGAACCTTTAAGTGCTGGGAAACACGTGGTTGGCTGATATTCAGAACTGACTCTATTTCGCAGACGCAAAGCTCTTGGATGGAAAGCAGCTTAATGATTTTTAATCTGGTAGGCTCCCCCAAGGCCTTTAATACAGTAGCCATCTTTTCTATCGTAGCATTCACCACCTAAACACACTTATATGCTAACTTAATTATATAATTGTATACTTATGTTTGGCGGTATTTTTTCTTAAGTGACCTAACAAATTCTCTGTTGCTATTTATTTTTTGTCTATCGCGTTTGACGGTTTGGTCGATTCTTTATCCTCTGAACCATCCTGAGGTAATTCTATTACCTGAAAACTGCAGCAGGAGTTCTTCTCATCCTTCTTTCCTCCAATCAAGCGCCCGAATAATCCCTTTTTCTCCTTTTCATTCTTCATGCTTAAGTTCCCCTTTCCATAATTAATGAAGTTGGATGATTCACCTATAGAATCATATTGAAGATGTATCCGCCCAACACCGCAACAATGAATACTGTCCCAACAAATGCCGCGACCAATTTGGTCTTGAATATGCTGGCCAGCATGCTCATCTCTGGAACGGCCATACCAGCACCGCCAATGATTAACGCAATAACAGCACCTATGCTCATTCCTTTATGCATCAGAGCTAATCCTATAGGTATGGCTGTTTCCGCGCGAATATAGAGAGGTATACCGATTAGGGCAGCCACCGGAATGGCAAATGGATTATCTGGCCCCGCAAAACGGAGTACAAACTCCTGTGGTAAATAACCGTAAATTGCCGCTCCAATCCCAACCCCTATCAGCAAGTAGATTAAGACTCCTCTGAAGTCGGTCCATGCCTTTAAAAAGGACATCTTTAATTTATCTCTAAAGGCAGCTGGTACTTCCTCCTCATCCATGCCACCTTCAATACGAACCCTCTTAACCAGCTCAAAGGCGCCCGCTTTTTCCAGGATAACGCCAAAAATGATCGCCGCACCAAACACCACAACGAAGTAAATCACAGCGGTCTTCCAACCCATCAATGCCACCAACATGGTCAATATTATCGGGTTCAATAGCGGGGAGGAAATTACAAATGATATGACTGCCCCGAACTTGATACCTGCTTCCAAAAAACCGATGGTCATTGGAATCGTGGAACAGGCACAAAAGGGGGTCAAAGACCCTATAAATGCCCCAATGAAATTGCCAAGAATCCCTTTCCCCGCCATCCAGCTTTTTATTTTCTCCTGGGGTATGTACATGAGTATTAAGGCTACAATCGTACTGATTCCCAGAAACAGCACCGTAAGTTCCGCAGTAATGGTGACAAAGTATTTTATTGCGGTCGTAAATGAATTCACCCTCAACCCTCCGTCTCTGGTTTTTCTCTTTAGTCTTGCCTCTGGATTGCCCTGACCAGAATCTGTAGTGTCTCCTGTATCTGGTCAATCTTCCCTGGTTCCAGTTCTATCAGGGCTTGACTGAGATCAGTGGCATTCCTGTCCATTATCCTGGTAATGGTATTTATACCTTCGTTCGTAAGGCTTACACAGCATATTCGGCCATCAACCGGTGACCGTTGTCGCACGAGATAGCCTTTGCTTTCTAAACGATCGATAATCCTGGTAGCACCGCTCTTGGAGAAATTCAAAGCGGCACCAATCTCCTGGATGGAGGCTTCGTTATTGTCACAAGCTTTTTTAAGGGCCATGAATTCAACAAAAGAAAGATCCTCGCAGCACTGACCATCAAAACCCCGATTCCCAAAGTGCCAAGCTAACTCCTGAAGCAGATCATATATTTCCGATATCTTAGAGTTCATGAACACCTTCTCCCTTTAATAGTTGACGCCCGCAACTAATTATATGCAAGATTAGTTGCGGGCGTCAACTATTTCTTAGGAAACGTTGCTATTCAGATCGAATTTTCTTTTGGAGATCGGCTGGACAAGGATGCGGACATGGCGAATGACGTTAACCTATTACCTGTGGACTAATCAATTTGGGCGGGAGGTGTTATAAGAGGTTTCTCTCCAAATTAACCAGGAAATCCTGGACATTGGTTACAATAGAAGTCACCTGCAGGGTGCCCCGATCTTTTAACTTGTTAACCGCAAATTCGGATACATCGACACTATATATATACAGTGGCCTGATGAGATGAATAGATTCCCTTCTTCAGGTTAATCTAATCATGGCCTAGTGAAAGCAAGGAGGTGCCGTGTCTTTGACTGTTTCTAGCCAGATAAAACAGACTCTGTCGAATTTAAAAAGCGCCCAGGCCAGCCTGGAATCCTTTGCCCTGCAGACCCAAAATCAACAGGCCAAGCAGCTTTTTACCAATGCTGCTCAACAGACGAAAAGCATCCTGGATACTCTGGAACCAAGAATCCGGGAAATCGAGAGTCAAGAACCACAATACAAAGGATTTTAAGCACGCTCCCTGATGCAGACCTGGAGCGTGCTCATTGCTTGCGACGGGGATTTACGATCACTGATCATCATTTCCCCGTCATCCTCTCGCTCCTTGCCCGGAAGGAAGCAAGGGGACAGTCCCCCTGCTTCCCTTCGTCAGGAATATAACCGCAGAATGATAAGCAAAATACGTGTATAGAAGACTTCATCATAGGGGAATAACAATGACGGTAGCTTCGCAGGTTAAGCAGACGGTCGCCAGCCTTAAAGGGGTACGTGCCACCCTTGAGGCCATGGCTTCCATAGAGAGGATCCCTGCAACCCAGACACTTCTGACATCGAATTCAGATAAGCTGAGCGTTATCATCAGCCAAATGGAGCAGCGCGTTGGTGAGTTGGAGTTTCAGGAACCGCAATACAAGGGATTCTAAGCTAACATAAGGGGAAATACTCATGCCGGAATGGTTATTGATAATCGTTCGTTCTTTCGGGGCTTTTTTTCTGGTCCTAGTCCTGACCCGCCTGTTGGGCAAACGACCAATCGCACGCCTGACCCTTTTTGACCTGATAATCGTAATCGTTGTTGGCTTCATAGCGGCAGCTTTGTCAGTTAATCTTACGCCAGATCTGGCAAATGGAGTGATTCCCCTGGGCATCTGGATCCTGTTACCAGCGGTGATCTATGCTCTGTCCCTCAAATTCAAATCAATCCGGGACCTCTACCAGGGTAAAGAAATCGTTCTCGTCAATCACGGCCGGGTTCTGGAGGATAAACTGCTGGAAGTTCGTTTGACCCCCGAGGATTTTCTGGGACTCCTCCGTCAGAAGAATGTATTTAACTTTGCTGATGTAGAGTTTGCCGTACTCGAACCGACTGGTGATATAAATGTTCTGCTTAAAAAAGAGCAGCAGACGGTAACCCCTAAAGACATGGGTATCAGGGTTGTCGAGGAGAGCGTACCTCAAACGGTGATACTGGATGGCAATATCATGGATGATGCCCTCAGCGCTCTGGGCCTTAACCGGAACTGGCTGTTGACAGAGGTCAATAAGGCAGGATTAGCCGTTGAAAACATTTTTATAGCCCAGGCAGATTCAACCGGTCAGCTTTACCTCGACCTCTTTGATGATGCAATCCAAACCCCAAAGCCCTCGATCAGGGAGATGGCTCTTGCTTCCCTTAAGAAATGTCAAGCCGACTGTGAGGTGTTCGCTCTGGGAACCAGAGAGGCTGACGCTAGGACCATGTATGGGGAAGCAGCCAATACCTTGAAAGATATTATTGATGAGCTGGAGCCACTGCTGGGAAGATAGCACCACAACGTTTTAACAACCTGATGGCTGGCGCAGCAGGGCTGAATAGGGAGGTCTCAAGTGTGTCTGAGAAAGCCAAGAAAAAACTGACTCCTGCGCAACAGGAGTATCAGGATTTCGCTCAAGCCCGAGAACCGAAACGCTCGGTCCTCTTTAACTGTGTTAAAGCCTTTTTTGTGGGTGGGAGCATCTGCCTGCTGGGGCAGTTTATCCAGGATTTTTTTATTTGGAACTTTGATTTTACGGAAAAGACGGCGGGGAATCCCACCGTGGCGGTACTCATTCTCCTGTCCGTTATCCTTACCAGTGCCGGATTATATGATCACTTCGGTCAATGGGCGGGGGCGGGAACTGCAGTTCCGGTAACCGGATTTGCCAATTCCATTGCCTCCGCTGCTATTGAACACCGTACTGAGGGGTATGTCCTGGGAGTGGGGAGCAATATGTTCAAGCTGGCCGGGTCGGTTATAGTCTTCGGCGTTTTTGCCGCGTTTGTGATAGCCCTGATCAAGACTACCCTTGCTATGTTGGGGGGGAGTTAGGTTGCTGCAGGGACATCAGACCTGGGTCTTTAAAAATCGGCCGGTGATTGTGGCAACCGGAACAGTCGCCGGGCCTTTTGAAGGTGAGGGTCCATTGGCCCGGGACTTTGACCTTCTGCACGATGATTTGTGGCTGGGCCAGGAGAGTTACGAAAAAGCGGAAAGGAAGATGCTGGAGGAGGCCTGCGAGCAGGCTACATCCAAGGCGGGTATACAGAAGGACGATGTCCAGTTCTTTTTAAGCGGAGATTTGGTTAACCAGATTACTCCCAGCAGTTTTGCCGCCCGTACTCTTGCGGTTCCTTACCTGGGTATGTTCGGGGCCTGTTCAACCAGTATGGAGTCTCTGGCTCTGGGATCACTCATTGTGAACAGCGGCTCTGCCCAGCGGGTTATGTGTGCTGCTGTAAGTCATAACGCTACCGTGGAAAAGCAATTCCGGTACCCCACTGAATACGGAGGGCAAAAGCCTCCTACGGCGCAATGGACAGTTACCGGTGCGGGTGTCGCATTGTTGAGCGCCCAGGGTGAAGGGCCCCGGACTACGGCGGCAACCATAGGCCGCGTAATAGATATGGGGATATCGGATCCATTTAATATGGGCAGCGCCATGGCCCCGGCGGCAGTGGATACCATAACCGCGCATTTTCGAGACCTGAACATTGATGCCGGGTACTATGACCTGATCGCTACCGGTGACCTGGGCCGGGTAGGGCACGGGATCGCCCGGGACCTTCTAAAAAAGCATGGGATAAAAATACCGGATGATCGTTTCACTGACTGTGGAATCCTGATTTACAGTGAGGAACAACCGGTGATTGCAGGTGGCAGCGGCTGTGGGTGTTCAGCCGTAGTGACATACGGACACCTTTTAAACCGGATGAAAAAGGGTGAACTCCAGCGGATACTGGTAGTTGCTACCGGTGCTCTCCTGTCACCCCTGTCGTACCAGCAGAAGGATTCTATCCCCTGTATTGCCCATGCAGTAACCATTGAAATAGACCACTAGGAGTGATTCTTTTGGAGATATATTTCTGGGCATTTGTGGTTGGCGGGCTAATATGTGTCATCGGACAGCTTATGCTTGATGTAGCCATGCTTACCCCATCTCATGTGATGAGCACCCTGGTGGTATCCGGAGCTGTTCTGGGCGGTTTTGGCCTCTATGAACCCCTGATAGAATTCGCTGGCGCCGGAGCTACGGTTCCCATAACCAGTTTCGGCAATTCTCTTTTACATGGTGCATTGACGGAAGCCGAGCGTACTGGGCTGGTGGGAATACTCACAGGTATTTTTGAGGTAACCAGTGCCGGGATTTCCTCGGCCATCATCTTCGGTTTTTTGGCTTCCCTGCTATTCAAATCCAAGGGATGAGAGGGCTGACATGAAAAAAATCCTATCGTTAATACTGGTATTAATTATGATGCTGGTGTCTGCTGGGTGCGGTAAAAGCTCTCCCCCCATAAAACCCCACCCGGAAAACAGACCAAAAGCAGGTCAGCAGATAACGATTGATCCGCTGAGAGGAGAGAAAGTTAAGGCCGCGGTCCGGAAAGTTAAAGAGGTAGAAGATAGCACCGCTGTAGTGGTTGATCAAGATATTGCGGCAGCCATTAAAGTCAGTGGTTTCAATCGTTTGCGGATCGAATCGATCCGTAATCAAGCCCGACAGAAAATCAAATCGGCCAACCCGGGATTCCGTGTCTACCTGACCAGTGATAAAAAACTGTTTAAACAGCTCCAACAGCTAGAAAGGGATATGCGGAGGCCCAATCCTTCACCAGCGGAATTTAGAGCGAAAGTAAACAAGGTTATCAGTGACATGTGATGGCCTGTTGTTTTGCATGAATTCCCGGTTTTGTTCACATCCTGTCCATATCATCACTGTGCAGCCCGCATCAGGCTTATCGCAATACATTCCTGGTCATACTGTTAAGATTTGTGGTAGTCGGCTACCAGTTCCGGTCGTTCTGTCAGGTATTTCACCAGCCGGGCCAGTTCTTTAAGAGTCTGCGGGCTAAGGGTATGCTCGATTTTTTCCGTCTGCTCCAATAACCCTTCCGTAACCCCCAGGATCCGCAAAAAATCTTCCACGACCTGGTGACGATACAACAGCTCTTTCCCCAATTTTTTGCCTTTGCGGGTCAGTATTACATAGCCGTATTTCTCGTAATCCACCATTCCCTGTTCGGCGAGTTTCTGGATCATCTTGCTAGCCGATGGCGGTTGAACATTAAGGGCTGATGCCAGTTCATTTACCCTGGTAAATCCGTTGTCCCTGGACAGCCGGTAGACCATTTCCAGGTAATCTTCCATCGACGCAGTGAGAACATCATCATCTCTTTTCATCAATTCACGGAAGGTAAAGAATTCCTCATCTTCCTTCACAGAGCTCACCTGCTTCCCGCTCTTTATAAAAAGTATATGCGGTTGAAGCTCAATAGTATTAAGTCTTAGCTGCTGCGGGCAAATCATAAATGCAGGGTTTCCTGAGCTTTATACATACCAATGGTCCTCATGCGGCTGATCACCATGAACCCAGATGAGAAGCAATCACAGGTTATCCGTCAGTCCACATATGAACAAAAATACCGGCCAGAACTGCAGCAGCACTGGCCGGTCATGTTAAGTTATATACTAACCCAGGAGGTAATCAGTGTTATTCCTTTTGCGCATTCATCTTGGCAATCTCTTCATCGCGGAGCAGCCTGCGCAGGGCTTTTCCTACCGCCGTACGAGGGAGTTCCTCCCTGAATTCAATAGACTTCGGCACCTTGTAAGCAGTTAGATGCTGCCGACAGAAGTCGCGAAGTTCCTCCTCGGTAGCCGTCTGGCCTTCGACCAGCTGCACAAACGATTTAACAGTCTCGCCGCGGTATTCGTCAGGAATACCCACGGTTATGACGTCTTTTACCTTGGGATGCTTGAACAGGACCTCATCGATATCACGCGGGTAGATATTGAAGCCACCGGCTATGATCATATCCTTGGTGCGGTCGACTATAAACACATAGCCATCCTCATCCTGGTAAGCCACGTCACCGGTTCTAAGCCAGCCATCACGCAATTGGTTGGCGGTTTCTTCTGGATTGTTCCAGTATCCCTTCATAACCGTCGGGCCTTTAATCCAGATTTCCCCCCGCTCACCCTGTTTAACATCCTCCATGGTATCCGGATCCACCAGTCGGATATCATTATCCGGGTAAGGAACTCCTATACTCATGGGCTTCTTTACCCCCATAACCGGGTTGGAGATACCCAGTGATGTGGTTTCACTCATCCCCCAGCCTTCACTGAAGTAGACATTAAGGTCTTTCGCCTTCTCAATGAGCTCTAGAGGAGCAGGTGCTGCGCCGTTATTGACAAAACCGAACTTCTTCCCCAGATCCATTTCCAGCGCCTTGGGATGATTCAGGAACGCCGTCAGCATGGTGGGAACCGCCGGCCAGAAGGTAATCTCGGGAACAGCGTCAATAGTGGCGACAACCTCATCAATTTCAAAACGGGGAAGCAGTATCATGGTAGCAGCTGAGTGTAATCCGTACATCAGACAGCAGATCTCCCCGTACACGTGGAATAGCGGCAGGACAGTGAAAACCCTGCGTCTGTCAATCTGAATGGTATCGATTATCGATGCGCCTGCCATCACCACCTGGAAGGTGGCAGCGACCAGGTTGCCCTGGGTCAGCGTTGCTCCCTTGGGAGTGCCAGTGGTACCTCCAGTGAATTGGATCAAGGCCGGATCATCTTTCTTAAGAACCGGACGGGGTGGAATCTTATTGGTACAGTTGTCAAGGAACTCGGAGTAATGGTACCAGCCCTCCGGCAGGCCAAGGCTCTCCTTGGTGCTGACGCCAGCACCATTGACGAAATCAGTAAGCTTGGTGACCATAACTATCTCAATATTGCATTCCTCAGCCAGGGGTTTCACCAATGGAATCAAGAGATCAAAAGTAATGATAGCTTTAGGTTCGGTTATGGTAAGACAGTGCTTAAGCTCAGGATAGGTGTACTGGGGGTTCAGGTTGACAACAATGGCACCAGTATTAAGGATGGCACAATAGGAAAGCACAAACTGAGGACAGTTCGGCAGCAGTATGCCAACGCGATCGCCCTTCTGAATGCCTAATTCCATCAGACCATTCGCCAGACGAGCGACCAGAAGATACATCTCCCAGAAGGTAATCTCTGTCCCGTAAAAGTAAGTGCACGCCTTGTCCGGATGACAATTGGCCGTATCTCTCAATATCTGATATGCAGGAATATTGGGATAGTTTATCGACCAGGGGAATTTATAATCCAAGTGGCGTAGCCAGGGCCTCTTTTCCAACAGACTTAACATTGGTAGACCTCCATTCGCTATTATTTGTTATACTTGCGCATATCTACAGGTTCTCGAGGTGAATCACCAAGCTATTCGTTTCGCCCCTCCCTTCCTTATGGCCGCTGCGGTGTACATTTCTCTATTATTTCTTGATCTGGGGATGATATTTTATTGCGTCAATTGGTTTGTTTCAGCTAATTGTCTATATTCAGTCTATTTATTCAATTTGCAAAATTCATGCCAAGCGATCGGGTCTCGCTTTTTTTATGTGGATTTATATGGGGAATGCCGGTTTTAGGGTAGTCGTCGGCAAAAACGATGCAGGAGGGTTATGGCAGGCGGGTAATTGTTGTTGCAACCTGACACGTTTCTGGCACACTTTGTTTACTAATTAGCCGCCTGCAAATCGTTTTCTATGTATGTACAAGAACACCCAAAGACCGCAGATTCCTGCGGTCTTTGGGTGTTTGGACAGGTTATATCATGTAAGTCGGTAGTTTTTGAAATAAGCAGGTGGTTCTAATTGACCAGTATCGCCTAATTTCGCGGAGACATTTTCGAGGTTTGCTTGGTTTCCATAATAAATATATACTCCATGCAGATTATGCGCAATATTTTAACTTAAATTATTTATGATTATATTGTTAATGGAGCAAATCTTAGGACTATTTTTCTTGGCCGCAGGCAGGACACTTGGGATTCCTCTTGACAGGCACCTCGTCAAATGTACCATTCAGACCATTGTAAACCAACAAGCGGCCAACCATCCCCTGCCCTACACCGGACAAGTATTTGATCGCCTCCATGGCCTGCAATACACCAATGACACCGGGCACAGGGCCCAGAACTCCCATCCGGGCGCAATCACAGGCAAAGGAGCTTCCTGGAGAGAAACAGCGCAGACAAGGCCCTTCGAAAGGTATAATGGTCGTCATCTGTCCAAAAAAGCGAATCGCACCCCCGTGAATAAAGGATATACGAGTATCAAGACAGATCTGGTTGAGAGCTAACCGATCCTGCAGGTTGTCCAGACAGTCCAGAACGACATCAAATCGCATTATGACCGAAGCGGCTGATTCCTCACCTAGCCGCTGGTCGAAAGCCAGGACCTCTATCTCAGGATTAAAGCGGGAGAGCTGTTCCTGCGCCAGTTTAACCTTTGATAGATTGATATCACCTGGCCGATACAGGATTTGGCGATTGAAATTACTGGGGCTGACCACATCGTGGTCCATTAGGCCAATAGTACCCACCCCGGCGGCCGCCAGGTACTGCGCGGCAGGACTTCCCAACCCTCCCAGGCCAACAACCAATACCCGCCCCCGGTTTAAACACTCCTGACCTGCTGGCCCAAATTCATCAATAATTACCTGACGGCTGTATCTTGGGGAATTGTTCACCGGGATCCTCCTTATGTCTCAGTTATCAAGCTGGTGCAGAATCTAGCCTTGATGTCTTTGAATTTAGTGTGCCCAGTCACCAGCTTTCACTAACCGGGATAGGATCGTCTGCAAAATGAAAGAAGCGTGTAATTAATTTGACTCCGCAATTTATTGGAATTTACTCGTTTTCAAGCAATCTCCGCCTGCCCGCCGTTGCCGGAAATGGGTAAGAATAGTATAATTAATGGTAATTATTGTCTGAAGAATTTGTGCCTGGGGGTGGTAACTGCTGTTTGGTTTCCTCGAATTTTTCGAGGACGCCTCCCCGTTAATACAGGGGAGTGGAGCTAATTTTGACGGGATACCGGAATAACTAGAAACAAAGGGAGGGAAAGAGATGACAGTACCGGGAATCAAAAACATCTGCGTAGTTGGAGCTGGCAACATGGGACACCAGATAGCCCTTTCCGCGGCCTTGGCCGGCTATCAGGTCAAAGTGACCGATGTCAGTCAGGAAATCCTGCAAAAGGCCGAGCAGTTTGTAGACAAGTATCTGCCTGAAAGGGTCGCCAAAGGCAAAATGCTGGAGGATGTCGCACGACAGGCTCGGGCCAATATCTCATTCACCATGAGCCTGGAGGAAGCCGCTCAGCACGCGGACCTGGTTATCGAGGCCGTAATCGAAAAGCTGGATGTAAAACACACACTTTTTACCCAGTTGGACCGGATATGCCCCCCACATACCATTTTAGCCACCAACAGTTCTTACATCGTAAGTTCCAGGATTGCACCGGTTACCAATCGTCCCGAAAAAGTATGCAACATGCACTTCTTTAACCCGGCATTAGTAATGAAACTGGTTGAAGTAGTAAAAGGACCTCATGTATCTGACGAAACCGCCAACACCGTGATGGAAGTGAGCAAAAGCATGGGCAAGATCCCGGTGCTTTTAAATAAGGAAATATACGGGTTCCTGGTAAACCGGATTCTAGGGGCGATTAATAAGGAAGCACTCTACCTGTACGATATGGGTATCGCATCCTATCAGGACATCGATACCGCCGTGGTCTATGCGCTGGGTCACCCCATGGGCCCCTTCAGATTAATGGATTTAACCGGAATCGACCTGGCTTACTATGTCAACACCGAACGTTACCAGGAGACCGGGAATACAGACAATAAACCGTCTCCAATTATCGTAGAAAAATTCGTTAAAGGCGAATGGGGGCAGAAAACCGGTAAAGGATTTTACGATTACACTAAGAAATAAATATATAGCGGATCACCAATTTTATACGTAGGGGGTATAATTTATGGAATTCACCAAGTTGGTAGTGGAAAAGAAGGATGGCTACGTGGTTGCGGCGATCAATCATCCGCCAGCCAATGCCATGGCCCAGGGCGTTCTCCTGGACCTCAATGCTCTGCTTGACCAGTGCCTGGACGATGACGGTGTACGGGCCATCGTCATTACCGGCTCCGGAAACAAACTCTTTTCCGCCGGGGCAGATATCACGGAATTTGCCAATTTGCAGGCGGGCGGCAAACCTCAGATCAACGGTGTTGATGTCTACTTCAAGATCGAAAAGTATCCCAAGCCCATAATAGCAGCTATTCAGGGCGGTGCCTTCGGTGGTGGCCTGGAATTGGCCATGTCCTGCCATATCCGTTACATGTCAGCTTCCGCTCAAGTAGGACTCCCCGAAGTCAAACTCGGGATTCTGCCGGGATGGGGCGGCACCCAGCGCCTGCCTCGCATTGTCGGAAAAGCTAAGGCCCTGGAAATGATGCTGACCGGTGACTTCATCGGTGCAGAGGAAGCCCTTCAATTGGGGCTTGTAACCAAGGTATTCCCTCGGGAAGAGGTCCTGGCTGAAGCTGAAAAATTCGCAGGCCGGCTGGCCAAAGGCGCACCTATCGCCATGAAAGCTATACTGAGAGCAGTTAACGAAGGTCTGGAACTGACTGTAGCGGAAGGAATCAAGATCGAGCAGGAAGGCTCCGCAGCCTGCTTCGCCAGCGAAGATGCTAAAGAAGGTTCAATGGCCTTCCTACAGAAAAGACCTGCCGTGTTCAAAGGGAAATAAGGATTAGCCCTCCAACATATTTCATCCTTAAATAGGAACATATCAGGGCGACAAACCACCACCCATCCGGTGGTGGTTATCTTTTTCCTCCGGCTCGCAGCTGACTGCTGTTACTTTTTGTAAATCGCAAATTCTTCTAATTTTCCTCTAAGTCACCCTGTTTTTGTAATAGTATTTGGGCATTCATGCAGGAATTTGATGGGGATTGGCGAAATCCAAAACTATTAAAGTGAAATTTCGCCAACTCGTATTTAGGGGGTTGTACATATGAAGGAACCATCCAAGAGTGGTCAGGTGGTCGTGATCACATCAGGCAAGGGGGGTGTTGGCAAAACCACTACGGTGACTAATGTCAGCATGGGACTTGCCAAAATCGGCTGTAAAGTGGTAGCCATGGATCTGGATATCGGTCTGAAAAAGCTTGATTTGATTATGGGCCTTGAGAACCGCGTCATTTACGACATCGTTCAGGTAATCGAAGGTGAATGCACCTTAAAACAAGCGTTAGTCAAGGACCGCCGGTTTCCCAATCTTTTCATGCTGCCAGCCGCCCAGACCAGAAACAAGGACGACATAACCGAGGAGCAGATTAAGAATCTGTGTGCCGAGCTTAAACAAGAGTTCGATTTCGTCCTCATTGATTGCCCCGCCGGAATTGAACAGGGCTTCCGGAATGCTATTGCGGCCGCTGATTGGGCGGTTGTGGTAACTAATCCGGAGGTATCAGCAGTCAGAGATGCTGACCGCATAATCGGCATGTTGGAATCAGCACAGTTTAAGGACATTAAACTGGTAGTAAACCGCATTCGGCCAGAAATGGTTCGAGACGGTGACATGCTGAGCATTGAAGATCTTTTAAATCACCTCTGTATCGATTTGATTGGTATCGTGCCTGAAGACGATGGGGTTGTAATATCGACCAACACTGGCGAACCTATTATCCTGAACCAGCGTTCTATGGCAGGACGTGCCTTTCATAATGTTGCTCGCCGTTTTACTAAAGAAGAGGTTCCTTTCCTGAATCTGAATCACACTGATTCGTTTTGGGACCGCATCAAAAGCGTATTCTTTAGTAAACAGGTCGGCTAGAGGGAGGATGTGATTTCATGTTAGATTTCGCTCGTAAAAGAGGGAGCGCTACCAGCCGAAGTAAAGCAAATGATCGCCTTCATTCGGTACTGGCGCATGACAGAGTTGGAACCTCTAGCGGTATCATGGAGCAGATGAAACAAGAGGTCATCCAGGTTATCCGCAAACACATGGATGTTGATGAGCCGGAGGTAAATGTGACTTCCCGGGGCAGACAGTCGATGTTGGACATCAATATTCCGTTAAAAGGCAGGTAGTATAAAATTGGCAGTCGTAGAGATTAAAGGGCAAAACGGCGGCTTAGTATTTGTTTTTGGACCAGGTACCATCGATGAGTACACAACTGAACTTAAGAAACGTTTTGAGGCCAATCCCCTGCTGTTCCAGGGTTTTTCAGTCACCTTTCGAGGAGACCCCATCAAAAACCTTAGTTCAGAAGAATTAGGTTCCTTGCAGAGATTATGCCTTGATTACGGGCTAACTCTGGCGGTTCCGCATGTATCCAAACCTGCCCGTGAGCGGGATGCCGGAGGCAAGGACATTATTATCAAGAGAACCCTTCGCAGCGGGCAGAAAATAATTCACGATGGTTCCATAGTCATTCTGGGGGATGTTCATGAGAGCGCCGAGGTTATAGCCTCCAAGGATATTATCGTTCTGGGACGCCTGGAAGGTGTCGTACATGCAGGCTGTTTCGGAGATTTATCAAGTATTGTCCTGGCCCTGAAGCTGATGCCCCGCCAAGTTCGGATAGCAGACAAGATCTCACTGCCACCCAGCGATAGTGCTCCTAACGATCACCCCGAACTGGCTTATATTGAAGAGGGCAACATCTGCGTCAGGGAATACGGAATTCCCCGCCCGGGCAAAAAAAGAGTCTCGATATAAATCTATCACTATTTCAATCTATCATTTCGATTAATAAAGGCTCAACGCTTAAGTGTTGAGCTTTTTCATCACCCTCCATCCATCTGGTCCCGGTATATATTGTCGCAATTCTAAGCATCATGACAGCAGGAAAAGCGTTTAGATTTATCAAACTAGAGAAATACGAGGATGATCAGGCCATGTTCGCGATGGCCGAGCCATTACGAGAGAGGGTGTTTATATTTTGGAATCAAGAATAAGCGAGCTTTTGGGACTTATCTTCCGGTTTCCTGTTCCCTGGATCTTAACCGGAGCAGGCATTTCGACTGAGAGCGGTATCCCCGATTTCCGCAGCCCGGGGACCGGTCTGTGGGAGAAGATGGACCCCATGGAATTCTCCTCTGTGGAAGGACTGAGGCGTAATCCACGTGCATTTTTTACTCATGGGTTGGAGACCATTGGCAATGTTTTAAACGCTGAACCTAATACGGGGCACATAGTGCTTGGAAATCTGCAGCGGGCCAGACTTATCGGACCGATAGTAACCCAGAACATTGACGACCTGCATCGCAGAGGAGGAGCCACCCATTTTTACGAGGTGCACGGTCATTTCAGATCTGCTTCCTGTATGACCTGCCGCAATCAGGTTCCAATAAGTGAGTTGATAAACCAGGTTGAAAAAGGCCAGATACCACCAGTCTGCGGTTACTGCGCCGGCATTTTGAAACCCGATGTCGTCCTCTTCGGCGATATGATGCCCGCTGACTATGAGGAAGCATCCCTGCTGGCCAGCAGGTACCAAAACGTACCCAAGCTGATGATCGTAATCGGCTCCAGCCTGACGGTTTCACCAGTAAACTACCTGCCTCTTGAGTTTAGCCGGATTGCCATCATAAATAATACCCCAACCAGCATGGACTATAAGGCCGATCTGGTCTTGAGAAAGCAGATCGGAGAGGTAATGGGCAGCCTCTGGGATGAAATCCTGGCTCTTAATAACGGGGCCGTCCCCGAACCCATTCCCTATGGTTTTAACTTTGGCCATCTGGTGGCATATTTAGAGAATGAGATGCGTTTTCTGGCCAACCAGAAAGGGCGTATGACCGTTTCCCGGGAAAGCCTGGCACTCCACACCGGCTATATCAAAGCCGACCTCGAAGCGGCCCGTAAAATTATCCGGGCGTTCCCCACTGCTAACAGGCAGCCCCTGGAACAAGCCATGCTGCAGTTCTACCAGACTGAGCTGGATAAGATGGATAAGGGGTTTGATGCCTGGCTGTCGGAAACCGCTGTCGTCCCTCAGGCAGGACAGTCCCGGCTTAACAAGCTGCTGCAGGATGATTTCAAAGATAATTTAAATGCTTTCATCACCTATACCCAGGAGACCGATCCCGATCGAGAGATTGCTGGAATGATGGCGGCTCGGGCAGTTGGTTGTTACGGATTCTGGTCGTTCAGCAACCAGGTAATGGGACTCCCAGCCGCGCCGGCAGAAGAGTGGGAACGTTTAACGCGGGTCACCCGGGAGAAAGGGGTCAAGCAGGACCCGGATCAGTACCTGCAGCTCTTCCAGAACTGATTTCGGCACTTGGAATGAGTCGACGCAGGGACGCTGCATTCAGAGGCTTGTCTTGATACATCGCAGATACCCTGGACAAATGCACCCCATAAAATCTGACGCTCTTTAATGAGACATCGCAGGCCTGGCAGGCAGCCAGGCCTGTTTTTTTGAGCTCCTACCCGCTGCAGCCGCAAGAAAGTGGTTCAGCATATACTGGTGACAGCGGTATACTTTACGATCCGGCGGACAATACTTGATGCAAGAGCTATTCTGCAGTCAATTAAGGTTTTATGCTTTGAACCATAAATAAAAAGCATAAACGGATGGAAAGGAGACCAGATGCACCGCATTAGATCATCTAACAAAAAAGATGAGGGCGATAACAGGACAGACAGGTATACTGTGATAATTCCAATCGCCAGCAAGCGTAAACCAAAGCCGGCCGAAGGCATCCATGATGTACAGCTGGCCAGGGCGATTGAGACTCAGTTTAACATAATCCTGCCTGACATCCGCCCGGTCAATATTCCCGCAGGTCCTGCGGAAACCACGGATGAGTAGTCAAGGGAAAAGAAGCCAGCTCAAACAAATCCGTTAAAAAACACCAAAACAATCCCGCAATACTTGTTAGTAGCACGGGATTGTCTTACTATTGCAGGAGAAAGTATTGGCCCTGTTCACTCCGGAACAGTTTTTCCCGCAGTCATACATCACGGGAACTTCCCTTTTGCATGTCAGGACCATTTCCTCAGGAGTACCGAAAACTTGTCGAGATTTTCCTGCACCGTCGGGTCCTGGATCAGGTCCTCTCCCAGGCAGTTCGCCAGGTAATTGCTCAGAACTACGACTCCCACCTGGGATATGGCCGCTTTTACCGCAGTAAGCTGCACCATGATGTCCTTGCAATCCCGTTCCTCATCTACCATCCGGGATATCCCGCGCACCTGTCCTTCGATCCGCCTCAAGCGGGCCTGTATGTCCTGCCGGCACTCTTTTTGACTGCCATTCCCCTTCATCATATTCCTCCTCTATACCTCTACCAGGTACTAGCGGTTATACGAACTCGATAATTGTATTCTACTAATAGCCCTCGCCGCATGTCAAATTTGGTGCTTGAACATATCCAAAAAGCATGATATTTTCTTGTTAGGTAATACCCTATAGGGGTATATGTATTTGCTGGTAATGTATTAATTTATGCCTGCTTCCAGTTCCTACAGGCATTCAGAGATTCGGTCTCAAACGCCACTTAGACCATATTACATGCAGGGGAGGTTATATAATGCGAAATTTATCGGGTGAAGAAAAGTGTTTCCTCAAGGAGCTTTTCGGAGATAGGGTATGTTTTGATTTTAGAGAGACCCGTCATTATGGCCATGATATTGGTACCATGCCGGGTATCATCGGCAAGCTGGTTGGCAAGAGCATTCCGGCTGCAGTGGTCCAACCTCAGAGTGAGGAGGAACTGGTCACGCTGGCAGTCTGGGCACAGGAGAATCATATCCCGCTTACTCCCAGAGGTAAAGCGACTTCCGGTTATGGCGGCGTACTACCCATTAACGGGGGTATTGTAGTGGAGTTTAACCGGCTGAACCAGGTACTGGAGATTGATACCGATAAGCGCCAGGTTACTGTCCAGGGTGGTGCGGTATGGCAGAACATCGAAGCCAGGCTCGAGGAGCATGGTCTAACTCTTCAATCCTATCCCACCAGTGCCCCTGCGTCCACAGTGGCAGGCTGGTTAGCCACCGGAGGTGCCGGATTGGGCAGCTATAACGCCGGTTATTTTGAGGATAGCGTAATTGAGGTCCGGGTGGTATTGCCCGACGGTAGTATCCAAACCCTTTGGGGGGAGGGCCTTAGTCTGGTTGCGCAGGCTTCCGGCATTACCGGCTTCATAACAGCCGTCACCTTTAAAGTGGTTCCCGTACAAACCCTGTCACGAGGCGTATTCGCATTTTCTGAGAGCTCATCACTGGCCGGTTTTATTCAGGATGTATTTGCAGTCAGTCTGCCTCTCTGGTCCCTGAGTTTCACCAACCCTGAAAACGCCAGGTATCGCAACCAGATGCCCGTATCATCAAAACACGGACAAACCGGGGATACCCGAATTGTCCTCCCCGAAAAATTCTTATTATCAGTGGCTTATCCCTCCTCAGCGCAGATTGAAAAGCAGCTCGCTGAACTGGCCTGTAAATATGGCGGGGATAAACTACCGGATTCAATTGCCAATCACGAGTGGCAGGAGAGGTTTAATCCGATGAAGGCCAAACGCCTGGGTCCCTCATTTATACCATCCGAGGTGGTAATCCCTGTTGCTTCGCTGTCATCAGTCCTGGCTCAACTGGTACAAAAGATCCATCTCCCTCTCCTGCTGGAAGGGTTCGGGGTCAAGGGTGGAGAAATCGTGCTGCTGGGTTTCATCCCTCATGATGAACGCAAGCCAGGCTTTACTCCAGCATTCGGACTCTCGCTATCTATTTTGAAAACTGCCCTGGAAAGTGGTGGCCGGCCCTATGGCTGCGGGTTATACTTCTCAAGTTTCGCGGAGGATATACTTGGGCGGTCGAAACTTGAAAAAATCCGTGTCTTCGTTGCCCAGCATGACCTTCACAGGATTATGAATCCGGGAAAAACAATCGAGGTAAAGCCTGTTAGCCGGTTGATCAGATGGGGATTGCCCCTGGAGGGTATGATAAACCTGGCCGGAAACCGCTTCCACGGAAATCAAGCTTTTGAGAGTCAACCCCCTAACCGGGCGCTGCCAGGAGACCTCAGCTGGTATAGCTACGCCTGCGCCCAGTGCGGATACTGCATCGATGAGTGCCCTGCCTATTACGGAAGGGGTTGGGAGTCTCAGTCTCCCCGGGGCAAGTGGAATCTGCTGAAGATGGTCGCCAATGGAGAAACGACTTTGACCCAGGCGGATACGATTGATTTCCTGAAGTGCACCACCTGTGAAACCTGTATGGAAAAATGCCAGTTGGAACTACCGATAGAACCATCATGGCTGAAATTAAGAGGTAATCTGGTCCAGGATAAGGGATTCCATTCCCTGCCGGCCTTTCATATCATGGAGGCCAGCGCCCGCAAGGAAAAAAACATCTGGGCTCATTACGCCAAAGATCGGGATAAATGGCTTCCCGAAGACATCAGGAACAAGCTCAAGGAGCGCAGCGAAATCGTCTTCTTTCCCGGGTGCACCGCCTCGTATGTCGAACAGGACATTGCGGTTTCAACTGCCAGGATTCTTGATAAAGCTGGCATCGAATTCGGTTACCTGGGCAAGGAGGAGGCCTGCTGCGGCATACCTATGCTTATGGCCGGTAAGTGGGAGGCATTCGAGGAAATCATGGACCACAATATTGCTGCAATGAAGCGCAAAGGTGCGCAGACCATCATAACCGCCTGTCCGGCATGCCGTCTGATCTGGGATACCTATTACCGGCGCTGGGTTGAAGACCGGGGAGAAGAATACCCCTTCCATGCCCGCCATTATTCAGAGGTAATTGCGGAACAGATTGCCCTGGGGAACTTTAGCCCGGAAGTTGAGACAAAAACCAGGGTAACCTATCATGACCCATGTCACATGGGAAGATGTTCCGGGGTCTATGAAGAACCCCGCCAATTGCTGAAATCGATTCCCGGGCTGGAACTGCGGGAGATGGACTTTAACCGCGATAAAGCTCACTGCTGCGGCTCGGTGCTGACCCTGGTTGATGACCCTGATATCGCGGCCAAAATCGGAAAGGTACGGGTGGACGATGCCCTGAAAACTGGAGCTGAAACCCTGATCACCGCCTGCCCCTGCTGCCGGGTACAGCTGAGGGTAACCGCAGATTACTATGGTGTTGAGAATCTTAAGATTCGTGATCTGGCAACCTTTGTCGCTGAGGCCTGCGGTATGGAGGTGCCGGACAGCACGGCGGAGATAGATTCTAGCTGGGCGATATTTGATATCATGATTCGAATGCTTACTCCCCGGGGAATGGCCGAAATGATGGCGGAGATGATGGATGACCTGATAGACGCCATGCCCAGCCCAATGGGCAAAATGATGAAATGGATAAAGACACTGCCCGGCGGGGTCAAGAGGCCGCTTATAGAAATAATGAAGCCAGTTATGCCGAAGATGTTTCCCCTGCTCTTGCCCGGCATGCTGCCCAGGGTTATGCCTAAAATGCTGACCATGGTACGAGAAAAGGTACCGATGCCCGATTTTATGGCAGAACAGATGCCTGATCTTATGCCAGCGGCCATGGTTGACCTGATGCCCAAGATGCTGCCTGATATTATACCTCACTTTATGCCCTTGATGGTTGAGTACCTGTCATGAGCCAGTGAATTTGAGTTGGATGGGGTTCTTGTATAGGAGGCCCCCATCCAACTATGTCAGATTCTCGAGGTCTGTCACCGACAGGATCTCCTTCAGCTTTACCATTTCCTCTCGGCTCAAGGTGATCCCCTTGCTCATGCGTTCATGATTTGGACCCCATTCACGGATATCAAACTTGGGGTCTCGATCGTTCCAACTGACCAGGTTGAGCTCCTTTTGCCAGCCTTTTGTACTCTCCGATAAAACCCCTAGAGTCTTCACAATATCAAATTTGAGTTCTGCCATATCAATCCCTCCCTCCCCAGATTCTGTTATTATCCGCAATTATACCCTTAATTTTAATATGTTGTGCACATAATTAAAGGGAATTCTTACTTTTGCGTAACCTTTTCCATTTAGCGGCTTTCTATGTTTCCGGTGTCTGGAACAATATGGAAACGCAGGCCATATCCTATAGTGGGGAAAGCCGCTGGAACTGTTAATAGAAAGGGGGCATCGCACTGCCGTTTCTCGCTAATAGAAGGTTCATTTGCCCACACTGTGGCAGGGTTTTAGGATTGGACGATTTCTTTGGATTTGGATTTCCTTTTGACTTCCCCTTTGGCGTGATCAACCCGTTTCTCTTGGGATCATTTCCCTGCTGCGGAGGAAGAGGTATTTTCTGCTAATACTTGCCGGTGCGAGTTGAGATAATAAGACTCTTCTGTCGGAAAATTAGTTACCCGTTCCAGGCTCCACCTCCAGTTGGTTTTCCCCTCAAGTATGAATCTACTGCGATGGTTGATTGCTAACGGAAATACAATACGGAATTCTTATTTTTTGATACACAAGGATACTTTGCATGGTTTGTAATTAAATAACGCGGACAAACCGGAAATGCCGGATATGACTAATGCTTAAGGCTTCTCAAGAGCAAAATATAATTATATGCTATTATCATAGGTAAGCTCAGAAAAAAAACAATGGAGGCGTTAAGACAATGATCGCAAATATTGCTACCTTGAAAGCAAAACCCGGCATGGAAGCCGAACTCGCTGAGATTCTGAAATCGTTTGTTGCCCAAATAGCGGATGAGGAAGGTACCTTGACCTATACCCTGCTCCAATCCAAAAAGGATCCTACAGAGTTTATTTTCTACGAGGTATATAAGGACAAGGCCGCTATGGAATTACACGGTTCAACCCCTCATTTCCAAGAGATCATGATGAAAAAGATCGTACCCTACCTGGGTGACAAATCAACTATGAAGTTCTGCAACATTATAGCAGATAAAGGCTGATGCCATGGAACCGGTGGTATACCAGGGCTAAATGAGGATTTTGCACGGTATGGAAACCAGGATTCTAAGTCTAAACCCTGATGTGCCTGGGCCTGGCAACCGGTCCCCGGAAAGACTATCAACTGAACTACGAAACGTTAAAGGAGCTGTTATTTCGAATGAACGTGTTTGACTTAATGAGCCTTAAGGGTAAAACTGCGGTGGTTACCGGCGGTTCTATAGGTCTGGGAGCGCAGATGTGCACCGCCCTGGCAGAGGCCGGGGCCAATGTGGTGGTGGCCGCCCGCAAGGTAGAGCGCTGCGCAGCATTATGCGAAGAACTGGAGAAATTAGGAGTTAAAGCAGTTCCCGCTGCATGTGACGTCGGCAAGGCGGAAGACCGCCAAAACCTGATTGACCTTACGGTGAAGGAATTCGGCAAGGTTGACATATTGGTAAACAATGCTGGAATTACTTGGGCTGCAGACTCCCTCCACTACCCCATGGACAAGTGGGATAAGGTTTTTAATATTAACATAACCGGGCTGTTCGACCTGTCGGCAATCGCCGCCCGGGTCATGAAGGACAATGGGGGCGGAAAGATCATCAATGTTGCATCAATAGCGGCCTTCGTCGGCAGCGAACCAGAGATGCAGGACACTATAGCCTACCAGGCCAGCAAGGGAGCGGTAGTCGTACTTACCAAGGATCTCGCAATAAAATGGGCGCGCTACGGTATTTACGTAAACGCCATAGCTCCCGGCTATTTTCCAACTCACATGAGCAGCGGCCTCCTGGAAATGACCAAAGACAGGGTTTTGCCCCGGATACCCCTGCGCAGGTTTGGCGGGGACCATGACATGAAGGGCCTGGTTCTGCTCCTCGCATCGCCCGCATCCGATTTCATTACCGGCCAGACCTTTATCATCGATGGCGGGATGACCTGCGGGTAGAATCCGCGGCTTGGATTAGAATGTTGACGTAATACTCTATCTGGCTGTTCAGGAACCCAAAAAATCCCGTATCACTTGCATATGCTCCTTATTACAGGCATGTTGGATCAAAACCTGGCTGCTGAAAAAGAGCATATCAAGTGGTACGGGATTATCGTTTATTTGTAATAGAGGACATTGGAGCTGGTCCCACGCTGGCGGATTGCTGACCAGGCATAACCGGGTTTAGTTATTGCCCTCATCGGTTCCGGTACTCGCTCGAGTGACCAGATCATTCGCAAAGTAGATGCTGGTGCTGGGGAATGCCGCTGAAACTCCATCATCCTCCAGTATACTCATGATCTTAAGGTTCACATCCTCCTTCACCCGCAGGAACTCTTCCCAAACGGTGGTACGGGTAAAGAAGTAGAGGAATATATTCAGGCTGCTGTCCCCATAAGAATCAAAATAAACCAGAATGGTTTCCGGGTGGATATCGGGATGGTTCTGCAGCATTGCCCGGATATCCTGGACGCACTTCTCGATCTTGTCCCGTGGAGTATCATACGTGAGCCCCAGGGTAAAAGTAATCCTTCGTTTGCCCATGCGGCTCCAGTTGGTTATCGGTTCGTTGGCCAGAGTGGAATTGGGAACCGTAACTACCGCCTGGGCGAACGTGCGGATTCTGGTGCTGCGGAAGTTGATATCCTCGACAACCCCTTCCACACTGGGAGTTAACACCCAGTCACCGATAGAAAACGGCTTATCAGTAATGATGACAATTCCTCCAAAAATATTGGCCAGGGTCTGTTGTGCTGCCAAGGCAAAAGCCAGCCCGCCTAATCCCAGTCCGGCAATAAAGCCATTTATGTCATAATCCCATTCCTGGAGGATAATGCTCAAGGCCAGGGCTGCTATTATGAACTTCAGAACCCTTGATAGAAACGGAACGAGTATCCGGTCAATCTTGAGTACTGGCAAGCTATCCGTTTCATCTGCAGACTCGATGTAACGCCCCACCAGGTTCCAGAGTCCCAGAGACACCAGAATCACCACTGCGGTACGGAAGAGTCGGGAAACTAAAATGTTTGTCTCCGCACTGAGTGGAAGGTAAACCAGGGCCAGGTAAATCCCCAGAGCCACAAAGAATAACTGCAGGGGGTTCTCAAACGCGACTATTAAAAAATCATCCAATCCTATCCTGGTCCTGCTGGTTATTCGAATAAGCAGGCTGATAATTCTCTGTACGAAAAACTTTCGAAGAAGATAGATGGCCAGGAAAATCCCAAACGCGACACCGATCTGAGTAAGCCACGGGAATAACGTTTCGGACGAAATAGGGATATAATTGTAGGCTGGGCTTAAGACATCCAATATTTCTCTCAATTTCAATCACCGTTTCTATTTTCCCATATTTATCGGGAAAAATGAAAGCCCGTTTGAAATCGCGGTTATCGTTGTCAGCACTTCGATATATCTTGTTATATAAAACCGGTTGTGCAGTAAGATGCTTCCAAGCTGTGCATCATTACAGCCGGAGGGATTTCATAAATTTGCTGCCACCTGGCAAATCTCTATTGATGACCGGAGGTAAAAGATGGGGGATCCGTATCTTAAACTGGTTATCCCTGGAAACGACTACACCCTGGAAATCAGCGAGAAAACCCCGGGCATTCTGCGGCTGGAAATGGTCAACAATCAGGATGGACAGAATGACGGTGGATACGTGGAAGTCCAGAGCTCGGTCCTGCTTGAAATGCTGAGCAAGGTTGTAGGTAAAAGAAGCATACTCTAAGAGCTACCATACCGGCATAATACACAGTCTAAAAAGCAAAACCCGCAATTGCTTGCGGGTATCAGAGTGTCAATCTGGAGCCGATGGCCGGATTTGAAGGCGACCTGCTGATTACGAAGTTTAGAAGCGTCTGTTGTAGTATGAAGTCCAGTTAAAACAAATTAGAAATATTGGACGTTTGGAGCCCAGGTTAGAAAGCTAAAAGGCCTGTTTCATGGCTTAAAATGCAAATTGGGCTCCAAATCGGCACCAGTTTAAAGCTCAATCCCGTTTTTGATAATCTCATCCACTAATCCAATTCTTTCTGAATATTCTTAACAAGTAAAAGCTAGAGGCTCGAGATCCAGGTCTATGTCTACCGCCCGACTAAGTAGAAATGCTATATTATCTACCTTCCTTTTTCCTCGAAAATAATCTGAAAATATGGCAATATTCACTGTCAAAGGTCCCGCGGGCGTAAGAACCAAATAACACCTGATTCAATAATCAGTATCAATCCGTAAAGAACCAGTATATGAACGCAGACCGCTGTACGAAATAATAATTTGATTTATACTGGCTTCAAATTCAGAGGGTTATTCATTATGTCGCCGCAATAGTTATCGTTGTGTGTTGCACTGTACCTTATGCGAAATTCCTGTGGTTGCCGATTCAAAACGCATCCCTACGATCTCATCAATAATTGCTCTAAGCATAACAGTATCCTCTCTAAAACTTACCAAATAAATGAATCTTTAGGTATGTTCGTAATAACAACTTCCTTTCCCTGAATACTACCGCCGGCGTTATGCTGAATGCTGTACTCCGTAATTTGATACTGCTTATAGATGTCTCTGATCAATTCGCAATCATCATATGTCACAATCCACCCGGTGTCACCTAAGTATTTGGTTATAATTCTTTCAAGGTTTCGATGGTCTTCTTCCTCGAAGTAATTGGCATAGAGCCTTGGTCCTTTCTTAACATACGGTGGGTCAATATAAAAAAACGATGTGCAAATCGTATCTCGCAGGCAAACGGTGATGAGCTCACATGCGTCACAATTGTATAGTTCAATACGGTTTTTAAGCAGAGCAACCCGTTCTATTTTCTTAATTATCTCACTCTTATTAAAGCGGCAATCAATCTTATATGCACCGTTTTGAGATAACCCACCTATAGGTCCTCCGTCCTTGATAATGCCGGAGAAGTTCACGCGGTTCAAAAACAGGGTTGCAAAACCGTCGCTTATCTCATCGGCAGAGCTATCCTGATAAATAGTTTTCTGTCTTTCCCGTTCCTCTAAGGTTATAGGGGTATCTATAATTCTTTTAATTAGGTCTTCTGTGTGATGAAGTACAGAGTACCAAAAGTGGTAAATGTGGGTGTCGAAATCGTTAAGAACAGCTGACTGTACGATCGCACTGCACAACAAACCAATTCCTATACCGAATCCCCCCGCGAAAGGTTCAACGTAGGTTCTATCACCAAAAGCATTGGCTTCAATAAGATTCTTTACCTTGACATAAATTTTTGATTTTCCGCCCGGATAACGAAGCGGCGAAAGTGACTTAGACATTTTCTACCTCTCGCTCACTATATGTCTGTACGTCATGAATGCGTTGGGAAGCCAATCCGACAAATTGTACGGATTAAAGTAAATCTTTGTTTTTGTGCTTTCGGGTTTCTTAAGAATAGCGGGAACAACCTCGAAATCAATTGGAGGAGTAGTGTGAGATGTGTCCTTATCTTCTGATATCAGTTTTTTGAGTGGAATAAGAAACGCTTCCTGCTCACTAACATCATATTCATCAGGCAACTGCCCAAATTGAGCATAGTTAAGTAGCTGCAAGCCCAAATACCTGTCAAAGAATTGATGATTTCTTTGATTCCAGTAATTATCCAAACAGTTCTTGCAAGAACGCGAGCACTCGCACTCAGAAAGAATTGCTCTAGCTCTATCGAGCACCTTGTCAAGAATCGAGCCTATAAGTGACGAATAGCCTGCGCCGCTTGTGAGATTATCATAGAAGAACATTTCAATGTGTGAGTTTCCATCACTCATGATTCTTGGACGCCATCCTCCATTGATTTCATTGTAGTCAATGTCAAGAACAAGGGAAATGGCCTTTTTTAATGCTTCATGCAAGGTTGTTATAGCCGCCCTTAGTATGCTTCTCTCTTCCGCGTTGCTATTTCCAACAAGTATGTTCGATTCATAAGAAATATCCAACATGAACATATCTGTCAAAAACTCATATCCTAAAAAGATATTAGAAGCTACGGTCCCATCGTGGCGGCACAAAGAGCGGTAGTCGTGGTATGGTTGTGAAAAATTAAATGTCTCTTGGGGTTTTGTATCTGCTACCTCTGCACCACCACATTTTTTACAGACATTGAAACCATTCTTGGCTATCCCCATATTAACCATCAATACTTTTCTGTCAGGGAGATTGGCAAAACGGATATTGCTCTGGCCATAATTATGCATCTTTGTGTCTTCAGGGACATATGAATAATATGGAGCGGCAGCATAGGTATATTGTTCATCCTCATCCTCGAACTTTACTTCATCACCTTTGACAGGGGAAAATCCCCAAGGACGCAACATATTATTTTGAATAACGGCTGCACCGCAATACGGACAAACCATACCAGGCGACTCCTCTTTTTTCAATCCAAACCAGTTGCAATCGGAACAAATGTATATTTCCTTATAGTAGTCGTTGTTTTGGAAATAAAACTCAGCCTGGTTTGTTTCATAGCCCCTAGGACGGGGATTGGCGTAAATACCACCGCTCTTAAATATTTTCTTGTCTATTGTCACAAAACGTCCCGGAGCGTATTCACTAAGAGCAATCGCAATATCCCGCTCCGGCGCATATTGAATATCCCGTGGAGCATTCTTCCCGCGTTTAGGTTCTTTCTCAACGTAAAACCTTACTACGTCCTTAGGAAACGAATACGATGGAATAAATCCTTCACGGTAGAAGACATCAAACGCCGAGGTTTCTTTGTCGTTATTGATGTACTCTTCGCGCTTGCCTTCACATAAGACGCTCTTGCTAATTTCGCGAAATTGCCTGATTGTTTCATCCGTTGGTAAATCCATAGCTTGAGCAAACGCTATGAAATTTTCGCCATATAGTTCACAGAATGATAATATGCCGATGTCAACAATTCCATCAAACCGGGTTTTCATATCAGGAGTGGACATGAATCCATTCAAAGCCAGCATATTAATATGTCGTTGCTTGATTTTTGGATTATCGCGGTCTATCCATGGTTTACGCGGCGAGCCGGAAATCATTTCTTCAGGATACAAGAAGTAATAGCTGTCATGCGTTCCTCCGGAGGCGTATGTTACAATTGTGGATATACCTGCGTTTTTACGTCCGGCACGGCCTGCACGCTGTTGGTAATTTTCTCTCATAGGTGGTACGTTGCGAAGTCCGACAGCAGTCAATGTACCGATATCAATACCAACTTCCATAGTCGTTGTGCAACTAAGAACGTCAATGGACTCTTCACCTTTTTCTCCTGCGTTGATATCTTGGAAACGCATCTCATACTTTTCTGTGCGACTCCAGGTATCGCTGCGAATTTCCTTATGGGATAGTTGCGCTGTGTGCTCTTCAGTGTTAATTGTGTGAATGCTATCAATTTTCTTTAAAGCGTTCAGAACCGGTATTCTCCAAAAGTCAAATCGAGATAAGTCGGCTTCGCCGATAGGTGCTACATCCCTTGAATCAAAACAAGCGCCACAATAATCCCCGATTTTGAACGGAGATAGCTTCCCGCATTTAACACAGCGATGCCAAATAAAGTCTTCGCCAACAAACTCAATCTTTACTGCCGCTAGCTTAAGGTAATAGCGGTTATTTACAGAGGAAGCGAAAAACAGGTCGCGGACTTTATTTAGGACTTTTGCCGTTGCTTGATTATCAAGGTTTAACCGTTCTTGAATTCGTTGAACAAGTCCTTTATCCAATTCGGATATGAATTCAAAGCCCAATCCAAATTTCTGTTCTTTACTCCTACCGGGTAAGCCTTTTCTGACATCGTCTGGAATCATTTCTCCAAGAGCAGCACTATCATCCATCACATCCCAGAACAACAGCACCAGCAGTTGATAAAGAATATCCTTATCAAGGATTACTCCAACGTCCTCCAAATCAAACACGCAATCATCGAGAACAGAATAAACTGGAGCTAAAAAACCAAGCCCAATATCCTTAAAAGAACGCGGACTTTCTGTGAAGAAAGCTAGCAACTGCTCGTAATATTCATCGGGTAATATCTGATATTTTGAAGCTACTTCGGAATAGTTGATGGCTCTGCCTCGCCTCTCAGCTCTATATTTTTCATCCCTAAGCAGTCGCTTATCGTCTTCGAATTTTCTCTTGCTTGCTCTGCTAAAAAATGTAAGGTTGTGTTGGATACATACATCCAAGAACGCTGGATAAAGTTCTATTAAAGAATGCTCTTTATTATCAACCTGCAACAAAAGAGATGCAAGCATAATCGCTTGACGGAAGGCATCCGCATCTGATGATTTTGATAGGTGTAACGCAAGCTTGGCGGCGTTCTGGCGTGAGTCGGAAAATAACAAGACCTTTTTCCCTTGGTTGATTAAGTATGGCTTTTTAGGGGTTTGAAGTTCAAACTGTGCTTTAGTTAGGTTGTAAAATGGGATGTTGCCCTTGGTGGACAAATCAACTGGCTTCTTCAAATGCATTTGCTTTTTGCATTTTGGACAAGTGTCAAATTTATCACTATATACGACGGTGAGTAAGTTATCATCGTTTTGGGGCGATGTATACAGTTTCCCAGTTAACGGGTCAAGCGCGCCAATCTTGTCATTTCTTCTTCTTTGGTAATTATTAGGAACTACATAGAGCAACATTTCCTGGAGGGAATTAGAGTCTCCATTTATGCCGCGCTGGGGAAAGACATACCAATATGGCTGCCCTTCGTCTTTTTGAGCATAGACCCTCAGATATAACGCTCCACATTTAATGTGGTTCACTAGTTCGTATATTCTGCTACCGCATTCGCACTTGTCTTTTGGGATCGAGATAACTTTACCAAGAGGAATCTTTTCCCTCTCGGAATACTCTGCACAGGTGCATTTGGGGTTGGAACATGCGTATAGCCCCTGAAGTCCGCGTAAAAACATATGGAGGCGTACAGGAAATAGTATGTTTCCATCCTTTGCCGCAAGTGAAACCAAAGCCAACAAAGCATCGAGGGCTTTTTCTCCGTTCTCGCTGCTTCCAAACAGGGTATTCTTAATTTCACTATATGATTTTGCTCCATCACGACATAGTTTGTTTAGCAAAACAAACGCTTCGTATTTGGGCAGATTGTCATATAGCCATACTTGAGCCTGATTCTGACTGATGCTATTTGGTAAACTATTGTGGAAAACAGCTTTCGCGAAACTTTTTATCCTTTCAGTAATACCTTCTCCTTGTACTTGTTCACAGCCAATTGACGCTAATGCATCAATATCTGTCTTTAATTCTAAGTCTTCAGGTACTTCCTCTTTCGAACCGAACAGAAACTCACAAGCGGAAGATTCTTTCCCTGTTAGTCCAGAGTAGAAAGTATTAATCGCTTCTTGTTCTTCTTGGGGCATACTTGCAGTAGTTAAGATAAACTGAACCCGGTCAAAGGAAATCCCCAATCTATAAAACAGGCGTTCTAATAAGAACGCTATTTCCCCTCCAGCGGAGCCACGATACATATGAGCTTCATCTAAAACGATGAGAAGTTTGTTGTCTATAGACTCGTCAAGCCATCCTTTTGTTTTATCCCATATATTTGCTTCGCGCTGACGCATAAGCATATACTCCAACATAGAGTAGTTTGTAATCAGGATATCCGGCGGACAATTCTGCATCTCGAAGCGAGTTATAAGTTCGGCATCGTATGGAGATGGGGCATGGATGTTCTTCTCTAAGTTCTCAATAAACACTTGAAGACCATTTTCTCCAAATCTGGCGGGGTACTTGTATATGCTCTTTAGCCCATTTATGTTGCTGGTTTGTCGTCTTTTCGTTTCTTCATCGGCGGTTTCGTCTATTAGATAGTTTTCGCGAAATGTACTTGCCAATTCACGGCTGTTAGCGGGCTTCGCATCACCTGAATAAGGAGTTCTGCCTGTATACATTCCGAAATGGGGTATACGAGTTGCTTGCGTATCCCTTGTAAAAATCTCTCTGAACCTTTCGTTACCGATAATCTTCCTAAATCTTGACAATTGGTCGGATACAAGGGCATTCATGGGATAAATAATTAGTGTTCGAACAGCTTCCATCTTAAACGCCATGGGATGGTTTTTGGCCTCATCAAAGCATTTTGCAATAATCGGCCATAGGAAGCATTCTGTTTTACCTGAACCGGTGCCGGTGGAGACAAATAAATCCTTTCCCAACACAAAGTATTCAAGTGCCTTGACTTGGTGTCCGAAAGGATCGGGAAATATACCAAGATTCTCCTTGGTAAGTTTATGAAAGAATTCTTTTATACTCTGTTCAATGTGCTTAGAGTTTTGGATTCCATCGGCTATTCTTTTGTAGGAAGCTGAAGTTTCGATATATGGCTCGCGGGCAATATTTGTATGTTCAGAGCAAAGTTCGCCCAGAAGGTCATCCTCATATAACAATAGGGTTTCGCTATTGGCTAAATAATCGGCCTTTATGTAATTCTTCAACCTATCACGGATTGCCTGATAGTATTGCTGAACTCCGTTTGAATTAGTCATCTACATTCCCTCCCTTACATCGACCCCTATATTTCTTAGTGCGGCGGTAACTTCGGGTATGAAGTCGTTTCTAAGCAGAAAGTTGACCTTGTCAAAAGCACTGTTCACTGGCCAAGAAAGAAGTAACAGAAAATAGTATTCACGATTAGGTAAGTGCCCACCTATTCTCAATTTAGAATATTCCTCGTCTTGCCTTATAATGGTAGCTTTTATCGGCTTCATATAATGAGCTTTCAGAGCAAAATACAGACGCCTATACTCATATGAGGTCAAGCCGTCACTCTGCGGTTCTATAGGTTCATCAGCGAATAGTAAAACATCTGTTGCTCGTATAACCCTATAAAATGGCCCCCACTTGCTTTTTCTCGCCACAGAGCAGTCTGTATCCATTTGCTTTCCCCAAGACTGCGAAGGAACATTGTTTGACTGAGGATTAAAGAACTCAAGCTCATCCGGGTTAATGTCTCTTTCATAGAACTCAATTATGTCAAATTTAGATTGAAAATACTCCTCCCATGTTAATTCATCTCTTACCAAAAACTCTCTTACAGAAACCTTATAATCCGTAGGGTTTGTAAACGTACCAAGTCCATTTATGGAGTATTTCGTGTCTGGAATACCAAAGAACAAGGCTGTTTTCCCAATCGGGATGCTCCTACCGAAATTGGCTAACCGGTTTCGATTGTTATCGTCGGTCAGAAGATACCCCGTTTCTTCATAAACTCGACGGATGTGAACAGGAAAGCTCATATTACTATTACTTGGATCAACATATTTTTCAGCTATAGGAAACAACTCGGAATATCGCAACATCAATTCGTTTAGCACGACTGTCTGATTGTTCTTGGTAGTTCCGATACTTCCGTTCGACAAATTTTGAGCTATGCGAAGGCACCAATGCCCTAATGCCGAATAGCAGAGTCTGTAAATGAAGGAGTCTTCAGGTTCGTCACGGAAACGGTTTATACCCATATCTGTGGACATCGTGGCCAACAACTCATTCATCGTACAAACCACTCCCTAAATAGTTTTTTGTATGGACACCTTCCGGAATTTCCAGCATACCTGGCTAACTGCTCTGACGTATTATAGGGAGATATCTGCAATACATCCACACAATATGGCAATACATCAAATGCAAGTACACGGCATAAATCTTGTTCATCGTATATAGCAGCGCACCTCTGCTCGATCGTACATGGGAGGAAGCCAAATTCGCCAAGCATTTCTCTCAATATAGAAGAATATCTATTACCTTGCGATGGTCCTTTTGGCTCAAACTCTATTTCCTCTATCGTTGATGGGTCTTCTGTTAATTCAGTATTAGCACATAAAGCTGCAATTCGGTTAAGGTTAAGATAATGACAGTACCGCAAGAATTCTCTAGAAACATAATTTATTGTTCTGTCATAGGCAACCGTCAAGAAAATGATTTTATCCCTGTGGTTGTCAAATAGCGGTAGCAGTAGAGTTTCATTGTAGTTGCCAATAAAGTTGTCTAAGCAAACCACTCGTTCAGCCGATGATAGGAAACTATCGACATCATCTATCAAAAGGTCTTTGCTGAAAACCAGTGTCGTTACACTTGACCGTCCATATAGGGTATTCGCAACACATTTCATGAGAGTGTTTCCCACGCCCCGATTAACAACAATAGGTATCCCCTGAAATAAAATCTTGCTCAGGTGCTCTTTTAAAAGAGGAAAGTGTGTAGAATCGGTAGGTACGCCTATGTTCTCAAAATTATATCCCAAATAGTCCTTAAACTCGTCCATGTCCTTGGGACATTTCGTTTTCCGCGCCCTTAGTTGATCGGCTGCCTTTTTATTCTGTTGATTTTCTGACTCAGATCTTATTTGCTCCTCAAACTGTTGACTAAAATTTTGGGCTTCAGACAACTCTTCCCTGAGTTGCTTTATAGTATCTTCTTGTTCCTGGACCTTGGCTTTAAGAGACGCGATAATCACCTTATCCTTTTCAATAGCAGTTAGCAGTTCCTTAGAGTCAGATATTTTACGCTTAAGCGTTTTAATCTCAGTTGAGAGCTTACTTAACTTGGTGGTGGTCTTTTCAAAATTAGACTTTGCTGAATTTAATTCAATTTTAAGCTGCTTGATGCGAGATTTTTCAGCCTTTAAGTCCCTCTGTAACTTATCTTTTTCATCAGTTGCTTCCTTAATGGCTGTTACTGTTGTGTTTATCGATGCAACATATTCTTTGGAGTGTCCTTCGTTAATAAGTTTGAAATATAAAGCGACATTATCGGCGAAGAAGGAGGAAGGCAATGTATGTATGTATGCCAAATCCTGGCTGTCGCCGTCCTCAATACATTTATTGTAATGCTCTTTAATTTGTGAGAGCCAATTGCTTATATGCTCTTCGATATACACTGAAACAAATTTACGGTTGCGATAATTGAACAGCAGTCTGCTGGCCTCAGATTTTGAAATCGCCTTCGCCCGAAAACCCGGGCGAATTTGAGCAAATTCTTTGGGGTTGTTTTTAAAATAGTTGATCGTATGCTCATAGGGTATAACAGAGCAAATATACTGTGCCTCATCTTCGGTTAACATAGTAATATAATTCACAACCGTCCCTCCTCGATGAATTGTTTAGCCACCGAGTTTATTAATCCAGATGCTTCGCACTCATTGAGATATAGGGAAGCGGTATCACTGAGGCTATACGAACTGAAGTCATTCATGTCAAACACTTCAATTCGTTTATAATGGGCGAGTATATCAGCGAGCAAAAATTCTCCAGTCAACTTTCTTTGTAAGCATGGGATGATGCGACTTATCAAATAGCTAAAGCAGTAGCGCTTAATCTCACTTTTTGGCGTAAGTAAAACAGTCTGACCAATGCTCAAAGGTTTAACCCCTGATCGGTTAAATAAAAAATAGGAGCTATTATCAGGAACGGTGTATATATTTGCGTAGCTCTCTGTGGTGGTAATTACATCAAAAACAGAAGGATTTAATTTATCTTTTATTAAGATCATTTCAGCGTTCTTTCTAAATACCTTTGTTCTCCTATTAACCAATACTTTTGAAACACCTTTTGTGACCCTAATGATATCTTCTGAATGAACATTGATGTTGCCGTGGGCTTGAAGTTCAAAGCTGGAATACAAAAATGCATAGTCCGAAAATATTAATGTAGTATCATCAGTCATAATAGCTGGCGGCCACAACAATGTCAGCGTTTCAGAGGCTTCCAACTGATAACCCCAAGACGACACCAAAGCATCCACACGAGCAGTTTTCTCCTTGATGAACAAAACTTTTCCTAGGAACTTCCTCCCCATAGTCTCAAAGTGGAATGCATCATCTACTTGTATTTCTTCGAAAAAACGGATCTGGTGTGCCACTGAATACTGAATATTAAAAGCGACGAAGTACGGCACATTTGTATACAAAACCGCTCCACGGACCAACTTGGCTTTATAATCACCATCGTTTCCTTGTATCTTAAAAAATGTTGGCTTGTTGTTTGGTTTGAATAATTCGTGCTTGCGCTTTGTCCTGTTCAGGGTATTGGATAAGAAATAATTATATGAGAACTTATTAAGGGTGATCAGCGTCGGAGCATCGGGCGCAAAATTCGTATTGTTAATCGGCAAAACAAAGAAAGCTTGCTCGGCAGCGTCCGACCGTATTTCGAAAAGAACATTATGTTGCTCATAGGCATTAATCTCGTCGCCGCTGAAACGAAGCCCAAGACTAAACGACTTGTTGCTCTTTTCAAAATAGAACTCGACTCTTTCACGATTGCTCTTTCGCGACCGCGATTCTATGCTTATCGGTTCGTATTGTCCTAGATAGTTTTCACACTCGACATTATTGTTGCCGCTTCGATGCCTGAAATGCGGCACCATGCTGGTGCTATACGCAGCGGCGACATAAACTTCTTCACCGCAACAAGCGCATTCATACCGATATGGTTCAAAGCCGCCACTTTTTGCCGCCAAATCCGCAGATACCTCAGATTGAAGGATAGTATCATACGCCTTTCGCATTGCCAGAACGTTCCTTTCAACAAAGTTGTTTAGAGGTTTTCAAAGTATAGTACTTCCCCGATAAATACTGACAGGATATTAGTAATTTCTATAAGATTCCATTATATTCCTGCTGCTCTATATAGAAACTTGCGGTTAAATGCATAAGTAAGTGTATTTAAGATGTTATACGGACTAATAGAGAAGTAAGGTGTGCTCTACAATTATTCTAGGCGTGGCTCTCAATCCTAATATTTCCGGACTTTTTATCAAGAACAAGGTTGCCAAACATGAAAGTCGAATAATAGTGCTAAAATGAAAAAAGCCTAGAATTAGGCCTTTCTGTAAGATAATAATTTCAATCCATTAGAGCTAACACAACAAATTACCACTAAAATTTAGTACTCATCGTTAACAAATAAACACAAAAACCCCTCCATCCTAGGAGGGGCCTACGTTTCTCTGGAGCCGATGGCCGGATTTGAACCGGCGACCTGCTGATTACGAATCAGCTGCTCTGCCACTGAGCCACATCGGCTTATCTCGTTACCTAATACATATTATCAACTTGCCAGGCAAATTTCAAATGGGAAGATCCACTTAACTGCTCCCTCCTAAGACCCATCAACAGTAAGTCAACAGAATTACCCTAACATTAAAAGAACGTTAGCAGGATGCCCCCATCAACAGGCATCAGGTCACATTGTTGTCATCCTTGCCGTTGCCTTTACTACTGGAGGTCTTTCCCAGGACATGTCGGGTACCACTGTAGAGGCCAACGGCAGAGAGTCCGATAACCAGCCCTTCCATGACGGCAATGGCGATAGATTCCTCGGCATTACGCAGCCCGAGGCCAGCCAGTAAACCTAGCCCGACCGCCAGCAAGGGAATATACCGGTTGGATAGGCCAGCCCTCTTCGCGACCTCTGCCAGTCCATTAATAACAGGAATCGCCATGGTAGTGAAGTACTCGTGTGACATTTTTCAACCCTCCCGGACTTAAGGTAGTACATTTTATGCCCGGGTTTCAGGGTTGTTAACTAAAAGGCTGCGGCCGCGGGAATATCGGTGATCCTGTAATCTGGTGGGGGTCAGGCTTCTAAATATCTTATCCTAATGCTCCCCTTGAACCGGCATGCTACTCCTTATGGGGGTCAATCCTGAAAAGGAATTCAGCCGCTTCATCAAGTGCTTTCTTGACTGTCGACGGTGCCGGACCACCGAAAAGGCTCCTCTTTTCGACACAGGCTCTCAGATCAATTTCCGGGTAAACAGTCTCATCGATCACCGGTGTAAAGGCCTGGAATTCGGGGAGAGTCATCTCTTCCAGGGATTTACCCCGCTCGAGGCACCAGCTTACGATTTTCCCGGATATACTGTGGGCCTCCCGGAAAGGTAGTCCCTGTTTAACCAGGTAGTCGGCCAGATCCGTGGCATTGGTGAAACCACGAGCAGCCGCCTGGTACATACGCTCAACATTGAAGCGAGTGGATTGCAGCATAGGGCTGTAAATAGCCAAGCTCCGTTTGACGGTATCAACAGTATCAAATAAGGGCTCCTTATCCTCCTGCATATCCTTGTTGTAGGCCAGGGGCAGTCCTTTCATGGTGGTCAGCAGGGACATCAGGTTTCCGTAAACCCGGCCGGTTTTGCCGCGGACCAACTCAGCTATATCCGGGTTCTTTTTCTGGGGCATGATGCTGGACCCGGTACTGAAGGCATCATCCAACTCTATGAACCTGAACTCATCGCTGGCCCACAGGATGATCTCCTCAGAGAGCCGGCTGAGATGCATCATCAGGATCGCCCCAAAGGACATAAACTCCAGCGCAAAATCACGGTCACTGACACCGTCAAGACTGTTGCGGGTCAGGTTTCCAAAGCCCAAATCATCCCTGACGCAATCGCGGTTGATCGGGAAACCGCTTCCAGCCAGGGCACCCGAGCCAAGAGGCATAAAATCCATTCTCCGCTCCGCATCGTTTAATCGTTCCCAATCCCGTCTTAACATCTCCAGGTAGGCTAACAGGTGGTGAGCAAGGGTCAAAGGTTGAGCTTTCTGGAGGTGGGTGTAGCCCGGCATAATTGTGTCCACATGCTGCCCGGCCAAACCGTGCAGAGTCGAGAGCAATTCAAACAGCAGGATTTTAATGGCTTGAATTTCGGAACGCAGGTAAAGGCGGATATCCAGGGCCACCTGGTCATTGCGGCTGCGGGCGGTATGTAATTTCTTGCCGGTTTCACCGATCCGCTCTATCAAAAAGGTTTCTATGTTCATGTGGACGTCCTCGGCGGTTACCGAGAATTGCAGACGTCCTGCATCAAGATCTTTTTCAATGCTGATGAGGCCTTTCTCAATCTCTGATGCTTCCTCCGGCGTGATTATGCCCTGAAGAGCCAGCATACGGGCATGGGCGATACTGCCCCTGATGTCTTGCTTGTATAGCCGGGAGTCGAAGCTGATTGACGCATTGAAGTCATCCACCAGTTCTGAGGTTTTTTTGTTAAATCGTCCTCCCCAGAGTTTCATACCGCATTCCTCTTTTCCTCAAGTAGTTTTTATCGCATTTCTTGAAGGTGTTCCTGGCAGTTCAGGTGTTTAAACCGGAAGGCATCACCTTCGAGCTCCACCACGCTGATGGCCGCGTTGTGGTGATAGTATTTCCTGAAACACCTTAAATCCTCGCCGTGGAGGTGGCACCCTAAAACCATCAAAGCCCCACCGTGAGTGGCCACCACCACCGTATCCTCCGGGTGTGCCTCGATAACCTTGTTAAATCCCTGTACTACCCGTTCGGCAAACTCCGTAATATGGTCTCCCCCTGATATATTGGCGTTTACCGGGTCTTCCAGCCAGGTGCGGTAGGCGTCTTCGCCGTATTTATCCTTGATCTCCCGGGCGGTTAAGCCCTCCCAGTCCCCGAAGTTTATCTCCCCCAGTTCAGGGATAACCTTAACTGGAAGGTTGTGAGGAGAGGCAATGATTTCTGCTGTCTCGCGGGCTCGTATCAGCTCGCTGGAATATACCGCCTTGATATCCTCGTTCCGCAGCCTTTCTGCCACCATCTGGGCTTCCCGGCGACCTTTATCGCTCAAGGGCACATCGATTGTGCCCTGATACTTCCCTTCTGCATTCCAAATCGTAGATCCATGTCTAACAAGAATTAAACGCAATTTTAGCTCCTCCAATCAATTGCCAGCTGTTGAAGATTATACTTCGCAAGCTTGAAATGATTGTTCGTTTTATATAATCCAACCCAGGATGATTATAACATAACCGCAACACCTTAGACCCTTCCCCGAAGAGTACTGGAATATTCCTGAATATAACCCGACTCAATAATGCAACATTTTAATGCGGATTATTTCAAGCCCTTTGAAAGGAGGTGAGCCTGTGGAAAAAGTCAGCCGCGTATCTGAGCCGATCAACCGCGTTAAGTGCGTAGTTGATTCCTGCTACTACTACCAGAGCGGAGACATGTGTGTGGCGGAAAAGATCGAAGTCAAACCACCCAACTCTTCAAGCACTGAGGAGACGGACTGCAATACCTTCAGACCCAAGAGAGGCATCTAATACTCAGAGGCAGGCCGAACCAGGCCTGCCTCCGTTTTAATCCGGCGTCTTAATGCAATTTGCGGCTGCCTGATGGTAGTCTATCAAAAGATACCACCTTTCTTACCCCTGTTCATCTATACCTTTCAGGATAAATGGACTTAATTCCGTCTCTATCTCGGGATTTCCCGGTCTTATTACAGGCATTACCTGCCCCTGGCGCAAAAAGACGCTGTACCCGCGTGCAATGTAAAAGCCGTCATGGGAAGCAGTCTCTCCTGGTTTAAGCTGCATCATGATGACCCTCCTTCGTATTATTAAAACTAGTATTGCTCTCCATGAATACTTTAACCCCCTACTAACACCGGTCGGCAGTCATTGTATTTGCTATAATTAAGATAGTTCGTACAATCGTCATTTATTGTAATTGGAGGTGTTGGAGATTAAAGCATTATTTCTTCGCGATGGTTTGAAATTATCCCTGGAAGAGACGGAAAAGCCTACGATTCAAGAGGGCCATGACATGATAGTAAAGGTCACTGCCGCTTCGATCTGTGGGAGTGACCTTCATTTTGTCACTGGCGAAGTTCCGATGACACCCAATTTTATTATCGGGCATGAGGGTGTGGGTATTGTTGAGGAAGTTGGTCCTTATGTTAAGAATTTTAAGCCCGGGGACCGGATCTGTATTCCCGGCGGAGTAGCATGTGGCACCTGCAGCGAATGCCGGTCAGGCAGATTCTATGCCTGTGAAAAGGATTTGATGTTTGGCGCAGGCAAGAATAAGGGGGATCTCCCAGGGGTTCAGGCTGAATACACCCGAATCCCCTACGCTGACATCAGTGTAGTCAAGATTCCGGACGGCGTCTCCTTCAAGCAGGCACTTATGGTTGGAGACGTGCTTTCCACCGGTTATATAGGCGTAACCTATGGAAACCCGCAGCCGGGAGATGATATTGCTATCTTTGGTGCCGGTCCGGTTGGGCTCTGTGCGGTTGCTTCAGCCAAGCTGTTCAATCCCGCCCGTCTTATCGTGGTCGATCTGGAGGATAACCGTCTGGAAATGGCTCTGAAAATGGGGGCAACCCATGTTATCAATGCCCGGAATACCAGAGCCGCCCGGGAGATACGGGGTATGACCAACGGGTTGGGAGTGCAGCTTTCGATCGACGCGGTGGCCACCCCGCAAACCATTGATGACTGCCTGTCAGTTACCGCCAAGGGTGGTATGATCTCCATGATCGGAATGAGTCCTTTCCATGTTAACATGGCACTTCTTAAGATGTTCTACAAGAACTTGACCATGGTATCGGGCTACACCTCACTGCATGAGATGAGCCGCCTCCTCAAGCTGATTGAGTTTGGCAAGATTGACGTAACCCCGCTGATAACCCATGAAGTAACCTTGAGCAACATCCTGGAAGGCTACCGGATCTTCGGTGAACGCCTGGACAACTGCATCAAGGTAATGGTGGTTCCTGATTAATATCAATCGGAGTCGGTGAAGAGAGGGACCCGGATGTAAAAAATATCCCGTATCACTGAGTGGTACGGGATACCCGTTTTTAGACTCATAAGCCAATGGTGAATTTAATACTAAAGGTTGTAAGAGCTGATAAATACTGTGACCTTACCCGGCCTTATTCTTCACGTTTCTTTTCATTATGGCCCGAACCTTGAGCGGCAGACCAAAGAGGTTGATAAAGCCTTCGGCATCCTTATGAGAGTAGATATCGTCTTCCCCAAAGGTTGCCAGTTCCGGGCTGTATAACGAGTATGGCGAGGCTGCTCCTACCGGGATGCAGTTCCCCTTGTACAGCTTCAGCCTGACCCTTCCGGTTACATTCTCCTGAGTTTTATCGATAAAGGCGTCCAGACTCTCTTTGAGCTGCGAATACCAGTTCCCGTCATAAACCAGTTCGGCGTACTGGATCGCCACCTGCTCCTTGAAATGCAGGGTGCGGCGCTCCAGAGTTAGATACTCCAGTTCGCGGTGTGCCAGGTACAGTACGGTTCCTCCCGGGCACTCGTAAACTCCCCGGGATTTTATCCCCACCAACCGGTTTTCCACCAGGCTGACTATACCCACTCCGTGTTCACCGGCCAAGCGGTTAAGGGTTTCGAGCAACGTGACAGGGGACATCTCTGTACCATCAACAGCCACCGGTACCCCTTTTACAAAGTCGATTTCCACGTAAGCCGGGCTATCGGGCGCCTTTTCGGGGGGAGTAATCAACTGTAACATCTCGTCCTGCGGCTCATTCCAGGGGTCTTCCAGGTCTCCTCCCTCATGACTGAGATGCCACAGGTTCCGGTCCCGGCTGTATATGTTGCTGCGGGTTACGGTTAATGGTATGCCACGCTGTTCGGCATACTTAATGGCATCCTCCCGGGAACGGATCTCCCATTCCCTCCAGGGTGCGATAATTCGCAGGTCCGGATCCAGAGCCTTGATGGCCAGCTCGAAGCGTACCTGGTCATTTCCCTTGCCGGTAGCACCATGGGCAATAGCTGATGCTCCTTCCTGATGAGCAATCTCTACCAGCCGCTTGCTGATCAGCGGGCGGGCAAAACTGGTTCCCAGAAGGTATTTGCCCTCGTATAGAGCACCCGACTTGAGAACCGGCCAGATGAAATCAGTAACAAACTCTTCCCTCAGGTCCTCGATAAATATTTTTGCGGCACCGGACTTGATGGCCTTTTCCCGCAGTGGCGACAGCTCTTCTCCCTGGCCTAGATCGGCGCATACGGCGATTACCTCACAACCGTAATTTTCTTTAAGCCAGGTTATGATTATGGATGTATCAAGCCCTCCCGAATAAGCAAGGATTATCCTTTCCATCTTTTCTCCTCCCCATCCTTCCTAACCGTACTACCCACTACAACCCTGAATTTCTCATAAACGCCGAGATCGCCGGGCAGGGTTGATTAGAATTCGAATAGTACTGCGACAAATAAAGCTATATCAACTTCTTAATCAGTTCCGCTAACCGCGGAGTCCCCACCTCCTCCAGATCGTATCGCACCCTTACTGCCTGTTTATCCAACTTCATTATCCGGCGCAGGTCGATAGGAGTACCTATAACCACCATCTCCGCCGGTGAGCGGTTAATAGTTTCTGCCAGCTCGGCAATCTGGGTTTTCCCGTAGCCCATTGCTGGCAGGAGTTTTTCCAGGTGATTGTATTTCTCAAATGTTTTCTTGATGGAGCCTACTGCAAAGGGGCGGGGATCAATCAATTGAGCAGCTCCCATTTTCTCAGCGGCAATAACCCCGGCACCATAGGCCATTTCCCCGTGGGTGAGGGTGGGACCATCTTCGACCACCAGAACCTTCTTCCCTTTTATCAGCTCAGGTTCATCAACCGTTATGGGTGAGTTGGCCATTATTACCTCAGCTCCGGGATTGTTGGCGGCAATTGCTGCCTTAACAGCTTCAACCGCTGCCGCATCAGCTGAATCAATCTTGTTTATAATTGCAACATCAGCCCGTCTCAGGTTGGCCTCCCCGGGATGATAGGAGGTCTCATGACCAGCCCGGTGCGGGTCCACCACAACAATGTGCAGATCTGTGTTGTAGAAGGGCAGATCATTGTTTCCGCCATCCCAGAGGATGATATCTGCTTCCTGCTCCGCCTGGCGCAGGATGGCTTCATAATCAACCCCGGCATAGACCACCATGCCGATATCGATATGGGGCTCGTATTCTTCTCTCTCTTCAATGGTGCATTTGTGCAGGTCAAGGTCTTCGTAGCTGGCAAATCTCTGAACCACCTGTTCCTCCAGTTTCCCGTAAGGCATGGGGTGCCTGATGACCGCCACCTTTTTCCCGGCTTCGGTCAGTGTCTTGCCTACATAACGGGTGGTCTGGCTCTTGCCGCTGCCGGTTCTTACTGCGGTCACCGCAATTACCTTTTTATTTGACTTGACCATGGTCTTATCCGGGCCCATCAGCCAGAAATCAGCCCCCATGGCCGTAACCAGCGAGGCCTTGTGCATGACATAGTTATGGGAAACATCGCTGTAGGCAAATACAACCTGATCAACCTTCAGCTTCTTAATCAATTCAGGCAGTTCTTCTTCAGAATATATGGGAATCCCCTCAGGATAGCCCTCACCGGCCAGTTCAGCCGGGTACCGGCGTCCTTCAATGTCGGGGATCTGGGTTGCGGTGAAAGCCACTACCTCATAAGCGGGGTTTCCTCGGAAAAAGGTGTTAAAATTGTGAAAGTCTCGGCCGGCTGCCCCCATGATGAGTATCCGTTCTTTTGCCACTATCATCTCTCCTTTTTCAAATTGCCTCCCTCTATATCTTCGGCTGATGTCCGGGAGTATCTAATCACCACTGGCACTCAAAAAAGACCTGTCGCTGGACATTACCTGGATGTCAGTCCGCCGGATCCAGCCTAAGCGCTGGTAGAATCCTATCGCATCAGGGTTATCATTCAATACAAACAGGTGAATCTTATGGGCCCCCAACTGTTCCAGTTCCCGGCAAACTGTGTCCATCAACAACCGTCCCAGACCCTGCCTGCGTTTCTCCGGGATTACCGCAAGGTGGTAGACATACCCGCGGCGGCCGTCAAAACCGCCCAGGACGCTCCCAATTATCCTCTTATCGTCCCGGACGAGGAAACAGGTGGTTGGGTTTCTGCGGACAAACCGTTCCAGGGATTCCAGGTCATCGCCTTTGCCCAGGCCGACTCCCTTAATGGAGCGCCAGAAAGTCGTTAAATCGTCCAGGTCACCCGGCGTTACCGTCTGAATGTTGGAGTAAATCTCATTCACTATAGTTCTACCCCATAGCGAGTTAATTATTGCATAACTAAGGCCATAATAGCCTTTTGGATGTGTAAGCGGTTCTCAGCCTCATCGAAGACCACTGAGTTAGGCCCATCCATCACCTCATCGGTAATCTCCCGGCCTCGTTTAGCCGGCAGGCAATGCATGACTATCGCGTCTGGCTTGGCCAGATTCAGCATCCGCTGGTTGACCTGGTAAAGGGCGAAGTGTTTCTCCTTCTCCGCCGCTTCCTTCTCCTGCCCCATGCTGGCCCATACGTCGGTGTACACCACATCGGCGTTCTCTATCGCTTCCCGAGGATCCTCTACCACCCACAGGCGGGCCCCGGTTTCCAGGGCATCCTGATGGGCCATCTTAATGATCCTCTCCTCTGGCTCATATCCTTTGGGACACGCCACCACCACATCCATGCCCGTTTTGGCCCCGCCAAAAAGCAGGGAGTGGGCCATATTGTTGCCATCTCCGATGAAGGCCAGCTTTATGCCCTGGAGAGTCCCTTTGTATTCCAGAATGGTCATCATATCGCCCATGACCTGGCAGGGATGAAGGAGGTCTGTTAAACCGTTAATGACAGGAATGGTGGCATGCTCCGCCAGCTCTAAAACCTCGTCATGACTGTAAGTCCTGATCATGATCCCGTCAAGATAACGGGACAGGGTGAGAGCAGTGTCCTTTATGGTCTCACCCCGGCCAATCTGCATATCATTGGGACTTAGAAAGAGAGGATACCCTCCCAGTTGGTACATCCCCACCTCAAATGAAACCCGGGTACGGGTAGAAGGCTTCTGAAATATCATGCCCAATGTCTTACCTGCCAGTACCTGGTGAGGCTCCCCCGCCTTCTGCATCTTTTTCAGCTTATGGGCAAATTGCATGATATAGGCAACTTCTTCCCGGGTATAATCATGTATGGATAAAAAGTCCCTTCCCTTAAAATCCGGGTTCATATCTAAGGCCATTTCTTTATCCCCTTTCAAATCTAAGTCGGTGCATTAATCTGCATCAAGGGGTCCGACCCCATGATGCAAGGGATTGCTCCAGGATACCCAGTGCATGATCCACCTCAGTTGATGTTATGTTTAGCGGTGGCACAAACCTTAATACCTTTGGTCCGGCAGAGATGAGCAGGAGTCCGTTCCCAAGACAGATGTCAACCAGTTCCTTAACCTCCACCGAGAATTCGATACCCAGCAGGAGTCCCATCCCCTTAACGGCGATGGCCCGCTCATCCTTCCTGGCTATTGCCTCCAGCTTACCCTTCAGATAACTACTGACTTCTCCAACCTGTTTCAGGAAGGAGGGGGCAGATAGTATCTCTATCATCTTGGAACCCACCGCACAGGCCAGGGGATTCCCCCCGAAGGTGGAAGCATGGTCCCCGGGAGCAAAGCCGGTGGCCACCTCGTTGGTAGTCAGCAGAGCGCCAACAGGGAATCCTCCACCCAGGGCCTTGGCCAGCGTCACAATATCCGGCCGTATGTTATAGTGCTGGAAGGCCATCATCTTTCCCGTCCTGCCCAGCCCGGTCTGGACCTCGTCAAGGATGAGAAGGATCCCTTCTTTGCTGCACAAATCCCGCAACCCCTGCATAAAGGAAGGGCTGGCCGGGTTTATCCCCCCTTCGCCCTGGACCGGCTCCACCATAACCGCGCAGGTCTCGTCGGATATCAACGCCTCTACCGAAGCCAGGTTGTTGAATTCAGCGTACTCAATTCCTGGCAGAAGAGGCTCAAATCCCTGCTGGTACTTGGTCTGCCCGGTTAGAGCCAGAGCGCCGGTCGTCCGTCCATGGAACGAGTTGTTAAACGCGATTATCTGGTAACGGTTTTCTCCCCGCCGATAAAAATACTTGCGGGCCAGCTTGATCGCCCCTTCATTGACTTCCGCGCCGCTGTTGGCAAAGAAGGCCTTATCCATACCCGTGGCTGAGCAGAGTTTCTCCGCCAGTTCCACCTGGGGCTGGTTCCAGTAAATATTCGAGCAGTGCCACAGCCTCGCACCCTGTTCCCGCAAAACAGCAGTTAATTCCGGGTGAGCATGCCCGAGGGCACAGACGGCTATCCCGCCCATAAAATCCAGATACCTCTTACCTTCAGCATCCCAGGCCCAGCTCCCCTGCCCTTTAACCAGGGCTATAGGGCTGCGCCCGTAGGTGTTCATCACGTATTGTTGGCCTTTATCGATGATTGCCTGGTTACTCAAATAAAAAACCCCCTCTTCTTACCATGCCGTTGCGGATTCCGCAGCCGGCAATCCTCTGCGACCATAGCCCCGCTTTTTGGGGAAAGTATATGTTAATGCCGCTCTTAACCTTTTACAACCATGGTCCCGCTCCCCTGGTCAGTCAGCACCTCCAGCAGTATGGAGTGGGGAACTCGCCCATCCACTATGTGGGTACGAGCTACCCCGTTTTCCAGGGCATGGATACAGCACTCGACTTTGGGGATCATTCCGCCGCTTATAATTCCCGCATCTATCAGGTCGGGTATTTCAGATATTCTAATGCTGGAGATCAGTGTGGATGGATCACCGGGATCGGTTAAAATCCCAGGGACATCAGTCAGGAGGATCAATTTATCAGCCCCCAGGGCCACTGCAATCTTGCTGGCTACATGGTCCGCATTGATGTTATAGGTCATGCCATCCTGACCTATACCGATGGGGGCAATCACCGGAATGTACCCGGCCTCCACCAGCGGATTCAGGACACAAGGGTTGATCTGGGCAACCTCTCCCACAAATCCCAGGTCCTCAGCGCCGTTCATCTGCACCGCCTGAATCAAGGACCCATCTTTACCTGAAAGGCCAATAGCCTTACCGCCGCATTCGTTGATGCCAGCAACAATCTGTTTATTGATCTTGCCTACCAGGACCATCTCCACAACTTCCATGACCTCCGGGTCGGTCACCCGCAGTCCCTTGACGAATCTGGTCTTGATACCGAGCCGGTTTAACATACTGGTGATCCCGGGGCCTCCGCCGTGGATCACTACCGGGTTCATCCCTACGTACTTCATAAGCACCAGATCCTGCATCACCGCATTCTGCAGTTCCGAGTCTCCCATAGCCGACCCCCCGTACTTTACTACCACGGTTCGGCCGTAAAACGCTTTTATGTATGGCAGGGCTTCTACAATAATCTGAGCCTTTTCAAACACGGAAACCATATTGACCCCCCCTGTTATCTTGATCCTATTATGCCAGCAGCATCCGGTTTCATCCTAATAACCATTTTCCCAGGGATAAACCTCAACTCCGGTAACTGGCGTTTATTTTGACGTAGTCATAAGTCAGGTCGCATCCCCAGGCGGTGGCCTGTCCGGTACCCTGGTTAAGCCCTATCTTAACCTTAACCACTTCTTGGGCCAGGTCTTCCCGGGCCAGATCCTCATCGAACGGCAGCCCGCTCCCGTTTTGAGCCACCTGCTGCCGGCCCAGCCAGATATCGATCATGTCAGGATTCAAATCCACCCCGGAGTAACCGGCGGCACAGATAATTCGTCCCCAGTTGGCATCCTGTCCGTAGACAGCCGCTTTAAAAAGGTTTGATGATACTATTGCCCGGGCGATAATCCTCGCATCCCGGTTGTTCTTTGCTCCGGCCGCCTCCACCTCTATTATGCGGGTAGCTCCTTCCCCGTCCCGGGCGATCATCTTGGCCAGTGCAATATTGACCTGGTCCAGTGCCTGTTTAAACAGGGAGTAGTCCTCAGAGGCCGGATTGTCTATCACCTTGTTCTGAGCCTGGCCATTGGCCATAATGATGGCCATATCATTGGTAGATGTATCACCGTCAACACTTATCATATTGAACGATATATCGGTTGAATCCCGTAGAGCCTGCTGGAGGCATTCACAGGTTATGGCGGCATCGGTAGTGATAAAGGCCAGCATGGTGGCCATATTGGGATGTATCATCCCCGAACCCTTGGCCATTGCTCCGATCCTTATGATCCGGCCTCCGATTTCAAACTCCACCCCGGCGAGCTTGGGAAACGTGTCAGTGGTCATAATCGCCGCTGAGGCGTCGTCTCCCCCATCCGCCGACAGATTCCGGCAGGCCTGCTCTATACCCTTTGATATCCTGTCCATGGGAAGATTAACTCCGATTACCCCGGTGGACGCCACCAGGACCTCGGCTGGCTGAATATTAAGCTCCCCGGCCACCAGGCGAGCCATCTGCAGGGTGTCCTCTTCCCCCTGGGCACCGGTACAGGCATTAGCGTTACCGCTGTTTACCACCAGGGCCCGGACTGTACTGTTCTCTACTATTCGCCGGTTATAAGCTACGCAGGAGGCCTGCACCTTATTGGTGGTAAAAACCCCGGCTGCCTGGCAGGGGTACTCTGAATACACTACCGCCAGGTCCCTGGTCTGCTTCTTTATGTAAGCCTCAACCCCCGTGGCCATAAAGCCCCGGGGGAAAGTTACTCCTTTTTGAACTGTCTTCAAAATTGAAACCCCCTCTTAAGCATATATAATCTAATATTCTATATAACTGGGTTCAGTAGTATTGCACCGCTTTCTACGGGTATAACCCCGGATGTTTAATAGCCTGTGACTCATCCAGATTGAAAAGCAGGTTAAGGTTCTGGACTGCCTGCCCGGCGGCTCCCTTGGTCAGGTTGTCAATCGCGGTGATTACTATAACCCGGCCGTTATCCGGATTAACATGAATACCGATGTGAACGTAATTGCTGCCATAGACCCATCTGGTTTGAGGGTAAACCCCTGCGGGCAGTACCTTGACAAACCTCTCGCCACCATAGGTATCCTCCAGGGCTTTCCAAATGTCCTCCGGTGCAGTTCCCGGGTTCAACTGGGCATAAGCCGTGGTCAGTATGCCCCGGCTCATGGGCACCAGGTGAGGGGTAAAGGTTATATCTACCTTCTCTCCCGCTGCCACGCTCAATTCCTGCTCGATCTCGGGAGCGTGGCGGTGGGTTCCTACTCCATAAGCCTTGAAACCCTCATTGACCTCACAGAAATGGGTGTTCCTGCTCAAACCGCGACCGGCTCCTGAGACTCCCGATTTGGAATCCACTATGATACCCCGCGTGGAGATCAGCCTGGATCTCAACAGTGGTGCCAGGCCGAGGATAGCTCCTGTCGGGAAGCACCCCGGATTGGCGACAATTCTAGCCCCCTTAATCTGCTCCCGATATATTTCCGGGAGTCCGTAGACCGCCTCTTGAAGAAGATCCGGCCGCTCGTGTTCCAGGTGGTAATGCTCTTTATAGGTCTGGACATCCTTCAACCTGAAGTCAGCCCCCAGATCGACGCATTTTACTCCGCTTTCTGCCAGTTCCGTCACAATAGGCACTGAAAGCCCGTGAGGCAGTGCCAGAAATGCTGCGTCGGCCTGCTGTTTCAGCTCTTTAAGATCAGTTGCCTGCAGGGTAATATCCACAAGCCCGGTCAAGCTGGGATAAACCTCGGAAATCTTCATTCCCACATTGTCGACGCTGGTAATAGCTACCAGCTGTACCTCTTCATGAATGGAAAGGATCCGAACCAGATCGGCTGCGGCGTAACCGTCTCCTATAATTACGACTCTAATCACGAAGTACGCCCCCCCATTAAACTATTTTATAATTATACATTCGAGTGTATAATTTTGCAATGCAATTTTTATTCCCGCTGTTAAATCAGCGATAATGTCATGTTATAACTCGTCAGGGAAAATGTCATCCCCCAAATAGATATAATTGGCCGCCCAGGCCGCCAGTACCTGCCTAATGCCCGGTTTTCCCGATTACTTCAAATAACGAGAAACCCCGGAGGTTTCTCCGGGGTTGTTCTCTGCAAGTATGTTTTGAATTACTTGTTACGTTATTCCTTCCTGGGCATTAGAGTCATCTGAAATATGGAATAACCATCGGGTTACCTCTCCTTGAATTCCGGCTTCCTCTTTTCGATGAAGGCCTTCATCCCTTCTTTTTGGTCCTCCGTCGAGAAGCATAACGCCAGGAGGTCCAGCTCAATCAACTGCCCTCTTTCCTGGTCCACCTGCATGCCCTCATTTATGGCCTGTTTGGCATAGCGAACCGCCAGCGGCGCCTTGGACGCGATCTTCTCGGCCAGTTTCTTGGCTTCCGCCATAAGCTCATCCGCTGGTACCACCCGGTTGACAAGGCCAATCTCCAGTGCCTTGTTGGCATCGATCATGTCACCGGTGAAGATCAGTTCTTTCGCCAGACCGGTTCCAATGAGACGGGGCAGCCTCTGGGTTCCGGCAAACCCTGGAATAATCCCGAGGCCTACTTCCGGCTGTCCAAATTTGGCCTTTTCCGAGGCAATTCTGATGTCACATGCCATTGCCAGCTCACAGCCACCTCCAAGTGCGAATCCGTTAATCGCTGCGATAACCGGCTTCAGTTGTCTTTCGAGTTTCAGAAACACCCCTTGACCTAAAGCTCCGAATACTTTTCCCTCCACCGCAGTCTGGTTCTGCATTGCCACGATATCAGCCCCGGCCACAAATGCGTTCCCTGCACCGGTAATGATAATGACCCTGACCTCATCATCCGCTGCCACCAGATCAAGGGCCTTATCCAGGTCCTTCAAAACATCAGAATTCAAAGCATTGAGGGCTTTGGGACGGTTGAGTGTAAGTATCGCAATAGAACCATCCTTTTCAAAAATCAGATTGTTAAACTCCATTCCTTCTTCCTCCTTTCTAATTTACCGCCTACCGATAAATCCGGTGACCTCATTTTGGTTATTGTTTATATTCTAACTATAGTAGTCAAACCCTTCTTTTCAGTTAGCGAAATATTTTAAAATTCGACTGCATTCGACACAACGGTTCCCCGCCAGTTTTTCCCTGCTCACCCGGTAGCCCTGTCTGGTCACCAGTAGTGACCGGCAGTGGGGGCAATAGGTGTTGTTGTCAAAGCCGGCCATATTGCCGACATATACGTACTTAAGGTGCTTCTGAGCGATTTCGCGGGCCGTTCTCATGGTTGCACGAGGGGTGGGGGGAAGATTTACCTTGTAAGCCGGGTAATAGGCCGAAAGGTGCAAAGGGATGTAAGGGTCGAGACCCGCCACCCATTGTGAGAGCTCTTCGATCTCCCCGGGAGCATCATTCAGCCCGGTAACCAGGAGAGTGGTAATCTCCACATGAGTACGACCAACACAGAGCTTCAGGGTCTCCTTAACCGGTTCCAGGCGACCGTGACAGTTGGTGCGGTAATACCTGTCGGAAAAAGACTTGAGATCAATGTTCATCGCATCTATAAAGGGCAGGATCTTTTCCAGCGGTTCGGGATTAATATATCCATTGGTTACAAGAACGTTCTTGAACCCCCCATCCTTGATGACCGGCAGGGTATCCCGCAGGTATTCATACCACATCAGGGGCTCAGAGTAGGTATATGCCACCCCTATCGAGCCCCGCGGCTTACACTCCTCGGCCAGGCTTAAAAGCTCAAGGGGTGACAGGAATCTGGTGGGCGGGTCCTCATGAGCAATCTGGTAGTTTTGGCAGAAACCGCAGGATAAATTACAGCCAACGGTTCCTACCGAGAGGATGTTCGCTCCCGGGTAGAAATGGTAGAGCGGTTTCTTCTCTACCGGGTCCAGGGCGAGTGAGGAATGCTCACCGTAATTGGTTGCATAAAGAGTACCCCCCAGGTTTACCCTAACCCGGCAGACCCCTCTTTTTCCTGGCTTAATCCGGCAGTTCTGAGGACAGACCTCGCACCTGACACTGCTCTCCTCCAACTGTTGATAAAAAGCAACTTCTGCTTTCATTAGTAGAACCGCCTTACCTCAAATCTTTCCAGATCCACCTTGGTTCCAGGCCGAATTCCAGCCTTCTGCATGGCGATTTCCACCTGCTGCTCGGGGGTGTCAATCCCCTCCAGGTCCGGCAGCAGGACCCCTGACTTGCTGCCATGGCGCACAATCACTCCGTACCGTTTGGGGTCCAACTGGGAGATGCTGTTGATTGGTTCCGGCTGGCTGAGGACATCAACCGAATAAACCAGGTCCGGCAGTTCCTCTTCTTGCACCGGTGAAAAACGGTAGTCCTGGGTACCGGCACTGATCGCATTTTCCCGGATCTCCAAGGCCAGGTTATCCCGTACCGGCTTTAAAGTGCCGATGCATCCCCGCAGCTGTCCATCCTTTTTCAAGGAAACGAAGGTTGCAGCCATGTAATCCATCTCCTCCGGCAGGGGCTTCGGTAAAGTGAGTCTCTTCCCCGACTTCACAAAAGCCTCCAGGGACTTCCGGGCCCACTGCACCAGGATCGATTCCCGCTCCCGGCGCTCCTTCTGTTCCTGCTGCTTCTGCTGTACCAGTTGAAGATACAGGCTGGCCTCCTGGTTATCTCCAGGTGTCAGACCTGCCACCAGATACCCTACCCCGAAAGTCCCCTCGTATGAGAAAACCCGAGGTGTATAACCGTGCCCGTCCATGCTTCCCATAAGGATGACCAGTGAGCGATAGCCGCATTCCCCGGCATTCTCCCGCAGCACCGCCGGCATCCGGAGCAGTTCCATGGTCTTTCCTTCACTGATCAGATCTTTCACCTGCCGGTCAAATACCGGTCCATCAGGGTGATAGGAGTAAGGACCATCATTCTTTAAACGGTGCGACATGTCACCTGAAGCCAGGACTGCCACTCTCAAACCAAGTTCATCTGACACCTCTCGAATCAGCATGCCGAACCGGTAGAGATCTTCCAGTGAAAGCATGCCGTAACTGATCGCCAGCAAGGGAATATCTTTCAAACCAGCCTGCTCCAGGTAATGAAGAGGGACTATTACCCCGTGATCCAGGTCAGGATTCAAGCCGTGCTTGTCCTGCGCACTGGTAATCGCAACCACTGGAATGTTGTAGGCTCCTGCCTTGTACTGCAGTGACTCCAGGAATTTCAGGCAGTTTGGGTGCTCATAATTAAGCTGTCGCTGCCCAAACTGCGCCAGGTTGCCTTTTAACCGGGGATTCCCCAGAATTGAGATGGCGTCTCGAAATATGTTCCCATGAGGGGTAATGATTACCAGGACGTCAGGAGCCTTACCAGCAATCTCTGCTGCCAGGCTATCCATTCCCTTTACTGTTCCTGTAACCTGCTGCAACTCCCGCCCCCCAATTTCCGGGATTATAAGCGGGGGGTGCGGAGCCAGGGCCCCGTATACGATCATGGAATTCCCTCCTTTGCGGAATACTTCACCAGACCGGACATGATGGCATATGCAATCCTGGTTTGATACAGTTCATCCATTAGAAGCCGTTCCTCACGGGGATTCGAAATAAAACCAACCTCAATGATTACTGTTGGCATTGTTGTTTTCTCCATTATATAGAAAACACCCTCCTTGGCCTTGCGTTTATTATTCCCCAGAATGCGAACCAGTTCATCTTGAATGCAGTTGGCCAGGATTTTGCTTTCCTCGCTGTTGGCATAGTAAAAGGTCTGGGCGCCGTACCACCTCGGTGACGGGTCAGCATTGGTATGAATGGAAAGATAAAGGTCCGCTTTGACCTGTTCGGCCTTGGCTACCCTTTGAGATAAGTCGTGTCGCTTCTTCTCAATCAGACTCCCATGTAAATCACCGGAAAGGTCGGTATCAGTTTCTCTTGTCAATACTACCATCGCTCCGGCCTGACTTAAGGCCCGCACTAGCTTCTTGGATATTGCCAGGGTGATTTCCTTCTCCGGAACTCTGGTCTGTCGGCCTACTGCACCTGAATCAATCCCTCCATGTCCCGGATCAACAACAATTGTCTTTCCGGCGATACCATACGATAACACGGTGGCGTCAGATTCTGCCCCGGCGTAGAATCTACCCGTCAACAAGGCCAGCATAGCTGCCAAAACCATGACTGTTTTAATTTTTCTCCACGAAAATGTCCACCACAAGCTATTCCACTCCCCTTTGAGACCCCGGCCAAATTTTGATTATTAGTTTATATGCCGTCAGGAGGTACTTTATAAAAGAGTCAGGAGCGGTTTAAAATATTTCCATTCACAAAAACGCTGGCAGGCATTGGGCGGAAACGTGTGGAACCATTTTAAATTAGATAACCATTTTTATCGGATGTAGTTTTGGAGGTGCCTGTGTATGAAGAACCAGACCGGAGAAAATGGACTGCCATCTCCCCGTCATAGAATTGATGCCCATGTCCATATAATGACCCACCGCCGGGTGAGGGGAGGAATCAAGTGGGTTCGCCCGGTAGCCCCGGATTATCATAACCTTAGCCTGGATGTGACTACCGAGGAACTCCTCGCTCACCTGGAGGAAGAGGGGATTGAGGCCTTCTTCAATTTCTTTTATCCCCTGAAACCGGGGGAGAGTGAGGATGTCAACCGGTGGCACCGGGATTTTGCTGACAGTTGCCCCAAAGCTGTTCCCTTCGCCTCGCTGCATGCGGGTGACGAGAACAAGGGGTCTGTAATAAGCCAGTCACTTGACCGGCAGGGGTTTGCCGGGTTTAAATTCCACCCGTATATCCAGGGTTTTTCCGTCCTGGATGACCGGCTCGCCAGGGTATTCGACGAGCTTCAGGATCGCCAGTGCCCGGTGGTCATTCACACCGGATTTGCCGAGTTCTATCAACAGCCGTCCATGGTTGAGGATACCAGGGAGTTGCTGCGGCGTTATCCGCGGCTGCATCTGGTGGTGTCTCACATGCTCTATCCCGACATGCCTCTGGAAGACTGGCCGGCACTCCTGGATGAGTACCCTGACCTGTATCTGGATACCACCAACACCCTGGTCTACTGCCAACCCGGCAGCCGTGACAGCGGACACATGCAGCAGCTTATTGCTTCATACAGTTCCCGGCTGGTTTTCGGCACTGACTTCCCCATAGGCACCCTGTACCCCACCGGAAAAATCCACCGGATCGCCGCACTCCTATGTCCTGACCAGAACAGCCTGGATGACCTGATGTGGCGTACCGCCTGCCGCATCATAGGAAAAGATCTGTTTGCCGACTCAAGTGAATAAAAAGTAAAGGGAAGCAGGGCAACTACCCCCTTGCTTCCCTTATTTGCCATCTGAAAGACACCGGTTGTCTGTCCGCTGGTCGGTGGTGCTTAACAAAATACCCCTGGTAACAAGACGTCCTAATAGCACGCCTCAGTATCTTTTTCGTTTGGCGGTAGACTCGATGCCCAGTTCCATGCGGTACTTCGCTACTGTTCTCCGGGAGATCCGGATGCCTTTGCTGCACAGCTGGTCCGCTATCTGCTGATCGCTGTACGGGTTGCGTGCATCCTCTTCATTTATCAGCTCTTTCAATATCCGCTTGATACTGCGCGATGAATACCGATCCCCATCCCGGGAATCCAGTCCGCTGCAGAAGAAGTATTTCAATTCAAACACCCCCTGGGGGGTCTGAATGTACTTGTTATTGGTAACCCTGCTGATGGTGGATTCATGAACCCCTACCTGAGCGGCAATCTGTTTAAGATTTAAAGGTTTCATGTATTTTATGCCCTTTTCCAGGAAATCTCGCTGCGCTTCCACCAAACATTTAGTGGTATTGTAGAGAGTCAATCGTCTCTGCTCAATACTCTTTATCAGCCAGATAGCCGAATTAATGCGATCATCGATATATTTTCGGGTTTCACTGTTATATAAACCCGGCTGACGCAGCATTTCCTGGTACACCGGGCTGATTATTAAGCGCGGAGAGTTACCATCGTTAACCAGGATCACATACTCATCATTAACCTTCTCCACCGTAACGTCAGGGACCAGGTAGCGTACATCCCCTCCGCTGGCATACTGTCTCCCTGGTTTCGGGTCCAGAGTCCTGATCAGATCGGCAATATCCTGTACCTCGACCACGTTCATTTTCATAGTGGCCGCAATCTTGGCCAGACGCCCCCGGGCCAGGTCTCCCAGATAGCTGCGTACGATTCGCTCCACCCGGGGACAAAGCCGACCGGTATGGGTCAACTGAATCAGCAGACACTCCGCCAGATCACGGGCGCCAACCCCGTGAGGCTCAAAGGACTGGATCACCTTTAATATCTCGGCCACCCGGACCACACTTGTCTCCAGGCTGGCCGCTGCTTCCTCCAGGCTTATACGAAGGTAACCATTATCGTCAATGGAACCGATCAGGAATGAGCCAATACGCAGGTCCTCTTCCCGGTTCAGAGCAATGTGCAGCTGAAACTGAAGATGCTCGTGCAAGGTGGGTGCTACGGCCTTGTGCTGGTCATAATGCTTCTCCTGCTCATATCCCCCGGTATAGCCCAGGTCACTCCGGTCAAGGAAATACTCCCACCACTCCACATCCGGCAGCGACTCGTCCTCAACCTCTCCAACTATATCCCCTTCCGGACTTTCGTCCTCTTCCCTCAGTTCCAGAACGGGGTTCTCGTCCATCTCCTGCTGAAGGTATTCCGAAAGTTCCAGGGATGACATCTGGAGTATAGCAATAGCCTGCCGGAGCTCTGGAGTTATAAGAAGCTTTTGTTGTTGTTCAAGATGTACATCATGAATAAGCCGCATTTTCTTATCACCCTCAGTTAAATTTCGACATTAAATCGCATTTTCCTGCCTTATGTGATCAATACAACCTTTCAGACAACTGCTCCAACTTCTTCATACGGTAAGCCACTCCTGATTTACTGAGCGGGGGACTCAGCATCTCCCCCAACTCCTTCAGGCTGGAATCAGGGTAATCCAACCTGAGAACCGCTAATTCCCGCAGTTGTTCTGGCAGTCCCTCGACAGTGAATCTTTCAACTAACCTGCGGATGTTCTCCGCCTGTCTCCAGGAGGCCTCCAGGGTCTTTTCCAGGTTGGCGGTTTCGCAGTTCACCTGCCGGTTGACCTGATTCCTCATGGATTTATAGATCCGGACATTCTCAAATTCCAGGAGAGCATAGTTCGCTCCCATCAACCGCATAAAATCAACAATCTGCTCTGAATCCTTCAGGTACAGCAGATAGGTTTGCTTGCGTTCAGTCAGGCGAAATCCGATCCCCTGACTCTCGGCAATCCGCTGCACCGAAACCGCTAGCTCGTGAGTGGGAAAAACCATTTCCAGGTGGTAAGACCCTCCAGGCTTGCTAACCGAACCCCGGGCAAGAAATACTCCCCGCAGATAAGCCCGTTTACAGCACCGTTTCTTTACAATTGCCCGTTCCACTCCATAGACCAGGCGATTTTCACTGTCGATAATTCCCAGCTTGTTTAAAATAGTTATATGCTGTTGATCCAGGTGTGCCCGGACCTGATAATAACGGTTGGTGTTGAAACGCCGTTTGGTTTCCATAATAACAGTAAGCGGAAACTCAAACAGGGCCTTAAACAGTTTAAAGGATTTACGGGCGATACCGGCATTATCTGTGGTAATGCACAAGGTCTTGCGATTGTTGCCGGTAAGCTCCAGTTTACCATTAAGCCGAAGTAAGGCCGACAGCTCGGCCACCTGGCAGCACCGCTCGGCAGGTACCACCCGGGCCAGTTCATTCTTGGTTTCACTGGAAAAGCTGCTCACTCTAGCCAGTTCAACCCCTTTCGCTCATAGATTATCCGCATCAGAGTCCTGGCCAGGGCTTCAGAATCATGCCAGGCCACATCTTCCTTGCCCAGAAGCGAGCCCCGCACACACCTAATACCTCTATCAGCAAGCTCCCGCTGGTCAAACTTGACCGGTTCCGCATCTTCCAGGCGGTAGCGGGATGCTCGTTCCTTGTCAACCGGGGCATCATTTACCACCACATAATCAATGTAGCCGGGTCCAATATGATTGGATACCGCATCCAGGTGATCACTGGCTGTAAAGCCGGTAGTCTCCCCCGGTTGAGTCATGATGTTAACCACAAATATGCGAATCGCTTGCGTCGACCGCAGTGCGTCGCCAATCTCCGGGACCAGAAGATTGGGAATGATACTGGTAAACACACTCCCCGGCCCCAGAACCACCGCATCAGCTTCGCGGATCGCCTCCAGAGCATCAGGCACCGCCTTGCAGTCGGGAGGATCCAGGAACACCTCTTTGATTGGTTTGCCGGCCGCGGTGATTGAGGTCTCTCCCATCACCACTTCCCCGTCCATCATGGTCGCTCCCAGGGCTACCAGCTCCACAGTAGCAGGTAAGACCTGCCCCTGTACGGCCAGGACCTTGCTTACTTCTGTTATAGCCCCCACAAAGTCACCGGTAATATCCGTTAAAGCGGTGATCAGCAGGTTCCCCAGGTTATGACCTTCAATACCCTCACCTTCAATAAAGCGGTGTTGAAAAACCCGGTCCATCAGGTTCTCGGTCTGGGCCAGGGCTACCAGGCACCTGCGGATATCGCCTGGCGGCAGCATCCCCATCTCCCGAATCCTGCCGGAACTGCCCCCGTCATCAGTTACGGTGACTACCGCCGTAAGGTTGTTGGTATAATTCTTGAGCCCCTTAAGCAGGACGGAGAGTCCAGTGCCTCCGCCAATCACGACAATACGGGGTCCACGTTTTTTCTGCTCATCCTTGCGCAGGTAATCGTATATATTTACCGATGTCAGGGAGGAGACTAAATCGATTATCCCCCGCGATCCTTTTATAAAGCCAAATAAGGCGAGGCCTATACCAGCCAAAGACAGTATAATACCATGTCCAGCCGAAATAAAGGTTAAATCAAAGTAATAGTGGTTAATGATGCCAATCAGAGCTGCCACAAATACCAGCAGCCCCAGGCCCATAACCAGGAACCACTTTTGAGCCCGGGCAAAGACCCAAAACCACCACAGGGAACTTTTCATAAGACATTACCCTTGTATTTTTCAAGATCACGGTGTTTGATTATGGTGCGGTAACCCATCTCCCTTATTGAGCGCCCGACGTAATCAGCAACCACCACAGAACGGTGCTGCCCGCCCGTACAGCCAATGGCCATAACCAGGTTGGACTTGCCTTCGTTTACATAATGGGGCAGCAGAAACTTGAGAAAGTTCATCATCCGGCGCAGAAAATGTCTGGTTATCCGGGGTTCCATAACGTAGCCGATAACTCCTGGATCCTCCCCGGTTTGATGCGACAGTTCATCCACGTACTTGGGGTTGGGAAGGAAACGGACATCAAATACCAGATCAGAATCCAGCGGCAGACCAAACTTGAAACCGAAGGAAAAGACGGTGACGGTAATCAGGCCTTCTTCTCCTTCGGAATAAAGCCGCACCAGTTCCTCTTTCAGCTGGTGAACATTAAGGCTGGAGGTATCAATTATGGTGCCCGCCTGTCCTCGAAGTTCTTCCAGCATCTGTTTCTCGAGCTTAATAGCTTCAGGCAGGGGGTTATTCTGCTGTAGCGGGTGCCGGCGCCGGGACTCTTTGAACCTGCGTATAAGCACATTATCCTCGGCTTCCAGGAAAAGGATGTTGTAGTTTACCCCCTGAACAGCCAACTCCTCCAGAGCCCGGGAAAGGTCGTTGAAGAATCTCCCTCCCCGTACATCTACGACAAAGGCTACTTTCTTTACTCCTTCCGACTGGCTGCTGAGTTCAGTAAATTTGGGTATTAGGGCTGGCGGCAGGTTATCAACGCAGAAATAGCCCAGATCTTCCAAACAGTTGGCAGCTTGGGTCTTGCCTGCTCCCGAGAGCCCGGTAATTACCAGTGCTTTGATTGCTTCCTTTTCCTGGTCCACCCTTCATCTCCCCCAACTCTGCAATTTGCGATCCTCTCTGCTGGTATTCCCAGTTTTTGAACCAGCCGGGAACCGTACTCCAACTCCCCTACTGTATCATAAAAGTGCGCATCACTGTTGATAATAAACTCTACCCCCGCACGGAAGGCTATTTCCACATCCTTCGGTTCAGGTTGGTGGTGCCCGCAGTTTATCTCGAACAAGACTCCCTCCCGGACACACGCCCTGGACACCTCCTCAATATCAACCTCAAAGAAGAGCCCGGGATGAGACAGGATATCAACCGGGTTATTTTCCAGGGCCGCCACTGTCGCCTTGGTATTGGCATTCACCGCTTTCAGCCGCCGGCTGAAACTCAGGTGACGCAGGTGATTACGTCCGAACAGACGGTAGCCGTCCCGGATGTTTCCGGGGATGGAATAAGGGTGCAGGCCGCAGATCAGAACATCCAGTTTCTCATAAACCCGGGGCGGGATATCAAGCTGTCCATCCAGGTCGATAATATTGGCTTCCGCTCCGGCCAGCACACGGACCTCTGGGATTTTCAGACTCTCAATATCCTGGATAAGGTATTGATAACTTTCGAGGTTTTTGACCCCTGAAACCAGGACATTAGGGCCATGATCGGTCACCGCGACCTCCGATAACCCCCGTTGGCGGGCGGCGTCCGCTATTCTCTTCACCTGCTCCTGCCCGTCACTGTAACGTGAATGTGTATGGTAATCCCCGTAGAACTTCAATGTTTGAATTTCACCTCAACCGCTGGCTGAAATCCTTGCAACAGGGCACAGCTTTATTTGCACATCTGTATTTACCTTATCCCATCCTGACAATCAGCACCAGGAGTACTAGAGATCGCCAGGAAGTGCCGCCTTAAACTTGCCCTCGGCCAGAGCCAAACACCCCATCAACCCTGCTCTGTTTCCCAGCCTGGCCGGCAGGATCTTAAGATTCCTGCTTAGACTGGAATAGGAGCGTTCCTTTACCACCTTCTCCACCTGCTCCAGGAGGCCTTTATAATTGGACAAACCGCCCCCGATCACGATGGCCAGGGGATTAAACAGGTTGACCAGGTTAGCCACCCCGATTCCCAGATAGCCGATGGCCTCATCCATGATGCGTCTGGCCTCAGGATCACCGCCAGCCGCCAATTCCGCCACCAGGCGGGCATCTATCTCCTCTATACAGCCGTTAACCGCCTCCCGTACGGATGCCAACCTGCCCCGGGATACCTCCTCCCGGGCTGCCCTGGCAACTGCTGTCCCCGAAGCTAGGGCCTCCAGGCAGCCGTGGTTGCCGCAGCCGCATTCCGGACCATGGGGTACAATAGTCATATGCCCGAATTCACCGGCTCCACCGTCGATGCCCCGGTATATCTCACCATTGATAATGATACCTCCACCGATACCGGTGCTGACGGTGAGGTAAAGCAGAACCTCATACTCCGAGAGGTAGCCGTAGGTGTACTCTCCCAGAGCCGCCAGGTTGGCATCGTTGTCCACCCATACCGGGACTTGCAGCGATTCCTGCAGCATCTCTCTCAGAGGGACATCTTTCCATTTAAGATTGGGAGCCTCATAAATCATGCCGGTTTCACTGTTTAAAGGACCTGGTGCACCAACTGCCACCCCCAGGAGTTTATGCCCCGGGGCATGTTGCTGTCTGAGCTCGGCGATAACGCTGGTTATCCGGGCCAGCACTGCCTTCAGGCCCTGTGCAGGATGAGTCGGGACCAGTATTTCGCCTAATATTTCCCCCCGATCACCAAACAGACCGGCCAGGATTTTGGTTCCTCCCAGGTCTACTCCGGCAAACATCCCCTGGCGCATACACCATACCTCATACTATATACCTGTACGTTATGATACTGATAACCCTAATGCTTGACCCTGCATCCAGCAATTGCTGCCTGGGCATTTCGGGAGCCATCCGCCCTTAATCCGCATGTATTTTAGGCTTGCGGCACCAGAACCTGGTGGCAGCAAATGTGGTGGTGATAGCTGTTAAACCTGCCCTGTTTCCAGATCCGGAGATCCCTTTAATATAAAGTGCTGCAGGGCAGCGGCCACGCCGTCCTCGTCATTGCTGGTGGTCACATAATCTGCGTATAACTGAACCTCGGGGGGTGCGTTCCCTACCGCAACCCCTACTCCAGCCCATTTCAGCATCTCTATATCATTAAAGCTGTCACCGATAGCCATCACATCCTGGCGTTCAATGGCAAAGTATTCACTAACCGCCTGCAACGCCCGGCCTTTGGTAGCCTCTTTGTTCATAAATTCTAGATAGTGAGGTTTGGAACGGGTTATGTAGAGTTGCCTTGAGAAACGTTGTTGGAGTTGTTTTTCCATCTGCTGCAGAGCTGGCAGATTATAATTTATAATTATTATTTTGGTAGGTTCCTCATAGGTTAGCCTGATGGGCAGATCCCGGTCTACCACCGGTGTTACCCCGGCTAACTCCGCATAGGCCTGCCCTTCCGGGGTAAGACTCTCCATGTAAAGGTTGTCATCAAAATATACCTGATAATGGTACCCTGCCTCTCGGGCGGCATCTACAACCGGGGTGACCATATCAGCGGGCACGCAGCGGTGAAAGAGGACTTCATCAGAAAACGCATTCTTCACCAGAGCACCCTGATAGGTTATCAGGGGAACATCCATCCCCAATTCTACTGCATAACGTCGTGCTGAGCGAAACATCCGGCCGGTGGCCAGCGTTATTTTAATCCCCCGTTCCACAACCTGCTGCAGCATTCGGGTTGTCTGGTGCGATATCTGCAGCCGGGAATCCAACAGGGTATCATCCAGATCCATCGCTACCAATCTTATTGTCATACGGTGCCCGGCACCTTTCATAACGGTTTTTTAAGAGAACTGGCCGCAATCAGATATGCCGGCAGATCAGTCTTTCACCAGCAGGCTGGCAAAGAAGCTGACGATTGACAGTACCAGAGCGGAAAGTATAGCAGCCCCAAAACCGTGTATGTCGAAGCCTTTGACAACCGCACTGGTTAACCAGAGCATCATCCCATTGATAACCAGGGTAAAAAGGCCCAGGGTAACAATGTTGATCGGCAGGGTTAGCAGAATAATAACCGGGCGAATAATCGCATTGACGATGCCCAGGATTATGGATCCAACGATAGCCCCCAGCACCGTAACCTCGAAACCGCCAATCAGATACGCGGTCAGCAGCAGCCCCAGGATATTGAGAATCCACCTAAACAACCATCTTGGCATCTAAACCCTCCCCTTAATGCCTTTATCTAATTTTATCAGAACCTTTGCAACCTATTCCAGGGAATCTTTAATTCCCATTTCCTGGGGAAGCAAGGGGACTGTCCCCTTGCTTCTCGTACTCTGCGACCTTGGCCTCATACCGGAGGCGCTGGTCTGAATAGCTCATACGGCCCATCAGCGAATAGGTAATTCTCTTGCCTTCCTCCACCCCGGGCTGGTCGAAGGGGTTAATACCCCATAAGGCCCCGCTGAATGCCGTCAGGGCCTGGTAGAAGTACAGTAAGGCCCCCATGGTTTCGGGGGAATAGTCCCTTACGGTGATCCGGTAGCAGGGGTTTCCTTCCTGGACCAGGCTGATTTCGGTTGCCAGCTGTTGGATGTGAAGCTGCTGGTTCATGGTATGCCCCTCAAAATACGCGTATTCATCCTCAGGTGAAAACTCTCCGGGGATGCTCAGATCGCACGGAGGTTCCTCCACCTTTACAAACCCGTAGACCTTGTCCTGGGGACCCTCCTTGAAGAGCTGCAGGAGTGAGTGCTGGTCAGTGGCGCCGATAGCATTCAGCGGGGTTGTTCCTGCCCGCACTACCTCGCCGGAGAGCGACACCTTTTTTCCCAGACTCTCCCCCCAAAGCTGCATAAACCAAAGCCCGAAGTCAGACAAGAGGCTGCCGTAGTTGAACAGGACATGGATAGACCGGCCGCGGTTAGCCAGAGTAAAAAGTCCTGTTCCCAAGGCCATTAAAATACTATTCTCCGGGGGGTTACTCATAATACGGCGGCGTACCCTCGAGGCTCCTTCCAGCAGATCTACACAGTCAATTCCGATTATCTCAGCCGGCAAAAACCCGACACACGAAAGGACCGAAAACCTTCCTCCCAGTTCCCGGGGTGTAAAAAACAGGTGGCAGCCCATATCCCGGGCAATCCGGTTAATCCCATTGTCAGCCTTATCACAGATGATCGTCACATCCCGCGGGTTACCGCCTGCTTTCCGGTATTGCCGGTAAAAGTAGCTGAAGTTGGCCGCCGACTCCGCCGTTGATCCGGATTTACTGATGTAGATAAGGGCTGTTTTGCGGAAGTCCAGGATTTCTTCCAGCTTATGTGCCAGGGCGGGGTCAATATTATCCAGGATGAAGAGCCGCGGTCTGTTATCCAGGTTGTAATAGGGACCTCGCAGGAATTGCATGATGGCCCTGGCCCCCAGTGAAGAACCGCCAATTCCGATCAGGAGCACATCCTTATAACTCTCCCGGATATGCCGGGCCAGCGACTTGATTCGAGGAATCTCACCTGCCTCCATGAAAGGCAGGGTCAGGGGATACCTCTCCTGGGCCAGTGAACGGCGGAATCCCTCAAATTGGTCCCGGTACTGAGATTTTATCTCCTCCCACTCTGACCGGGCCGGCAGCCCCGTCTCACTTGTGATCCCGAAAAGGTGCTCCAGCTTGATGCTCAGGAGATCCGTCATGATCTAACTCCTAATACGCAGGTATTAGGTTAATTATGCCCCGATGAGATATCTGGAATCCGGGATTTTGCCAATGATCAAGATTGCTGGCGGTGGAAGAAATCGTATACGGTCTGGGCGACCCGGCGGTTCATTCCCGGGACCTGGGCCAGTTCCTCCGGAGTTGCCCTCTTGATCTTATCAAGGCTGCCGAATGCTTTCAGGAGTTCCTGCCGTCGGCGTTCGCCGATCCCTTCAATATGGTCCAGAACCGACACCAGCGAGCGCTTGCGGACTCGCTTGCGGCTGTGTTCAATGGCAAACCGATGGGCCTCGTCCCTGATGCGCTGCAGGAGTTTCAGGATCTCGCTGTTGCGCGGCCAGCGCAGGCCCTGGGGATCGCCGGGCCGGAACACTTCTTCATGTCTTTTCGCCAGACCGATGATCGGGATATCTAGAGCCAGTTCCCGAAGAACTTGGCTGGCGGCGTTTACCTGACCCAATCCCCCATCAACCATGATCAGATCCGGCAGGGGCAGGAAAGCCTGATCCTCTCTGAGGCCGGCCTGCAGGCGCCGCCGCAATACGGTGGCCATAGCCTGGTAGTCATTATTCTGCTCCTCGAGCTTGAATCTGCGATAGGACTTGCTGTCCTTGGTGCCACCGGTAAAAACAACCATCGATCCCACAGTCTCTTCCCCGCCCAGATGGGATATGTCGTAACACTCGATCCGTTCCGGAACAACCTCCAACCCCAGGACGCGGGCCAATTCAATGAGTACTCCCCGGTTGGTGTCATCCCGCCGCAATCGTTCTTCCCATAGCAGTACCGCGTTTTCCCGGGTCATATCCAGCAGCCTTTTCTTCTCACCCCGGGCGGGAACCCTGATCAAGGTTCGGACGCCACGTTTCTCGCGCAGCCAGGATTCCAACAGTTCCTGGTCCGCAGGACTGTGGCTAACCAGGATCTCAGGCGGGATGTCAGGATTGTCCTGATAGTAATGCTGAATAAAAAATGAAAACACCTCTCCCTCCTCCTGAGCAAGGAAGGCCTGGAGGCGGTAAGAATCCTTGCCCACCAGTTTACCGCCCCGGATACGGAACACCACCACCAATCGATCTTTCTCAGATCCCGCAAGGGCGATAAGATCCATCTCCATTGGAGAAGCGGAAACCACCTTCTGTTCCTCCGACATCTTCCGGATTGCCGCCAGGGTATCGCGCAGCTGGCTGGCGGTTTCAAATTCCAGGTTCCGTGCCGCTTCTTTCATAGCAGATTCCACCTGCCGGGCAAGACCTCCGGTATCCCCCTCCAGGAAAGTCATAACCTGCCCAATCATCTCCAGATAGCTGTTCCTGTCAACCTCACCGGTGCAGGGAGCCAGGCAGCGCCCCAGATCGCGGTTCAGACAGGGCCGCTTGCCCACCCGGAAATCCTTGCAAGTGCGGATGGGAAATAAGTCTGTCAGGAGCCGCATGACGCTCTTAACCGCCGTCACATCAGTATAAGGCCCGAAGTAGCGGGAGTCATCGTGTTGTTTCTCCCTGGTCATAATCATACGGGGGAAAGATTCCTGCAGGGTGATTTTCAGGTAGGGGTAGCTTTTGTCATCCCGCAGCAGTATATTGTAGCGCGGCTGATATGACTTGATCAGGTTACTCTCCAGGATCAAGGCCTCCAACTCACCCGAAGTCACTATGTAATCAAAATCATTCACCCGCGACATCATAGCCCGCACCTTGGGGTCCAGCCTCACCGGGTCCTGAAAATAGCTGCGCAAACGGTTGCGCAGGATGCGGGCCTTGCCGACATATATTACATCACCGTTCAGGTTCTTAAACAAATAAACGCCCGGCAGTTGAGGGACTGCCTTCAGGCGTTGTTTGAGAGCTTTAAATTTCTCGGGTTGATTTTCGTTGCCGCTCTGGGTCCTCAACTTCCTGCCCTGGCCTTTCGTGTTGGATTGCTTCTGGGCCATCCCAGGACCTCCCGCAGGAACTGCCCGGTGTAGGATTCGGAAACCTGGCAGATCTCCTCCGGAGTACCGGTTGCTACCACATAGCCACCGTCATCCCCTCCCTCGGGACCCAGATCGATCAGGTAATCCGCTGATTTTATCATGTCCAGGTTGTGCTCAATGACCAGCACCGTGTTTCCCGCATCAACCAGCCGGTTCAGAACCTCCAGAAGGTGGCGCACATCCTCCTTGTGAAGGCCGGTGGTTGGTTCATCGAGTATATACAAGGTCTTGCCCGTAGCTCGTTTGGACAATTCGGTAGCCAGTTTGACCCGCTGCGCCTCGCCTCCAGATAGGGTGGGGGCGGGCTGTCCCAGAGTCATGTAACCCAGCCCAACATCTTCCAGGACCTGCAGACGACGGTGTATCCGGGAAACGGGTTCAAAAAACGATACCGCCTCACTTACCGTCATCGCCAGGATATCTGCCACATTCTTGCCCTTATATCTTACCTCCAGGGTCTCCCGGTTGTAGCGTTTCCCTTTACAGACTTCACAGGGGATATACAGATCGGGCAGGAAGTGCATCTCGATCTTGATGATCCCGTCACCGGAACAGGCCTCACAACGGCCTCCCCGGACATTAAAACTGAAGCGCCCCGGTTTGTAGCCCCGGATTCGGGCTTCCGTAGTACCGGCCAGGAGTTCCCGGATCCCGTCCATAGCCCCGGTGTAGGTGGCAGGATTGGAGCGCGGGGTGCGTCCAATCGGGGATTGATCAATATTGACTACCTTGTCGATCAGATCCATACCCTGTATCTCCCGGTGCTTGCCAGGCCGCATACGGCTCCCGTGAAGGTACTGCATAAGCCGGGGATAAATTATGTCTTCCACCAGGGTACTCTTGCCTGAGCCGGAAACCCCGGTAACACAGGTCATGGTCCCCAGGGGTATCTGAATATCGATTTCTTTGAGATTGTGCTCTTTGGCTCCTTTTACTTTAAGAAAAGAACGGTTTCCCTTTCTCCGGGTTTCCGGCACGGGTATCGTTCTCCGGCCTGACAGGTACTGACCGGTCAGGCTCTCTTCGGAGCGCAATATATCCTCGAGCTTGCCCTGTGCCACCACCCGGCCTCCATGCACGCCGGCCCTTGGCCCGATGTCCAGGATATGGTCGGCGCGCCGCATAGCATCCTCGTCGTGTTCGACCACAATCACCGTGTTGCCCAGATCACGCAGCCGTTCCAGGGTGTTCAGCAGCCGGTTATTATCCCGCGGGTGCAGTCCGACACTGGGCTCATCCAGGACATAGAGCACCCCCATCAATCCGGACCCTACCTGGGTCGCTAACCGGATGCGCTGGGCCTCACCCCCGGAAAGGGACCCGCTTGGCCGGTCCAGGGTCAGGTAATCAAGCCCCACATTGACCAGGAACATCAGGCGCTCCCGGATCTCTTTCAGTATCTGGCGGGCGATTAATAGTTCCCGCTCGGTAAAATCTATCCTTTCCAAAAACTCCAGGACCTGGACTACCGAACGGCGGGTGAAGCTGTTTATGGATTCACCCCCTATCAGAACCCACAGGACCTCCTTTTTCAGACGCTTTCCCTCGCAAACGGGGCACGGGCTGGTACTCATGAATTTTTCCAGTTCATCCTTTATGGCCTCCGATTGAGTCTCCCGGTAACGACGGGACAGGTTATTGACAACCCCCTCAAAATTGGCATAGAAGCTGTGATGCAGGCCATCGCTGTTTACGAAGTTGATAGGCAGTTTCTCTCCCCCATTGCCATAAAGGATCATGTTGTAGTGTTCCGGGCTCAGGTCCTTAAGGGGGATATCCACGGGTATCCCATGTCTCTCGGCCAGTGCAAACAAGACTGCGTTGTAATACATCGAGAGATTATGGGCCCAGGGTATAACAGCCCCTTCTTTCAGGGACAATTCATTGTCGACTATCAATCCCGGGTCGATCTCGTGTTTCACACCCAGTCCATCACAACCAGGACACGCTCCGTACGGGTTGTTGAAGGAAAACATGCGGGGGTTTATCTCCGGAAGACTGAACCCGCATTCCGGGCAGGCAAAGTTCTGGCTGTATAGAACCTCTCGATCCCCTTCTTCCTCCAGATAGTGGATTACAGCCAGGCCGTCAGCCTTTTCAAAAGCCAGTTCCAGGGCTTCTGCCAGGCGGCTTCTGATTTCCGGTTTCAAAACCAGGCGGTCCACCACCGCCAGGATATCATGCTTGCGGTTCTTATCGAGATTGATCTCCTCATCTGATGTGTACTCCACCCCATCAACAACTACCCGCACAAATCCTTCCTTGAACAAGGCCTGCAGCATTTTCTGATGTTCGCCTTTCTTGCTCCTGATAACGGGAGCCAACACCTTGAACCTGGTGCCAGCCGGTTGCTGCATAACCTGGTCCACAATCTGGTCCACGGTCTGACGCGTGATGGGCCGCTCACAGTGAGGGCAGTGAGGTCGTCCTACCCGGGCGTAAAGCAACCTCAGGTAGTCATAGATCTCGGTGACGGTGCCCACAGTGGAACGCGGGTTATTGGAGGCTGCCTTCTGGTCGATGGATATAGAAGGAGACAGGCCTTCGATGTAATCCACATCCGGCTTCTCCATCTGCCCCAGGAACTGCCGGGCATAGGTGGAGAGTGACTCCACATAGCGCCTCTGGCCTTCGGCGTAAATCGTATCAAAGGCCAGGCTCGATTTGCCCGAGCCCGACACCCCGGTAAATACCACCAGCTGGTCCCGGGGAATCGCCACATCTATATTCTTCAGGTTGTGCTCACGCGCACCCTTTACAAAAATCCGGTTTTTCATGTCCATGCCTTTCTTATTCTTGAATGATAATAAATGCCATGATTCCTTTGCTGTCAATCCGGCTTCCACGCCGGGAAGACGGGCTCGTGACGTCCTGTGACCCGGCTGCCTTCAGTTCCTCGCCTTCGCGGGGGTTGCGTCAATTCGGTCCCCACGATCGCTGCACCGGACTTTTCACAATCTATCTAGTTCGCTGGTCTTGGCATACCTGTTTTTCGTCTTCCATTGGCCCGCGAGGAACGCGGTTTCTTTCCCATGATTTCCTTGATCATATCCCGCAGCTGAGCAGCTTTCTCGAAATTCAATTCATCGGCCGCCTTCCTCATATCCTTTTCAATCTCTGCTACCAGACGTTTCTTCTCATCACTGGGAAGATCCGCAAAAAACGGGTTGTATACCACTGCCTCCTCGGCGACGGTCGCCTCGACCCGGTCGCGGATACCCTTCTCAACCGAATGCGGCACGATATTGTGAGCCTGGTTATACTCCAGCTGTACCTGACGACGGCGCTCCGTTTCCTCGATAGCCGTCCTCATGGACGGAGTTATGTTGTCGGCATACATCAAGACCCGTCCTTCCAGGTTGCGCGCGGCTCTCCCTATAGTCTGGATCAGGGACCGGCCTGAGCGGAGGAATCCTTCCTTATCGGCATCCAGTATCGCCACCAAGCTCACTTCGGGGAGGTCCAGGCCCTCACGAAGGAGGTTTATCCCCACCAGGACATCAAACTCACCCAGCCGCAGATCGCGCAGGATCTCCAGCCGCTGCAGGGCCTCTACATCGCTGTGCAGGTAGCGGACCCGTACCCCGGCCTTCAGCAGGTAGTCGGTCAGGTCTTCCGCCATCCGCTTGGTGAGGGTAGTTACCAGAACCCGCTGCTGTTTGTTGACTACCTGCCTGATCTCAGTCAGGAGGTCATCTATCTGGTTGGATGTCGGCCGCACCTGAATTTCCGGATCCACCAGACCGGTAGGTCTGATTAGCTGCTCCACCACCTGCTCCGACTTCTCCAATTCATAAGGACCGGGAGTGGCACTGGTGAATATTACCTGTCCTATCTTGGCCTCGAACTCATCAAATTTCAGGGGGCGGTTGTCCAGGGCTGAGGGCAAGCGGAACCCGAAATCCACCAGGTTCTTTTTGCGGGAAAAATCCCCCTCAAACATGCCCCGCACCTGAGGCACCCCCACATGCGACTCGTCCATAAACAGGATAAAATCACGGGGAAAGAAGTCAATCAGGGTATAAGGAGGCTCTCCCGGGCTTCGCCCCGTGATGTAGCGCGAATAGTTTTCGATTCCCTTACAGAAACCGATCTCTCGTATCATCTCCAGGTCATACCGGGTACGCTGTTCTATACGCTGCGCCTCCAGGAGCTTGCCCTGGGATTTAAAAAGGGCTGCCTGGACGGCCAGTTCCTCCTCGATCTCCAGAGCAGCATCCAGCATCCTTTCCCGGGAGGTTATATAATGCGAGGCAGGCATAATCAGGACATGATTCCGCCGTCCCATAATCTCGCCCGTCAGGGCATTGAATTCCAGGATCCGGTCTATTTCATCCCCGAAAAACTCGATCCGGATCGCGTTCTCCCCGGATTGAACCGGAAAAACCTCGACCACATCTCCCCGGGCCCGGAACTTGCCCCGTGAGAAATCGATATCATTGCGCTCGTAATGTCTCTCTACCAGTGAGCGCAGGAACTTGTCCCGGGCTAAGGCATTCCCGGGTCGGAGAGAAAGGACCATCCCCGAGTAGTCTTCAGGAGAACCCAACCCATAGATGCAGGACACGCTGGCAACAATAATCACATCGCGCCGCTCCAGCAGCGCGGAGGTAGCCGAGTGACGCAGCTTGTCTATCTCATCGTTGACCGAGGAATCCTTTTCAATATACAGATCGCTCTGGGGCACATACGCCTCTGGCTGGTAATAATCATAATAGCTGATGAAGTACTCCACCGCGTTCTCCGGAAAAAACTCCTTGAACTCTGAGTACAGCTGCCCGGCCAGGGTCTTATTGGGGGCCATTACGAGAGCCGGCCGCTGAACACGGTTTATAATCTGTGCCATGCTGAATGTCTTGCCCGATCCGGTAACCCCCAGCAGGGTCTGATACTTGTATCCTTTTTCAAGTCCCTCCGCCAGCCGCTGAATTGCCTCTGGTTGATCACCGGTGGGGACATATTCTGACTTAAGCTTAAACCGGCTCATCATTACCTCCGGATTTGCCCATTATTCCAGTACAATAACATTATACCCTACTGAAACAGTTGTTCTATATAATCATTATACCCTACCTTAGCAACCCCACAGAGCGGCGGACTGTTGTCAATTAAACATGGAGTAAGGCCAGCCGGAAAGACTTTCCCTCTCCCTATTCCATCAGCAGGATTTCCATTATCAGTTCCTCCCGGCACGCATCAACCTGCTCAAATCTCATGGCTTTGGTAAACAGCTTGCCGAGTTTTTGCTCCACCTGTCGCGCCCGGTTCAACCCTTGTACCGCCTGGTAAAGCCGGTTGGAAACCATCCTTTCTGTCTCCCTGATCACCGGGTGGTCTACTGAATAGTGATCATCCCAGCATTGTGCCAGATCAATGTAACTGTCTCCAGGCCGGTTGGCCAGGCGCACGATATCACCATCTACAACCGCGATTTCCAGGCTCTGCAGGACCACCATCTCCAGGAGCTCAGGTTCCAAGCCGCTGTGATAAAATGCGACTTTGTGTCCCTGGGCTAATGCTTCCTCGCCAATACGGCGCATCAGCCAGGACTTGCCATTTCCGGGAGGCCCCTGCAGTATAAAGCGCCGGGTGCAATTCCCGGTAATATCTTCGAAAAAATCAATCATACCTTCGGAGGTGATAGTCCGGGCAAAGTAATGGGCCGCCTGATCTACTTCGCCCAGTATCCTGGTAATCAATTGCTGACTTAAGGCCTGAAGTTTGCTGACATTGAGCAGCCTTTCATAATTGTCGGCCAGTCTTTTCTGGCTCTCCTGCGCAATTTCAAGGCTTGATTTAACACCCCTCATGATGGATTCCAGTTGGTCGGTCAGCAAGATAATTTCGTCCCGGGAACTGTCCAGATCCCCGGAATTGCAGCAGTCTCTCAGGTCAATGCCGTGGATCACGACCCCCGGGTGTTCCTCTATGCCGGTACTTCCGGCCGCATCCGCATTCATGATTACGGTTCTGAGCTGCTGCAGATATACCCCATCTATATATGATGCATCAAGGGGTGAAGGCCAAAACTGCACCCGGTAACCTCTTTCGGCCAGATTCAACCCTATACTCTTGATGAAGGCAGAACGCCCACTCCCGGGTGCCCCCTGTAGAAGGATAACCCTTTCAATGCCCTTGAGAAGAGCTGGCAGGTGGGAATAGTAGCCTTGAGCGGTATAGCCACTGGTAAAAACGTACTCGATCCGGTTTTTCACCCCAAATCCCCCTTTCCCCTGCATTAGGATATGCAAAAGGTGAACAAAGGGTTAACACCACCAAATGAAGCAAGGGGACAGTCCCCTTGCTTCCGTTTTACCGGAGTTTTTTGAGTCTTTGGATTAAGGACATGATAAGGCCGGGACCGGCAGGGGCATCATTTGCCATAGTTTGGCGGGCAGGATCAGGGACCGGGATTATTCCCAGATAATCATAGTTGCTCGCCCGGCTCGAAAGAACCAGCCGCTGTTCCCCGCGGAGGACAGTCATGGTTAGCCAGGCCGCTGAGTTATCGATGCAAAGGACCAGATCGGCGGGACTGTAGACGGAACATCCATTCAGTTCGATTATGATGTCCCGGCTGCGCAGACCGGCTTGCTCGGCCGGTGACTTGTGAATCACATCCAGTACCATCACCCCTTGAGGAGGCGGAGTGTAAATGGGGGGCAGCAGTCGTTCCGAGCGCCAACCGTTGGCAATAACCATTTCATGACCCAGGGGACCAAACAGGGCAGCCAAAAAGAGCAAAGACGGGTAGTGTGACCCCAAAACCGCCAAACCCAGCAGGGTCACACTAAAGAGAGACAGGTACAGGGCCGAACTCCTTGACCGGTGAACAGGATGCGCAGTGGTGGTTATCTCCCCATAACCGAGGATAGCCAGCACAGGTACCAGTCCAAAGGCAATTCCATCAGAGAGTCCGGGATTGTATTTCAACAACGGCCACCAGTTATCAGCTCCCATGGGAACTGAGACCATACCGGTACTCATTACAGCTACCAGAGGTATAGGCCAGAATTTCTGCAGATTAAATCCACCCACCAACCTCTGCCCGGAACGTAAATATACCGGGATAGGGTCCAAGTATCCCGTAAAAAGTATGAGCAAGGCCTCCACCATATGCAGTATAGCCACCAGTCCCATTACATGGGCTACCTGTATCCGCGGGAATCCAGTGAGGAGGCTGAGAATTGACAGCAGCCCTCCGGCATATGCAAAACAGAGGAAACGGGGGTGGACCATCATCAGGATGAGGGCGGTCACAAACAGGTATACAAGTCCCAACCCCGCAATATCAATACCAAAGAGGATAAGGAGAATACTCCCCAGGAATCCACCCAGTATTCCCGCCAGAGTTGCAACCAGGGTGGCATGCAGATACCGCCGGCTGTGTCTGGTCAGACTGGCGGTAAGTTGGCTTTCCTGCATTCTCTTGTATTGCCAGCCAATAAATATGATCAGAAGCAGATAAAGGGGGGAGATGAGCGCTACAGTGTATTTCCTGGCAACTTCCGCTAACACCGTAACCAAGAATTCCATTTTTACGGTTTACCCTATTCTCTAATTTCAGCCTTCAAGATCTCCAAAGCCTTCTCCATCTGGGCATCCGACCTGGCGTTTTCCGGGTTCTTTACAACATAATCCGGTATAATTCCGATCTGGTCTATATCAATGTCATTAGGGGTGTAGTATTTATCGGTGGTCAACAATAACGCATCCCCGCCCGGCAGCGGGTAGACTGTCTGCACCAGGCCCTTGCCGTAGGATTTTTCTCCCACCAGTACAGCTGCCTTGTGGTCCTTCAGGGCTCCCGCAAGAATCTCCGAGGAACTGGCTGACCCCTGATTGATTAAGACCACCATGGGTATATTTACACCTCCCGCAGAGGCCTCATACACCCGGGCTTTGCGGTTACGATTAACTATTTTGACGATATCACCCTTTTCCAGTATCATATCAGCTATTTCCAGCGCAGAGTTAAAGTCCCCTCCTGGATTTTCCCTCAGGTCAAGGATAATAGCCCGGGCACCTTTCCCAGTTACAGATTTCAGGTGCTTACCAAATTCATTAGGGGTATTCATAGTAAAATGACTGATTTGGATGTAACCAATATCAGGTTCATTCTTGACAATTTCCGAATCAACCGAATCCAGCGTGATACTCTGTCTGACAATCGGGAATTTAAGCTCATCATTGCTGGTTTCCCGGTATACCGTAATCTCCACCTGGGTCCCCGGCTCGCCCCTTATCAGATCGACCGCATCATCCACCGTGAGGCCCTGGGTGCTTTCCCCGTTGATCGCTATTATCACATCACCGCTCTTAATTCCGGCTTTGGCCGCCGGTGAGTTCTTAATCGGAGCAACTACCGTAATCTGGTTTTCCTTTCCGGCTCCAACAACTATCCCCACACCGTTAAAACTCCCCTGCAAGCGGTAACCCAGTTCCTCGTATTCATCCCTGGCCAAATAATTGGAGTAGGGATCACCCAATGCACTTACCAAACCCTTAATCGATCCCTGAATGAGGGATGATGTGGTAGGGTCCTCGAGTGCACGGGTTTCAGTCAGCCAGTAGACCTTAACCAGGCTGCCCAGGTTGTACTGGTTGGCAGTAAAAAGATAGATAAACCCACCCACAAAGATCAGGCCAATAATCGCCAGGGAGTATACAATTACCTGGAATACACTCCTATGTTTCAACCTGTCACCGCCGTTCACATATATGTCTATTATCAAGTCATAGTTAATATGTTACCTGAACATGATGAGCAGAACAAGAAATCTATGTAGGTTAACGAACCTGTCCCCTTTCTCGGCATAAAATAGAGCCAAACAAATCGTCTCCCTGGCTCAGTGAAAAAGGCGAGATTGCCCTCGCCTTTTTCCGCTCCGTATTTACAGTTGGTTCATCCAATGACTACAGGTACGAGTTCGGATTAACGGGAGTCCCGTTTTTGCGAACCTCAAAGTGGAGATGCGGTCCGGTACTCCAACCGGTAGAACCTACCCGGCCAATAGTCTGGCCTTTCTTGACCGTGGCACCTACTTTGGTTTCAAATGCGGACATGTGGGCGTAGAGGGTGGCTATCCCTCCCCCGTGATTGATGATGATCATATTGCCATAGGCAGAATTATAGGTAGCGGTAATAACCGTTCCGTTATCCGCAGCCACCACCTTTGCCCCCTTGGGTGCTCCGATATCGATGCCAGTATGTAACTTGTTTTGTTTCAGAATCGGATGATAGCGCATCCCGTATTTGGAGGTTATTCTGGTATTCCCGGGAGCCGGCCAGGTAAACATGCCTGTCCCCACATAGGCATCGTTGCCCTGCTGCATGCGCCGGATCATGATCTCAATCTCTTGTGAAGCCTGCTCCAATTCCTTCAGCGCTTTTTCGTAACTCTTCCGGTCCTGCTGCACATCTTTCAAAGCATTCTCTCGTTGCTTGGTCTTCGTAGCCAGTTGCTTCTCTTTTTCCTCTTTGGCCTGCTGAGCTTCCTTTAACGCCAGTTCGTTGGCTTCCAGTTGCTTTTTCTTCTCCTCTAACTGTCGCTGCTCCTCAGCAATCTCATCTATCATTTTCTGGTCTGAGCTTACAATCTCATTTAATAGTTCCCAGCGCGTAAGGAAATCTGCGAAGTCGGTGGCCGATAGTAAAACCTCCAGGTAAGACACATCCCCTACCTCATACATGATAACCAGCCGCTCCCCAAGCACGTCCATGCGCTCGGCCAGGTGGGCCTCTGCTGCGGTGATTTCATCCTGAGTAACCTCAATGCGCCGAGTTACCACACTAAGCTGGCTTTCCAGGGAAGATATCTCCTTCTCAATCTTTCGCATTTCCCTTTCTAATTGGCTTATCTCATTGATAATACCAGTTTCCTTTTTCCGGGCTGACCCTACCATCTGGCGCTGGGCCTCAATTTGTTTGCGCAAGGCATCTAATTGCGCCTGCTTGTCCTGTAACTCACCAGCCTGAGCTGGATGAATGTCAGGGGGTACATATCCGATAGCCGGTACAAGAAACACCAATACCAATAACGATGCTATTATCCTTCTGATCCTCATGGCCCCTCCTTACTCCATTTCTCGTTTTGGCTCGCTTAATCTAAAACCTGATTCGGATATTCTTCGCTGCTCATAACCAAACGTCCAGGCTGTCAGTTATGCTAGACATCCAGGAACTTGTTTACCGATATAAAGGTTCCTATGATACCCAGGCCAACCCCTGCTCCCGCGAGACTCAGGAAGAGGTTTAACAGGACCCGGTTGTCCGTAATAAGCGGCAGAAACGCCAGGGCTGGCTGGACGTTTTCAACCAGGTAATAGTAACCAAAGAAGAGGCAGGTAATGGCAAAAAGGGTCCCCGATGCGGCCAGAGCCACCCCTTCCAGGAAAAACGGTGCACGAATGAAGCGGTTGGTTGCTCCCACCAGTTTCATGATATATATCTCCTTGCGCCGGGAGAAGATGGTCAGCCTGATGGTGGTAGCCACCAGGAAGACTGCGGCTATACCCAGGAATACTACGATAAATATGCTTAAGATTCGTATCCAGCGAGTGGCGGCAAATAGCTGCCGTACTACCTCCTGCCCGTAACGCAGTTTCGCTATACCTTGCATCTTGCCTAGGGCTGATGCCAACTGGGCTACTTCCCGTGGATTTTCTCCTTTGATCCTGAAACTGTCCGGCAGAGGATTGTTGCCTTCCAGAGTCTCCAGCAGATCATAGTCACCCCGACCCAGTTTGTTTTCCAGTGAGGCCAGGGCTTTATCCCGGGGTACATATGTTACCGACAGCACCCCTGGATATCTTTTGAGTCTATCCTCTAGCTGGTCTCTCTCCCGCAGTGTCAGGCCATCTTCGAGAAAGGCCACGATCTCAACATCTGACTCCAATTTTTCAATGAGCTCCCCGCTGTTCATAAAGAGGAGTATTGCTAAACCCAGGATAAAAACGCAGATGGAAACGGTTGTTGCAGTGGCCAGGCTGAGCAGGCGGTTGCGTCCCAGTGAGGTCTTGGCCTCCCGGAAGAAATACTTGATAGTGGTCCATCTCATGCTATTTCTCCTACTGAATCGGAAACCACCGTCCCCTTATCGAGGAATATCACCCTTTTATGCATCCGGCGTACAATGTCCTGAGCGTGGGTGGCCATTATAACCGTGGTCCCTTTCTTGTTGATCTCGGAGAGGAGATCCATGATTTCCCAGGAGGTATCCACATCCAGATTACCCGTGGGTTCGTCGGCAATTACGATCAGGGGATGGTTTACTATCGCCCTGGCAATACCTACCCTCTGTTGTTCACCCCCGGACAGTTGTGATGGAAAGCAATCCTCCTTGCCGCCCAATCCTACCATTTTCAAGGTTTCCTCAACCCGAGTCTTAATCTGATGGGGTGGCGCTCCGACCACCTGCATGGCAAACGCTACATTTTCCCGGACGGTTTTGTTTTCCAGGAGCTTGAAGTCCTGAAAAACTACCCCGATACTGCGCCGCAGTTGCGGGATATCAGAAGCTTTCATACGCAAAATACTGCGTGACGCAATAAAAATCTGGCCGCGAGTAGGCAGTTCCTCCCTCATCAGCATTTTAATAAAAGTTGATTTACCCGCACCGCTGTGTCCCATGAGGAACACAAACTCCCCGCGTTCAATTTTCAAGGTAACATCAACTAATGCTTTAACTCCATTGGAATAGGTTTTCGAAACATTATACATTTGAACAAGCATGTCCCCTCACCCCAAACTAATAACCAAACTACCTCAGTTTAATCTGTACTTAATTAACCATACGTCAAAAAACGCCATAGCCTGACAGGGCACAAAAAAACCACCTTGTTATGAAGGTGGTTCTACACCAATTATATCGATTCCTTTATTTTTTAGGGCTTTTTTGACATGGAAATTTGCGCCGCCCTGGCAATTTCGGCTGCGGTGAGGCCATAAGCCTCAAGCAATTCCCGGGGACTTCCGGATTGACCGAACTCATCCCGAATCCCAACCTTCACGACCGGCACCGGGCATTCCGAGGTGATGAGTTCAGAGACCGCACCACCCAGTCCTCCCAAAACGGTGTGCTCCTCAGCAGTCACCAGGCATCCGGTCCGGCGGGCCACCTCCAGGATTGCTTCCCTATCAAGCGGTTTGATGGTATGGACATCAAGTACGGCAGCCTCAATCCCCATCTCAGCCAGCATCGTTGCCGCCTCTAAGGATTCCTGAACCATGATCCCGCAGGCCAGTATCCCTACATCTTTGCCCTCGCGCAGTTTAATCGCTTTTCCCAGTTCAAAGTTGAGGTCATTACCGTATATAACCGGGACTTGGGATCGCCCCAGCCGCAAATAACAGGGCCCTGGCTCATGATAAATCGCTCTAACCGCCCGGGCAGTGCTGGTACCGTCGGCGGGAACGATTACCTTCATATAGGGAATTACCCGCATAAGAGCCATATCCTCAATCGACTGGTGGGAGCTGCCATCCTCCCCCACGGTAATCCCGGCATGGGTTGCACAGATCTTGACATTGAGCCGGGCATAGGCCACTGAATTCCGAATCTGCTCGAAAGCCCGCCCGGTGGCAAAAATCGCAAAAGTGCTGGCAAATACGACTTTGTTGGAAGCTGCCAGCCCCGCTGCAACTGCCATCATGTTCTGCTCGGCAATACCCATATCGAAGAATCGCTCTGGAAAGGCCTTGGCAAAATCAATTGTTTTAGTGGATTTCGACAAATCGGCATCCAGAACTACAACGTCCTGGTATTCTCTCCCTAATTCCTTCAAGGCCTGCCCGTAAGCATCCCTGGTTGCTACCTGCACCATCTGTTCCTCCATTTTCTATCAAGTGTAGTGTCAAACACAATCAAACTCACGCAGAGCCTGCTCAATCTGCTCTGGAGACGGGGCCTTGCCGTGCCATTCCACCTGGTTTTCCATAAACGAACAGCCCTTGCCCTTGGTTGTCCGGGCAATTATTGCAAACGGCCTGCCTTTGGCCTGCCGGGCCTCATTAAGGGTGCTTAAAATGACGCCCGTGTCGTGTCCATCGATCTCGCGGGTTTCCCAACCAAAAGCCCTGAACTTGTCGGCAATCGGTTCAATCGACATAACATCAGCCAGGGGTCCGTCAATCTGCAGGCCGTTGTTATCCACAAAGGCCACCAGATTATCGAGTTTATAATGTTTAGCAGCCATGACCGCCTCCCAGACCATGCCCTCCTCAATCTCCCCATCGCCAAGCAGCACATATATTCGAGAATTCCGGCGGTCCAGCCTGGCAGCCAGGGCCATACCCACTGCCCAGCCGATCCCCTGTCCCAGGGAACCGGTGGAGGCCTCGACGCCGGGCAGCCTTCTCATATCAGGGTGTCCCTGCAGGGGACTGCCGAACTGACGCAGGGTTTCCAGCATCTCCTGCGGAAAAAAGCCGGTCTCTGCCAACACCGCGTACAGAAGCGGGGCCACATGCCCTTTCGACAGCACAAACCTGTCTCGTTCAGGCCAATCCGGGCGTTGCGGATCATAATTCATCTCCCAAAAGTAGAGACAGGCTACAATGTCAGCCGCTGATAACGCTCCTCCCGGGTGTCCGGAGCCAGCCCGGCCGACCATCTGAATAACCTCCCGGCGCAGCCGCCTGGCCTTCTCTCTTATCTCGTCTATCACCTTTTGATTAATCTCATGCATCTCTTAACTCCTATTGTCAATTCTATGCTACCACGGGGACTGAAGCAGGGGGACTGTCCCCGTGCTTCCTCTGCAGTTACTCCTTTAACAGGTTTTCTGCTTCAGCATGCAAATATGCAGAAATAAACTGGTTGATATCCCCGCTCAGAACCGCATCCACATTGCCTACCTCCACCCCGGTACGGTGATCTTTTATCAGGCTGAAGGGATTTAAGACATACGACCGGATCTGATTCCCCCAGGCAATATCCTTATGCTCTCCCTTTATCTTCTGTATATTCTCCGCCTGTTCCTTGCTCTTCAGCTCAAACAACCGGGCTTTCAGAATCTTAGTGGCCGCCTGTTTATTGGCATGCTGGGATCTTTCGTTCTGGCACTGAACCACAATCCCGGTCGGCAGGTGGGTAATGCGCACTGCAGAATCCGTCTTATTGACATGCTGTCCACCAGCCCCGCCGGAACGGAAGGTGTCTATTCTGAGTTCCTCCGGGTTAAGATTAACCTCAACCTCATCAGGCAGGTCGGGCATGACTACCACCTGAGCAAAACTTGTGTGACGGCGGCCGGAAGAGTCAAAAGGTGAAACCCTTACCAGGCGGTGTACCCCTCGCTCGCCCTTCAATTTCCCGTAAGCAAACCGACCCTTCACATAAAAGGTGGCACTCTTGATTCCTGCTTCATCCCCGGGAATCACATCCCATAGCTCATGACCATCCATGTTATCTTCAGCCCACCGGCTGTACATTCGCAACAGCATTTCTGCCCAGTCCTGGGCATCAGTCCCCCCCGCACCTGCGTGCAGGGAAACTATGGCATTGTTGCGATCATATTCCCCAGCGAACAAGATATTCAACTCAAATTCTTCAAAATCCTGCTTAAGGCGAGCCAGTTCTAATGCCGCTTCCTCAAAAAGCTCAGTTTCGTCCTCACCGACCGCCAGCTCCAGCAGGTTCTTTAAATCGGTGGCCTCTGTAAGCAAACGGTGGTGAGTGTCGAGAGTCTCCTTCAACTCGGATATACGCCGCAGGATATTCTGGGCTTCGCGGTTATCATCCCAGAAGGCAGGTGCCATTGTCTTCTTCTCCAGAACCGCGATCTCCTGTTCAATACCTCCCAGGTCAAAGAGACCTCCCTATTTCCATGAGACGCTCCTCAATGTATTCCGCCATGTTCCGTGGATCTTCCAACATAGTTATCACTCCTTGGATCAACTAACCTCGTCACCGGGTTCAGAGTTTTTATCTTAATTGTTCATTTATTACGTTAATACTACTGGATTCCCTTGGCAACCTGAGATATGGTAACGTAACTTTTTTAGGGTGCTGACATTGTTGTACATCTACAAGTAAAACCAGCCTGGTTCAAGTCTTCAGGCACAGCCAGTAGAATCAACCGGGTGTATAAACCAGTATTCCCTGTTAACGCAAACGACCTGAAGGGTAAGAGAAAGTAACAGGATGCGCCGGTTGGCCATTATTCAGCGGGGTGACTGCTCATCTGGAGATGGTTCGAAATAATTGTATTTACTTTTCAGGATTACAATATCGACTCGACGGTTAATAGCCCGATTAACCTCATTGCTGTTAGCAACCAGGGGCCGATATTCACCATAACCGGTGGCCGAGAGCTTCTCGGGTTTGATAGAACCCTCATTAATTAGCTGTTGAGCGACATTGGTAGCTCGTATCACTGACAACTCCCAGTTGGAGGGGAACTGAGCAGTATGAATGGGCAGATTGTCGGTATGACCTTCCACTCGCATATAATTAGAAAGCTGGGCCAGCGCCTTCCCCACCCCGGAGATGACCTGCCGGGCGCGTGGTGTCAGGACCGCAGACCCTTTAGGAAACAGCAGGGTATCCTTCAGGCTTATCACCAAACCCCGTTCCTGCTGCATTATCACCACGTTTTCGCTGATGCCCGGGTCCATGGTCTCCAGCAGTTTCAGGTACTCAACCAGCTGCAGACGGGCCGCTTCCAGTTCAGCCTGCTGCCTTAAATCTGCCTGCTCGGCGCCTGATTGTCCCTCAATAATTGTCGGTCCGGTGAAATCAAGGATCTCCGGAGCTTTACCGGCCAGAACCTGACTCAAAGAGCTGGCAACGGCCTGCATTTTCTGGGCATTTACAGTACTGATAGCGTACATCACCACAAAGAAAACCATCAGGAGGGTTATCAGGTCAGCATAAGTTAACAGCCACCGCTCCATACTTGGGCCGCCTTCTCCTCCATTATGATTTTTTCTTCTTCCGAGTTTTGTTCCTGCCATCTCTACATTCCTATCTCAGCAGTCTCTTTGGCCAGCAAGGACTCTTTCTCCCTTTCCGGCAGGAAAGTGAGCAGCTTTTCTCTAATAACCCGTGGGTTTTCTCCGGCCTGAACCGAGAGGATACCCTCCAGGACCAGCTCCATCAGGGATACCTGGCGGGCGGTCTTCGTTTTAAGCTTGGTAGCAAAGGGAATCCACAACAGGTTAGCGGTTGCTATCCCATAAAGTGTGGCAATAAAAGCTGAAGCGATCGCCGGGGCCAGGGAATCTGGGTCCGAGATATTGCCCAATACATGAACCAGTCCCATAACGGTACCAACAATACCCATGGTGGGGGCAAACCCTCCCGCCGAGTTGAAGATTTCCACCCCCAGGTTCTGGCTCTGCTCATAAGACGCAATCTCCATCTCCAGCATATTTCTGGTCAGTTCCGGATCGGTTCCGTCGATAACCAGCTGCAGTCCGCGCCGCATAAAATCGTTTTCTATCTCCGACAGGTGGCTCTCAAGGCTGAGCAACCCTTCACGTCTTGCCCGATCGGCGGTTTCCACCAGGTGCTCTACCGACCCGGAAAAATCAATGCTGCGCTCGGTAAAAACGGCCTTCAAAAAACCGGGGACGGTCTTTAGTTCAGCCAAGCCAAAGCTGATGACAACCGCTCCAATGGTTCCGCCCATTACGATAGCTCCCGATGATCCGACGAAGAGGCTGCCGAAATGGCCGCCTTCCAGCAAAAATCCTCCTAGTACGCCTCCAAAGCCAATAATCAGTCCGATTAGGGTGGTAAGATCCATCAGCTAGCCCCTTTCCCACAACATTTCTTATACTTTTTCCCGCTGCCGCAGGGACACGGGTCATTCCTTCCCACTTTTTTGTCCGTTTTAACAGGCTGCCGTGCGCCTTCGTCCTCCCGGTTGGCCACCATGGTCCGCTCCTCAGGCTGGGTTATTAATCGGATGCGGAACAGGTAGCGGGTTACATCCTCCTTGATGCTCTCCTCCATTATCTGATAAGCATCGAAGGCCTCAAACTTGTACTCAATCAGGGGATCACGCTGTCCATATGCCCGCAGGTTTATCCCCTCCCGCAGTTGATCCATGGCATCAATGTGATCCATCCACTTCTCGTCAATGACTCTTAACAGGATGACCCGTTCCAGGTCTCGCAAGGTCTCGGAACCAAGTTCCTCCTCCCGCTCCTCATACATCCGGTGGGCCTCATCCTGCAGATATTCCAGAACCTCTCTCCGGGTCATACCTTTAAGGGTTTCCGCACTAAGGCCGGGAATCGGGGCATAATTCTGCTCAACCAGGCCTATCAGCCCCTCCAGATCCCACTCCTCGGCATATTTCTTCTCCCCGGCAAACATGGCAACTATTGACTCAGCAACGTCATCCATCATGGAGAGAACGGTTCGCTTGAGATCCTCCTCCGCCAACACCTTGCGGCGCTCCTTGTAGATGACCTCCCGCTGCTGGTTTATCACATCGTCATACTCCAGCACGTTCTTCCGAATGCTGAAGTTTCTGGCTTCCACCTTCCGCTGGGCATTCTCAATCGCCCGGGATATCATCGAGTGTTCAATAGGCATAGTGTCATCCATACCCAGTCGGTCCAGGAGACCCTCAATGTTCTCCGAGCCAAACAGCCGCATCAGATCGTCCTCCAGGGAAACATAAAAACGTGACATCCCCGGGTCACCCTGGCGGCCGGAACGGCCACGCAACTGATTATCTATGCGACGGGCCTCATGGCGTTCGGTCCCCAGTACATAAAGTCCGCCCAGATCTGTTACTCCTTCCCCCAGCACAATATCCGTACCGCGTCCTGCCATATTGGTGGCGATGGTTACGGTTCCGGCCTGCCCGGCCTGCGCAATTATCTGGGCCTCTTTCTCATGGTGTTTAGCATTCAATACCTGGTGCGGTATCCCCCGCTTATCCAGCATCTGGCTTAAAAGCTCTGATTTCTCGATAGATATGGTTCCCACCAGAACTGGCTGTCCCCGTTTGTGGCATTCCACAATGTCCTCTACCACTGCCCGGAATTTGCCCAGTTCCGTCCGGTAAACCACATCGGGATGATCATGCCTTATCATCGGCTTATGAGTGGGTATTACCACCACATCCATGCCGTAGATCTTCCGGAATTCCTCTTCCTCGGTTTCGGCGGTACCGGTCATGCCCGCCAGTTTTTTATACATGCGGAAGTAATTCTGGAAGGTTATTGTGGCCAGGGTTTGAGACTCCCTCTCAATCTTGACCCCTTCCTTGGCCTCAATGGCCTGGTGCAGACCGTCACTGTAACGGCGGCCAAACATTAAGCGACCGGTAAACTCATCAACTATTATGATCTGCCCGTCTTTTACAACATAATCCCGGTCCCTCTTCATCAGGCAATGGGCCTTAAGCCCCTGATTCAAATGATGATTCAGTTCCAGGTAGCGGTCATCCCCCAGGTTGTCAACTCCAAAGGTTTTCTCCACCCGGGCAATACCGGCTTCAGTCAGGGTCACGAGGTGGGCCTTCTCATCCACCTTGTAATCCTCGTCCTTACGCAGTTTAGGCACAAAACGGGCAATCTGCCGGTAGAGGTCGGTCGGCTTATCCGATTCACCAGAGATAATCAGCGGGGTCCGGGCCTCGTCGATCAGTATTGAGTCGACCTCGTCCACGATGGCGTAATTCAGTTCCCGCTGCACCATGTGGTCCAGCCTTACCACCATGTTGTCCCGCAGGTAGTCAAAACCAAACTCGTTGTTGGTGCCATAGGTTATATCGGCGGCATATGCCGCTTTTCTCTGTTCATAAGTCAGCCCGTGGACAATGAGCCCCACGGAAAGTCCCAGCATCTCATAGATGGGTTTCATCCATTCCGAGTCACGGGTGGCCAGGTAATCGTTCACGGTTACGATATGAACCCCGCGCCCCTCCAGGGCGTTAAGGTAGGTGGGCAGGGTGGCAACCAGGGTCTTGCCCTCGCCGGTCTTCATCTCGGAGATCCTCCCCATGTGAAGAACCATGCCCCCTAAGAGCTGCACATCAAAATGCCTCATCCCCAGGGTTCGTACCGATGCTTCCCGAACTACCGCAAAGGCCTCCGGCAGCAGGTCATCCAGTGTTTCTCCATCAGCCAGCCGGTTCCTGAACTCCACGGTTTTGGCCCCTAACTCGGCATCAGTCAGGGACTGCATCTCACTCTCCAGGCTATTTATTATATCGATCTTTGGCGCGAGCTTCTTTACCTCTCTTTTGTTGTAATCGAAAACATTCTTCAGAAATCCTAACACCATGGGACACCTCTTTCCAAGACGAAGGGAACCTTCAAAGGTTCCCTTCACTAACCTGATTATCCTAATCTTACACTTTACCGGTAGTTACTTCAACTAATCGAAGCGCGGCTCGATTAGGCCAAAGTTTCCGTCATGGCGCCGGTAAACCACGTTTACCTCCTCAGTTCCGGAGTTGAAGAAGACAAAGAAGCTGTGTCCGAGGAGGTTCATCTGCATTACCGCCTCCTCAACATCCATGGGTTTAAGAGCAAACCTTTTGGTCCTCACGATCTTAAACTGTTCGACCTGCTCACCGGCAGACTCCAGCTCCCGCACCAGGCTCTTCCTGAAACCAATTCCCCGGTAGCGCCGGTAAAGCTTGGTCTTGTACTTATCAATCTGCTTCTCCAATTTATCGACCACCAGGTCGATAGAAGAGTACATGTCTTCGGTTTCTTCTTCCCCCCTTAAAATCACACCATTGAGTGGAATGGTCACCTCGACCTTGTGGCTCTCCCCTTCTACAGACAGGGTTACCTGGGCTACCCTGGCATCCTCGATGAACTTTTCCAGTTTGGACAGCCGCTTTTCGACGTAATCCTTGAGGGCTTCGGTGACTTCAATGTTTTTTCCTCGAATGTCAAACCTCAAAACGACCACTCCCTTCCCAGTCTGTAATTAGTATATTCTTTTCAGGCGTTGGAAAATCCTTTATCCAGAAATAGGTGTTTCCAGGCTTCTGCGGTATTCCTTCCTCGTTTCGTGAGTTGAAAACCTGCACAAGACATATATTTTAATTTTTTCGTTCGCGACCATTTCTTGTCACTGGCGGCTAATAAAACCTGACGTCATTTTCTTAATTATTGTCTCCAGCCACAAGTGTGTTTCTTTTAATCGCAATCTGCGAAGTCGAATTCCGTCATTTACAGCATGTGATTAATTGTGAATTCTGTGGATAAAGTTGTTGATAAGGCATAAAATCAAGGTCCGAAATGTGGATAACTTCATGTGACAAAATATTTCTTGGTATTATTTGTCATGTCAGGACGGTTCCTGGATAAAAAAATAAAAGCCCGGGGGTGATCCCCGGGCCAGTTATTGCATAGTTAGTTGCGATGCTTTACAAAACACTGCTGGCAGTATATTGGGCGGTTTGAAACCGGACGGAAGGGAACCGCAGTAGCTACTCCGCACTCAGCACAGGTTGCCTCATGCATCTCACGCAAACCCTTACCATCGCCTGATCTAGCCTTGCGCGTGCTCCGGCAGACTTTGCAGCGCTTGGGCTCATTTGCAAATCCTTTCTCTGAATAAAACTCCTGTTCTCCCGCGGAAAAAATGAAATTCTCGCCACATTCGCTGCACACCAACACCTTGTCTTCGAACATTCCGTAAAATCCCTCACTCTTTTTAAGATGGTCTACCAACGATCAAGCAGGTAGTTGGTTGATATTATGCCCTTTAAATGAAATTATTAACATATCATGTGGCAGTCTGCCTTTTTACTATACCCCTCCACTCTCATGTTTGCAGTGTTTCCACCCGTCACCCTAATCCTTCTTTGTTCCGGTGCCGTCACGGTAGGCTTGAAGGGCGTGAGCGGCATTGGTTGGCCGCTGCCGGGGGCGTTGGAAAACAGTGAGCCGGGAACTTGTCAAGCGGATTGTTTCATCATCCAGCTCGGCAATATCCTTAAGAACGCTGCTCAAACCTTGAAATGCCTCAACCAGCAACCGGAACAGTTCATCATCTGCTTTGCCATTTATACCATTAAGGGTAAACTCCAACATTCCTAGCCGCGCTGCCAGGTCACTCTCGATGAGCCTGGACCTGGCGGCAACCAACTGCAGGTCTTCCACCAGCTTGGCCTTCTGTTTAAGGATCAGATCCTCATCAACTCCAGAGGCGGCAGGATCTCTGGCTGCCTCCAGCTGTTGGCGGGCGAGGTGCCGCATTTTCCGATACATTTTTTCTTGCTGCTTAAGACTCTCTATCAGCTCCCTGATCGATTCTTCCACCACAACCTCCTGTCACCCATATTTAGTCAACACGCGACGGATTTAACCGCAAACATCCCGCTGGGATCTGCATTCCGGACCTGCAAAAAATCCCGTTCCAAGGCAGGCATTGTAAATTTTGGCGGTTAATCTAACATCTTATAAAAATTATAACCTCAGAGTGAGTCTGAGGTCTTGTTTTCCATCGCAATATGTTTGCTTACACCGACAAACAAGTAAGCTAAAAAGATATGTTCGTTATTTTCTTCCCGATTCTTCAATCGGCAGGTCTTTTGAAGGCCGCCAACGGGATAATAATTGGCCAGGTTATTTCTTCTTGTCGACGAACCAGGCGTCATATATGCTGTTCCCCTGTCCGTACGCGTCGGCTGCCTGGCGGTTTGCCCTGGTCTGTTTGATGAGAGTCATCAACTCATCCGATTTCTTTTTCAACTGACGCATACAGGCGTTATCATTCGTTTTGATGGCCTCTATTATCTCGATGAGTTTACCATTGGGAGCAGAGTGCTGTACAGAATTTGTAACATCAGCAGCTTTGCCGGATAAACCGGTAGAAGGCTGAACTGACATCAGCGATGAGTGCAGTTGATCGATCTCATCCATAATTGACTGCCTCTGGCTGATGAGCTCCAACAATCCGGTTAAGTTTTCAGGTTCCAGGTTATCCTGCTGGCAGAATTCCAACTGCTCGCGAGAAATCGCCAGGATTTCCTGGAACAGGGCCTCCTGTTTTACCAAAAGTTCATTCAGAAATCATCGCCGCCATTTCCAATATTATCCTCGCAGGTTTATGCCTGTGGCACCTACGGCAGCCATCCGTTGACCTGTACCCGAAGTCTTATTGACTGCTTCCTGCCATGTATCGCGGAGTTCAACCAGAAAACCCAGTACCTCGGTTATAATTTCCACATCCTTGCGGACATTGGCCTCAACCAGACGGTGGTGTAAATACTCGTAAAGCGATAGCAGCTTCTCAGAGATCTCATAATCCATATTCAGGGTGCACATAAATTCGGTGATAATGTCTTGAGCCTTGATTATCAGCTTGTGTGCTGCTTCAAGGTCCTTCTCAGCAATTCTCTGAATCGCACTTTCCAGATCCCTAATGGCAGCATTATATAACATAAGGAGAAGCTTGCCAGGGCTGGCGGTTTCTACTGTTGAATTTTTATAGTTCATATATACCTGCGCCTGAATGCTCATAATTCCCCTCCTTGCTCATCCCCTAAATTAAACCAATTCGTTGACTAAAACTCCGACCATTTCATGCAGGCTGTTCAGCATGTCCTTGATTTGAGCGGCAATTTCCAGCATCTGCTCGGGAGGGATCTCCCGAATAACCTCTTTCGTCTCAGTATCTACCACTTTAACCTGTACCCGTCCGCTGTCTTCGTGAATCCTGAACTGCAGACCAAAACTCCCGATTTCCATGGCCTGGTTGGATAGTTGTACCGCGGATTCCAACTGGTTTCTCTCAACCTGGCCAGTAGAAGCCTTATCAACCGTTTCGTTACTCTTTTCCTCCCGTAATCTCTCCCCCGCACTTTGCCCGGTTACCAGGTCTCTATTCGGGTTAAACTCTAGTGCCTTCCCTGGCCCTTCAACCCTCACTTTTCTTTCCCTCCCTGCACTTGATAATAATCAGCATCCTTGCCTTAAACATATTATCGACTCTTAATGCAGCAACTTTAATAGTTTGTGATTGCTTAAACGGTCACATCCAGCCTTGCCCCCAGATGAGGGTTAACTGATTGTTCCGGCACCTGGATCGAAGCAGCTAATGCCTTGGCAAGCATATCGGCATTCTCCCGTCCGGTATCCATGGCCATTTCAAGCACCGCGGTACTAACCGCCTGCCGGAGCTGAACCTGGTTCAGGTTAATTGACCGGGCTGCGATGTCCATGTAGTCACCTTCATTCCTGGTTTCTGGATCAGTTCTTGATCAGTATCGCCATATAGGCCATTGTGGTGTAACCGTTATCCTTCAATAATTTGAATGCATGTTTCAGGTATTGTACGTCATGTTCGACCACCCTGGCGAAGGATTGTATAAGCATAATAACAAGTTCTTTCGTAAGTCCCTGGTGAAAAGCGGCCATACCGATTAGGTGCATCTTGATCAAGGAATAATGAACAACCATCATTACATAGTTGTCGAATAAGCTTTTTTCACCAGTGAAGGGGAACAGGTTTTTGAAGACATGGTTTACCAAGTAGTTTTCGAGGATATACTCGTGATCCGCCATAAACGGACGGTAGTACTTCTCTTCAGCCTCCTGGTAGCGGACAGCAATCTCCTCTACCGTAGCTTCCCTGGTGTATTGAATCCCATGCAAAAAATGAGCGAAGCAGTTGAGGTAACGCTGGCTGGAGACTCCCTTGATTACGCGCTCATCAGTCAATTGCTTCATCAGTTCCATCTGGATTGTCACCTGAGTAGGTATCCTGGCTAGTTCCTCCCGTAGTTCCTCTCTATCAAGCAGGTTGGTATAAGAAGCAATAATATTGGGAATTTCCTCAATCTGTCCAGCATCAATCCGGGTCTGCACCTTATGATAGAACATCCCCAGGATGATCAACCGTTCCGCTAGGGTATAATCCCGGTTCTGCAGCACCTGAATAGTGAAGATACGCAGTTCCCAGAAGTAGCGCTCCGGTTTGTTTGATAACGCTAATGTGTGGGTATCTATTTGTTTATGACAAAGATTTCGAGTGTTAATCGGTTCATTGATTTCGTCAAACTCAATCCTATCTGGATTAAGCAGTGCCAGTCGAGCCGCTTCAGGGCAGGACATGGTAGCTGATTTCTCAAAAACATTATTTACTATGTTCGCGATCCGTGGGTAGGTCGCACATACATTGCACAGATATTCTTCGCCCAGTTCTAATTGAATCCGGCACAACGACTCCTCATTCATAAGTGGACAGTAGTTGCGTGAATTCATTTTTATCTTGGCATAACTGGCTTCAGTGGGTTTGGAACGGTTACGCTTTATGCAGGCGTCTAAAGCCTTCCGCAGTTGTATGTCCCGTACGCGCCGGTATTTTTGGTAGGTGGCTCGGTCGACATCAACTCGCCAACCCGTGCAACATGTATCGTCACACTGGGAACCGGTGCAAGCAAACTGCCGCATATACTGGGGAACAAGCAGTGGCCTATTTTTACTCATTCAGCTGTCTCCTTAACTAAATTTTACGATACTACGTGGTGGCGGTAACACCGCTCCAGTTCTTCCTTCCAAAGCGTAAATCCAGGTACCACTTCATTTTCCAGAGATCGTACTGCCTGGTTCCAGTCCGCCAGTTCATACGCTAGGACCAGTTCTGATAGACCGCTGTATATTCTTTCCGAGTATCCAGTAAAACATCGTGAATTCATGCCTTCTGCCCTGCCTAAAAGAGCCTGCTGGATGGAGATAAAGGCCTGAGTAACATCCTGAAGCAGGGGAAGCATCTCCTCGAATCTCCCTTCGGCAAACCTTTCCCGTATATGCTCAATCCCGTCCTGCATAGTGGCAGCCAGATTCAATGACCTCTGTGTTATCTCATAATTGTTGCTCATGAACGTCTCCTCAACTTATCGATCGAAGAAATCTTCACCGGTGTAATATGTAAAAGAGACCCCGGCACCAGCCAGGGTCTCCTTTGGCCTCGTTATGATTATCCGAGGAGTTGGAGAACTGTCTGTGGCTGTTGGTTAGCCTGTGCCAGCATTGCGGTAGCAGCCTGGGAGAGGATGCTCATCTTGGTGAATTGCATCATTTCCTGAGCCATATCCACATCACGGATACGCGATTCGGATGCGGTCAGGTTCTCCGACGCTGCGCCTAGGTTGTTAATGGTGTGCTCCAAACGGTTTTGATAAGCACCCAGCTTGGAACGCTCAGCCGATACCATCTCGATCGCATTTTGGATAGTCGTTATCGCATTATTGGCGGAGGTACGATTAGATACGTCGATCCCTGCAGCAGTCACAGCATCCGCCGTCTTAACACCTCCGGCAAATGTTGCTGCTGATGCTGCAGCAGTAGCAACCGTTATAGTGCCATTGGCTGCTGTTACATTATCAGTGGTAAAAGAGAGTCCCTGGTATGCGCCGGAGGTAACGCTGACCGTGGTTGCGGTGTCGGCTACTGTAACCGTCTGAGTTGTGGTACCATCGTCGAAAGTAACTATTGTCTCAGCGGCGTTAGCGTCTGCCCCGCCAGCTAATTCCAAAACGCCAGCACTAGCCAAATCAGCTACCGTTACCGCACCACCATCATCATCCAATGTTACGGCGTTCGCAGCAAAACCGTTGGCCTGAAGTGCAGTATTAATTGCAGTCTGGACGGCAGCTATATCCGCTGGGCCCTTAGTTGCGCTATTGTCCCAGTCAGCGGCAACGGTTAAAGTATTGGTACCCGCATCCCATGTGGCACTTATTGTATTATCACTGTCGGCAACGAAGGATATCTTAACCCCGTTTAATTCGGTTCCGGCAGCACCTGCGGTGGCTGTTAAGGTATCAGCACCGATAGTGAGGGTATCACTTGCTTTTACACCGGTATTATCAGCGACCGATACTGTAATTGACGCACCATTTACGAGAGAGCTTCCGGTTGTTCCGGAGATGGTGGCTCCAGTGATGGATGTGGCTCCAGCCACAACTGTTGGCGCCACTGTATCTCTGGACACGCCCAGGGATTTAGCATCCATCGCATTAATGTTTACTGTCAGGGATTGGTTGGCATTCGCCCCGATATGGAAGGTATTCTCGCCCAATCCACCAGCAGTTATCCCCCCGTTTAGCAGGTTCTGGGTGTTAAATTCTGTGTTGTTGGCAATACGGGTAATTTCTACAGCTAATTGGTCAACTTCCTTTTGAATCTCGGCCCGGTCAGATACAGTATTGGTATCACTCGCCGATTGCACGGCCAATTCTCTCATCCTTTGCAGGATGGCATGGGTTTCATTCAACGCACCCTCAGCAGTCTGGATCATGGAAATCCCATCCTGGGCGTTGCGGGTAGCCTGGTCCAGTCCACGAATCTGTCCCCGCATTTTTTCCGATATGGCCAGACCTGCTGCATCGTCACCGGCACGGTTGATCCGCAAACCTGATGACAGTTTCTCGAGGGACTTTCCAGTTGTGGTATTGTTGATTGACAATTGACGGAAGGTATTCAGTGCCGCGATATTGTGGTTAATCCTCATTAATGTAACCTCCTTGTTACTTTCTTGGAAGCCTCCATGCTCCCATACATTCTATTAAGACCTTGGTATTTCTACAGTAAGCCTTACTGCCCTCCTTTCATCTGATTTCTGAGTTGATTTGACCTACAATGTCTATCGAATTTTGGCTTGTTGTCGCTGATAGCCATAGAGGACAATTATTGCAGATAATCTCCAGAAATCACTCTATATCATGGCCAGGCTATTAAAGACCTCTAAATCTTTGTAATAACTCGATCTATCACGGCATGCTAACCCTGCCCGCCGCCGGAAAACATCTGGGTCATCCACATACTCTGCATGTTCATCTGGTTGATGGCCTGTTCCATGGCGGTAAACTGGCGGTAGTAACGGTTTTCGAGTTGGAGCAGCCGTTCCTCCGCCAGTGAAATGCTCTTGTTCAACCGGGTGATATCTTCTCCCAATATACTGTCATCATAGAGTGCCGCGCTTGATCCTGCCTTGGTGGTTATTTGCGAGATAGCATTATTAACAGCATCATAGAGTTTTATAGCCACCCCTGATTCGCTGGAGCTTTCGCTGCTTTTGGTAAATAGGTTCATAACCCCTTCAGGGTCATTTGCCAGGGCTTCTCGGAGCATTGTTTCATTTATTTCCAGCTTGCCGCTTTGATCTTCGTACCAGTTCTTGGTATTAATTCCGATTGAACTGAGGCTGGTATACTTTCCGGATAGTCCCTCGACTCGAGCCGTGGTTACCGACCTGATCCGGTAGTAGGCGTTGCTCAGGAGTTGATCGGCTTTGAGCATACCGCTGCGGGCTTTTTCTTCCCACTTTTCAATTTCACGATCAGACATATCCTTTTTCTGATCATCAGTCAGCGGTTGGTAGTCTCGATTACGTTCTTCATTGAGTTTGCCGGTAATGCTTTCTATGGTGGAGTTATAGGCCTCGACGAATGACTTGATCTTATTCAGTATCGCATCCACGTCCTGGCTCACGCTCACCTTTACCGTTTGGCCGGATTCTGCCTTGAGGTTCAAGTTGATACCGTTGACGGTAAACTGGTTGCTGGAAAACTTGAGCCCGGTCGCGTCATTGAAGTCGATTACGGCGTCGGTTCCCCGGTGGGCGTTGGCTTCGTCGGCACCGACATTGACGTTGAGCTTCAGATGGTCCGTAAGGAAGTTTTGTTCATCAGCTTTGACATGGATCTCGGCCTGCTCCCCGGTACCGCTGGTCATGAGGAAGAACCGTTCCAGATTCGAGTCGTAACTAGCTTTGATCCCCAGGCCGGCATTGTTAATCGTCCCTACCACATCATAGATGTTCTGGGACGCGGTGTTGAAGGTGAAGGCCTGCTCTTTGACCTCCCCGTTAACATTCCCCTGCAAGGTGAAGGTAACGCTGCCGGTCAGGCTAAACTGCTCTCCGAGAGTCTTGATAACCCGGTCGCTTCCACTCCCGGTATAGCTGGCAGCCAATGCTTCGGTGCTGGACTTAGTTACCCCGGTGGCCAAGTTATGTACGGTTACGCTGTAATCGCCAGCCACTGCACTACCCCCGGCAGTAGCCGTCAGGATATCGCTGTTGGAACTTGACGCGGTTTTGGTCATGAAGGTACCCTGCAGCTTCATATCAAAGACAGAGTTGCGCAGAGTCAGGAGTTTGGTATTGATGGTGCGGTAATCCTCCCTCCGCCACTCGAGAATCTGCTTCTGCTGGTAGCTCTTGTCGACTCGCATGCGATGTGCCCGCATTAGTTCACTGACCATCTGGTCAATATCCATACCGCTGGCTAGTCCACTTAGCCTCATCACCATCTCTTATCCCTCCCTTTTCAAATGTTTGACTAAATCCGCGGTGTTCTGAGGATTTAGTGCGGCCTGCCGGTTTTCTTCCCCGACGGCTCTGTAGATCTCTTCCCTTAGTACAGATAGCTCGCGAGGAGCCTGTATCCCCAGTTTAACCTTGTCTCCCTGTATCTCAACAATGGTAATTGTAATATCCTCGCCAATTACAATCGCTTCATTCAGCTTTCTGGTTAGGATTAACATTTTACAACCCCTGTCCTTGTGCGGAAATAGCCTTCTGATGCTGGGGAAAGATACGGTGTCTGGTCTGATAACATGAATTTCCCGGCACATGCTGCATCCCTTTTTTCTTCTCCGGGTTCACGATGATGGGTGCCAGGAGATTGGCGGTGGTATCTTTGAAATTCGGGGGAATCGTAAGGACTGTAAACACTGCCATTTCCTGTTCACTGTTCTCTATCTCAAGGATGTCCAGACTTTCCGGGGATAATTCCGGTTGATAGTCGGGAAAGAATACAAAAGGCACCGCCAAGACCAGACAGAGATCAGGATTCTTAACCGCATGCATATAATAGAAGGGCCCTTCTCCGTCAATGGAAAATATGGCGTATTCCCGTTCATTCTCAAAGCCAGGGATACCATTGGGGAAGCTGATCACCCTGGACTCTTCGATTTCAATTTCTCCTAACTGGCTGCTCTTAATGATCATGGTTCCCTCCTACACGCTAACATCCAATCTTCGGCCGATATACTCTATATCAATTGATGGCTTTATTCTCCAGTTGACTCCCACCTGACCCTTGTTCAGTTGGCCTCGGACCTTTCCGCTCACCTGATTAACTTCTACATCCCCCGGTATTAACCCGATATGAGGATCTTCAACGAAAAAATTGATAACCGGAGGGTGTTCGGGAACAGCAGCTACATCGAATTCATCCTGGTGCTGCGAGTTCATTAGTGCCATATCAGCTATGTCAAACCCCGTCTCTATTGATGCCAGCAAATCACCCTCCATTGCAATTCGGGCAATTCCTTGAAAACCAGTTGTAAAAGCCTGCTTGGCTATAAGCCGCGAGAGCTCCATGGGGGTCCTTAGTCCCATATCGGCAAAGCACTGGGTCTGGTCAATATCCATCCGGGGTTGTTTTTGCTCTATTTGGATTTGCGGGGAGCTGATTTCCAACCTTAATTGGGGCTCGCTGATCTCCAGATCAAAAGCCGGGGGTCTTATATCCAGGCTTATCTGTCCAAATTGCTGGTTGATCCTGAGATCCATAATCTCACCTTCTCACCGGATGGATGCTTATCTTAGAAAATCCACCAGGCTGGGCTGAATTATTCTGGCACCAGCGGCCAGTGAAGCGCGGTATACATTCTCCCGCATCTTGAGCTGCATTATAACTTCAGCCATATCGGCATCCTGGTTATTTGACAGGAGTAATTCGTAGTTGATGGTGGTGCTTTCCAGGCGTGCTTCCTGCAAATCCAGGCGGTTTACCTTGGCCCCAATAACAGCTCGTTCTTTGATTAGATCATCCAGCTTAACCTGCAGCATTTCCAAATCCAGATTCATCTCCGTCTGATTACCACTATTCAAATCGGTGGCAATCTTGTCCAGCAAATGGTATATGCCGGGGTCGGTAGCGTCAGCGTTGAAAAATAACTTGCCGATAGTCGAGTTTATCGGTACGGTGGTTCCGGCACCGATCTCCAGGAACATCTTACTGTCATTGCCGGTCCAGATTTTATCGCCAGTCACGGGATCATCTTGCAGAGGGGCCTCGGTTACATTGGTCCCCGCGAATATGTGCTTGCTGCCGAAAGTGGTATTGGCGATAACCCCAAGCTGGCTCTGAAGCTGCCTTATCTCGGCGGCAATTGCATCCCGAGATGACACGGAACTCGTGCCGTTGATGCCTTCAATTGTCAGTTCATTCGCCCGGTGCAGGATGTCAGTTACGTTTGCCAGAGCGCTATCAGTAGTATTCAAAAAGTTTCGGGCTTCCGAGATCTTCTTGAGGTACTCCTCGGTCTCGCCAATGTAGCTTGTGTAGCGCAAGGTATTTACAACTCCGGCTGGATCGTCCGAAGGCCGGTTGATGCGTTTTGTAGTCGCCAGCCAGATTTGAGTCTGATCCAGATGCCGCATGTTCCGGTTAAGATTGTAGTTCAGGTTATAGGCCATCATAAGGTTGGTGACTCTCATCGCTTACCTCCTATCTTCCGGTTATCCCCATGCGGTTTACAATTACATCGACAGCTTCATCTATGGCCGTAATGTAGCGTGCGGCCGCATTGTATGCATGCTGGAACATGATCATGTTGCTCATCTCCTCATCCAGATTAACCCCGGCCGTTGCCTGTCGCCGGAGTTCAAGCTGGTTTAGCAGGGTATATTGATTCTCCACCATCCGGCTTGCCTCCTGGGCTTTGACCCCTATCGAGGAGACCTGTGAGCTCCAGTAATCATCAATTGTAAAGGGAGCTAAAGTGCCGGAACGGTTTTGTTTTAGCTGCGCCATCCGCAGGGCATTGCTTCCATCACCAAAATTAATCGCAACGGGGGGAGTGGCGGAGCTGTCCCAGGTTGGGCTGCCGGCGGCGGCGATGTTCTTTACGTCCGCTATAATCCACGAATCCACGCTAATAATTCTGGCCCATTCCAGAGTGGGATCACTCATCACATTTCCAAATTCGTCGGTCTGGTTAAAGAAATTCGTCCCATCGGCGACGGTCCCCGTATTATTCAAGCTGTATCCCTGGCGGTGAATCGTATTGGTGTCATTCACCACAGCCCATGCCAACTGATTCAGGGCGCTCATCAAATTTGGAACCAGACTGCGGTCCTGCCCCAGCTTCGAATTTTCAGCCGCACCGCGGGCCTCTAGGAGACCCATCAGTTCCCCGAAGTTGATGGACACCTCCACATCGTCATTGCTGGCCGGACGCCCTGTTACCACGGTATCCGGATGAGATCCGGGGTCCATATCCCAAACTATCTTGTACATGCCGTCTGAATCAATGTTGAGTCCCAGCTTTTCCGTGCGCGACCCCATCACCAGGGGTGCGCCTCCTATCAGTATGGTGGCCATTTCGTTTGGTTCGATTTTAATCTGGGCGTCAACCAGGTATGATATCTGATCCAGGAGCAGATCCCTGCGGTCGATCAGGTCATTTGGAGTCTGACCCGACAGTTTTATGGCTTTTATCTGCAGGTTAATATCAGCAATCTGTTGAGCGACGGAGTTTACCTCTTCCACCTTGGTCTTAACCTGGAGGTTAAGGTCCTGGCGCAGGTTGCCCAACTGGCTGTACATGTGATGGAAGGTATCAGCCACAGCTATGGCGCGTTCCTTAACTACCTCCCGGACTGACTCGTTCTCCGGTGACTCCACCAGACCCTGCCATGCCTCCCACAGGCCGTCAAGCACCCCTCGCAGGCCCTCATCCGTAGGTTCGTTAAGAACCATCTCAATGGTGTCCAGAGTTGTCTGCATGGCATCCCAATAACCAGAAGCCTGGCTTTCATGCCTTATCTGCATATCAATGAACTCATCGCGCAACCTTCGGATCTCACCAACCATAACCCCGGTTCCGAACTGACCGGTTTGAATACCATACATGCTCGGTGCCGCATAAGGAGCTGTAGTCTGGATAGCAGCCACCTGCCGGGTGAAGCCCGGAGTGTTGGCGTTGGCGATGTTATGACCGGTTACATCCAGGGTAGCCTGTTGGGTGATTATTGCCCGTCGTCCCATTTCCAGGCTCATAAAGGTTGATCGCATGTTTTTTCTCCTTATGTAATCAGATTAGACCTTTTTGTCCAGTACACTGCGGGTCGGGCTATCGTTAACTGACCCGCCCTCCGAATAGGTAGTCTGACGCTGGCGGGTCAGGAGTGCTTCCATGTTTTCCACAAAAGCGAGAGACTGCTCCAGGAGAATCGTGTTATTCTGATTCATTCCTTTTAATAGCTCCAGGCTATGGACCAGGTTATCTATTGCTTCTGAAAACCTGGCAGCCTCTGAAGGTGCATTTATATTAAGATGATTAATCAAAGACGAGGCGGTTAGCTCCTCCTCCTTAAGTCCCACCGACCGTGCCAGGGCAACACTCCCTGCGTGACGCTGAGCTTCAGTTTTCTCCAGGACATGTATTAGGTGGCTCTCCTGGCGCATGATCTCTGTCAGCTCAGCTATGTCTTCCAGGATAATCGCCTGTTTCTTGCTGTTTGCCAGATTAATCAGGTCGGTTAAAACCTGGTTTTCCGTCATAATACACTCTGTCAGCCGGCTTATCTCTATTCTCATAATATCCTGCTCCCGGCTATACCAGCTTATCTACCAGAACCCGGTAGATCATCTGCTCGGCGACTTCATCGGGGCTGACCTCATAGGTCCCCGTAGTAACCGCCTCCCGGAGCTCGTCGACCTTGTCCTGGCGGATATCTTCCGCCTGGCCTGCCGCCTGAATCGCCCTCTGCTTCAGTTTGCCTTCACCTGAGATCATGACGTTATCCGCTTTGATACGGTTAACCTCTGTCCGCGAATTCTGATAAGAAGGCCTTACCGATTTACCGTAGATTTTTAACAAGCTCTGTACCTGTCCGCTGGAAATCTTCATTATCAAACCACCTCAATAATGGTGTAATCCTGCTTTAACGCCGGGGAATGAAAACCCGCCATTTATGCATGGAGCCAAATTGACGGGTTGCATTGCCGAGAATCGAAGTCAGGGTTCCCGTTTACTTTCTGCCTCATTTTATTCATCGCCAGAACCAAGAATAAATTAATAGTCCCTGAACTCCATTTCAGCCAGTTATAACATTATATCGCCGTTTTACTTTGAAAAGCGTAGCTGTATATTATTTGCCCTTTCTTTTACTTTCCTTATCATTCATTATATGTATCTTTTCCCTGTCCCGTATGGGAATTGACACTTCCTGCCGGGGGGTATGTCTTGCCAGGGTCTGCTGCAGGTCACGATCCAGTTCCTCACGACAGTTGCGGCAGTATCTGCCCTCGGGGATGGTCTGGCCACAGCGCTCGCACTCCAGGGTGGTACTTGCCTGCAGGCCTCGTGATATCAGTCGGCCTTCCCGCAGAAACCGCAGGATCTTTTGCTCATCGATTCCGGTGGCTTCAGCGGTTTCGGATATAGTAGCGCCGGAGTGTTCCCGGACATAACTCCTTACCACTTTGAATTCCTCCTCCTCCTTGTCCAGGCACCGATGACAGAGATTCCTACCTATATAGGAAAATATCTGTCCACACTGGGGACAATTGCGCAGTTCCGCCATTATTAAAGCCTCCTTTCAATTTATGGCAAGAATTGGCTGGGGCTTGTAAGCAATATAATTAACCGGCTAGAATCCTTTGCCGGATGCCCAGGCGATTACGCCCACCCGCCTGGCCCCCGCCTCAAGCAAGGTGCGGGTACATTCCCTTGCGGTAGAACCAGTTGTGTATACATCGTCAACCAGCAGAACATTCTTTCCTTTCACCCGTTCCGGCTTATTGATGGCAAAGGCATGCAGAAGATTCTTCTCCCGCATTTCGCGTGAAAGCTCTCGTTGGGGCGAGGAGTCTTTGACTCTTGCCAGAACACGAGGCTCGAATCTCACCCTGAGTTCCTTGGCAATACGCGATGCCAGCAGTTCAGACTGGTTAAACCCGCGTCTAATAAGGCCTTGCCTGCTCATGGGAACCGGCACAACGATGTCGAGGGGCCAATACTCCTGGTTGTCCCGGACGACTTGGGACATAATTCTCGCCATGCTACGGGACAGGAACTTTTTCTCCATGAATTTGTACTGCTTGATAAGCTGGCGGTGACAGCCCTCATACGGCCCAACCGCCCGGGCAATAAAAAACGGAGGATCACCCTCCTGGCACTCCCGGCATAAAAGCTGATCCTTGGTGAGAAACTTGCCGCATCGCTTGCATGTATTGAGTGCGGCTCTCGACTCTTTCATCTTATCCTCGCATGATTCGCACCACGGACTCCGGCTCCAGAAGAAACCGGGGCGACGACAAAGAGAGCAGGCATTGCGAGGGAACAAAATATCAAGGAATATATCGATCATCAGGTATTACCTCTGTACTCGGTTATATCGTTTTTTGGTGTTATCGAGGAATCCTCTCTTTTGGGCTTCCTCATTGAGCAGCTTAATCTTACGGACTGCGCCTTCCATTTCCCTGGTAACGCGGGTACTGACAAACCAGACCTTACCGCCAGGGTAGGATTCGGACCAGCCGACCCGCCCTGCCAACTGTAAAAGGTAACCCTCATCGAAGATATCGTTCTCACTCCATAATACCACCATATTAGAATTGGGTGCCAGATCCCCCCGCCCGGTCAAGCCGGTAGTAATCAGGATATTGGATTCACCGCGGAAATATGTATTTACTTTCTTATCCCTTTCGGGGTCATGAGACCCGGTATATATAACCGGAGGTTCTTTTAGTCCAGGAATCCGCATTAACTCCAGTCGCATTGCTAGCAATTCCCCCACCCGTTGGGAGTAATACCCGTTGGGCACCACCACCAGGACCTGGGCCTGATCCTCTTCAATACTTTCCCTTATCAGTTGGATAACCCTCTCAGGCAGTTTGTTTTCAATAACCAGTTCCTTTTCCAGTATAATCTGGGGGGTAACCAGCGGGTGGCCATGCTGCCGGATCGGTATCTGAATAACCTTTATCTCCCCACACTGAGCACGGGCGTATATATCGGGGGCCGGTGTAGGGGTCATGTAGATCAATTTGCCTTCGCCTTTCTTGGCGCGGCGCAGGGCATTTATCAGTATAGGATTGGCCCGGTAAGGAAAGGCATCACTCTCGTCCAGAATAACCAGGTCAAAGCTGTGGTAGAACTTGAGCGCCTGGTGAGTTGAGGCCAGAACAATATCGCTTATCTTCGGGTAGGAGCGGGGCTTGCCGTAGCGCACTGCAACACTCACCCCGGGAAAGGCTCTTTCCAGGCGCGAGAAGAGATCATCCAGGACATCACGGCGGGGTACTCCGAATAGAACCCTTCCCCCTCTTTTTAAGACCTCGCGCAACGCTCCAAAAACGGTTTCTGGACGCCCGGCACCACAAGCTTCCCAGACCAGGCACTCAGCGACACTGTCTTTACGCACAAAACGAGCCAGGGCCTCAAAGGCCTCGTATTGGGCCTGGCTGAAAGATATATCCAGGTTCAGCCGAACACTTGACACAAAATTCTCTTCCGGCCGCATTCTGGCGGGTGCAGCATAAAGAGCTTCACAGGGTTTGGATTCGCCCAGCATTAAACATTCCTGGCAGTAGTAGCATTCTTTTTGGCCTTCGTTGCAAAAATTCTTAACCACCCGATACTGCTGTCCACACCGGTTGCAGGCCACGGCACCGTTCGCTGTCCATTTTACACTGGGAACGCGAACCACCTGTCCTTTCAGGGTCAGTAGGTGGAGGATCATCTCCAGATCATCTATCTCTAACCCCTTTTCCTGAAGCAGACGCCTTATTTCTTTCAGGAACAGTATCTTTCCTTGCAGGATGAATTCGACTATGTCTTCGTACTGGTGCAGGGTGAAGTAGTCTATGATTGCCCCGCTATGGTTTTTAAAAACAACTGGTTCATGGGCTATGTAATCGTCGCCGTATTTGGCCAGTTCCGCTTTCACCTGTTTGAACTTGTTGTACAGGATTGAATGGGGATAGTTTTTCGACTTCTTAATGAAAGGAATCTTTAGATTCTGGTAGGTCTTGCCATTGCGCTCCTGCTGGTTGGAAAACACGGTCAGCAGGTATTCGCTCAAGGCCAGTGGCAAAGGCGGTGAAATAAAGGCCATGCCCTCATAACCCTCGGTGGTTTGAAGGTAGGAGAGATCAACCTGAGGATTGGCAGAAATACCAAGCCGGTATTTGCCTGGGCTCCAGGCCATATATAGGACATACCGTCTGCAAGGCACAGATCCCCCTCCCCCCTATTTATATTTTTATCCGGGTTACAGTAATTGTCAAATACTTTGCATAAATTGCATTATAATGACGATCTGGGATTGTCAGACGAAGTAATTAAGGACCAGTTCGGCAACTGGACTGGGCAGCATGTCTCCTTCCTTGATTCCTGATTTCCGCGCTTCACCCTCCAGAAGTTCCAGGACCGCTGCCGCTTGGGAAACGAATGGGGATATCCGCCATGGTCTGAGTCCCTCGATGATCATTATTACCCGGCCATCAGGGTTCAGAAAGACAACATCGATGGATACCCGCATAAAAAAGGTGTGTACTGAGGAACAGGGGTATATCAGCAAGGCTGTGCCCGGGAGCGGAATTCTACCTATCCAGCCCCGAAAACGGGACCAAAACCCCCGGGCAACCTCTATTTCTTTGATCTGATCCGTTTTCTCTGCCATGCTTGCCTCCTCAACCCGACTGGGAACCGCTATCATCCCGGTTGTCGGGTATTCCATGTCCTTTATGATTAAGTTGCCACAAACGCCCGCCGCTGATGCTTCATCTATGCTGACCTGAAGCAAGGAGGAGGGGAGCAAGGTCGATCCCATGCTTCCCTCCTTCCACATATCCAAACTGATATGCCATCTTTCCTCCATCTCCACTGTGGTTTATCCGAATATGTCGATCACCTGAATTACCGCCGGTCCCAGCAGTATTATAAAGATTGCCGGAAAGATAAAAAACACCAGTGGTATCAGTATCTTGACCGGAGCCTTCTGGGCTTTTTCTTCTGCACGCTGGCTGCGTTTCTCCCGTACCTGATCCGCCTGCACCCGCAGGACATTGGCAATGCTGACCCCCAGCTGGTCAGCCTGTATCAGTGAGCTGATAAACGTTGAAACATCATCCACCTCTAACCTTACCGACAGGTCTTTCAATGCCTCGCGCCGGGGTTTACCCAGTTTTATTTCATTAAGAGTCCGCTGGAACTCGCTGGATAACGGTCCTTCGATCTTTTCTACCACCTTTTGCAGGGCAGCATCAAACCCCAGGCCCGCTTCCACACTGACACTCAGCATATCCAGCATATCAGGCAGACTCTTCAGGATCCTGTCGCGGCGCTGGTTTTTCCAGGCGGTCAACAGAAGATCCGGTATAAAATAGGCAATAATGCCCAGTACTATGGCGGTGGTTAAGGTTCCAACAAAGAGACCCGCCACGGCCAATCCGCTCATAAAACCGTATTTCAAAACCACCAGTCCCTCGGCATCCAGGCCGTAAGGTTCACCTGCGGCTACCAGTTTTTTATGATAGCTCAGTTTCCTCTCCGGTGAAGAGAGGCGTTTGCCCAGGTGCTGTAGCTTGTTCCAAAGAGGACGAATAACCCGCTGCGAAAAAGGCTGGCTCAAGTGCTCGGTGACGGGGTCCAGACTTACCTCTTCAGTATACTCCTCCAACCGCGCCATCACCACTGCCCGCTGTCCAAATGCCTGCCCGAGCACAGCCACTGCGGCCATGAACAACGCAGCAAAGATAAGGACTGCCAGTAGAATCTCCATTTACTCCACCACCTCATTATTGAGTCTTGAAGTTTGCAGGCATCTGGGATTTGATGTTCTTCTCCCTAACTGACCTAAAAATCTATCTTTACCATCTTGGAGATTATAAAAGCACCAACCAATTCCGAGCCGAAGGCAGCACCCAGCAAGATATAACCGATGGTACTGTCCAGCATGGCTGACATATAGCTGGGATTGATGATCAGCAGAAAGAAAAGCAAGCCCACCGGCAGACAGCCTATCAGCAGGCCACTGATGCGCCCCTGGGCGGTAAGGGTTTTGATTTCTCCTTTAATGCGAGCTCTTTCTCGAATAGTCCCTGCTATGGTATCCAGGATCTGCGCCAGATTGCCACCGGCCTGTCGCTGGATCAGTACCGCACTAATAACCATATCCAGATCGTCACTGCCCACCCTGGCGCCCATATTTAAAAGGGCCTCCTCGATATTGGCTCCCAGGTTGACTTCCCGCAGGGTCAGTCCAAATTCCGTAGAAATGGGTGCTGGCAGTTCCCGGCAAACGGTATCCATGGCCTGTTGGAAACTGAACCCGGCCCGTAAAGCGTTGGCTATTACAGTCAGGGCGTCACCCAACTGCTGGTTAAGCCGATGCCGCCGACCATCTATGCGGCTTTGCAGGTACAGCTTGGGGACCACTGCTCCCAGTATCAGCATCAGTAAAGCCAGGGGCAGGTTAAATGTCAGAATCCAGATCAGAGGCGGCACGACCAGAGCCAGCCCGCCCCACAGAGTCAGATACTCCTCACCTTTTAATGGGATGCCAGCCTGTAGCAGGTCAAACTGCACCTTTTTGGTGTAAGAACGCGACGCGAAGACGCGTGAGATTTTCTCCAAAACCTGCCTGGGATTTATTCGTGCTTTTTCCCTGTCGTTTTCATCCTGGCTCCGGCTTTCTATATAGCTAAACAGCCTCTCCTGAACCTTTTCCTCCCTGCCGGCCCTGGCACCTATGCCCAGCACTAACGACGCCACCGCCAGAGAAACCAGCAGGGCTATGAGAAGATCCATTCAGTTTGCACCTCCATCCTTGTGCAAGTAAAGAACCGTCCCCGGCTTGATTCACATGTCCGGGTCGAAAATATCCGAGGGCAGGAAAATACCTTCGGCGGTCAGTTTTTGCACCAAACGGGGACGAATGCCGGTGGCCCGGTGTCTGCCAGTTACCCTGCCCTTGTTATCCAGACCGGTCTGGTCAAACAGGAAAAGGTCCTGTAAAACCACCATTTCCCCTTCCATGCCCAACACCTCGGTTATCCTTGTTATTTTGCGGCTACCATCCCGCAACCGGCTCTGGTGTACAATCAGGTCGATGGCTGAGGAAATCTGCTCCCGTATCGCCTTAACCGGCAGTTCCATTCCGGCCATGAGGACCATGGTTTCCAGGCGGGAGAGCATATCACGCGGGGAATTGGCATGTCCGGTGGTCAGTGATCCATCGTGCCCGGTATTCATCGCCTGCAGCATGTCCAGGGCTTCACCGCCCCGGACCTCACCAACCACAATCCGGTCCGGCCGCATCCGCAGGGCGTTGCGCACCAGATCACGGATGGCTATGGCTCCCTTGCCTTCAATATTCGGGGGGCGGGTTTCCATCGAGACTACATGTTCCTGGTTCAGTTTAATCTCTGCCGCATCCTCAATGGTAATAATGCGTTCATTTTCCGGAATAAACGATGACAGCACATTCAGGGTACTGGTTTTACCGGCACCGGTCCCCCCGGAGACCACGATATTCAGCCTCCCCTTGACACATGCCTCCAGCATCCTGGCCATGGCCGGGTTTAAGGTACCGTATCTTATCAGGTCCTCAATGGTGAGCGGTACCGATGAGAATTTACGGATCGTCACCACCGGTCCGTTTAAGGCCAGCGGGGGGATGATGGCATTCACCCGGGAGCCGTCCGGCAGGCGGGCATCGACCATAGGCATACTCTCATCAAGTCGTCTGCCCAGAGGCGATATAATCTTATCTATAACATGAAGGACATGTTCATCATCCCGGAATCGGGTAGGAGTGAGGATTATCTTTCCTTTTTTCTCTACATAAACCCGGTGGGGACCATTGATCATAATTTCGGTGATATCCTCCTGAGCCAGGTAGGGTGATATAGGTCCGTACCCCAGGATCTCATCCATAACCTGTTTGGTGATACTTTCCCGTTCAACCCGGGAAATCATTACCGGTTCCTTCTCTAAATATTCATGGCTTAAACGCTGGATCTCATCCCTAACCTTAGCGTCACTGCCATCGCGATCCGCTGCGCCATCCCGAAATAAACCAGTATCCAGCTCCCGGATAATTTCACGGTGCAGTGAAAAGACGAGCTCCTGGTACTGCTGGGCGGCCTTCTTTTCCGGACCTGCCTTCCCGGGGTTTTCCGGCAAAGATGCTTTTTCAGCCTCCAGCCTTTTTAGGAGAGAAATGGCCTGTCACCTACCTTTCGAGCAACGCCAGCCGTTCCCGGCGCCGGTTGAATAATCCGCCTCGCTTGGAAACATCTTCGGTTTTCACGGCCTTGTTCTCCACCTGCCCGACCAGAGGCATGAGTGACTGTATGCTCCTGGACATGGGAGCGCCGGGGTCCATGATTACGAAGGGTACTCCCCGGTTCATAGCCGTCACCACCAGCTTTGCATCATTGGGAAAGCTGGCATTAATACTCATCTCCATGGATCGCTCCACATCTTGGTCCTCTATGCCAAAGCCTCCCCCGGAACGGTTCAGTACCAGCTTTATCTTCGGCTGGATGGCAAGCGTTTTGGCCAGATCCAGAGCACGTTTATTATCCTTGATTGATGGCAGGTCAGGAGTTAAGACCATAAGTACCGAGTCTGACTGGTCGAAGGCAGCCAGGGTCATATCATTGAAAGCCGGAGGGGTGTCAATCACGATGTAATCATGAAAACTGGCCAGGGCCCGCAGGACCCGAGTCACCCCTTCCTCGTTGATCAATTCTGCCAGCTCCGGCTTGTTGGGAGCGGCTAACACGTAGACACCATTTCGCTGGTAAAGGTATGATTCCAGGAGCTCTCGATCCAGGTCATCATTTTCCTGCATCAATTCGGCAATGGTGCGTTTGGGGTGAATGTTCATCATCACCGCCACATCCCCGAACTGCAGGTCCAGATCCACCAGGGCTACCCGTTCTCCGGTCCTCTGGGCCAGAGCCACCGCCAGGTTAACCGCAATCGAGGTTTTGCCTACCCCTCCTTTAGCACTGAACAGGGATATGGCGCGCGGCTTATGGGTGGGAATTACCGGTTGAGGAGCTGCCTGATGTGCCTCCCAGCGCCTTTGGTTGATCTCTGACACCCGTTTGATGGTTGATATGAGTTCATCGGCGGTAAACGGCTTGATCATGTATTCCCGCGCTCCCGCCATCATTGCTTTCTTTAGATACTCCTGCTCTCCCTGTACTGAAATAACGATAACGGCAATCCGGGGAAAACGGATGGTCAAGAGCTCGGTTGCCTTAATCCCATCCATTACCGGCATGTTTATATCCATCAACACCACATCCGGAGCGGTCATTGCGGCTATTTCTAGAGTTTGCTCACCATCCACCGCTTCACCTACCACCTGAATGGATGGATCCAATTCCATCAGCATGCGTATATTTTCCCGTGTTTGCTTGACATCATCGGCGATCAGTACCTTGATCTCCTTCATTTTGCTTCCTCCTCTAATTACTACTGCACAGTTGCCGGGACCACCAGCTTTGGCAGTTCCATGGCGGGAATCGCGGGGGTATCCTTCTCACCCGGAGGCCGGAGCATCAACCGTATATCACCACGTTCTGCGGCCATAGTCAGCACCAGAGCCTGCTGCGGCTCTACCGCCAGGGTAAGAGTCCTGTTCTCCACGGTCTTCTCCGCTGCTCCTTCAGTTCCGGTTGTTGCCTGGAAACTTCTGCCCACCGCCAGCACCTCTAAATCCTGCAAAGCCAATACGGTATAGGTTTTTACGATTTCCTGCCCGCCGGGACCGGAAACAGGGATATTGGCTGTAACCACCACATCGACCCGGTCTAATGGCTTAATGAATCCTGATACCCCGGTCACCTCGTCAACCGCGATGGAGATGGCGCGTTTCCCTGCGGGAACAGTATATGCCATCCGGCCCTGGTTGCGGCTGTCTCCCAGCAGCCTGGGACTCAGGATCTGTTCACCACTGGTTATCTTGCTGATAGCGACCTTGCCCACTGCACCCTTCTTATCCCGTATCGCACTGGGATGGGCGTACTGGGAAGGAATTCGCATCACCTCTACATCGCCCGGTCCGATCAAATCGTTCTGTTCAATATCGCGGGTGGCAACCATCACCTGCTGCATGTCCCGCGGCTCATATCTCTTCTGTATCTCGATCAGAAACTGGTAGAACAGCAACGCTGCCGCCAGTGCAAATACCAGAGCCAGGATCCAGAACTTCTTACTTCCTTTCATACTGCCTCCTAAAATCTACTCCACCATCATGGTACACGAGGTGGTGAGCGGGAATGGATTAGGTAACAAATCACTCATTATCGGGGTTATTATATCAATGGTGTAATCCATGCTGACGGTCAGGGAATCTCCCCGTTCCCGCATGGATTCACTCGGAGAAATGTCGATTACCAGACGATCAGCTCTTAAAAGCGGGTTCTCCGCGGCAATCAGATCACGGATCTCCTGATCGGTATGTCCCACCACCCCGAATCGGGCAGCATCGCGGCTCAGGTTCTCCATGACCAGGTAGCTGCTGAATACCCTTCCGAATTCCACCATGCCCATGAGAAGGGTTAATAATATAGGAAGGATAATGGCCATCTCGACCAGCGACTGACCCAGTTTGCTTTTTAAAAAAACTCTCCATTTAGACACTCGAATCACCAGCTTTTCCAGTATGCCGCCAGGGTCCCCAGGGCTATTATTAAACCATAGGGCATATAAAGCTTGGGCTCTTCTTTCTCCCGGGTGTCGTTCCAGGTTACGGATATCCAGGGAAAAAAGACAGCGACAAGCGGCCTGAACAGGCGTTTTACCGTCCTCAGCAGGCGGCCGCTGGCCGCCAGGTAAATCAAGGCCGCTACTCCGCCGATGAGAGCAGTCCACAGAAACACGTTCCATACTGTGCGCGCACCCAGAAACGCCCCCACCATCCCCAGAAGCTTGACGTCCCCGGCCCCCATTCCCCCCATGAAGAAGGGTATAATCAGGAGCAGCATGCCCAGTGCCAGACCCTCAAAACAGAAGATAACCCCCGGCATACCCGAAAAGATAAAATGCCAGGCCAAAGCCAGCACCATTCCGATTCCCACCAGGAGGTTGGGGATCAGACGGGTTGATATATCTGACAATGCGGCTGCCAGCAAAAGGATCGCCAGGAGCATATCCAGAAGGTGTGGGTCCAGAGACATTGCTGCCGCCTCCTAACAGCACGAATTCTTATTCCAGGGATATTAGTGGATGAGCCGCGGCAAGGGATTCTTTACTTGAGTGTCTGGAACACGCAAGTAAAGAACCGTCCCCAACTTGCGACTTCTGCCCCCGTTAAAACAAAACCCTACTCGAGGTAGAGTAGGGTTTCGGGGGGGGGGAAGGTCTAACTAGCCCTCGGATGCTGGTGGCGTATACTCAAATCCGTCATTAGTTATTCCGTCGAAGATTTCTTTAATTTTCTCTCCCAGGGGACCCAGAGCAGCCACTACAACTACCGCGATTAACGCCAGAATAAGCCCATACTCGGCCATACCCTGTCCCTCTTCTTCGATTACCAGCTGTTTAAGTCTTTCCAGCATTACTGTCACCTCCTAATAAATTCGACACTACACCCGGGAACTTGTCCTACTGTGTATATTGTAAAACCCGACACAATGCTGGAGAATCTGCCACAAGGCTCAATTTTGCGGGGAATAACGGTCCAATTTTCTCCCGGTACCTAGGTCCCAATTTTTCTGACAACATAGGACTGGCGGCTGACTAAACGCGGTGTTTTCAATTTAAAAAACCGGACGTTCCTTCGATAAGAAGAACCCGTCCGGTGTAAGTAAAACACAACGCTTCAGCAGGTAATTAAAATGCTCTCAAAGTTAACCGCAGCCATTGGAAAAACAATCCGCCGGTGTATATCGCGGGTGATTCAGCTCCTGGGGCTTAACGGCAACAACACCGGGATTCCTGATTATCAATCTTTCAAGTACCCGGCTGCGCAGGTCGTCAGTGCCGTCGTCAACTATCATGAGCTGCGATTTCGGAGGCAGGGTTTTAAGGGTGTGTAAAAAATCACGTTCCACTTCGGGTCCCCAATCAGAGACATGGAAAACGACGGCCTTTCCTCCCCGGGGTTTGGAAGGAGCAAAGACCAGCAGCAGGACCATCACCAACCAGGTCAAAACCACCAGAACCTTGATTACGGTCAGCATAGGCAAGCCCCCGCAGAAGCACCTTTGATATCATAGTATGCTTCGCGAGCGGTTTAGGTTAGCTATTCTGTTCATATTTGACCAGGCCGTTTTTCAAAGCATAGACTGCAGCCTGGGTGCGGTCCTTCACCGAGAGCTTACGGAAAATGTTGGTCAGGTGATTCTTAACAGTCTTTTCACTTATGTACAGCAGCTCAGCGATCTCCTTGTTGGAGTTGCCTCTAACCACCAGGTCCAGAATATCCCGTTCCCGGCGGGTCAGCTTGTTTTCGTACCTCCTGCGTTCCGAAGAAAGCTCTTTTACCACCCGGCTAGCTACACGCGGGTGAATAAATACATTCCCGTCCATCACCCGGCGAATAGTTGTCATCAGCTCCTGAGCGGCGACATCCTTGAGGATATACGCAGATACTCCGGCCTTTACCATCTCCACTACCTGTTCATCCTCGTAAACGGTTAAAGCTATGATCCGGGTATGAGGCATTTCCTTCTTGATTACCTTTGTCGCGGTGATACCGTCAGTAACCGGCATGTTAATATCCATCAGAACCACATCTGGCCGATACCTGCGGGCCAGATTAATCGCCCCCTGCCCGTCTCCGGCTTCTCCAAGAACCTCAATATCCCCCTCCAACTCCAGGAGTTTGGTAAGTCCCTCCCGAATCAAGGCGTGGTCATCGGCAACCACAACTCTGATCATTACGAATTACTCCCCTTCCCCCACCGGTATGCTTACTATTACCTGAGTCCCGTGCCCCAACCGGGACTTAATCTTCAAATCTCCCCCAAAGAGTTCGACCCGTTCCCGCATTCCCATAAGGCCATACCGGCCCTTGCCCGAAGCCTTGATAACATCAAATCCCCGCCCATCGTCCTTGATCACCACCGTAACAAGCCGGGGGGCAATCTCCAGTTTGACCTGAGCTTCGTTTACCTCGGCATGCTTTTTGACGTTGGATAATGCCTCCTGCGTTAAACGAAATAATGCCACTTCAACTGGCAGGGGAAGCCGGCGTTCCTCCCCGAAAAACAAAAAATGCACCTCAACCCCGTGTTTATCCTGATAATCAGCCAGATATCTCTTCATGGCCGGCACCAGGCCCAGGTCATCCAGGGCCATCGGTCGCAGATCAAATATTACCCTTCTGACCTCGGAGATATTCTCTCTCACCATACCGGTAAGAGCAGCAACCTCTCGCTTTACCCATTCCTGGTCCTGTTCCCACAGGCGTTCGATCAGACTTAGCCTCATTACCAGATTGGCCAGGCTTTGGGCCGGACCGTCATGAAGTTCCCGGGCAATCTTACGCCGCTCCTCCTCCTGAGCTTGAACAATCCAGATCCCCAGTTGCTGTTTTTTAAACGCGTCTTCTATCTGGCCGGTAATGACCTCGGCATTCCCCTTTAACATCTTGACTACAACATTTACCCGCTCCACCATTCCTTCAGCCCGGCGAGCCAACTGCTCAATCCGGCGCAGGTTTCTTTCCATCAGATCCCGGCGGTGACCCAGATTTCTTTCCCGCTCTCGCAAGATGGATAGCTTAACCTGCATATTGCGCGCCGTATCATACGCCTCTTTTATATCCTCTTCGTCATACGTCTCAAAGTCCCGGCTGACCTCCATCAATCTGCGGCGGGACTGCTTTTCCTCTTTCTCGCACTCCTCAACCTGTTGGATAACCCTGATAACCTCTTGCTTTAGTTCCGCCAGCTCACCAGCCAGGCGGGTATACTCCTGGCGGGCATCGTCCGCGAAAAAATAAATATCTTCACGGGCACGCTCCACCGTATCCACAACATCTTGAACAATCTTTTCCAGGATTGATAAATCGATGTTCTGCTTTCTATTTGTCATATTTGGAGGGATGTCTCCCATGGCAAGGCCTCCCTAATCGAACCTATCCTCTCTATTCTAGGTCTGCAACATGAGTACCTGCAAGAAAACACGGATTTGGTCTGACTTGGGAGTTTTTAGTTTAATATTTGGTTGATTTTACAATAACCTGCTTAATATAATACTGCAAATAGGACAAACAAAAATTCAGCCTAAGGGCCGAATTTATTTAGGACTATATTCCTAGTGCGCCTCGGACTTCAGTCTGAATGATCTTTAGTCTGACAACATCCGGTGCTTCAACGTAAATCCTAAAAACCGGCTCCGTCCCGGAGGCCCTGATTAGAACCCAACTGCCATCCTCCATTATTATTTTCTTGCCCTCACGTTCTGAGATTGATTCCACCTCGATCCCGGCAATCTGCCGGGGCCTGTATTCCTTAAGACCTGACAGCACCTGTTCCCGGTCTTTCTCATCATAATGGACATCCAGTCGTTCACTGTCCATGTTGCCGTACTCAGCAACAAACTCCTGATGAACCTCGGTCAGGGTTTTACCGCTCATGGCCAGCATTTCAGCCACCAGCAGCCCGGCTAAAATCCCGTCTTTCTCCGGAACATGACCTAAGATTGACATTCCACCACTCTCTTCTCCCCCCATGATGCAACCTTTTTCCCGCAAGCACTGTCCTATGTACTTAAATCCCACTGGAGTTTCCAGGACCGCCAACCCGTTAGCCTCAGCCACCCGATCCAGCAGATGAGTGGTAGCCAGGGTTCTGGCAACCGGTCCACGGATACTCCGGGTTCGCAGGATGTGCTGCAACAGCAGATACAAAATCCGGTTGGGGGGCCAGTACCTGCCCTGGTCATCGACCACCCCGAAGCGATCAGCATCCCCGTCCAGGGCCAGGCCAAGGATGGCCTTATGGCTTGCTACCGCCTCTTTTAAATCCCCCAGCATGAGATCAGTAGGTTCCGGCATACTGCCGCCAAACAGCGGATCCCGGTAGTTGTTTAAGGGAATGACCTGACAACCGGCATTCTGCAGCATGTTTTCCAGGTAACCAATCCCCGCCCCGAACATCGGGTTTACCACCACGGTCGGTGCCTGATCGCTTATCGCTTTCAGGTTGACCAGCTTCTGGAGGTGACTCATGTAGCTTTGATCAACATCGAGCCTGGTTATAAGCCCGAGCTGGTCAGCTTCTGCAGGAGACAACTCATAGATGCGCCCTCCTTCGATTACCCGCCGGATCTCCTTTTCGATCTCATCGGTAATGTCGGGTAAGGCTGGACCCGCATACTCAGGTATGAACTTGAGCCCGCTGTACGGAGGGGGGTTATGACTCGCTGTTATCATAATGGCACCGCCGGCCTTGTAGATACGCACCGCATAGGCGGTTACCGGAGTCGGCAGCGACTTTTCCGGCATGTACACCCGGATGCCATTGCCTGCCAGGACACTGCAGGCCGTTTTGGCGAATTCCCGGGAGAGAAAACGGTTGTCATATCCGATAACCAGTCCCCGCTTTCCCAACTGGTGACTATTTATATAGGAGGCAATCCCCTGAACCACTACCCGCACATTGGCAAAGGTGAAGTTATCGGCTATGATATCCCGCCATCCATCGGTTCCAAATTTTATACTGGTCATGATTAACCCTCCATCTTTCTGACACCGTAATTAATCAATACCATATTTTTCTATTTGAAACAACCTTTCTAATCCGACACATCAACCATGTACTGGCTCTTGTCTCTTTTATCATCAATGTACAGCTGACCATCGGAACTGAGGCTGGCAAAGACGATATCACGGGGTGAATTGTAGCCCCGCTTTTTCAACTCGGCAATCAACCACTGTTCATCCAGCTGGTTCTGCTTCAGATTCTGGTAAATCACCTGACCATCTACGATGATCTCGCTGGACATCCCCTCGTAGCTGGTAGGGATATTAAGATCGGCAGGGGTAACAGGTCGTTTCTGAGATTTTAACAGCACGCTGAGACCACCATTACCCTCAAGGAGCGCAAACTCCACATCCTCAATATTAAATACGTTCTTATCGCGGAGCTGACTCAAGAGATTGTCCAGGTTGTAGTGGAGTTTGGCCATATTGTGCTCCAGTATCCTCCCATTGTGAATCACCACGGTAGGTTCGCCCTCAATGAGCTTACGTAAAGGCCGGCTTTTTTCGGTTATCATTCCGGTTAAATAAGCTGCTGCACTGAATATTACCAGTACCACCACGTGTTCTAAGGTGCGGCCTTCAGGGTCAGTGGCTAAATTCGCTGCAATTGACCCTATCGTAATACTGACAATCCAATCGTAGAAGGTAAGCTGGGAAAGTTGCTCCTTGTTCAGCCAGCGGGCCATCAACAAGACTACCACGAAAGCAATAACTGCCTTCAGGGCACCGAATAAATATTTCTCCACAATAATACCTCCCGAAAGACTCTTTCCTTAGAGTCTCCCAGAGATCACGGGTTTTATTCTCAGGCAAACAAGTGAACCGTCCCCCTGTTTGCTACAGTTTGAAGTAATCCAGGATGATGTCGCGGATGCGGAGGGACGCTTTACCGTCGCCGTATGGATTGGCAGTGTGGGCCATCTTATCGTATTCCTCCCGGTCAGCCAGGAGTTTGCTGGTCATTTCCCGGATAACTTCACGTGAGGTTCCGGCCAGCTTTACCGTTCCGGCCTCTACCGCCTCCGGCCTCTCCGTTGTATCACGAAGAACCAGTACCGGCTTGCCCAGCGACGGTGCTTCCTCCTGCAACCCTCCCGAATCACTGAGGACCAGGTAAGAATGGTTAATCAGATTGGCGAAATCGGCATACTCCAGGGGCTCGATCATTTTAACCCGGGGATGATCTCCCAGAACCTGGTAAGCCAGTTCCCTAACCACCGGATTCTTGTGAACTGGGAAAACCACCAGGGTGTCCAGGAATGACTCCAATATATCCAGCAGGGCAAGATATACCTGCTCCAGTTTCTGGCCCCAGTTTTCACGGCGGTGGGTTGTCACCAGGAGGATACGCCTGGAAAAGTCAATCCCGGATAGTTCCGAGGTGAACTTGTGGGAAGGTGTCACCGTCTGCAGCAGGGCATCGATCACGGTGTTGCCGGTTACCCAAATCTTTTCCGCAGGAACAGCTTCCGCTAGGAGGTTGGCGCGGGACCACTCAGTAGGAGCAAAGTGCAGATCCGCCAGCTGCCCGGTGAGCGTGCGGTTGATCTCTTCGGGAAAGGGTGAATATTTGTTTCTGGTGCGCAGCCCGGCCTCAACATGTCCCACCGGAATCTGCAGGTAGTAGGCAGACAGTGCGCCAAAAAAGGTGGTGCTGGTGTCGCCATGAACTAGGACCAGGTCGGGCCGTTCCTTAAGCAGCACCTCTCGGAACCCCCGCAGAACCGAAGTGGCGATATCAAAAAGGTCCTGCCGGTCCTTCATGACATCCAGGTCGTACTGGGGAACAATCTTAAACAGGTCCAGGACCTGATCCAGCATCTCCCGGTGCTGGGCGGTAACACATACCACAGTATCCAGAGCCGGCACTTCTTCCAACGCCGTAACTACCGGTGCCATCTTAATAGCCTCCGGCCGGGTCCCGAACACCGCCATGACTTTTTTCAAATTGTTTTCCTCCATATAAGTCATCTCTCTACATAATATGAAATAAACCCAAAAGGAAGCAAGCAAACAAGGGAACCGTCGTCCCCTCGTTTGAGTTTACCAGGAGATTTCTAACCAGGGGAACTGATCCTGGGGGATAATTGTGAGGTTCAATTTACCGTTTTTCAGCTCGTAAAGGAGGTTGTTGATAAGGACCTGACCCTGTGCGGGGAGTTTGGTTACCTTGTCCCAGAAGTGCAGTGTGATCATATTTTTCACCCCGGCCTTAAGAGATGAGGGAACCGAGGTAATTATGTATTTGTCCTGTGGCGCCTCCGGAGCCGATTCTGACCAGTTGGCCAGATTGGCGGTTACGGTGAACCTGCTGGCAGTAAGGTTATACTGGGCCAGGGAGACGGAACTGTAGACCACGACCTCCCATACACCCGGTTTAGGATTGGCCTGGGTGTATTCCAGAAACTCGTGAGCGGAAGTATCAGGGTAACCGCTGCCGGCATATCCCGACGCATGAATCAAGTTGCCGGCAGGATCCATAACGTGCATCCTCAGCCGGCCTTGATACTGGCCGGATCCGTCCTTGGGAATCGTTACTTTGAGGTCCATTTGTCCATTTCCGTCCGGGACCTCAACAAAATACCGCCGGTACATACCTGCAGCAAGCTCATCACTAGTCACCACTCTTGAATTTGCGGACAGTTTGTAAGGAACAATTACCGTCTGCAAAGCCTCGAGACGCGTTTCCTTGGATAAGGGATCAATTCCGGTTATCACTCCACTGTACAGACCTGGTTCCCCTGGAGTATCATACTCCACCGCTACACTCCTTTGACCTCGACCCGGCACCTGAAGCCTGGGCTGGGAAACCTTAACCCACGGAATTGTGCTGGAAAGCTCCAGGTATTGATCAAATCCCCAGGCGTTTTCCATTGTGAGGTAAGTCCTCCCCGGCAGGTAGGACCGAGTATAAAGTCCCCGGCCTCCGATTCCCTGTTGATAATTCAGGGGCAGCAGAGGTCCATTCTTTAATTCCTCCCAGCTCCGCATCAGGTTGAGGCTACCATATCCGGCCTCTGATAACGAGTATTCGGACATCAGATCAGCCCCCCGGGTAATAGCCAGCCGTAAAAGGTCAGGTGATACGGCTATACCTTCCTGGCGGGCAGCCTGAATCAACAGGGCGACCCCGCCAGCTACATACGGAGCAGCTATACTGGTACCTTCCTCCAGAACATAGTCTCCTCTCCACTGCACATCCGTCGTGCTTGCTGAGGCCGGTGCCACCACCAACGGTGCCATGCCCCCGGCATAGGGTCCCACCGAACTGAAATGCCAGAGGGTGGGCTGCGTCACCTTCCACCCGTAGTTCAAACTCCACATGGCCGGGGATAGAAAACCCCCGACTGATATGCCCTTCTGGCTGTCGGCCGGACTCGATATCGACCCCAACCCGGGTCCCAGGTTACCGGCTGATATGCAGAAGGTAATATCTTTAGAGGTGGATATATCGTTAATTAGCGTTTCCAGCTCCTGACGTTCGACCTCGGGCAGGTTGGTGTAACCCAGACTCAGATTAACCACCTGTACTCCCATGCTGGCCGCCAGTCTGACAGCTTCTTTGAACCGGTTGATATCATTTCCGGCAAAATTGTCAAACACCTTAATCGCTACCAGTTGCGCCCCGGGAGCAACACCCTGAACTAAACCATTTCCCGCAAGAACTCCAGCCACTTTGGTTCCGTGTCCTACAGCATCAAACCCCAGCTTTACGTAATTGCCGGCGGGACTGATATGACTGATTACGAAATTGAACGACTTACCATCCTGGGTTGGAAATGATGCATACTCGTGAGTGGTGACGTAACTTTTGAGCGGTTTTTCATCATCCACCCGGCCGTTACCGTTAAGATCAATTAGCATGGAATCATAAATCCCGGCATAACTGGCATCCAATGCCACAACCAAAGCCTTCTGATTGCCGGACTGCAGCTTAACCGGCAAGCGGGCCGGGTCCAGGAAGCCGTAATGTACCCGTCCGCTCCTGGATATGTATCCACCCAAACTGAATGCGTCATTCGGCAGGTCCACCCACCCTGATTCTGCAACAGCTGGATTCAAGTCCACCCTTCCCTGATCGGTAAGGTCCACCCAGTCAGTCACCTTTAATCTGCCATCAGGTGTCTGTTTAAGGTCTGGGTGGCCGATATCCACGCCTGTGTCAATTACCGCAACCTTAATCCCGCTGCCGTCAACATTGACCAGGTTCTTTAAATCAGCGGCCTTTATTTCGGCGTTGTTTAGACTGCTTGACATGCGCGGATTACTTGAGCGAGTATTCGTTTCAGTTGCCCATTTCGTCATATTATCCGTTGCGGCAATCAGTGAATTCTGGGTTCCGGTCTCCAATCCCCACAAAGCTGATCCATTTCCTGAAGAATCAGGTGATACTGGTGCCTTCCTGGTGGAAAAATACTCCGGCTGAGACTCACTGGCCGGTAATTGCAGGCAGTATACCAGTTCGCCTTTCTGGTTCAAGTCAAAGTAACACGGGAAGGGAAAATGTAATTGCCCCGATTGTGACTGAGGTTGCAGAAAGAAATTATCAGCCAGCTCAACGCTGTGCTCCTGCCCATTAATAGCGAGCCTGGCTTTACGATCCATCAGGTTAAGGCTCAGCAGTTGACCTGCTCCCTGGTATTTGTCTCCCTGGTGCTCCAGGATTTTCTCTATAATCACCGCCGCCTCTGCCCGGGTAAGATTATTCTGTGGCCGAAAAGTGCCATCCGGAAAACCCTTTAGTATTTCAGCATTGCTGACTGCTGATATGGCTTCGGCGGCCCATGCTGGAATCCTGGTAGAATCAGCAAAACTTAACCCCTCCGTTCCTGCCAATCCAAGAGCCTTTGCTACCATCACCGCTGTCTCTGCCCTGGTAATACTGCGGTTAGGATAACACCGGCCCCGGCTGTCAGGAACCATTATCTGCAGCTCAAAACAGAGTTCCAGGCTTCCCTTGGCCCAAAACCCGGAGTAAATGTCACTGAAAGAACTGCTCCCATGCTGCAGCGAACGGGTCTCCTCTCCCTGTCCCAAGCCATTGGCTAAGAGGGTCGCAAACTCTGCCCTGGTAACCGGCAGGTTTGGAGCGAAGATCTCCGCAGACTTTCCATGAACAATATCGCGTGCGGCTAAATGTCTTACGGTATTACCGGCCCAGTGACCCTGGGTATCAAAGAAAGCCAGGGCTGACAGCGGGCTGGCCAGCACTAGAAAAACCCCCAGCGCCAGTGCAATCAGTCTTTTCTTCATAAGGCCTCTCCCCGTGTAAAGTTCTGGAATATCCACGCCTACTACTACGCCCGATCCAACCGTTTCCTTACTGAAGATAATAAAAAAAGCGATACCCGCCCAGGATACCGCCTTATCATTTAATCACATCTAACGAGACATCCCATGGAACAGAATATCCGTTACTACAGTCGCAACCTGTGCGGGATCGTCATAAGTATCCTCCATCAACAGGGGAACGGTTATTCCTCTCATCATTCCCGTCAACAAGTTGGCTCCCAGTTCCGGATCTATATCCTTCAATTCACCCCGGTCAATCCCCTCTTGGAAAACAGCAGTCAGTCGGTTTATGCTTTCTTTGCGCATATCATACATCCAGCTCAGTATCTCCTCGTCCATGCCGCCCATATCCCCAAAATTGGTCGGCATATGCTGCCGGTTTTCCATCATATATCGCAGGTGCATCTCCAGCAGATACCTGAGCTGGTCCTCGATCGTCATTGCTGCTGCATCTTCCGCCATCACATAAGCCCTGTACTGGCCGAGAATCATCTTAAACATCTCTTTGTACAATTCCTGTTTGCTGGTAAAGTACTCATATACCGTACCCTTACCAACCTCTGCCAAATCGGCGATTTCCTCAATTTTGGCCTGGTAGTAACCTTTGCGGGCGAAAACTGACTGTGCCGCCTCCAGGATGCGTTCCCTCTTTCCCCGTTCCTGCTGCACCCCAGACTACACCTCCAATTCTACATCTCCCGATTTCCGGCGGGCTATGCGGTTTCTAAACCGAATACCCCAGTCATCAAAGATGGTGTAAACCACCGGAACTAGAACCAGGGTTATAATGGTCGATACTAGCAACCCTCCGATAACCACCGTCGCCAGTGGCGCGGTCATCTCCCCGCCTTCACCTATTCCCAAGGACAAGGGCAACAGGGCGAGAATGGTAGCCAGGGCCGTCATCAGCACCGGACGCAACCTGACTGCACCGCCCTGTGCCACCGCCTGGTTGCGCTCCATACCACGGTCCTGCAGCTTCTTAATATAGTCTACCAAAACGATAGCGTTGGAAACTGCGACCCCGACCAGCATTATCAGTCCAATGAAGGATACCACGTTCAGGGTGCGCCCCGTCAGGGCTAGCCCGCCTACCACTCCGATAAAGCAGGTGGGGACAGAAAACATAATGACAAAAGGCACGAAGAATGACTCATACTGGATTGCCATCACCGCATAAACCAACACAATCGCCAGGAGCAAAGCCAAGGCCAGGCTCTGGAAGCTCTCCACCATCTCCTTGTTTTCACCGACGTACTCAATAGTGTAACCGCTGGGAAGCGGGAACTGGCTCAACTGGCCTTGGATATCTGTCATCACACTTGCCAGGTCGCGTCCTGATAGCTTGGCAGTCACCTGGGCGACTCTCACCTGGTCAATCCTGGATATAGCCATCGGACCCGCCTCAACCATAATCCGGGCCAGCTGGCTTAACGGCACCTGCACCCCGGCAGGCGAACTGATCATTATCGTTCCCAGGTCGTCCAGATGCTCACGGGAACCAGCATCATAGCGGATACGGACATCTACCTCATCCCCCTGTACGCGGTAGCGGGTGGCAACGCTCCCCTGCACCGCGCTCTGGAGACTAGTCGCCACCTGCCCGGGGGTCAGTCCATAAATGGCCGCCTTGGCCCGGTCCACCAGAATCTGCACCTCAGGAGTTCCCTCAGTCAGGGACGACTCCACCTCCCGGGTTCCTGGAACCTCACGTACAATATCGGCTACCTCATTCGACAGCCGCCACAGCTCACTCAGATCCTCGCCAGCTATTTTAATGGCCACCGGGGCCTCGCTCTCCATACCGGCACTCATGGGATCATACTCTGATACCGTGATTTTAGCGCCGGGAATTGCGGCCAGCTTCTCGCGCATTTCCTCGCCTATCGCTGCGGTAGAGCGGTTCCGCTCGCTTCTTTCCTGCAACATCACCAAAATCGTAGAGTTATCCGGTCCTGTAGTCATCGACATCATCTGTCCCGTCGAACCCACACTGGTGAAAACTGTTTTCACCTCGGGAAACTCTTTGATAATCCCTTCCACCTGCTCGGTTATCCGGTCGGTTGCCTCCAGTATCGAGCCTTTGTCCATCTCAACCGTTATTGACAACTGCCCGGCATCGGAACGAGGCATAAATTCAGCCCCTATCACCGGTATCAATGCAAAACTGGCTATCATTAATGCCGTAACCGAACCTACTACCATCCGGCGATGGGTTAAAGACCACTCGATAACCTTACGATACCTCTCCCCCAGACTATCGATGAGGATTGCAAAACGGTTAGCCACGCGTTTAACCCCCTGGCCTTCCTCCTTGACCTCGTGCACAATCTGCCCGGTCATCATGCGGGAAGAGAGCAGGGGAACAATAGTCAGAGCCACTACCAAAGAACTGAGGATGGCAAACGATACCGTCATCGCCAGTGGTTTGAACAGTATTGAAGCGATCCCCTCGGTAACAAAGAAAATAGGCAGGAACACCGCCACCGTGGTAAAGGTAGCCGCCATAACTGCATCACCGACCTCGCTGGCTCCATTAATGGCGGCTTCCAGAGGTGACTCACCCGCGACCCGGTGACGGAAGATGTTTTCCAGTACCACGATTGAATCGTCCACAATCCGGCCGATACCCAGGGCTATCCCGCCCAGGGTAATCAGGTTCATTGACATATCGAAGAAGTACATCAGCATAAAGGTGGCCACGATCGACAGGGGAATCGAGGTGGCGATAACCAGCGTACTGGGTACGCTGCGCAGGAACAGGAACAGGATCAGGATGGCCAGGATAGAACCCTCCAACATATGGATCTTGATGGTATCAATAGTATTATTAATGAAATCGGCCTGATCAAAAACGAGTGCCGCCTGGATATCTCCCGGCAGTTCCTGCTGCAACCGGTCCAGCTCGGCCTTGACATCGGCAGACACTTTGACCGTATTGGCATCGGACTGTTTCATGATATGGATCCCCATACTGGGTCTCCCGTTCATGCGGGTCCTCTGCTCCTCATCCTTATAACCGTCGGTTATCTTTGCAATATCCCCCAGCTTGACGGTCTGTCCGGTCGCGGTAAACACCGATACATTGCGGATATCATCAATACTCTCAAACTCCTGTAATGAGCGGACATAATACTGGCGATCACCGCTTTTTACAATCCCGCCAGTCTGGTTGAAGTTATCGGCCATGAGAACGGCTGTCAACTGCGACATGGAAAGACCGTAATTCTGCAGCTTGGTCGGATCCACATCCACTCTGACCTCCCGGGTCAGTCCGCCGGTTAACAAGACAGAGGCAACTCCCGGTACCCTTTCCAGAGCTGGCTGGACCTCATCCTCGGCCAGCGACTGCAGTTGTTCCAGGTCCTCCCCCCCCGTTAAACCAATCTGCATAACCGGCATCAGTGAGGGGTCCATTTTAACCACCATCGGTTTCTCAGCATCCTGCGGCATGTATGGTTCAACCAGGGCTATCTTTTCCCGCATATCCAGGGTCGCAAAATCCATGTCCGTGCCCCAGTTGAACTGGACGATAACCACCGAGGAACCAGCCAGTGAGTAGGAGCTTACCTCTTTCACATTGGCAACCGTGCCCAGTACGCTCTCCAGGGGCCGTGATACCTGAGATTCTACTTCCTCGGGACCAGCCCCCGAATAGGTGGTAATGACCGCACCTACGGGAAACTTCATATCCGGATAGAGATCTACCCCCAGGCGGGAAAAGCTGACATAACCAAGGATCAGTAAAACCCCTACCAGGATCGTTATCATAACCGGCCTTTTGACTGCTATTTTTACCAGCTTCATCAGACCTTGCCTCCTGCCACCCTGACCTCGTCGGTATCATGGAGCAGGGTCTGTCCCTTGATAATCACCTGGTCTCCAGTCTTTAAGCCTTTAATAACTTCCACCCGTTCACGGTTCTGCAATCCCACCTCAATCGTGGTCTCATGGACCACAGACTTGTCATCAACCGTAAAGACTACCCGCCGGGCACCTTTTTCCACCACCGCATTCCGGGGAATCGTCAGCACCCCATCCTTCTTCTCGGTGGCGACCTGAATCTCAGCGACCATCCCCGACCTCAATACATTGTCCGGGTTCTCCAGGGTCACCTCCACCGGGAAGGCCCTGGTCTGAGGATGGGCCACCGCCGCTACCGAAGTAACCTTTGCGGTAAACTCCCGGTCGGAGATACTGCTTACCTTAACTTTCACCGGGTCATTAACTTTCACAAAACCGATTTCACTCTCGGCCACATTTATCTTGACTGACATTTTCCCTGTACTGCTGACTACCGCCACCGGGGCCTGGGGACTCGCCATGTTGCCTTCAGTAATCTGGATCAGCCCGACAACCCCGTTTATCGGAGAGGTAACCTGGCAGTTACTGAGAAGGTTCTGGGCACTCTGCATTCCTGCGCGAGCCTGCTCCAAAGCAGAACTTGCCTGCACCAGGCCCAGTTCGGCCTGTTCCATCTGCTGATCTGAAACTGCTCCCTGCTGGTAGAGCTGGCGGGTCCGCTCCACATTTGCTCGGGTATTCTCGTAAGCCGATTCCGCCTGGGCCAGGGTAGCCCCGGCTATGGCTGCCTGTGTCTCATAATCTGTGGTATCCAGGCTGATTATCACCTGACCCTTCGTTACCGGATCACCTTCACTCAGGTGAATAGTCACCACCCGGGCTGACGCCTTAGGATATATGGTCACCTCATCGGCCCCCGTCAGGCTCCCCGAATAGGTAACCTCTCTATGTATGCTCTCCTGAGTTACCACCGCGGTCTCCACCGTCAGGCGATTATCAGCTTCCTTTTGAGCCTCCTCTTTGCCGCATCCACTCCCGTAGAATAAGGCCATAATCAGTATGACTGCCAAAACAACCGACGACTTCCCAATCCTCACGCTACCCCTCCTAAGTTGTAACATCACCGTATAGCCCTATCAGTTTTGCTGAGCAAGAAACGCCCAAGGCTTCTCAAATGCAAGTTTCATATAATTGTGCTGAACCACCACTTCATTATAGTCTGATTTTGCTTTCGCCAACGCCTGTTCAGCAGCAGTCACGTCGGCTTTGATTGATATCCCCAGATCATACCTGAGCTGGGTCAACCGCCGGTTTTCCTCAGCCACTTTTACCGCTTCTTCCGCTATTTGGGCTGATACCTCCAGATCCATCACTGAATAGTACAAAGTACGTACAAGCGTCTCATACAATTCTTCAGCGCTCATAGCATCGAGTTCAGCCTGCTCGTACTGTATTTTGCGAGCCTGATAAGGACGATACTCACCGGTATATAACACCATATCCTTGAGATAACTTTCCATGGTAACCTTCTCGCGGGCCAGCCATAGGGACGGGCTGGTTTCCTTTACTCGGGATATTTCCGTTTGCAAATTATCAATCTTCAAAGGATTAAAAGTAATTTCATCATCGGTTAGAACCGGCCGATCCCAAAAATTCAGGCCAATGGCCTGGTTTAGAATTGCATAGGCCTTCTCCAGCTCATTCTCGGCTTTAGCCAGGTTGGTTTTGGCTTCAACACTTTTCAGTGTGGCCTGATCCAACGTAAAGGGTGCAATAACGCCAACACTTCGTGAGATCATGGAAATTGCAAGCTGTTGATCAGCTGCTGTAACAGCCAGACGAGCTACTTCCGCCTTCTCAGCAGCCCGGAGAACATCCCAATATTTGTCGCAAGTACCCAAAGCCGTTGCATCCGCTGAAGCATTGGCACTCTTCTTGCTCATTTGCCATGTCAAATCTGCAGCCAGCATGTTCGCCCAGGGAACCTCCACTAAAGCCGTACCGGGGGCATAAGTGGGTATGTAATCAAGTTGATCATTAGCATGTTCTTTCAGGGAACTTGTTCTGTCGATTTCCTTTTCAGCCTTGCGAACCTCTTCACTGTTGACCAGGGACCTTGAAATAGCTTCGTTCAATGATATTTCGGGACATGCAGGCTCAGGTTCAATAGCAACTGCTGGTAATGGCATGACGATCCCGGCTAGCAATGACACGCAAAGCAGCGTAGAAAACAGTCGTGATCGTTTAGTGAATTTCACTCCTAGTCCTCCTTCCTCATCCAATCCTCCATGCATTTTTACTGTAACTAGTTTAGCAACTTCCGACCCGCGGGTCAATTGGGGAATAACCGTTTTCCCTTCTTTAATTCATCTTACAGCCATTCTCATATAGCCCACCCTAATCACCAGAACCATTATCGCGTACATCGCCAAAAAAAGAACCCGAGAAAATTTCCCGGGTTCTTTTACCTGTTTCCTTATTAGATTAGGACTGTGTTACTGGATTACTACCTGTTGCAGTGCAGCATTCCAGCCTACCTGATAGCCAAGACCTTCAGCTACCCAGCGTGCAGGAAGCATGGTGCGTCCATTGACGATCTCCGGAGCAACGTCCATCTGCACGTCCGCACCGTTAACCTTGGCAATGGTGCTGCCGATTACCAGAACGACAGTCTTGTCACCCTTGGTAACGGTTACAGTCTTGGTAGCAGCATCCCAAGCGGTAGTTGCACCCAGAGCATCGCCCAGGTAACGAACCGGTACATAGGTGCGGCCAGCCTTGATATACGGAGCAACGTCCATGATGATGTTGGAGCCATTTACATTCATAATGGTGGAACCAATGTAGAATGTTGCGCTTGCTCCCCCTACCGGAGCGGGGGTAACAACCTTGGCCGGGGCTGCAGCTCCAATCGCTGCGGTCTGCGGGAACATACCACTAGCTCCAACTGTGTAGCCGTTTGTGCCGAGAGGTTGTAGGTTAGCATATGCTCCGTTACTTTGCAGCACTGCGCCACCTACAAGAGCCACCAACAGGTTGCCTTCTGGCACGGTGCGGTCAACGGTTACGTAAATATCGCTGACTTTGATTGTGCTTGCAGTGTTGCTATCACGATCAACCGGAATAATCAGGTACTGGTAGTAATCGGTTGGTTGGGTATTACCAATGGCTTTCGCTCTTCTAACCTGACTAAGATCCAGTTTAATATCGCCGGATTCTACTGTTACGGTTGGGTTCTTAGCAAATTCAACTCCAGCCGGAACCTTAAGAACGATACTCTGCTGGGCGCCATTAATCTTGTCTACAATGGCCCCTGCCACAGATTCATTAATAATCAGATCGGCAACCTTCTGATTCGCAACACCGATCTTAACCTCTTCCTGTTCTTCCGCTTTTATGGATACTGGCAAAGCAATCTTCGCAACAGTAACCTCTCCAGAAACGCCTGCATTACCACCAAGGGTAACGACCAAATCTCCGGGAGCGGTAACATCCAACGCCACTTCCATATCCTTAAGTTCTAGTTTAGCCGCATCATTACCAGAAGAACTATTCCCAATGGTATATTTAAGAACATTGCCTTCTGATCCTGCATTGCCGGCGAAGGTCAGGTTTATGCCGTTATCGCTATCGGTATCAATCTTTGTCCATTTGGCATAGCTTGGTAAAGTCAGAGTGATATACCTGCCATCAACCAGGGATTCTCCAATCGTCTCTTCGATAACAATATCCCCGATTTCTTGTTCAATTTGACCAGCGAAAACTTCAGGGGTCGATTTAGCACTAATCTTTACTCCGTAGCTACCGTATGTTCCAACTTTGAGTTCGGATTGAGCTAAACCGCTTTTCCCTGTTACCTTAACAATAACATCTCCATCCTTCGCATCCGACTCATCAACCACGGTGAAACTCAGTCCACTTAATTTCCATGCGGATTCCTCGCTGGTAAGAGCGCCCTGAGTCCATACAGCAGGAGTTCCCGATGATGAAGCACCTACACCCCAGTTTCTGATAGATAATTCTTCATCGTTTACGACATACTGAAGATAAGTAGTTTCTCCCCATTCACCAGCAAAAGCGGTGGGAGTTGATGATGTTGTAGTCCACTCGAAGCCATCGGGGAGAGTAAGCACTAGGCTGTCTGCACCCAACTCTAAAGATTCCTTAGCATCTTCCTTTATTGTCAGATCAAAACTAAAGTTGTTGTTTGAAGTTTGGGTTTTTGATGCGACAAGTTCTACTTCACCGGAAGATGAGGTACGTGCCACAACAACCGAACCTTGAGGGAATCCATTTCTGGGACCAGTAAAGGTTGCAGTAAGGTCGCCATCTTTGATATCGCCAATCTCAATGTCGCCAAGATATAGATAGAAGACGCCATCATTGATCAATAGTTGGTTTCCTGTTGCCTCGATTTGGACGCTGGAATCTCCTGCTAACCCAGTGCCAGCTTTCACTTGTAAAACCCCAGCCAAGCTGTTTGGCTCATTAGTAGCAACATCTGCGGGAATACTCAAGTTGTTCGCTCCACCGAAAGCAGTGACAAATTCACACTCGTCCGGGAGATTGAATACAACCACATCGCCAGAAACAATTGACCCGGCAGGAATAGTAACCTTAACTGTTCCCAGCGCATCACTAGCAGTATCCGCGGATACACTTTCCACTCTTAGTGCAGTGATACTGCCTGCCGCAACTGCCGGTGCCGGTGCAAGTAGCGCCGGTGCCAGGAAGCTCAGGCAAAAGGCTAAAGTCGCGATTATGCTAACTAGTCTTTTATGTTTTAGCAATTTCTTTCCTCCTTATAATTTCTTATTGTTCGTTAGGTAATCAGCCCCGATAGGCTACATCTTTTGGAGTGGTGCCCCTCCCTTCGGTCTTTTCTTTCCATTTGGTTCGCAATGTAACCATTGGCTATGATTCTAGACGGTGAGGGGAATGGTTTTGTTCCAAAAAATTAGCGTTAGGACAAAAAAAGCCCCATATTTTCTAGGGCTGGTTTAAAGCAGATTAAAATAGACTGTTATTTTGGTGGGCAAGTTCATTATACTTCTGAGTTTTCCTGGGCCAGCAGTGAGACTCCAATACCAAAGATGATCCAAAATATTGGAGCCGTTCCTATTATTGAATCATTGAAAAGGCTCTGGAACAGATAGGCTAAGCACCCTCCCAGGATACATAGCAGCATAATCCGCTGGCGGGTGTTTATATTCTTTAGATAGAGAAAGAGACTTTCCTTCAGATAAATAATCACCAACACCAAAAAAGCAAGCAGTGCGGGCAGACCCGATCCGAATGCCAGCGCGAGATACATGCTGTGCGGTTTATCTACTATAGTGCTTGAGATGGTTGCGCCTTTCAAATTATAGTGCGGGAAATGGTAGCCTATGGTATCCAAACCGTAACCCAGCACCGGCTTCTTTTTTATCAAATCAATAGTTTGGGCCCATATATGGATCCTGCCGCTGTCAGGACCTGCAACATAAGAAGGCAGGTTCAAGACTCCAGTTTCGTCCGGGATCAGGCTTGCTGGATCCGAATCTGGGATAGATAAGGATTCCCTTACTTGTGCAAGCTGATTGAGCAGAGGGAATTTTTGCAGATTATCACTGTACAGCAAACCCGCAACCAATAAAAGAACCGCCAGGACTGCCATTCCCTTTCCCAAACCTTTATAACGCATCCCCATTACGATTCCCAGTATAACTGCGAACACGATAAATGGAATAATCGCCATATACGGTATAAACCCCAATGTATTATGGTATACTGCCGGGTTATGCGCATTCAGCTTGACATAAACCAGAGCAAGTGAACTCAACAGCAGGGCGAATTTTACCAAAACCCGAATCATTCTCTCGCTCCGGAGAGCAGGTACCAGGATGATTGGACCTATTACCAGCAAGGTCAAAAACCCGCTGGTTGAAATCGAGGTAAGCAACATGGCAAAGGCAAACAATATCAGCAGAAAAAACGCAGCTATCTCTCCTATTCTGTTGCTTAGTAAAAATTTGGATAAATATATCATAAAAACAACTGCAGCAATTCCACTTACGTAGTTGGGATTATTAATAGTTGTAATTAATGAAGATCCCGCATTAATATACTCGGCAAAAGTCGGGGAAATCACTAGCGCCCTGACAGAAGGATTATCCAGAATATTAACCCCGTAGAAACCAAGCAAGCCCAATACTGCATTAACTATAACAATCGGAGCAAGGGCATACACGAAATAGTCCAGATATTTCGGCTTTATCTGTATGTTGGCAGCGATAAAGAACAGGGATATATACATTATGTAGGTCAGGGTGCCCTCATGCCGGGTGTATATACCCGTGGTTGCAACGCTTGAATAGGACGAAAACAGACAAGACAGCAATATCAAGATGAACAGCGCAGCCGTCGGGATATTGATAAAGCTGGGTTTGATATGGTACTTAAGGAAGACCATTTTATAGAAGAATAGTAGCCCGGCAATAGTATTGAGGATTATCAACAGGTTCATTTTAAGGTAAGTAAAAGCATTGCCCTTCATGCCGGTATCAAGAATGTTACCGCTTATGGTGGGAGCTATGTGCGGCAGTACCACCATCCTGGTTATCAGGGGCACCAGCGCGATGATTATTAATAGGATAATTATGATCTTGTTATCTACATTTTCCTGCCGGAAAAGAAGCAGATCCTCATTACTAGGCTTGGCGGCAGGCTGTTTTTTCTTAGGTTTAGCCATCTGAATGGCCTCCTTTAATGGCTCTTCTCTTGATCAATCTTCTGCAGCAATTCTTGCGCAGTAGCGAGACTCTTTTCGTCACTATTACCGTTCAGACCCGCCAGGAGATACCGTCTCGACATATCCAAATCATTCGCATAAAAGAGGATCTCCCCATACTGAACCAGAAACTGCTTATTGTACAGAATCGTTGGTCTTTTATCAATGAATTTCTTCATATATTTGACGGAACTCTCGTAATCCTTTTCCTGATAATAGGCAATTCCAAATTCGTAAAAAAGCATGCTGCTTTCAGGGTATTTGGTGAGCAGAGGTTTCAGTATATCTATTGCCTCCTTGGGCCGATTCTCGTTGGTCAACTGGGCGGCCTGCTGGTACTTTACATAATCATTATAGAATTGTTTGTCCTGCTCCGAGCCTCTAATGCAACCAAAAGCAATGACCGCAATACCAAAACACACCAATATATAGAAGATCCTGTTTCGGATTTCTCCCGTCATTTCTTTCATATCTCTATTGACCCCTCAAGTTCCTGTCAATTACTAAAAAGGACCCATGGCAATATGTTTCCTGATCAATGTAAATAAGTCAGAGGACTTATCTGTTGGTCGCTTCTGTTTGTCACAATAATAATCAGTTCTGTATAAAATGGCGAAATCCTGCACTTCCAAAATATGTCCAGAGACGATATTTATTACGCTGCAGCGTGTATTCGATATTTTTCATAGGACTGAATAGGTACCTCGTTTTGCCTAAAACTTCTGCTGTCGAAAGAACCAAAAAGGTTGATTCCAACATGACGTCGAATATGATTTTAGTCATATCTGAATATGTGGAGAAAAACTTTATGGCAAACAGAACCCGGCGCCAGAAGAGAGTTCCAAAGAATAAGAAGGAAGCTAAACAGGATAAGGCTGTTCCGATGAATAAAAGCTTCGATCAACACGTCAAACTGGCTTTGCTCGCGGCAGTTGGTATCCTGCTGTTCTATCCCCCCTATTTTCGAGGGCTGTTCTTTGCCACTGAGATGCTCACCACTCATCTGGCTACCACTGCAGTCTTTCTGTTGTGGTCTATAGGTTTATTAACGAAGAAGGACGAGGTTCTAAGAATCGGACTACTTGACTGGCTGGTACTGGGTTATGCCGCTGTGTATTGTTTATCAATAATTGGTGCAGTCGATACACGACAGGCGATGTCCGGCGCATTAAAAGCCTTCAATTATGGCTTAATCTACTTCTTAGTGGCTCAGATCACTGTAGATTTAAGAATGTTTAAGAATTGGTTGGTAGTGCTTTATGCCAGTTCGGTAGGAGTGGCTCTGGTCGGTATCGGATGCGCCATCGGATATGTGCATTATCCTGCCGGATTTGATGGTCAAAATATAACCTCGACTTTGCAGTACACTAATGCCACATCTGCGTATATGGCGATTATGGCCATCGTTGGGGTCACTCTGGCCTTGACCTCAAAAAAGTTCTGGTGGCAGGTGCTGTTCTCCTTTACCGCCTCCCTGCTCATTCTGGTATCCATTAATTCCGCTTCCAAAGGTGCATGGCTTATATTTATTTTCGCTCTGTTTCTCTTCCTGATCGGTATGCCCGCTAGGTATCGTATTAAGTCAGTATATTTTTTCATTGTGACCCTGTTTGCTGGTCTGGCTTCCTCCAATCTGTTCATGCTCAATGTCCAAAACGAACGGCCGGGGATGGCTCTTGCCAGTTTGAGCTTAGGACTTGCTATCGTAATGGTCGCCAGCCTTATATGGCAGGGCATGGTCAGATTTCAACAGGCTCACGGGATATGGAAAACAACTGTTCTATCCGTTTCTGGCCTAGGCTTGGCGATAGCCGGAGGATGGATTTTAGTCGGAAATAGGGCGGTTGCTACGGTTGGAAATATAACCGCTGAAATGGCTCAGTTAACCGACATGCAGAATTCAAGCTTCGTTTCCCGCTGGGCAATGTATCGCGATGCTGCGAGCATTATAAAGGACCATCCAATACTAGGAACAGGTGCCGGCGGCTGGAATCTTCTCTATCATCAATACCAGGACTTCCTCTACTGGACAACGGAGGTTCATAACCACTTGCTTCAGGTAGGAGTGGAAACCGGCATTCCTGGTATGTTGTTATGGCTTGGTTTATTTGTGGCCCTTGCATATTACATCTACAAAATTAGGAGAAACGGTGTTGATGACCAGGGTGGCATCCTCGTTTGGGGAGTAGGTACCGCCATCTTCGCCCTGGGAGCCCACAGTCTCATTGATTTTGACTTATCGATTCCTTCCCTGCAAATACTGTTCTTCGCGTTACTTGGTTTAGTCGCCTCTGCTTTTCGGCCTCACTCTAAGCCGGTTGAGCTTCGTAATTCCAAACGGATGCTATGGGCCGGTGTGACATTATCTGTGGCTATTGCCTTGCTTTCGGGTTCGTTTTTATTCGCTATTTTGATGTCCAACCACGGGACTAAGATGGCTCAAGCCGGTGATTACCAGTCAGCGTTGCTCAATTTTCAAAAAGCATCTGCGTTTGATTCATTTAATAGCCAATATCATGCAGCACAGGCAAGATTATATGCTCAACTATACGTGGCAAAGGCCGGAGGAGAATCTCTCAGTTCCCAGTGGTTCTCATCATCTGCTCATCACGCAAATCTGGCTGAAGCCAAATCCCCCTATGATCCCAAGGTCATAGCTGATCTTGCGGTCACCTATGGTCTGCTAGGTTCGTCTGAAGAAGCAATCAGACTTGCCGATCGAGTTGTTGAACTTAACCCTTGGGATATTAACGCCTATAATAACCTGGCAAGCATTCACACTACTCATGCAATTCGATATCTGGAAGCCGGTGACAGGCAGAACGCAAAAAAGTGCATTGAGCATGCTCTGGCCATACCGGAGCGAATTGAACAACAGGCTGCAAAAGTGCAAGAGGATTTGTTACCATTCTGGTCAGGAGCCAGGCTGGTGCCGGACAGCAATACTGTTTACATTCTGGCTCAAGCCCATTATTATCGGGGAGATTATGTTACTTCCCTGCAAGAGTTTGAACAACTGATGAGTCAATCGCTGGCCTCAGGAGATGGGTTCAAAATCTTATATGCTTCTGCTCTCTACAAGAATGGCAAACAAGCTGATGCAGAACAAGTGATGACGGATATCAAAACTTCTAAGCCGGGTATGTATGCTCAATATTTGAAGATAAGAGACTTACCTGCAATTACTGAAGGCTGATCTCAGTTTATACCTGGCGATACAGGATTTTTTGCTAACATCTAACCGGGAGCCGCTTATCATGTTTTTTGAATTTAAAAATCGCAACAAAACTGTAAAAGAACTGCGCAAGAATCAGGGCTATACCGCCAAAGAACTTGCCTTTAAACTTAAGGTCGATACCTCGGCTATCGCAAAAATTGACGACTTAAAATTAAAAGAAGTACCCGAACCGATAAGGTCCAGGGTACTTCCGATTCTGCGTGGAGATTATATGGATAAGATCCCCTGGTAGGGGCACCTCTTGCTAGGTCACTATCTCCCCTTTGGCCTTCAATTCCATAACCGAATTATCCATACACTCACTGAAAAACTCGTTACAGATACGCTCCACTTCAAATCTATTGAAATTACCGTTCTTGGCTACGAAAATTCTTCCGTGGCTGGTGGTGTCAAGCTGTTCATCTTTGGTGAATAGCTCCTCTTCCATCTTTTCCCCCGGTCGGCTACCGGTTATTTTAATCTCAATGTCTTTTCCCGGGGTCAGCCCGGACAGTCTTATCAGATCCTCCGCTAATTCAAGAATGTTCACCGGGTCCCCCATATCAAGGACAAAAACCTCACCGCCTTGAGCCATGGCACCGGCCTGGATTACCAGTTGCACCGCTTCGGGTATGGTCATGAAAAACCTCGTCATGTCAGGATCGGTAACCGTAACGGGGCCTCCGTTATCAATCTGCTTTTGGAATATGGGAATTACGCTGCCGCGACTGCCCAGAACATTTCCAAAGCGGACTGCCGAGTACGTCCCGTGGCTGGAAGAATTGGCCTGCATGACCAGCAGCTCGCACAATCGTTTGCTGGCCCCCATGGCATTGGCTGGATCTACCGCTTTGTCAGTTGAAATGAGGATAAAGGTTTCAACCCCGATTTGCTGAGCACAGTTGATGAGATTCCTGGTTCCAACGACGTTATTTGCCCACGCCTGGGCAGGAAATCGCTCCATCATAGGCACGTGCTTGTAAGCGGCGGCATGGAAGATAACCTCTGGTTTGTGTGCCTGCAGGCAATCACTCAGGCGGTTATAGTCCTTCACATCAAGAAGAATCGCTTCCAGCGAAAGTTCCGACAGCAGGGTACGGAGGCCGATTTCCAGTTCAAACAGGCTGTTTTCGCTATTATCGAGGGCGATCAGCTTCCGGGGCTTATACCGTCCGATCTGGCGGCAGAGTTCGCTGCCTATAGAACCACCGGCACCGGTAACCATAACAGTATGACCGGCTATGTAGCCGGAAATGCTTTCAAGGTCCAGGGCCACGGATGGCCGCCCCAAAAGGTCCTCCAGGTCAACCGGCCTGAGTTTGGGCAGCATTCCCCCATTGCCATGCTTTATTAACTTTACAACCACCTTTGATTCTTTACATGTATGTATGAGATCCCTGAGTTCCTGCCCTTTTAAGGCTTTGGCCACCACAACCTCATCAATACTGTAGGCATTAATCAGCTGCCCGATTTCAGAGGGAGTGCCCAGTACCGGTATACCCATAATAGATGTTTTCTGGTTACGCCTGTCATCATCCACGAACCCGACCACTTCATTCTTCGCCAGGCGGGCAGCCAGGACTCCATCCTCGCTCACACCCACTACACACACTCTGTTCTGAGAGGTTTTGCTCATCAGGTATTCCCTAACCATTCGCCACCAGAGGCGTGAAGAACCGATAAAGAAAATCCCCAGCAGCCAGGCGATTATGTAAGTACTTCGGGGAAGTCTGACCAGGTCGAGAAAATAAACGGTTATGATTAATGCTCCGATGCTGATGGTGACCGCCTTGACGATGGCGACCAGTTCCTGAATACTGGCATATTCCCACAGCCGGTTATACAGGTCAATAATGACAAAGGTAATAGCTGATATCCCGGCAATTATGGGAATCAGGGCTACCAGGCTGTTGATGTTTTCTGGGGGAATGATCCATTCAAACCGGAGCAGATGGGCCAGATAAAAAGACAATACCACAAAAAAAACATCCAGGACCACCAGTATGTATCTATGCAGTTTCATTGTTAAACCCCTTATGTATTGTGGACTTGGAAAACCCGTCTCATCTTTGTGTAAATATTCGTCGCAATGTTAATAAATTCTGTGTAGGATAACGATATCCTGCAATGTAATAGTTAGATATTCAGGCGAGTATTGGCACAGCTAATATAAGAACTACTGGTCTTTCATGTCATTCGAGAGAAGTTTATCTAATCTGTTTCTCATCATGCAACCGCCGTTGCTAAAATAGTGTATCTTCCGCTTTGTCTCGGTTGAGCTATCGCCCTTCGACGGAAGCAACTATAATAATGATATCTTACATTGATATGATAGTTGATAGCTGTTTGACTAAACGGTCCCTGCGTTAGGCGAGACATGAACCAATGAACTGTGGAGATGTAATGTGATTACAGAGAATGATCAACCCGTTATGGAAGCTTCACCAACATCGGCCCCGGGTTTACCAGGGGTTTGGCTGCTGCCGGTTGCCCTGCTCATTTTTTACCCGCCGTTTTTCCGGGGACTGTTCTTTTCCCAGGAGCTCCTGTTGACCCATGTGCTGACATCCGCGGTATTTATCCTCTTCTGCCTCAGAAAGTGGAGGAACGGGGCCACGGGACTGGTTGAAGGAGGGATGGACTGGCCGGTCCTGCTTCTGGTAGGAGCCTATCTTCTTTCACTGCCGGGAGCTGTAAACATGCGGGAAGCCCTAGAGGGATTTTATAAGGTATTGAATTACTTCATGATTTACTGGCTGGTGCGGGAGGTGGCGGTTAACCTCCGGATCAGCAGGATTCTGCTTATTGTGCTTTTTACCAGTTCACTAGGCGTGGCATTGATAGGTATCGCGGCCGCTCTAGGTTATATAAGCTATCCGGGAGCCTTTGACGGCCGTTACATAATGTCAACATTACAATATGTCAATGCTGCCTCAGTCTATATGGGGATCATGTCCATAATTGGGATCAGCCTGGCGGTAACTGAAAACCGCTTACCCCTCAAGGCCTTCTACGGTCTGGCCACCTTTATGCTCATGGTGGTAATGTTAAACGCAAGTTCCAAAGGCGCCTGGATTGCTGTTCTGGCCTCCGTTGTTGTCTACCTGGCTGCAATCCAAAAGATAAAGCGGCTGGAATCCGTTTATCTATTCATTACCACCCTTACTGCAGCAGCAGTAGTCTCAATGAGGGTTCTCCCGTTTCTCATCACCAAGGAACCGGTACCCCCGGCTGCCAACACCATTATTAGCGAGTTGGGTGGATTAACCGAGTTCGGGAGCAGCAGCTTTATGTCCCGTCTGGATTTTTACTCTGATGCCCTGGAAATAATTCGTGACTATATCTTTTTCGGAACCGGAGCCGGAGGGTGGAACAGTCTTTATCACCGGTACCAGGACTACCTTTACTGGACAACCGAGGTGCATAACCATTTCCTGCAAGCAGGGGTGGAAGCGGGTCTTCCGGGCCTGCTCGCCTGGTTCGGGATCTTTTGTGTGATGATGTACTGTCTATATCGTTTGTGGCGGCGCCGGGACTCACTTAACCCTTCGCTCTGGGTCTTGATATGTGGTGCATCCTCCGCCGCCTTAGGCCTGGTATCGCACAGCTTGATTGACTTTGATCTTTCAATCCCTTCCCTGCAGATACTGTTGTTTGCCTTATTGGGATTGATTACCGGGATATGTAATGCAGAATTCAAGGAACGCCCGGGTAATGAGAATGGTGCGGCCTTTCGTGTACGCCCTGGCGTGAGCCGCATGTTATCGGGGCTTGTCATGGCTTTTGCACTGCTGCTGCTGACCACCGCAGGTCTTTTCGCCCTAGCTGCTTTCCATGCGGAGAGAGCGGAAAAAGCAGTTCGTGCCGGGCAATACCCCCAGGCATTAAACCACTACGAAAACGCCACCCGCTTTGATCCTCTTAACGGCAGATACTACGCTGGCTTTGCCCGGTTCTGTGCGGTTATGTGGTCCAAGGTTGAACCTGACAACATTGATTCACCGATATATAAGCAGGCTGTGAGCGAAGCAGGGCTTGCTGAAGGCCTGGCCTGGAACGACTATAAAACCATGGTGAGCATTGATGAGACTTACCGCATCCTGGGCAATGAGGAGGATATGGTGCGGACAGGCAAGCGGGTTATCGAACTCAACCCCTGGGTAATCGACGGCTATGATCGCCTGCTGGGCACCTATGTGGGGAGTATCAGCCAGTGGATTGAGAGAGGAGACCCGTCCCGGGCAAGAGATGGTACTAAAGTGGCTGTAGCTCTGGCCGAGCAACTGCGCCAGCAGATGAGCCGGTTCAAAGGTAAAGGAGACTGGGAGGGACAAGCCTTGGAGTTCAATGACTCCTTCAAAATCAGGCTGGCTCAGGTCTACTTTCACCAGGGGAATTACAAAGAGGCGGTTAACCTGTTGGAATCCTGTGTTGATGAAGAATTGACCAGGGGTGAGCATTTTCAGGCCTTATATGCCGCCGCGCTTCATAGATCAGGTCAGCAGGAAGCAGCCGCGGAAATAATCATAAGTGAGAAAAAACAACCGGGTGATTTTCAAGAAGCCTATGATTACTTTATTTCTCTCCAGCCCTTAAATGGCTCCGAGTCATAAAAACCGCACCACATAACCGGGTGCCAATAACTATACATACCCATCCGGACCCAGACTGTTTTCCGGGTCGGTCGGATCCGTAGTTCCCGGGTTTGTACCCCCTCCCGGGTGGTTCGGGTCCTCCGGCGGTGTTACCACCGGGTCAACTGGTGTTTCATCCGACGGCAGGCCTGGTGTCGTACCATTACCAGGACCCTCTGGTTCCTCGGGATCCTGCGGCTCTTCTGGGTCTTCGATGACCTGCGCTTGATTGCTGTTTTTCTTATCCTTGTTCTTCGGAACTGTAGGATAAGGCGATTCCTGGATTACTGCGACCTTACGGCCATCCATCAGGCTGGCGATGATCTCTTTGGACTTGTTCTTGTCTACTACCCAGTAACTCAGGCCATTGTCTGGATCATCATAGAAGTATCCGGGCAGGGTCTGAGCCACAAGGTCATCCGGCGAGAATTTAAGTGCCAGTTTCGCCAGGTCCAGCATGGTCTTGGTTCCCATATTGGTTTGAACATTCTCTTTGAGCTCAGGTATCAATGATGGGATTTTGAGTATGGTTTTAGTCTTAAGCATCTCCTCCGCGAAAGCCTTCAGGAATTTCTGCTGCCGTTCGGTTCTTCCGATATCCCCTAGAGCATCGTCCCGGAAACGCACATAGGCCAGAGCGTCGCTGCCATCAAGGTGTTGAACCCCGGGTTTAAGATTTATATCTTCAGAGGGTTTGTACATGCGTTTTTCCACATCGATGGTTACTCCGCCCAGGATGTCTATCATTTTGGCAAAGCCATTAAAATTAGTCAGAACATAGTAGTCAACATTTGTGCCTAGCAGTTTTTCCACCGCCTTACAGGCCGCTTTCGGGCCGCCCACGGCGTTGGCGTTATTGATTTTATCAACTGAACCCGGTACATCCACCCGGCTGTCGCGCGGGATTGATATTACGGCTACCTTTTGCAGTTCGGGGTTCACACAGGCGAGCATCATGGTATCACTGCGGGCATTGGTTTCGCCAGGTCTGGCATCTATACCCAAAAACAGAATATTGACTGGCTCACCTTTCGCTATCTCGGGGCCGTTTTCCACTTTATCTTCGAATCCCAAGTCAGCCAACCGGGGAAGCGAACACCCTAATATGAATGAGAATGCAAAAATAACTGCGACTACCAGTATCTTTCTATACCGTGGGACCTTTTTTTTCTTATTAGCTTTCCTCACATTCCTCGCCCCCTAATAAACGGCAAGCCTCATTCAACATTTCTCCGGAGCAAGAAATAGATCCCTGCTCTAAATTCGTTCTCCCTTGGATTCTATCACATTAACCGAAAACTCTACCATGCCTTTGCCATTAATTTTCCAATAAATTGTAAGGTGCAATTTCGGTGTTGTGTCATATTAATGGATTTTGTTTCCTTTAATAATACTCCGTGTATTTCCCCGGGGTTACCCTGGATGACGTATCACGCTTCTCCACATTCTTGAGCCGTTCCAGTGATTTAAACACTTTTTGTAAACTGTCCTTTGTTTGAAGGGACTTCGTTTGCTTTGGTCCCTCCGCTGGTAATTCCAACCCTTCGTGCTCCTATGATTATCAATGCCAGGACGACTGCCAGTATCAACAGGGCTTTGGGGCTGCTGACGTAAGTCATAACCACCGCAGCTCCTCCTAAAAGGGCACTGACGATGTATATGATTAAAACGCTTCTCTGATGACTCATGCCCATATCCATCAATCGGTGATGGAGGTGGGCTTTGTCAGCTCCAAAAATGGGCGTCTGGTTATTTACTCTGCGTATTATGGCAAACAAAGTGTCAAAGACCGGTATTCCCAGAATTATTACCGGTATACACAAGGAAATCAGGGTTGCGCCCTTGGCCAATCCTGATATTGAAAGACAGGCCAGGACAAATCCCAGGAACATTGAGCCCGAATCACCCATAAAAATCCGAGCCGGATGGAAATTATGCGGCAGAAAGCCAGCTATCGCCCCTGCCAATACCAGAGCCACATAGGCTATAGCCGCCTGATCTCCCTTCCAGGCAACAACCCCGATAGTGATCGCTGCGATGGCGCAAACCCCGCCGGCTAAACCATCCAGGCCGTCAATCAGATTCACCGCATTTGTAATCCCGATGACCCACAGGAGTGTAAGGGGGATACTCAGTGCCCCTAATTGAAATACCCCATCAAAAGGATTGGTCATTACGTGAACCCGAACGCCAAAGTAAACCGCAATCAAAGCAGCAATAATCTGGGCGGCTAATTTGGTCCAGGGACTCAAACGATATATATCGTCGAAAACCCCCACCAGGAATACCGTCAGGCCACCCAGCAGGATCCCCATCAGGGAAGGAGCCAGATCCTGGGTTGCCAGAATGACAACCACAAAAGCCACAAATATTCCGGTACCACCCAGCCGCGGCATAGGTTTACTGTGTACCTTCCGGGCATTTGGCTGATCTATAGCACCAACACGGTACGCCAGCCTGGCTACCAGCGGCATAATTAAATACGCCACAATAAATGCAATTATTACACCAAGGGCATAAATATGATAGGCGTTTTTTACAAGCATCCTCCACCACCCCATAACCTAGACAAATTCTAGCATTGACCAAAACGCCTGTCCACTAGGCAAAAATGGTTATCGTATTTCTACAGCGGTTTACGGTTCTTTACCGTCTGGTTTTCGACATTCTGGTTCTTATCTTCTACCCGGTTTTTCAAATACCTGTTTTTATAATTGGAATTGGCAAGATTGAGAGCAACCACAACCCCAGGATGCCACGTAAATTGTTGTGCATTGGACGCGTGAAGAGTAGCTGCGGTTCTGCTATACTGTTCTATATATCAATGGCGAAAAAATACAAAGGCGGAGGTTGCTATGTTAGACAAGCAGGGAAGGCTATTTGGCAGAGTCAGTATTATCGATTTGGCCATAATCCTGGCGATTGTTCTGGTGATTGCCGGGGTATTTTATCGCGGACGCGGGACAGATGTTGCAGTAGCCGCTAAGACGGTTCAGATCAAGGTGGTATGCCCATTTGTTTACCCGGATGTGGTTCCCAATATTAAGGCAGGAGATCAGCTGGTGGCCAACAATCAACTGGTACCAGTATATATAAAGGAAGTTGAAGTGAAGAAAGCGGCTACCACCGTCAGCAAACCAGATGGAAGCATGATCCTGACGGAGAACCCATTCCGTAAGGACATTTTCCTGGTCATTGAAGGCGAGACCACAGCCGTCAGCCCTTATCAGATAATGCTGGGGGGACAGCAGGTGCGGGCCGGGAAGGATGACTATTTTGTTAAAACTCGCACGGCGGAGCTCAAGGCAACGATACTTAATGTGGAAGTGAAGTAGAGAGCATGACTTTGCTATATCGCTGGCTGACAGGGAGCCTGTTCCTGGGTTGGCTGCTGAAAATTAATCTGCATCGCGGCCTGTGGGAAGGTTCATTAATAATAAGCATACTCAAATGGATTGCAGTACGGTTGGAGGACCTGCTGAGGGGCAGCTGGTTTTTGGCCTGGCTGGTTCACGGAGACTCTGTGGACGCCCGCTCTGGTGAAAAACGGGATACCGGTTTGGCTGCTTCATTCTTTGGCTGGTTGTGGGATAAATCTCTCAGCGCTCTGTGGTCACTGGGAAGGTGGGTACGTCCACTGATCGAAGGGAGTGTCCTCCTAACGAAGCCAGTGATCGCGATAGGAATTCTGCTTTCGTTATTCATGGCGGCCGATCTGGTGATAAACCAGCCACGAGGCCAGGTGCTGGCATTGAAGGTTTGTATTTTACTCCTCGGTCTGTTTTTGGTTGTTTGGCATCCAAACAGGGAGTGGTGGAGTGAGAGCCGTTTCGGGAAAATCCTGACCTGGTGGAATGGGTACCGGGCTTCCGGTACGGTTGCGCGTCCAGGTATGGAATACACACTGTTTCTATTGGTGGCCTATGTTCTGCTTGACTATGCCCTGCGAACCTATTCTCCGTTTCCTTTTCTGGTTGGGGTTTGGGATGAGCTTTTGTTTATTGGAATTGTGGGTATCCTGCTGGTCAGGACTGGACTGCAGCAACTCTCCCCTCAGGGCACAGGACTGTTGGTGCCATTCCTGCTCTATCTTTGCGTTTATGTCTTCCTTTTCATCATCAAATCCCCGGAAACAGCCCCGGCGGTGGAAGGACTGCGGGTGTACCTGCAGTACACCCTGTGGTTCTTTGTAGCAGCCAATCTCCTTTTCAGCCGTTCCCAGTTCAAATGGCTTTGTGATGTATTCCTCCTGGTGGTTTTTTTGGTAGCACTGCACGGGATCTACCAGTACTATATCGGGGTAGAGATTCCCACATCCTGGTACGACAGCAAGGTCGAAACCAGTATTACCACCCGTGTTTTTTCGATCATCGGCAGCCCTAATATTCTGGGAAGTTTGCTGGTTCTGGCGATTCCTATTGCCCTGGCCAGCCTCCTGGCCAGCAAGAGCTATCTTAAGAAACTAGTTTATGGCGGGGTGTTTTTGGTAATGCTCTCCTGTCTGGTCTTTACGTTTTCGCGGGGAGCCTGGCTGGCTCTGGGATTCACCGTAATCATCATGGGGCTGTGGCTGGACCGGCGAATTATCTGGGGACTTCTTATAGTTGCCATCCTGACTCCGGTCGTTATGCCTTCTGTTTATGACCGGCTGGCCTACATGACTACCCCGGAGTATGTTGCCTCCAGTGAACGAGGGGGCCGCATCGGTCGCTGGACCCAGACCCTGGCCACCTGGCAGGGTGCGCCTGCTACCGGCCTTGGCCTGGGGCGGTTCGGAGGAGCGGTGGCCGCACGTTTCTATCCTGATGATTCTTTTTATACCGATAATTTCTACCTTAAAACTGGCGCCGAAGCCGGGTGGATGGGACTGGGTTCCCTGCTTTTGCTGCTGGTGGCCGGGTTACGTCTCGCCCGCAGCAGCCTGGATAAGATTGATGATCCCGGCACCATGACTCTGGGGTTAGGGGTTCTGACCGGCCTCCTGGGTATCCTGGCCCATAATGCGGTAGAAAATGTATTTGAGGTTCCCATGATGGCAACATACTTCTGGTTTTTCCTGGGGCTATTGGTGGCCCTGCCACGGATAACAACGAGAGCCGACGGCTCCGAGGGGCACTATGAAAAGACTTAAGGTGTTGCAGGTAATTGGCGGCGGCGAAATCGGCGGGGCAGAGAGGCACCTGCTTGCCCTCATGCGCCTGATGGACCGGGCAAGATTCACTCCTGAACTCCTCTGCCTGTGTGAAGGTCCGTTCGCTGGTTTGTGCCGCGAGGAAGGGATTACCACCCATGAGATAGTGATGCGCCATAAGCTGGATTTGGCTACGGTGGACCCGATCCGCCGCCTCATCAGGGAACAGAACATCGACATAGTTCATACCCACGGGGTGCGGGCCAATCTTGTAGCCCGCATGGCTGGCCGGGCGGAGAATGTTCCAGTGGTGACCACCTTTCACAGCGTACTGCGTTATGATTACTCATCATCTGCTGAAGCTCTGGTGGCCCGGGTTCTGACCCGCTTGACCAATAACCGCACTGACCGTTTTATCGCTATTTCAGGAGCGGTTAAAGATGACCTGTTGACGATGGGAGTATCTCCGGACAGGGTCAAAGTCATTTATAACGGGATTGATCTTTCATTATTAACACCCGGCGATTCTCCTGATAACGTCAGGAGAAACCTGGGGATCACTCCTGGTCAGCGTGTGGTGGCCATGGTTGGCCGGTTGCATGCAGTCAAAGGGCATATCTTCCTGCTGCAGGCAGCCCAGCGGATTGTGACTCAACATGACGATGTGGTTTTTCTCCTGGTTGGCGAAGGTCCGGAACGCCGGGCCATTGAAAAGACCATAAGGGAGTTGGGCCTTGAAGATAAAGTTATTATGACCGGGTTTTATCCCAATATCAGTGAACTTTATCCCGTAATGGATATGCTGTGCCTGCCTTCACTTATGGAAGGGATGGGGCTGGTCCTGCTGGAAGCCATGTACTTTGGCGTCCCGGTAGTCGCCACCCAGGTGGGGGGCATACCAGAAGTAATCGTTGATGGAGAAAGCGGACTGCTGGTTGACCCAGGTAACAGCCAGGCCCTGGCCATGGCCATCACCTGGCTTCTGGACAGCCCTGATCTCCAGCGGCAGTTAATTACCAACGGACGTCGGCGCGCCCATGAATTTACCGTGGAAAACATGGTCCGCCGTACCGAACAGGTGTATATGGATCTCACTGGAAGCAGGGAAGCAAGGGAAGCAAGGGGACAGTCCCCTTGCTTCCCCTGACGCGCTGCTCGAGAAGAGGTTGAAGTAATGGAGGAACTACAGAATCAGGATATAATCTGCATCTCTTCGGTGGACTGGGAGCCGCTGTGGACCCGCAAGCAGCAGGTGATGTCGCGGCTGCCGGTATCCAATCGCATTCTATATGTTGAACCACCTGTATCATGGCTTTCACCATTTAAAGACCCTGCTTGCTGGGGCAAATGGAGTACCTGGAGAGAGGGAATCCGGCAGCTTAATGATAACATTTTTCTGCTGTCCCCGCCGGTTATGCCGCCATTCAGCAACATCTATCCCGGAATCAATCGAATAAACCAGCAGATTCTGGCAGCGGCCATCAGGAACGCAGCCCGTCAGTTAGATATGCACAAACCGATTCTGTGGACTTACCTGCACAGCAGTGCTCCCCTGGCCGGCAGGTTGGGGGAAAAACTCCTGGTTTACGACTGTGTGGATGAGCACTCGGAATACAAGGGGTTCAACCCCGAGGCAGTACGGGCTATGGAGCGGGAACTGCTGGGACGAGCCGATATTGTATTCGTCACCGCGCAGGGCCTCTATCGCGACAAAAAGCCTTTCTGCCGGGAGATACACCTTTCTCCCAATGCGGCCGATGTCGATCACTTTATACTGGCCGATAGCCCTCTCACCCCGGTGGCTCCAGAACTGGTGGATCTGACCGGACCGGTCCTGGGTTTCATCGGAGCGATCAAGGAGTGGGTTGACCTTGACCTCCTGCAGCAGGTTGCTCAACGCCGTCCGGATTGGACGCTGGTTATGGTAGGTCCGGTTGGTGCAGGCCTGGATGTAACATCTTTGGAACGACTGCCGAATGTGACCTTTCTGGGAAGGCGCGACCGCCAGGTTTTACCCCAGTATCTGAAAGGCTTTGATGTATGTCTTAACCCCTTCCGGCTCAATCGCTTGACGGAAACCGTCAGCCCCCTGAAATTTTATGAATACCTGGCCTCAGGCAAGCCTATCGCCTCGGTTCCGATGCCCGAAATTCAGGATTTTGCCGATGTGGTGGAGTTCGGAGAGGGGCTGGATGGCTTTCTGGCGGCTATAGAACGAGCCCTGGATGACTTTCCTGAAAAGAAGGAAAACCGCCTCCGCAGAGCGCGAGAGAACTCCTGGGAAAGCCGTGTGGCCTTCATGATGGATAAAATCGCCGCCCGGTTAGCGGATTGAGTTCATGCGAGCATGATTGACGAATACCGCCTGGCTTGTTATCATTGTCGCTGGATACTGGATTTTGTACCACCGCGGGTGAGGCTTTACCAGGCATGATTTTTCTGACAAAAATCAAGCCCTTTGGCCTTCCCTGGAATATACTATGAAATATGCTGGTTGTTCCCTGGCTGTTGTCTATAACAGTTACATACTATAGCAGGGGAGAGAACTAATGTGACAAGAGTATGTGTTTTTGGGTTAGGTTTTGTCGGTCTTCCCTTGGCCTTAAGCTTTGCCATGCGCGGGTGTCAGGTCACCGGAGTAGATGTGGATAGATCCCTGGTTGAGGATTTAAATAACGGCATCACCCATCACCTGGAGTCCTATGGTGACAGAGGTATTCAGGATATTCTCCGTGATGAACTGGATTCAGGACGTTTTACGGCCACCCTGGATTGTACGGAGGCATTGCGTGAATGTGATAACATCGTGGTTACTGTGGGGGTTCCGGTGGAGGAAGGACGGCATGATTTGTCACCGGTCACCACTGTCTGCCGCTCCATATCCCAAGGGTTAAAGCCAAACGATCTGGTGTTAATACGCAGCACCTTGATTCCGGGAACCACCCGGGGAGTAATCCTGCCCATCCTGGAGGAATCCGGGCTGAAGGCAGGACATGACTTCTTCCTGGCCTATTCGTCAGAACGAATCGCCGAGGGTAAGGCCTTTTATGAGTTTGAGAACATGCCCGCCGCGGTAAGCGGCATCAATGATGAAAGTACCGAAAGAGCTCACGATCTTATCAGCATTGTTACCCGGGCTCCTATAACCCGGGGCAGCCAGATTGAGGTAGTCGAAGCCGCCAAGGTGATGGAAAACGTCTCCCGGGATGTAGACATCGCTATGAGCCAGGAGTTTGCCCGGTTTGCGCGAGGTTTAGGGATTGACATCTTCGAGGTGATTAAGGTGGCCAACACCCACCTGCGGGTGAACCTTCTAACTCCCGGTCCCGGGGTGGGAGGATACTGCCTGCCCAATGCCCTGTATTATCTATTGCCCAAGGCCGAGGAAATGGGAGTGGAGCTGCCCCTCCTGACTACCGCCCGGCGAATTAATGACAACGTACCTGCATTTGTAGCCGGTCTGGCAATGAAGAACCTGACCGTACCTCCGAATCAGGCCAAACTGGCGGTCCTGGGCATTGCCATGAAGGATTTTTCCAATGATGACCGGATAAGCCCGGCCAGAGATGTAATCGCGCACCTGCAGCAGGCGGGATGTACCGTCAGGGCTTTTGACCCGGCGGTTCCATCCAGGTACACTTTCAAAGTGGATTCGCTGGAAGAGGCTGTCAAGGATGCGCACGGGATTCTAGTGTTGGCGCGTCAGAACGGTATTGATTACCATAACCTGGCTCTTTTCAGGCAAAACATGGCAGGAGCCGCCCCTTTTATCGTCGACACCAAGAATATCTATAGTCGGCCGGAGGTTGAGTCCTACGGTCTGAAGCTGGAAACACTGTAGTAAAAGCTCCGGGGAAGAGGAATATGACAGAAAAAAGAACCCTGGTTAAGGCTGCAGGTCTGATCCTGGCCATCAGCATTATAGGCAGGCTCCTGGGCTTCGTACGGGAGCAGGTTATTGCCGCCGAGTTCGGCACCACTATGGCTACCGACGCATACCTGATGGCCTTTACCATACCGAATCTTATATATGTGATACTGGGCGGGGCATTGGCCACCGCCTTTATTCCTGTTTTTACAGCCTCCAACATAAACCAGGGACCACGGGAATCTTCCCGGTTAGCCAGTTACATTGGAAACCTGGCCACCCTGGTGATGAGTATAATAGCGGTTCTGGGTATTCTGCTGGCTCCTATACTGGTGTCCCTGATAGCACCAGGCTTCTCCCCCGAAGCCCAGGAACTCACCGTGAAGCTGACCCGAATCATGTTTCCCTGTGTGCTCCTCGCCACCCTTTCCATGCTCCAGGGAGGCATCTTAAACAGCCTGCAGCATTTTGCCCTGCCTGCTTTTACCTCGGCAGCTTTTTCAGGAACTGTAATACTATCAGTATTCCTGCTGGTTCCGGAGATGGGAGTCTACGGCCTGGCTCTGGGGACTGTCCTGGCCATGGTAGCCCAGGTCATCATCCAAATACCAGCCATGTTCGGCCGCGGTCTCCGTTACTACCCCCAAATCTCGCTGCAACACCCGGGAGTGCGAAAGATCGGGGAACTGGTGCTCCCGGTGATGATTGGTACCGGCGTGAACCAGGTTTATGTTACCATTGACCGCATCCTGGCCTCAACCTTGTCGGAAGGCAGTCTGGCAGCTTTAAACTTTGCCAATAAGCTTATGTTTCTGCCCTTTAACCTTTTTGTGGTCGCTATCAATACCGCTGTTTTCCCTTCTTTTTCTGCGCTGGCGGCGAAGGGGGACCATAAAGAACTGGGTAATACCATGGTTTTTGGGCTTAACCTGGTGGGGCTGTTTACCATACCGGCAGCGGTCGGACTGTTTGTCCTGAGCTCGCCGATTGTCCGGGTGCTGTTTGAACGGGGGGCTTTTGACGCCAATTCCACTCAGATGACCGCTTTTGCCCTCCAGTTTTTCGTCTTCGGGCTCTTCGCTCAAGGGGCTTACAACGTAATCAACCGCACCTACTATGCCCTGCAGGACACCAAAACCCCGGTTAAGATAAGCGTTACTGTGGTTGTCATTAACCTGATCTTCAGCCTGATCCTCATTCGCTATCTGCAGCACGGAGGGCTGGCCCTGGCCAACAGCCTGGCCGCCATTGTCAATATGGTTCTGGCTTACTGGTTGCTAAGATCACGGTTGCCTGAGCTGCAGGAGAAAAAGCTTTTTGTCAACCTGGGCAAGATCATGGTTGCCTCTCTGGCCATGGGATTCGCCGTGTACTTAGTGGATAAATTGCTGATTGCCCAGTTCCAGATGGCCTACCTGAAGGGCCAGCTCGTACATCTTGGTTCCTGCATGCTATTTGGAGTGGCAGTATACGTGGTCTTCGTCATCTTGCTGCGGGAAGAAACGACATGGGATTTCTCCAAAAGACTAATTTCCCGGCTGCGGGCAAGATAGATAAAGGGAAGCAAGGGGACTGTCCCCTTGCTTCCCTTTGCTTCGGTGACATGATCTATTTAATCTCTCAATGGACGCAGGGTGGGGAACAGGATTACATCTCTTATTGATGGAGAATCGGTCAGGAGCATCACCAGACGGTCGATGCCGATACCTAACCCGCCTGCGGAAGGCATCCCATATGATAGGGCGTTTAAATAGTCCTCGTCCATCATGTGCGCCTCAGAATCCCCTTGACTGCGTTTTTTCATCTGACTCTCGAAACGTCCCCGCTGGTCAACAGGATCGTTCAGCTCGGAAAAAGCATTCCCCAGTTCCCGGTTCATTATGAAAATCTCAAACCGGTCGGTAAGCTGGGGGTTGTCCTGATTGCGCTTGGCCAGAGGAGAAATCTCCACCGGATAGCTGTATATGAAAGTCGGCTGTACCAGGTGAGGTTCAACCTTCTCCTCAAAGATCGTATTAATAATCTCCCCCCGGGTTGCATTCTTGTCAATTACCAGACCCAGGCTTTGCGCCAGGCTGCGGGCTTCCTGGTCGCCCTCTACCGCAGCCAGGTCAATCCCCGAATACTCCTTGATAGCATCCATCATGGTAATCCTTTCCCATGGGGGGGTGAAGTCAAGGCTGGTTCCCTGGTATTCGATCACCGGTGATCCTATAACCTCCATCACCACATGATAAATTAGGTTCTCGGTCAATTCCATCATAACCTCATAGTCAGCAAACGCCTGATAGATCTCCACCATGGTGAATTCGGGATTATGTTTGGTTGATATGCCCTCATTGCGGAAGTTGCGGTTTATCTCATAAACCTTCTCAAACCCTCCTACCAGGAGTCTCTTAAGATAGAGTTCCGGTGCAATCCTGAGATAAAGATCCATGTTAAGTGCGTTATGGTGGGTTATAAAGGGCCTGGCGGCCGCGCCGCCTGCAATTGGCTGCATCATCGGAGTTTCAACCTCCAGGAATCCCTGATCATCAAGGTACCTGCGCATGCTTCTGATGATCTTGCTCCGCCGGGTAAAAACCTCACGGACTCCTGGGTTTACAATCAGATCCAGGTACCTCTGCCGGTACCGCAGTTCCACATCCTTTAAACCGTGCCATTTTTCCGGCAGCGGGTTTAGCGACTTGGCGAGGTAAACCATACGAGCCACCGCTACCGAGATCTCACCTCTCCTGGTGCGGAAAACCTTACCCCAAATGCCAACAATGTCCCCAATGTCACATTTCTCATAAAGTTCGTACTGTTCCTCTCCCAGTTCATCGGATTTGAAATAAAGCTGTATATTCCCTGACGGGTCCTGGAGGTTAGCGAATCCTGCCTTTCCATGACCTCTTTTGGCCATGATCCGGCCAGCCACCCGGACCTCCTGTCCCTCCAGGCCTTCAAACTCGTCCTTGATGGCCTGGGCCAGTGTTGTGCGTTCAAATCTGCCGCCATAGGGTTCAATTCCCCGGCTTCTCAGATCCCTAATCTTCTCTAATCTAATCTGCATAAGTTCGTGCAATTCCTGGTCCGACAAAACAAAACCTCCCTGATCTTTACTTCTCTATGCTTACAATCCGGTATCTAGCAACTCCCGCCGGGACCTGAACCTCAACCTCGGATTCAATCGTCTTGCCTATGATCGCTCGACCCACTGGAGATTCGTCCGAGATTTTGCGTTCTTTAGGATTGGTCTCTGCCGATGCCACGATGGTAAAGGATATCTCCCGATCAGTCTCAACATCTCGCAGAATGACCCGCGAACCCAGGGATACACGGTCCGTTTGAATATCCCCGTCTTCAATCAAACGGGCTTTACGCAGTATCTTCTCCAGAGTCATTATTCTTCCTTCGATAAAGGCCTGCTCGTTTTTTGCATCTTCATACTCCGAACTCTCTGAGATATCCCCGAATTCAATGGCCTGTTTAATCCGTTCCGCAACCTCTTTGCGCTTGACCGACTTTAGGACCTCAAGTTCGTCCTCCAGTTTTTGCAAACCTTCACGAGTAAGGATAACCTCTTTTTCCGACATGAAATCTCTCCTTAACTGCATAATAATCAAAAATAAAAAAGCGAAGCAGTGTTTGCTTCCGAGGACCATTAATTTTCGATTTTTTCGCTCAAAATCCTTTTATGGTATTATAATGACCGCCCCATTCCTTGTCAAGGAAGTAGTCCCAGATTCGTCCCCCTTCTTCCTCAATATATGCGGTGATGTCTTGCTGCTTGGCGCTTTTCCCATTTAGTAAATGAGCCTCCATCAAGGGGGCCAGATTGGCCAGCGAGGGGTCCAATCCCTGCCGCTGCAACTTGAACTCGAGTTCAGGGGCATGCCCCTGGCTGCTATCAGCCAGGTTAACCCGCCAGCCATGTTCATAACTCTGTGCCAGGCTGACGTATTCTTCATCCAAAACAAGGATTATATCGTTATCTTTCCATCCTGCCGGTTTTAAAGCAGCCAGTGACAATGCCAGGCCTTCCCGACGCATCATTCGCAGGGCGGAAGACTCATGTTGGCGGGGGTTGGCGGTTTGCAGAAAAACTGGCAGCTTGAATCTTTCACTAACCTTGGCCGCCAGGCAGTATGCCAGTTCCTTATCCGATACCAGTATTAACCGCTGCGCTCGAACCCTGCCTAAAAGCTCTTCAATTTTGAGCATAGCCAGAGCCACTATGAATTTGTCTCCTGTTCTTTTCACCAGAGCTAGCGAAGCCAACCTCTCTTCCTGCAAATCGCGGCTTATCCCCAGGCATTCAATCCCCTGCTTCCGGCACAGTGTCTGAATTTTTTGCTCGAACTGTCCCCTTATTTGCTGGCCGAGATATTCCCAGTTTTCATCTCCCAGGGGGATATGGATCTCCCGGACGTTCAGCCCCACCTCCTCAATTCTGATCCTCCGGGATAAACGCGGACCAAAAAAAAGAGGAGCAACCCTGCTTAACACGGCTGGTTTAAACAGGAATCCCCCTTGCGTTCTATTTAGTATGGTCAGTAAGCCGACTTGCCTCATCCTGCAAATTTCCAACCCTTTACAGGTGGTGGTTTTTGGCCCGCTAATCGGCCGTGACCTGGATGAGGGCGATTAATTGTTGAGGTGCATAACCCCCGGGCGAAAGTCCAGTTCGCGGAGCAGATTGCGGTAATCCTCTTCGGTAATCAGATCCACTGGTTTGCCGATTATGCTTACCAGCAGTGCTTCCATAACATTGGTGCCGAACGACCGGCCTTCCATTTCGGGAGTGGTAGTGACCAGAAGCTTAACTCCCCGCTCCTGCAGAAGCTTAACATCTTCCTGAGTGGTAGTATTGGTGATGATTATCTTGCCATCCAGCCGTTCCGGCAGGTATCGCCTGATATATAGGAAGTCACCAGCGATAATATCCGCTTCATAATAGTATTTGGAAAACTTGGGGATTATGACTTCCTGTTTATTGCCGGTAGGATAAAGGGAATCAAAAGGTAAGTTCACTACAATGGGAGCTATTAATCCGGCGATTATCTCCAAGGCTTTCATTGAACGAATCCTTATCGGCAGTCCCAGGCCATAGATGAGATCCCCAAAGACTATATGGTCACTCAAATCGTTAAGTACCTGTGCCATCCCTAAACGGTCAACCCCGCAGACCATAAGGACGTGACGACCCTTGAAGTCCACAATCCCTTCCTGGGCAACCCTCTCAATGCTCTGTTTCTCCAGGATGTTTTTTAGGCCTCCGCCATCGACAATAGGAGTTTGTTTGGCCTCGACCAGCAGTTTTTTGGCATCCCTCAAAATGTACCGGCGGCTTCCTACGTAAATATAGAGACTGATTCCTCCCATTCCAAAGGCATCTACTTTACCATCCAGACGACGAATCATATTGATGGCCTCATCCCAGTTGCCATCGGTGCCGATCCTCTCGATCCTGAATTTTTCCCCCAGGAATTCCGTTTCCACTGCATGATTTCTCTTTGATGAGCCCAGACTCACACTGACTACGTGTTTCATCCTGTTTACCCCCTATCGTCTCGTGGCTTGTTCAGTTTACGCGCTCCCTTGACCGCCCGCAACACCCGCAGGAATTCCTGGGGATCCACCCACTTGTCCTCTTTTAAGGGCGATTCTCCTATTTCCAAGGTAAGGACTTCGTTATCCAGTAATCCTTTTAAGAGTCTTAACCGGTAATCAGAAGCCAGGAGAACAACAACATCATAGGCTCTTACCTTAGCAACCAGGTCCATCATCTCGTTAAGCAATTCAGCTCCAGTTTTTGTAGAAACCCACAGGTTGCGTTCCTCTTCCGAAAACAGGAGAATAAAGTCCACCCCTTCACTCACAGCCAAGTCCTGTATCTCCGCCTTGTTCAGGATAGGGAAACCGATAACCGCTATCGACTGCCCCTTCCGCAATTCACCCAGGGTTTCAAGACGTGATATAAAGGTCCGATCTATTCTCAGGCGGTCAGCTACCTCCTGCTGGGATAACCCTCTTGCTCTTAGTTCCAGGATGCGGGTTACCTCGACCATCAGCTTCTCCCTGCTGATCATCTTGTCCTGAATTCGGAAAAAGTCCATACCTCACCTCTGTATACAACATTGTTCACACATTAAGTTCAAAAATATCTTACCACTGGAAAAAGTTGAAATCAAGTGGGGGCATGGGGACGTCAGGCTGTGTGAAAACCGTATTTGTTGTGTATTATTATGCATACAAAGCATATTCGCCATCTTGCGGCTCGCTTCTATGTTCCTCGCCTACATCCCCACAACTCGTTTTTCTTTGGGCGGGACAGCCGACATACGCGGCCTCCATGCCGCGGATGTCGGTATTTCGCCATCCGTGGCGAAATAGTCCCGCCCTGGACTCAGAAAAACTTCGTTGGGGGATGTAACGGCTCGTCACAACGTAGCTCACTCGCAAGCCGACGAATATGTGGTTTTTGTACATTTACAATATCATTAGCTCTCGTGCTGAGTTTTCACACAGCCTGACGTTCTTTTGCCTGTTACTCGATAAGGGCCTGCAGAATGGAGGCTATTTCTTCCCGGGTGGTGGCCTGATTGATGCGATTGCGGGCCTGGGCAGCACCTGGAATGCCCTTAATATACCAGGCCAGATGCTTGCGCATCTCGGCTATCGTTCGGCTGACACCTTTCATATTCACCATCAGATCAAAATGCTGGAGGGCGGTTTGGACGCGCTGGTATAGGGTAGGATCGGGAGGTGCCTCTTTACCATCTAACAAGGCCGCAGTGGCTGCGAACAGGAATGGGTTTCCCAGAGCCCCGCGTCCGATCATAACTGCATCACACCCGGTCGAATTTATCATTTCCCGGGCATCCCTCGCGTGAAATATATCCCCATTACCGATGACTGGAATTCTTACGGCGGCTTTGGCTTCCCTGATCGCATTCCAGTCAGCCCGGCCGGAAAAGAACTGCTCACGGGTACGAGGATGAAGGGTGATGGCCTTGACCCCCTCCGCTTCGGCGATATGGCAGAGTTCCAGGTAATTGATACTGGCATCATCCCAGCCTTTTCTCATCTTAACTGTTACTGGAACTCTGACCGCGTTCACCACTGCCCGGATCACCTCTCTGGCCCGGGTAAGATCCTTCATCAAAGCTGCTCCCTCGCCGTTTTTTACAATCTTTGGGGTAGGACAGCCCATATTGATGTCGATAATAATCGCGCCCTGTTCTTCAGCAATGGCTGCCGCCCGGGCCATATTATTAGGCTGCCCTCCGAACAGTTGTACCACTGCGGGGATTATCTCCTGGGACAGGTCCAGCATGGCCATGGTCTTGTGGTGACCGTAGATCAATGCTTGATCACTGATCATCTCCGTGAAGTTTAAGCCGCATCCGAAGGACGCGGCCAGGATTCGATAGGCTTTGTCAGTAACACCCGCCATGGGAGCAGATATTACCCGGTTCTTAAAGATATGTTCTCCGATACTGAATCCCATAGCTGCCTCAAGTCTGGTTCTTTTCGTATATTATCCGCAAACCTTCCAGGGTGAGGAAATGGTCCACCGTCTGGATATGTTCGGATTCCTGAGAAATGAGATCAGCTATGCCGCCAGTGGCAATAACCTTAAAGTCCCAGGGGAACTCTTCCTTGATTTTCCTGATTACTCCATCCACCTGTCCCACAAAGCCATACAGGGCTCCTGATTGGATACTGACCACCGTGTTTTTACCAACCACGCTCCGGGGCTTTTCCAGTTCCACCCGGGGCAGTTTGGCAGTCCTTTGGAATAGTGCTTCCAGAGAGATTCCTATGCCGGGGGCGATAGCCCCTCCCAGGTACTCGTAGTTTTCGCTGACCACGCAGAAGGTGGTGGCAGTTCCGAAATCCACGATAATCAGGGGGCCGCCATATTTCTCAAGAGCCGCCACTGCATTGACCACCCGGTCAGCTCCTACCTCGCGAGGGTTTTCGTATTTAATAGCCAAACCGGTCTTGATCCCGGGTCCTATGACCAGGGCCTTGTTATTAAAGTACTTGCCTATCATCCATTCCAGTTCGCTAACCAGGGGAGGTACTACCGATGAGATTATGGACCCTCTGATCTGGTGGGGATCAATGCCTGCATGCTGAAAAAAGCCCAGCAGCATTAAGCCGTACTCATCCGCAGTTCGCAACCGGTCGGTCCTCACCCGCCAGTGGTTCAGCAGATCCTTGTCCCTAAAAACCCCGACCACAATATTGGAATTGCCTACATCCAGTACCAGTATCATCAATATCCCTCCCAGGTTCAGAAATTATCAGGTAACAGGCTTATAGACTGCAAATAGTAACTTGCACTAGCTAAGAAAGTATATACTTCGCCAAATACAATTAAACAACTGCCCACGAAAGATGACAGGACAGCTTTTACCTGTTTGACACCAATTCCGCATGAACACCTAGCTGATATTCAGTCTTTTACGGACCCTATAGCTTATAACAGCCGCTGCCGAAGCCTTAATCAGGTCCAGACCGATAAAAGGCAGAAATCCGATTTTAATAACGTACCCCACATCAACTGCCTTACCCAGATAAAAATTGAGGATTATGTACAGGTAAGGCAAACCAATCAGGTACATAACTGTGATTCCAGTGACGACCGATAAAATATGGGCCACCAGGGTGTTGCCCCATCGTTCCAGACAAAAGGCCACCGTCCAGGCGGTCAGAATAAATCCCAGCAGGAAGCCGAAGGTCGGAATTAAAAAATAGCCGGGACCTCCATATGGCGGACTGGCAAATACAGGTATCCCCACTAATCCCAGCAGTATGTATGCCAATATGCTTAGTACAGCAGTACGACGGTTCAGAATACCTCCCGCCAGAAAAACCAGCATGGATTGCAGGCTGTAAGGAACCATCGCCACCGGGAGAAACCTGGTTAGTATTGCTGAAGCCGCAATCACAGCGGTAAACACAGCAGCATAGGCTAAATCTCGAGTTTTCGGGGGTATAGAAATCACCTCTCATTTGCGAAGCAGGCAAAAGAACCGTCCCCATGCCCGCAGGCTCATCGCACACTTATGATGTCAAAGCTGATATCGAGAGCCACGGCGGAGTGAGTAAGGGCACCCATTGAGATCAGGTCCACACCGGTTTTGGCCACTTCCACCAGGGTTTCCTGGGTAATGCCCCCGGAGGCCTCCAGTATAGCGCGTCCTCCGGTTATGCGGACCGCTTCTTTCATTATCTCCGGATCCATATTGTCGAGCAGAATCACATCCGCCCCCGCTGCCAGAGCCTCGCGCAGCTGGTCCAGGTTTTCAACTTCCACTTCGATCCTGGTCAGGTGAGATATATTGCGCTTAATGGCGTGAACCGCCTCAGTAATACCCCCCGCAGCGCGGATATGATTATCCTTGATCAGTACTCCATCGTAGAGTCCGAAGCGGTGGTTATGGCCCCCACCAACCCGGACGGCGTATTTCTCCAGAATCCTAAGACCGGGAACGGTTTTACGGGTATCAACGATTTTAACCGGGAAATGGCGCACCCTGTCTACCAGGTCGTAAGTCTTGGTGGTGATACCTGACATGTGCTGCAGGAAATTGAGGGCAACCCGCTCCCCGGTCAGCAGGGTCCGGGTTCTGCCGGATATGCGTGCAATCTCTTCTCCTTCCAGGACCAGTTCCCCGTCATCCTTTAATACATTGAAGACGGTTTCGGAATCGAGCAGTTGAAAAACCCGCTCCGCCACCTGAATTCCTGACACAACCCCCTCTTGCTTGACATAAAAAACTCCCTGTGATTGATGATCGGGTGGAATTAAATTGTCAGTGGTTATGTCTCGATGGCCGATGTCCTCATTCAGGGCCTGCCGGATAATTGGATCAATCTGCATCCAGTTCATTAAGCACCCTCCTACCAGTTTTTAAATGTCAGGTGTTTAACCCATCTTATATCATCCCGAGTCGGATAATCCTGGCGATAATGTGCTCCCCGGCTTTCCTTTCGCCATAAGGCGGCCTGGACTATCACCCGGGCTACGGTCAGCATATTGACCGCCTGATAGTAATCCAGCTCATTATGGCCTCGACCGAGCTCCCTTCCCAATCTGTTTATCTCACCGGCTGCGATCTTCAAACCCGCCTCATCTCTTATGATACCGACGTGTTCCCACATTATGCTCCTCAAGGCCTGAAGTATCTCTGCTGGCTGGCTGTCTCCTGCCGGGAAATGCAGGTCATCCTCTTGACGGCAACTCGTCATAATCTCGTTAATATCTACCGTTCGACGATATACCATGGACCGGGAAGCTTCGACAATCCTCTGGCCAAAAACCAGTCCATCCAGAAGGCTGTTGCTGGCCAGGCGATTGGCCCCATGGACCCCATTGCATGCAACCTCTCCGCATGCATACAGTCCATAGATTGAGGTTTCCCCATATGTATTGGTCTTGACGCCCCCCATCATAAAATGCGCGGCTGGTGAAACCGGTATCGGGTCCCGGGTAAGATCATATCCGTATTCCAGACAGGTACGGTTGATATTGGGAAACCGCGCTGTAGGATTGGGTAAATGGCTGACATCCAGAAAAACATGATCACTGCCGGTCTGGCTCATCTCATTCCAGATAGCCCGGGCGACAATGTCCCGGGGAGCCAGTTCTCCCAGGGGATGGTAGTCCGGCATGAATCTTTGCTGCTTAGTATTCAGCAGCCGGGCGCCTTCACCACGTACTGCTTCCGATATCAGAAAGCGCTGGCTGGTGTCAGTAACCAGTACCGTAGGGTGGAATTGAATGAACTCCATGTCTGCCAGTTCACATCCGGCCCGGAAGCACGCCGCCATGCCATCTGCAGTGGCGATATCAGGGTTAGTGGTGTATTTGAATAACTGTCCCACACCTCCCGTAGCCACAATGGTCGCTTTGGCCAGGTAAATGGATTTTCCGCCCTGTTTGGCGTCGAGCACTAGAGCACCCTGACATTCGTTGCCTATATTAAGAATATCAATCAGGAACTGGTCTTCTTGAATAATAATATTTGGCTCCTGCAGACAACTCCTTACCAGAGCCTGCCGGATAGCCTCTCCCGTGGCGTCAGCGGAATGGAGAATTCTGGCCTTGCTGTGTGCGGCTTCTCTGGTTAGTGCCACGGAGCCATCCACCGTATCAAACTGCGCGCCTAACTCTATAAGCTCCCTAACCCGGTCCGGACCTTCAGTAACCAGAATGTTTACTGACTCTATATCACACAACCCGGCTCCGGCTTCCAGGGTATCCTCCAGGTGCAGAAAGGGGGAATCCTCCTCATGAACTGCGGCGGCAATCCCCCCCTGGGCTAAACCAGTATTTGAATCCTTCAATGTCTTCTTGGTCAGTACCATCACCTGGCCTAGCTTGGAGGCCTTCAAAGCAGTAAACAACCCGGCAATGCCACTGCCAATTATCAGATAATCCGTCCTGAATACCGGCACATCCGGTTCTATTTCTGAGATATAACGACTAATCTGCATATTAATTGTTTCCCGTGCCGTAAGCATAATCAAATCGATTATGCAAATCTCTGGATTATCACGAGATATTAAGCATCCTCTCCAGAGAACGACAGGCCCTCTCCCTGATTTCTTCCGGCACTTCCATTTTGTGTTCCAGGGTATCCATCACCCAGGCAAGATTCTCCAGGGTGGTTAATTTCATATTCGGGCATAGAAAATCCTCGCGTGCTATATGAAACACCTTCTCGGGAAAACGCTTTTTCAGCTGATGCAGAAGCCCAGCCTCCGTTCCGATAATGAACTCCCGGGCAGGGCTCTTTTCTACATACTTCAGAATTCCCCCGGTGGATAAAGCCTCATCTGCCAGTTTGATTACCTCGGGACGACACTCCGGGTGTACCACAACCGGTGCCTGAGGATGACGGGCCTTCTGCTCCAGAATCTCCGAGGCAGTCACATTATGATGGGTTGGGCAGTATCCGGGCCAGCATTCGATCTCCCTTCCGGTTTTCAAGGCCACAAAATTACCAAGGTTCTGGTCAGGTACAAATAGAATCGGGTATTCAGGCGGAATTGAATTTACTACTTGAATAGCATTGGAAGAGGTACAACAGATATCACTCTCGGCCTTGACTTCAGCCGACGAATTAACATAGCACACCACTTTGGCTTCCGGGCGGGAGGCCTTCCATTTCCGCAACTTGTCAGCGGTAATCATATCCGCCATCGGGCAGCCAGCCTCCGGTTCAGGCATTACTACCAGCCTCTCCGGATTAAGTATTTTGGCACTCTCTGCCATAAAACTGACCCCGCAGAAAACGATCACACTGGCCTGAGTCTTGGCCGCATCCCTGGCCAGCTGCAGTGAATCACCGACCAGATCCGCCAGGTCCTGAATCTCGGGACGCTGGTAGAAATGAGCCATAATCACAGCATTAAGCTCCCGTTTGCGTTTTTTAATGAACTCAACCAAATTGTCAGACATGTGATTCCCTCTTTTGATGATGTATTTATAACCCGGCGTTTAACAGCCGGATGATGACACAGTAATCCTGTTCAAGTCACAGTCTGAACCGGCTAATTATCTTATAGTGTTAGCCGGTTCAGTGCCAGTCTTAGTCTCAACTATCCTGTTCTCATCATCAACGAATACCATCTTGGGCTGGAAAGTCTTACATTCCTCGTCACTCATTACCGCATAAGTTATAATGATTACTGAATCTCCCGGCTGTACCAGGCGGGCTGCAGCGCCGTTCAGACATATTGTCCTTGAGCCTCTGGCACCTTCAATAACATAGGTCTCAAACCGCGCCCCGTTATTATTATTAACAACCTGCACCTTCTCATTAGGCAAAATGTCAGCCGCATCCATCAGGTCCCGGTCTATAGTTATGCTGCCCATATAATTCAAGTTGGCTTCCGTAACTACGGCCCTATGAATCTTCGATTTGAACATTGTTCTGAACATGTTACACCTCCAGTAGAAGGTTATCAATTAATCTGGTAGAACCAAACCTTACAGCGAGTGCAAGTAAAACCTGACCTTTTATCTCCTGGATCTCACTTAAGTCCATAGCATTATAAATTTCGATATAATCAATCTGCGCGCTGCTCACCTGATTAATCATATCAAACATAGCTTTTTTAACCTGAGAGGTTTCTCTTACTCCCTGGTTAATCAACTCTCTCGCCATGAGCAGGCTCCGATATAAAACCGTCGCATCCTTCCTGTCCTCCGGCGACAGGTAGACATTGCGCGAGCTCATGGCCAATCCGTCCGGTTCCCGAACAATTTCTCCCCTTACGATTTGAACCGGGAAGTTCAAATCCCTGACCATCTTTTCAATGATCAGAGCCTGCTGAGCATCCTTCTGCCCGAAGACTGCTACGTCAGGCAAACAGATATTGAAGAGTTTGCTCACCACGGTGGTGACTCCCCGGAAATGACCCGGCCGGTTACGACCGCACAGTCGGTTTTCCATCCCGGTTGGTGGTTCCACGATGGTCTGCTCTCTCTCCGGGTACATTGCCCTCACGGCAGGGGCAAAAACCGCACCAACTCCTTCCTTTCTCAGAAGGTCGAGGTCCCGCGACAGGTCCCGTGGATACCGGTCGTAATCCTCTCCTTCTCCAAACTGAATCGGGTTTACAAAAATGCTGACCACAACCAGATCACAAAGTTCCTGAGCCCGGCGGACCAGGCTCAGGTGCCCTTCATGCAAATACCCCATAGTGGGGACCAGTCCTATCCTAAACCCAGCCCTCGACTGGGCACGACTCCAATTTTGCATCTCCTGTGGGCTTTCTATCACTTTCACCGGCTGATTCTCCTAATACAGTTTGTCAATGATCTCTTCATCAATCGAGTAACAGTGTTCCGTGGCCGGGAAGGTACCGGCTTTAACCTCATCACTGTAAGATTTTACTGCCTCTACCATCAGCGGATGTAGGTTGGCAAACTTCTTAACAAACTTTGCAACATGTCCTTGGAACAACCCTAACATATCATTAACCACCAGTACCTGGCCGTCACAATCAGGACCAGCTCCGATCCCAATGGTAGGAACCGTTACCTCCTCGGTAATTCTCTTGGCCAGTGCGGCTGGCACACCCTCAAGTACAATAGAGAAAACCCCTGCTCTTTCGAGGGCTTTGGCATCCTCGATCAGCCTTTTCGCCGTTTCCAGGTCCCGCCCCTGCACCTTAAAACCGCCGAACTGGTGCACAGACTGCGGGGTTAACCCGATATGTCCCATAACCGGGATCTCCGCATCCAGAATAGCTTTTATTACATCTACCCTTTCCTGCCCGCCCTCAAGCTTAACGGCCTGGGCTCCGCCTTCCTGAATCAAACGGCCTGCGTTCCTGACGGACTCAGGAATGGATATATGATATGACAGAAAGGGCATATCCGTCACAACCATGGTGATCTTAACCCCTCGAACCACCGCTTTGGTGTGATGAACCATGTCGTCCATTGTAACCGCCAGGGTGTTCTCATAACCCAATATCACATTCCCCAGAGAATCACCTACCAGAGCTATATCAATCCCAGCCTCATCCAGTACGATGGCCGTCGAATAATCATAAGCCGTAAGCATCGTTATTTTCTCGCCTTTTCGTTTCTTCTCCCTCAAAACCGATGTTGTAATTCGCGCCAAAGTATTCACCCCCAAAGCTCAAGCTTTCGTACTGCTCATCTTGCGTAAAAAGAGACTCCTCAAAGCCTCGGCTGCCGTATCATCCACTGATCCCTTAGCTTTCGCCACCTCGGTGGTATAATATCCGAGCCAGCTATACAAGACCATCAATTGGGGGGCCATTTCTTCAAGACAATCCAAGTGTTTCAATACCGTCATCAGATCTCCCCGGGCAATAGGACCGGTTAAAGCCCTGGGAATCCCAATCTTTTCAATGTTTTTAATCGTTCCCTTAATAAGCGGCAGTACCGCCTGCAAAGCCTGTGCACGCGGAATCCCTATAGATTCCAGAAGCTGCACGCCGATATCAATTATCGTTACCAGATAGTTTGACACCACACAGGCCCCGGCATGATACAGGGGTTTAACTTTTTTGTCAATAAAAAAGTATTCCCCGTCCATGTCCTGAACCAGGTCTGCTGCCAAAACATGAGATTTTGGATCTCCCTCAATTGTAAAAACCGAACCAGGGAGATTACTTATCGCCCGCTCTGTATTGGCAAAGGACTGCATGGGATGAATTGAAACCGTTACAGCACCGAACGCCTTGGCCGGTTCCAAGACCTCAGAGGTCAACGCCCCGCTCATGTGAACAACCAACTGGCCTTCAGTAAAGCCTCCTTCTTTGGCCAATACCTCAACAACATTTCCGATCGCTGAATCAGATGTGGTTACAAACAATATCTCAGCCCGTTCGGCTACTTCCTGCAGGGTCGAGCACTCAACAGCGCCCACCTTTTCAACCAACTGCCGTGTAGATTCAGGATTAATATCATAGACTCCCGTAATCTCATAGCCCTTGGAATCAAGGATAACCCCTACAGCTGTTCCAACCACTCCCGCCCCAACAATGCCGACCTTCCTCAAGAGAAACCCCCCTTGAGAGCAACGGCTACCGTCCAACCGTCACTCAAGATTTCCGTCTTGGCCCCCGATGGATACAAGCGGATTTAACAGGAGTCCGGCGGGAGAAATCAATTTTTTCCGCACCATTCTTAGGATTTTATTTTAGCACGGATACCCGGCAATGTACAACCAATCCCAACAATTTGTCAAAATCATCAAACAAAGAGGACAAGGGAAGCAAGGGGACAGTCCCCTTGCTTCCCTTGCTTCCTTTTGATTAAGGCAGGGCAGCCAGGATTTCGCGTATGTAACGTCCATCCGGCATTGTAAGATCCGGTGCGATTTCCAGTAACGGGGCGAGGACAAACGCCCGTTTGGTCAGCCAGGGATGGGGCACTACCAGATCTGGTTCATCGATCTGCTGGTCACCATAGAGCAAAAGGTCCAGATCAATTATCCTTGGTCCCCATTGCTCTGTTCGTACTCGTCCCATGACCTGTTCGATGTTCATGAGTTCCTGGAACAGTTCCCAGGCTGACAGGCGGATGTCAACTGCCACGACCTGGTTCAGGAATTCCGGCTGATCAGTCTTGCCCCAGGGCAGCGTATGATACATCGAAGAAACCCCGGCAATATTAATAGAGGGGATATCTGCCAGCATCCTCCGGGCAGTCGCCAGGTTTTCTTCCCGATCGCCCAGATTGGTCCCCAGGCCTATGTAAGCCCGGTGCTGAGCTCGTTCTCTTTCCAGGTGGACGCCAAAGTATTCATACTTTCCGACAATAGGCGGATGCAGCTTCTTCACAGTAATACTGACCCGCATCACCCGGTTTAAGGCCAGCACCCTGGCGGCGATCCTCTCTGCAAGGGCTTCCAGAAGGTTGAAGGATTCTTCCTCAACAATCTGCCGGACCTCCTGGTAGACCATGGAGTAATCCACCGTCTTATCCAGGAGATCGGTTATCGCCGCCGGTTTCAGATCCAGGCCTATACTTACATCAACCTCAAAAGCCTGGGGATTGTTTCTTTCATCCTGGGTGACACCATGTCGTCCTTCAAACCTCAGGCCTTTAAGCAGCACCTCATCCATGTTGCTCCTCCATTATCGCATCTACAACCATCAGGGCCTTGCGGGTCTCCCGGACATTGTGGACCCGCACCATATTAGCACCTTTCATAACCCCAGCCACCGCAGCGGCCAAAGAACCGAGCAGCCGGTCACCAGTTGGATCCCCGGTGATCCGGCCAATGAACGATTTGTTGGAAACTCCCAAAAGAATCGGGCGTCCCAGCGATCTTAACTCATCCAGGTTCCGAATCAGAACCAGATTCTCTCCCCCGGTCTTGCCAAAGCCGATCCCCGGGTCGACAATTATCTTATCCCTGGATATACCCTGCTCAACCGCCAGGTTAATTGCCTTGCCGAGATCGGCGACCACCTCTGCCATTAGATCTTGATAACCCCCTCCGAGACGGTTATGCATAATAACCACCGGGCAGCCGCACTTCGCAACTACCGAAGCCATCCCGGGATCGGCCGTAAGTCCTCCCGGATCGTTAATCATATCGGCTCCCGCTTCCAGCGCAGCCTGGGCGGTTTCAGCCACAAAGGTATCAACCGAGACCGGGATCTGCGGCAATTCTTGTTTCATTCGCTTTAAGACCGGAACCACCCGGCTTATCTCCTCCTCCGGGGTAACAGGAGATGCCCCGGGACGGGTAGAATACCCTCCGAGATCAATAATGTCTGCCCCTTCTTCCGCCATCTCCCTGGCTCTTGCGATGGCAGCGTCCAATTCGCAGTAACAACCTCCATCGTAAAAGGAATCAGGGGTCACATTCAATATCCCCATAACCAGGGTTTTCTCACCCAGGTTTAACTCACGCCCCCCGGCCAGACTGAGTTTCACCGGTCGGTCAGATTCGAGGCCCTGTAATACCTGTTCCAACTCAGCCGCCAGCTTTTTCAGACCAAAAGGCTGAAGCCTGAGCTTGTCTATCAGCAGTTGATACTGGCGGAGGGTCCCGAGCAGCAGAATGTCGGTCTCACCCTCACCGGTTATGGTCCGGCGGTTCACTGCAGCCTCCCCGCCTTTAGCCAGCATCTCCTGCTTGATGATGCTGGCCGCCCGGGCGGGTATCCGCTGGATCTTTACAGTTCTAAAAACGGCTTTGGGAACCATTAGCCTGATTCCCAATTCCTCCGCTCCTATTTCTCTTAAATACCTCTCCGCCTCATGGATATTATTAATGCTTAGTACTCGATATCCGTCCATAATACTCCTTACCAATTATTCGTTCGTATCTACGCAGGGAGCTAGACAGGAGATTATCCCAGTATACGTTCAGCTCCTGTTAAGTTCAACCGTTACTGTTCAGGTTGATAAGCATATACTCAACCCGTTCCAGGTCCGCTTAACCTGGTCCAACGTAGAAAATCTCGGACCATCTCTATTCAGTACAGGAGAAACAGCCCGGTCTCCTTGTTCTGGTATTTGCAGCAGTCCTCCTTGGCCTCGCATTGAGAGCAGGCCCGGGAAAGGTTATCGGCGCGGTGCATCCTCTCTCCCAGGAAGCTCATATCCCGGCTGATGTTGCGGTGTTCGTATATAGCGCGGGCGATTATCTTGATCTCGTTTTCATCAAATCCGGCGCGGGTCAATAAATCGCGGGCCAGGCGCGCTCCAAAGGCGGCGTGGTCAACCCCCTCCTCATACTCTTTCCATTTACCAATATCGTGGAGCAGTCCGGTAGCGTAGATAACCTCCTTGGCAGCCTCCCGGCCGGAAAGACCGGAATCCTTGATAAAATAGTTTAAGTCCTGGTGTTCCAGAATCAGGATGTAGGCAATCCGGGCCACGTCCACACTGTGTGCCAGATCGTGTTTGCAGAAAGAATCATCCTTGGCAGCAATCATGTTATGGTTTATGTACTCCACATAAACCGGATCTTTGAGGATGGCGTCAACTCTCTTCATTACTTATACCCCCTTGACCCGATACTTTGAAAAATCCTGCCGATTCCAGAAGTGTTGCCGAGAAATAACCAAATGCCATTACTGGAGTATCCTACTAATATTATAATACCTTGTTAAGGTGTTGACACTCCTCTCCACATGAAAACCCGGTATTGGCGTGAGCCCCATATACCGGGTCTTGGCAGCCCGGGATAGTCGTCATACGCAGTGTTGCAGTGAATTTGAACAATGACCAATCCCCGGTTTTTATTTTGATGTCGTGATTCAAATGATTTCAAGATGCTGTCAAGCCATTTCATGGCGGTATCTTGCTGTTAGAACAGACCAGTGATACGACCCCTGGCATCAATATCGATATGGTGGGCTGCCGGGTTACGCGACAGGCCGGGCATGGTAACAATGTTGCCCATCAACGGGACAACGAACTTGGCACCTGCTGAAATCCGGACATCACGAACGGTGACAGTAAAGCCCTCCGGACGTCCCAAGATTGAAGGGTCATCAGTTAACGAGTACTGGGTCTTGGCCACACAGATGGGAAGATCTCCGAATCCCAGCTTTTCCAGGTTCTCCAGTGATTTAATGGCTGGTGCCATATAGTCTACCCTCCCGGCACCATATATCTCGCGGGCAATCGTTTCAATCTTCTCGGTGAGGGGCCTGTTCAGTTCATAGAGAAATTTAAAACTCGAGGGTTTTTCAGCAGCCTCAATTACCTGCATTGCCAGATCGGCTCCGCCTTCGCCCCCGGCTTCCCAGACACGGGACACGGCAAACCCGGTAGCCATCTCGCGACAGGAACTGCGAACCACCTCGATCTCTTCCTCCGTATCAGTCGGGAACCTGTTCAAAGCTACCACCGCGGACAGCCCATACTTTCGCAGGTTTTCTACATGCTTTTGCAGGTTGGCCAGCCCTTTGGCTACCGCTCTTTCATTGGGGATGGTCAAATGGTTCTTCTCCGCACCGCCATGAAGCTTCAAGGCCCGTATGGAGGCCACAATCACCACCGCATCCGGTCCCCGCCCCAACAGGCGACACTTAAGGTCCAGGAATTTCTCCGCTCCCAGGTCCGCCCCGAACCCGGCCTCGGTTACCAGGTAATCCCCCAGCTTAAGGCCCATCTCGGTAGCTATCAGGCTCGAACAGCCATGAGCAATATTGGCAAACGGCCCTCCGTGAATAAAGGCGGGGGTGTTTTCCAGAGTCTGCACCAGGTTGGGTTTGATAGCCTCCTTCAGCAGAACCGCCATGGAACCAACCGCCTGCATATCCTGAGCGGTAATGGGTTCCCCGCTGTCAGTGTAGGCCACAATGATACGGCTCAGCCGGGATTTTAAATCCATGAGATCGCGGCTTAGACAGAGACAGGCCATGACCTCCGAAGCCACGGAGATATCATACCCGGTTTCCAGGGGAATGCCATGAGCCTTGCCCCCTAACCCGATCACTATTTTGCGCAGGAAGCGGTCATTCAGGTCCACGACCCGCGGCCAGGTTATCCGGGTAGGAGAAATCCCTCTAGGATTATCAAAATAATAGCTGTTATCAACCAGGTCCGCCAGAAGATTATGAGCGGTGCTGACGGCATGTATATCCCCGGTAAAATGAAGGTTGATGTCTTCCATCGGCACCACCTGGGAAAAGCCCCCTCCGGTAGCACCGCCTTTTACTCCAAAACAGGGACCCAGACTTGGCTCCCGGAGTGCAATGATCGCCTTTCTCCCGATACGGTTCAAGGCCTGACCCAGTCCGATAGTGACCGTTGTCTTGCCTTCGCCCGCTGCGGTTGGATTAATAGCTGTGACCAGGACCAGTTTGCCTGAATTACCCCCCTGCAGTCGCTCCATGGCTTTCAGGGATACCTTGGCCTTGCTTCGACCGTAAGGTTCAATCTCATCCGGCAATAACCCGGCCTTTTCGGCTATGGCCTCGATCCTCTCCAATCGCGCCTCCTGAGCAATCTCTACATCGCTTTTCACATTCCGGCCCCCTCACTTATGTGATCTAATTCACAATGCCCTATAATAATGAATATTTCTTTTTTGGGCACCATGATCCTATTATACGTGTATCACTGGGTAATCGACCAGTTAAAGCTCGCTGCTGTTGAAGAAAAGCCTGATCTCACGGTCTGCGGCGGTGGGGGAATCGGAGCCGTGGACCACGTTTTGGGATATTGAGCCACCCAGATCACCACGGATGGTACCCGGTTTGGCTCGAGCAGGATCAGTTGCTCCCATCAATTCGCGAATTGATTTGATGGCATTATGACCTTCCCACACCATTGCTACCACCGGTCCCGAAGTTATAAAGGATAGCATCTCATTAAAAAAGGGTTTATCAACATGTTCGGCGTAGTGCTCCCTGGCCAGTTCATCATTGATCCTCAGCATCTTGATAGCCACCATGCGAAAACCCCTGTTTTCAATGCGGCTGATAACCTGACCTATCAAACCGCGCTCTACTCCGTCTGGTTTAACCATCAGGAAGGTTCTTTCCAATTATGACTCCTCCTTGGAATTCCCCTCCTCCATTATCGCTCTGAACTCCTCTCCATCCATTATCTCCACTTCCATCAGGCGCCTGGCCACCTGATGCAGTTTATCAATATTGTTCTCCAGGATGTTCTTAGCTTTCTCATAGGATTTTTCTACAAAGGTATGAGCCTCTTTGTCAATGGCAAAAGCGATAGCGTCTGAATAATTACGGTCATGTCCCAGATCGCGGCCCAGAAAAACCTCTTCCTGTCTGCGGCCAAAGGTCAGCGGTCCCAGCTCTTCGGACATCCCGTACTCGGTGATCATCTTACGCACAATGTCGGTAGCCCGCTGCAGGTCATTCTGGGCACCGGTGCTGATCTCATTCAAAACCACGCTTTCGGCCACCCTCCCTCCCATGAGGACCACCACATCATCCAACAGCCTGGATTTTGTGATATAATTCCGATCCTCTTCCGGGAGCAGTAGGGTGTATCCGCCCGCCCTTCCCCGGGGGATGATCGATATCTTATGCAACTTGTCAGTATGCTCCAGAAAATAACTGACCACGGCATGACCAGCCTCATGATACGCCACCAGCCGTTTTTCGGATTCAGATATTACCCGGGATTTTTTCTCCGGTCCGGCGATGACCCGTTCGATAGCTTCCTCCATTTCCTGCATGCCTACGGTCCGCAGGTTGCGCCTGGCTGCCAGCAAGGCGGCCTCGTTCACCATATTGGCCAGGTCAGCTCCTGTAAAACCGGGGGTTCTCTTGGCCAGAACCTCCAGGTCAACATTCTCATCTATTGGCTTGTTACGGATATGGACTTCCAGTATAGCCTGGCGACCTTTAACATCCGGCCGGTCAATAGTTATGTGCCGATCAAAGCGACCTGGACGCAGCAGTGCAGGATCAAGAATATCCGGGCGGTTGGTGGCAGCCATAACAATGATGGCCTCATTGGTAGCAAACCCATCCATCTCCACCAGCAGCTGGTTCAGGGTCTGCTCCCGCTCATCATGACCGCCTCCCAGACCGGCGCCTCTCTGCCGGCCTACCGCGTCGATCTCATCAATAAACACAATACATGGTGAGTTCTTTTTGGCTTGTTCAAACAGATCCCGGACTCGGGATGCCCCTACGCCAACAAACATCTCAACAAAATCGGAACCGCTGATAGAAAAAAACGGCACCCCGGCTTCTCCGGAAACCGCCTTGGCTAACAGGGTCTTACCGGTTCCCGGGGCTCCGTAAAGGAGAACCCCTTTAGGGATCTTGGCGCCGATCTGTGAGAATTTGGAAGGATTCATCAGGAAATCAATGACCTCCTGCAGCTCCTCTTTTGCTTCATCGGCTCCCGCAACATCCTGAAACGTGATCTTGGCTGACTCCGGGTTCATCATCCTGGCCCGGCTGCGGCCAAACTGCATTACCCGGTTGCCGCCACCCTGTGTCTGCTGCATCATCAGAACCATAAAACCAATCAACAGCAGAATAGGCAGAAATGTTGTTAACAGGCCCGTCCACCAGGCTGGCTCCGGGGTTGGCTTCGGCTCAACCTTAACATTATGCGCTCGCAGAACTTCCGGCAGGTTATCCTCCCGGAATGCGTTGGTGGTAAAGGCTTTGCCGTCTTTATAAACCCCCTCAACCATGAACACCTCGTTCTTGGGGGTGATAACAACGCTCTCAACCTTATCATTTACAACCGCCTTATAAAAGGTGTTGTAGTCAATGGCCTCTTTAGTCTCTTCAACCGGGGAAGTCCATTTAATAGCAAATAATGCGATTAAAACTATTAATGCATAGATAGCAATGTTTTTTAGGGTTCTTTCCAATATGTCCCCCCCCTAGCTAGTCTGTGATAAATTGTAGCATAATTCATTTTTCCTTGGCAATGAAGGTGCTATTTGTCGACACTGGACGCCCTAACCTCCAGAAATTTCCTGGTCTCCTGGCCCACACGCCCCCGTTCATCCTGACGGTGCCCGATCACCCAGTAGATTTCATCATCTGCGGCCAGGATAGGAATTCGATCCCTATCCGCCCGGGGGATTTTTTTATCGATCAGGTATTTTTTGAGCTTTTGGCTGCCGCCCAATCCTAATGGCCGGAAGGTATCACCCGGCCGCCGGGAGCGGATTACGAGCGGTTTTTTTAAAGAGTCCCAGTCAAAGACTGCTGTCTCGCCGGTTTTGACTGGAGGCCTTTCTGATAGCAGCCGGGCTGACACTGAGAGGCCTATTTCCTCGATTTCGGTATGGCCGGGAACTTCAAGTTCATAACAGAACCCTGATGTGACCGGTTCCTCTATGCCGAATTCCAGCATACCATAGGACTTTCGAACCCACATGCCTCCACTGACTGGCACCCTTCGCTCTGATCCCTCCCGCGACATCAGATCGATCACCCGCTCAACATCATCCCAGGTCACCCGCTTGCACCCCGCCTGGCGGAGAATATGATGCACCAATCGGCGCTGCATGCCCAGAGCCAGCTGTTGGATGCCTTCTACTCCGGCAACTAGCGGGGCGTTCTCTCCCCCGTCCACTATCTCAGCCATAACCTGTTTAACCTGCTCATCCCAGTAATGATTTTCTTCCTTCATCACTGCAGCGAGGCGGCAAAGTACATCCACCATGCCCGGATTAAACCTGTCTTCCAGCAACGGTAACAGCTCCCAGCGAATCCGGTTCCTGAGATAATTGTTATCATAGTTTGAATAATCAATACGATAGGGCAGCCCGTTTTGAGCCAGATAATCAGTAATCTCGGTTTTGGATAGATCCAGCAGCGGCCTAATGATCCGGCCGCGCACGGGCAGAATTCCCTGCAGTCCCAGGGCCCCTGTTCCCTGAATCAGGTGCAGGAGAACCGTTTCCGCTTGATCACCCCGGTGATGGGCGGTAGCGATCTTGTGTCCTCCGATCTCCTGGCGCAGGTCTTCCAGGAAACGATAGCGGGCTTCGCGGCCAGCCTCCTCTACGGACATCTTTTCTTTCCTGGCCAAATCGCCAACATCCACCCGGTTTGTGGATAATTGGACCTGCCAATCCTGGCAGACAGCCTCCACAAGCTCCTGATCGCGGTCGGCCTCTGCCCGCAGCCCGTGATGCAAATGAGCCGCGTGTACCCTAAATCCCTGAGACTCATGCAACTGCAGGAGTATATGCAGGAGAGCGATAGAGTCCGGTCCTCCTGACACCCCCACCACTACAAGGTCACCAGCAGCGATCAGCCGATGGCGTCTTATATATTCAGATACTCTTTGTAATGTCATTGTTCCCCGCATAGAGTTAATTATCTCAAATTATTGACAAAATAAAAACAGCAGGAGCGGTCGAAGTCCCCGCTCCTGCATGTCAAGGTACCGGGTTGTATATCTTCCGTCTACTGACCACCCCTTTCAATAATCTCTTATCTGTTTGGCAGTACCTACCTGTCAACTAGGACTGCCATTCCTGAATGGCAAGAGAGTTCCGGTCACGCAGTACCAGACAGAAAAGTCTTCTTATAACCTTAACTCTGGTTACGATCCACCCGGGCACAGATGACGGTCATGTCATCCCGGGGCTCACCCCTGGCCAGGGCCAGAGCCTTATTAACCACCATCTCCGATAGACGATGCGGATCCTGTTCGCTGGTCTGGGCCAAAAAATCACGCAGCCACAACCCGCGACCATCCACCAGTTTGCCGGGGTCGAGAACCCCGTCAGTTACCATGACCAAAATATCACCAGGAAGCAGGGCTCGCCGTTCCGAGGGAATCTCCAGATCCTCCACCACCCCGATCGGCAGATTATTGCTGGACATGATCCCCACCCGGTGACCGCGCTTGAGGAAGGATGGAACTCCCCCGATTTTTATGGATTCTATTTCCCCGCTATACAGGTCTATCAAGGCCAGATCAACCGTCGCGAAACTCTCCCGCTGCCGCAACAGGAGAATTGAGTTAACCGTTTTCAAGGCTACCTCCTGTCCGAAACCGGTGTTGAATAATTCCTCCAGCAGGTTAACAGTGGCTTTGCTCTCCTGGGCGGCTTTTCGTCCCACCCCCATACCATCGCTTAAGACTATTAGTTCCCGGCCATCCTTTAGTGTCACCACATTGAAACTGTCCCCTGAAACATCTCGCTTGGCCAGTTGAGATATTCCGGTGGTGATCTTGAAATTAAATGCCCGGGCCAGGGTAAACTCACAGGTCCCCCAATTGCCGCGGGGACATTTCCGGTGGCTGACTTCATACCGGGTATCCATTAAAGATGAAATTCCCGGAGCCAGAAGGCTGTCACAGGTTTCACGATCCAGACAGGCTTCTGCGGTCACTCGGATGAATATCTGGTCGTTGCCGGCTACCACTGGGACCACCTGCTTTACTGGCACTCCCTGATCCTTGCAGTCTTTCATAAGCCGCTCCTGCAATTCAGTGTCCACCACAGTATTAAACTCAATCTCCTGAGCCAGGTTTTTAATAACCCCGCTGACCCCCTTAAGCTGTTGGGAAACCAGATCACGGGATTCCCCAATCTTTTCCTCCCAAAATTCATTTACCCGGGTTGTTTCCAAAACCCGGTTAATCGCACCGCTCAATTCACGTGACCTTAGGCATCGCCGCCGAACCTCCACCGGCAGATCATCATGCTCAAGCTGTCCCTTGAACTCCGCCAGGGTTATGAGATTGAAAAAATCCCGGTAGGTTTGATAAAACTCACGTTCCCAGCAGGTCTTGTGCAGGCCGCAGTTCTGGCACAGGGTTTCTGATATGTCCTGCAGGACCCGGCCAATACTTGACGCTTCCTGAGGTACAGGCTCCACCGCCTCGGCTTCGGCAAAGGTCATGGATATCTCTTCGAAAACCTTAGCCAGGTTATTCATACGTTCAGCCGTCCACTGCCTAACATGGCTGGTCGCAGCCTCTTCTTTTCCCAGGTCACTTATCGCACCCATCGACTTAAGGGGCATTTGGCTTGGGAAATCGCGCGGCAGCAGAAGGAATGCTCCTACAGCCAGGGCTGTTTCCCAGAATCCCGCGATTGCCTGCTGGCCATCCATCATTAACACCGATAAAATCAGGCTGCCGGTTACAAAACCCAGAATAACCCCCAATCGCCCAAATACTCGGAAGACTCCGGCCAGCAATCCTGATAGTGCGTATATGGCCAGGATTTTAGGCAGGGCAAGAGTCGCCATGGTGGGTATAACTCCTACCGCCACTCCGACCACAGTTCCTCCACCCATGCCCCACAGAAAAGCGGCTAGCAGTATTCCAAGCCGGCAGGTAATTCCGGATAGGGACAGTCCCAAAATGCTGACCCCTGACAGGCCAATCAAAACCCCGATTCCCAGGATTATAAAGGAGGCTGCGTCCTCAAAGCTGAACTCCTTAAGCGGCTTGCCCTCGTCCATGGCCTCCCGGACTACCATCAGCACAAAGGTCAGGATTCCTGCTGCCAGAGCCTCAAAGAAAATCACAATCTCCAAATACATATTCATGTTATTGAACAACAGGGAAATGGTCTTGACAACTATCATTATTAAGAATACAAGCACGGGCAGGGCTAGCCACCTGCGGGAATTGGTTAACGTCATGAAACGCGGCAGAAAAGATGTACCGGCAATAGCCAGGGCATTACCCCACATCAGGTAACCCTCCGCCATGGTAATAAGGCCCAGGATCGAGAACAGTGGAATACCCCAGGTCAGCTTGCGGCTTTTCGAGGCAAACGCCGCGGCAAATGCGGCCGCAAACGGCAGGACTTCGCCCAGTATGAAGGACCTGCCAAGTAAGAATGCCACCACCCAAAGGCATATAGTTTCCAGATCAAATACCCTGGTTAAGACATTAAGCACCCGGAAACTGTTGGAGCCGAAAACCATGACTTTTGGCCAGGATGGCCGCTTGAAGAAAGGTTTCTGAGGATTCTCCTTGTTTATCCTTTTAAAAGGATAGATTTCAGGCCTGTCCAAGGTTAATACCCCCTTAAACCGGGCTACCGGGCTTATTATACCGTAACCAACAGTCAATATTTGTAAATTCCGTGGACGGCCTCAGATTTTGTTACGACAGTATTTACCAACCTTCCCCTGTTTTCCGGAAGGTTAGCAGACAAGCGAACTCTCGCAATAATTATGTGTTTTGCCTTTCTCATATTTCGTTAGAATCGAAGTCGCCGGGCGCAATACGAGGAGGGGAGAAATGATCAGGATTTCTGAGGATACCGGATCGCAATCAGGGCTGCCGCAAAACCGCCGATCATCGCAGTGATCAACTGTGGCAGGCCAAACGCTGCTACCAGTGCCGGAGGCAGAGTAATACCAAGAAAGACCAATACATAGTTAAGTGATATATAAAAAGTCAAGAATTTGGCTGCAGCCGCAACTAATGCCCCGAAATATTTATTATACCTGCCAGCCCAGTTAAAAACCACGACCAGGACCATATTAGCAGCCATGATTACCGGAATCAAAGGCGCCATAGGAGGCGGCAGAATTCCCACCATGAAGGCTGCCACCGGGGTAAACAATCCTATTATGATTCCTCCGCTTACACCAACGTAAATCGCGGCCAATAACAATATGGCGTTTACTACCGGTCCGGTCACCGGTTGGGGCAATTTTATGAACTGAACCGCCAGGGCAATAGCCAGCAAAACACCGGTACGCGTAATATATCGCACTGCAGGATTCAATGAATTAAGCCTCCCATTGTTGCCCAAATTTCACTTTGTCGTCGAGTTCTCCAATTTTCTAGACTCAATACTATTTTATACTATACGTCACGCGGCAAATCGCCTTCGACCTCTTTATTCCCGGAAAAAATATTCCACGCTTAAAACCCAAAGGACTCCATAACCTTTAACAAAATTAGGGGCCGGATTGAACCGGCCCCAAGTCTTGGAGTCATCAGTTGGGACAACGAATGTGTTTAAGATAAAGACTTCAATTATAACTCTAACTGCTCTTAAACTCTCATCGGAAACCAAAAGAGAGCTTTCTTTCTTAAACTACGCGCTTACCCCGCTGTCCTTTTTCGCCGCAGCGACTTTGGCCGGTCTTAGGTATGCGAGGTAATAAAGGCCGGCCACGAAGAATCCGCCTCCGACGATGTTACCCAGGGTAACGGGGATAAGGTTGTTCATGATAAAGTTTCCGTAGGTGAAGAGAGCCGGATCAAAACCAGCAGCGATTGCCAGTTCAGGAGCCTTGTTCACGATGTTAATACCCATCGGAATGAAGTACATGTTAGCTACACTGTGCTCGAATCCGCTGGTTACGAAAGCCATAATGGGGAAGAAGATCGCAAATATCTTGCCAATGGTGTCCTTGGCAGTCAAGGCCAGCCATACGGCCATACATACCAACCAGTTACAGCAGATTGCACGGCAGAAGGCTGATGACCAGCTAAGAGTAAGTTTCCCCTGAGCAATAGAGGCAGCCTTCACTCCAATCCCAGATAACGCCAGGCCTCCCTCAGGACTAGGTCCAATCCAGTACATTCCGCTGAAGATTATGAAAACCAGCAGCAGTGAACCCGCAAAGTTGGCGAAGTAGACAACAACCCAGTTATAAAGGAGTTTCCCCCAGGTGGTCTCCCCATTCAGGGCGCAGATGGTCAGGAACATGTTGTTCCCGGTGAATAGTTCCGCTCCCCCAATAACTACCATCATCAGGCCTACCGAGAAGACGGCCCCGAACAGGAACTTGCTGCCGCCATCGGCTCCCACTACAGTCGCCAGGTTGGCCCCGAATCCAATATAGGCCCCGGCCAGGATCCCCAGGATAATCATAGGGAATAAGGCCAGATCCCCTTTGCCTTTACCGGCTTTGCAAGCATTGGCTGCTACTTCAGCTGGACCAAATATATTCACAGTATAAGACTCCCCTTTCAATAATTACTCTTTTAAAATTGACCTGATTTGCAACAAGTTATGGTCCGGTTCTCACCTCCTTGTCCTAACCCAAGGATATAAATATTGAATCCTCGGTTATCCAAACAGGTTATCCATTTTCCCGGAACCCCTAACAAGTATCCCGCCAGCAGGAGCTTTAGGTCCTGGCTGGCGAAACACTCATTAATTCAATTGTATGCTGCTAACCCAGGTACCACCTGTTCGCTCGTGTTCATTAATCCTAGATTTTATCAATCCGTGCAGCACATACCTTATACTCAGGTATCTTGGCCACCGGATCCAGAGAATCCGCGTTGGTGAGCCAGTTGGCCGCCGTCTCATGGAAATGGAAGGTCATAAATACTACATTCTCCGCCAGGATGTCGGTTACATTGGCCTTGATCTCCAGGCTTCCCCGACGAGTGGACAGTTTGACCTTCTCACCATTCTGAATATCCATCTTCGCCGCCAGAGCCGGATTAATCTCCAACTCGGCCTCAGGCATATGCTTATCCAGCGCCGAGGAGCGGCGAGTCATGGTACCGGTGTGGTAATGGAACAGACTCCGTCCCGTGGTCAATATCAGGGGATACTCCTCATCCGGATTTTCCCTGGGTTCCTTGAATTCGATTGCGTTGAAGGCCCCTTTGCCCCGCGAGAACTTCCCATCCTTATGCAGGAAGGGAGTTCCCGGGTGATCTGCAGAAGGACACGGCCACTGCAGACCCCTGCCTTCCAGACGGGCATAGCTCATCCCAGCATATGACGGGGTAAGGGTTTTCATTTCCTCGAATATATCTTCTGGTGAGTTGTATTGCATGGGATAACCCATCCTGGATGCCAGTTCACAAATAATTTGCCAGTCGGGCTTAGCATCACCCACAGGATCTATAGCCTTGCGGACCCGCTGTACCCTGCGCTCGGTATTGCTGAAGGTCCCATCCTTCTCAGCAAAGGTCGCTCCCGGCAGCACCACATCAGCATACTTGGCAGTTTCGGTCAGGAAAATGTCCTGAACCACCAGGAAGTCCAGTTTTTCCAAGGCTTCTTCCACGTGATGCAGGTCAGGATCGCTCATCATCGGGTTCTCTCCGATAACCATCAGAGCCTTCATCTGCCCTTCATAGGCCTTGTTAATGGTATCAGTCAGGGTCAGACCGTTGTTGGGTGAAAGTGGTACCCCCCACGCCGCCTCGAACTTAGCCCGGACGGCATCGTTGGTGACCGCCTGATATGCCGGATAGGTAACCGGCAGGCCTCCCATGTCACAAGCACCTTGGACGTTGTTTTGCCCTCGTAATGGATCAACCCCGGTCCCCGGACGCCCTATATTTCCGGTCAGCATAGCCAGGTTACAAACGGATTTTACATTATCCGTACCGGTACTGTGCTGGGTAAGTCCCATCGCATAGCAGATGACCGCAGCGTCCGCCTCCGCATAAATCCGGGCGGCTTTTCTGATGTCCTCAGCCGGAACCGTGGTTATTTTTTCAACATACTCCGGGGTATACTTGGCAACCACCTGAGCCATGGCTTCGTAACCTTCGGTACAGTTGTCAATGAACTCCCGATCAGCCAGTCCTTCATTGATAATGACATTCATCATGCCGTTAACCAGTGCCACGTCAGTACCCGGAAGGTGTGCCATATACACGTCCGCCAGATCCGCCAGATCAGTGCGGCGGGGGTCCGCCACCACCAGTTTGGCACCATTCTTTAGGACATTCTTCTTAATCTTCATCCCGATAACCGGGTGATTCTCGGTAGTATTGGAACCGATAACAAAAATGCCGGTAGCATCTTTTTCCAGTTCCCCAATGGAGTTGGTCATTGCTCCACTCCCAAATGCTGCCCCCAGACCGGCGACAGTAACGGAGTGTCAAAGACGGGCGCAGTGGTCCACATTGTTGGTTCCAAGTACCGCCCGGGTAAACTTCTGCGCCAGGTAGTTCTCTTCATTGGTGATGCGGGCAGAAGTAAAGACGGCCATGGAATCAGGTCCACTGGTCTCCTTGATAGCTTTCAGGCGGGTCGCAACCAGGTCTAAGGCCTCATCCCAGGAAGCCTCCCGGAACTCCCCGTTCTCCTTGATAAGTGGGGTCGTCAAACGGTCTGGGGAATGGATGAAATCCCAGCCGAAGCGTCCCTTAACACACAGGGCGCCTTTGTTGACCGGACTGTATTCCTCAGAACGGTTTGAGGTAACCCCTACCACCTTATTATCTTTGACATTGAGCTCCAGGGTACAGCCAGTACCGCAGTAGGTACAGGTGGTCAATACCTTTTCAACCTCATAGGCGCGGCCTTTACCCGCACTCACCTTGCTGTTCAAAGCCCCTACCGGGCAGACCATTACACACTGGCCACAGAACACACAGGGTGAATCAGCCAGGTTGCCGTCGAAAGCGGTGGCAATCTTGGCGTGGTGACCGCGGTTCTCTACATTGATGGCACGAGCATTGGTGATGTCTTCACAGGCGCGCACACAACGGGTGCACATTATACATTTATTGTAGTCCCTTTCGATAAACGGGTTTGGATCATTAATAGGATAAATATGCCGTCCTCCGTCAGTAAAACGGGAATCCTTAACCCCATACTGGTAGCAATAATCCTGGAACTTGCAGTCGCCGTTCTTCTCACAAGTCTGGCAGTTGAAGTCGTGGCGCGCTGCCAACAGCTCCAAGACCACCCGGCGTGCTTCAACGATATCCGCACTCTCGGTCTCTATCACCATGCCGTTTTCGGCAGGAGCCACACAAGAGGCCAGGAACAGCGGGCGACCTTTAGCTTCGACCAGGCACATGCGGCATGAACCCGCCAGCCTGAGGTCCGGATCATAACACAGGGTAGGAACTTCGATCCCGTTTAAACGACAGGCTTCCAGGATGGTACTGCCCTTGGGAGCCTGGATCTGTTTGCCGTTTACGGTAAGTGTAACCACTTCTTTTCCTCCCTTCCTTTAAACTAAGAGCTTGCGCTCATATTCATGACGGAAATGCTGCAGGGTAGTGACTATTGGACCAGGAGCAGCCTGCCCTAACCCACACAAACAGGCCTTCTGCATGACCTTGCTGAGCAGACTGATGTTTTCAATATCCTGGTAAGTAGCCCCTCCCCGGTTGATCTTCGTCATGATTTCATAGTTTCGGAAGGTACCCTCCCGGCATGGATTGCATTTACCACAGGATTCATGCTCAAAAAACTTCGCTATCCTGGTTACTATATCTACTATATCTCTAGTCTCGTCCATTACCAGAACAGCTCCAGTTCCCAGGGTTGCTCCGATGTTCCTCATGGAATCAAAGTCAATAGGCGTATCCAGTAATGACTCCGGAATAAATCCGCCTGAAGTTCCACCTATCTGAACCGCCTTGAACTTCTTGCCATCCCTGATACCACCTCCAAAATCATAGATGACCTGGCGGATAGTGGTATTGGTCGGCACCTCGATAGCTACGCGGTTAACCACATCTCCAGTCAAGGTTAAGACCTTGGTACCTGGATAACTGGCAGCACCAATAGCCTTAAACCATTCGTGGCCACGGTTCAGTATCTCGGGCAGGTTAGCGAAGGTTTCCACATTGTTAACCACCGTTGGTTCAGCCCATAAACCAGCCACTCCCGGGAAGGGGGGCTTAAATCTGGGCTCACCCCGGTGTCCTTCAATAGATTCGATCAGGGCTGTTTCCTCTCCGCAAACATAGGCTCCGCCGCCCATCCGCACCTCGATATCGAAGTCCCCCAAAACACCTTTGCGGCGGGCCTGCTCGATTGCCCGGTTCAAGTGCTCCACCACATATGGATACTCTCCACGGCAATAGATATAACCTTTTTTGGAGTTAATGGCGTGACCGCAGATGGCCATTCCCTCTAAGAGAGTATGCGGGTCCTTTTGAACGATGGTCCGGTCCTTGTAAGTTCCGGGTTCACCTTCATCCAGGTTACAAACCACATAAGTGACTTCGGCTGGAGGAACAAAGCTCCACTTCATTCCCGCGTTAAAGCCGGCTCCACCACGGCCTCTCAAGTTAGCCTTTTTGACTTCTTCAATCAAGGCCTTTCGCTCCATGCCCCGAGCTTTCTCCAAAGCTCGATATCCCCCAGCATTTATATAATCGTCTACGCTGTTGGGATCGATCTTATCGGCATTGCGCAGTACAATTCTCATCTCTTCTCCCATTCTCTTCCCTCCCTTCTGGTTATCTGCACTTGTCCAGAACTGCGGGGATATCTCCTGGAGTAATGCCAACATAAGGGATACTATTAATGGTAATCACTGGCGTTTCTTGGCATTGACCGATACACTCCGTGAGTTCAAAGGTGAACTTGCCATCGGCAGTAGTCTCCCCAGCCTTAATTCCCAGTTCCTTCTCAATTGCTTTGACTACCTGATCAGCACCCGCTATGTGACAAGGAGCACTTTCACAAACGCGGATAATATATTTGCCCCTGGGCTCAGTTGAAAGGTACGAATAGAAGGTCGCCACGCCATAGGCCTGAGCTTCGGAAACCCCGAATACCCTGGCCGCCTCAGCAACAGCGGGTTTGGGAATATAGTTGAATTCTTTCTGCAGGGCATGGTAGGCCTCGATGATGCCTCCTGGTTTGTCCTTAAATGCTCCAATGATATCCCTGTAATTCGCCATACTTCATCACCTCCTTTGTGAAAAATATTTCATGTTAAGGCAGCAGTTGTCACAACCGCCATCTACATCAGAACAGTCCAAACCCCTTACGGGATTCGACGATTGTGGTCAAATTCCTGCCTGCGATACAGATTTTTATTAAATCGTTATCTAATATTATATAGGAAGGTTAATGAAGATGTTGCACCGAATAATGGAATTCACAGAGTAAATTATGTGAGGTGTCTTACTTGAGTCACGATGACGGAAGCAATCCCATTTCTGTCGATGTCGCGCTCAACCATCTGGTTGAAGGAAACCGCCGGTTCGTAACCGGGAACCTATCTTCAAAAGACCTGGGAAGGGATAAAAGGGAGGATTTACGGGTAAACGGGCAGCATCCGTTTGCGGTAATCATTACCTGCTCAGACTCACGGGTTCCCCCGGAGTTGCTTTTTGATCAGGCCCTGGGTGACCTTTTCGTAATTCGGGTGGCCGGTAATGTTCTGGATTCAGTATCCCTGGGAAGCGTAGAGTATGCTGTTGATCACCTGCATACCCCTCTGGTTGTGGTTATGGGACACGAGAACTGTGGCGCGGTCCACGCCACCGTCGAAGGTGGGGAACCACCGGGAAGCATCGGGAGTATAACCAATCTGATTCAGCCTTCAGTTGATAAAATACGGGCGATGGGGATTGACGGTCATGAGCTTTGTGAAAAGGCGGCCGATGAGAATGTCAAGGCCACCCTGGAGAACCTTACAAAGAGTCCGGTTATAAAACACCTGATGGATGGTAGCCGGTTAACCCTGGTCGGTGCCAAGTACCATATTGGCTCGGGAGAGGTGGTCTTTTTCGATTAGTTTGTAACGTTCCTCACCTGCATCCCCACAACTCGTTTTTCTTTGGGCAGGGCAGCCGACATCCGCGGCCTCCATGCCGCAGATGTCGGTATTTAATCATCCGTGGCGAAATAGTCCCGCCTAGGACGTAGGACAAAACTTCGTTGGGGGATGTAACGGCACGTCACAACGTCGCCCACTCGCAATATGTGGTTTCCGAATATCTACGTATATTATTCTATCCAACTGAGTTTTTACACCGTCTGACGGTTCGGCTGTCACCCTGTCCGCTTCGTTTGTTATGCAGTGTCAGGATCAGACCCTCCAGCAGATCGCTGTCACTTACCAGTACCTCTTGTCTCCCGAATAACTCGACCAGGCATTTAATTATCAGGATGCCTTTGACTATGATATCAGCTCTCTCCGGCTGCAATCCCGGTAAAGCCTTCCTCTCATCAAGGGTAAGCTGATTAAGCCGGTCATAGTACGCATTTATCTCTAGTAAGGTTAGTTTTTCCCCCTGCACCTGGGAACGATTATACACAGTCATCCCCTTTTTTATGGCTACCAGCGAGGTAGCTGTACCTCCGACCAGAATTAGGGGAGATGACTTTGTTCTCATGTTGTCGGGGAGTTCTGCTGCAAGCCTGGATTTTACTTCAATCTCGTCCCAATCAGCCTCCCAAGCCCGAACTGCTCCCACAGGGATGCTAATGGACTTTATACCACGTCGCTGATGAATGACCTCGGTGCTGCCTCCACCAATATCAGCTATTAACGGATTGGCCTTCAGGTCCAGCCCGGCTTTAGCACCCAGGTAGCTCAATTGCCCTTCCCTCTCGCCACTCAGGACCTCGATATGCATACCAATTCTCTCTTCGGCTAGAACCAGGAAATCATCTCGATTGATGGCTTCCCGCACAGCACTGGTGGCTACCACCACCCGTTCAGTAACCTGACAGCGGCGCATTATATCCATGAAGGATTCCAGGCAGTTCAGGGTGCGATTAATGGCCTCGGGTCGCAACCAGCTACTCCTCTGCAGTCCCTCACCGATACGGGTGGTGATGACTTCTTTCCGCAGTACCTCCAATTTCCCATCTTCCGTGATCTCAGCCACCAATAGACGGCAGGAATTGGTTCCTACATCACAAGCCGCATATCTCAATATCCCACCCCCCGAATCTCAAAAATGTGGGTATATGCAAAGAGGCAGAGGGTCCGCCCCCTGCCTCTTGAAAAGCCCCATTTAACTAAAGACACTCCCTAGGGAGTGTCTGAAAAACTCTTGTTCCGCCTTTTCGGTTCTTTGGTTAGTTTTAGCGGTTGCAGTCGTTCATCGCTTTCTTTGAAAAAACGGTTGAGCTTGTCATCCAGATTTCCTTTTTCCTTCTTTGGTCTTTCCCTTTCGCGAGCCTGCTTGATGGAGAGACCCACCTTACCCTCCCGGACGTTCAGAATCTTTACCCGCACCCGGTCTCCTGCTTGTAAATAATCCTTAACATCTCGAACGTAGGTATCGGCGATTTCAGAAATGTGTACCAGCCCGACGGTTCCGTTCTCCAGCTGAATGAAAGCCCCGAACTTCGTGGTCCCTTGAACAACGCCCTCAATAATCTGCCCTGGGATAATATCTTTTTGTTCGGTTGGCATGTGAGACAAAGGCCCCCCCAATAATGTACAATAGGATTCCTATACTATTGTATAGAACAAAGTCCAATACTGTCAATTGATTTGATTTATTAATCGTGGGGGAGTACTTCTACTAACACCTTCTCTCCAGGCTTGATCATGCCCAGCTCTTCGCGAGCAATCTTTTCCAGCATCTCGTCGGTTTGCATAGCACGTAAGTTGGCCTGACAACTTTTGTTTTCCTGGGTTAACTGCTGTTTTTTTAAATTTAGGGCCTTGATCTCCTGTTTCATCTTCCATATGGTCACAACCTGGGAGCCAAAAGACAATGAACAGACAACCACAAAAACCAACAGCCATCTTAAACTAAATATCCTGGCTTTTTGTTCCTTCGGTTTAGTCCGTCTGTTCCTCATCTTCCACCTCATAGACCCCGAGAGCCTGTCCAGGTATTACAACAACCACCTCGTAGCCTTTCCCCCGGGCCCGGTTAAGCAGGGTTGCTACTGTGCTGCTGGTTATTTTCAGGATACGGGCTATCTCTTCGTTCTTTCGTCCCATTTCCTTCAATGCCACTACCTGCCGTTCCCTGAAGCTAAGCTTTTCCAGACCCCGAATCTCAATCTGCATTTTTGCTCTCCAGGATTATCCACAATATGTCCACAATATGTGTATAAATATATTACATTGTTCAGTCTGCTATGTCAAAAGTATTTTCCCGCCAATCGAGATATCGGAGCAGGCAAGAATCCCGGTTAAATATCGTTACTTATTCATCGTCCCCCGCACCCGGGGGATTCCTGGTGCCGGACTTAAAGAAACGCCAGGGAAACACCAGCACCGATAATATCGCTCGGATTGACTTCGCGGCATATAACGCGGCCAATTCCACCGGGCGATTTAGCCTGGGTCTCAGGTAAACCATATACAGTCCACCACCAGTGAGCAGGGCCAGGAAAACATGAAATCGCACTTCCCCCTGGTTGATCACCAGGAGCCCGGCAAAAACCAGCGGTATGACCACCAACCATACACCAAGGTCAAACAACCATAACCACATGCCCCGAATGGGGAAGTGCTTGATACTGTTCTGGTGGAAATGTAAGATAACCGCTAGAATAAGGCCGACTCCGACGGTAAGTAAGAACTCCCATGCTTGAATCCACATTCCGTCTACCTGGCCTCCTCCATCACTTCAAGATCCTCTCCACCAAACTCTTGCCTTTCCCTTTCATGTTTTTGCCCGGTGATTTGTATTCGATTATCGCCAGTTTCCCTTGAACCACTACTTTGCCTTCATCCAGATTAAGCTGGCTGATATTCAGGTCCTCTCCGCGCAGACATAAAAGACCATGTGTGGTGTCCAATATTACTTCCCGGTCATCGAAACTGCTGACAAACACGATCCCAGTTGCCTCCAGGACCTCACAATTGTTGAGTGTAAGACAATGGGCCTGCATTGCACCTCCTCCTCTCCAATAAGATGTCATGACTTGAAATCGGCCTCAAAAACCGGCATTTTGTCTGATTGGCCGGATAAATACCAAGTTTCTTACATGTTCCGGTTCAATCTACTAAACAAATATATGTAGCCGCGGCCTTTAATATGAAATCGGCAAGGGATGAAGGGAGATCGACAGGAAGAGAACCAGGCAAGTTGGGAGCAGGATGGATAAAACAAAACCACCTCAAGAACGAGGTGGCTCTTCGTTAACAATCCGGTATAGAGACTGTGCTTCACCTGCTTTTATGTTGTCTTTGATTTCCAAAATTTCGATGGTAAGTTTTCGGCCACCCATTTGAATTACCAGTAAATCACCCGCATTAACTTCACTGGACGGTTTGGCCACCCGATCATTAACGGTGATCCTCTGGTTTTCCGCAAACTCCTTGGCTACAGTGCGCCGCTTTATGATTCGCGAAACCTTGAGGAACTTATCCAGTCGCATTACACAACTGCGTCTTTTAAAGTCTTTCCGGCCTTGAAGGCTGGAACTCTGCTGGCTGGTATCTTGATTTCTTCTCCGGTTTGGGGGTTGCGTCCGGTACGAGGCTTACGATCACGCACTTCAAAGGTACCAAACCCGACCAACTGAACTTTTTCCTGTTTCTTTAACGTCTCTTCAATGGACGCGAAAAGAGCACCCAGTACCTTTTCCACGTCTTTCTTGGTCATGTTGGCTTTGCTGGCCACATCACTAATCAACTCAGTTTTGTTCATCTGATCCCCTCCTTGAAATATGTCGGACATACTTTAGAGCCAATTCGCTATCAATAAATAATTTCCTGCTTTTCCAGACAAAAATGGTTCCATAGTCCCATCCATAAGGGGGACGATAGCAGAGTAAATTACTATAGCCCCTGTCTTTTTGCGTCATCCCAGAGGGAGTCCATCCGTTCCAGTCCCGCCTCTTCCAGCAGGCATCCCTCTTCTCGTAACCGTTCTTCTATATGTTGAAACCTGCGGGTGAATTTGTCGTTGCACCGCTGCAGGGCCTGTTCTGGTTCTACCCCTGACATCCGCGCAATATTCACCACTGCAAAAAGGATATCCCCCATCTCGTCCTCTATCTGATCAGCATCATGGTTTTTGGAAGCGACAACATACTCATCAATCTCTTCCCGAAGCTTCTCCAGGGCACCGGATATCTGCGGCCAGTCGAAACCAACCCTTTGAGCCTTTTCCTGAAGCTTGTACGCCCGGAGAAGAGCAGGCAGCATCCGTGGTATCCCCTCCAGAATTGACTTTTTGCCTTCCTCCCGTTTGAAACCTTCCCAGTTCTGCATAACCTCGTCACTGGTGTTGATTTCCATTCTTCCAAAGACATGTGGATGGCGGCTTATCATCTTCTGGTTTACAGTATCGGCTACATCATCCAGATTGAAATGACCGGCCCGGTCTGCCAGGGCCGCATGGAATACCACCTGTAATAATAAGTCTCCCAATTCTTCCCGGAGCTTATCCATATCGCCTTCATCGATGGCCTCAATTACCTCATAGGCCTCTTCTATAAGATACCTGGTTAATGAGTCATGGGTCTGTTCCCTGTCCCAGGGACACCCATCCGGTGATAAGAGTGTTCTCATGGTTTGAACCAGTTCTCCAATCGATTTATCATTCATTTCTTCAGCCACCTCTGCCAAATCTTAATAGTCGCCTGATAAGTGCCAGGTCCAGCTCTCTCGTAACCAACAGGGCAATCCCGTAAACACCCACCCCAATTGCTATCGCCACCAGGGTGGTGAGGTGAGAATGTAAGCCCCGGATCACCAGGGTCTCATAAGAGATGTAAACCATTATCCCCATGACAACAGTTATCAACGCCAGTTTTAAGTAACGTCCCCATTCAAAGTCAACTCCGGTACGGCGTGCCAGTTGAATCATATTAAGAGCACACCCCACCAGAAACGCCAGGGTGGTTCCTATTGCCGGCCCCTTTATGTTCAGATACACCAGCCCGGTGAGATAGAAATTAAAGAATATCTTAAGCAGGCCGGTAACCATCAGGTGGCGCAGGGGTATCTCCGGATGCCCAATACCCTGCAGGGAAGCACTCGTTACTTGAAAGATAGCCAAGACAATTACGGAAAAGGACAGGTAGGCCAGAGGTATGCCGGCTTCTGGTGAGGCAAACAGGAGATCTGTTATCTGATAAGCCAGGACACAGAGTCCGACCGCCGAAGGTAAGGCCAACAGCATCGCTACCCTAAGGCCTTCGTTGACACGCTGCTGCAGAGCCAGCTTGTCTCGCGTAGCCACAGCCTCTGCTACGGCAGGAACCAGGCTGGTGGCAATTGCGATGGTAAAGATGGTCGGCAGATTAATAAGTACCGAAGCCATGCCTGATAGCTCACCATACAATTCGGTAGCACGAGACACGGAAAAACCTGCCGATATCAGCCGTGTGGGAACGATTACCGCATCCAGCATCTGCACCAGAGGTACAACCATTGCTCCCAGTGATACCGGCACTGCCAGTTTAACGAGCTGCCCCGCCAGCTGCCGAGCAGATTCATGGGAGTACTTCAGGCTGCCGCCCGGTACCGGTTGCTGGCGGAACTTCATATAAAACATTATAAGGACTACCAGCCCGGCTACCGCTCCAATTACCGCACCAAAAGTGGCTCCAGCAGCCGCCAGTTCCAGACCCCGGGGAAAAAGCCAGAAGGCCAGGATCAGCACAAAAGCAACCCGGAAAATCTGTTCAACTACCTGAGAGACTGCGGTGGGTATCATCCACTGGTGGCCTTGAAAATAGCCGCGAAAAACCGACAACATCCCGGCAAAAAAGATGGCGGGAGCAACGGCCGCAATGGGCAGAAGAGCCTTGGGCTGCTGCAGCACCGTGTTGGCCAGAAAACCAGCTGATAAAAAAACGGCAGCCGACAGAACTATACCTATAATAAACAGGAGTATAAAAGATACCCGAAAGATTTTGCGGCTGTCGCCGCTCAAACCGCCTGATTCTTTACGGGCTACCATTATTGAAATGGCCACCGGTACTCCAGCGGTTGCCAGAGCCAGGATAGTCGTATAGATGGGATAAGCCATCTGGTAGAGGCCCATCCCTTCACCGCCCAGTAACCGGGCGAGAGGTATCCTGTACAGGGCTCCCAGGAGTTTGCTGACCACACCGGCTACACCCAGGATGAAGGCGCCTTTTAAAAAACTCTTCTTGTTCAATATCTCCTCTCCGATTTCCACTTTGTTCAGGTCCGCCAGTACCACAATCTTACTATGTACGCGAACCCTGTGTGTATTTTACCATTATAGCCCGGGGAAAACTCAAACATTCTGCGCAAGAGTAGGGGAAAGGGGAAGCATGGGGTCTGTCCTTCTGCTTCCCCTTAACAATCATTCCAGTTTTGGGACCACCACCCGTTTAAAGCCAAAAAAACGGCCTTTTTCAAGGCCGTTCATTTAGTCAAAGCTACTGTTCCATCTGTTTTGCCAGAAACCCGGCTGCAGTTTCGGCCAGTTTGACTTCCAGTTCACCCATCTTAATTCCCGCATCCTTTGACATGATTATAACGGCCCCGATGGGATCTCCTTGCGAGATTATGGGAGCGATCACCTCAGCGGTCACCTTGCAGCCACCCTCGCTTTCATTGACCGGGCATTGTTTGCAATGGGGATGCTCTTTAAGATCGTTTATGACTGCTAATTTGCGGTCCTCCAAAGCTTTTTCCACGCCGGGACCAATGGCCTTGTTCAGGAATTCCTTCTTGGGTGCACCGGATACCGCTATAATGTTGTCCCGGTCAGCAATCAGGGCAATGTGTCCGATCGCCTCATGCAGGGAGTCTGCATATTCCTTGGCAAAGTCCCCCAGTTCACCGATGGGTGAGTATTTCTTGAGAATGACTTCACCTTCGCGGTCGACAAAAATCTCAAGGGGGTCCCCTTCTCTGATGCGCAAGGTTCTCCTAATCTCTTTGGGGATTACCACACGCCCCAGGTCATCAATCCGCCTTACGATGCCTGTTGCTTTCACTAGGTCTATCCCTCCTTTTTTTCATTGATATGGTTCCTCTTCTCACTGATAGTATATAACCCAGAATCCCCATTTATTCACTTTTTGCCTGTTCAGTTCGCCACAAATATCTTCGCCATGGATTGGGGAAAAATGCATAAACCGGCAGGCAACAGCAGACCCTAAATAAGGTAATTACGGCAAGAGGCTCCTGGGCGTTTATAAACCCTTTATTATAATGTTTAAATATTGCCAGATATACAAAAGACCAGTCTTTAAGGTTGGCGCGTTCATTTAATTCTATGAGACTATGGCTCCGAGATGGGCTAACAACTCGAGTAATAGAGGCTATGATATTGCTCCCCGGGGTAAGATCAAGCCTAATGATTGATTACGGAGAGGTTTTTCAATGGGACGTAAGTTTAGATATTCCCGCAATCGGCAAAACCCTGCAATACCGGAAAAGAATCCTGGCTATACGCCCCCGGTGCCGGATATGATGAATTCGGGAGACATCAGCTTCAGCATATCCGACAACGAAAAAAGGATTCGGGAAGCCTTCGGTCACAGTTCCGACCTGGTTATCCGCAAGATAAAATTCGGGGCCTACACCGATGTAGAAATATTACTGGTACATATCGATGGACTGGTCGATGATCAGATGGTCACTCAAAGCATACTTCAGCCGATTGGCCTATTTGCTGACTGGCCCCCTTTGGATAAACCCTCTCCAGAAAAAATCTACAGCCAGCTAAAATCTCGCTTGATAGCCAGGGATGAACTGTCCGAAGCGGGATTGATGGAAGATGTCCTGAGACAGGTTTGCTTCGGCAACTCGGCTATCATTGTAGACGGCCATAACCTGGCCCTGATAGCCGACGTCAAAGGCTGGAAGCAAAGGAACATTGAATCACCCACAACTGAACCAACTATTCGTGGTGCTAGGGAAGGGTTTGTCGAAACCACTCGTACCAATACCAGCATCATCCGCAGGCACATACACGATCCCCGGCTGCGCATTGAGGAGCGCACAATTGGGTCCATAGGCCGAATGACCATATCCGTTATATATATCGCAGGGGTAGCCAGAGATGATGTAGTACAGGAGGTACGAGCCCGGATTGACCGCATCTCGATCGATAGTATTCAAGGCTCCGGAGAACTGGAAGAGTTCATCGAAGACGCCCCCTTCTCCCCGTTTCCGACCACTCTGCGCACCGAAAGAGTCGACCGGGTGGTAGGCGCACTGTTGGAAGGCCGAGTAGCGATTCTTACGGAGGGAACCCCTTTTGTACTTATTGTACCATGCAACTTATTAATGTTCCTGTCAGTCCCTGATGACTACTTTGAACGGTTTCTAATCGGGAGTCTTCTACGAATGCTGCGTTTAATACTCTTCTTTATAGCACTGCTGCTGCCGACCCTGTTTGTCGTCGCTGTCACCTTTCACCAGGAGATGATCCCCACAAACCTGGCGGTATCCATCGCCGCTCAGCGGGAAGGGGTTCCTTTTCCAGCCCTGGCCGAAGCCCTAATACTGGATCTGGCTTATGAAATCTTAAGAGAAGCCACGGTTCGGGTTCCCCTGGTATTTGGTCCGGCAGTCAGCATCCTGGGGGTTTTGTTTCTGGGCCAAATTGCAGTTCAGGCTGGCTTAGTCTCCCCGTTTATGGTGATCACGATCTCAATAACTGCCATTGCGTCTTTGTCAAGCCCCATATTCAGCATGGGGATCAGCGTACGAATGCTGCGCTTCATCTTCATAATTCTGGGGGGCACCCTGGGACTATATGGGTTGATCTGGGGATTAGCGGCCATGCTAATCCACCTGGCCGCGCTGCGCTCCTTCGGCATACCCTATGCTGAACCCCTCTTGCCATTAATTCCGACCGGTCTTGCAGACAGCGTGGTAAGATTACCCTGGTGGAGCAGACTCAAACGCCCCTCATTTGTAGCCGGTCATAATCAAACCAGACAAACAGCCGGACAGAGGCCTGAACCGCCCACGCCGGATGAGGACTCCGGCTTCAAAGGGGGGAACCCTAAGTGAATCTCCTGGAACGAGGAAGAATCTCAGGATACCAGTTCTTTGCTCTGCTGGTTTTAACCCGCCTGGTCCCGGTCGTCCTAATATGTCCTACCGTCACTATGGTAAACAATCCTGCTACTGCGTGGGTAAACGATATCATCGGTTCCCTGATAGCTATACCCCTGGTGTGGTTGATAGTTCGACTGGGGTTAAAATACCCGGGCAAAACAATTATTGGTTATACCAAAGAACTGCTGGGCCCAATTGGCGGCATACTGGCGGGATCTGTAATCCTTTGGTTTTATTTTATGATCGCAGCCTCCGTTCTCCGTGCACTGGGTGAAACCGTGGTCACAGGCCTCCTGGTGGAAACTCCGATCCTGGTATTTTTAGTCTCAGCCACATTCCTGATCGCCAACTCGGCTCGCAACGGAATGGAGATCAATTCCCGAGTCGCGGGAATTATGATGCCCCTGATAATTTTTCTTCTGCTTTTCGTCGTGGCCTCTACTTACAATCTTATGGATCCTGGCTATCTTCGCCCCCTTTTCTTTGCCCAGGGTCTTGGTGAACTGATCTGGCCATCTGCAAGTGTCCTCTCCTTCTATACGGAATTTCTGGTCATAGGCATGCTGCTTCCTTACATCAATACCCCCCGATTAGCTTTGCCTTTATCGATAGGGGCCATATTAATGAATACTCTGATTCTTCTCATGCAGTGCTTTGGCATGGCTTCGGTTTTCGGCCCTCTGCTCAATTCCACTACACTTCCAGCTTTTTCTCTGGCACGGATGGTAAGTCTGGGCGATTTCTTCGAGCGGATTGAGTCGCTGATCACAGTGGTATGGATTTTCGGTGCCGGAATCAAAGTCTGCCTGTTTTTCTGGGCAACAGCGGTGGGCTTAGCCCAGCTCCTGAACCTGAAAGACTTTCGTTCGCTGGTCTACCCCCTCGGCGCTTTAATGGTCGCGATCAGTATTGTATCCTATGAGGGCCTGATCGACCTGATAAATATTCTAACCGGATCGATGATAGTCTTTTCTGTCAGTTTTTTAATATTAATCTTGTTAATCTTGTATATTGCGCCGGGTATTAAAGGGTTTCTCAGGAAGGGGACTTCAAATGCGGGTCAGGGCTAAAGTTGTTCTGATATGCCTCTTCCTGGGATGCCTCTTTTCTTCGGGGTGCTGGGACCGTAGAGAGATTGAGGACCTGGGACTGGTCATGCTGGCCGGCTTTGACCGAGCGGAAGACGGACTAATTAAGGTATCCGTTCATATAGCCAAACCATTTGCCATGTCCGGCTCTGGTCAAGATATAATTGACGAAAAGCCTTTCTGGCCGGTCTCCACCACCGGACACACAGTTTTTCAGGCAGTACGCAACCTCGCCAGTGAATCTCCCCGCCAGGTATTCTGGGCCCATTGCCGGGTGCTGCTGATCGGTGAGCAATTAGCCCGGGAAGAGGATGGAATAGTCCAGGTATTGGATTTTTTTATGCGAGACCTGGAGCTGCGCAATAACGCACACCTTTTGGTGGTGAAAGGATCTACCATCGAAGAGATCATGTCAGCCAGGTTTGAGCTGGAACGGCAGCCTAACCGGGGTTTTGTGGGAATCGGCAAGGTGGTCGAGGCCAGGAAATCAACTTCCAGAGTTCCTACAGTGTTAGAATTCTGCCGGGAGTTGGAAACTGATGGATTGGAACCGGTCCTGGGTGCAGCAGAAATAGTCCAACGGCCGATACACCAGCCCGAGCAAGGTATGCTTCGCGAGATAGTAATCTCGCACAGCGCCCAAATATCGGGCCTGGGAGCCTTTAAAGGAGACCGGCTGGTGGGTTGGCTAAACGATCGCCAAAGCCGGGGCGTTCTGTGGGTCAGAGGAAAAGTCAAGAGCGGAATAATAGTAATCCGCAATCCGCTGGAAGAAAACCGTCTGATCAGCCTGGAAATCGGACAAACAGGACGGAAAATCATACCGCAAATGATTGACGGCCGACCGGTTATTAAAATCAGGATAGAGGTTGAAGGCTCACTTGCTGAAACCCAGAAGGAAATCCAACTCCTTGGCAATTCTGAAACATGGGGCAGCATGGAACGCCGGTTCGCTACAGCCGTGCGCAATGAGGTTCTGGCAGCTTTGAATGCCGCTCAGGACGACCTGGAATCCGATATTTTCGGTTTCGGTCGGGCCATTTACACCGACTACCCCCGGGAGTGGCAGGTCATGAAAGATAATTGGGACGAGATATTCCCCACCCTGGAAGTGCAGATGGAAGTCTTAGCCACCTTGAAGGCAAGTGCATTAACGTTAAGGGGAGTACAGAACCAGTAAAGGAGCCTTTACATGAATATCTTCCTTATAGCTGTTGCTTTTCTATCCCTGGCAGCCTATGAAGTTCTCCCTTTAATAAGGGAAAAATCGTGGCGGGAATTGATAACCGCCGGTTGCATATGGCTTCTGGGTTTTACACTGAGTGTGTTACTGGTTCTTAGGGTGCCCTTGCCCAGCCCGGCAAGGATTTTTGGTTTTGTTTCTGATGTGGCTTTGGGAATACTGAGCCTGATATTCTAACTTTTTCTAAATAACCCCCAGGAGATCCTCCAGGACCTCCAGTGACAGCCCGCCGCTCGATTTTAAGACCAGGGTATTCTGGTTGGTAACGCTGATCTTCATGCCGTACCTCTGCGCCAGGTTGGCCAGTCCTTCTACCCGGACCCCCAGAGGGTTCTCCAGGGTCAGCTCTATCTGCCGATTATCGGTGTTGATGTGTCTGATGCTCTTATCCCGCGCCGTCAGCCGCAGGCGGGAAATCCGCAAGAGGTTCTGTACCGGTGGCGGGGGTGGTCCGAACCGGTCCCGAAGACCCTTTTCTATTTCAGTAATCTCCGGGAGACTTGTGGCCATCATGGCCTGGCGGTAGACCTGAATCTTTAAGCCCGGGTCATCGATATAGGTATCCGGAATATAGCTATCCACCTTGATATCCAGCTGCGGCATCTCCCGCCTCATTGGGGTCTCGCCCCGGGTCCTGGCGGTTTCTTCTTCCAGGAGACGGCAATAAAGGTCAAATCCAACTGCCTCGATGTAGCCGTGCTGCTCCGGTCCCAGGATGTTGCCTGCTCCACGGATCTCCAGGTCCCTTAGGGCAATGCGCATCCCCGAGCCCAGGTCGGTAAACTCCCGGATGGCGTTCAAGCGTTTCTGCGCCGTCTCGGTAATAGAACGGTCAGGGCGATAGGTCAGATAGGCGTAAGCCACCCGGTTGGAACGGCCAATCCTGCCTCTGATCTGGTAGAGCTGGGCCAGACCCAATCGATCAGCCTCGTCTACGATCAGGGTATTCACGTTAGGCATATCCAGTCCGGATTCGATGATCGTAGTACATAACAGGACACTAGTTTTCCCATCCATGAACCGGCTCATAACGGCCGCCAATTCCTTCTCCTCCATACGTCCGTGAGCCATATCGATAGTCAGACCTGGCAAAAGGAGGTCCAGTTCATGTTTTACCCGCTCCATATTGTTGATGCGGTTGTGGAGATAGAAGACCTGTCCCCCCCTGTCCACCTCCGCCAGAATCGCCTCCCTCACAAGATCCGGGTTGTACTCCATGACATAGGTATTAATCGGGTATCTCTCCGGGGGCGGGGTCTCGATAACCGAGAGGTCGCGCAGCCCGGTCAGGGCCATGTGCAAAGTCCGGGGAATGGGGGTAGCTGTGAGGCTTATTACATCAACCGTCCTGGTTAGGGCCTTGATTCTCTCCTTCTGCCGTACCCCGAAGCGGTGTTCTTCATCAACCACCAGGAGTCCCAGGTCCTTAAACTGGACATCCCGCGAAAGGAGACGGTGAGTTCCGACAACAATATCCACCACCCCGCGACGCAGGTTCTCGATGATCCTTTTCTGCTGGGACACAGTGCGAAACCGGCTCAGGACCTCAATCACCGCTGGGTAGGACTCAAACCGTTTGGTGAAGGTTCGGTAGTGCTGCTCCGCCAGGATGGTGGTCGGGACCAGCACCGCCACCTGCTTGTGGTCCATGATGGCTTTAAAAGCCGCCCGCATGGCAACTTCCGTCTTGCCGTAACCCACATCCCCGCAGACCAACCGATCCATGGGGCGGGTTTTCTCCATGTCGGAAAAAACCTCGGTGATGGCCCGAGCCTGGTCTGGGGTCTCCTCAAATTCGAACCCCTCGTCAAATTCCTTCTGCCAGATGGTTTCCGGTGAGAATGCAAACCCCCTTATCTGTTCCCGGGCGCTATAAAGGGTCAGTAGCTCTTGAGCCATCTCCTGAACTGAAGTCTGAACCCTCTTTTTGGTCCGCTCCCATTCGCTGCCTCCCAGCTTGTTGAGTCGTGGTTCGCCTCCCCCGCTGTATCTGGTTAGAAGATCCAGTTTTTCAACCGGCAGGTATAACCGGTCGGTCCCCGCGTATTGGATGGTCAGGTATTCCCGTTTAATCCCATCGACCTCCTGCCGGGAAACCCCCTGAAAAATACCGATTCCATGCTGTTCATGGACTACATAATCACCAATGGACAGGTCAGTAGCAATTATCCCGGAGCTCCGGGGAACTGCATGGGAACGCCTGCTTCGCTTGCGTCCCAGTTCCTTTTCCGTCACCAGGACCTCTCCCAGGGTAGAGCTGACAAAACCCCGTTCCATACGATACCGCACAAACTGGTAACCTGAAGTCACCAGGTTTTCCGTAAGATCCCGCCGGATACGGTCCTGTAAGGTTTTTTCCGGTATAGCCAGTATTACCTTCCACCCTCGCGACTGCCAGTCCTCTATACTCTGCCGCAACTGACCGGGCCTGGTCCAGAGGGGTTCGCACTCATGCTGGGCGATGTGCTGCACCATCTGCACCGGGAATTCGCCCGGAAGACTGCGGGCAAAGAAGGAATGGTAAACCACCGGGCGCCGTCGTAGTTCCTGTTCAAATTCATCCCACTCAAAGGTCTTAAGTCGCTCGACTCCTGTCTCGTTGCGCGTCTGGCGCAGGAAGTTGCGATACCGGCGCAGGTGGGTCAGCCAGGATTCCCGGAAGCGGGCTAGGTCATCAACCCATATTGGCCATTCGGGTTTAAAGTATTGCCAGACCCGCCCCCCTTCACCCGGCGTCTCCCTGACCGGCCAGATGTTGACGCTCTTCAACTTACCGGTTGATCGCTGGGTATCGGGCGCAAACCTTCGTATTGACTCAACCTCATCTCCAAACATTTCAAGCCGGATTGGTTCCCGCATTCTTACCGGGAAAATATCAATGATTCCTCCCCGGACCGAGAACTGACCTGGGCAATCAACCAGTGACTGCCGGACATATCCGGCTCCAACCAGTCTGGCCAAAAATTCATCCATATCAAGCGTGCTGCCGGCAGCTATACTGATGGCAGATGCCCGGTAGAACTCAGGTGAAATGGTCTCGAAGAGCAGGGATGGGGCTGACATAACCAGAACTTCCGTTCTCCGGGGATGTTCCAGGATCTCGCTGAAAAACGTCATCCGCTCCAGGTTATCATGAGAGTGGGCTTCCGATTCCCGGGCCAGAAAATTTTTCGGAGGCAGTATGGTAACTGCATCGCTGCCCAGGATACCACGCAGGGAACGTGCTATATCGTAAGCCTCTTCAATCTCACCAGCCATGTATACCAGCTTCTGCCCCAATTTCTGCATCAATTGCGACACCACATACGGCTTGCATGACCCATCCAAACCGCTTAGGAGGCAACTTTTACTCTGCTGCAGGGTCTCGCTGACCCGTTCAACTACCAAAGACACGATTAACCCTCCCCCAACGACAAATGGTGGACGTCCTAGGGCATGGACCTCCACCTGTTATCCCAGTTGTTTTCTGTTTACGAATAGAAGTGATTGGTAAATCTCATTTCTCCTGAAGGGTTTAATTCTTCAGCGCAATCCGGGCATAGCGCATCAACCGTCAATATGCCTTCTTCATCGCCCAGTTTGCCTTCGTAAAAAACCTCCTGGCAGCTCTCACAGATGTAATAAACCTTCATATGGGTTCTTCCTCCTTAACCTATTGTCTCCGGAAAAACCCACGGGCTATACCTCATTTATATTGACCCCTGGTCATATCTATGCCGCCGGTATTCCCATCTTCAACCCCTATTACACTATATCATTTATGGTGCAGATTGTGCTTTTGCCATTGCTGCTCAATATTCCTGTTTGACATGCTTAATTCGATGCTGGTAAGACATCGTTTAAGCGATTTTTTGCCCTGGCATCTATCTCCAGCAGCAAATCATTGTCCCCGGCCAGCATAAGGGTGTCCCCCTCCTGGAGTACTGTTTTTCCAGTGGGGGTAATGATCTTGTCAGCTCGCTTGATCATGACAATTAAAACATCCGGGGGGATGTCAAGGTTCATTATGGCTTTTCTGGCCATAGAACTGCCTTCCGGGATGTTCACTTCCAGCAATTCGGCAAATATTTCTCCTGAATAATCAGTAAAGGTTTTCAATATTGTCTCGTTTGGCTCAATCAGATTAAGCTTCTTGGCGAACGGAATAAACAGTGTTCCCTGCAATATGACCGATACCAGGGCCACAAAAAACACGATGTTAAAGATCTCTTCGGCCATGGGAAGACCGGCGGTCAGGGGATAGGTCGCAAAAACGATGGAGGCGGCACCACGAAAACCAACCCAAGATACCAGCAGTTCTTCTTTAAATGGCCGCTTGAAGACACTAAGCACCAGGAATACTACTATGGGACGCGCAACAAACATTAAGAATGCAGCGGTTAAGATTCCCGCCAATGCTACACTTAATAATTGAGAGGGAAAGACAAGTAATCCCAGGGTCATGAATAGAAGAATCTGCATAAGCCAGGATAGCCCATCAAAATATCGAACCAGGCTTACCTTGTTTACGAGTTTGCTGTTCCCCATAATCAGTCCGGTAATATAGGCGGCTAAAAAGCCGTTCCCCTCAAGGAGGCTGGCACTGGAGTACGTTAATAAGGCCACCCCAATGACCATGATGGGGTAAAGGCCGTCAATATCAAGGTTAATACGGTTTATCAGCCATACTGCTGTCTTGCCCACAAAAACGCCAAAAAACGCGCCGACTGTGATCTGGGTAAACAGCATTAACCCGATATTCTGGCTTTCACCGGTTAACAGGCCGATAAAGATAACGGTTAACATAAATGCCATCGGGTCGTTGGAACCACTTTCCATTTCCAGCATTGGCGCCAGGTTGTTCTTCAGGTCGGACTGTTGAGATCGCAGAATAGAAAACACTGAAGCGTAGTCGGTTGAAGAAATGATAGAACCCAGCAACATCCCTTCGAGCAGAGAAAACCCCAGAACCAAGTGGGTAAAAATACCTGTCAGAAGAGCCGTTAAAATAACACCTAATGAAGCCAGGATACCGGAGGCAAAAGCAACCGGCCGGGCGGTTTTCCAGTTGGTATCAAAGCCTCCGGAAAAGATAATGAATAACAGGGCCAGATTGCAGATGCTTTCAGCCAATTCGGCGTTATCAAAATAAATCCCCCCGGGACCTTCCGAACCCATCAACATGCCTATGGTAAGGAATAATATCAGTGTCGGTATGCCAAACCGGTAAAGCACTTTGCTTGAAACGGCGCATACCAGGAGTATAACAGCAGTGATGAATACTACATTCATCAACTTCCCCCTTTCATTGGTTTAATTCTTTAAAAAACTCGGCATAGCAGGTTTAATGCCTGAATCCGTCAGCAGCTTTTTAACTGCCAGCACAAGAAACAGGTACTAAGTGCCCTGATGCAGCCGGCATCTACCGCCGACTACTGGCTATTTCATTTGAACACTTACATTTGCGTTAACAAGACGGGAGTTGACGCCAATTCAATAGAATAGCATCCCTTTATGACATGAGGAATATCGGAGCAATCCTCTATTGAGGATTGCCCCGACCATGCAAGCAAAAAACCCCAATCCCCTTGATTGTTTAATAATCAATTGGTTGCAGGTCGGTTGTACCGATTCATAGCCTTCTCTATACCAAGTACCGACCAGAGCTTCAAGGCCTCCACCGCCTGATTGATGACCGGCTTCATAAGCTCCTCTTCATCCTGGCCAAACCGGGTCAAGACCCAATCTATGACATCCTCAGCGGGTGGTCTTCCTATACCTACCCGCAGACGTGAAAAATCCTGGGTTCCCAGGCAGTCAATAATGGACTGCAATCCCTTGTGCCCGCCACTGCCGCCCCGGGCCCGCAGGCGGATAACCCCGGGATCCAGATCGAGGTCATCCACTACCACGATTAATTCTGACTGATTAACGCGGTTAGCTTTTACCATCTGCTGAACCGCTTTTCCTGATAGATTCATGAAAGTCAGCGGTTTAGCGATTAACAGGGTTTCGCCGTGAAACTGAGCCCAGGCGATTATTCCATGGTGAATGTGCTTCTGCTTGACCACTTTAAGTTGGCGCGCTAATTCCTCAACCACCATAAAGCCCACATTGTGGCGGGTATTTTTGTACTCCTGCCCCGGGTTCCCCAACCCAACAATCAACTTCACCTATATCATCCTATTCCCCGGGTGTTTCGCCTCCAGTTGCTTCCTCACCGGCGGTTTCCTCAGCAGGTTCTTCGGCCACGTCAACCTCCCGGGCCGGGTGCGAGATAACCAGAACAACGGTATCGGGGTCAGCCAGGATCTTTACACCTGACAGATGCTCCAGGTCCTGGGCTAAAACAGTATCTCCCATGGATCTCCCTGATACATCAAGGTGCAGACTGTCAGGCAGATTACCGGGCAGACACTCAACCTCGATCTCCTTCAGGCCTGCTTGCAGTATTGCCCCCTGTTTAACCAGTTCTTCATCCCCAATTACCACCACCGGAACCAAGGCGGTGATGTTTTCAGTCATCCTGACCTGCATAAAGTCTACGTGGATGATTTCGCCGCTCATTGGTTTCCGCTGTACATCGCGCAGGAGTGCCATAGCCGACTCTTCTCCCTGGATGCTCAACTTGTAAAGTCCGCCTGTACCGCGAGTCCTGAATATCCTGGTCAGGTCTGCCTGTTTAAACGCCACGGGCATTGGAGATACACCTTTGCCATAGATTATTCCTGGTACCATTTCCTGCTTCCGTAAGCCGTTTAAACTGCCTTTGGTGGAAATCTCCCGCTTAATACACTCCAGATTTATACTCTTAGCCATTTTAATCCTCCACTTTTCTTAGCATTCTCGAATCTGATTGCACTTGTTTGGGTATTACATTGGGTTTAAACTGTCCAAAAAACCGGAACCGGACCATGACTGAGGCCTAGTCAAATAACTTGCTGACCGATAGATCCTCATGTATCCTCAGGATGGCCTCACCTATTAAGGGTGCTACGGAGAGAATGGTCATATTCTTAAGCCGCTTGTCTTTAGGAATGGGGATGGTATTGGTAACTACAATCTCCTTCAGCGGTGCCTCAGCAAGCCGCTCCAGGGCTGGTCCTGACAGTACCGGGTGGGTTGCGCAGGCGTATACTTCTGTGGCTCCGCGTTCCAGCATAACACGGGAGGCCAGGGTAATCGTTCCGGCGGTATCTATCATATCATCGACGATAATAACCGATTTTCCTGCAATGTCACCAATAACGTTCATAACCTCGGCCACATTGGGTTCAGGCCGCCACTTGTCAATAATGGCAATCGAAGCATGCAGCCGGTTTGCCAGGTCGCGGGCGCGGGTAACGCCTCCCAGGTCTGGTGACAGGACTACCACCTCTTTCATGGCGGCGTTGCGGAAATACTCGGCCAGCATTGGAACTCCCGGCAGGTGATCCACCGGGATATCAAAGAAACCCTGAATCTGTCCAGCGTGCAGATCAACAGTTATCACCCGGTCAGCACCGGCTGAGGTTATCAGATTGGCTACCATCTTAGAAGTTATCGGATCGCGAGCCCGGGTTTTGCGGTCCTGCCGGGCATACCCGTAGTAGGGAATGACTGCGTTAATCCGGGCTGCAGAGGCACGACGGACAGCATCGATCATAATAAGAAGTTCCATAAGATAATCATTGACCGGTGCACAGGTGGGCTGGACAATGTACACATCCACCCCGCGAACGCTCTCATCAATGGCCACGCTTATTTCCCCATCGGAAAATGTCTTTACTTTTGAATCTGCGATGTGAACCCCAAGGTAATCAGCAATCTCGCTAGCCAGATCCGGGTTGGCGTTACCAGAAAACACCTTGAGTCTCCACCTTGAACCATTCATTTCAGCCCCATTCCTCCCCGATACTCATTCGTTGTTATGCTGTTTTTTCCTGTGGCGCCAGTTTTCTATGACCTTTTGTGATGCTCTCTCAACTCCCAATGAGAAGGGAGGTACGTCCCGGGTTATGGTGGAACCTGCCCCGGTAGTGGCGTTTTGTCCAATCCTCACCGGTGCCACCAGATTGGTATTGCTGCCGATGAAAGCACCATCATCAATGATGGTAGGGTATTTATTTTCCCCATCATAGTTACAGGTGATGGTACCCGCACCTACATTAACGTGACATCCAATTGTCGCATCCCCTACATAGGCCAGATGCGGTATTTTACTGCCCGATCCGACCACGGATTTCTTAACCTCGACAAAATCGCCCACCTTAACATTCTGGTGCAGCACAGTTCCCGGTCTAAGGTAAGCATACGGCCCTATGCTGCATCCATCACCGATCTGGCTTTCAATTACCTTGGAGCTGTCAACAGTAACCTGGTTGCCAATCCGGGATGAGATGATCCGGGAGCCGGGTCCGATTAAGCAGTTCTCGCCAATTACGGTTTCCCCTTCAATCATGGTGAAGGGCAGGATGGTGGTATCCATTCCAATTTCAACTTGGGTATCGATAAAGGTGGTTGCCGGGTCCAGTACGGTAACCCCGGAAAGCATAACCTCAGCACACTTACGCTGGCGCATTACCCTCTCGGCAAAAGCCAGCTGGACCCGATCATTAGTGCCGTAGACATCCTCTTCCAGGGCAGCGGGCAGTGCCAGCACCCGACGCCCTTTTCGCCTGTACTCTGCCAGTGCATCGGTCAGGTAATACTCCCCTTGAGCATTATTAAGGTCGAGGCTCTTAAGATTCCGGAAAACCTCGTTGTCAAAACAGTAAATTCCGGAGTTAATCTCCCCAATCTCTCTTTCCTGCGGCGTGGCATCTTTTTCCTCAACTATTCTTACAATATCACCTAATTGATCCCGAATTATCCGTCCGTACCCTTCAGGGTGTTCCAGCTGCGCTGTAAGCACGGTGGCGGCAGCCCGGTTCTCTTGGTGATAATCAATAAGCTTCTTCAGGGTCTGGGCTCGAAGAAGAGGAGTATCTCCACATAAAACCAGAATTATTTCGGAGTCTTCAATGACCGCTTCGGCTTGCAGGAGTGCATGCCCGGTTCCTAACTGCGGTTCCTGGACCACAAATTGAACTTTATCCGCAGACATGGCATCCATTACCTGTTCGCGGCCATGCCCCACTACCAGTACCAACCTTTCAACCCCGGCCGCCCTGGCAGCATTGACCACATGGCCGACCATTGGGATTCCGGCTACCGGATGCAAAACCTTGGCTAGACGGGAACGCATGCGTACACCTTTCCCGGCCGCCAGTATAACCCCAGTAATTTTAGGCAAAACTTCACTTCCTTAGGTACTTTTATTTAAGAGTTCTCATTGAACAGCACTTTCATAAATCCTATTTCATTTTATACAATTACCTCTCTTGTGTCCAAATGGTCAAATTACCTATAAATGATTAACGGCTTAATTGTTCCAATATGATGAGTGATAATTGGCAACATAATGCAGTTAACCGACATGTATCTCAGTTCACATATTATACTCATAAGGGTAGAAATGGTTGGCTGGAAACAGATATACCTGTCCGTTTAATTCCAGATCACACCATGCTTTAACGGTTGATTTCCTCCTGGTGCCGGGTGCCAAATATACTCCGGTTTTATCTCGCTCGACCTCGTCGTCTTTCAAGATTGTACCCTGCCTGCCAGAGCAAATGTGCCCGCCATCTCCGACCTGATCAAATCCATTTATAGTTTTGCCCGGTTGAATATTAGGCAGCGCAGGAGCATTTGTGGAGCAGCGCAATCAAGAGGGCCAGATTCAAAAGATGTTGCCGGTTAAGGTATGCCGGCATCCTCGGGAGTAAATTCTGATAACAAATCGGCTCCGGTTTTTAGCAGATGAACAAACTCACCTGATGCTCGGATTGAAACCTAATCGTTCTTCAAACTCCTGAAGAAAGATATTGACTGCCGGTCGATCAATGAAGCAGCCTCACATTGGCCGCATTGACGACTGCATCGACATCCTTATTAGTCAGGTCGCCATCAAAAAGACTGCTCCGAGGGAGCAGCGTGCCTGTACTTCAATTCCGCCACGCTGCTCACCTTTCTCGCCATTATACTACGACTTTCCCGTTCTTAAGCTCCTTAATCTCCGACTCTGAATACCCCAATTCCCGAAGCAGCTCAACAGTATGCTGACCGGGAGCAGGTGCCACACTTGAGGTCTTGCCTGGGGTTGCGGAGAGCTTAACCGGTGCACCCATAACAGTTGCCGGTTTCCCCCCTTCTGTAACCTCCACCAGCATCTGTCTATGCCGCAGTTGTTCATTGTCAACCGCTTCATGGTAATCCAGCAGAGGTGAAAAACATACATCAGTATCGGCAAAGAACTGTACCCACTCCTCCCGGGTTTTGGTTTTGAACATTTGGTTAAGCTCGTCTATGATCCGGGGCTGGGCAGACGCGACCATGTGATCTTTGATATACCAGGGCCGACCAATCTTCTGGCAGAATCCTGTCCAGAATTTTCCCTCCAGTGCTCCCAGGCTTACGTATTTGCCGTCCCCGGTCTCATATATCTGATAACAGGCATAACCACCCTTCAATACCTCCTGCTGCCCCCCGTTGGGACGCTGCTCCCGGGTTTGCCACTGGGCAAGGGCAAACTGGGTCCAGGCAAAAGCACCATCCATCATTGATACATCGCAAAACTGACCCTTGCCGGTTTGATTTCGGGCCTGCAGGGCCAATAGAATAGCGATAACTGCCCATAGTGAACCGCCGCCGATATCGGCTAATTGGAGTCCCAGGATGACTGGTTTTCCCTCAGTAGTTCTGGTCATGCCGGAAATCCCAGTATAATTCAGGTAGTTTATATCATGACCCGCCCGGTCCCGGTAGGGTCCGCTGCTGCCATAACCCGTCAGGGAACAGTATATAAGGCCTGGATTAATGTCCTTTAAAACCGAATAACCTACTCCCAACTTGTCCATTACTCCTGGCCGAAAACCTTCCAGAATCACATCCACCTTTGCCGCCATTCTTTTAAATATCTCCTGGCCGGCTGGTGATTTTAAATCGAGCTTAATACTCTTTTTGCCACGGTTAATGCTCCAAAAAAAAGTCCCCAGGTTGTCAACCAGAGGGAGTGAGTCCCGCAGGTAGTCCCCATTTGCCGTATCCTCCACCTTGATTACCTCCGCCCCAAAATCAGACAGGACCTGGGAAGCAAACGGCCCGGGTAAAAGACGGGATAAATCCAGGATTCTTATTCCTCTCAGCGGCATAATGTCACCTCCAAGTGAAAGATTAATGGTGGATTTGCTCCAAAAATTCGCTGCTGAAGAACCTTATTCGTAAGTTTGCAGGAAAAATAATCTTCGTTATATTTAGTACGGCCAATATTATCCGCCCGTCTAAGACGAATAGAATCGCGGAATGTTTATATAATATTCCGGCTTCTCACAACTTCGAACCTTATTGGCGGCCTTTTCCCAGATGCTTCTCAGCCAATTGGAGATCGCTCGGTTTGTCGACATCAACCCCTACCTCCGCATACCTGGAGATAATGGCTTTGCCCGTAAGATTCAGGATTTTTTTAAATCGTTCCTCGGCATCGGGAATAGACAGCCTCCCGGAGACGTATTTCAAGACCAGATCCATACCGAACAAGCGAGCCTGGGCAATAGGGTTCTTTCGATTTTCCACCAACTTTTTGCCCAGCACTATCCCCTGGGGTGCCACCGCTGACCGAATCAGAAAAAGATTGCCTCCGGTGAAGACCCCTTCTTTCAGTTTGACGTACGTCCGTTTCACCCTGGGAAAACGCGCCTCATTTACCTCCCGTGGGACTATGGCATAATAAAAATCCGCATCGAATTTTTCACACTGATTCAGGAAATCTTCGATGGCTTCAGGGGTAATAAAAGGGATATCCGCTGGCATAACCAGAATTTTTTCGGATTTGGCTAAGGCCAGGGCATTGGCAAAACTGTCGATAGCATCCTCTCCGGAATCAGTAAACAGCAGGTTATCCTCTTTGCAGAATATCGGGCGGAGTGAATCGCCCGGTCCGCTGATAATTATGTTTCCCAACCTTGGTGTATCCTTTAATGCCCGGTGAACATAGTAAATCATGGGGTAGTTGCCGATAATAATAAGGGCTTCATTCTCATAAGGCGCATACTTGCGCAGTTCACCGGAGTTGACACCTCCGGCCAGAATAATCACATCATAGCTAGTCATTGCTGCCCTCCTGCAAGCCTGTTTCTACCGTCCCGTTTTTCCGGATTGCTTCCAAAATGCTGTTTTCCGCATTTTCTATGTGCTCCTGCGCCAGAGTCTGAGCCAGAGTGATGTTGCGTTCGGAAATTGCTTCCACAATCTTTCGGTGCTCCTCTAAAGCCTCTTTCATTCTGCCTGGAGAGGCCAGTGAGGTACTTCGGAAGCGGTGGATCTGTTCGCTCAGGTTGTTGATTATCTGAACCAGCTTGGCATTACGGCTGCCCTGGTACAGACATTCATGGAACAAGATATCAATCTCAACCAACCGGTCCAGGTCATTGGCCTCGATGATCTCAGCCTTTTTGACCAGAATTCGTTCCAATTCCTCCAGTTCCTCAGCGGTGATCCGCTCGGCCGCCAAACCTGCTGCCAGGGCTTCCACGGCAGCCCGTACTTCGAAAACATCGGCGATATCCTTTAGGGATATTCCTGAAACGTAGGCGCCTTTACGAGGAATCATAACCACCAGGTCCTCCAGCTCCAGTTTCCGAATGGCTTCTCGTACCGGAGTGCGAGAGACCCCAAGTTCCTCGGCCAACTGTACCTCCATCAGCCGTTCACCCGGCTTCAGTACCCCTCTTATTATGGCATCTCTTAAAGCCTCAAACACCAGCTCTCGCAGAGGCTGGTAGTTATCAAGCTTGATCGGTATTAGTCTTTTCTCCATTCTGTCCCCCATTTCCCAGGTATGACGAACACCAGAAGGTATAAGGATAATAACCTTTTAGCGAATGAAATGCCCGGCGAGCTTCCTCCATCTCGGAAAACAAGCCAAATATTGTAGGACCGCTCCCAGACATCAACGCACCCGCAGCACCGGACTGTAACAGGTCGTCTTTAATCCCCTGCAGTGCAGGATGCTGTTTAAGGGTTACCCTCTCCATAACATTACTCAATTCGGAGACGACCCTTTCAAAGCTGCCGTCGGCTAAAGCCCTGGCCATCTCCAATGAGTTCGGCCTTTCGGTTATGCTTTCTTCATCAATCAGGTTATAAATCCGGGCAGTGGAAACCTGAAAACCAGGGTTAACCAAAACCAGGTGAAGTTTTATCCGGCGGCTTACCCTGGTTAATAACTCGCCTCTTCCCCTGGCAATGGCGGTATCGCCCACCAGGCAAAAGGGTACATCTGAACCTATGAACTTTCCTATGTCCAGCATATCCGGGAGGCTGATATTTAATCCCAGGATCTGGTCAATCGCTTTGATGACCGCTGCCGCATTGGTACTCCCGCCTGCTAAGCCTGCACTTAGGGGTATATTCTTCTCTAGAAAAATGCGAAATCCTGTTTTAATTTCAAACCGGGACACTATCGCCTTAGCTGCCTGGTAAGCCAGGTTGTTCATTCCATCAGGAAGAGCATTCATGTTGCTGTAGACCTCAATCCCTTGCGGTATTATAGCAACACTTACCTTATCGCAGAGGTCGACCTGGTGCATTACTGACTCAATGTCGTGATACCCATCCGCCCGCTTTCCCAATACATCCAAAGTAAGATTGATCTTGGCCGGGGCAGGAATGGTAATCTGTTTCATTCTTGCTCATCCCTTGCAGTTGGATACCTTGATTATATTCCACCCTCAAAAAAATACCAGACGTAAAACCAGAAGAGACACTGCATCAAAGGGAAAAGACCTCTTTGATGCAGCGTCTCTCTGCAATCCATCCGTTCAAAGCCATGTTCATCCTTGCGTTATTGGCCACCGGCGAGTTTATTTACCCAGGTTTGGTTCTTAAGAACCTCGACCAGTTTAATCTTTACTTCCAGCCCTTCCGGAGATTTTTTCAAGTTTTCCAGGCACAGGGGCGGAAAGAGCACACACCACCAGTTTTGCCCTGCCCCCTCACCTAAAACCACTCGCACAGCGGTGTACTGGCCGGGAGGAAAGACCTGCGCCCCATAAAATCGAGCAGGAAAATCGAAGTTCCCTACCGTAGCCTTCACCGAATAATTCAAACCGTAAGCGGTCAGGGTATCCCGACAGGTTTGTTCAATATCCGGTAGACTGCTGGCGGCAATGCGGCGTGCCGCGGGTGCATTGTTAACCTCGTTAAACCTGGATTCCATAAGCTTGAGAACCGCATCGCGCACCTTCAGTTTGACTGCTTGGTCATACAGGTCGTCGCTATTAGCGACTATATGCAACCTCAGGAATCCATAACAGGGATTGTGATGTATCTGGTATTGGTGAAACCCTGTTAACAGAGCGACCAGAACAATAAGTGCAATAACAGGATGAAACCTTAACAATTCTACCCCTCCTAGCTGTTTCCGTCCGTGCAATTGATGCCAGTTCAGTTGAATCGAGGAAACTGGCTGATTCTCCACTCTGGCGAACTCATTTCCACTCTCTTCAAATAAAGGAGTTATATCCAATGATGTAGGATAATTGTTTCCTGATGGTTGTAAACCTAAACAGGCCCACCTTAAGCTCCATCAAAAATATAGGTTGCAGTTTTATAAATTATTGTTTTCAAAAGGCATGCTGATATCATAAAATCAAATAAGGTGGTCTGACCACCTGATTACCTGTTCGTATGGAAGTAATCCTCGACAGCACCATGGGAGAATGGAGGAACAATATGTTAGAGATTCGAATCAACGGATTTGGCGGTCAGGGCTCCGTCACCTTATCTCACCTGTTAGCGCAGGCGGCCTTGGAAAACGGTGAGCAGGGACAGGCCTTGCCTTTCTTCGGGGTGGAACGCCGCGGAGCGCCGGTAAGGGCAGCAGTACGCATGTCTCCTACCACCATCCACGCGCACAGTCAATGCGAACTGCCGGATTATGTGGTGGTGATGAGCGAAAAGCTGGTCGAAGCGGCAGTTAGTGAAGGCATTATTGAGTTCGGCACCGTGATTATAAATGCTCCTCACGCCGTGGCCGTAGAGAATCACCCTACCTGGCAGGTAGACGCCGATGCCATCGCCCGCGAAGCCGGATTATTTTCCGCCGACGGCCCCCTTATCAATATTCCGCTGTTTGGCGCGGTATGCCGGGTGCTTAAAATTCCGCAAAATATTATGGAACAAACAATACTGAATAAATGGCCGGGCAATAACAGCGAACGCAATCTGGGTGCCGCAAGCAGAGCATATAACACTGTAACGCAGATTAGCGCATAGCGCGCTTTATTTCTGGATTAGCGAAAGGAATGAAAATAAATGAAATCAGTAACGAAAACCTACCGGCCTATTTCCTGGCCGATGAAGGGGGCTGGCGGTGACACCGGTTCCTGGCGAGCGCACCGACCGGTTATTGACCATAAGATATGCAACAAATGCCAATTTTGTTGGGTATATTGTCCGGAGGCGGTTATTGACCGCAAAGAAATTACTATTGATTACCGCTACTGCAAGGGTTGCGGGGTGTGCGCCACAGAATGCCCCACCGGCGCGATCAGCATGGTAAAGGAGGAGTAGCATTATGAAAACAGCGCAAGTTATAATGGATACCGGTGCCCATGCCGCCGCGCTGGCCGTAAAATACGCCCGGGTTGACGTAGTACCAGGCTACCCGATCACCCCCCAAACCAGCATTATGGAATCGGTAGCCGCCATGGTTGAAAACGGCGAACTAAACGCCCGCTTCATTCCCGTGGAAGGCGAACACAGCGCTATGGCCGCTGCCGTAGCTGCATCTGCCGCGGGTGCCCGCGTTTTCACCGCCACCTCAGCCAACGGCCTGCTGTATATGCACGAGGTTTTACATATGGCTTCCGGTGGACGTTTGCCGGTCGTTATGTGCAACGTTAATCGCGGTATTTTTGCCCCATGGACCCTGTGGGCTGATCATCAGGACTCATTTGCTCAGCGCGATACTGGCTGGATCCAATATCACTGCTCTTCTAATCAGGAGGTTTTCAATACCATTTTGCAGGCCTTCCGTGTGGCCGAACAGATTAATATCCCTGTGATGGTCAACTTTGACGGCTTTGCTATCTCCCATTGTCTGATGCCCCTAACCCTGCCACCGCAGGAGGATATCGACCGTTTCCTGCCCCAGCATGAACCGGAATGGCGGCTCGACCCGGCTCATCCTTCTTCATTCAGCAATGTGACCAATGCGCCCGAATACGCACCCTTCCGACAGATGCTGTCACACGATATCTTGGCGTCCATTCCGCTGGTAAAGCAGGCCGCTCAGGAATACAAGGAAATCACCGGCTTGTGGGATGGTGACACCATCGACACCTATCGGCTGGAAGACGCCGAAATCGTAGCTTTTGCTGTCAACAGCATGGCGGCAGAATTAAGACTTTCCATCGATATCCTGCGCGAGCAGGGTATCAAAGCCGGCCTGCTCAGACCGCGCCTTTATCTGCCCTTCCCTGCTGAGGATATCATAGAGGCACTGCCTAAAAACGCCCAGGTGATGGTATTGGATCGCAACTACAACTTCGGCCACACCGGCGGTATTTTGGCTTCTGAACTGAAAAGCGTGCTCTTTGGACGGCGCAACGACATTACGGTTAAGAACCGGGTAATGGGAATTGGTGGCATCGATCTGACCCGCCGCTTCATGGCCGCCGAGATACGCGCCATGATGGATGACAAGCAAGCATAGACCATGAAAGGAATGGATGAGATATGACTACCAATATTAAGCAATTACCGGATATTGAACAGGTGTTAAGCGGCAACGGGGCTTGCGGCGGCTGCCCCGCTACAATGGCCTTGCGCATTGTGGGCAAGGCTCTAGGTTCCAACGCGATCATGCTGCTGACCCCTTCCTGCTCAGTTGCCAGCATGGGTATGACCCCCAAGCTGGGATATAACTGGCCCTGCATTAATATTTGCTTTGCAACCGCTGGCTCTTCAGCCTCCGGTATTACTCACGCGATTGAAATTATGAAGGAAAAGGGCCGACTGCAGGGCGAGCTGCCCACCGTATTCAGTTGGGTGGGCGATGGCGGCACTTATGATATCGGCTTCCAGGCCTTATCAGCCGCAGCCGAGCGCAACGATAATATCATTCACTTTTGCTATAATAACGAAGCTTACAGCAACACCGGGGTGCAGCGCAGTGGTGCTACCCCACGCGGCAGTTTCACCACCACCACCCCCACCGGCAAAACCCAGCCCAAGAAAAACATGGCCAGGCTGATGCTTGAGCACAATATTCCCTATGTGGCTACTGCCACTGTGGCCTACCCTGGCGACCTGTACGATAAGGTGGTTAAAGCCAAAAACATCCGTGGCATGAAATACATCGAAATTCTGGCTCCCTGCTATTTAGGATGGCAGTTCGATATGCCTGAAACCGTCCAGATGAGCCGCATGGCAGTACGCAGTGGTGCCTGGCTGTTATGGGAAGCCGAAAATGGCAAGATCAGCTTTAATAAACCCAGCTCGCTTATCATAAGCGGTAAAAGAGACGCTGCCCCGGTGGATGAATACCTATTGAAGCAGGGCAGATTCAACCGCCTTCTTAAAGGCCCTGACGCCGAGCAGCGCATCGCCGAAATTCAGGGGGACATCGATCGCGAGATCGCTTTTATGCGAGAACGTGCTAAGATTATGATTTAGTTTTCATTATGTTCAGCGAGATAGGCAGATTACATCTCTCGCAGCTGATTATGGCAACCTGTAAAAGCAGACGGTCTTGGGGATTATCGCTGATAGTCCTGGCTCCGTCTTCATTTCACGGTGAACAGGCTGAGCGTATTTTTGATGGCAGGCACCTGCAACGGTATTTCCCAAAAAGGAGGACATTATGGGAGAATTTAAACCCATCAAGACAAAAAAAATCTACGAAGAGATCGTTGATCAGCTGCGAGAATTGATAAGTACCGGCACCTTTAACCCCGGTGATAAGCTTCCGTCCGAGCGGGACATGGCCCATATGCTAGGGGTTAGCCGCGCCTCGGTCCGGGAAGCGGTAGTAGCCCTGCAGGCCATGGGAATACTGGAGGTAAAGCCCGGCGAAGGCACTTTTGTGAGTGCCTCCATGAACAGTGAGATGATTGAACCCCTGGCATTAGTCCTTTCGGTGGAACGCAATTCCCTGATACAGTTGATGGAAGTAAGAAGGATTCTGGAGGTTGAAGCCGCAGCACTGGCTGCTCAGAGGGCAACTGAGCATGACCGCTTGAAGATGATTGAAGTTTTAAACGACATGAAGGCCACCGCCGAACGCCATGAGCAGGGAGTGGAGTTTGATCTATTCTTTCATTTCGCCATTGCGGAAGCCACCAAAAACCCACTCTTGCGCAGAATCATCAAAACCCTGGATAATATGATGCACCAGACCTTTCTTGTTAACCGCACAGAGATGTACTCCCATCCCAAGACTGCTGAGCGGATTTTAAATGAACACCAAGCCATCCTGGAAGCTATCCTGGCCGGGGACCCTGCAGCCGCCCGGGAAGGGATGCTGCGCCACCTGGACCACGTTGAGTTAGGACTGTCTGTCTGACGCTGATAAGATTTAGTTAAGCACATACATCACAAAAGAACGGGAGTTCCCGTCCTTTTGTTTAATAGTCTTTTCGTTTAATTTGTACTTCCAGCCAACATTTTATCAAATCATCATCAGTTTTTTTGCTTCAAAGCGCAGTTCGTCCCGGAAGTCGGGGTGAGCCAGATTGATTAGGGCCTCAGTCCGCTGTCTGACGTTCTGCCCCTTCAGCTGAGCGGCTCCATACTCGGTTACAACCCAGTTAACTTCCGTGCGCGGGGTGGTGACAAATGTTCCTGGAGCCAGGGTGGGAACAATTTTGGATTTCCTGTTCCCGGACTTGTCAGTAAAGGTGGAATGCAGCGCAATAAATGACTGCCCTCCTTTGGATAACCAGGCACCCTGTACAAAGTCGAGCTGTCCGCCGGTACCTGTGTACTGCCGGGGACCGATGGATTCAGAGGCACACTGCCCGGTTAAATCTACCTCCAACGTGGCATTTACCGAAATCATGTTGTCGTTTTTGCCAATGATGGATGGCCGATTTACAAACCCGACGGTGTAAAAATCGATCATCGGGTTTTCATTGATAAAGTCATAGAGCTTCTGGGATCCCAGGGCAAAGGAGGCTACCCACTTGTAGGGAATGAAATTCTTTTTGCGACAGGTTAGAGCCCCGCACTCCCATAAGTCCAACATGCTGTCGGTAATCATCTCCGTGTGGACGCCCAAATCCTTTTTGTCCTTTAGAAAGCAGCCTACCGCGTTAGGAATACCACCGATTCCCAACTGAATACAGGCTCCATCGGGTATGTGTTCTACTATATACTCTGCAATCTTTTTATCTTCTGGAGTTACAGGAATCGGAGGCAGGGTTTTAAGCGGAACGTGATTCTCAATTATTATGTCGACTTCACTTACATGGAAAAGGTTAACCCCAAAAGTTCTGGGCATGTGTTCATTAACCTCGACTATCAGGAGGCGCTTGCCGGGGTGCATCCTTGCTTGGCCGTATCCGTAGTCCACATTAACCCCACAACTGAAAAACCCGTTGCGATCCATGGGCGATACCGTCATAGCCATAACCTGGCCTGGGCGCAGGTTCCTGCGAGCAATCAGATCGGCATCACCCAGTTTAACCGGTGTGTATGTATACAATCCTTTCTGCACAAAGAAACGCTCAACCGGGCCCAGATAAGGACAATCAAATTCCACCTTGCTGGCAATTTCCGGACTGTTTAATAAGGTGGGACTTAAACCTAACCCTGCGAATATACCTATGTTATTCAATTGTCCGGCTAGGAGCCTTTTCCCCAGTGCATTGGCAAACGCCACCGGCTGCCCGTTTGCCAGCGAAAATCCCACTCCTTCCCCATCACGGATCTCGGCCACGGCTTCATCAGGTGTCTTGAGTTTGTTCTTATACATCTCTTTCCATCTGTTATCCATTATATTACCTCCAATCCGCTCGCCTATTCGAGTCCTTATGTTAAGTTTAGACACTCTTCGACATGCTGGCAAGTCATCTTCGCTTTAGGGTAAACGGCATTTTACCTATTCTTATATCATTTCCACAACTCCAACATCTGAGCCATAGTTTTTGCCGGATAAAGACGATCATATAGATGTAATACATTCGGCAAGTTTTCATAAAGAGAATTGCCTGCGGCGTTTCAAAACAAATTCCGTTTTGTGCGTTCGATAAAAAGCAGTAAACATGTGTACTCCTGCCAAGAACCGAAAAAGACCCGGTGATTTACCAGGCCTTTTTCTTTTTGCGGGCACTGTATGCTATATACTGAAGGGAGGTTGTCTTTAAATTCGGGCATTTGTTTAGAATACACCAGTTTGCCCACTGGTGATTCAATCTTACTGGTTGTGGCTAGAAGTAACGCTTTAACAACCCAGCAAAGGCTGCCCCGTGTCGGGCCTCATCCTTACACATTTCATGAACTGTATCGTGTATGGCATCATAGTTAAGCTGCTTGGCTTTGGTTGCCAGGTCCTTTTTGCCCTGGCAGGCACCGTATTCTGCTTCAACTCTCATCTGCAAATTCTGCTTGGTATCTGCAACAACCACTTCGCCAAGAATCTCCGCAAATTTGGCTGCGTGCTCGGCTTCTTCCCAGGCAATCCTCTTGTAGGCCTCTGCAATCTCGGGGAAGCCTTCCCTGTCAGCCTGCCTGCTCATGGCCAGATACATGCCGACCTCAGTACATTCGCCCATAAAGTTTGCCCTCAGAAGCTCTACCACATCGGCGTCTACTCCGGCACCAACCCCAATCCGGTGTTCATCAGCCCAACTCATCCTATCAGATGCGGCTAATTCTGAAAACTTATCCTTGCTCGCACCACACTGGGGACATTTTTCCGGCGGGGTAGGACCCTCGTGAACATAACCACATACTGCACACACCCATTTCTTCATTAACAATATACCTCCTTTAAAAATTTGATTTTTCTATGGCAAAGGCCCTTATTAAGGCACTCGTGACACCACCCCTTAGAATTAATATGATTCTCATCAATTGCAAAACCCTAAATGCCATCCAATTTCCAATTAGAATTTTATTACGAGTGGATATCGAAGCTCCTGCTGTAATATTGCAAATGTCATTCGCCCTCAACGTCAGTTCATTGCCTCTGATGATTTGCATTCTTTTTATTTTTGTATTTGATATAAGTGTGTAATCGTTATAATTTGATAATAACGATTACGCTCTCAGTTGTCAACAACAATTCTTTCGTATGCACAAAAAATTTTTTGCAAAAAACCGGCTGCCCGCCTGATGCGTGCTGCCGGTTTTTACACTCTTTCATCCTTGCATTTGCTCCGGGGGTGAGATACTGTCCAACCAGGATAACAATCCAAACAAGGTTAGCCTGAAACAATCCTGTTTTTTCCTTGAAATTTTGCTCTGATCAATGCACTGTCTACCCTTTTCATCATTTGATCGGCGCTTTCACCGGCTATATGTTCACCGATACCTAAACTAACCGTTATTTTATGTCCTATATTAAAATCGTAGTCCTGGATTAAATTCCTTATCTTCTCGGCAATGTTTTCTGCGCTTTCCAGATTGGCGTCAGGCAAGATCAGAATAAACTCCTCTCCTCCCCAGCGAAATAGTCCATCTGTTGCTCTGATGTTATCCAACACCAATTTTGAAATCTGCTGTAAAACATGGTCCCCGACTTTATGTCCGAAAGAATCATTGATAGATTTAAAGTTGTCGATATCAAAGAATATTAGAGAAAAGGGAATACTGGAGCCCTTCATATCAATTATGGCACTGAGAGCATCATCAAATTTTCTTCTATTATAGATTCCCGTTAACACATCCACGGTAGCCATTTTTTCCAATCTGGCGTTCATTGCTCTCAGCTCGTCTATATACTTATTCAGATTATTCTCATATTGTTTCTTTTCCGAGATATCCCGCGTTGTACCTATATAACCTGCGAAATTGCCTCGCTCAAAAATGCGGTTGCCGGATACCTCAACCCACTTAGCCGATCCGTCTTTACAAATAAATTGGACAGCCATTAAAACCAATTCTTCTGTCCCGTTTTTTGTTTTTTTTCCAATTAAACCGTAAATGTATTTCTTTGAGTCTTCTGTCAAGAAATCAAGCATCCTTTGTCCAAGCAATTCTTCAGGCTTATGACCGGTCATATCCTTAATATTGTGACTTACAAAGGTAAAAACAAAGTCAGGATTTAATTTCCAAGCAACGTCTTTAATATTTTCAATAATAAATTTATATCTTTCATGCAGATCGTCTTGATCTCTTTCCATTTTGCTCCCCAAATCATTCATGTTGCTTCGTAAGATTATTTGGATTCAGCATATTTTAACCAGGTTGTGCAGCCTTTATCTATGAATTATAGGTAAATAACTCAAAGTTTTTTAAAACGCTGCTGTCTCTTAGCCTCTAAGCATTGCACTCGTACTGGTTTGACATACAATTGCATGATTCTCAACTTATCAACTGATTCCTCTTTCCTTTTCCTCAATTTAATTGATTAGTATGGGCGCAATCCGCGTAACCCGCCTCGAAAATCCCATATAAAAACACCCTTTACGGCTGCTTGTATTTCTGGTAGACATGCACTTCTTACATTTGACTTCTTAATTCTATCCTGCCGGGTGGGGTATTTTTATAATTATACGAAGCAATTTTACCTGCAAGCTCAATTATGACCTTGCCACAAAAAACAGTTCTCCTGATTTATGAAACGGGAGACTTTTGCCCCCCTGTCAGCGGGCTTCCCCCAGATAAGCCTCCCGAACTGATTTATTCTCTATGAGGCTGGTCCCGGTGCCGTCGAGCACAATAGACCCGGTCTCCATAACATAGGCATAGTCCGCCAGTTCCAGAGCGGCCAGGGCGTTTTGCTCGATCAGGAGAATGGTAACACCTTGACGGTTTATTTCCTTGATGATCTCGAAGATATTTTTTACCAGCAGCGGCGCGAGACCCAACGAAGGTTCGTCCATCATCAACAGGCGAGGTCGCGACATCAGGGCCCTTCCTACCGCCAGCATTTGCTGCTCTCCCCCCGAAAGAGTGCCTGCACTCTGTTTCAATCGCTCTTTAAGGCGGGGAAAAAGCTCGTAGACCCGGTCCAGATCCTTCTCCACCTCATGCTTCTCCTTCCGGGCATAAGCTCCCAGGTAAAGGTTCTCCATTACCGTCAGATTGGAAAAAACGCGACGGCCTTCGGGCACCAGTGTGATACCCTTTTTTATAATTTCGTTGGTCGGCACCCCTATAATCGACTGCCCCCTATAGAGTATTTCTCCCTGTTGCGGCTTGACCAGGTTGCAGATGGCTTTAAGGGTGGTACTCTTGCCTGCACCGTTGGCTCCAATCAGCGATATTATTTTTCCCTCGGGCACGGTGAAGCTGATGCCTTTCAGGGCATGTATGCCACCATAATAAACCTGCAGATTATCTAGCTTAAGCACCGTTTTCCACCCCCAAATAAGCCTTGATAACCCGTTGATCATTCTGGATTTCATGCGGGCCGCCTTCAGCGATGGTCAGACCATAATCGAGAACCATAATCCGCTCGCAGACTCCCATAACTACCCGCATATCGTGCTCAATCAACAGGATGGTCAAACTGAAATCTTGCCTGATCTGCTGGATGAACTCCATCAGCAACAAACCTTCCGCGGGATTCATGCCAGCTGCAGGCTCATCGAGCAGCAGCAGCTTGGGTTTGGTTGCCAGGGCCCGGGCAATCTCCAAACGCCGTTGCTGCCCATAGGGGAGCGAGGTAGCTTTTTCGTTCATGTATTGGCCCAGCCCCAGGATGTTTAGTAATGCTTCCGATTCATCGCGGATACGTTTCGCCTCGCGCTGGTAAAGCGGCAGTCGCAGGATCGCCCCTACCGGGGAGGAATTCAGACGCAGGTGGTGGCCGACCATAACATTTTCCAGTGTGGTAAGGTTAGGGAAAAGCCTTATATTCTGAAAAGTGCGGGCAATCCCGCGATAGGTTATTTGATCAGGTCTAAGACCGGTAATATCCCTGTCCTCGAAGACCAGGCATCCTTCTGTTGGTCGGTAAACCCCGGTTATCATGTTGAATACGGTGGTCTTGCCCGCTCCGTTCGGGCCAATCAGCCCCACAATTTCTCCCGGTACAAGCTTCAGGTGAAATCTTGAGACCGCAACCAGACCTCCGAAGTGCATGCTAAGTCCCTCTGCCCGCAATAACTCGCTCATGATTCCACCTCCCTATCCCTGCGGCTGAACAGCGAAAATACCCATTTCCAGTTGAGTTCCCTTCTCCCCATCAACCCTTGTTGATAGTAGATGATAACAACCACCAGCAGGAAAGAGAATATCACCATCCGCATACCCGAAATCCCTGGAATGTACAAGGCTCCCAGGGTGATTGGACTCTCGACGATCCTCAACCATTCGGTTCCTACGGTTACAATTGCAGCGGCGATTACGGAACCGGTGATGCTGCCCAGACCTCCCAGTACCGCAATCAACAATATATTGAAGGTCAGCATAAAATTAAACATGGAGGGGTCTACCGTGCCCAGATGGGTAGCCAGAAGCGCGCCACCGACTCCTGCCAGAAAAGCACTCAGGGTGAAAGACAAGAGTTTGTGATAAAAGAGTTTTACCCCCATTGCTTCGGCGGCTACTTCGTCTTCGGTTATCGCCTTCAATGCCAGACCATAGCTGGAATTAACCAATTGCTTAATCAGCAGGACTGTAAGAATGGCGGTTCCCCAGATCCACCACAGGGAAGAAAATGTCGGGATAGCCTTGAGGCCGAGTGCACCGTTGGTGATGGGTTTGATATTTACGATGACCACTCTGATCACTTCCGCGAAACCTAGCGTGGCTATGGCCAGGTAGTCACCCCTCAACCGCAAAACCGGAATACCTATAAACAATCCAAAGAGGGCGGCTACCAGACCTGCCATCAACATGGAAGGCAGAAAAGGCCATACAATATTGGCCAAAAAGGGGGCCTGCGGAACCATGAAAAAGTTCATCTGCTTTACTGCCACCGGCATAGTCAGAAGGGCGACCGTATAGGCTCCCACCGCCATAAAACCAGCGTGTCCCAGACTGAACTGCCCGGTGAAACCATTAATAAGGTTCATTGACAGCCCCAGAATGATGTTGATACCCACCAGGCGAAGGATGGTAAGACTGTAACTATCCCAAGAGCTCTGCGCCCAGTAAAGGAACAACACTACAACCCCTATGGCTGCTAGATTAAGCCATGATGTTTTCTTCAATCATCACACCTTCTCTGTCACAGTCTCGCCCATTATTCCTGTAGGACGTAAGAGCAGAATAAGGATCAGGATAATAAAGGCAAAAGCATCTCGATAGCCTGATAGTTCCGGGAAAAAGGCCACCAGCATAATTTCCAGTATACCCAGTATGAATCCCCCAATAACTGCCCCGGTAACATTGCCTATACCGCCCAAGACCGCCGCAATAAAACATTTAAGTCCCGGGAATATCCCCATCAGAGGATTTATCTGGGGGAACTTGAGACCCCACATGATGCCGCCTACCGCAGCCAGCACCGAACCGACAACAAACGTGATAGTGATAATAGTATCAACGTTTATCGCCATTAGCTTTGCAGTCTCAAAGTCCCGGGCCAGGGCCCGCATGGCCATGCCGATCTTGGTGCGGTAGATCAGTATTAGCAACAGTACGAGAAAAACTATGGTAACTGCAGGGATAAAAAAGGTCAGGCTTTGAATGGTAACCCCATTGATATCGATCGCTTGGGTGAACAGTTCCGGGCGCGGGAAGCTCTTGGGCCGACCGCCAAACACCACCAGACCTAAATTCTCAAGAAAAAAGGAGACTCCGATGGCGGAAATCAGGAGTGAAATCCGGGGGGAACTGCGCAGAGGCCTGTAAGCTGACCTTTCAATCAAAGCCCCGAAAAGGGCGGTCACGACTATGGCCACCGCAAAGGCCAACCACCAGGGGAGAGTAAACACCAATATGCCGTAAAAGGCAATATAAGCCGCCACCATGAAGATATCTCCATGAGCGAAGTTTATCAGCCGCAGTATCCCGTACACCATGGTGTACCCAATGGCAATGAGCGCATACAGACTTCCCAGCGAAATACCGTTGGCCAGGTGTTGGAAGAACTCTGTCAGTGACATTGATTGAAAATCCTGCCTTTCATAACTCCTCTAAAGACTGACCCGTGAATTGAATTTCTGAAGCGTCGTCTATAAAGTCAGCATCCCCGCCCGGCAGGGCCGGGAGGGGTACCGACTCAGGCAATGTTAACATTCTTATGGCTGGTAGAAGGTGAAGCAGGTCACTGCAGACCATCGGCAAACCGCCATCAGTCAGGCTGCACCGTGGTCAGATATACGAATTGCCCATTCTCTACCTTCAGGATCACAGCACTCTTGTTGGCATCCCGGTTTTCGTCCATAGTGATGATACCGGTCGCACCTTCGAAATTCTTGGTCTGGGCCAGCGTATCCCTTATCTTTACGGGCTCAGCCGAATTGGCTCGCTCAATGGCATCAAGAATTACCAGGTACGCGTCGTACCCCAAAGCTGCAAAGGCATTAGGTTCTTTATTGTAGGCTTTTTTATACTCATCAACGAATTTCTTAGAAGCTTCTGTGGCCGGAGCCTGTGAGCTGTAATGGGTCGACAACGCTACACCCTCTACGGCTTGCCCCCCAACCTCCATGAATTCAGGAGCTTCCAAAGTATCTCCGCCCAGGAACGGGGTGTTGATCTGCAGTTCGCGAGCCTGCTTGATCAATAAAGCAACGTCTCCGTAGTTGCCGGGAGCGAATACCACATCAGGGTTGACCTTCTTGACCGTGGCCAGCTGGGCAGTGAAATCCTGGCTGCCGGTCTGGTATTCGAGTTTGCCCAGGATGGCTTTATCGTTGCCGGTCAGTTTCTTAAAAGCCTGTTCAAAATAATTGGAAAGTCCGACTGAATAGTCATCGGCAACATTAGTGATTATGCAGGCAGTCTTTGCTTTCTGTGTGTTAACCGCATACTTGGCCATAACCGTACCCTGGAAGGGGTCTATGAAGCAAACCCGGAAATAATACTCGTTGCCCTGGGTAACCAGGGGATTGGTAGGTGAACACCCGACCGTGGGAATCTTGGCCGCTTTGATTGCGGGACCTGCTGCCATGGCAAGACCGCTGCCATAGCTGCCGATGATAGCATTAACTTTGTATTTTTCGATCAAACGGGTGACCGCGTTATTAGCCTCGGTTTTATCGCTCTTGTTGTCAACGATATGTATTTCTACCTTTTTTCCGAGGACTTCAGGGAACAGTTGGTTGGCCAGCTTAATCCCTTCGACGGTCATCTGCCCGCCAGAGGCTTTCTCGCCGGTCATAGGTTCAAAAACACCGATTTTAATGACGTCAGTTCCAGCACCTGTATCCTGGTCATTTTGGGCATTTCCGCAGCCCCCGGCCACAATGGTCATCAGGAATAAAGCTGCAACCAAAACGGCGATTGTCTTACGCCTCATAATAATCCTCCTTTATGAATTGTTTTGAATTCCTCCCATCGTGTGGATGGTGCCTATCCTCCTTTCTACGAAAATTACCGATGATGTCGTTGCTATAATTCTTCTATCATTGGGAATATTCCTCCTGGTTATTTGTTGAAAAAATAGTTAAGATGAGGAGATATCTTCAACAAGCTGCAACAAATTCCGAGCATGGAAAAAGCACCCTCCTTCCAGGGTGCTCTTAATTACCCATGTATACTTGTTTAATTACATTCGCCTGCTTTCACGTTTCTGGTAAGTACTATCTGATTCTCATTTACACCATACACCACAAGATATCGGTAGTTCTTTTGTGTAGACGTAGGACAAATCAATGGTTTATGCGAAAAGGTCAATCTGCTGCATAATGCCCGGCAACCCATTTTCCCGGAGGAAAATGCCCGTGCGTTGAACCTGACCGTGAGCTTGATTGGATACATCCTTAAGAGTAAAAGGAGTGGCTTCGCTGCCTAAATAGATAGCACCAACTCCGGCTACCCCCAGAGCCAGGAGATGTTCCTCGCCCGCTTCGTTGCGCGTCCAAATGCGAAGGCGATCAAAGATGGGATCATTCTCATCAATCCAATGATTACCGTCGAGATCATACTGAGCAAGTTCATTAAAGCCATTTCCGGTTGAAGGGCCGAATAGTTCACCTCCATCATTGATACGACCGTCTTCATTAAGATCCAGGGCCAATAAACCACTGCCCTCATTAACAAATGAGATATTCCCAGGTTTACCGTCTTGGTCAAGGTCAAATTCAAACTTCCAGGGGGTTAACGAAGTCGCCGGTGTGTTCAGGTTTATGACTAGGGGATCAATTGGGCGCAAGGCGTCCCCTGCTCGCAGATGGAATTCCTGTCGTGAAGCAAAACTGCGCTGCATTTGCATGTTTACAGAGAAATGTATCTCCCGCCCATCTGACGTTTTAACCATACCAGATGATGCAAACTGCACTGACTCACTTTCAAAATGACTTTCTACATAATCATACTCCAGCCCCCAGCCAGCTTGTTGTGCCACCGCCGGTCCAACCCTTACTGGGCGTAATGCTTCTAACGTTTTCCTACTCTCTTCATCAATCATATCTAATACTTTAAAACGAATCCTTTTCCCGGTTAGTTTCTCCAGCATCAGTTGAAGGACTCTCAGCTTGGCTTCCTCTTTGGGCGGTATTTTCCATTCCTTCATTTTCATCTGGCTGGCCTGAGCCTCTTGACTCAACTCCAGAGTGTCAGTTGTTGATGGCGTTGTAATTTGATTGGGAGGCGCTGTGCCTGCCCCGAAATTTTGGGGTTGACTTCCCACCCAGGCAAGGAGACGTTCTTCTGTACGGGAATTCTCCTGATACTGATACCTTGAACTGGTCTCAACACTGAACTGTTCGATAATCATACCTATCCCTCCTTGGAATACCGGTCACGGTATTATCCGACACCGGATGTACATCCATGTACTCTATCTTTGTTATCGGATATTTATGATAGGTTCTAAATAATTGTTTCCTTCCGAGGAAAAGTTTTTAGTTTTAAAAAAGATTTCCTGTTATCAATCAAAATGTGATTATGCTTTGCCCGAATGGACAGCATCTGTTCTCTACCGTTCCCCAATAGCCAAGAAGGGTTCCATACTAAACCGAAAAAAGCACCCTTCCGGGTGCTTTTCAATCAGCCATGCATGCGCTTATTTTCTTACTCCTACTTGTTTTCATCCTGCTTGGCGAGGTACTCTCTTATAATCATGCGCACCAATGCGCTGCGCGAGATCTGGTTGTCTTTTGCCAGTTTCTTAATCTGATCAACCTGATTTTTTGTCAGATAGAAGGTTGCGTGTTCAAACTTATCCGTAGCCATTCTGACCCCCTCCCCTGCTCTTATTGACACCTCCAAAGCTGGAAGATTATCCAATTCGTTACCTAATTATATGTTGGAAATTAAGCCCGGGTTACAAAATAGGGCAATAAACCCCAGTTTTCTCTCTTTCTGCGTCCAATAGATTAAGTATTTCACCCTATTTCCTGCCGGCTACCGTTTATTCCTTGCTCAAAGCACGGCAGTTCATTGGAATGGCCTGCAAAGCGAAACTTACTCAATCGTTCCAGCACGGAAGACTTTTGCGTCAGTTAAGTCAGTGGGAGCAGGTTAAGACTTAAGGATTCATAACCCTCTGCCAGAGGGTTCTATTACCTTCAAGTGGCGCATTTTATGGCCAGTAATCTGGACAGTTTGTTGATGTTTTCAAGACCTCGGATGGCGATTTCCCCCAGGATTCGCTGCACTTCAGGATCACTGGTTTCCTGGCTAAAACGGTGCACCTGTTCGTTGAATTCCCTCTGTGAGTTAATCAGTCTCCTAACCCGGTCCCTGACTTGGGTCCGATCATTCTGCCCATCCAAAAACTCATTCCTCCCAGGCTGACAGGGGAGACTTGCCCAAGTCCCCCCCTTTTTTCCTAAACAAATGCCCGGCTAAGTGCCAGGCATAGGGGGTTAGCAATCGTCGGGGTCAAGCTCGGCAAACACCACGATGTCGTGGAACTTTGTGAGTTTGTCGATGATGTCAACGAATACCTTGAGTAAAATACAGGTTCCGGGGATGGGGGTTATTACGAAACAGGGGCTGTTGGGATCCTCACAATTACCCAGGATTTCTCCCTCGAAACTCCAGTTTTTCAGGATTATCTGGGATCTTTCAACCTCTTCCTTGAATTCTTGTGGACTCAAGGGAGGGTTAAACTCATCCAGGGGTATGCTCTTGCTGAAATTGAATCCCTCAAGGGTTACAATTTCGAAAACGCCCGGGTCTTCTCCTACAACTACAATAAGTATTACATTGAATGCCAGGCTCACCTTTACTCTATGGTTGCCGACAAAGGTTTCCTCTGCTGAAATTAACTGCACTTTAATATCGTCAATCTGGGTGATTCTTCCACCTACATCCTCTGCAGGTATGCAGATAATTTCATCGAGAACTTTTTCCTGACGCTGAATATTCTTGGCTTTGACAACCTCTGCGAAAAGGTCAAGCCGGCAGGGGTATTCACAAATCAATCCCATTCTTCTTCCCTCCTTTTACATTGAAATCCTAGACCTCCTTGCTGCCTAAACGGGGAGGGAAACCCTTTTTAGTTCGAATTTCTAGGATATATTATGAAAGGCAGGAATGAAGTGTGCTTAGGTTGCATCTCCTTCTTTTAAAAAAGTTCCTGTTTGTTATTCTTTTGTATATCCTGCTTCCAGTTTCATTTAACCATTACATGTGTGCTTTCCAGCCCGGTATGGCACCAGATGCTGATACATTTGGCGCGGGCATCCTCGCAGAAGCCAACATCCTCTCCCTGGCGGTGAGGGTGATACCTTACCCCACTTTCCTCAATAACCCACCTCTGAATCAGATAGCCGGCTCCAGTACAATCAACGGGTAACAGGCAACCCCGGGGAAAATCCTGAATTGGCCGGTAATGTCTATCCTGCAGCTTCATTATATTGTAATAACCAACTTCGCCAAGATGATGGTCGTTGCGCACCAGTAATGAAACCACCGGCAGGTTCACTTTGATCAACTCTTTAAGGCTCTCGGGAGTAACCAGGATGTCACTGTCCACCGAAAACAGGTGGCTGCATGTGGTGCTTAAAAATATCTTTAGCAGGAGGTTGCGCAGGGTTACCAGATTGCCAATATTGTACGCCCCCCGGGAAGACGAACGGCGGTTGTTCATATTCTTTAGGGTTATGTGCACTGGAGAGGTTGACTGACGGGCAAACTCCTGGAGGATGGCCATAGTATTATCCGTGCTGTCATTGACTATGAAGGCATACTCAATCAGGTTTTGCGGGTAATCCAAATCCAAAAGGGATTGCAGATAGCGGGGCAGTATCCATCCCCGGTCCCGGACCGGGCACCCGATTAATACCTGAGCTAGATTCTTGATAAAATCATCCCCTGATCTCGTGTACTAATATCGCTACTATTCTTTATGCATCAGGGTTAAAAAAGGACTCCAAAACTCGCTTGATTAACATATATTACCAGGAGCTAATTTTAAGGTAAAGCAGTCAGATCAAGTCCTGTATTCTCAAGAGATAAATCAGGTCAGCATATCGTCGTTTGCCTATGACACCAGTATCAAAACCAGTTTTTCAATATATTATGATTAGTAGTTCCCTGTCAAAATACTTTGGTTCTTTTCGGTGCTTTTGCTCTCGCGGATATGTTTGCTTTAGGCGGGACACGGGGAGGTAAGAACTTTGAGGGTTCTGTTTACCAATGAGTCACCTTTGATCAAATATGGGCTTGCGGAAGGCTTCCGGCAACTGGGATGCCAGTCTAAGGTTATTCAGGGTGAGGAGGAACGACTCTGGGGCGGCATCCCCGTAAAAGAGCAGCAGCGGCGTTTGCTTTCGATTGTCCGTGACTTTAAACCGGATTTCGTTTTTACTGAAGGCTACCCCGGATTTGACGGGCATGCTGTTTGCCAAACAATTCGCAGGCTATCTATACCTCACCTTTATTGGGCAATAGAGGATCCGGTTTCTACTGATTACCTCTCCATGGTGTACGCGCCGCAGGTAGATTTCGTCTTTACTACTACTGCAGAGTGTGTTCCAAGGTATGAGGCACTGGGGAAGGGCTCTGAGGTGCTGCTCTTCGCATGCAATCCGGAATACCATTTCTACACCGGACCGCGGGCCGAATATCTTTACGATATGATACTGGTTGCAACCAACTATTCTTCCCGGTACCAAGAGATCCAATGGTTCATCATGCCTCTGGTGGAACGGGGCCATTCTATTAAAATATGGGGGCTATACTGGGATGCTCCCGGCCGGCCGGTCAATCTTTTGTCCTACCCCTGGGTTCATGGTGGCCTGCTCCCTTATGAAGAACTTCCCTATGCTTACAGTTCCGCGAAGATTGTGTTGGGAGTGAACTGTGATGATACCTCTATAACTCAGACCTCAATGCGCCCCTTTGAGGCTCTGGGCTGTGGAGGCGGCCTGTACCTTGCCCATTACACCAAAGCCCAGGAATCCCTATTTGGCGATCTGATATTTCAGGTACGCAATACCGAGCAGACAATTGACGCAGTCAGCACCATTTTATGCATGAGCGAGAATGAACGCCGGGAAAGAGCCCTTCTTGCTCAAAGATATGTTTACGAAAACCATACTTATCTGCTCCGCGCGGAACAGATACTGCGAACCTTCGGCCGCCTCTAGACAAACAAGAGAACCGTCCCTCTGTTTGTTTCCGCTCGTAACCTTCTCTAGTTTCCATCCATATTATTCTATCACCACTATATTCCATCGATAGGTCTGTTCGAGGTGATATTTTTGAGCGTACCTTTTTCTCCCGAGGAATACGCTTCCGCGGAAGAGATTGTTGATCGTATCGGATATTCACTCTCTTGGGGAAGGCCGTTTTCCTTAATCCGTTTGGGCGATGGCGAGCTAATGGTATTAGCCCAGGAGTTGATTTACAGTTTCGACTGGATCGAAAAAAATGTACCGTGGGGTAATTCAAACACTTACTGTGGGGTTAGGCTTCCTAACCTGGAATTGCGAGATAGAATGGTTGATTCTATCACCAAAGCAGATATGGTCGGGGTGTTTGCTGATGATGACTTTACCCTCCAGGTATTCAATGCTCTGAATATTCAGCCTCGTTCAATCTGCTATGCCTTTGAAAATATATATCTGCCCATGTTTAAACCTTTTGTTAACCTGATTCGCCGATATCCTCCCCTGCTGGTGGGACGCCCGGCTGAACAGTTCGCCCGGTATCTTTATGAAACATTAGGGGTGGTAGTCCCAGGCACCGTCCCCATTGACGGCTATGAGGAGATCGAGTTATGCATTGAAGCGATGTCCGGTATAAGTCACGACTGGTCCCTGGTTTCCGCGGGGTGTAATGCAACGGTAATCTGTACTACCATGGCAGAGCAATGGGGCAAGGTAGCGATCGATTTTGGTCATGCTCCCGATAATGCTATGTCGCCTGATTACCCGGATTACTGGCTGAATGTGGATTAAAAAAGACAAGAAGAGGTGGCCCAGTTGAAGTTCTTATTTACGGATACAAATCCCATGATAACTCACGGGCTGGGCAGGACCCTGATTGAGCGCGGTGAAACCGTTAACATTATTGATGCAGGATTTGCCTTTCGGCAGGATCCAAATATTCTTGAACAAGCAATTTCCTCTTTTAATCCCGACTACGTATGCTCGCAAGGTGGCTGGGGTGGTCTGGGGAACATCATTTTCCCTATCCTGCGCCGGCTGGGAATCCCTCATGTTTTTTGGGCCAGTGAGGATCCTATGTTTTTTGATAACCTGTCTCTGCCTATGGCGAAGAATTCCCAGTATGTATTTACTACGGCAGTTGAATGCATTGATAAATACCGTTCCTGGGGTATCAAGGCCTATCCAATGTTATTCGCCTGCTCACCATCATTTCATCACCCGGTGGAACCGGATCGACGGTTTCACCACGACTGCATATTTATCGGCAACAACTACAGTCAATTTCCGGCTCGATTGAAGGGTATGGAGATTATCTTGAAGCCACTTATCGAAAAGGGCTTTGATGTCAAAGTATACGGCTTGGATTGGTGGCTCGACCGTAAAAACCGTTTCTTTATTGAACCGGATATCTACGGAGGCAGCTTAAGCTACGAGGAGATGCGAACCGCCTATTCCTCCGCCAAGATCGTGCTGGGTTTACATTCAGTGGATACCTCGCCCACCATGATGAGCATGCGGACCTTTGACGCCTTGGGTTGCGGGGCTTTCTACCTGACCCAATGGACCCCGGCCATTGAAAACCTTTTCCGTAACCATGAACACCTGGTTTGGTCCAAATCACCACAAGAGACTGTGGAACTGGTTAATTACTATCTTGCCCGACCTGAAGAACGCCAACGAATCGCACGTAATGGCCAAACTGAGGTATATGCCAAACACACCTATAAACACCGAGCCGAGGAGTTCCTGGGGGTCTTGAAAACACCGGAAACAGGAATTAAACCTGACTCCTGTTATTGCTATTCAGTTGATTGTAACTTCAACCGGCATTGGCATGCTATGCGGGTAGGAAGGATTACAATCAGAGCGGGAAAATCATAAAACACCTAGGATTATTCACCTTCCCCACCGAATGCGAATAGACTGTCATAGATGACCAATCAAGCCGTTTTACCCCTGTAACGCAGCAATTACGATTAGCATCTGACAATACCTAGTGGGGAGGAGAATCATGAGCTATACTATCCTGTACCCCCCGACCATCGACTTTGACTGGCTGATTCAGCGGCCGCAGCAGCTTATGCAGGCCTTTGCCTCTTTGGATGTCAAAGTCTATTATATGAACCCCGGCACTCAAATACCGCACCAGAGGGGAGTTACCCGGAAATCAAAAAACCTGACCATTCTTAATAAGGTGGATCCCAAAGTATACATGAAGGAGCGGCCCATTTTCTACTTCAGCTCACCGGCCCATGTGGATCTGATACCCCGATACAACCCGTCTCTGGTGGTTTTTGATTACCTCGATGAACCAGTGGAAGAGTTTGTTTCCCTGGCGCCATACCTGCGGCGGGCATTAACCTCGGCCGATCTGGTGGTAACCTCCTCCGAGCGGTTGTACCGCGACAGCCTGACGGTAAATCCGAATACTATCCTGGTTCCCAACGGGTGTGACTTTAACCACTTTGCTCAGGCCGAGCACCGTAACCTGCCCATCCCTGATGATGTAAAAGAGCTAGGTCCACCTATAGTAGGTTATCATGGTGCCATAGCCACCTGGCTTAATTTTGACCTGATCGTACGGGTGGCCGACAGTCTTCCCCACGGACATGTGGTCATGGTGGGACCATTATACAACCTGACTTCTGTTCCCCGGCGTCATAACATACACTGGCTGGGTTACAAGCGGTTCGAGTTGCTGCCCAACTACATTCAGCTTTTTGATGCCGCCATCATACCATTTCGGGTCTCGCAAATGACCGAAGCGGTTAATCCCATTAAAATGTGGGAATATATGGCGGCCGGAACGCCGGTAGTAACTACTGCCCTGCCTGAAGCCCAGGGTTTACAGGAAGTCTATTATTCCGCTAATGATGATGAGTTTATTATGAATATCCACCGGGCGTTAAACGAAGATTCAGCTCAACTTCGTCAGGCCAGAATCGCTCTGGCTCAGAAAAATACCTGGTTGGCCAGAGCCCGGCAAATACTGCAGGCTATCGAACGTACTATGGGATCTGTACGCAGGTTAAGTAATGCATCAATTACCGGTTTTCAGTACGAACCCCTGGAAATCGCATCACATGTATACCGGCGGGGGAGAAGAATTGTAATCAGGGTTCGCGGTGGTATATATGAAATGGCACCAAAAAAAGAGTTGTTGCCCCGTTCCGGAATCCCTATTTATTACGGTCAATATACAATACGGATTAAAAAACCTCTGGTAATATCAGTTTAAAAGGAAAGGGCTTTCTTATTGCCGGGCAAAAAAAAACCGCTAAATGCGGTTATTTGTGGCCACTGACTATTTTAATCTCTTCGTCCTGGTCGTAGACGAATAACTCGACTGTCTCGGTTAAAACATCAGCGTAGCTATATGAAACTCTTCTCTCTACTTTGCGTTCATTTATCTTAATGATAAAAATGTTAGGATAGGTGGACTCCAGGACACCTTCTCGCTCTATGATACGGTTTCTTCCCCGGTTGGCTTTCAATCGGATACGGCTGCCAACAAAAGAATCCAGGTCCTCCTTAATCTGTGATATCGGCCTGGGAGAATCCAAACATATCACCTTCTTATTCATTTTTCTAATTAATTGTATAATACTTGGGTCGTCCAAGTCAAGCCAACGTATTATTTTATATAATAGCTTTTCGCTTGTCAATGATAAATGCGGCCAAATGTTACCGGTCTGTGATAATGTCACCCTATAAACGGTCCGAGAAAATGTCACCCCTCTTATCCGAATAGTTAAAAATATTTACATGAAGAAAGGAGACATTTTCTTGAGTACCAAAGAAGCCAGCCG